>Ga0209573_1000103_pt1 | contig 229493 bp, 226 predicted proteins | sample TNRBio252014_DNA_FD_185870 | JGI IMG/M metagenome (GOLD analysis project Ga0209573, IMG submission 185870) | Wastewater treatment Type I Accumulibacter community from EBPR Bioreactor in Madison, WI, USA - TNR Reactor_6/25/2014_ DNA (SPAdes)... | ecosystem: Engineered > Bioreactor > EBPR >...
CGTCGACTGCGCGAAAGCCCAGCTCAGAGGTACGAGAAGGCACGGAACGGGACCAGGGAGGAGCCTTGGAATCGGGCTCATAACCCGAAGGTCGCAGGTTCAAATCCTGCCCCCGCCACCATCGAGAGGCCCGGAATCCCCAAGGATTCCGGGCCTTCCTCGTTCCGTCGGGCAGGTCGCCGGGCCCGGGCTTCTAACGGATCTTCTAACGAGGCGCCCTCGGACCTCAGAAGCTGAGGTATCGCCTGGACAACTGCCCGATCGTGAGATCGTCTTGATTGGGAAGGCGCTCGTCGGAGAAGAACAGTGCTTCGAGCGAAGTTTGAAGATCCCGTGCGGCGGCGAGGGCCTCGTGCATCGGGGTACCGCCGGGTTCCGCTCCAGGGTCGACCACTTCTGCGAGGGACTTCCGAATGTCAGCGTCGGCGAGCCAGCCGGTGAACTTGTCCGCCAACTCGAGTGCAGATCGCAAGTGCGTCAGGGCATCCGGTCCCAGGACTGTCGAGAGCTGCGCGAGCCGGGCGGTCGCTGGCATCTCGAACTGAGTTCGGAGCATTTCGGTCGTTGTCGGGGTGTTGGTGAGCACCGGCCAGAACAGGGAGACCAGCGTGCCTGCTACGACGGTCTTTCGGGTCGAGAGCAGCTTCACGTATCGGAGGCCCCACTTCTTGCCGTGAAGGTCGTTCCAGCGCTTCGCCTCGTAGTCGACGGCCACGGTCCGCCAATACCGGATCACGTCGTTCAGGAGGAATCTCGGTACCTCGGGTTCTCCGGTCCGACCGCCGTGCAGGTACCTCGCGATGATCGACTCCAACAGGTTCGAGTGAGTCTCAACTGCGGTCAGTCCGATGCTCTCCTCGAGTAACAGGATCCGGCGTGACAGGTGGAGGTTGCTGTCGGTGTCCAGGCCGATGGTGTTGACGAGGTCGGTGCCTGAAATGGCGCACCCGAAGAGGCCCGAGCTACCTGGGGGATCGAGGCCTAGCTTCTTGAGGGCTTCGACAGCGGCCATCCGGTAGGTCTGGATCGTCCCGGGGTCGCGCTCCAACCGGAGGAGAATCACGAGGTAGTCGAAATCGCTGCCGGGGGCCATCTCCTGTCTGGCCATCGAACCGAAGGCTGCGATGAGCGGTTCCTGACTTGCCTGGCGGTCATCGAGAGTGGAGTTGAGGTACTCGGCGACGGCCTGGCGCGCAGCATCGACACGCTCTTCGGTCCTGTCTGCGGCTTCACTGAGGTGGGCCAGCTCGACGCCAAGCTTCGATGCGGCAGCGGAGATCGCTGCATGCAGGGGCACGCTGGGATACCGCTAGCGGCTGGCCGCGGAGCCCTCTAGGAGATCCAAGTCGGCGTTCGTGAAGACGCCGAGCAAGCCTGCAACGTGAACGGCCGTTCCGACGGACCACTCAGGTCGCCACAGCACAGCGTCCACCCCCGGAGGGCTGACGTGGAGGCAGTTCGCTGCCCACTGCTTGCCGTTGGCTGCGATCGCCTCCTCAACTCGCTCTCGAAGCAGATGAACGATTCGGATCTCTACGTCCGTAGGGCTGAGGTCATCCGACATTGGCTCTCCTGTTCCGACCGCCTGGTGAAGTTACAGCGGTGGGATTCAACTTGCACGACTTGGGTCCATGGTAAGGCGCACGTCTGACAGCGCTTCGATCGGGGGGCGGGCCGGTGGCTCTGAACCCCCCGTCATCCGCTCCCATACAGCGCTTCGCTGAACTTGCGGGCTGCGTCGGCCTGCATGCCGGGGAGGACGTGCTGGTAGACGGTCATGGTGAACGCCGGACTGCTGTGGCCGAGGCGTTCGCTTACCACCTTCACCGGGACGCCGGCCTTCAGCAGGATCGTGGCGTGGGTGTGGCGCAGGTCGTGGAACCGGATGCGCGGCAGCTCGCTGCCGGCGATGTGCCGGTCGAACACTTGGCTGAAGTAGTCGGGGTGTGTCAGCTCGCCGTCGGGTCGGGCGAACACGGTCTCGTCCTCGCTGACCGTCGCTCCGACGAACGCCGCCTCGCGCTCTCGCTCGGTCCGCCACGCCCGGAGCACCTCGACGGTCCGCTCGTCGAGGTCGATCATCCGGCGGGCGGTGCCGGTCTTCACGTCGGCGACGGTGACCTGGTATTCGACGGTGATCACGGCCTGGTGCACCGACAGGCGGGCGGCCTCCAGGTCGACATCTCGCCACGTGAGGCCAAGCACCTCGCCCCGTCGCATCCCCGTGTGGGCGGCCAGGTGGAACGCTGCGGCCATCCGGTGGTCGTCGATCTCGGTGAGGAACTGGCGGAGCTGCTCGGCGGTCCACACCCGCATCGCCGTGTCCCGCCCCGGCTTCGGCGGGTCGGCCAGGGTGGCGACGTTGCGTTGCAGCGTGCCCTTGCGACAGGCGTCGGCGAGGGCCTTGCGCAACATGTTGTGGTTGTTTCGGACCATCTTCGGTGACAGCCCGCCGCCGGCACCGTTGCGTCGACCGCTGGTGAGCAGCTGGTCGTAGAGACCGTCGAGGTCGTCGGCCGTGAGTCGCTGCAGCGGGATGTGGCCGATGTAGGGCACGACGTGGAGCCGGGTGTTCGCCACGTAGGAGCGGTAGGTGCTGTGCCGCACCTGGCGGCGCCGCAGCGGGAGCCACCGCTCGGTCAGGTACTCCTCGACCGTGATCCGCTCGGGCGCTTGGTAGTCCCCGTCGTGGATCCGCTTGACGAGATCGCCGAGCACCCGCTCGGCGTCCTTGCGGGTCGCCCCGCCCGGGTACCAGCGGTGGCGCCCCTTGCCGGTGGCGGGGTCGATGCCCTCGTAGACGACGGCGTAGTACCGGTTGCCCTTGCGGGCGATGTGACCGCGCATCGGTCCTCCTCCCGGCCACCCGGAGGTGGCGTCGGTCCCGCTCGAGGCGGGAGGAGGTCGGCCGTTTCGGCGGGCCGGCGTGCGCCGTGACCTTCGGGGTGCCGAGGTCGGCCGTCATCATGCGGCCGGCCAGGCCGGATGGCAAGCGCCGGAGCGAACGCGAAGTCGGGGCCGGCCGACGGGCCTACGGGGGCATGACGTCTCGTGCCGAGCCATCCGGAGGTTCCGCCAGCCCGGCGGGCCCCTCGTTCCTGACCGTCGAGGAAGCGGCCCGGGTGCTGCGCATCGGCCGCACCGCCGCCTACCTGCTGGCAAAGAGGTGGGAGGCCACCGGCGGCGCCGAGGGCCTCCCCGTGGTGCGCTTCGGACGGCTGCTGCGGGTGCCGGCCCAGGAGCTGGAACGTCTCGCCGGGGGTCCGCTCCGGCCCGTCGCACCGCTGTCACCGGTCGAGCCCGCTCCGGTCGCCGAACCCGTCCCACTGCGGACCTCCGCCCGTCGCCGACCATCCCGTCCGCCGACGGCGGAGACCCAGCCGACCTTGTTCCCGGAGGCGTCATGACCCGGGGACACGACCTCCCGTTCGAGGTCCTGAATGACGGGGACGCACTTGCACCATCGGTGCCCCCAGCCGGTGGTGCCGTCCGGTTCGCTCGGGGGTGCTCGCCGTGCTGAGCATCGGCAAGCTCGTCGCCGGTGGTGCCGACTACTACCTCGACACCGTCGCCCGGGGCGCCGAGGAGTACTACCTCGGCGCCGGCGAGATCCCCGGCCGGTGGGTCGGCGCCGGTTCCGCCCACCTCGGTCTCAGCGGCGACGTGACGGGCACCGCTCTCCGACGGGTGCTCGACGGCGCCGACCCGTCGGGCCGACCGCTCCTCGCTCGCCAAGGACCGAAGCGGATGCCGGGCTTCGACTGCACCTTCAACGCACCGAAGTCGGTGAGCCTCTTGTTCGCCCTCGGGTCTGACGAGGTCCGCCGCCAGGTCAGCGAGGCGCACGATGCCGCGGTCGAAGCGGCGCTCACCGTGCTCGAGGCCGAGGCGTGTCGGGTGCGGCGTGGTCGGGGCGGTGCGCAAGTGGTGGCCGCCGACGGGTTCGTCGCTGCTGCGTTCCGGCACCGCACCTCCCGCTCGGGCGACCCGCACCTCCACACCCACGCCGTGGTGGCGAACCTCGCCCGCTCGGGCAGCGATGGCCGGTGGAGCACCCTCGACGGCCGCCAGCTCTACGCCTGGTCCCGTACCGCCGGGTTCCTCTACGAAGCCCACCTGCGGGCCGAGCTGACCGGTCGGCTCGGCGTCGAGTGGGGCCCGGTCCACAACGGCATCGCGGATGTCGACGGCATCTCGCGGCGGGTGATCGACCACTTCTCGCAGCGTCGGCGCGACATCGTCGAGCGAATGGCCCAGGTCGGCAGCCGCGGCGGCCACGCCGCCCAGGTCGCCACCTACGCCACCCGCACGGCCAAGGACACCACCGTGCCCTACCCAGTGCTCCGGGACAGTTGGGTCCGGCGAGCCGAACGGCTCGGCCTGGACGAAGCGGCACTCGACGGGATCTGCGACGGGACCGACCGGCAGCGTCCGTCACGGGCCGGCATCGAACCCGAGCGCCTCTACTGGCGGCTCGACGCACCCACCGGGCTCACCGCACACCGGGCCACGTTCGATCGTCCCGACGTGATCCGCCAGATCTGCGAGCGGCTCCAGGCCGGCGCGTCGGTCGACGACGTCATCGTGCTCGCCGACGACTACCTCGGCTCCCGCCACGTCGTCCCGCTCGCCGACTCGGGTTCGGACCGCATCCGCCGCACCGACGGACGCAGCGCACCCATCTCCACCGACCAGCAGCGCTGGACCACCCCCGACATGTTGGATACCGAACGACGGCTGATCCTCATGGCCACCGGCCGCGCCGCCAGCGACGCCGGGCTCGCCGACGCCGAAGCGGTCGAGGTGGCCATCGCGTCGGGGAGGCTGGGCGACGAGCAGGAGGTGATGGTCCGGCGGATCTGCGGGTCCGGCAACGGCGTCGATGTCGTGCCCGGCATCGCCGGGTCCGGCAAGACCCATGCCCTCGCGGCCGCCCACCAGGCGTGGACGGCATCAGGTCGCACCGTTGTCGGTGTTGCGCTGTCGGCCCAGGCCGCTCGCCAGCTCGAAGCCGGTTCCGCCATCCCGTCACACACCATCGCCCGCTTCCTCCGTTCGCTCGACCGTCCCGACGACTCGGGCCTCGGTCCCGACCACGTGGTGGTCGTGGACGAGGCCGCGATGGTGGGCACCCGCGCGCTCGTTGACCTTGTCGGTCGGGTTCACCGGGCGAACGCCAAGATCGTCCTGATCGGCGATGCCTGCCAGCTGCCCGAGATCGAAGCCGGCGGGGCGTTCGCCGGTCTCCAACGTCGGACGCGTCCGGCGGGGCTCACCCGGAACCGGCGCCAGCACGAACCGTGGGAACGCCAGGCCCTCGCCGACCTCCGCCTCGGGCACGCGGCCGAGGCCGTCGCCGCCTACGAGGCGCATGGACGCATCCATCACCAGGTCGACCCCGATCGCACCCGGGACGAGCTGGTCGAGCAGTGGTGGGACTCACGTATCGAGGGCCGAGATGTGCTCATGCTCGCTGCGCACCACGACAACGTGCGCGACCTCAACGCCCGAGCCCGCCGCCGCATGCTCAACGCCGGTGAGCTGACCGGCGAGCCGGTCGAGCTGGGCGGCTGGGAGTTCGCCGTGGGCGACGACGTGCTCGGACTCCGCAACGACTACCGGGCCGGCATCCTCAACGGCACCCGGGGCACGATCGTCGCCATTGACCGGCGAGCCGCCGAGCTGCGGATCGAGGTCACCGACAGGGACGCGATCCGGTTGCCGTTCGCCTACGCCGAGGCCGGCCACCTCGCGCACGGCTACGCCATGACGATCCACAAGGCCCAGGGCGCCACGTGTGACCACGCGCTCGTCCTCGTCGACGAGACCATGGCGCGCGAGGCCATCTACACGGCCATGAGTCGGGGACGGCAGCGCAACGACCTTTACCTCACAGTCAATGGTGCCCGGGGTGAGATCGCGCACGCGGCAGAAGTGCCCCAGGACCCAGAGGCCGTCCTTCTCGCCGGAATCGAACGCAGCTCCGCCCAGGAGATGGCGATCGGCCGTGAGGTCATTTGACGCGGTCCCTCGTCTTTGCGGCGGATGGCCCACCGATTCGCACATCCCCTCTGAAGACCAGGGCTCGCATGCGTAGGCTCTCGGGTTGGATCTCGAGGGGTGATCGTCGCCATGGCCATGTCGTTGACCGATGCCGCTGAACGAGTGCTTCGAGAGCATTCGCCGGGTGCGCCGATGCACTACCGGCGGATCACCGAACTCGCGATCGCTGAAGGCCTGATCACCCCAGGAGGCTCGACTCCCGAGGCGTCCGTGAACGCGTCGATCAACATGGAGATCCGGCGACGCGAGAACGGTGGCCGTGGTCAGCGGTTCCGGTCCCACGGTCGTGGCCTGTACGGCCTCGCCACGCCAGCGGATCCCCTTGGCGGAGGAATCGACGACCACAATCGGCTCATCCGAGATCGCCTCCGGGCCTTGCTGACGGAGATGGACCCGAAGGAGTTCGAGCACCTGATCGGCAGACTCCTCGGCGCGCTCGGCTTCACGGCCATCGAGGTCACGCAGTTCCACGGCGACAAGGGTGTCGACCTTCGCGCCACGTTGACCGTCGGCGGTATCACCGATGTCCGCACCGCAATCCAGGTCAAGCGGTGGTCCAACAACGTGCAGGCGCCGCAGGTCAGGGAGCTTCGCGGGGGTCTCGGCCCGCACGACCGGGGCCTGGTGATCACGACCGCCGGGTTCAGTCCCGGGGCGATCGAGGAGGCGATCGAGCCGAATCGGAGCCCGATCTCGCTCGTCGGTGGGGACCAACTGCTCGACCTGCTGATCGACAACGAGATCGGTGTGAAGTCCCGGACCGTCCAGATCTTGCAGTTGGACGAAGAGGGCCTAACTGATCTGGAAGATGAGGTGGCGGCTGGATCGATCGTCACCTCGAAGTTCCGCTCCGTTTGGCCCTTGCCAGGCGGCAACGACGCGATGAAGGACACCCTCGACGCGATGCTCCGCCACGTGTCGAGCGAGGCGCCGACGCTCGAGCAGGCGGTCAAGTGGTTGATCGCCACCTTCGAGAAGGTCGATAGCCCGAAGTCGGCGAAGAGCTATTGGACAGTCCCGCGCTCGTTCGGGCTCACGGAGATGGATGGTGACCAGTTGACGCTCACGGCCGAGGGTGTCGAGTACCTGGCCGATCCGACGGAGGAGGCGCTCCTCGTCCAGATGCGCCTCCATCTGGCAGGTGTTGACGAGATCCTCGAGCGCCTGGCAGGTGGACCGGCATCCAACAGCGACCTGCTCGACCTGTTGCGCGACCGGATCGGCGTCGGTTGGGAGACCGACGCACAGGTGAACTGGCGGATGCGATGGCTGAGCATCTGCAAGGCCGTGGCCGCCGACCCGGCTGGTTGGCGTGGGGCCTGATCACCCGCAGGGGCACGTCTCGCGTGGGTGTGCCGATGGCCCTGCCTGAGACTGACGTCGCCCGGGTCCGCCGGTGGGTTGAGCGGCGGAACGAGGAGATTGGCGAGTTCATCGGCGAGATGCGTGTCGAGTTGGATGTCGACGCCCGGGCGATCACGATCTTCGAATGCCGCCCGCCGTGGCGTGAGGACTTCGGGCCGGAGTGGATCCGTCAGGAGGTGGCTCGTCTTCGTTTCACGCAGGCGGCCGACGCCTGGACGCTCTACTGGCCGGACCGCAACGGCCGCTTCCACCGCTACGACGGGCTCGAGTCGACGGCGCGGATCGACCGGTTGCTCGACGAGATCGATGCCGATCCGACCTGCATCTTCTGGGGCTGATCGTGTCGGTGGACGCATCGGTCGTCATGGAAGCGGTGGCCGCCCTCGCCGTGCCCGAGTGCGGGTTCGCCGACGCTGAGCGGCGCGTGCCCGCCCGGCCTGGCTTGTACGCCGTCCATGGCTCCCCGACCGTCTGGCGAGAGCTTGGACTCGGGAGCCCGCCGGACGGTCGGCCGCTCTATGTGGGCAAGGCGGAGTCGAGCCTGGTGGCGAGGGACCTCCGGACCCACTTCTCCTCGGGGCGGACGGGCTCATCGACGCTGCGGCGGAGCCTGGCCGGCCTCCTCGCTGACGCGCTCGAGCTGGAGGGCCGACCCCGCAACCTGGCGAAGCCGGGGCGGTTCGCGAACTTCGGCCTCGATGAGGCGGGCGACGATCGGCTGACCGCGTGGATGCGAGCCCGGCTGGTCCTGGCTGTGTGGCCGTCGGCGGGCGGTGTGGTCCTTGGCGATGTGGAGACGGCCGTGCTCGGGCACGTCCGGCCGCCGTTGAACCTCTCCAAGGTGGTGACGCCCTGGCGCGACGTCGTTCAGGCCGGACGTCGACGGCTCGCCGCTCAGGCTGAGGCGTGGGCGTCGCGGAACGGGGCCTGAGCCTCGACCCCTCCGATTCCGGAGTCGGCTGTCAGTGGGGCGCACTTACCCTGCGCGGGACTGATGACGGCATGACGCCCCCGCCCGAACGTCGGGCGACACGAAGGAGCTTTCATGGAACCCACCCCGATCACCCGCACGCTGGCCGCGCCCGGCCCGTTCTGGACCTTCAACCGCGAGGAGCGCAACGCCGTCGCGATCCTGTTCGGGCTGCTCACCCGACCCGGCAACGTCGAGGCGTTCGCCCGGCTGCTCGACTGGCAGCCGGCCGACCTCGCCGAGGTCGAGATCTGTGTCGAGTGGACCTTCCTCCGGGACCTGTGGAGCCACCACAGCCGAACCTCCAGTCCCGACACGCTGCGTTCCGCCATCCTCGACGCGCTCCAGCCCGCCGCCCGGGACGCTCTCGCTGTGTGCTCGCCGCTCGAGTTCAACACGCACTTCGGCGCGGTGCCGAAGCCGTCGTCGGTCTACGTCCAGTCGCCCGGGAACTGGAGCGTGGCGCGGTTCGACCCGACGATCGCCGACCACGAGGAGTTCCGGCGGGCGTGCGCGTTCAAGTGGGCGTTCAACGTGAAGCCTGATCTGGTGCTGCAGACGCCGAGCGGGAAGGTGCTCTGCATCGAGGCGAAGTGGGACTCGGGGGAAGGGTCCTATCCGTCGAACGAGAAGGAGAAGGCGATCTTCGCCCGTCGTGGAATTCCGTACGTGTCCCAGACCGAGGTGCAGCGGTACCTCGTGAACGACCTCCTGGGCTTCGACGGCGAGTTCGCCTACCTCGCCCGCCGCCGGTTCGACACCGCAGCCGGCCGTGGTCTCACCTGGGCCGAGGTGCTCTCGGTCCTCGACCGGTCGGGCTCGCCCGCCTTCATCGACCAGTGGTGTGCCTCGGTCCTGGATGGTGGCGACGCTGGCCCGACGAAGTCGCGAGCTGCGCTCGACCGGATGGTGGAGATCGCCGAAGACGCTGGCCTGTATGAGTCGACCGCGTCACCGGCCGACACCCGGTGAGGGCCCGGTTCGGCTGATCAACAATAGACGGGTTCCGCTGACAGCGGAACCATGATATAAACAGAACATGCGAAGTGGGGTCGGCCAGGACGTTCCGCCGGTGGAACCGCCGAAGAGCGAGGCCGAGTTGGTGCGTCTCGGGGCGTCCGCACTTGCTCAGCGCCTGCCGAGCGGGTGGTCGGTGGAGGCGGGGCGGGCCGATCGCGTCGACGCGATCCTCGTGGTCCGTGACGGTGGGGGATCGACCGTGCGATTGGTTGCCGAGGTGAAGCGGTCGGTTGAAGGGCGCGATGTCGCTGGCCTGAAAGCCCAGCTCGGTGCTGCGATCGAAGCGGTTGGGGGTGGCCAGGGCTTGGTCATCGCCCGGTACCTCTCGCCACCGGTTCGCGCCAAGCTCGTCGAGGCGGGCTTGTCCTACCTCGACGCCACCGGCAACGTTCGGGTGGAGGCGAACGAACCCGGGCTCTTCGTGTCGGACCGCGGCGCCGACCGTGACCCCTGGCGGGGGCCGGGCCGGCCTCGGGGAACACTGAAGGGTGAACCCGCGGCCAAGGTCGTCCGGGCGATCGCCGACTTCGGCGACCCCTGGACCATGCGGGAGCTGGCCGAGCTCTCCAAGGCCTCGACCGGAGCCACCTATCGCGTCGTGGACTTCCTCGAACGAGAAGGTCTCGCCGAGCGTGATGACGGTGGCCGGCTCACCGTCTCGGACTGGGCGGCGGTGCTCCGACGGTGGAGCAACGACTATTCGTTCTTGGACACGAACCCAACGACCCTTTGGATCGCCCCCCGAGGGCTGCCAAACTTCCTCGAACGCGTTGCCGAGCAGGAAAGCGACACTCACTACGCCGTGACGGGCACGGTCGCGGCGGCCGAGTGGGAGGCCTACGCCCCAGCTCGGCTGGCCATGGTGTACGTGAACGACGCCCCGGCCGCTGCCGAACGATGGGACCTCCGCCCGACCGAGAGCGGCGCCAACGTGATCTTGGCCGAACCGACCTTCGATGTCGTGTTCGCCCGAACGGTCACGAACTCGACCGGGCTCACGCTCGCTGCGCCGACACAGGTGGCCGTCGACCTGATGACCGGACCTGGCCGCAACCCGGTCGAAGCGGAAGAGCTCCTCGGATGGATGAAGCGCAATGAGCAGTCCTGGCGAACCTGACGATCTCCTCACCCGGGCTCGCTCCGCGCTTCTTGACGCGTTGCGTGCGCTCGGCGCGCACCGGGAATCGGTCGTGGTGATCGGAGCGCAGGCGATCTACCTGCGCACGTCCGGCGCTGCGGTGGCGGTGGCCGAGGCCACCAAGGACAGCGACCTCGCCATCGATCCCCGGACATTGGGCGAAGAGCCGCTGATCGAAGGTGCGATGGAGGGGGCCGGCTTCGTGCTGGACCCCGTGAAGCGCCAACCCGGCGCGTGGCTCAGCGCCGAGGGCGTCCCGGTGGACCTCATGGTGCCTCAGGCTCTCGCCGGTGCCGGTTCGGCGACGACCCGAGGTGCCCGTATCCCCCCGCACCACAAGCGAGCCACCCGCCGGGCCCGCGGGCTCGAGGCGGCCTTGGTCGACAACGGCTGGCTGGTCGTCGAGGCGTTCGACCCAGTCGACGATCGCCGGTTCGAGGTGCGCGTCGCGGGCCCGGCCGCGCTGGTGGTGGCGAAAGTCCACAAGATCGGCGAACGAGCAGCCGACTCAGCCGACCGGCTGGTCGACAAAGACGCGCACGACCTCTACCGGTTGCTGGTCCACGAGCCCACCGGTGCTCTCGCCGCCGAGTTCCGCCGACTCCTCGCCGACGAGCTCTCCGGGCCCGCGACCGCGGAAGCCGTGCAGCTTCTCGCGGACCTCTTCGCCGCTGGTCCCTCGGCGACCGGATCGGCGATGGCCGGTCGTGCCGAAGCCGGCGTCGGTGAACCCGAGACGGTGGCGATCCAGAGCGCGACGCTGGCGGCGGACCTGCTCAACGCCTTGGAGCACTCCCGGGGCGGCGGGCCAGCAGCGGGTTCCACCTTCTAACGGGGCTTCTAACGAACCCGTCGTCAGCGGATGTCACGGGCCGGATCAGCCGGCACGACCCGAGCCCGATTCCCCCGGAATTGCAGGCGTCTCGGCACTTGGCGGCATCGGCCGGCATGGCCCGGAGGCACCTCATAACCCGAAGGTCGCAGGTTCAAATCCTGCCCCCGCCACCATCGAGAGGCCCGGAATCCCCAGGGATTCCGGGCCTTCCTCGTTCTGGTCGGCCGCTTGGGCGGATCGAGGCGGTAGTCAGCCGATGCGGCGGCGAGAGCGAGACCTGAGATTCGCGAGGCGAGAGGCGCCCGCCCCGCCGCGGCTCTCTCAGGCTCCTGGGTTCCCCGCCCCGCGATCGCGGGGTGCGAAGGTCACGGTGACCCAGTCGCCCGTGGTGAGGGCGTTGCGCTTGCGGACCCGGGCGTTCAACGCGATGAACGTGGTGCCGTCACCCATGGGGAGCAACGACGTGTCCCAGGTCGTGTGGCCGACCGTGATTCGCACGGCGATGAGGCCGCGGTCGGCCAGGTGCTCGAGCCCGTCGCTGATCCGGGTGGGCGCGCGAACGAAGTGCCAGCCCCCGTCCTGCGGGAAGAGCTCGACCGTTCCGACGACCGTGAAGGCGGCTGTCATTGCTGGAGACTACGGACCGGGCCTGGACCGTGGTTGCTCGCTCCAACCGGCACCGTGATGCGCGGGCCCCGTGCCCTCCCGGTCACCTGACGAACGAGCGGTCTCAGCTCCCGGTGACCTCGTGGCTCGTGCGGAGCTGGTCGAGCCCGCGCACCACGATTCGTCGGAGGACGTCGAGGTCCAGGTCGCTCAGTCGGTTGACGTAGAGGCAGCTCTTGCCGATGCGGTGGCGCCCCAACGCGGCGAGCTCCTCGTCGAGGTCGTCGTAGCCGGTGACGACGTAGATCACCAGGTTCGCCTTCCGGGGCGAGAAGCCCGCGGCCAGCGACTCGGCCTCCTTGCCGTTGGCGAGTTGGTAGCGGTAGCGCCCGTACCCGATGATCGACGGGCCCCACATGCGGGGCTCCCAGCCGGTGACGTCGTGCATCAGCTCGAGCAACGCCTCGGCATCGGCGCGACGACCTTCGTGCTCCACTCTGGCGACGAACGAACGCGGGTCGATCTCGGTCGGCTGCGTCTTGTTCTCGGCCACGGTCGGCCACGGTAACGCCGAGCACTCAGGCTCCGCCCCGCCAAGGTGGTCGGCTCGCGCGACAGACGTGGTGGGGGTGCAGATTGATGATGCCGGGGGCGCCGATGCTCGGTTCCCAGGTGGGGAGGGGCCCCGGCAAGGCCGGTTCGGACTTCCGTCCGAGCGCCCCTGCCCGCGGCGACCGTCGTGATCCGAACGGGTCGGTACGGTTGGCGGTGTGCGTGAGCTGACGGAGCGGCTCTGGGCCAAGCAGAACCAGCACGACGGCGACCGCTGGCGGCTGTTCGCAGCCGTCGGCGAGACGGTGGACGCGCCGCGGGTGCTGTATCCCGGGTCCTTCGTCGACGTCGCGGCGTCGTTCGTGTTCCCGTCGGTCACCTACGTCGACGCCGACCGTCGCGCCCCGCGGTTCTTCGACGACGTGGACGGCGTGAACGAGATCATCGCCGCCCACCGTGCGAGTCCGTGGTCGCCGACGGTGGCGTTCCTCCACGCCGACTACGCCGACCCGCTGGATCTGCCCGACGCCGGGTTCGACCTCCTGGTGTCGCTCTACGCCGGGTTCGTGTCCGAGCACTGCACCCGCTACCTCCGCGTCGGCGGCACCCTGCTGGTCAACCCGAGCCACGGCGACGCGGCCATGGCGTCGATCGATGACCGCTACCGCCTGCGCGGCGTCGTCCACCACCGTGACGGTCGCTACTCCGTCGACGAGGACGAGCTCCACTCGTACCTGGTGCCGAAGAAGCCGGTCGAGGTCACCGTCGATCTGCTCCACCGAACTCAGCGCGGCATCGCCTACACGACCTCACCGTTCGCCTACTTGTTCGAACGCACGTCGTAGCGCCGACAACGGCGACCGGCCGTGTGCGGTCACCCGATCCGCCCGCAGTCGCCACCGCTAGCGTCGCAGCGTGCCGTCCCTGTCCCGCCGTGAGCTCATCGTGGGCGCCGCCGCCGTCTCGGCGTTGTCCACCGTCGGATGTTCGTCGGACGGCTCCGCCCCGGCGCGGACCTCGCCTCGACCCGATGCGGCGTCGCGCTCGCGGGTCGTCGTGATCGGTGCCGGCTTGGCCGGACTGACCGCGGCGCTGGATCTCGTCGAGGCCGGCTGGGACGTCGTGGTGCTGGAGGCCCGCGACCGGGTGGGAGGTCGGGTGCACACGCTCGACTCGCCGTTCTCGGACGGGATCACCGCCGAGGCCGGCGGCGAGTCGATCGACGACGACCACGCCGACCTGCTGGCGATGGTCGAGCGGTTCGGCCTGAGCACCGAACGTCGCCCCGAGGACAAGGAGGAGCGCGGCGTCGTGTTCGCCGGGGGGACGCGGCGGCCGACGGTGGACTACCTCGCCGAGCAGGGCGGCGTGGCGGTCACCGACTACCTCCGCTTCGAGGACGCCCTCGACGAACTGGGGGAGGAGGTCGACCCCGAGCACCCCGAACGGGCCGACCGGGCCGCCGAGCTGGACGGCACCACCGTCGCCGCCTTCCTGGCCGAGCAGCGCCTCGACCCGGCGGCCGAGCTGCTGGTCCGCGCCGAGCTCCGCGGTGCCTACAACAGCGAACCCGAGGACGTCTCCCTGCTCTTCGTCGCCCAGCAGTCGGCGGTGGCGGCCGACAGCGAAGAGGCCGGCGTCGAGGCGATGCGCATCGCCGGCGGCAACAGCTCGCTCCTGCGGGCGATGGCGGCGGAGCTGGGGGAGCGGGTGAGGCTGTCGGCGCCGGTGACCGACGTGCGGTGGGGGAGCGACGGGGTGCGCGTCACCGTCGAGGGCGGTGAGGTCGTCGACGCGGCCCGACTGGTGATCGCCACGCCGTTCGTGCCGCTCCGCTCCGTCCGCTTCACCCCGGCCCTGCCCACCGACCTGGCCGACGCGGTCGCCTCGGTCTCCCTCGGCCCCGCCGCCAAGGTGGCCACCGAGTACACGCGGCGCTTCTGGACGGGCGCCGACGGCGAGGGGACGGGCTTCACCGTCACCGACCTGCCCTTCGGGGTCGCCTGGGAGTCCACCGATTCGAGCGTCGACGACCCGGAGGCCCCCGGGGTGCTGGCGCAGTTCATCACCGGCGCCGCCGCGGTCGACGCCGCGGCCCGGGCCGAGGCCGACCGCCTGGCGCACTTCGGGGCGCAGCTCGACCAGGTCTGGCCCGAAGGTCGGGACCGACGTTCGGGCAACGCGGCGACCGTCGCCTGGGCGAACGAGCCCTTCAGCGGTGGTGGCTACGCCGTGTGGCGGCCGGGGCAGCTGACGCGGTTCTGGTCGCCGATCCGAGCTGGTGTCGGTCCCATCCGCTTCGCCGGAGAGCACACCGAAGCGCTGGCCGGCTACATGGAGTCGGCGGTGCGGAGCGGCCACCGCGTGGCCGCGGAGCTCAGCGCTCCGCCCCGCTGAGGAGCTGTCGGCCGATCCTCCAGCGAAGCCCGTCGACTCCCGCCGGATTCGCGAGTAGCTTGCGCCGCCTGGTGGGCCAGACGGAGGGCACGCGGTGATCGATCTTCGGGCGGGTGCCGCCGCCGTGCTCGAGGCGGCTGGATGAGCCGTCGCATCCCGAGCTGGATGGCGTGACGGCCGTCGGGCCGCCCACGAACGAGGAGGAGCACATGATCACCAGAGGTCGGGTCCGAGCGCAGGTGGCCGTTGTGATGGTGGGCGCCGCGGCGTCGTTGCTCGTCGGATGTGGTGGTGACGACGCCGCCACCACGTCGACATCGACCCCGGAGGAGTCGTCGGGCGCCGAGGCGGAGTCGACCACCTCCACCGCGCCGGAGGAGGAGACCGTGGAGGGCGACGGCTTCACCGTCACCGATCACGGCGAGTTCCTCGAGGCGCTCGTCGAGGGCGGCCAGATGACCGGCTTCGCGGTGCTGGACGAGTCGACGGTCGTGGTCGTCGGGGGATCCGGCGGCAACGCCACGGTCTCGCGCCTAGACCTCGAGAACGGTGAGCGGGTCGACCGCGAGCTGCGCGCCGCCTCACCGGGGTTCCGCGACGGGGAGGACCCGATGGCGCCCGTCGTGGCCGGTGGTGCGGTGTGGATCGGCCAGCCCCCCACCGACGGCACCCGCGACGGCATCAAGTTCAACGGTGCCTCCCGGGTGGTCGGGTTGGACGCCGAGACGCTGCAACCGACGCTCGACGTCGACCTCCCCGACGCAGGGGTGCTCGAGCACCTGGTCGCGGCCGGCGACGGGGTCGTCGCGTTCTACCGCACCGCGCCGAAGGAGTTCGCCGGCTCGGCCGTGGTCGACCAGGACCAGGTCCGGTGGCGGCTCCAGGCGCTCTCGTCCGACGGGCAGTGGGGTCCGCCGGTGGACCTCGGCGGCTACCGCACCAGCGGCGGCACGTGGTCCGACGACGTGGCGACCCGGGTGCTCGCCCGGGCGGTCGTGGCGGGGTCCCCCGACGGCACCACCCTGCTGGCCTCGCTGCACGACCACCTCCAGCTCTTCGACCTGACGACACTCGAGCCGATCGGCCCGGCCGTTCCCGGTCCGAGCGACGAGGCCGCCGGCGAGTGGAGCGGCTACAGCCCGACCGCCCTGGTCGTGGGCGACGGCGACCTCGCCTACGTCTCGCAGTCCGATCGAGGACTTCGACGGCTGGTGTCGCTGCCCGACCTGGCCGACGAGGGCGCACCGGAGCTCCCGATCGTGGCCATGTTCGGCGACGACGCCGTGGCGCTCGGCGGCGAGCTCCAGACGCCGATGTCGAGCCTGTTGATCACCCCGTTCGCGCTGGACGGCTCCGAGGTCGGCGAGGAGCAGGAGCTCCGGATCGACTGCGTGTGCGGTCCGCTGGCGGTCGCCACCGACGACGACCACCTCTGGGTGCTGACCGAGCAGGCCATCGTGCGCGTCCCGGCGGACGAGGCGCTCCGCACAATTCGGTAGCCCCGGACGCGCCACCGGCCGGCCCACCTCTCGGTGGGCCGGCCGGTTGACGGCGTGCGACGGGTGGCTCAGCCGGCGGCCCGGGCGTTCAGTTCGTCGAGGTGGCCGGTGGCCTCGAGGTACTCGTCGACCCAGCGGGCGATGACGGCCGAGGTCTTCTCGACCTTCTCGAACTGGCCGACCACCTGGCCGACGGGGTTGAAGGCCACGTCGACGGTCTGGTCCGGGTACTTGTGGGTGGCGGCCACCGCGATGCCCGACACCATGTACTGCAGCGGCATGCCCAGGGGCTGGGGGTTCTCGGGGTTCTCCCAGGCGTCGGTCCAGTCGTTGCGCAGCATGCGGCAGGGCTTGCCGGTGAAGGACCGCGAACGCACGGTGTCACGCGAGCTGGCGTCGATGTAGGCCTGCTGCTGGACGGGGGTGTTCTCGGCCTCCTCGACCATGAGCCACTGCGAGCCCGACCAGGCGCCCTGGCACCCGAGGGCGAGCGCCGCTGCGATCTGCTGGCCCGAACCGATGCCGCCGGCGGCCAGCACCGGGCGGGGGGACACGGCCTTGACGACCTGGGGCCACAGCACGATGGAGCCGACGTCGCCGCAGTGCCCGCCGCCCTCGCCGCCCTGGGCGATGATGATGTCCACGTCCGCCGCCGCGTGCTTGAGCGCCTGGTAGGGCGAGCCGCAGAGCGCGGCCACCTTGCGGCCCTCGGCGTGGATGCGCTCGATCATGTCGGCCGGGGGCGTGCCCAGGGCGTTGGCGATGAGCGTCATCTTCGGGTGGCGGAGGGCGATCTCGACCTGCGGCGTGGCGGTGGCCTCGGTCCAGCCGATGAGCTGGAGCGAGTTGTCGTCCTCACCCTCGGCGAGGGGCACGCCGTGGTCGGTCATGAGCTTGCGGGCGAAGTCGAGGTGCTCCTGGGGCACCATCGACTGGAGCATCTTGGTGAGGTCCTCGGTGGACATGTCGGCGTCCATGCCCTCGTACTTGTTGGGGATGACGATGTCGACGCCGTAGGGGTGGTCACCGATGTGCTCGTCGATCCAGTTCAGCTCGATCTCGAGCTGCTCGGGCGAGAAGCCCACCGCGCCGAGGACGCCGAAGCCGCCGGCCTTGGACACGGCGACCACCACGTCGCGGCAGTGGGTGAAGGCGAAGATCGGGAACTCGATCCCGAGGTCGTCACAGATCTGGGTGCGCATGCGGCGTGCCTTTCATGAGGTGGGGCCGGGCTCCAATAACAGGACAGACTGTATGGTATTCGTCCAGTGGCGGGCGAGACGAGGGCACCGAGCGCCGTGACGGCCGGGACGAGCGAGGTCGCCGCGCTCCGGGGCCGTCCCCGCGACCAGGACCGACACGAGGCCGTGCTGGTGGCCACCCGCGACGCGCTGGTCGACGTGGGCTACAGCGCCATGAGCTACTCCGACATCGCGGCCCGGGCGGGGGTCACCCGTCAGCTGCTCTACCGCTGGTGGCCGGCCAAGGCGTCGCTGGTGTCCGAGGCCATCTTCGGGGCCGGCGTCCCCGCGCTGCCCACGCGCTACGACGGCCCGCTGGAGCGCGACGCCCGGCGCCTGGTGCAGGCGATCGTCGACTTCTCGCGTCGGCCCGACGTGCGCTCCGGGGTGGCGGGCCTCATGGCCGACGCCGATGCGGACACGCCGCTGCCCGGACTGGCGGAAGGCCTGCTCGCCCCGCTGCATGGGTCGCTCGTGGCATTGATCGACGCGGGGGTGGCCCGCGGCGAGGTCCGCGACGACGTCGACGTCGACCTCACGCTCGGCACCTTCCGGGGCGCGGTGACCATGCACCTGCTGGTCGACCGGACGCCACCGACCCGGCTGGTCGACCACCTGGGAGAGTTGCTGGCGCTGGTGCTGGCCCGCCGGGACGACTGATCCCGACGCGGCGTCAGTCGGCCGCCGAACGGCGCGCCGTGGTGGTGAAGCCGGCGAGCGTGCGCTCGACGTGGCGGGCGATCCAGGCGGGCCGGGTCGTCGTCCGTCGGATGAGCCGTCGGTAGAAGAGCGGTCCGACCAGGGCATCGACGAGATCGTCGATCCTGGTGTGGGCGTCGAGATCTCCTGCGTCGCGAGCGGCCGCGAGCACCGCGGCCATCGCGGTTCGCCGTTCCCGGGTCAGCCGGCCGTAGCGTTCGGCCAACTCGGGCTCGACCTCGATCGCGGCGATCACGGCGGGCAGGGTGCGACCCCACTCGCTGTGCTCGAGCGCACTGGCGAGATCCCCGAGGATCTTCCGCACCTGATCCCGGAGGGGGAGCGTCGGGTCCGGGACGGTCGGCGGATCGACCGCGTCGTCGAAGGCCGCGGCGACCAGCGCTTCTCGGGTGGGCCAGTTCCGGTAGATCGTGCTGCGGGCCACGCCGGCCTCGGTCGCGATGGCGTCCACCGTCGAACCCGCGAGGCCCTGGCTCCGGAGCACCGTCCGGGTGGCGGCGAGCACCCGGGCGTGCGTCCGCTCCTGGCGCGGATCGAGTCGATCGTCCGATCCCGGGGTCATCGGGAAGATCTTACGCAACAGCAGTGTTGCGGAGAGCTGTGCAACACTCCCGTTGCACACATGGCGCATTCGGAGGGAACGTGGAACCGTCGAGCTGGACGATCGAATCGATGACGACGTTGCGGGCGCAGGAGTCGGCGCCCGGCTTCGTGGAAGCCACGGTGTTCGACGGCGGCGCAGTCGTCCTCGACCCGTTCCTGGCGCTCACCGACTTCCACATGAGTCGGCCGACCTTCGCGCCGCACCCCCACGCCGGCTTCTCGGCGGTCACGTACATGTTCCGGGACTCCGTCGGGAGCTTCCGGAACCGCGACAGCCTCGGCGACCAGAGCCTGATCGGCCCCGGAGCGCTGCACTGGACGCAGGCCGGTTCGGGGATGCTGCACGAGGAGGTCCCGGTGGAACCGGGGCTCGACTGCCACGGCCTCCAGCTCTTCGTGAACCTGCGGTCCGAGCACAAGCTCGCCGATCCGCGTGCGTTCCACCTCGACGCCGAGCAGGTGCCGGTGGTCCGCGCCGCTCCCGGCATCGACGTCCACGTGGTCGTCGGTGAGCTCGACGGCACCGCGTCGCCCCTCGCCGGGCTGCTGACCGAGGTCCGGCTGCTCGACATCGACCTGGGTCCGTCGGCGTCGGTGCAGCTCGGGCTCGACCCGACGGAGCGCGTGGTCGTGCTGGTGGTGGACGGGTCCGTGGAGGTCGGCGGTACTGCGATGCCGAAGGGCTCGGTCGCATCGCTGGTGGGAGGGTCCGGGCCGCTGCAGATCGCCGGAGGAGCGGACGGCGCCACCGTGCTGCTCCTCGCCGGCGCGCCCATCGGTGAGCCGGTCCTGTTCCGCGGCCCGTTCTGCATGGACACCCCGGAGCGGCTCGACGACGCTCGCCGCCGCTTCCAACGTGGTGCGATGGGTCAGCTCACCCCGTCGTTCTGAGCGCCCTTCGACGCTCAGGTGCCCGAGGCGTGCGGCACCGGCGGCGCGTCGGGGTCCTCGTAGAGCTCGTCGCTGTGGCCCGTGGCCAAGGGCTGGCCGGTCGGGCGGTAGGTGCAGATGAGCACGCCGGTCGGGGCCACCCGGGCGTCGACCAGCTCGAGCGGTCGGCCCACACCGTCGTCGGAGAAGATGCGCTTGCCGCCGCCGAGGAGCACCGGCTCGATCATCAGGTTGAGCTCGTCGACCAGTTCGGCGGCCACGAGCGACCGCACCAACGTGGGGCTGCCCATCACGACCAGGTCCCGCCCGGGTCGCTCGCGCAGCGCGGCGACCGCGTCCATCGCCCCGGCGGCAGGGATGACGGTCGAGTTCGGCCAGGTGATGTCCTCGGGGCGCAGCGTGTCGGTGACGACGTGCTTCTCGATGGCGTTCATCTGGTCGGCGAAGGGGTCGCCGGCCCGCTCGGGCCAGGCCGCGGCCATGGTCTCGAAGGTGCGGCGTCCGAACAGGAGCGCGTCGGCGGTGGCGAACTTGGCGCCGATGGCCTCGCCCACGGTGTCGGGGTCGAAGTACGGCATGGACCACCCGCCGTGGGTGAACCCGCCGTCGGTGTCCTCCTCGGGTCCGCCCGGGGCCTGGACCACTCCGTCGAGGCTCATGAACTCGTTCACCACGATGCGCATCGGTCGTCCCTCTCGTCGCTCGGCCCCTCGGCTCGGAACGGGGAGCGTATTGCCGGCTCGCCGGGATCGCTGTCGGCGCGGCGTGCGAAGCTCACGTCCGCGTCGAGGTCCGGCGGAGAAGGAAGGGAACGTGGCGCAGCTGCTCCGGGTGCAGAACTTCGCGGTGTCGGTCGACGGCTTCGGCTCGGGCGAGGGCCAGAGCCTCGAGCGGCCGTTCGGTCACGCCAACCCCATGGACCTGATGTCGTGGGCCGGGGCGACGGCGCACTGGCCCAACCGGTCCGAGCCGGGCGGCACCTACGGCCTCGACGACTACTTCACCCGCGACTTCGCCCGGAACATCGGCGCCGAGATCATGGGGCGCAACAAGTTCGGGCCGATCCGTGGACCCTGGCCCGACCTCGAGTGGCAGGGCTGGTGGGGTGACTCGCCGCCGTTCCACACGCCGGTCTTCGTGCTGACGCACCACCCACGCCCCTCGTTCACCCTCGACGACACGACCTTCCACTTCATCGACGCCTCGCCGGCCGAGGCGCTCGCGCAGGCCAAGGCGGCGGCGGCGGGTCGTGACGTGCGCCTGGGCGGTGGGGTGGCCACGGTGCGCCAGTTCCTCGATGCCGGTCTGGTCGACACCCTGCACGTGGCCGTCGCTCCGGTGGAGCTCGGTCGGGGTGAGCGGCTGTGGGCCTCGCCGGGGGACCTCGACGATCGGTTCCACCGCGAGTCGGTGCCCAGCCCCAGCGGCGTGACGCACCACCTCTTCTGGCGCCGCTGACCCTCGGGCGCCACCGGCACGGCGTCGGTCGCGGTCAGGAGTTCGAGCGGTCGCCCGCCAGGTAGGGGCCCATCACCGCGAGGGCGTGGTCCACCTGGGCCCGGAGGCGGTCCTCGAGCTCGCCAGGTTCGGCGCCCAACATGATCCGCTCGTGGAGCTTGCCCTGGATCATGCCGAGGAAGGTCTCGGCGTCGGCTCGGGGCGACGGGCTGCCGATGCGGACGAACTCCTCCTCGACCACGGCGACCGCCCGCTCGGTGATCTCCTCGGCGAACAGCGGGCCCAGGCCCCGCTCGCCGTCGGCCACGGCGATCCGCTGCAGCGCGAGCGCCTCGGGCAGGTAGCAGCCGTGGAGGTAGTTGCGGCCGAGGCGTCGGAGCCGCTCCTCGGTGGTGGTGGCCTCGTCGAGCCCCGCTTCGAGGAGCGGGCCGATCAGGGTGGCGCTGCGGACGAGGGCGGCACGCAGGAGCCCTGCCTTGTCGCCGAAGTGTCGGTAGAGCGTCTCCTTCGAGGCCCGTGCCGATTGCGCCACGGCGTTCATGCTGAACCGTTCGTAGCCGTCACGGAGCAGGACCCGGAGGGTGTGGTCGAGCAGGCGGTCACGGCGCTGGTCGGGGGGCGTCACCCTGGACACGGTACCGTACCGAACGGTACGGTACGCAAACGGTCCGATGCCAGCGGGACCGTTGTCACCGAGAACGGGGGGCCACCATGGGCGACGACCGTGTCCTGCAGCCGGCGTGGGACGCACTGCGTGACCACCTCGGCGGCTTCCTGGGTTCGCCCGGGTTCCTGCTCACCGCGGTCGTGCTGGGGATCTACGTGCCCGGCATCGCCTTCTCGGTGGTCGACGTCGTGGTGACCAAGCGCATGACCTGGCGCGAGAGCTGGGCGGTCTACTGGCGGGCCATGAAGTGGTACGGGTCGGTCTACGTGGTGGCGCTCGCCGTGTTCCTGTTCGCGCCGCTCCCGGCGGTCCTCGACGTGCCGAACGCGGCGCCGACGCTGGGCGAGTTCGTCCGCGACCTCGTCCTCTACTTCCTGGTCGGCGACTTCTGCTCGTACTGGTGGCACCGCATCGAGCACGAGATGTCCTGGTACGCCCGTCGCGTCCACCGGGTCCACCACGTCGACCGGCCGCCGCTCAGCATCTGGACGGCGATGGTGGTCCACCCCGTCGAGGGGTTCTCGGTGTTCGTGTTCTTCCACCTCTACGGGATCGTCGCCCCGATCCACCCGTTCACCTTCGCCGTCGCGGCCTTCGCCATGACCGCGGTGACGATGATCACCCACTGCGGCTACCGCCTGCCCGTCTACGACGCCGTCTTCGCCCACGCGGCCGGCCACGATCTCCACCACGCCAATCGGAAGCCGACCAACATCTCGGTGGTGCTGACGGTCTGCGACCGGCTCTTCGGGACCTTCCAGCCCGCCCGCTACGACACCGCCGCCCCCGCTCGCATCGCGACGGCGAGGACCAGCGCGCCGTAGCGGCGCGCTCAGCCCAGCGTGGCGGTGGTGAAGGTGGAGTCGAAGCGCTTGCACCACACCGACACCTGCTCGATCGCGGTGGGGTCGACGTCGGGCGGCAGCTCGTAGTTCTGGGCGCCGACGTTGCCCTTGAGCGGCTCGAGCTCGACCTCTCGGCCGCCGACGGTCACCGTCACGTACAGGTCCGGTCCGTTGTCGGTGGCGAAGTCGTCCTCGAAGCGGACGAACGACTGGGTGCCGTCGGTGAGCACGACGACGGAGCCCTCGCCGGGGTGGTCCACCGCGGTGAACGCGCCGCGGGCCGCTTCGCGGACGGCGGGGGCCGTCGTCGGCGGAGCGGTGGCCGCGGGGTCGTCGGTGGCCGCGGGGTCGTCGGTCGTCGGAGCGTCCACCTCGGGGTCGTCGATCACGGGGCCCTCGGTCGCGTCGAGGTCGGCGCCGGAGTCGAAGACCGGTCCCGCCTCGGAGACCTCGTCGTCGACGAAGAGCGTGTGCACGCCGAACACACCGAACGCCAGGACGGCGGCGAGGGCCACCGCGGCGAGGGCGAGCCCGACGACCAGGGGTCGTCGGCCGCCGGGCTCGCCGCCGCTCACTGGCCCTCGTCCTTCATGGTGTCGTCGGTCATGGCGTCGCCGTCCTTCATGGTGTCGTCGGTCATGGCGTCGCCGTCCTTCATGGTGTCGTCGGTCATGGCGTCGCCGTCCTTCATGGTGTCGTCGGTCATGGCGTCGCCGTCCATCATCGTGTCCTCGGACATCGCCTCCGTCGTGGTCACGTTGTCCGCCGGCGTGTCGACGACGTCGTCGTCGCCGCACGCCGCCGCGGCGAAGGGCGTCAGGACGACGAGCGCGGCGGCGACCGTCCGGCGGGTGGTTCGGTGGTTCATGGGATTCCTCCTGGTTGGTGAGAACGTGCGATCAGGGCGAGCCCGGGAGCAGTGCCACCGCGGGCGCCACCAGCCGGTCGAGCATCCCGGCGGCGATCGCCGCCCCGGTGACGACGAGCAGCGCGCCGGCGGCGATCCTGAGGTGGGCGCCGTGACGGGTCGCGGCCAGCGACCATCGGGGCCAGGCGTCCATCGCCAGCGCCACGGCGACGAACGGCACGCCGACCCCCACTGCGTAGACCGCCAGGAGCGTGGCGCCGGGAACCGCTCCGCCCGTGTCCGAGGCCACCACGAGGGCAGCACCGAGCAGCGGTCCGACGCAGGGGGTCCACGCCGCTCCGGCGACGACCCCGCCGACCAGGCCGCGCAGCGGTCCGATGCCGCGCCCGTCGGAGCGGGTCGGCAGGGTGATCGGGAGCCGATGGTCGCGCCGGGCCCAGGCGGGGCCGAAGCCGACGAGCACCAGCCCGAACAGGACCAGGAGCCCACCGCCGACGCGGGGGATCCACGCCGACAGGCCGCGCGCCACGCCACCGACGGCGCCGGCGGCTGCGCCGAACCCGGCGAAGACCGTCGCCATCCCGGCGACGAACGGCAACGTGGAGCGCAGCACCTGCCCGGGGCGTTCGGGGGTGGAGCCCAGCGCCAGTGCCGACCACACCGGGACCAGCGGCAGGACGCACGGATTGGCGAACGAGAGGACGCCGGCGCCCAACATGGCGAGGAGGACGGGCGCGTTCACTCGACCACCTCGGCGCGCGGAGCCTCGGCCGGCACGTCGAGCAGGGCTCGGATCGCGTCCTCGGTTTCCTCGTAGGCGCCCTCGCCGAAGTGGACCAGCCGTCGTCGGCCGTCGGCGTCGTGGAGGTAGAAGGCGGGCCAGTACCGGTTCTCGAAGGCACGCCAGGTGCGCTTGTCGGGATCGAGCGCCACCGGGTAGCGGATCGCCTCCTCCTCGACGAAGCGGGCGACGGCCTCCGGATCCCGCTCGTAGGGGAACTCGGGGGTGTGCACCGAGAGCACGACCAGTCCTTCCTCGGCATAGCGCTCGTGCCAGGCCCGCACGTGCGGCAGGACGTTGCGGCAGTTGACGCAGCCGAAGGTCCAGAACTCGTAGAGCACCACGCGGCCCGCCAGGTCCTCCGCGGTCAGCGGATCGGTGTTGAGCCATCCGGCGGCCTCGACCGCGGGCGCCGATGCCGCCAGGACCGGCAGTTCCGGTGGGACCTCGACGGAACCGGTGGCGTCGCGGTCGGATCGATCGGCGAGCGCAACGACGTCGTCGGGACCGGTGCGGACGGCCACCGCCGCGGCGATGGCACCGCCGGCCACCAGGGCGACGAGCGCGACCCGGGCGGTCGTGGGGCGCATCACGCCACCTCGAACTCGACGCGGTGGTAGCCGGTCGCGCCGTTCGGGTCGGGAGCCGACGGTGCCTCGACCTGGAGCCGGCCGTGGTCGTCGGTCGCCCGCACGCGCAGCTCGTGCGCTCCGGGCGTCGCGTCCCAGGTGTGGGTCCACTGGACCCAGGTGTGCTCGCTCGCCACCGGCGCCAGCCGGCACCGCCGCCACTCGCCGCCGTCGACCGAGACCTCCACCCGGCGGACCCCGACCGAGGGGAGCCACGCCACCCCACCGAGCACCGTCGGGCCACGTTCGATGCGGGCGCCGTCGCGGGGGACGTCGATGCGCGACGCGAGCTTGATCGGCCCCTCCTTCGACCAGCCGCGGGGGACCCAGTAGCCGTCGGCGCCCTCCCAGGTGGTGAGCTCGATCTCGGACAGCCACTTGGTGGCCGACACGTACCCGTACAAACCGGAGACCACCAGCCGGGCGGGGAACCCGTGCTCGACCGGGAGCGGTCGCCCGTTCATGGCGTAGGCGACCAACGCGGGGCGGTCCCCGTCGAGCGCGGCGAGGGGGAACCCGCAGGTCCAGCCGTCCACCGAGCGCGAGAACACCTGCTCGGCCGCCGGTCGCACCCCGGCTCGCTCGAGCAGCGTGCGGAGCGGGACGCCCTGCCAGACCGCGTTGCCCACCAGGTCGCCGCCGACCTCGTTGGACACGCACTGGAGGGTGACCACCTCCTCGACGCTGTCGAGCGCGAGCAGCTCCTCGAGGTCCAGGGTGAACGGATCGTCGACCAGGCCGCCGACCCGCAGCCGCCAGGTGTCGACGTCGACGCGCGGCGCGCTCAGCGCGGTGTCGATCCGGTAGAAGTCCTCCGTCGGGGTGACGTACGGCGACACCCCGGCGCCGTCGAACTCGGCGGTGTCGGGGAGGGGGCGTCGCCGGAGGGGCCGCGGGAGCGGGATCGCCCGGGCGGCCCCCGCGACGTCGCCCTGGGCCAACGCCCGCCCGGCCGCCACGAAGCCGGCGCCGAGGGCGACGAGCGTTCCGCTGGCGAGCACGAAGCGTCGCCGCGACCACTCGCCGCTCGCTGCCACCTCGGCCGCTCCGTCCGAGCCGGTCGCCTCGTCTGCTTTGTCGTCGAGGTCCGAGCGAACGGGCCGGCCGGTCGAGGAGACGAGCCAGGTGGTCGCTCCCGCTCCGGCCACCACCGACGCCAGGCCGACCACGACGGAGGTCGCCACGCCGACCCGTGGGTCGGCGGCCTGCGCCCAGGCGCCGAAGGCGCCGAAGGCCCCGAACACCAGCCAGGGGAGCCGCGGGCGCCGCACCGACGCGGCCCCGGCGACCGCTCCCAGCCCGACGGCGATCACGATCGTGCCGACCACCAGCGCGGGCTTGTCGTTGGTGCCGAAGACCGCGACGGCGAGCTCCTTCAGCGATGCGGCGAAGCGGTCGACGAACCGGCCGCCCACTGCCAGGAGCGGGGAGGGGGTCGCTCCGGCGACGGCGCTGGCGAGCTCGCCGGTGGCGAGCGACACCCCGGCGCCGACCGCGCCGGCCGCGAGCGGCCGCGCCCGGTGGTGACGAGCTCCTCCGTCGGACATGGGGAGCACTCTGGGCGACGGATCGAACGGTGCGGCGACGGAACTCGAAACGATCACGAAACTCGGTCCGCCACCCCTGGGTGGTCGACGGAGGGGCCCGTACGCTGGTCCGATGGGCTCGACCGCTCCCGCCGAGGCGACGACGACCGTGCTGGTCGTCGACGACGAGCCGATGGTTCGTGAAGTCGTGGCCCGCTACATCGCCTTGGACGGCCACGACGTGCACGAAGCCGCCGACGGCGACGAGGCGCTGCGCTGGCTGGATCGTCACCGCCCCGATCTCGTCGTGCTCGACGTGATGCTGCCCGGCACCGACGGTCTCACGATCCTGCGCCGCTTGCGGGACACCTCCGACGTTCCGGTGATCCTGCTCACCGCCCGCAGCGAGGAGGTCGATCGCCTCCTCGGCCTGGAGCTCGGCGCGGACGACTATGTGGTGAAGCCCTTCTCGGCGCGGGAGGTGGCGGCCAGGGTGCGCACGGTGCTGCGGCGGTCACGTCCGAGCGAGGCAGGCAGCGGTCCGGACCCGGTGCTGGTGTTCGGGCCGCTCCGCATCGACGTGCCCTCGCGCACGGTGCAGGTCGGGGGCACCGAGGTCCCGCTCACGGCCAAGGAGTTCGACCTGCTGGCGTTGCTCGCGTCCTCGCCCCGCCAGGTCTTCTCCCGCCAGCAGCTGCTAGAGCTCGTGTGGGACTCGTCGTCGGACTACCAGGACCCCGCCACGGTGACCGTGCACGTGGGGCGGCTCCGCCAGAAGCTCGAGACGGATCCCGAGCACCCGCGCTGGATCGCGACGGTGTGGGGCGTGGGGTACCGCTTCGAACCGGAGCCGTCGTGACCGGCGGGCTCGGTGGCCCGGCCGGGGCCGGCCACGCGATGGCGTCGATGGCGACCGGGTGGGACGCCGTCGTGGCCCATCCGTGGGAGACGGCGGCGGGAACCCTCGGCGTGCTCGCCGTCACGGCGCTCGTCGGCTGGCTGCTCCGGCGAGGCACCGTGCGGCTGTGGAGCCTGCGGGCGCAGCTCCTGGCGATCTCGCTCGCGGGCACCGTGGTCGGCGCGCTCGTGGCGTGGCTGCTGGCCATCGCGATGATCCTCGACGAGTCGCAGCTCGCGCCCACCCTGGCGGTGCTGGTGGTGACGTTCGTGCTCGCCACGGTCATCGTGACGATCGCCTCCGGCCCGCTCGGAGCCGCCGCGCACCGGCTGGCCGACACCGTGTCCGCCATCGAGGAGGGCGACCGTGAGGTGCGGACCCGGATCGACCGCCGCGACGAGCTGGGGCGGGTCGCCGAGGCGCTCGACCAGCTGACGCTGCGGCTGGCCGAGCTCGAGGCCGAGCGGGGACGGCTCGACGCCGAGCGGGCCACCATGCTGTCGAGCGTCAGCCACGACCTCCGCTCGCCGCTGGCCGCGCTGTCCGCAGCCGTCGAGGCGATGATCGACGGAGTCGCGCCCGATCCCGACCGCTACCTCCGCTCGATGCGCGCCGACGTGGACGCCCTCGCCGCGTTGGTCGACGACGTCTTCCTGCTGGCGAGCATCCAGGGCGGTCGCTTCGACCTGGCCCGGGAGTCGGTCGACCTCCTGGAGTGCTGCGACGAGGCGATCGACGCGCTCCGGCCCAGCGCAGCAGGCCGCGGCATCGACCTCCACCTCCGGGGCGAACGCTCCATCGTCCCGGGGAACGCTCGGGCCATCGGACGAGTGGTCCGCAACCTGCTGGACAACGCCATCCGCCACGCCCCGGACGACTCGGTGGTCGAGGTGTCCGTGAGCGGCGAGGGGATGCCGCGCGTGACGGTCACCGACGCCGGTGCCGGGTTCCCCGCCGACTTCGCCGAGCGAGCCTTCGACCTGTGGGCCCGGGCCGATGAGTCCCGCAACCGCTCGACCGGCGGGGCCGGCCTCGGCCTGGCCATCGCACACGGACTGGTCGACGCCCACGGCGGTCGGATCTGGATCGAACCGCCCCCGGGTGGCCGTGTCACCTTCGAGCTGCCGGGTACCTGAGCCGTCGCCGACCGGGAGCGCCGCGATCGTCCGCTCGGATACCCCGAGGGGTATCGTGGAGGCATGGACGCACAGCGACGGACGAAGGTGGGATCGAGCGTTGGAGGTCGACGTGCCAGGGGTCGCCGGTCGGCACTGGTCGTCGTGCTCCTGGCCCTCTCGCTCGTCGGATCCGCGGCGTGCGCGGGCGATGCCCGGACCGGGCCTGCTGGAGATGGCGGGGGCTCGGGCCGCGGTTCGGGGGGCGAGGGCATCACCGCTATCGCTCGCGGCGACGTGGCGGCCGGTCTCGATGCCCTGCCCAAAGGAGATCTGACGACCGAGGAGATCGCCGGTCTCGTCCGGATGTCCGAGGAGGAGCTGCTGGCCCGCGACGTGTACGTGGCGATGGAGGAGCGGTGGGGAACCAGGATCTTCTCGAACATCTCGGCCGCCGAGCAGACGCACGCAGATGCCGTGGCGGCACTGCTCGAGCGATACGCCATCACCGATCCCGCGGCGAACCACGAGCCGGGGTCGTTCGTCGATCCCGAGCTCCAAGCCGTCTACACGGCTCTGGTCGAAGCAGGGAGCGGTTCGCTCGTCGACGCACTGGAGGCCGGGGCCACCGTGGAGGAGCTCGACCTGGCCGATCTCGCTGCCCTCGCCACCGACACCCCCGACATCGCCTGGGTCTACGACCACCTCGCCCGTGGCTCGCGCAATCACCTGCGGGCCTTCGTTCGCCAGCTCGCGCGCAACGGCGCGTCGTACACGCCGACCCACATCGACCAGGACGAGTTCGACTCGATCATCGAGGGGGCGATGGAGCCGGGGTCCGGGCGGTCGGGCACCTGAGTGGTTCGCGCCACGGCGCCCGAGCCCGGCTCTCGTGGCGCGGGACCTTCGTCCGTGGCCGAGGTCGAGTGGATCGATCAGCATCGATGGGTGATGGCGCTGACCGACGACCGACGCGACGCGGAGGAGGGCCCGGCGGGTCGTGTCCCGGGAGGCCTGCGGCGATGGGCGTCGGTGGCGCTGGCGGGCGGCGTCTGGTGGGCGCTCTACAGCGTGAACCGTCCCGTCTGGGACCGGGTGGTGTTCGACCTCGTCGGGATGGACCCCGAGTCCCACTGGGGCGAGGCCGTCCACTTCTTCTTCTACGACGTCACCAAGATCGCGCTCCTGCTGACGGCGGTGATCTTCGTCGTCACGGTGCTGCGCAGCTTCATGTCGGTCGAACGGACCCGGGCGCTGCTGGGCGGCCGGCGGGAGGGTCTCGGCAACGTCGTGGCGGCGGGACTCGGCGTGGTGACGCCGTTCTGCTCGTGCTCGGCGGTCCCGGTCTTCATCGGCTTCGTCGCCGCCGGCGTGCCGTTGGGGGTGACGCTCAGCTTCCTCATCGCCTCGCCGCTCGTGAACGAGGTGGCGATCGTGCTGCTGTTCGGGCTGTTCGGCTGGAAGGTCACCGCGCTCTACATCGCCGCCGGCCTGCTCATCGCCGTGGCATCGGGCTCGATCCTCGGGAGGCTGGGCCTCGAGAGATGGGTGGAGCCGTTCGTCTTCGAGACACGGCTGCGTGGGAAGCCCGTCGACCCGTCAGTGGGGCTGACCTGGGACGACCGCCTCCGGATGGGACGCGAGGAGGTGGTGTCGATCCTCCGCAAGGTGTGGCCCTACCTCCTGGTCGGCATCGGCGTGGGCGCCGTCATCCACGGCTGGGCGCCGGAGGCCTGGTTCGCCGAGCACGCCCAGGGTGCGTTCGGCGTGCCCATCGCCGTGCTGCTGGGCATCCCGCTCTACTCGAACGCGGCAGGGATCATGCCCCTGGTCGAGGTCCTCCACGCCAAGGGCGTCCCGATGGGGACCCTGCTGGCGTTCATGATGAGCGTCGTGGCGCTCTCGCTGCCCGAGATGATCCTGCTCCGGCGGGTGCTCCGCCCGAAGCTCATCGCCACCTACGTCGGCATCGTGGCGTCCGGCATCCTCGTCACCGGACTGCTCTTCAACCTGATCCTCTGAGCGGCGACCGACGCCGCCGAACGAAAGGCACGGCCATGGACCTCAAGATCCTCGGCTCCGGCTGCAACAACTGCCGGAACCTCGAAGTCAACACCCGGGCCGCACTCGAACGACTGGGGATCGCGGCCGAGATCGAGAAGGTCACCGACCCCGCCGAGATCGCCTCGTGGGGCGTCATGTCCACCCCGGCGCTGGTCGTCGACGACGAGGTCGTGGTGTCCGGGCGAGTCCCGTCGGCTGACCAGGTCGCCGAGCTGCTGGGCGGCCGCTGAGGCGATCCTCGGCGAGCGACGAGTCGGCAGCGGCCGCCGGCGAGGGAGTCAGGGAACCCGCTGGACCCGCTGGCGGTGGTCGGTGCGGTTGTCGCCCTCGATGGCCGATCGCCGGGTGCCCTTGATCTCGTCGACCTTGCGGTCGCCGCCCGTCACCGGCTGTGCGTCGACGCGGGTCTCGGTCTCGAAGCCGTGGGAGCGATGCGCGTTGCGGTAGTAGCGCCAGATCCCGAAGTACACCCCGCCGGCGCCCGCGGGGCCGAGGGCGAGCAGCCACCAGGGGCTGTCCCCGTCGGAGGAGGCCAGGATCGCCGCGGCGAGGTGCGCGATCATCCCATCGCTCCCAGGGCGGCCAGGACGATCCCCTCGAGGATCGTGCCGGCCGTCAGCGCGGCGGCGACCAACCTCGCTTGTGACACGGGCACGCTGCCCATCACCTCGCCGCTGCGACCGTTCACCGCGATGTAGTGCACCATCGCCTTGCCCCGATGTTGGTGGTGGTACGAGTACAGCCAGACCGGCAGGCACATCACGAGCCAGCGGGTGCCGTGCACCACCAGGCGCTCCTGCTCCCAGCGAACGCCGCGGTCGTAGCGCTCCACGGTGTCGGCCACCTGGGCCCGGGCGATCGAGAGCAGCTGGTGCTCGAGCACCGGGGTCACCTCGATCACGTCGCGGTCCCGCTTCTCGGAGGTGAAGCCGGTGAGGTAGCTGGCGTTCCACTGCACGGCGTTGTGCGTGTCGAAGGGCAGGATCGTGTTGATGATGTTGTTGGTGTTGATCGCCGAGTCCATGTGCGCGCGCTCGGCCGAGGCCTCGATGGTGAGGTCGTCGGCGGTGAAGTCGACGTGGCGGTCGACGGCGTAGACGTCGGCGTCGTAGTAGGTCTGCTTGTTGTCCCCGCTGCCCCGGGTGTAGCGCCGGGTCTGGATCTCCCCGACGCCGGCCACGTCCGCGCTGGCCTTGGCGTCGACGACCATGTACGGCATGTAGACGCCGACCACGTTCTCGGGACGGAACTCGCGCACGAAGGTGCGATGGGCGAAGGTCCGCCGCTTGGCGGCGAACTCGGCGATGCGCGCCACGGCGTCCTGGTGGGTCACGGAGAACGGCAGCACCGCGTCGGGCACCGCGCCGTTCGGGATCTGCTCGTTCACGGTCAGCACATGACGGCACCAGTGGCAGCGGGCGGCCACCTGCTCGGCGGTGTTCACGACGACCTCGGCACCGCAGCCCCCGCACTTCAGGGTGAGCAGTACGGCGGCGTCGGCCGCGATGTCGGCGGCGCCGGAGCCGATCGTGGTGCCGGTCAACGACGTGAGGTCGCCGGTGGGCACCGAGGCGTCGAGCCGTGCCTCGGCCCACTCGTGGCGGCAGAAGAGGCAGACGAGCATCCCGACCGAGGGGCGGAGCTGGATGTCGGTGGCCCCGCAGCGCGGGCAGCGGTTGATGCCGTCGTCGAGTCGCTGGTTGGCGGTGTCGATCGTGGCGTCCGGCGGTGGCGAGGCAGGTGGAGTCGGCGAGGCAGGTGGAGTCGGCGAGGCCGGCGGCGCCGGCGGCTCCGGTGGCGGGAGGGTGGACATGGAGGGGTCCGTCGCGCCTAGAGCCCGAGCACCTTGTTCTTGGCGGCGTCGTAGTCGGCCTGGGTGATGAGGCCGGCGTCGAGCATCTCCTTGAGCTTGGTGAGCCGCGCGACCGGGTCGTCTTCGGCGGGAGCAGCTGCGGGCGCCGCCGCGGCGGGCGGCGTGGCCGGTGCGCCGGTGCCGGTGACGGGCTGTTGCAGCCCACCCAGTCCGGTGGCTCCGGCGGCCATGCCGAGCCCGACCAGCCCCGCTGCGCCACCGTTCTCGCCCGCGGCCTCGAAGCCCGCGGCGACCGACGCCTGGAGGTTGGAGTTGCCCCGACCGCCCGAGAGCGCGTCGGCACGCTGCACGTTGCGGAGCAGCTCGCGGGTGCTCTCGTCGTACTCGATCGAGATGATCGCCGTGGCGACGATCTGCAGCCCGCGGGCGCTCCACTGGTAGTTCTGCTCGACGGCGGCCGACAGGCTCTGCGCGAAGCCGACCGAGTCCTGCTGGATGCGGGTGATGCGGTTCCCCTTGGCGGGGTCGTTCGTGTACAGCGAGAAGGCCGGAGCGAGCGAGCCGACCACCTCGTTGAACAGCTGGCCCGCGGCGTCGTTGTCGAGATCCGTGAAGTCGAACACCTGCCCCGGCTCGAGGTAGGTGGCCGGCACCCAGGCCCGGATGAACAGCAGTGGGTCGACGATCTTCAGGGTGTAGGTGCCCCGGGTGATCGCGCCGACCTGGGCGTTCATGTAGGCGTCGTCCCAGTAGATCTCGGACTGGGTGCCGAACCGGTTGTTGGGCAGCTCCTTGAGCGTCACGAAGTAGGCGCGTTGCTGGCTGCCCGGCCGGCCACCGAACTTGAACCGCTCCCACGACGTGGTGACGAGCGGGCTGACGATGCCGTCGCCGGCGAAGATCGACTGCGAGTCCTGGGCCTCGCTGTTCCACTCGTAGGCGCCCGGCTGGGCCGCGAACCCGGTGATCGCCCCCTGCTCCATCAGCACGAGGCCATAGCCCTCGGGTACGACGATGCGACTGCCGTTGCTGATGATGCCGTCGGAGCCGCGGGTGTTGGAGCCGCGGCCGGCGTTCTGGCCGCTCGGCACGGCGGCGAAGAGCGCGGCGGTGGGCGGGAGCCCGTCGGGAACCGTGTAGAAGTCCTTCCATTGATCGGCGAGCGTCCCGCCGATCGCTCCGATGGCCGCCTGGATGAGTCCCATGGGTCCGGTCCCTCTCCTTCGCCGGTGTCGACGCTGGAGTGTAAGCAACGACCCCGGGGCGCCGCGGCCGATCCTCGTGCGCCTCGCTCGGAGCGCGGCTCAGCAGCAGCCGCCGGACTCCTCGGTCCGGCCGAGGCCGACGGGCGCCGGCGCAGCGCTCGGCGCGCAGCAGGTGCCCTCGGCCGAGCCGACGACGCGGTTCGCCATCTGCTCGGCGTCGCCGGTCTTCACGTACCACTCCCACGGGGCGCCGTCGGGGTCGGTCACCCAGGTCTCGGTCTTGGTGGCGTAGCAGCAGACGGTGTCGTCCACGCCGGTCGTCTCGAGCCCGGTGTCGGACAGGCGGGCCTCGGCGGCCACGACCTCGTCGCCGGTCTCGGTCTCGACGCCGAGGTGGTTGAGCGTGCCGCCCTCGGGCGCCTCGATCAGGACCAGCTTGAGCGGCGGATCGGCGATCTCGAAGTTGGCGTAGCCAGGCTTGCGCTTGTTCACCGGGGTGGCGAACAGCTTGGTGTAGAAGGCGACGGCCTGGTCGACGTCGGTGACGTTGAGGGCGAGCTGGACACGGGACACGGGAGCCTCCGGGGAGTACGCTTGCATCGACGAACGTCGATGGGTGCACTCTATCCAAACATCGACATATGTCAATGTGAAGATCGGGATCGCGAGAGAGATCGAGATCGGGACGGAGGCGAGATGACGATGGTGCCCGTGGGGTTCGACGGCTGCTGCACGCCGCTGACCGCCGGCTCGCTCGGCGAGGACGACGCCGTGGCCCTGGCCGATGCGCTGAAGGTCCTGGCCGACCCGGCCCGTCTCCGGCTGCTCTCGCTGGTGGCGTCCTCGACCACCGGCGAGGCCTGCGCCTGTGACCTGATCGAGCCGCTCGGTCGCTCCCAGCCCACCGTCTCCCACCACCTGTCGGTGTTGGTCGACGCCGGCTTCCTCCTCCGTGAGAAGCGGGGCAAGTGGGCGTGGTACCGCGTCGTTCCCGAGCGGCTCGAGCAGCTCCGAGCCGCGCTCGGTCCTGCGCCCGTCGGCTGAGCCGGCGCCCCGTTCGAAATCCCCGAGCGGGCCGCCACGCCCGCGAGGAGACTGGTCGGATGTCGTCGTCGATCCTCCGAGCCGACGGGCTCCGCAAGCGCTTCGGCGACAAGCAGGCCGTCGACGGCGTCAGCCTGCGGATCGAACCGGGCGAGCGCGTGGGGATCGTCGGGCCGAACGGCGCCGGCAAGACCACGACGCTGCTCATGCTGCTGGGTGCCATCGAGCCCGACGAGGGCACGATCGAGCTGGTGGGCCATGCCCTCCCGGCGGGCCGCAGCCCGGCGATGGCCCGGGTGGGCTTCGCGGCGGGCTACCTGCCCCTGCCGAACCGCCTCACCGTGGCGGAGACCCTCGAGCTCTTCGGCACGCTCGCCGGGCTGGACGACCCGTCCCGGGCCGCCGCCGAGGTCCTGGCCGAGCTGCAGATCCCCCACCTGGCCGGCCAGCGGGTCGAGTCGCTGTCGTCGGGTCAGGGCACCCTGGTCGGCTTCGCCAAGGCCGTCGTGCACCGGCCGGCACTGGTCGTGCTCGACGAGCCGACCGCGTCGCTCGACCCCGACGTGGCCATGCGGGTCCGGGATCGGCTCCAGCGGCTGAACGCCGAGCACGACACCACGCTGCTGCTCACCAGCCACGACATGCGCGAGGTCGAGGAGCTGACCACGCGGGTGGTCTTCCTGCGCGGCGGGCGGGTCATCGCCGACGGTCCGCCCGAGCAGGTGGTGGCCGATGCCGGCCACCCCGACCTCGAGACCATGTTCCTGGCCGAGGCGGCCCGGCTGCGATCGGAGGCGGTGTGAGCCCCTCGAACCGACGCATCCGGGCCATCGCCCGGCGAGACCTGCTGGCCCAGCACCGCAACCCCGGCTACTGGTTCCTGCTCCTCGTCATCCCCATCGTCGACGGGATCATGTTCCCCTCCATCGGCGGCGCGTTCGGCGAGGGCGACCAGCCGGTGCGGCTCCTCGTCTCGGGCATCATGCTGTTCCACCTCATCTGGCAGCTGACCCTGGCCGGGTCGATGGGTCTGCTGGAGGAGGTGTGGAGCCGGAACCTCCTCAACCTGATCGCCACGCCGCTCACCGAGCGCGAGTTCGTGGGCGCACTGGGGTTGGTCGGCGCCGCTCGGACCGCGGTGTCGGTGGCCATGATCGGCGTGGTCGGCGTCGTGGTCCACGCCGTCGAGCCGACCGCGGCCGGGTGGGTGCTGCTGCCGGCTGCTGCGGTGCTGTTGACCTTCGGGTGGGCGGTCACGCTGTTCGTGATCGGCCTCGTGCTCCAGCACGGCGACTCGGCCGAGGTGTTCTCGTGGGGCACCCTGCTGCTGCTGATGCCGATCTCGGGCGTCTTCTACCCGATCGAGGCGCTCCCGGGTCCGCTCCAGGCCCTGGCCGGCGTCGTCCCGCTCACCCACGTCTTCGAGGCGGTCCAGCACGGGCTGCGCGCCGGGGAGGTGGCGTGGGGCTCCATCGGGGTGGCGGCCGTGGGCACCGTGGTCATCCTGGTGGCGGCGACGGCCTTCGTGCGACGTCAGGTCCGCCGCTTCCGCAGCGAGGGCTGGGTGACCCGCTTCACCTGAGCAGGGCGCGCCCCTCAGCTCGGGAGCAGTTCGGCGAGCAGCGCCCGGACCCGGCGATCGATCTCGTCGCGGATGGGGCGGACCGCCTCGAGGCCCTGCCCGGCCGGGTCGTCGAGCTGCCAGTCCAGGTAGCGGGTGCCCGGGTAGAAGGGGCACTCGTCGCCGCATCCCATGGTGATGACGACGTCGGACGCCTCGACCGCGGCGTCCTCGAGCCGCTTGGGGTGGGCGCCGTTCGCGTGGAGGTCGATGCCCACCTCCGCCATCGCCTCGACCACCGCCGGGTTGATCGTGTCGGCGGGAGCGGTGCCCGCTGACCGCACCACGACGCGGTCACCGCCGTGGTGGGCGAGGAGCGCGGCGGCCATCTGGGAGCGGCCCGCGTTGTGCACGCAGACGAAGAGGACCTCGGGACGACGCTCATCCATGGTGGGGCTCCGGGTGGGGGTGGGGGTAGAGGAAGCGGACCAGTGCGAACGCTGCGGCGGTCCCGACGAGCTGGCTGGCGATGAACGCGGGTGCCGACGACGGCGCGATGCCGGCGAAGCTGTCCGACAAGGTCCGGGCGACGGTGACCGCCGGGTTGGCGAAGCTGGTGGAGGAGGTGAACCAGTAGGCGCCGCCGATCCAGGCGCCCACGGCGACGGGCACCGCCGCGCTGCGCCCGGTGCGCACGCAGCCCTGGATGACGAGGAGCAGCCCCACCGTGGCGACGACCTCGGACAGCCACAGCGCCGGCGACGAGCGGTCGGTGGTCGACCACTCGACCGCGGGCAGCTCGAACATGAGGTTGGCCACGACGGTGCCGGCGCACCCGCCCACGACCTGGGCGGCCACGTAGGCGGCGGCGTCGCCGGTGGAGATGGTCCCGAGCAGCCGGTCCAGGACGGTCACCGCCGGGTTGAGGTGGGCCCCGGAGACCGCGCCGAACATCAGGATCAGCCCGATCAGGGCGCCGGCGGTGGCCGCGGCGTTCTCGAGGAGCTGGAGCCCGACGTCGTCGGGCGAGAGCCGGGTGGCCATGATCCCCGAACCGACCACGGCGACGATCAGGAACCCGGTGCCCAGCGCTTCCGCCGCCAGCCGAGGGGCGAGGTCGAGGCGCAGGGCGCCGGTCCCGGTCTCGACCGCGACCGAGAGCTCGGCGTCGGAGGGGCGGAGCGGGTCGCCGTTCACGACGCCACCGGGCCCGCTGCCAGCAGCGACTCGATGCGGTCCCGCAGCTCGCGCACTGTGGCGTCGAACGCCGCCGCGGTGCCGACCGGCACCGGGTCGAGGATCGACCAGTGCAGCCACCCGTCGTCGACCCCGTCCTCCTCGTGGGCACGGTCGCAGACGGTGACGACCAACGAGGGGAGCGACCGAACCGCGGTCAGTGCCCGCGGTCGCGCCGTGCCGAGGTCGAGTCCGGCTCGTGCCGCGGCGGCGACCGCGGCGGGGTGCACCCGATCGGCGGGATGCGTGCCCGCCGAGTCGGCCGTCACCCCCGTGAGGTGGCGCCACAACGCCGCGGCGAGTTGGCTGCGGGCCGAGTTGGCGGTGCAGACGAAGAGTGCGGGGCCGACTTCGATCGGTCGTCCGACGGCGAGGCCGTCGAGCCGGTCATGCCGCAGGTGCACGTAGCGGCGCCGTCCGTCGCCGCTCGACCGCGACCGCTCGATCAGGCCCACCGCTTCGAGCACGTCGAGGTGGTGTGCCAGCAGGTTCGACCCGATGCCGACGATCCGGCACAGCTCCACCGGGGAGCGGTCCGACGTGGCCAGCTCGTCGACCAGCGCCAGTCGCACCGGGTCGCCCAGGGCGGCGTGCAGGCCCGCCCGCTCCTGGAGGTGTTCGTCGAGGAGCACGACCTCCAAATTGTCACTCAACAACGATTGAGTCAATGCTCCCGAAGGTCCGTCGCCCTTACCGAACGTTTGCCCGGGCCTTGCCCGGCGGTGGCGACCCGGTCCCTAGGGTGGCGCCATGGACGACGACACGACCGCTCCCGAACCGAAGCGCAGGATCCCGCCCCTCGTCCGCCGGTGGGGGCCACGAGCGCTCATCGGGAGCGCGGCGGTCCTGGTCGCCATCCAGTTCGTGCCGTACCGGGTCGAGAACCCCTCCACCCGTGACGAGCCCCGCTGGGACAGCGCCCGCACCGAGGAGCTGTTCGACCGGGCCTGCGCCGACTGTCACAGCAACGAGACGAACGTGCTCTGGTTCGAGCACGTCGCGCCGCTGCAGTGGTACATCGCCCATCACGTCGAGGAGGGCCGCGAGGCGCTCAACGTGAGCGAGTGGCACACGGCGGCGGGCAAGGACCTCGACGAGCTGACCGAGGTGATCGAGGAGGGCGAGATGCCGCTCGGCTCCTACACCGCCTTCGGGCTCCACCCCGAGGCGGAGCTCACCGGGGCCGAGCGCCGGGAGTTGATCGACGGGCTCCGGGCCACCGTGGCCGCCGACCCGCCCGTCGGCTCCGGCGGGGGCCGCAGCGAGGACTGAGCCGCTCCTTCGGCTCAGCGAGCGTCCAGCTCGGCCACGAGTCGTCGTGGCGCGGTGCGTCGATAGGAGGCGTCGAGCAGCTCGCCGACCTCGTCCCAGTCGGCCTCCTCGTCGAGGTTGATCCCGATCCAACCGGAGGGGCCCAGGTAGGCGGGGAGGAAGCTGCGCGGATCCTCCACCAGGGCGGGCCGGTCGTCGGGATCGGGTTGCACGAGGATCGCCCGGGGGTGCTGCACCCACTCGTCGCGCACCCGGACCGACCCGCCGTAGTAGGCGAACACCTTCTGGGTGAAGAACGTCGGTCGGCCGTGGGACACCTTCTCGTCGGCGCCGGGGAAGGCGTGGGCGATCCGCCGCACACGGGCGAGGACGGGATCGTCGTCGTCGAACATCTGGGGGTGCGCCACGCCCGCAGCGTAGGAGCGGTGGTTCACTCGCCGCGGGCGAGGCGCAGCAGCTCGTTGCGGATCCGGGTCTCGCTGACCTTGCCCGCGGTGCCGACGCGTTGGGCGAAGGTGCCGACGCGGAGCTCCTCGAGCTGCCAGACCAGCGCCTCGACCCCCTCGACGTCGAGCGCGGTCGGTGCGATCCGGTCGAACTCGGCCTCCAGCGCACGGACGGCGGCCATGCGATCCCGGTCGCGGCGGAGGTCGCCGGGCAGCTGCGCCACCCGGTGCTCGGCGGCACGGAGGTAGCGGACCAGGTCGCCGATCCGATCCGCGCCGGCGCCCACCAGCACCCCCGGGTAGAGCAGGCGGTCCAGCTGCTCTCGGACGTCGGCGATGCTGTCGGCCACGGCCTCCGCGGCCGGTCCGGCCGCGAGGCGGTCGAGCGCGCCGAGCACCACGGCGTGCACGCCCACCAGCTCGGCGGCGGCGGCGGCGGTCGCGGCCAGCGTCTCGGCGAGACCGTCGCGCACCCGGCCGACCCGCTGCTCGAAGGCGGCCAGGGTCCAGGTCGGACCGCCGGCCTCGGCCAGCAGGTGGTCGAGCGAGGCGTCGATGATGTCGTGGTACCAGTCGACCTTGGCCTGCACGGGGCTGACGGCCATCAGCTGCTTGGTCCGTTGGTCGAGCAGTGCGTCGACCTGACGGGCGGGCGCCGGCATGGCGAGGCGGATCAGGCGCCGCACCCCGGCCCAGTGGACCGTGGCCTGCTCGGCCTCGCTGGCGCAGGCGACCACCGACACCGAGTCGCCGTCGTCGTGGAGGGCCGGGAACGCCACCACGTGGCGGGCGTCGGACCGTTCGACCCGACGCGGCAGGTCACCGATGCTCCAGGTGCGCAGCCCCGTGGTCTCGCCGTCCACGTGGTGGTCGAGCTCGACGGTGGCCGCCTCGGCCCGGGACTCGGCGCGGACCCGCTCGGCCAGCTCCGCCAGGTCCCGACCGCCGGCCAGCTCGTTCCCCACGGCATCGACGACGCGGAACCGCGGTCGGAGGTGCGCCGGCACCTTGGACAGGTCGAACGCGTCCGGCGGCAGCGGCGAGGTGACCAGCCGGTTCAGCTCGCGGCGGACCACGTCGACCACCGCGCCCTCGCCCGGTCGGAGCCCGTCGGCGATCTCGGCGACCGTCTCGGGGATGGGGACGAAGAGCCGACGCCACTGCTTGGGGAGCGAGCGGAGGAGCGCCTCGACCAGCTCGGCGCGGAAGCCCGGCACGTTCCAGTCGAAGGTGGCGGGGTCGAGCCGGCCGACCATGGCGACCTCGACGGTGATGGTGGCGCCGTCGGCGTCGCTGGTGGGGTCGAACTCGTAGGTGATCGGCAGGTCGTGGCCGTCGACCGTCCAGGTCTCGGGGAAGGCGGCGGGGTCGACCAGCGCGTGGGCGTCGTCGACGAGGAGGTCGTCGAGGGTCAGGTCGAGCAGCTGACCGTCGTGGCGTCGCTCCTCCTTCCACCACCGGTTGAACGACGGTCCGTCGGTCACGTCGAGGGGGATCCGCTCGTCGTAGAAGTCGAACAGCTGGGTGCGGTCGGCCACCAGATCGCCCCGGCGGGCCCGGGCGCCGACGGCTTCGGCCCGTTCCCGCGTGGCGGCGTTGCGGTCCTGGAAGCGGTGGTGGGCGGACCAGTCGCCGTCGACGAGGGCGTGCTCGATGAACAGGTCGCGGGCCAGCTCGGGGTCGACGCGGCGCAGCGGAACCCGTCGTCCTGGCTGGACGGGCAGGCCGAACACCGTGACCCGCTCCACGGTCATGGCCGTCCCGGCTTCGGGCTTCCAGATGACGTCGCCGTGGCTGCGCTTGGCCAGGTGGGCGCCGGCGCGCTCGACCCACGCCGGGTCGACCGGCGCCGCGGTGCGGGCCCGCAGCCGGTCGGTCTCGACCAGCTCGCCGGCCATCACCCATGGCGGCGGCCGCTTGGCCAGCGGCGAGGGCGGCGAGATGACGAAGCGCGCCTGGCGGGCGCCCACGTACTCGGTGGGTGGTCGCCGGCCTCGTTCGCCGGCGCGACCGCCGGGGGTGGGGTCGGGTGGCTGGTCGCGCATGCCCACGTGCGAGAGCAGGCCGGTGAGGAGCGAGAGGTGGATCGCGTCCGGGGTCGCCGGCACGTCGTTCTCGACGAACCCGAGCGGTCGGATGGCGCGGCGCAGCTGCCCCACGAGGTCCTGCCACTCCCGGATCCGGTTGTGGTGGAGGAACTCCTGGCGGCACATGCGTCGGAACCCGCTCGAGGAGCGCTCGGTCCGCTGCTCGAGGAGGTACTCCCACAGGCGCAGCAGCGTCAGGAAGTCGCTCCGCTGATCGGTGAAGCGGGCGTGGGACTGGTCGGCCGCGGCCCGGTGCTCGAAGGGACGCTCCCGCGGGTCCTGGATGGACAGGGCGGTGCAGATGACGATCACCTCGCGCAGGCACCCGTTGGTGCCGGCCTCGAGCACCATGCGGCCGAGGCGAGGATCGACCGGCAGCCGGACCAGCTGGCGGCCGAGCCGTGTGAGCTTCCCGTCGACCAGCGCCCCCAACTCCTCGAGCAGGGCGATGCCGTCGCGGACGTTCCGGTCGGCCGGTGGGTCGACGAAGGGGAACGACCCCACGTCGCCAAGTCGCAGCGCCGTCATCTGGAGGATGACCGAGGCCAGGTTGGTCCGGCGGATCTCGGGTTCGGTGAACTCGGGGCGGGAAGCGAAGTCGGCCTCGTCGTAGAGGCGGATGCAGATGCCGGGTCCGAGGCGACCGCAGCGGCCGGAGCGCTGGTTCGCCGAGGCCTGCGAGATCGGCTCGATCGGGAGGCGCTGCACCTTGGTGCGCTGGCTGTAGCGGGAGATGCGGGCGGTGCCGGGGTCGACGACGGCCCGGATGCCCGGGACCGTCAGCGACGTCTCGGCGACGTTGGTGGCGACCACGACGCGGCGACCGCGGTGGGGCTCGAACACGCGGTGCTGCTCGGCCGAGGAGAGCCGGGCGAAGAGGGGGAAGACCTCGGTGTCGGGGAGGTCCGCCTCGGCGAGGGCGGTGGCGGCGTCGCGGATCTCGCGTTCGCCCGAGCAGAAGACCAGCACGTCGCCGTCGACCTCACGCTGCAGCTCGCGCACCGCGTCGACGATGCCCTCGGCCTGGTCCCGGGCCTCGGTGCCGGGCGGGGCGGCGGGGTCGTCGAGGGGGCGGTAGCGGATCTCGACGGGGTAGGTCCGACCCTCGACCTCGATGATCGGCGCCCCGCCGAAGTGCTCGCTGAAGCGGGCCGTGTCGATCGTGGCCGACGTGATGACCAGGTGGAGGTCGGGCCGACGGGGGAGGAGGCGGTGCAGGTAGCCCAGCAGGAAGTCGATGTTCAGCGACCGCTCGTGCGCCTCGTCGACGATCAGCGTGTCGTAGCGGCGCAGGTCGCGATCCCGTTGGAGCTCGGCCAGGAGGATGCCGTCGGTCATCACCTTGACGGCGGTGTCGGCGCCGACCTCGTCGTTGAAGCGGACCTTGTAGCCCACGACGCCGCCGACGTGGTCGCCGAGCTCATCCGCGATGCGCTCGGCGATCGAGCGGGCCGCGATCCGCCGCGGTTGGGTGTGGCCGATCCAGCCGTTCGTCCCCCGGCCCGCCTCGAGGCAGAGCTTCGGGAGCTGCGTCGACTTGCCCGACCCGGTCGCACCGGCCACCACCAGCACCTGATGGCGCCGGAGCGCGTCGAGCAGCTCGTCGCGTCGGGACGAGATGGGCAGCTCGGGCGGGTAGGTGATCGGGTCGATCATCGTCCGACATCGTCGCAGCCGGCCGATCCCGACCGCGCCGGTCGGCGGCGCTGATCAGCTCAGGGCTCGCCGGCGGTGTCCACCATCCACGACACGCCGAAGCGGTCCAGGCAGGCGCCGAAGCCCGACGACCAGAACGTCGGCGCGAACGGCATCTGGACCTCGCCGCCCTCGGCGAGGGACTCGAAGACCTGGCGGGCCCGGTCGGCATCCGGCGCCGTGTAGGTCACGGCGACGCCGGTCTTCGGGCCGCCGTCGCCGGTGGGGTCGTCGGAGCCCATGAGCAGCGCATCGGGCAGCGTCAGCGCGGCGTGCATCACCTGGTCGGGCGTGGCGCCCGGCATCTGATCGGCGTCCGGTGGTGCGTCGGCGAAGGTCATGACCTCGAGCTCGCCGCCGAGGACCTCCTGGTAGAACCGGAACGCCTCGGCGCAGTCGCCGGAGAAGAACAGGTACGGGCTGATGCTCATGGTGTCGCCTCCTGGGTGGACCCCGATGGTCGCGCGCCGGGACCGGTCGGTGCGCCGGTGCGTGTCCTGCGCCTACCCCCGCCGCCTACCTCCCGGCCAGCACCTCGCCCAGCTGGTCGAGGTAGGCCTTGTAGCCCCACTTCATCCCGAACGCCGCCATCTTCGCCTTGGGTCCGATGGAGGTCACGGCGATGGTGAGCCGCACGGTCGTGGTGCCGTCCGCTGCGGCGAAGGTGACCTCGTTGTGGTGCTCGATGGTGGTGTCGGCCTCCTCGCCCTCGGTCCACGACCGGGCGTCGTAACCCAGCCGGACCTGGTCGTCGATCTCGGTGAAGGTGCCCGCCATGGGCCAGCGCGTCCCGCGGTACTTGCCCATGCCCTCACCTGCCTCCATGACGATGCGCAGCTCGCCGCCGACGCGGAGGTCGACCTCGCACTCCACCACCGAGGCGTCCTTGGGGGCCCACCAGCGCCGCAGCAGATCGGGGTCGGTCCAGGCCTGCCACACCGCGTCGGGGGCGGCGGCGTAGGTGCGCTCGAACTCGAGTCGCTTGGTCTTCTTGAACAGCTGGAGCGCCATCGTCGGTTCCTTGGTGGTCGTGGTCGTGGTCGTGGTCGGGCGGGTTCGTCAGGGGCGGTCGTCGACGGCGTGGAGGAGCTCGCCGAGCGAGTCGAGGCGTTCCTCCCAGAGCTGTTCGAAGGAATCCACCCAGGCGGCCGTGGCCGCGAACCGATCGGGGCGGAGCCGGTAGATCCGGAACCGGTGGCGGACCTCGACCTCGACGAGACGCGCTTCGCCGAGCACCCGGAGGTGCTTGGAGACCTGGGGCTGGCGGAGGCCGAGACGCTCGACGATCTCGCCGACCGACAGCGGCCCGCCCCGGAGCGCCTCGACGATCCGGAGGCGGTTCGGCTCGCCGAGCGCGGCGAACATCGCGGCGTCGATCGGCGCGGCGGCGTGCATGGGGTGACCGTAACCTCCTGTCATAGTCATTGCAAGGAATATGAGATCGGGGCTCTCGGGGAGGCCCGTGCCATCCGCAAACGCGAGCACCGTGCACCGAGCTTCGGTAGCGTCCGGCGGGTGACCGATCCGCCGCTGCTCCGGCCCGACGAGCCGCAGGACGACCTCACCCGCAACCAGAACCGGGAGCTGGCGCGGCGCCAGGCGCTCGGCGACCTCAGCCGACCGAACGACGGCGGGGGAGCCGGCTTCGTGCTGCTGGTCCTCCCGTGGCTCTTCGTGGCCGCCGCCGTCTTCGTCCTCGCCACCTGGTTCAGCGCTCGCGTCGCGGGGCTCCGAGAGCTGCTCGAGTCCACACCGCTCGACGCCCGGATCGCCGACGCCGCCGACGGGGCGGGCGGTGAGCCGGGCTACGTCGTGGGCGTGATCGTCGCCGTCGTGGCGGTCGCCGTCCTGGCGCTCACGCTCCTCCGTCGGGCCTTCTGGCGACGGTGGTTCGAGCGGGGCGGCCGAGCGCGAACCCTGCGGAGCGGGATCTGGGCCCTCACGATGCTGCGATCGATGGTCGTGGTCCTCGGGGTGGCGTTGGCCGGGGTCGCCGGTGGCATTGCGAGGGGTGCGGACCTCGATCCGGAGTTCCGTCCCACCGACGTCGCCGGTTGGTGGCCGTGGGTCGTGGTCCTCGCGGCATGCCTGTGGGTCTCGCTCGGCTCGGTGCGGCGCACCACCGACAAGGTCGCAGCGCGGATCGCGGCGGTCGTCGCGGCGTCGGCTCCGCCCGCGTGATCCGGCACCGCCCGGGTCGGGCTCCCCGCGGGATCCGGCTGGCCCTGGTCGCGGCAGGTCTGTCGATGGCCGGCGGCGCCTGCAGCGGGGACACCGCGTCCGACACCACGACGACGACCGGACCGCCGGCCTCGAACGTCTCGTCGACCGCAGGACCGGCGACCACCACGACGGTGCCTCGGGTCGGCGCGGACTGGGAGGAGGAGGCCGAGGTCGCCGATCGCGCCCTCGCCGTCGACGGCGGGCTCGTCGTCTCGGTGGAGCCCGATCCGGGCGACCCGGACGCGTTCGTCGTTCGGGCCCGTGGCACCGACGGCAGCCTCCGCTGGGCCGCGTCCCTGGGGGATCGTGGCCCGGTACCGAGGACCGCCGGGCGCAAGGCCGTCTTCACCGAGGACCTGGTGGTGGTGCCCACGGTCGGCGCCGGCGGCGGACGGGAGCTGGTGGCGTTCGAGCGGACCACCGGGGAGATCGCCTGGTCCGTCGAGGGCGGGATTCCCCGCAGCGCGGGTCGGGTGGTCGACGGCGGGCCGGCGGGAGTGGCCTGGCTGACCGCGGACGGGGTGTCGGGCTTCTCGCCGGACGCGCCGACCCGACCCTGGACGGCGGAGCCCACGGCAGCCGAACGCGACGTGGTCGAGGTCCGGGTGGTCGGGGACGTCGCGTTGGCGACCACCCGCACCTCCACCGTGGCGTTCGACCTGGTCGACGGGACCCGCCGCTGGGACCTCGACGAGGTCGTCCTCGACGCCGTGGCCGGTCCGGACGGGTCGGTGGTGACGGTGGCCTCCCTCGGTGGTGCCACCGGCGGCGTGCGCCTTCGATGGCTCGACCTCGCCACCGGTGACGAGCGGTGGACCGCGACGTCCCCGCTCGGCCCCACGAACTTCGTCGGCACCGCCGTCGACGAGGGCCTCCTGGTGCTGGTGGTCGGGCGGACCACCGAGGCCTATCGGTTGGGTGGCGGCACCTCGGCGCTCTGGGACACCACCGCCGCGGTCACCTTCGGGGGCCACTCGAGCCCGCCGCTGGCCCTCGACGGCCTGGTGGCGGTGGCGGGCAGCGGGTCGCGTCTCAGCGGCCCCCAGGGCGGCTACGTGGAGGTGTACGACGCGACGGACGGCGCGCTGCGGCGGCAGGCGTTCACCGACGCCGAGCCGGGCGTCCTGCTCGACGGCGGGGGTGGCCGGGTCCTCACCGTGCTCGGCGAGGTGCCGGCTCGCGGCGGCGCCGCCGCGGTCCCGGCCCGCATCGTCGCGCTGCCGCTGCTCGAGCGCGAGACGCCCACCCCGCCGATCGAGGAGCCCGAGTCGGCCCTGTTGGGCATCCCGACGCCGGGAGAGGCGGTCACGCCCAAGAACCTGGCGCTGGCGGCCGGGCTGCTCGCCCTGCTGAGCGTGCTGGTGATGATCCCGACCACGCTGTTCAACAGTGCGCTCGAGACGGTCCTGCACGGTGCGCACGAGCGGTGGGAGCGATGGTCGCGTCCCCGCGACGGCGGATCGCTCCCACTGTGGGCCCGCCCGCCGGGCGTCGTCCTGTACCTCGTGGCCAGCGCCTTCCTCTACAGCTGGCTGCAGCCCGACTGGGGTGCCAACTGGGCGACGTGGATCAGCGCGTCGGCCTTCCTGGTCACGCTCGCGCTGACCACCGCGCTCTCGCTGGCCATGACGGTGGTCGGGCTGCGTCGGCGCCCGGAGGGTGCCGACGGGCACCCGGTGGTCGAGTTCCGGACCCTCCTCATCGCCGGGCTCTGCGTCCTCGGGTCCCGCCTCATCGGGTTCGTGCCCGGCTACCTCTACGGGATCGTCGCCCGCTACGAGCCCGACGTGGAGCCCTCCGAGTCCGAGCAGGCCGCGACCATCCGGCGGACCTCGGTGGTGGTGCTGGCGGTGTCGCTCGGCGCGTGGTTCCTGGTCGGTCCGCTGCGGGACGCCGCCGAAGGTCGTCACCCGCTGGTGGGACTGCCCGCCGCGGTGGCCGCGGGCGTCTTCATGGGCGGCGTCGAGTCGCTGATGATCGGGCTCCTGCCCCTGGAGCTGCTGCCCGGTTCGGCCTTGCGGCGCCACCACCGCCATTGGTGGAAGCTGCTGTGGGCGGCCGGGGGCTTCCTGACCGCGCTGGTGCTGTTCCGCCCCGGACTCGTGAGCGCGCAGAGCCGCAGCGCCTGGCTCACCCTGGCCGCGGCGGTGGTCTATTCCGGCGGCGCCGTCGGGTTCTGGGCGATCGCCCGGCGCCTGGGCGACGTGAGCGGGCCGCCCGCTCCTGCCGCCGGGACGCCGGCGTCCGAGGACGCGGCGCCCGAGGAGGCGGGGGTCGGGAGCCCGCCCGACTGACGGTCCGATCCGTCCTGGTTCCGGCCCGGCTCAGGCCGGGACGATCGCCTGGCCGGCGTACATCTGGCTCATCGTCCTCGGCCCGGCGATCTGGAACCGGTCGATGCGCTCGAGGTGCAGTCCGGCATCCGCGATGAGCCGATCGTGGGGTCGGTTGAGGTTGCAGCCGCCAGCCACGCGCCGCTGGATCGGGTTGAGGCGGTGCTGGCGGTGCGCGGTGCGGTGGTCGTCGGCGAGTCCGTGCTCGAGGAAGAACAGCCGACCGCCGGGCCGCACGATGCGTCGGACCTCGGCCAGCGCCGCGGCCTCGTCGGGCACCGTGCAGAGCGTGAAGGTGCTCACGGCGTGGTCGACCGAGTCGTCGGGCAGGGGAACCGACTGGCCGTCGAGCCCGACGAACTCCACCTCGATGCGGGTGCGACGAAGCCGCTTGGCCGCCAGCTTCCGTCCGACCAGCGCAGGGTCCACGGCGAGCACGCGCTCCACCTCGGGCGGGTAGTGGTCGAGGTTGGTCCCGGAGCCGAAACCGATCTCGAGCACCGTGCCCGACACCCCCTCGAGCGCCCGTCGACGCATCTTGCCGATGGCCGCGTTGCCCAACATGACGTCGATCACGCGGGGGAGGAGCTGGTCCTCGTAGACGCCCATGCCCCGAGCCTGCCACGCCGAGGGGTCGGACGCGTCGGAGGGGTCGTGCCGCCGTGGCGGCACGACCCCTCCGGGTGGGGGAGACGGTGGAGGTCGGCTCAGCGGAGGTCGAAGCGATCGGCCTCCATGACCTTCGTCCAGGCGGCCACGAAGTCACGCACGAACTTCGCGGCGTTGTCGTCCTGGGCGTAGAGCTCCACGTAGGAGCGCAGCACCGAGTTGGACCCGAACACCAGGTCCACCCGGGTGGCCGTCCAGCGCACGGCGTCGGTGACACGGTCGCGGAGCTCGTAGGTGCCGTCCTCGACGGGGACCCACCGGTACGCCATGTCGGTGAGGGCGACGAAGAAGTCGGTGCTCAACGTGGCGGGCCGATCGGTGAAGACGCCGTGGCCGGTGCCGCCGTGGTTGGCGCCGAGCGCTCGCATCCCGCCCACCAGCACCGTCATCTCGGGCGCCGTCAGGCCCAGCAGCTGGGCCCGGTCGAGGAGCATCTCCTCGGGCGTCACCGCGTACCGCTCCTTCTGGAAGTTGCGGAACCCGTCGGCCAGCGGCTCGAGCGGGGCGAAGGCATCGACGTCGGTCAGCTCCTGGACGGCGTCGCCGCGGCCCGGCGAGAAGGGCACCTCGACGTCGACCCCGGCCGCCTTCGCCGCCTGCTCGACGCCGACGTTGCCGGCCAGGACGATGACGTCGGCCACGCTGGCCCCGAAGCGCTCGGCCAAGGGCTCGAGCACGGCCAGCACCCGGGCGAGGCGCTCGGGCTCGTTGGCCACCCAGTCCTTCTGGGGTGCCAGGCGGATGCGGGCGCCGTTGGCGCCGCCCCGCCGGTCCGAGCCCCGGAAGGTGCGGGCGCTGTCCCAGGCCGTCGACACGAGGTCGGCCACGCTCAGGCCGGTCTCGGCGATGGCCGCCTTGAGGGCCCCGACGTCGTAGCCGGTGGGCCCGGCCGGCACCGGGTCCTGCCAGATCAGGTCCTCGTCGGGGACCTCGGGGCCCAGGTAGCGCGAACGCGGGCCGAGGTCACGGTGGGTCAGCTTGAACCAGGCCCGGGCGAAGGTCTTCGAGAAGTACTCGTGGTCGCGGTGGAAGCGCTCGGAGATCTCCCGGTAGACGGGGTCGGTGATCATGGCCATGTCGGCGTCGGTCATCATCGGCATGGTCCGGACGTTCGGGTCCTCCACATCGGCGGGCATGTCCTCGGGGGCGATGCCCACGGGCTGCCACTGCCACGCGCCGGCCGGGCTCTTGACCAGCTCCCACTCGTAGCGGAACAGCAGGTCGAAGTAGCCGCCGTCCCAGCGGGTGGGGTTGGTCGTCCAGGCGCCCTCGATGCCCGAGGTGACCGTGTCACGGCCGACGCCCCGACCGGTGTGGTTCATCCAGCCGAGTCCCTGCTCGGCCAGGTCCGCGCCCTCGGGCTCGGGCCCGAGCACGGTGGCGTCGCCGTTCCCATGGGCCTTGCCAACCGTGTGGCCGCCGGCCGTGAGGGCCACGGTCTCCTCGTCGTCCATGGCCATCCGGGCGAAGGTGGTGCGGATGTCCTGGGCGGTGCGCTGCGGGTCGGGCACGCCGCCCACGCCCTCGGGGTTCACGTAGATGAGGCCCATCTGCACCGCGGCGAGCGGGTTGTCGAGGGACTCGCGGTCCTCGCCGCCGTAGCGGGACGACTCGAGCCACTCCTTCTCCTCACCCCAGTAGACGTCCTGCTCGGGGTGCCAGATGTCTTCGCGACCGAGGCTGAACCCGTACATCTCGAGGCCCATGGACTCGTAGGCCACGTTGCCGGCCAACACCATCAGGTCGGCCCAGCTGATGCGGTTGCCGTACTTCTTCTTGATGGGCCACAGCAGGCGTCGCGCCTTGTCGAGGTTGGCGTTGTCGGGCCAGGAGTTGAGCGGGGCGAACCGCTGGTTGCCGGTGGCGGCGCCGCCGCGTCCGTCCGCGATGCGGTAGGTGCCCGCGGCGTGCCACGCCATGCGGATCATGAGCCCGCCGTAGTGGCCCCAGTCGGCCGGCCACCAGTCCTGGCTGTCGGTCATCAGTGCCCGCAGGTCGGCCTTGAGTGCCGCCAGGTCGAGCGACTGCACCGCCTCGCGGTAGTCGAAGTCGGGATCGGTCGGGTCCGACTTCGCGTCGTGCTGGTGGAGGATGTCGAGGTTCAGGGTGGCCGGCCACCACTCGGTGGGTGACTGGTCGCTCCGGGCGTTCGCCCCGTGCGCGACGGGGCAGACGGCGCTCGTGTCGGTGTTCATGATGCTCCTCGGGGGTGGTGGTGAGGGTGGGGGTGGTGTTCCGACGCCGGCGACGTGGCGTCGTCGGCGACCTGGCAGGCGGGGCATCGGCCCCAGTAGACGACCTCGGCCTCGTCGATCTCGAAGCCCTGGGCGTCGGCGGCGGTCAGGCAGGGCCGATCGCCGACGGCGCAGTCCACGTCGAGCACCGCGCCACAGGACCGGCAGGCCAGGTGGTGGTGGTTGTCGCCGGTGCGGGTCTCGTAGCGGGCGGGGGAACCCATGGGTTGGATGCGCCGCAGGAGCCCGAGCGAGGTGAGGGTGTTGAGGGCGTCGAACACCGACTGGCGTGACGCCGAGCCGATGCGGTCGCGCACCGCGCCGAGCACCTCGTCGGCCGCGGCGTGGGGGTGCTCGGCGAGCGCATGCAGCACGGCCACCCGCTGCGGGGTGACGGCGAGGCCGACGGCTCGGAGCTCGGTGCTGGGGTCGAAGCGCATCGGAGTCAGTCTGTCACGAATCTGGACTGAATCCAAATCAGCAGGGAAGGAAACTCAACAGGTGGTGATGTCTGATGGCGTCGACCGTGGCCGCTTGACGCTGCTGAACGGCGGCAACAGCATCCGGCGATGGGTGCGGTCGGAGCGGTCGTCGGGGCGATCCCCGTGGTGCTGGCTGCCATCGGGACCGTCACCCTGTCCACCCGGTCCTGCCCGGACCCGTTCGTCGCGGCGCTGCAGCTCGTCCTGCCGTGGACCGCACTGGCGAGTGCCGTCGTGGCGATCGTGGCGGCGGTCGCCGGCGCCGCTCCGCTGGCCACCGCCGCGGCGATCTCCTCGACCGGCGCCGCGATCGTGCTGGTGCCGCGGCTCCGACGAACGGCCCGGCCGGGCCGGGCCGGAGACGGGCCGCGGTGCTCGATCGCCCTCGCCAACCTCTACCTCGACAACGCCGAGGCCGACGAAGCGGCCCGGCAGCTGATCGAGCAGGCGCCCGACGTCATCGTGATGACCGAGCTGACCGACGAGCTGGTGGCGGCCTTCGACCGTCAGGCGGCCGGGGTCTACCGCCGGCGGGTCCACCCCGATCCGCTCGAGGGCGAGTACGAGCCCGGCATCTTCGTGGCCGACCACCTCGACGTGGTGGACACGTCGATCGGATCGGTCGGACCGCTCCGCACGGTCGAGGCCACGGTCGTGGTCGGGGGACGACCGCTGCGCATCCTCACCGTCCACCCTGTGGCGCCCACCGGTCGGGCCGACTTCGCCCGCTGGCGGGCCCAGCTCCGCGCCCTGCGCGACCACCTCTCCATCTCGGACGGCGCGACGGTCGTGCTCGGCGACCTCAACGCCGGCACCCTCCAGGTGCCCTACGAGGACGTCGTGCGACGGACACGGTTCCGTGACGCCCACGACGTGTTCGGCGTCGGGCTCCACCCGTCGTGGGGGATCGCCCCGGGCCTGCCCCGTTGGGTGCCGACGTTGGTGGCACGGCTCGACCACCTGCTGGTCTCGCCCGAGATCACGGTCTGCCGGCTCGACGACCTCGACCCGGTGGGTTCGGACCACCGGCCGTTCGTCGCCACGCTCGCCGTCGGCGAGCCCTGACGGCGCGGTCCTGGTCGGGGTCAGCCGCGACGTTGGCGCGGGTTGGGTCCGGCGACGACCACCCGGTCGGGGTCGCGGGGATCGAGGTGGGGCGTGCCGGTGGGCCACAGGCTCGAGAGCGCCCCCCGCTCGACGGCGGGTCCGGCGGCCTGGAACGCAGCGCACAGCCCGACGTAGCGGACCCGGTCGACGTTCGACCAGTGCAGGTCGAAGCGGCGGCGCACCACGTCGGGGAGGCAGCCCAGCACCATCAGCCGCATCACGTCCTTGCCGGCCTTCGCCACGACGCCGTCGAGGACCGAGAGCGGTCCGGGCAGGCGGGCCGGGGGCCCGGCCCCCGGGTTGGTGGAGGGGTCGAGCACCCAGCTCACCGCCGGCGTGCGCTCGAGCTCGTGGGCGCAGATGTCGGCGAACCGGCGGCGGAAGTCGTCGAGGGTGGCGGGCACCACGCGGTCCGACACGCCGTAGCGGCGGTACCAGGTGACCGTCTCGGCGTAGAGCTGCTCCTGCTCGGCCCGGCGCAGCCGGCCCGGGAAGTAGAGCTCCTCGGCCCGGAAGAACTCCCAGGTGAACGTCGCGTGCGCCCACCAGAACACTTCGGGATCGAGGGCGTGGTAGCTCCGTCCCTGGTCGTCGGTGCCCTTGATGTCGGGGTGGAAGTCCCGGACGACCCGACCCAGGCGGTCGGCCTCGTCGCCCTCGGAGAAGATCGTCCGCCAGATGTGGGGGATCGACCGGAAGATGCGGTCGTAGGGGTCGGCGAAGAAGTTCGAGTGGTCGGTGACCCCGGCGCCCAGACCCGGCAGCATCAGCTGCAGGATCCCCGCGGACGAGCCGGTGAGCAGGCCGCGGGGATCGCCGGCGAGGCGCCACAGGATCGAGCCCGGACCCAGCGGCGCCCCCTCGGCCCGAGCGGATCGGGCGGCCACGATCAGGCCGGCGGCTCGAGCACGAACAGCGGGATGACCCGCTCGGTGGCCGCCTGGTAGGCGTCGTAGTCCGGCCACACCGCAGTGGCGCGGGCCCACCAGGCCGCCTTCTCGGAGCCGTCGACCTCGCGCACGGCCAGGTCGATCACCTGTTCGCCGTCCTGGACGCGGGCGACGCCGTGGGCCCGCAGGTTGTGCACCCAGTTCGGGTTGGTGGGCGCCCCGCCCATGGAACCGATCACGGCGTAGCGGCCCTCGCCGTCGGCGACCTTCACCAGCGGCGTCTTGCGCACGTTGCCGGAGCGGGCGCCGAGCGTCCACAGCACCATCCAGTTCTCGCCCACCAGCTCGCTGGCCTCGGCGCCGGCGCTGCGCTCGTAGCGCTCCACCTCGGCGGCGATGGCATCCCAGGGACTGGGCTCGTAGGGGGCATCGAACGGTGACGACATGGCGTTCCTCCTGCTGGGCCCGGCGCGTCGGCCGGCATCCGGCGGCGAACGCTACCGGTCCCGCCGGTAGCGTCCCGTCGATGGAGCCGGACCTCGACGACATCGCCACTGCCGAGGACCCTCACGGGGTGCTCGCCTCGATCCGCCGGCAGGGGCCGGTGGTCCGGCTGCCCAGCGGCTTCTGGGCCGTGACCGGCCACGACGCGGCGGTCGAGGCCATGCGGAGCGCCGCGTTCGCCTCGTCGCCCATCGGAGCGCTCTACCGGGAGCGGCTGCCCGAGGGCGCGGCTCGCGACGAGATGGCCAACCGGATCAACTTCCTGGATCCCCCGGATCACCCTCGGGTCCGCCGGCTGGTCGCCAAGGCGTTCACGCCCCGGCGGGTGGAGCAGCTGTCGCCGTGGATCCGGTCGACGGCCACCGCCTTGGCCGACGGCCTGGCCGACCGGTCGTCGTTCGACCTGGTGGCCGACCTCGCCCACGAGCTCCCGTCGCTGGTGATCTCGGAGCTGCTGGGCGTTCCCTCGGAGGACCGGGCGGCGCTGACCGCGCTGGCCGACGCGGTCACCCCGTTGCTGTCGCCCACGACGAACGGCGACGAGATCGCCGCAGCGGTGGGCGCGGCGGAGCACATGCACGCCCGGCTGGGGGAGCTGGTCGAGGACCGCCGCCGATCCGGCGGTGACGACCTGCTGGCCGCCCTGGTGGCGGCCGAGGAGGACGGCGAGCGGCTCTCCAACGCCGAGCTGCTCTCGTTGGCGGCGACGCTGTACTCGGCCGGGCACCGCACCACCCGGGACGCGTTCGTCAACGGCATGGTCCGGTTGCTGGGCGACGGCGGCGCACTCTGGCAGCGGGTGGTCCGCGGCGACTGGCACCTCGGCGCCGTGGCCCGGGAGCTGCTCCGACTCGACACGCCGACGCTCTACGTCGCCCGCATCACCGCGACCGAGGTGGAGCTGGGCGGTGCGCAGCTCGGCGTGGGCGAGCCGGTGCTGGTGTTCCTCGCTGCGGCCAACCGGGATCCCGCCGCCCACGCCGACCCGGATCGATTCGACCCCGACCGTGAGGGCCCGGCGCACCTGAGCTTCGCCCACGGTGCCCACTACTGCCTGGGGGCGTCGCTGGCCACGGGAGAGATCGAGGTGCTGCTCGGGACCGCCCGCGACCGTTGGCCGGGGCTGCACCTGGTCGGCGGGCCACCGGTGTGGCACCAGCGCGGACCGTTCCGCGGCGTCGAGCGCCTCGATGTCGCGCCCTGACCGGCGGGCTCAGCCCGAGGCGCCGTCGGGCGCGCCCCGCCCGATCGACCGCGTGATGTAGGCCGCCGCGCTGGCTCGCCCCTCGGGATCCGCGAAGGCGGCGCCCATCCCCGCGACCTCGGCTGCGGCGTCGGGGCTCCGCTCGTCGATCGGCGGCACCGCCAGGTCGACCTGCCGCTTGGTCTCGCGCAGCACCAGCGCCGGCTTGGCCGCCAACGTCTCGGCGAGCGCGTCGGTCTCGGAGGCCAAGGCGTCGTCGGCGACGACTCGGTTGAGGAAGCCGAGCCGGCGTGCCTCCTCCGCGTCGAAGGGGCGTCCGGTGAGGACCAGCTCCTTGGTGGCGGCCGGCCCCAGCTCTCGGGCGAGCAGCGGGATGCCGGCCCAGTAGAGCGGGACGCCCAGGTCCACCTCGGGGATGCGGAACCGGGCCCCCTCGGCGGCGATCCGCAGGTCGCAGGCCGCCGAGAGCACGACCCCGCCCCCGATGCAGTGGCCGTGGATCGAGGCGATCGTGACGGCCCGCATCCCGACCAGCGCGTCGGCCATGGCCCGGCCGACGGCGGCCGACTGCTCGAGGGGCCCGAGCTCGGCCCAGCGCGGGTCGGCCAGGTCGAAGCCGGCCGAGAACGCCCGACCGTTGCCACGCACGACGACCACCTTCACCTCGTCGCGGTCGTCGAAGTGGCGTGCGGCCTCGACCAGGCCCTCGAGCACCGAGCGGTCGAGCGCGTTCAGCTTGTCGGGGCGGTCCAGCGTGATGCGCCCGATCGGCCCGTCGGCCTCGACGGCGAGCCCGGGGATCGGCGTCACGGTCAGATCCCGTTCGGGAAGGTCTTCACCTCGAGGATCCCCTCGGTGGGCGACACGAGCACGGCGACGAAGCCGCCGCCCTGCGTGGGGTCGTCACCACCGTTGCCACCGAAGTAGGGGGCGATCACCTCGCGGGCGACGCCGCCCGCGACCGCGTGGTCGACCGTGAGCGGCGAGTGGTTGTGCCCGGCCAAGAGCAGTCGGTGGCGAGAGCGGGCCATGAGATCGAGGAGCCGCTGCTGCTTCTGGGCGACCGTCGTACCGCTGGCGCCCTCGTCGCTCCACCAGTTCGACCCGGTGGTGAGCGGGTAGTGCTGCACGAACAGCATCGGGGTGTCGGGATCGGTGGGCAGGAGCGACTCCATCGCCGCGATCTGCGGTTCGGCCGAGGCGAAGATCTGGCAGCCCGCGCCGCCCTGCAGGAGGTTGCACGACAACGGCCATCCCTCCGGATAGGAGTACGACGGTTGGTAGAGGAACGTGTTGAAGTTCACGATCCCGACCCCTCGGAAGCGTGCCGCGAACGTCACCGGACCGTGGGTGGAGGACGGTCCGACCTCCTGGTAGGTGAAGGTCGGGTCCAGCTGCGCAGTGCGTCGGTAGGTCTCCCGGGTGAACGCCTTGGTGGACTCGTTCGAGAGGTGGCCCGCCACCGAGTACCCGGGGCCGTCGCTGAAGAAGGCCGGGTCCCAGTCGTGGTTGCCGAAGCCGGCCACGAAGCCGATGCCGGCGTCGTAGAGGGGCTGCCACAGGGGGAGGTCGGCCTCGATCGACGTGTTCCGGTCCGCGCTGATGTCGCCGCCCAGGATGACCAGCGACGGGTCGACCCGGTGGATGCCGCCGTCGCGGTCGAACGTGCGCACCTCCGTGGTCGTCAGCGAGGCGAGGTCGGCGACGTAGCCGGCCACCTCGGCGTCGGTGTTGCCGCGCATCCGGGCCTCCGAGTCACCCACGAAGATCACGGTGAACGGCTCGTCGCTCGGCGGCAGGGTGGTCGTGGTGGTGGTCGGTCCTCCGCCCCCGGGGTCGGGCGTGCAGGCCAGCGCGGCGAGCCCGAGCGCCACGACGACGATCCATCGTGCGGCGCCGCGGGGGGTGGGGCGGGAGTGACGAGCCATGGTGGCCCCGATGGTGGCCGTCGCGTCGGCGGGCGGCAAGGCGTCGCGGGCCGGATCCGACGATGTCACGAGAATCGCGCACGACGCGCGCCGGGGCGCGAACTCGTCGGTGCATCCTCCCCGTCATGAGTGATCAGGTCACTTCCCCGGCCGATCTGAGCGAGCCGGTCATCCGGCGCCTCCGTTTCGGCACCATCACCCCGGCGAACCTGCCCCGCCGGTTGGCGGCCGCGGTGGGTGGCCTCCCCGATCGTTCCGTGGCGATCGTCGATCTGAGCGGACCGCGGACGGTCTCGCTGGAGGCGGCGCGGGCACTGGGCCGAGCCATGAACGAGGCCGCGCGACGCGGTGTGGCGTGTGCCGTCGCAGCGAGCGAGGTCGACGTTCGGCTCCCTCTGGTGCTCGCGGAGGTGGATCGCGTGGCGCCGATCCGATGCAGCGTGCCCGATGCGGCACGAACCCTGCGTCGGACCTGCGCTGCGTGATCCACCTGGCCGAACGCGTGGCTTCGGCCGCGCCCGCCGGGCGACCTAGCGTCGGGGCCGTCGGACCGTCGGCCGACGCGCTCCGCGCGGCCTCGGCGAACGCGGCAGGAGTGGGCATGTCGACGAGGTTGCTGCTGGTGGAGGACGACGCGGTGGTCCGCGCGTCGATGGCCATGGCCATGCGCGACGAGGGCTACGTCGTCATCGAGGCGGCCGACGGTGAGTCCGCGTTGGCGACCTTCGCCACCGAGCCGGTCGAACTGGTCCTCCTCGACCTCAGACTGCCCGGGATGTCGGGGTTCGACGTGTGCCGGGAGCTGCGTGAGCGCAGCGTCGTGCCCGTGATCATGGTGACGGCCCAGGACGACACCCACGACCTCGTGGCCGGCCTCGAGGCGGGCGCCGACGACTACGTCACCAAGCCGGTGGAGCCCAAGGCGTTGGCCGCCCGGGTGCGGGCGCTGCTCCGCCGGGTCGGGATGCATCAGCAGGCCGCGCTGCCGGTCGTGGTCGGCGACCTGGAGCTGCGCGAGGCGGAGGGAGAGGTGCGACGTGACGGCGAGGACCTCGAGCTGACGCGCACCGAGTTCCGCCTGTTCTGCGAGCTCGCCCGCCACCTCGGCCACGTGCTCACCCGGGAGCAGCTGCTCGAGCGGGTGTGGGGCTACGACTACTTCGGGGACAGCCGTCTGGTCGACGCCCACATCCATCGGCTGCGGCTGAAGATCGAGCGGACGCCGGACCGACCGGACCACCTGCTCACCGTCCGCGGGCTCGGGTACAAGCTCGTCGCCCCATGAGGACCCGCCGGCCCGGCGGGCTGCGCGGACTGCGGGCCCGCACGGCGCTCTCCTACGGCTTGGGCGCCCTCCTGGTGACCGCCACCATGGCCGTGCTCGCCTTCGTGATCGCCCGCGGCTACCTGATCGGCCAACGGGAGCGCAGCGCCACGCGGCAGACCTTCGTGAACGCCCGCCTCGTCCGCGACGAGGTGGGCGATCCGGCCGCGGACATCAGCGGCCTGCTGGCCAGCCTGCGACCCGACGGCCGTTCCGAGGTGGCCGTGAGCGCGGGTGGCGAGTGGTACACCACGTCGATCGCGCTGACCCGGGCGTCGGTCCCCGACGACGTCATGGCGCTGCTGGCGGAGGGGAAGGTCGCCCGACGGTGGCACGGCGCCGAGGGTGACGCCTCGCTCGTGATCGGAGTCCCGCTGGCGACGGCCGATGCGCTCTACGTGGAGGTGTTCGCGCTCGACGAGCTGCAGCGCACGCTGGACGCGCTGCGCACCGCGCTGGCGCTCGCCGCGCTCCTGGCGACGCTCGGTGGGGCCGGCGTCGGACTGCTGGCCAGCCGTCGGGTCCTGCGACCGCTCCACCAGGTGGCGACGACCGCCAGCGAGATCGGGGCCGGCGATCTCGACCGTCGCCTGCCGCTGGACGACCCCGACCTCCGCCCGCTGGCCGACGCCTTCAACCGGATGGTCGCCGGCCTGCAGGAGCGGATCCGGCGCGAAGCGCGGTTCTCCTCGGACGTGAGCCACGAGCTGCGGACCCCGCTGGCGGCCATGACCGCGGCGATGTCGATCGCCCGGCGCCGGGCCGACGGGGTGCCGCCGTCGGTCTCCCACGCCCTGGACGTGGTCGACGAGCAGATCGAGGCGTTCGAGTCGCTGACCGGCGACCTCCTCGAGATCGCCCGGGTGGATGCGGGCTCGGCGGTGCTCCACCTCGACGAGGTCGACCCGGTCGAGCTGGTCCGCCAGGTCGTCGACCAGTCGGGGAGAGGCGTCCCCGTGGAGGTGGAGGGTCACCCCGACGTCGTCCGGGTCGACAAGCGGCGGATCCGCCAGGTCCTCATGAACCTCCTGGTCAACGCCGAGCGGTACGCGGGCGGCGCCGAGGCGGTCCGGGTCACGGAGGCGCCGACCGCGGTGCGGGTCCGGGTCGAGGACCGGGGTCCGGGCGTTCCACCCGAGGAGCGGGAAGCGATCTTCGGGCGCTTCGCCCGCGGTCGGGCCGCCGCGGTCGAGAGCACGGTGCGGGGCAGCGGCCTGGGCCTGGCGCTGGCCCGCGAGCACGCCGAGCTGCACGGAGGGCGGCTCTGGGTCGAGGGTCGGTCGGGTGGTGGTGCCGCCTTCGTGCTGGAGATCCCGAGCGTCGGGGGCGAGCTGTGAGCCGGTCGAGCGGTGTGCTCCGGCGACTGGCGGCCGTCGGGACGCTGTGGCTCGCCGCCATCGGCTGCGGACCCCCGACGGAGGGTGCCGAGGCGGTGCCGTCCGAGGAGGTCCCGGCCTGGATGTCGGAGGCGCCGGTGGGGTCGACCGCCGCGACGCCGAACGACGAGGCCGCGGTGGTCTACCTGGTGGCCGACGAGCGGCTGGTGGCCGTGCCACGCCAGCTGCCGACGCCGCGTTCCGCCGTGGCGACCGTCGCGGAGCTGCTGGAGGGGCCCACCGGGACCGAGGCGTCCCTGGGCGTCACGACGGCGCTGCCCGACGACGCGATCGGCTCGATACGCGAGGGCGGCGGCGTGGTCCAGCTGGAGGTGGTGGGTGACCTCGATGCCGAGGTGGCGGATCCCGGCCTCGCCTTCGCTCAGCTCGTCCTGACCCTGACCGAGGCCGACCCGGAGTTGTCGGTCGCCTTCTCGCGTGACGGCGCGCCACTGGCGGTGCCGCTGCCCGACGGGACCCGTCAGGACGGATCGGTGGGGCGCGAGGCGTTCCTGTCGCTGCTGGCGGACTGAGGCGCCGGGGGCCCGGAAGCGTCAGCGGCCCAGGATGGACGCCGCGGTGCGGCGAACCTGGAGGTCGAAGAAGCCGGCGTCGTCGGAGACGACGTTGCGGAAGTGCCCGAACAGTTCGAAGTTGAGGTGGCCGAAGAGCTGCGTCCAGGCGGCGAGGCCGCGGGCGAGGACGACGTCGGGCACTCCGGGGGCGAGCCGACGGAGGCCGGCGAGGTCGGATCGGACGGCCCGGGTCGTCTCGATCCGTTCGTCGGTCGAGATCGTGCCGGCGGCCACCCCGTCGGCCAGGATGCCCAGCATCACGCCGCTGAGCCGCAGCACCGGGTCGACGGTGTCGGGCGGGGCGGCGTAGCCGGGCACCGGCGTCCCGTAGAGCAGGGCGTACTCGTGGGGGTGCGCCACGGCCCAGGTGCGGATGGCGGTGGCGGTGGCCACGAAGCGCCCCGCGACATCGGTCCGCTCGACCTCGCCGTCGGCGGACTCCGCGGCGTCGGCCAACGCGCCGTAGGCGTCGAGGATGAGCCGGGTGAGCAGGTCGTCGCGACTGGGGAAGTAGCGGTAGACGGCGGAGGACACCATCCCCACCTCGCGGGCGACGGCCCGCAGCGACAGGGCGGCCGCGCCGTGCTCGGCCAGCTGGCGCCGGGCTGCCTCCAGGATCTCGGTGGTGACCTCGAGGCGGGCTCGGGCACGGGCCCCGAGGGCGGGGGAGGGCGGCAGTGGGGTCGACACGCATCCATCCTGCCAGACGATGAGAGCGCTGCAACGAAACGAGAGCGGTGCTCTTGCATGCGGTCGGATCACGTGGCACGATGACCTCATCGAAGAGAGAGCGCTGCTCTCCAAAAGTCAGGAGCCGCCATGAGCACCACCGCCCAGCCCGCCGCTGTCCGCTACCTGGAGCCGGACTGGTTCACCCGCCGCGTCCTCAACGGGACCATCGCCGGCCTGGCCCGCCTCGGCGTCAGCCTGCGGGGGTCGCGGCTGCTGGCGGTGCGGGGTCGGACATCGGGGGAGTGGCGCACCGTCCCGGTGAACCCCATGGAGCTGGGGGGCGAGCGCTACCTGGTGGCGCCCCGGGGGACGACCCAGTGGGTCCGCAACCTCCGGGCGGCGGGCACGGCCGAGCTCCGACTCGGTCGGCGGGTCGAGGAGATCACCGTGATCGAGGTGGCCGACGCCGACAAGGCGGTGGTGCTCCGGGAGTACGTGCGGCGCTGGAAGGCCGAGGTCGGCAAGTTCTTCGAGGGGATCGACGAGACGTCGACCGATGCCGAGCTGTTGGCCGTGGCCCCCGGCTTCCCGGTGTTCCGGGTGGCGGGTTCCTCGGCTCGCTGATCGGTCGGGGTGCCGATCGGTCGGGGTGCCGATCGGTCGGACCTCGGTGACCGCTGGCTGCCGGTCCGAGGTCGCGACATGGCCGGGCCGAGGGAATGACTCGAGCGTTCCAAGTAGTTCAGAACGGTACGATCCACGCCGAGCCCGACGGCGCGGCCGTCCGACCGGGAGGCAACCGTGAGCGAGACCCGACTCCCCACCTACTTCATCTCCCACGGCGGCGGGCCCTGGCCGTGGATCAAGGACGTCATGCCGTGGGACATGTCGGTGCTCGAGCGGTCCCTCCAGGAGATGGCCGCCGAGGTGCCCACGCCGCGCGCCGTGCTGGTCGTCTCGGGCCACTGGGAGGCGCCGGAGTTCACCGTGCAGACCCACCCCAACCCGCCCATGGTCTACGACTACGGCGGCTTCCCCGACTTCACCTACTCCATCCAGTACCCGGCACCCGGCTCGCCCGAGGTGGCGGCCCGGGTGAGCGAGCTCCTGTCGGGTGCCGGCATCCCGGTGCACCAGGACGCGCGTCGCGGCTTCGACCACGGCACGTTCGCCCCGCTCTTCGTGATGTACCCGCAGGCCGACGTACCGATCCTGCAGCTGTCGCTGCGCCACGGCTACGACCCCGCGGCCCACCTGGCCGCCGGCCGGGCGCTGGCCCCGCTGCGCGACGAGGGCGTGCTCATCGTGGGCAGCGGACTGAGCTACCACAACCTGCGGTTGCTCAACGCTGCCGGCAGCAAGCCCTCCCAGGAGTTCGACCGCTGGCTCGACTCGGCGCTGCGGGCCGCGCCCGCCGAGCGCACCCGGGCGCTGCTCGGGTGGGAGCGTGCTCCCAGCGCCCGCATCTGCCACCCGGCCGAGGACCACCTGATCCCCCTGATGGTGGCGGTGGGGGCGGCCGAGGACGAAGCAGCCACCCGGACCTACCACGAGGACCGGTTCGCCGACGCGATCACCACCTCGAGCTACCGCTTCGGCGCCGCCGCGGCCTGACCGGTCGGTGTGGTCGAATGGCGCCATGACCGCGCCTTCGCTCGACACCACCTCGCTGTTCTCCGTCGCCGGCAAGACCGCGCTCGTCACCGGGGGCTCCCGCGGCATCGGCGAGATGATCGCAGCGGGCTTCCTGGCCAACGGCGCCCGGGTGATCATCAGCTCGCGCAAGGCCGCGGCCTGCGACGCCACCGCCGAGCGCCTGGCGGCCACCTACGGCGGCGAGTGCCGGTCGATCCCGGCCGACCTGTCGACGCTCGAGGGCGTCGACGCCCTGGTGGCGGCACTGGCCGACGAACCGAAGATCGACGTGTTGGTGAACAACGCCGGCGCGTCATGGGGTGCCCCGCTCGAGGAGTTCCCCGAGTCGGGCTGGGACAAGGTCATGGACACCAACGTCAAGGGCGTGTTCTTCCTGACGCAGCGACTCGTCGCCAAGCTCGAGGCCGCCGGCACCGCCGAGGACCCGGCGCGCGTCGTGAACATCGGATCGATCGACGGGCTACGCAACCCGCTGTTCGACACGTGGTCCTACGGCCCCTCGAAGGCCGCGGTCCACGCCCTGACCCGCCAGATGGCGGCCCGGCTGGTGAAGCGCAACATCGTGGTGAACGCCATCGCCCCGGGCCCGTTCCCCACGTGGATGCTCAGCACCGGGGTGGGCACCGGCGGCGACGTGGAGGGCACCGACTGGGACGCCGTGGGTGCGACGGTCCCCCGTGGTCGGGTGGGCTCGGCCGAGGACGTGGCCGGCACGACCATGTTCCTGTGCTCGCGGGCCGGGGCCTACGTGGTGGGCCAGGTCATCGCCCTCGACGGCGGCCTCGTCGTCAGCTGAGCGGGCCGCTCAGGCCGGGTAGCCGGCCAGGAAGCGCTCGAGGGTGAACCGAGCGACCTCGTCGATCGACTCGGGCTTCCCGGCGATGGCGCACATGAGCACCGGGCCGACCAACGTCATGGTGACTGTCAGCGGGTCCAGGCCGGCGGGCAGTCGGCCCTCGGCCACGCCGAGGTCGAGGACGGCGCGCATGGTCGCGACCTTCTCGTCGCGGTCGTGCGCCTCCAGCTCGGCCACCTCGGGGAACTGGCGCATCAGCGCGAACAGCGCCGGGACCATGCGGGCCCACTCGGGGTCGCCCAGCTGTGCCGTGAGGTGCTCGAGGTGGTGGCGCAGGGCGGCGTCGAACCCCCCGGTGAGGTCCGGCTCGTCCATGCGGGGGATGTTGTGGCGCAGCACGTCGACCAGCAGCGCCGTGCGAGACGGCCAGTGGCGGTAGAGCGTGGACTTCGCCACGCCCGAGCGATCGGCCACGGCGTCGACGGTGACGGCTTGTGGGCCTCGGTCCACCAGGATCTCGGTGGCCGCGGCGAGCAGCTTCGCTCGGCTGCGGGCGATGCGGGGGTCGACGGGCGCGTCGGGGTCGGCGTGGGCGACGTCGGTGGGAGAGGGAGGCGCGGCGACCATGATCTGCTACGATACCGTTTCGTTGCGTAACTCGCCCGGACGGGACGTCGTCGCTCCAGACTCCCACCCCGCCCGGGCCCGATCCACTCCACCCCCCCCACCACCCCCCACCCACGGAAGCAGGCACCGTGACCACCACCGCACCCGGCGCGCCGATCGCGCTGCACGACGTCTCCGACACCGAGGTCGTCCACGACCCCCGACGCAAGCGGCTCATCCTCGCCGCCATGTGCACGGCCCTGATGGGCGTCGTGGCGTCGGTGTCGGGGCTCAACGTCGCCCAGCAGGACCTCGCGCTCGACCTGGGTGCCTCGCAGGGGCAGATCCTGTGGATGATCAACGGCTACACGGTGGCGCTGGCCGCGCTGCTCATGCCCATCGGCGCGATCGGCGACCGCTGGGGCCGCAAGCCCGTGCTGGTCAGCGGCCTGGCGCTCTTCGCGCTGTCGAGCATCGCGGCAGGGGTCGCGCCGAGCATCGGCGCCATGATCGCGGCGCGGGTGGTCGCCGGCATCGGCGCCGCCATGATCATGCCGGTCACCCTGTCGGTCATCACCTCGAGCTTCCCCGAGGAGGAGCGGGCCCAGGCCATCGGCATCTGGGCCGGCGTCGCCGGCAGCGGCGGGCTCGTGGGCCTGTTCGTCTCGTCGTTCATGGTCGACGTCGTCGACTGGCGCTGGCTCTTCGCCCTGCCGACCGGCCTCGCCGCGGCGTCGTTCCTCCTGTCGATGCGGGCCGTGCCCAACTCGCGTGAGCACAGCGAGCACCCCTTCGACGTCGTGGGATCGCTGCTGTCGTTCGTGGCCATCGGCGGGCTCGTGCTCGGCGTGCACGAGGGCCCCGAGCGCGGCTGGGGCGACGGGCTCACCCTGGCCGGCCTCGTCGCCGGCGCCGTCTGCCTGGTCGCCTTCGTGGTCTGGGAGCGACGGCAGGTCGACCCGCTCCTCGACGTCGGCGTCTTCCGCAACCGCGGCCTGGCCTCCGGGTCGCTCACGCTCCTGCTGCTGTTCGGTGTGATGTTCGGGATCTTCCTGGTGCTGTTCCCGTTCCTCCAGGCGGTCCTCGGCTACTCGGCGCTCCGGTCGGCGGTGTCCATGCTGCCGATGGCGTTGGTGATGATGCCCACCTCGGCGCTCGCCCCCCAGGTGGCCAAGCGGTTCGGGAACCGGCGCACGATGCTCATCGGCACGGCGCTGGGTGCGACCGGACTGGCCGTGTTGGCGCTGCAGGCGTCGGTCGAGGGCGGCTACTGGTCGATCCTGCCGGGCCTGCTCATCATGGGTGCCGGCAACGGCCTGGCCATGACGCCGTCGACCGAGGCGATCACCGCGTCGCTGCCCGTCGAGAAGCAGGGGGTGGCCTCCGCGCTCAACGACACGTCCCGTGAGGTGGGCGGCGCGGTGGGCGTGGCGCTGTTGGGTTCGATCCTCAGCTCGGGCTACCGCGACGCCATCGAGCCGGGCCTCGCCGGCCTGCCCCGGCCCGTGGTCGAGGCGGCGGGCGAGGGCATCGGCCAGGCCTTCGGCGTGGCCGCCCAGGCCGGGCCGGCCGGGCCGCGCATCATCGACGCTGCGCAGCACGCCTTCGTGGACGGATGGACGGCCTCGATGTGGGTGGGCGTGGCCATGATGGGCCTGGCGTTCACCTACCTGCTCGTGGCCGGTCCGAAGGGCACGGCCGACGAGGTGGTGCTCCACACCGAGGAGCCGGTGGTCGACCCCGTCGTCTGACGCGTGCGGGCGGAGTTGTTGGCACGGCGCCAACAGTGTGGTGGACTGTCGGCATGGCCGACGTCGTGGTCCCCGAGCACCTGCCGCTGAGCCGGCGCTCCGTCTCCTGGAAGGTCAACTCGGAACCGCTGGTCTTCGCCGGTGGTGGGCGGGCGCTCCTGATGCAGGTGGCCCACCCGGGGGTCGGGGCCGGCGTCGAACAGCACTCCAGCTACGCCAAGGACCCGTGGGGTCGGCTGTTCCGCACGGTCGACATCATGATGAAGCTCAGCTTCGGCAGCCCCGAGGTCTCGGCCCGCCAGGCCCGGATCCTCGAGAAGATGCACCGGCGGGTGCAGGGCACCACCGACCTGGGCGGGCGGTACTCGGCCCTCGACACCGACCTCCAGCTGTGGGTGTGGGCGACGCTCGTCGACACCGCGCTGCGGATCCACGAGCGCGTCCGGGGTCCGCTCCCCGCCGGCGAGCTCGAGCAGTTCTATGCCGAGTCGAAGCTGGTCGCCCACGGGTGCGGCGTTCCGGTGGGCGCCTGCCCCGAGACCTGGGCGGACTTCGAGCGGTACGTGGACCGGGTGGTGGCCACCGAGCTGGTGGTCACCCGGTCGGCCCGCTCGGTGGCCGTGGCATCGATGAGCCCGCCCGTCCCCGGCCCGGTCGGCCCGCTGATGGGCGTGCCCATCCGCCTGGTGACCGTCGGCCTCATGGCGCCGTCGCTCCGCGAGCAGTTCGGGTTCGAGTGGACCCGGTCGCACCAGCGGCGCCTCGATGCCTTCTTCGCCCTGGCCCGAGCGGGTACCGCGGTGACGCCGGCGCCGCTGCGCCGGCTCGGAGCCGTCACGGCGATCAACCAGAAGCACGCCCCACGCATCCCGTGGTTGCAGCGGCGCGGGGCCGAGCTGACGGCCGAACGCCTCGAGGCAGCAGGCCTCGGTTCGTGACCGCCGTCGACGCGACCGGGTCCGCCGCCCCTCCCGCGCCGCCGGTGCCTCCGGCGGATCCCGACGCCTTCGCTGCTGCGGCACGGGCCTTCCTCGACGCCCACGCCGCACGTCGGCCGACCGCACGGGAGCCCTTCGTGTGGGGCGAGGGCGACGACTTCGTCGGCATCGTGGAGGAGGGTGACCCTGCGACGGAGGCGGCGTCGATCGCCGCGGCCCGGGAGTGGGCGGCGCTCCGCTTCGATGCCGGGTTCGGCTGGATCGACGGCCCGCCCGAGCTCGGCGGCGCCGGGCTGCCGCCATCGTTCGTCCGGACCTACCGGTCACTCGAGGCCGGCTACGAGCTGCCGGACCTGTCGATCTTCACCATCGGTCTGGGCATGGTGGCGCCGACCATCGCCGCCCACGCCCGCCCCGAGGTGGCGGCCCGCTACCTGGCGCCCCTGCAGCGGGGCGACGTCGTCGCGTGCCAGCTGTTCAGCGAGCCGGGCGCCGGCTCCGACCTGGCCGGGCTGTCGTGTCGGGCGGAGCGCGACGGCGACGGCTGGGTGCTCAACGGTCAGAAGGTGTGGACGTCCAACGCCCACCACGCCCAGATCGGCGAGGTCATCTGTCGTTCGGACCCCGACGGCCCGAAGCACGCCGGGATGACGGCGTTCATCGTGGACATGGCGGCGCCGGGGGTGGAGGTACGACCGCTCCGCCAGATGACGGGCGGCGCCGGGTTCAACGAGGTCTTCTTCACCGACGCACGCGTCCCCGACGACCACCGCCTGGGCGAGGTGGGCGGCGGGTGGGGCGTGGCCATCACCACCCTCATGAACGAGCGCGCCTCCATCGGCGGAGGCATGGGCCTGGCCCGGGGCCCCGGTCCCTTCGAGCGCCTCGTGGCGCTCGCCCGGGTGACCGGTGCCGATGCCGACCCGATCGCCCGGGACCGCCTGGCCCGGCTCTACGCCGAGCACAAGGTGTTGGGGTGGACCACCCGGCGGGCCCAGGCCACGATGGCCGGCAGCGGGTTGCCCGGCCCCGAGATGAGCACGCTGAAGCTGGCCGGCACCCTCCACCTCCTCCACATCGCCGACTTCGCCTCCTCGGTGCTGGGCCCGAAGCTGCTGGCCGACACGGGGGAGTGGGGAACCTTCGCCTGGACGAAGCTCGTGTGCGGCGTGCCCGGTGCCCGGCTGGGCGGCGGCACGGACGAGATCAACCGCAACATCATCGGCGAGCGTGTGTTGGGCCTGCCCCGCGAGCCCCGCTGAGCGACCCGGAACCGGCCTCACCGGCGGCGCGGCCCATGGCGGGCACGGCGTCGGTCGCCAGACCCAGCAGCGTGCGGTGCAGCAGGGCCGCGGCCTGGGCCCGCGTGAGCGTGCCGGCCACCAGCCACTCCTCCGATGCCACCCGGGCCAGGGCGGCGAAGCAGCGGAGCGCGCTCCGCAGCAGGTCGCGGTCGAGCTCGGCGGGGAACGGCACCTCGACCAGCATCCGCTCCACCAGCTCGTCGCGGGCCCGGGTGACCACGGCGTCGACGTCGGGATCGGCCATCCCGCCGCCGCCCGCCGCGCCGGCCCAGAGGCCGCCCACCGCCTCGATCGCCGCGAGCCAGCCGTCGACGCAGACCGCCAGCACCTCGCCCAGGTCGCCGCTCGCGCCGTCGGGCACGATCCGCATGTCGGGCGGAACCCGCACCTGTCGCTCCACGACGGCCAGGTAGAGGTCGCGCTTCGAGCCGAAGTAGTGGTGCAGCAGACCGCGGGTCACCCCCGCGGCGCTGGCCACGGCGTCGAGCGACACCGCCGGGTACTCCTGGTCGCGGAAGACCGCCGTCGCCGCGGCCAGGATCTGCTCGGACCGCTCGCCGGGGTCGAGGCGGCGTCGCGCGGGAGCGGTCGTGGCGCTCGTTGCCCCCGTGTCGTCTCGTTCGCCCACCGGCCCGAACCTATCGGGCCCCGATGGGCCAGACTCCAGGCATGTCCGCGTCCCCCGCTCCCGTTGCCCCGCCCGCCGAGCCGATCGAGGTGGTCCGCGCCTTCCTCGACGCGCTGGCCGCCGGCGACCGCGCCGCCGCGGCGGCCCTCGTCGACGAGGACATCCGCTACGTGAACGTGGGGCTGCCGCCAGTGCGCGGCGCCGAGCAGTTCGACAAGGTGCTGGCCCTCCTCGACCGACCGGCGCTGGGCTTCGGCGTGGTGGTCCACGCCATCGCGGCCGACGGGCCGGTCGTGCTCACCGAGCGGACCGACCTGCTGGTGACCGGTCGGGTCCGGGCCCAGTTCTGGGTGTGGGGCCGCTTCGAGGTGCACGACGGGCGCATCACGCTCTGGCGTGACTCGTTCGACTACCTGGACCTGCTGCGCGGCAACCTCCGCGGCCTGGCCGCGGCGATCGTCCCGTCGTGGCGCCCCCGTTGGCCCCGTCCCGAGGACGCGCCCGGACGCTGAGCGCGTCAGGCGGGCCGCCGCGAACGAAGCGGTCTCGAGGGACCTTCGACCCTCACCCGAACGCGAGTCGGCTGCGACGATGCTGGTATGGAAGCGGACGGATCCGTCGATGGGTTGCCGTCGACCCCTGACCGTGGAACGAGGTGGTTGCACCTGCAGTGGGTCCTGGCGGGCACCGCCGTGGTGCTCGTGGTCGCCTCCATGGTGCTCGTGCTCACGGCTGATGCCCCCGATCGCCTGCCCGAGGGATCGCCCGGGCGAACGGTGCAGCGGTTCGTGGAGGCCACCCTCGACGGTGACCGGGAGCGCGCTGCGTCGCTCCTGGCCGATCGCCGCGATGGGGAGGGCACCTGCGACCTGGTCGTCGGCGGCCCTGATGCCGCGGCCCGGGTCGTCCTCGTGCGGACCGAACGGACGGGCGACCGCGCCGAGGTCACCGTCGTGATCTCCCAGGTCCGGGGCTTCGGCCTGCTCGGTCCTGACGAGATCGGGTTCGAGGATCGCTTCGAGCTCCGGCGAGCGGGCGGGACGTGGATGCTCACATGGGTCCCTTGGCCGTTCGCGACCTGTGAGGACAAGGAGGCCGGCCCGTGATCGGCGGCGTGTTCCTGCTCGTGCTGCTGGGTGGGGTGATCGCCGCGGTCGTCGCCGCGCTCCGCCGGTCGAGTCATCACCCCGGAGGGAGCGGCGACCACCCGCCGGGTGAGTTCCGTCGGGCCGCTGAGCTCACCGTGCTCGCCGTCGCCGGCGGCGTCGCCACGGCAGGTGTCGCCGGGCTCCTCACTCGCCTGTTCGACGCCCTCGCCGGCGTCCCGCTCGACGCCGACGTGGCGGCGGCGGCCCGGGCCCTGGCCTTGACGTTCATCGCCGGCCCGATCTCCCTCCTCGGGTGGTGGTGGACGTGGCGACGGATCGGCCCGGCCCAACGTCCGTCGCTCGTGTGGTCCCTGTTCCTGGTGGTGACCACGACCGTCTCGCTGCTCGTGTGGTCCATCGCCGGCGTCGGCGCGTTCGCCGGGTGGCTGACCGGCCCGCTGCACCGCGCCGGTCTGGCCACGGGGCTGGCGTGGGCGGGTGCGTGGGTCGGGTTGCGGTGGGTGCAACGACGCTCCGATCGGCGCCCCAGCCGACTCGTCGACGTCAGCCCGGTGCTCGGCAGCATCGTGGGGATGGCGCTCGCCGTCATCGGTGCGGTCACCGCGCTGCAGCTCCTCTTCGGCCGGGCCGTCGAGTCGTGGGCCGACGTCGTGACGCTCGGTCCCGGGGACTGGTGGCGCCCGGTCCTCCGATGGACCGTGCTCGCCGCCGGAGGGTCGGCGATCTGGTGGCTCCACTGGGTTCGCGACGGCGCTCGGCGCGAGACGTCGCCCCTCGCCCACCTCGGCGCGGTGGTCAGCGGAGTCGTGACCGGAGCGGTGCTGACGCTCGTGGGGGCGGGCATGGTGCTCTTCGACCTGAGTCGGTTGGCCCTCGGCGAGGAGGCGTCGGTGGCCACCATGCGCCCCGGGCTCGGCCTCGCGGTCGCGCTCGCCCTGGTCGGTGGGCTCCTCTGGAGCGGGCACGCCCGGACGGTCGCGCGGCGTCCCGCCGTCGTGCGTCGTGCCGCCGGACTGGCCCTCTCGGGGATCGGGCTGGTCGCCGCGGCGACGGGGCTCGGGATCGTGGTGAACGCCGGGCTGGGCGCGGTGGGGTCCACGTTGGCGGGTTCGGGCATGCGTGACCTCCTGTGCGGCGGGCTCAGCGTGCTCGCCGTCGGGACGCCGCTCTGGGTGGCCGCGTGGCGGCCCGGGGTGCAGATCAAGGACCCCGAGCAGCGTCACTGGTCCGGCCGTCAGACCTACCTGGTGATCGTGTTCGGCGCGTCGGCCCTGACCGCGCTCGGGACCCTGATCGCGGTGACCTACCAGATCTTCGAGTCCCTGCTCCGCGAGCCCGCTGACCAGGATCTGCTGGAGCAGGTGCGCGTCTCGCTGGGGCTCCTCGTGTCCACCGTGCTGGTGGCCGCCTACCACTTCCCGGTCTGGCGCCGGGACCGGACCATCCGGGAACGAGCGGCCGGGCCGCCCGTCGGAGAGATCCTGCTGGTTGCGGGATCGGCGGCGTCGGAGCTGGGTGCGGAGGTCCGCGCCCGAACCGGTGCACAGGTCCGGGTCTGGACCACGGCGGTCGAACCGGTGGACCCGCCCGATGCCGACGCGGTGTGCGCGGCGCTCGGGGAACGTCGGGAAGGGCGTGTGTTGGTGCTGACGGGTGACCGAGGCCGGGTGGAGGTGATCCCGCTGCGGTCGTGACCGCGTTGGAGCGCGTCAGGCGGGGAGCAGCCCGGAGACGTCGATGGCGACGGCGGGGTGGCGGAGCTTCGAGAAGGCCTTCGCCTCGATCTGGCGGATGCGCTCGCGGGTGAGCTGGAAGTGCTCGCCCACCTCCTCGAGCGTGCGGGGCTCGCCCCGGTCGAGGCCGAAGCGCAGCTGGAGGATGGTCCGCTCGCGCTCGTCGAGCACGCTCAGCAGCTTCGCCACCTCACGGGGCAGCAGCGCCTCGGCGGCGGCGTCGAGCGGCGAGATGGCGGTGGGGTCGGCCACGATGTCGGCCAGCGCGGCGTCGCCGTCCTCGCGCAGGGGCTCCGACAGCGAGAGCGTGTCGGCCGCGTAGCGGAGGATCTCGGCGACCTTGTCCTCCTCGAGGCCCATGCCCTCGGCCAGCTCGGCGCGGGTGGGGGCCCGGCCCAGGTCGTTGGAGAGCTGGAACCGCACCCGCTGCAGCCGGGTCAGCTGGTCGCCGGCGTGCACGGGGAGGCGGATGGTGCGGCCGGTGTTGGCGATGCCGCGGGTGATGGCCTGGCGGATCCACCAGGTGGCGTAGGTGGAGAACTTGAAGCCCTTGCGCCAGTCGAACTTCTCGACGGCGTGGATGAGGCCGAGGTTGCCCTCCTGGACCAGGTCCAGGAGCGGGAGCCCGGAGGCCTGGTAGCGCTTGGCGATCGAGACGACGAGGCGGAGGTTGGCCTGGACGAACTGGAGGTTGGCGGCCTCGCCGGCGGCGACGGCCTGGCGGAGCTGGCGCTTGCGGGCGGCGGTCAGGCCCTCGGCGGATTCGAGCTCGGTGGCGGCGGCGGCGCCGTCCTCCATGGCTCGGGCCAGCTCGACCTCCTGGTCCTTGGTGAGCAGGGGGTGCCGGCCGATCTCGGCCAGGTAGCGGCGGACGAGGTCGTCGTCGGGGGAGGCGTCTCGGCGGGCGGTGCTGGTCATGGCGTCCTCATCGGGGCGTCTGGGGGAGTGCGGGCGTCGGGCGGTGGGGCGATGGTGTGGTGTCCGGGTGCCCCGGTCGGACCGGGGCACCCGAACGGTGCACGTCAGATGGGACGGACGTTCTGGGCCTCGTCGCCCTTGCGGCCGGGCGCGATGTCGAACTCGACCTGCTGCCCCTCGTCGAGGGACTTGAAGCCCGAACCGGCGATGTTGGAGAAGTGGACGAACACGTCGTCGCCACCCTCGCGGCTGATGAAGCCGTAGCCCTTCTCGTTGTTGAAGAACTTGACGGTACCTGTGGTCACAATTGCTCTCTCTTCTGTGTCCGGGCGGACACCGTGCCCACCCGTTCTGGTGTCACCGTCCGGCGAGCCGGCGAGCCGGCGGGTCGGACGATGCGCTCTGGTCCGCCCTCGTGGCGGCGATCGTGGCGATCAGCCCGTGGGCTGGTCGGCGTCGTGGTCGGAGGACTCCTCGTCGGCCGCCTGGGCGGCGGCCTCGGCCGCCTCGGCCTGGATGGACTGGAAGGCGTGCTCGAGGCCCAGGGCCACGAAGATCTCGTGACGCTCGGCCTCGTAGGCCTCCTCGGAGACCTCGCCGGCGGCCCGTCGCTCGTTGAGCTCGTGGAAGCGGGCCATCATGGCGGCCTCGTCCACCGGCTCGTCCGAACCGGCCGCGGCGGCGGCACGGTCGCGGCGACGCTCGTTCTTCTGGGCCCGCTTGTCGTTGCGCTGGGCGTTGATCCGTCGCTTGCTCGGGCTGTCGCCCCCTCGGCCCACCTCAGCGGGCCGATCGAGGGTCGTGCGTGCCCGGGCCGGACGGTTCGGCGACGGGCTGGAGGCGGGACACCGCCATGTGGGACTCCAGGGCTCTCGGCCGGACGACCCTGCTGGGGCGGCTCGCCCCACGGGTGGGCGGCCCGGCCCGGGCCGGCGGCGGCGCCCGACTTGGGCGCGAAGGGAAGAGGATACCGCGTCGAGCGCCGTCGCGTGCGCCGGGCCTACTTCCCGTCGACGCCGACGGTGCAGTCGGTGCAGTGGACGTCGGCGGGCGGGCGTCCCTCGAGGGGCTTCCGCTCGATCACCGCGGTGAGCCAGTCGAGGTAGCGGACGCCGTCGAGCTCTTCGTCGAAGACCCGGTCGCGGGTCAGGATCGTGTGGTCGTCGCCCGGCTGCATGAAGGTGAGGAGGTCCACGCCACCCGCCTCGACCAGGTCCTCGGTGGCGTCCATGGCCTGGTCGAGGCGGCTGGCGTCGAAGCCGGCCATGCCGGCGTAGGAGACCTGCGTCCGGTCGAAGGCGAAGTCGTGGCGGGTGAAGACGATGTCGGGGTGGCGCTTGCCCGACGCGACGAAGAGCTCGGCGAAGTTCCACTGCTCGGGGGTGATCCCCTCGGTCTCGGGCCAGTCCGGCACGTTGGCGAACGCCCCCCACTTGCCGCCGACGTAGGCCACGATGCCGGGCTCGTTCGGGTAGCCGCCCGAGCCGTCGGCCACGACGGTGACGCGGGCGTCGGGCATCTCGTCGGCCAGGAGCCCGGCCACCAGCGGGCTCGGGATCGAGCCGGCCGACACCCCGGCCACGACCAGCTCCTCGACGTCGCGGAAGCGGTCCAGGGTCTCGGCGATGGCGGCCCGCACGTTGCGGGCCCCCTTGTGCTGCATCACCACACCGTTCCCGTAGTCGGTGGTGGCATCCCCGAGGTGCACGTCACCGGTGCAGTACGGCACGTAGACGATGCTGTGGTCACGCAGGGGGTTCCGTTCGTCGGTCACGTCCAGCAGGCCGCTGCCCGTACCTGCCGTCGCCATGGCCTCGGCCTCCGGTCGCAGGCTCGGCGTGTAGCGCTCCGAGGCCGGGTCACAGCTCGTGGCGTCGAAGCAGGCGCCGCCGCCTTCGAGGAAGACGAGGAGCTTGGTGGGATCGGCGCCACGGACGTAGAAGGCGAAGGGACTGCCGTCGGAGCACATGCAGTCCTCCGGGGCGTCGACCCGCTCCCAGGCCACGAGGTCCGCCGACGCCGCGTCCTCGCCGTCGTCGACGGGCTCGGAACCGCCGACGCCCTCCGTGGTCGTGGTCGGCGCCGTGGCGGCCTCGTCGCCGTCGTCACCGCCACAGCCGACGACCAGTGCGACCAGCGCCGCCAGCGCGAGCGCCGCCAGCGGGCGGCGGTGGGGGCGGGCGGGGTTCGGGCGGCGGAGGTTCGTCATCGGACACGATCGTAGGGACCGAGGCCTCTGCGGCGGCGACCGGTTCAGAAGCGGTGCCGGTAGACCGAGCACCCCTGGCAGGCCTCGTGCGGCGTCCCGCCGGGCAGCAGCCCGGCCCGGAAGCGCTGGTAGTCGGACCCGTGCCAGATCTCGGCGAAGGAGGCCTCTTCGAGCGAGCCCAGCGACAGCCGGTCGGCGCCCATCACCATGCAGCACGGTTGGACGGTCCCGTCGTGGGTCACGTACGCCTCGTTCCACGGCCGGTCGCACGCCGCGCCGTGGCCGTCGAGGGGATCGAACCGCTCGCCGGCCGCCTCCGGGAGTCGCAGCTCGACCCCGCGCCGCCGGGCCGCCTCCCGGGCGGCGTCGAAGGCCTCACGGGCGCGCGCCTCGAGCGCCGGCCCCCACAGCGCCTGCTCGGCGGCGAAGCGGCGGATGGCGGCGTAGCGACCGGCCGGGTCGCAGTCGTCGAAGCCGTGGGAGAGGTTCTGGATGCGCACAGCGCCGACCCCGCAGTCGGCGGCCAGCTCCACGATGTCGGCCAGCTCGCCGACGTTGCGTCGCATGGCGACCACGACCACGGCGACGTCGGGGTGGTCCACCTCCAGCCGACGTTGGAGCTCCGTGAGCCCGCGGAGGTTCGCCACGATCCGATCGAAGTGGGCACCGTCACGGATGGCGTGGAGGGTGTCGGCGGTGGCGCCGTCGAGCGAGACTCGGAGCCACGAGAGCCCGGCCTCGATGAGCGCCCGGGCGCGAGCGGGGGTCAGCAGCGACCCGTTGGTGTTGAACCCGACGGCGACGCCACGTCGGCGGGCCGCCCTCACCATGGCCAGCAGGTCGGGCGCGAGCAGGGGTTCGCCGAGGCCCTGGAGGGTGAGCCGCTGCAGGCCGGGGAGCGCGTCGAGCAGGTCCTCCAGCCGCTCGAGCGACATGGAGCCGTCGCGTCCTGCGACCGGTGGTCGGTACCGCACGAGGCACATCCGGCAGCGGAAGTTGCACGCGCCGGTGACCTCCACCTGCAGCGAGGTCGGACCGGGGGGACGGAGCGCGGCCTCGGGGAGCCGAGGGCGGCGGCGGGGCGCTGCCACGGGGACGGGCTCGGCGACGGTGCTCGGCACCAGGGTTCGCTACCCCGTGGGATCCCGTCGCAGAAGGCGGCCCGGCTCGGGGTGTCGGCCCGAATCGGCGGCTCCGTCCTCCGAGGTGTCGTCGAGTCCCTCCTCGAATCCCTCCACGCGGGGGAGCGGTTCGGGGTGCCGCCGTCGCCAGACGACCCCGGAGACCGCGACGACGGCGGCCGCGACGGGGATCGCCACGAAGGCACCGGCCACCCCGCCCAGGCCGCCCCCCACGGCGATCGCCACGAGGACGACCGTGGGGTGGAGCGAGATCGTGCGTCCGTAGACGAACGGCGCCAGCAGGTCGTTGTCGAACTGCTGCACCAGGACCGCCACCACCGCCACGACGACCGCGGCGCCCGGGCCGGCGGTGGCCAGGGCGACGGCCACGTTGACGACGCCGGCCACGACGGCGCCGACGAGGGGGACGTACGCACCCACGAAGGTGAGCACCGCCACGGGGACCACCAACCCACCGCCGACGAGCGCCAGGGTCCCACCCAGCAGCACCGCCTCCAACGCCCCGATGAGCGTCGCCCCGCGGACGTAGCCGCCCAGCGCCCGCCACGCCGCCCCGGCGGCGTCACGCACCAGGTCGTGATGGCGCGGCGGGACGTGGAGCAGGGCCCACCGCTGCATCGCCGGGCCGTCCTTGACCAGGAAGAACGTGAGCATGAGCGCGAGCAGAGCGCCGGCGATCACCTCGCCCAGCACGACCGCTCCCGACAGCACCCCACCCCCGGCCGCGACCCGCGAGAGCTGCTCGCCCAGGGCGTCGCGGCCCCGCTCGATCTGGTCGGGCGTGAGTCCGAGGGGGCCCTCGACCGCCCAGCGCTCCAGGTCGTCGGCCGCCGCCGACACGGTCGGCCCCAGGTCGGAGAACTCGGCCGCCACGGCGGGGGTGGCGAGGCGGATCCCCGCCACCGCCAGGGCGAGCGGAGCGAGCACCACCAGCCAGGTGGCCACCGCCCGGGGCCAGCGGTGGCGTCGGAGCCAGGCGGCCGGCGGCTCGAGGACCGTGGCCGCCAGCATCGCGACGAGACCCGGGATCACGACCACCCGGAGCCGGGCGAGGGCGAGGGCCGCGGCCACGACGGCGAGGGCCAGGACCAGCCCCCGCGCCGCGATCTCCGAGGCATCCACCAGCCAGGACGGGGCCCGCGGCGGGCGGTCCCTCCCGCCTCGCCGACCGGCGGTCGTGTGGTCGAGCAGCGCCTGCGCCGGGTCGCGCACCTCTCCCTCCGCAGCGTCGGGACGGTCGCACCGACGGTGCGGTCGGTACCCGGCGGGGGCCGGGTCCACACCCGAGGCCCCGGTAGCCTGCCTCCGTGCCCGAGCCGGATCCCACCCCCGACCTCGCCGGGTTCCGCCCCGAGTCGGTGGCCCGCTTCCGCTACGTGGACCTCGAGCTCGAGCGCGACGATCGGGCGACCACCTTGACGTGCCGCTACGCGCTCGACGAGGTGGGGTTCACCGAGGTGGTGCGCTGGTTCCCGTCGCGTCGGGTCGACGTCGACGGCGCCGCGCTGGAGCGGGCCGCGTGGTTGGTCTTCCTGCTGGCCGGCATCTCGTACTACAAGGCGGCGGCGCCGCCGGTGGTGGTCGTCGAGGCCGGCGGGCTGAGCCCGGCCGAGCGGTCGCTGCTGGAGGCGTTCCACCTCGACGGCCTCGGCGAGTACGCCTTCCGCAACGGCCTCGACCTCCGCGGCCTGCGGATCGAGGCGCCCGATCGCCCGCCCACGCCGCCTCCCGCCGACGCTCGGCCCACCGGTGGGCCGCTGGTGCCCTTCGGGGGCGGGATCGACTCGATCGTGACGGTGGAGGGCATCCGTGACAGCGCCCCGGATGCCGCGCTGTTCGTGGTGTCCCGCGAGGGGGACCGCTTCGACGCCATCGAGACCGCCGCGGCGGTCACCGGGCTCCCCGTGGTGCGGGCCGAACGCCGGCTGGACCCGCTGATCCTGCGCTCCGCCGAGCTGGGCTTCCGCAACGGCCACGTGCCCGTCACCGGCGTGCTCTCGGCGATCGCCGTGGTCGCCGCCCTGCTCGACGGTCGCGACGCCGTCGTCATGTCGAACGAGTGGTCGGCGTCGGCGGGCAACGTCGAGGCGGACGGCCGGGTGGTGAACCACCAGTGGTCGAAGTCGCTCGACTTCGAGGACCGGTTCCGGGCCACGTTGTCCGAGGTGCTGCCGGTCCCCGTCGACTACTTCTCGTGGCTCCGAGCCTTCAGCGAGCTGTGGGTGGCGGAGCGCTTCGCTCGCCTCGACCGCTACCACCGAGCCTTTCGGAGCTGCAACCGGGCGTTCCACATCGACCGCGCCCAGCGCTGGGACCGGTGGTGCGGACGCTGCGACAAGTGCTGCTTCATCGACCTGATCCTGGCCCCCGACCTCGACGCGGCCGAGCTGGTCGGGATCTTCGACGGGGCCGAACCGCTGGCCGACCCGTCCCTGGCCGGGACGTTCCGGACCCTGGTCGGCCTCTCGGGCGAGATCAAGCCCTTCGAGTGCGTGGGTGACGTCGACGAGTGCCGGGTGGCCCTCCTGCTGGCGGCGGACCGCCCCGATCGCGCCGACGACGCGGTCCTGCAGGACCTGGCCGACGAGCTCCGCCCCGTGGTGGCGGGCGACCCGACCGAGCTCGCCGCCCGCTTGCGGCGGCCCCTGTCGGTGCACCGAGTCCCCGACCGCTATGCGCCCGTCGATCTCCTGGGCTGACCTGGCGGGTCGCCGCGTCGCCGTCTGGGGGCTCGGCACCGAGGGCCGGGCCAACCTGCGCCGGCTCCGCGCGCTCGGGGTGGAGCCCGTGGTCGTCGACGACCACCCGGACCGGGTGGACGACGAGGTGGCGCTCGCCACCGACGGGGCCGGGTTCGATGCGCTGGCGGCGGCGGAGGTGGTGGTCAAGACCCCGGGCATCAGTCGCCGACGTCCCGAGGTGGCCCGCCTCGAGGCCGCCGGCGTGGTCGTGGCGGGCGGCCTGGGTCTGTGGCTGGAGGAGGTCGACCGCTCGCGGGTCGTCTGCATCACCGGGACCAAGGGCAAGAGCACCACCACCTCGATCGCCGCGCACCTGGCCGGCGGGCTGGGCGTGCGGGCCTTCGCCGGCGGCAACCTGGGCGCGCCGCCGTGGGACCCCGCCCTCGAGGTCGACGCCGAGCTCTACCTGATCGAGACGTCGAGCTACCAGGCCACCGACGTGGCCTCCTCACCGCCGGTCGTGGCCGTCACCTCGATCGGGGTCGACCACCTCCCGTGGCACGGCGACGAGGACCGCTACGTCCGGGACAAGCTGTCGCTGTGCACCCAGCCGGGGGCGCGCCTCACCGTCGCGTCGGCGGCCAGCCCCGGGCTCGTGGCCCGCCGCCACCTCCTCGGGCCCGAGGTGCGGTGGGTGGACGAGGACACCTTCGATCCGGACTGGGCCGCGCCGCTGGGGCTGCTGGGTCGCCACAACCTGGTGAACGCCGGGATCGCCCGGGCCTGCCTGGAGGCGGTCGGGGTGCCCGGTGCGTCCGACGACGGGGCGCTGCGTGCCGCGGCGGAGGGCTTCGGCGGGCTCGACAGCCGGCTGGAGCGAATCGGCGAGGTGGCGGGCGTCGAGTTCGTCGACGACGGGCTGTCGACGAACGTGCTGCCGACCCTGGCCGCCCTCGACGCGGTGGCCGGTCGCCGGGTCGCCCTCATCGTCGGCGGGCTCGACCGCGGCATCGACTACGCACCGTTGGCCGAGGCCCTGGCGGAGCGGGAGGCCCCGACCCTGGTGCTCGCCGCCTACCAGACCGGCCCGGAGATCGCCCGCGCCGTGCGGGAGCGGGCGCCGGGAGTGGAGGTCCGAGAACCCGCCGACCTCGTCGAGGCGGTGCAACTGGGCTGGGCGTGGGCCCGCCCCGACGGACTCGTGCTGCTGTCGCCCGCGGCGGCGAGCTTCGACGCGTTCGACGACTACCGGCACCGGTCGCGGGTGTTCCGACAGGCGATGGGGGGCCTCGACGCGTCGTCGTGAACGCCGATCGTCGCATCGGTAGGGTGGCCCGATGACCCCCACTCGCACCCGTCGCCCCGGCCGCCCGGCCGGGGTGCAGCCCGGACCGGCGGAGCGACGCCGCCTCCTCGTGGCGGCGGCCGAGCGTGCCATCCGCGAGCACGGGCCGGGGGTGTCGATGGAGCAGATCGCCGAGGCGGCCGAGGTGGCGAAGGCCACCCTCTACGACAACTTCGACGGCAAGGCCGGCCTGACGGTCGCCCTGTTGGACCGCTACGGACGTCGGCTCCTCGAGCAGTTCGCGGCCGGGCTCAGCGAGCCGCTCACGCCCGAGCAGGTCATCCGCACCGGCATCGCCATCTTCGTCCGCCACATCGAGGACGAGCCCGAGATCTACCGCTTCATCTCGCTGCACAGCGAGGCCGACCAGCTGCTCAGCGAGATCGCCCAACCGATCGAGGCGATGGTCCGGGCGTTCCTGCGCCACCAGGGCGACGAGCGCGACGACGTCGTACCGGTCGTCTTCGCCACGCTCGGGGCGATCATCACCGCGTCGCAGCGGTGGAGCCTCCACCACGAGCCGTCGCGGGAGCGCTTCGAGGTGGTGCTCGGCGACTTCGTCTGGGGCGGGCTGACCGCGGGCGGGATCCGCCCGAGCGACCGTCCGGTCGACCTCACCGACGTGGTCGCCCTGGTGCAGGCCCCGCTGGACCTCCCACCGGGCATCTGAGCGTGCGCCTCCGCCATCCCGACCCGTTCGGGCCGCGCTGGCGGGCCCGGTGGATCTGGTGCGACCGACCGGCGATCGTCACCGAGACCGCCACCCGGCCGGTGCCGGCCGAGCCGATCGAGCGGGTCGCGCTGCTGCGCCGCACCGTCGAGGTGGGTGCGGTCCCCTCCACCGCCCCGGCCCGGATCTGGGCCGACGGCCGCTACGTGCTGTGGGTGAACGGCACCGAGGTGGCGCGGGGCCCGGTTCGCAGCGACCCGCGCCGACCGCACTACGACGTGGTGGACCTGGCCGAGCACCTGGTCGCGGGCGAGAACGTGCTGGCGGTGCTGGCCCGCCACTTCGGGGTCGCCACGTCGTGGTGGATGCCGGTGCCGCCGTCGTACACGCTGGGCGCGGGGAGCGTGGTGTTCGAGGCGCGGGTCGGCGACGACTGGGTGGTGAGCGACCGCTCCTGGAGGGCGGCGCCGGGTGAGGCGTGGTCGCCGGTGCCCGTGCCGGGCGACGTCGCCTGCCTGCCCCTCGAGTCCTTCGACGCGCGGCGCCACCCCCACGGTTGGGACCGGCCGGGCTTCGACGACTCGACGTGGCGGCGCGCCACCGAGATCGTGCCCGTCCACACCGGCTCCCAGGCCGATCCGCACCCCCCGAGCGAGCCGTTCGGGATGCTGCGCCCGCCCGTCCGCCGGGCGTTCCCCGGTGGGGAGGTCCATCGGGCCGAGCCTCCCGCCTGGCGGCGCGGTGCGGGCGCCGAGGTCGTGGCCGATCCCGTGGCCCAGGTGCTGGCCGACGAGGCGATCGACCCGGCGGCCGAGCCGGACCACGCCGCGGGCGCCCACGACACCGTGTGGCGCGCCTCGATCGACCTCGGTCGGATCGTGGCGGGGACGGTGCGCCTCGATGTCGAGGCGCCGGTCGGCACCGTCGTCGACGTGGCCGCGGCCGAGCACCTCGACGGTGCCGGCCGGCTGGCCCCCCTCGGCCAGCACGCGGGGCTCCGCTTCGTCGCCGCGGGCGGGGGACCCGAGCACTTCGAGGGCCTCGACGTGGTGGGGGCCCGCCACCTCCACCTCTCGGTCCGTTCCCCGGAACCCGCGGCGGGCCCGCCGGAGATCGGCCTGGCGGTGGCCGATCGGCACCGACCGCGTCCGGCGGGGGCGAGCTTCGAGTGCTCCGACCCGCGGCTCACCGAGATCTGGGAGGTCGGGCTCCGCACGGTCGACCTGTGCGCGCTCGACGCCTACGTGGACTGCCCGACCCGCGAGCAGCGGGCCTGGACGGGCGACTCGGTGGTCCACCAGATGGTGGACCTGGTGGCCAACCCCGATCCGTCCATGGCCCGTTGGCACCCCGAGCTCGCCGCGTCGCCTCGACCCGACGGGATGCTGGCCATGGCCCCGGCCTCGGACTTCGAGGCCGACGACCGCACCTTCGTCCCCGACTGGTCGCTGCACTGGATCCGTTCGGTGTGCAACGTCTGGGACCATCTCGGGGACCGCGAGCTGGTGGCCGAGCTCCTGCCGGTGGCCGTCCGGGCGCTGCGCTGGTTCGAGTCGTACCTGGGCGACGACGACCTGCTCCACGACGTGTCGGGCTGGGTGCTGTTGGACTGGTCCAGCGTCTACCCCTCGGGGTGCTCGTCGACGCTCAACGCCCTGTGGGCCCGTGCCCTCGAGGACGTGGCGTTGCTGGCCGACGCGCTCGGGGAGGGCGGCACGGCCGCCTGGGCACGCGCCCGCCGCGACGCCGTGGCCGCCGCGTTCGACGTCTTCTGGGACGAGCGACGCGGCGTCTACGTGGACCACGTGGTCGACGGCGTGGCCCGGCGGGCCGCCGCCCAGCACGGGGGTGCCGCCGCGTTGGCGGCGGGCATCGTGCCCCCCGATCGGCTCGACCGGGTGGTGGCGCGGCTGGTCGACCGCGACCGGCTGATCCGCCACTCGTGGGTGATGGACACCGTCACCGTCGAGGGCGGGTCGAGCGGCTTCGTCCACCTCGTCACCGGCTACCCGGCGCCCACCTGGGACGTCGAGGAGCAGATGGTCGAGGCACAGCCGTTCTTCCGCTACGTGCTCCACGACGGCGTGGCCCGCGCCGGGCGGCCCGATCTGGTCGCCGCGCTGTGCCGCGACTGGACGGTGTTCCTCGACGCGGGGGAGACGACCTGGCCCGAGTGCTGGCAGGGTGGCACGCGCTGCCACGGCTGGTCCTCCACGCCCACCCGGGACCTGATCACCCACACGCTCGGCATCGCGCCGGCTCGTCCGGGCTTCGAGGTCGTGCGGGTGGCCCCCGCGCTGGGCGACCTCGACTGGGCCCGGGCCCGGGTCCCCACGCCGCACGGCTTCGTGACCGTCGAGGCCCGGGCCGACGGCACCGTCGAGGTGGACAGCCCCGTGCCGGTCGTGCGCGGCTGACGCCCGCGGCGGCGCGGGCGCCGATCCGGTCGGGTCCGTCACCAGCGGGCGACGGTGTCCTCGGCCAGCCCGAACGCGGTGGTCATCCCGATCCCGGTGGTGACCGAGACCACGTCGAGGCCCGGCCACGGCGTCGCTTCGAGGAACTCCTCGGGCGCCGACGCGTAGACCCCGAGCCAGCGCTCGACCACCTCGAGTCGGTCCACCCCGAGCAGGCGCCGGCCCTCCTCGAGCAGGAGCCGGTCCCAGTCCTCGCGCCGGAACGGGTCGACGGTCTCGGCCCGGGCGTGGGTGTCGCCCAGCAGCAGGTCGCCGTCGGGGAGCTGGGTGAGCATCAGGTTGAGGTCGGCCTCGAGCGCGGCCGGGTGGTCGGCGGCGAGCCGCTCCCGCACGGCCACCGAGCTGGGGCACCGCTCGAACGCCGCGTAGCGCAACATCGAGAAGCCGCTCAGGAGCGCCGGTTCCACCCGGACCGGTGCCGCCGGGCGCACCCGGAGCATCTGGAGCCAGCAACGTCGCACGCCGGCCTCCCGGGCGACCTCGGGCAGCAGGCGGTCGACGTCGTGGTTGAGGCACACCACCGTCCGGTCCGTCCGGAGGTTCCCGGCGGTGGTGCGGACCCGGCCCGGCTCGACACCCAGGCAGGCGGTCCCGCCCCGGACGTCGATCCCCGGGAGGCCGGCCGCCCACGCGGCGAGCCGCGGGACGGCCTCGCGGGGGTTCACCCGGAGATCGAGGGGGAGGTGCGCGCCGCCGACCACGTCGTCGGGAGCGGAGGCGAGGTGGCGGCGGACGCCGGCCGGGTCGAGGCGTCGGACCTGGTCGCCGCGCCGATCGGCCAGCTCGTCGAGCACCGCCAGCTCGTCGTCGGCCCGGGCCACCACCAGCGTGCCCACCTCGCCGGCCCAGAACCCGGCGGCTCCGGCCAGCTCGATCCACCGGGACCGGGCCCGAAGCGCCCGATCGAGCGCCTGGCCCTCCTGGGCGGTGACGCAGGCGTGACCGAAGTTGCGGACCGAGGCGCCGGTGGGTGCCGGATCGCGCTCCACCACGGCGACCCGTGCGCCCCGATCGTGGGCGGCGAGGGCGTGGGCCAACCCGACGACGCCGCCCCCGATGACCACCACGTCGAACCGTTCGTCCACGGTCCCGGACCCTTTCACGCCTCCCCTGGGCCGTCCAGGGGAGGCGTGGGACACTCACGGGCGGAGGTGAGCGATGATCGAGCTGGTCGCGTTGGACATGGCGGGCACCACGGTGGAGGAAGGGGGCGCGGTCTACCGGGCGTTGCGCGATGCGGTCGTGGCCGGTGGCGGCGCGCTCGAGGCCCCCCAGGTCGTGCCCTGGATGGGCGCCGACAAGCGGGAGGCGATCCGTGCGCTGGCCGTCGAGGCCGGCCGGGCCCGCCCCGACGACGAGGAGGTCGAGCAGGTCTACGCCGACTTCGTGGACCGGCTGCTCGCCGCCTACGCGGCCACGCCGCCGCGCCCGATCCCCGGCGTCCCCGAGATGTTCACGGCCCTGCGGCGGGCCGGGGTGCGGGTGGCGCTGACCACCGGCTTCTCCGCTGACGTCCACGAGCCGCTCCTGGCCGCGCTGGGCTGGAGCGCACCCGCCACCGTCGACGCCATCGTCTGCACCGACGACGTGGCGGCGGGGCGACCGGCGCCCTACATGGTCTTCCGGGCCATGGAGCGGACCGGGGTGGTCGACGTCGGGCGGGTCCTGGTGGCCGGCGACACGCCACGCGACCTCGAGGCCGGCTGCAACGCCGGCGCCGGTGCCGTGGTGGGCGTGGCCACGGGCGACCTCGGCCTCGAGGAGCTCGGCCGGTTCCGCCACACCCACCTGCTCCCGAGCCTGGCGGGGCTGGCCGAGCTGGTGGCCACCCTGTAGCCGGTCGACCCTCGAAGGCGTCTCGCCGGTCCCGTCGACGGGGTATCGCTCGCGCGCCCGACCGAGGAGGTGACCCGTGAACGATGTCGGCGTCGTCGAGGACGGCCACGGCGCCGCCGCGGACGGACCCGGGGACCTGCCGGCGCGAGCGTGGCGGGACGTGGCCCGACGCGTCCGGGGAGAGGTCCGCGACGACCACGTCGTCCTCACCGCTGCGGGCGTCGCCTTCTTCGGCTTCCTGGCCCTGATCCCCGCCATGGGCGCGGTGGTCGCCGTCTACGGGTTGGTGGCCGACCCCGCCGAGGTGCAGCAGCGCGCCGGTGACCTCTTCGCCTCGGCGCCGGAGGAGGCGCGCACGCTCCTGGCCGAGCAGATGGACCGGGTGGTCGGTTCGAGCGGTGGTGCGTTGTCGCTGGGCTTGGCCCTGAGCCTCGTGGTCGCCCTCTGGTCGGCGTCGAGCGGGATGGACCACCTCCTCGAGGCCCTCGACGTGGTCTACGACGAGGAACCCCCCGCCGGCGGGGTCGGTCGCCGGCTCCGAGCGCTGCTGGCCACGCTGGCGGCGGTGGTGACCCTGGCGCTCGCCGTGGGCGCGGTGGCCGTGGTGGGTGCGCTGGTGGGCGACGCCGACCTCCCGGGACCGCTGCGCTGGCTGGCCCGGATCGGCTCCTACGCCGTGGCGGCGCTGGTGGCGGTGGCGGCGCTGTCGGTGCTCTACCGCCACGGTCCGGATCGCGACCGCGCCCGCTGGCGCTGGGTCACGCCGGGCTCGATCCTGGACGTCGTGGGCTGGCTGGCGGCGTCGGTGGCGCTCCAGCTCTACGCGGCGAACGCCGGTTCCTACGGGGCCACCTACGGCTCGCTGGCCGCGGTCGTGCTCCTGCTGCTGTGGCTGCTGGTGAGCGCGGCGGTCGTCCTGCTGGGCGCCGAGCTCAACGCCGAGCTGGAGCGGCAGACGGCTCGGGACAGCACCCGCGGCCCGGAGCAGCCGATGGGCCGGCGAGGTGCCACTGCGGCCGACACCCTCGGCCCGCGCCACCGCTGAACGCTTCGTGGCGGGGCCGCCGTGCCTCGCTGGGCGGCGTTGCGGTCGCGCCGTAGGTTGCCCCCGTGGAGCGCGGGGTCGTCGTCGTGGGAGCCGGGCTCGCCGGGCTGACCGCGGCCAGGTCGCTGACGGCCGCAGGCGTCGGCGTCGTGGTGGTGGACAAGGGGAGAGGCGTGGGTGGTCGGCTGGCCACCCGCCGGATCGGCCCGGCGACCTTCGATCACGGAGCGACCGAGATCGACCTGCGGCCACCGGCGGGCTGGCCGCTCGACACGTTGCGCCGGGCGGGTGACGGGCGGTGGCGCGGCGTCCCGACGATGACGGCGATCCCCAAGGCGCTGGCCGTCGGACTCGACCTCCGGCTCGGCCGTGCCGTCACGGCGGTGGTCCCCGACCCGGGGGGATGGCAGGTCCGCTTCGGTGAGGCCGGCGCCGACACGCCGCCGGCCACCCCGATCCCGGCGGCCGGTGTGGTGCTGACGGCCCCGGTCCCCCAGGCCCTGGCGTTGCTGGATGGGGGAGGGGTGGACCTCGCCCCCGACCTCCGCGCCGCCCTCGGCGCGGTCCGCTACCGACCGGCCGCGGTGGCGCTGGTTCCGCTGCAGGCGCCCGCCCGGACGCCGGGCTCGGAGGGGGCGGTGGTCGCCGACGACCCGGTCGTCGCCCGGATCGTCGACCACCAGCGACGGGGCACCTCGGCCGTCCCGGCGGTCACCGTGGTCGCCACCGAGTCGTGGAGCGCCGACCACCTCGAGGAGCCGCCCGACGTCGCGGCCCAGGCCCTCCTGGCGGGCGCCCGGCGGCGCGGGATCCGCCTCGACCCCCTCGACGAGGCGGTCCAGCTCCACCGATGGCGCTACGCCCGGGTGGCGGCGGGGATGGCGGCGCCCGCCGTCGCCATCGACCCGGGCTCGCTGGTGCTGGCCGGCGACGCCTTCGGACCGGGCGACGCGGCGGGGGCCGTGGCATCCGGCCACGCCGCCGCCCAGGCCCTGCTCGGTCACCTCGGGCGGGCCTGAGCGGGTGCCACCATGGCGACCATGTCCGCGTCGCTGCCGCCCGCCCCTGCCAACTCCTTCGCCAGCGACAACGCGGCGGGTGCGTGCCCCGAGGTCGTCGAGGCGCTGGCCCGGGCCAACTCGGGCCCGGCTCTCGCCTACGGGGACGACCCGTGGACCCGGCGGGCCGAGGCCGAGCTCCGGGCCCGCTTCGACGCCCCGGTGGAGCCGCTCTTCTGCTGGGGTGGGACCGGGGCGAACATCGTCGGCCTGGCCACGCTGGTGCAACCGTGGCAGGCCGTGCTCACGGTCGACACGGCCCACATCGTGGTGGACGAGGCCGGGGGTCCGGCCCGCTTCACCGGGGCCACCATCACGCCCATCCCCCACGACGACGGCAAGCTCCGGCCCGAGGCGCTCGCGCCGTACCTGGAGTGGGCCGGGGTGGAGCACCATCCCCAGCCCCGCCTCGTGCTGGTGAGCCAGGTCACCGAGATGGGCACGGTGTACACCCGCGACGAGCTGGCGGCGTTGGCCGAGCTGTGCCACCGCAACGACCTGCTGCTCTACGTGGACGGCGCCCGGATCGCCAACGCCCTCGTGTCGCTCGACACCACCCTGCCCGAGCTCATCCGCGACACCGGCGTCGACGCCATGACCTTCGGGATGACCAAGAACGGCGCGGTGTTCGGCGAGGTGGTCGTGTTCCTGCGCCCCGAGCTGGCCGGGCACGCCCGCTTCGTGCGCAAGCAGGCCGGACAGCTGGTCTCGAAGTCCCGCTTCGTGGCGGCCCAGCTGTCGGCACTGCTGGAGGAGGACCGATGGCTGGCCAACGCGGCGCGGGCCAACGAGCTGGCGAGCCTGCTCGCCGGCTCGCTCGGTGACGTGGCGGGCGTGGAGGTGCCGCGGCCCCCCGACGCGAACGCCGTGTTCGCCTCGATCCCCTGGGATCGGCTGGACGAGCTGACGGCATGGTCGTTCTTCTGGCCGTGGGATCCGGCGCGCTCCCTCGTGCGTTGGATGACCGGGTGGGCGACGACCCCCGCCGACGTCGCGACGTTCGTCGCCGGGCTCCGCACCCTCCTCGGCACACGAACTCCGAGCGGCGAGAACTGAGACACGAAAGAAAATTGCCGAACAGAAAAGCGTGAGTTAGGGTGCGGGCATGCCGCTCCCGCTCCTGGTCGTCACCTCGCTCCTGGCCGTCGGTGCCGTCGGCGCCGCCATGGCCGCCGCCCGGGCCCCCCACCTGACGGGGCGGACGGCGATCGCCGGGCTCGGCGCGGCGCTCGCCGTGGCGGTGGTGGGCCTCGCGGGTGCCGACGACCCCGTCGGGGCCGCGGTGGCGACGTTCGTCGTGGCGGTCGGGCTGGTGGTGGTGGTCTTCGCCGACCGTGCCCTGGCCGTCCACCCCGCCGGTCCGCGGTTCGGGCCCCGGGCCGTCGCGTTGGTCGCGGCGACGGTGGCCATGGCCGGCGCCGACCACGTGCTCGTGCTGCTCGCCGGCTGGGTGGCCGCAGGCGCCGCCACGGTGGCCCTGATCGCCGTCGACGGGAGGCCGGCCGGTCGCGCCGCGGCGCGGCGGGCAGGACGGTCGTTCCTGGTCGGCGATGCGCTGCTGGTGTTGGCGACCGGTGTGGCGTGGGCCACGGTGGGCGGCTCGGGCGACCTCGAGCGGCTGGCCGCCGCCGTGGGCGATCGCGGCGACGGGCTGGTGCTGCTCGCCGGTCTCGGCATCGCAGCGGCGGTCGTCACCCGGTCGGCGCAGCTGCCCGCGGCAGGCTGGCTCCCGGCGTCGGTGGCAGCGCCGACCGTCGTCTCGGCGCTCCTCCACGCCGGCGTCGTGAACGGTTCGGCGCTCCTGCTCCTCCGCTTCCACCCGGTGCTCGGCGCCTCCGCGGTGGTGACCGTCGCCCTGGTGGCCATCGGGACCGCCGGCATCGTCGGCGGCATCGCGGCCGCCCGCACCCGGCCCGACGTGAAGTCCGGCCTGGCGTGGACGACGGTCGCCCAGATGGGCTTCATGGTGGTCCAGGCCTCGCTCGGCCTGGTCGGTCCTGCGCTCGTGCACCTCATGGGCCACGGGCTGTTCAAGAGCTCGCTGTTCCTGGGTGCGTCGTCGGCCTTCGAGCACCCGGGCGGGGCGCGCCACCCCGGGGGCCACGCGTCGAAGCGCGCCCTGGGCGCCGGGGTGGCGGTCGGCACCTTCGCCTGGCTGGTGGCCCTCGTCGTGGTCCGCCCGCCCGCGCTCGAGCACCCGGCCGCGGTGCTCCCCGTGGTCTTCGGAGCGGCCACCCTGATCGTGGGCTCCGTGCGCTGGTTCGAGCGCCGGGCCGACATCGACGTGGCGTCGATCCTCCGGGCCGGCGTCGGGGCAGTCGTCGTCGGGGTGGCGGCGACCGGGGTCTCGACGCTGGTCGAGCACGGGATCGCGGCGCCCGAGGTGGCGATCCGCTCCGGGCTCGTCACCGTCCTCGCCGTCATGGTCCCCGTCGTGGCCGTCGCCGCCTGGGCCGCGTCGTGGTGGGCGGGACGGCGGGACGGCGCCGCCGCCGACGCTGCCTGGTTCCACACCGCCGTGCTGGCCGACCCCGTCCCCGCGCTCCCCGACCACTCCCGGAGGTAGTCCGTGTCCACCACCGTCCACCGCTCGGCCACCGAGACGCCCGAGGAGCGCCGTCGGCGCCGCATCCGAACGACCGTCCGGGCCGCCGCCGCGCCACTCGCGCCGACCTGGCCACTCGAGCGCTTCGTCGCGACGAACCCGCTGGTCGGCCTGGAGCAGCAACCCTGGGCCGAGGCCGTGCTCGCCGCGCCGGAGCTGCTCGGGGCCCGGGCCGAGGTGGCCGAGACCGAGCACCGCCGTGCCCTGGCCGAGGGACGACTCCGAGCCGCGGACCTCGACGCCGCCCTCCGGGCCCGGCGTCCCGACCTCACCGGCTCCGCCCTGGACGCGGCCCGGCGCGAGCTGTTGGTCGCCCCGCCCATCGAGCTCGGGGCCGTGCCGCCCGTGCTCGCGGTGGAGCTGCTCGACGCGGCCGTCGGATCCGGGGCGTCGGCCTGGGTGGACGACCGGTCGGCGTGGTGGGCCGCCGCGTACCTCGGCGACCACCCCGCCTGGCCCATGCCGGGTCGGGAGGCCGGGCTGTGGTCGGCGTTCCGACGCCACGCCGTGCGCGACCGGCGGCTGGCGGCCTGGGGGCCGGTGGATCCCGCCGAGCTGGTGGCCCAGCTGCCGGACCGACCCGACGACGCAGTGGCGAGGTTGCTGGTCGAGCTGGGCGTGGACCGGCCCGATCACGAGCGGTACCTGCGTCGCCACCTGGCCCGCTCGGCCGGTTGGACCGCGGCGGTGGTGCGCCGGGTGGGCGTCGACGGTGACGACCTCGTGGCCTGGCTGGCCCTTCGCCTCGTCCACGAGAGCGTGGTGCTGGCCGACGCGGCCCGACGCCGCGTGGCCGCCGGCGAGGCGGCACGGCGCTCCGCCGGGGACGCCGAGATCGATGCCGACGGCGTCGCCCCCGGATCGCTGCTCGCCGCCGCGGACCGGGTGGCGATCTGGCGGGACGCCGCCGAGCGGCCGATCCGTGACGGCCTCCTGGCCGCGTTGGCCGCGCCGTCCTCGGGCGCCGGCACCCGACCCGCCACCCACGCCGTGTTCTGCATCGACCCCCGCTCCGAGGGGCTCCGGCGTCACCTCGAGCGCCGGGGCGACCACCGCACCGTCGGCTTCGCCGGGTTCTTCGGCCTGCCGATCGGGGTGGCGCCCCTCGGCCACCACGACGCCGTGCCCTCGTGCCCGGTCATCCTGGCCCCGCAGGCCGCGGTCGCCGAGGAGGTGCTCGACGACCACCGGGACCGGTGGACGGTGGGGACCGACGCCTGGGAGGGAGGACACGACGTGTTCGTGGCCACCAAGCGGGCCGCCGTCGCGCCGTTCGCGCTGGCCGAGACCATGGGCTGGGCGGCCGGGTTCCGCATGGCGGCCCGGACGTTGGCGCCCCGGCGTTGGGGCCGCCTGGTGGACGCCGCGCACCGGGCGACGGTGGGCGCGGCGCCCACCCGGGTGACACCGATCGCCGGGTCCTGGTGGGACCTCGACCAGCAGGTGGCGGTGGCATCGGGGATCCTCCGCACCACCGGGCTCGACCGCGGTCCCGCCCGCCTCGTCCTGCTGTGCGGTCACGGCAGCCATCACGTGAACAACCTCCACCGTGCGGCGCTGGACTGCGGCGCCTGTGGTGGGCGATCCGGATCGGCCAACGCCCGGGCGGCGGTCGCGCTGCTCAACGATCCCGACGTGCGGCGGGGCCTGGCCGCCTCGGGCATCGAGGTGCCGGACGACACCTGGTTCGTGGCGGGGGAGCACGACACCGCCACCGATCGGGTCGAGCTCTTCGACCTCGACCTGGTCCCGGCCGACCACCTCGACGACCTGGCCCGGCTGGCCGAGGACCTCGAGGCGGCCGGGCGGGACCTCGCGGCCGAGCGGGCGCCCAGCCTGCCGGTCGGCGTCGGTCGATCGGGTGCCGCCGCTGGCCGATCTGTCGACCAGGTCCGGGCCCGGGCCGCGGACTGGGCCCAGGTGGTGCCCGAGTGGGGCCTCGTCGGGTGCACCGCGCTGGTGGTGGGGCCCCGATCGATGACGGCCGGCGTCGACCTGGGCCGGCGGGTCTTCCTCCACAGCTACGAGCCCGACCACGACCCCGACGGCAGCGTGCTGGCCGGGATCCTCGGAGGCCCGCTGGTGGTCGCCCACTGGATCACGTCGCAGTACCGGGCCTCGGTGATCGACCCGGACCGCTTCGGTGCCGGCTCCAAGGCCCTGCACAACCTGATCGGCGGGGTCGGTGCGATCGAGGGGTCCGGCGGCGACGTCCGCCTGGGGCTCCCGGCCGAGTCGGTGGCCGACGCTGACGGACCCCGCCACGACCCCGTCCGCCTGCTCGTGGTCCTCGACGCCCCCGCCCGACGCGTCGACGAGCTCCTGGCCGCGGACCCCGCCGTCGGGCACCTGGTGACGGGCGGGTGGATCCGGGTCGTGGCCCGACCGCCGGACCGCCCGTGGTCGCCGGAGCGGTGCGACTGGGCAGAGCGGCGCCCCGAGGGCGGTTGGTCCGGGGTGCTCGTCGACGTCCGGGGCGCCGAACTCACGGAGGTCGGATCGTGATCGCCTTCACCGATCGAGCGACCGCGACGGCCGACCAGCCCGGGGTGGTGGAGGGCCGGCGCCCCTCGCCGCGTCGACCCCACGTGGGCATCGTGGGCGGCGGCCAGCTGGCCCGCATGACGGCCCAGGCCGCGGTCCCCCTCGGCATCGAGGTCACCGTCCTCGACCCCGATCCCGCGGCACCCGCGTCCGGCGCCGGGGCCCGCGTCCGGGTCGGGGACCCGGCCCGCCTGGAGCACCTGGTGGCCCTGGCGCGGTCGGTGGACGTCGTGACCTTCGACCACGAGCTCGTCCCCATCGACCACGTGCGGGCCCTCGAGGAGCAGGGCTTCGTGGTGGCCCCCGGCGCAGGTGTGGCCGAGCTGGCCTTCGACAAGTCGGTGGCGCGACGACGGCTGGCCGAGGCCGGGTTCCCGGTGCCGCGGGCCGTGGTGGCCACCTCGCCGGCCGAGGTGGTGGCCGCCGGGGCTCGCCTGGGCTGGCCCGTCGTGGTCAAGGCGGTCCGTGGTGGCTACGACGGGCGCGGCGTGGCCATGGTGGCCGGGCCCACCGAGGCCCGCACGGCGGCCGAGCTGCTGGGTCCCGAGGTCGTGGTGGAGGAGCACGTGGACTTCGACGGGGAGCTGGCCGTCATGGTGGCTCGGAGCCGCTCGGGCCAGATCGTGTGCTATCCGCCCGTCACCACGGTGCAGGCCGACGGGATGTGCGCCGAGGTGGTGGCTCCCGCCGCGGTGTCGCCCCGGACGGAGGCCGACGCCCGCGAGCTGGCCGCCGGGCTGGCCGACGCGTTCGGTCTGGTGGGCGTCATGGCGGTGGAGCTCTTCGCGGTGGGGGAGCGGCTCGTGGTCAACGAGGTGGCGACGCGGCCGCACAACACGGCCCACCTCACCATCGAGGCGGCCGAGACCTCGCAGTTCGCCCAGCACCTCCGGGCGGTCCTGGACTGGCCGCTCGGCGCCACCGCCCTGCGGGCTCCGGCCGCCGCCATGTGCAACGTGGTCGGTCCGGCCGACGGCTCGGACCCCGCCGATCGCCTGGCCCGGGCCCTCGAGGTGCCCGGCGCCCACGTCCACCTGTACGGGAAGGCGGCCCGGCCGGGACGCAAGCTCGGCCACGTGACCGCCCTCGGAGCCACCCCCGAGGCCGCCCTCGCGACCGCACGCGCCGCCGCGGCGAGGCTGTCGTGAGCGCGGCGCCCCGGGTCGGGGTGGTGATGGGCTCCGCGTCGGACCTCGACACCATGCGGCCGGCGGCCGAGGCCCTGCGCGAGCTGGGCGTCGTCGTCGAGGTGCGGGTCGTCTCGGCCCATCGCACGCCCTTCGACATGATCGAGTACGGCCGCACCGCGGCCGAGCGGGGCCTGCAGGTCATCGTGGCCGGCGCCGGCGGGGCCGCGCACCTCCCCGGGATGCTGGCGGCGGTCACCGACCTGCCCGTCATCGGCGTGCCGGTGCCGCTGCGCCACCTCGACGGCCTCGACTCGCTGCTGTCGATCGTGCAGATGCCGGCCGGCGTGCCCGTCGCCACCATGGCGGTCGGCGGGGCCCGCAACGCCGGGCTGCTGGCGGCGCGGATCCTGGCGCTCGCCGATGCCGGGCTGGCGGAGCGCCTGGCGGCGGGCCGGGCCGAGCGGGAACGGATGGCACGGGAGCAGGACGCGGCCGTGCAGGCGGAGACGGGAGGGACGTCGTGAGCGGGATCCTGGAGCAGAAGCGACTGCTGGTCACCGGGGTGGTGACCGACGACTCGATCGCCCACGCGGTGGCGGCGGCGGCGCTCCGCGAAGGGGCGGAGCTGTTGCTGACCAGCTTCGATCGGGACCGCGAACGCACCGAGGCGACCGCCGAGCTGTTGGCCAAGGAGGCCGACGTGCGCCTCGAGGTCCTCGAGCTCGACGTCACCCGTCCCGAGCACTTCGACCGCCTCCGCGACGAGGTGGCCGAGCGGTGGGGTCGCCTCGATGGGGCGCTGCACGCGGTGGCCTTCGCTCCCCGCGCCGCGCTGTCGGGCCGGTTCGTGGACGGCGACCTCGAGTCGGCCCAGCGGGCCTTCGCCACCTCGACGTGGTCCTACGCCGCGCTGGCCCGGGTGCTGGCCGACCTGGCGCCGCCGTCGGGTGGGTCCATCGTCGGGCTGGACTTCGACGCCGCCGGTGCCTGGCCGGTCTACAACTGGATGGGGGTCTGCAAGGCCGGGCTCGAGTCGGCCAGCCGCTACGTGGCCCGCGACCTCGGTCCCCGCGGCATCCGGTCCAACCTGGTGGCGGCCGGTCCGCTCCACACGCGCGCCGCGAGCGGGATCGCCGACTTCGACCAGCTCACCGGGGCGTGGGACGCCCGCTCACCGATGCGGTGGGACACCACCGATCCGGCGCCGGTGGCCGACGCGGTGGTGTTCCTCCTGTCGGACCTGGCGCGGGCCGTGAGCGGCGAGATCCTCCACGTCGACGGCGGCTACCACGCCATGGCCTGACCCGAGCGGACCGGTCGACCCGGTCCGCTGCGGCGTCGGCCGCTGTGACGTCGGCCGTCGTCGGTCGGCGTCAGTTCGCGGCGCGGGCCTCGGCGACCTGCCGGCGGACGTCGTCCATGTCGAGGCCGCGGACCTGGCCGATGAGGTCCTCGAGAGCGGCCTCGGGCAGGGCTCCGGGCTGGGAGAACACGAGGATGCCGTCCCGGAACGCCATGAGCGTGGGGATCGACATGATGCCGGCCGCTCCGGCGAGCTCCTGGTTCGCCTCGGTGTCCACCTTGGCGAAGGTGATGTCGGCGTGGCGGGTGGCGGCGGCCTCGAAGACCGGGGCGAACATGCGGCAGGGGCCGCACCACGACGCCCACCAGTCGACGAGGACGATCCCGTCCCCGGTCACGGTCTGCTCGAAGTCGGCGGCGGTCAGTTCGACGGTCATGGCGGGCTCCTCCCGGTCGTGGCCAGCATACCCTCTGGGGTATCAGTCGCCTCAACGGTCGAGACGTCCCGGGCATTCCCGTACGCACCGATCGTTCTCCCCTGACGTGGGCCGGCCGACCTCGGAGCCCTCGGTGCTGCCGCACCCTCGGTCCGCGAGGCGATGCCCTCAACTCCGGGGGCGTCATGGGCCGATAAGCCCACCATGCGGCCCCGGGTACTGCTCGCCTCCTTCGCCTCGACCGCGATGACCGCGACCGGCGGTCTGGCCGTGGCGACGAGCTCCGGTGCCTTCGCGGCCGAAATGCCCACCGACGGGCCACCACTGACGGTGGTCCAGCAGCGGGTCGTGGTCGATCCTGCCGAGGCGCGGGCGACGGGAGCGCCCGTCGCCGCACCTGCCGGCGTCACGGTCGATCCGTCCTCGACGACCACCTCGACGACCACCACCGTGGCGCCACCCTCGGCGGTCCCCGCCATCGGTGCCCCGGCGCTGGGTGCGGCCGGGAGCACCGTGACGACGGCTCCCCCTGCCACGACGTCGGCGCCGGTCCGGCCCACGGCTCCGGCTCCCCCGGGGGACTCCGGGGGCGGTTCGACCTCCACGACGGTGGCACCCCGGACCACGACGACCACGACGCCGGGGGCCACGACCACCACCTGGCCCCCGGGGACCGAGATCCCCGATGACTGGAGCGGACCCATCCCGCCCATCCCGCCCGGCTGCAGGAAACCGCACCTGGAGGACGACGGGAGGTGGAACTGTGAGCACTGACCGCCGTCGCCGTGGTCGCCGTCCCCACGCCGCCCTGGCATCGCGGGTGCTCGCCACCGGGCTCAGCACCACGGCCATGAGCGGGATCGTGGCGTCCATCGCCGCGGCGGCTCCGGCTCCGAACGCGGTCCCGCCCACCACCATCGTGGTCCGCGACGTGCACGTGGCCGCCGACGACCCCGCCGCGGCGGCGGTCGTGGCCGCGACCGCTCCCGTCGATCCGGCCGCCGACGGCACCGCGCCGATCGACCCGGCCACCGGGCTGACCGCCGTTTCCCTCGTCGACGCCGCGGTCCCCGGTGCACCGATCTCGCCGGTGACGCCGGGCAGGGCGGGTTCCGTGGGCGCGGGTGCCTGGGCCCCCACCGGGTTCGAGGCGCGGGGCACCACCGCGACGGGTGGCGCGGCGCCGGCCGCCGGGTCGGGCACGGCACCCACCTCGGGCGATGCGGCGTTGCCGGGTCCCGCCGCGGCGCCGCCCCCCGCCCCAGCCCCCTCGCCCGGCGCCACACCCACCGTCGCGCCGCCCACCACCGCTGCGCCCGTGGTCACCACGGTCGTGGTCGTGCCCACCACGACCATGCCGCCCGCACCCGCCTGCACGGGGTCGACGTGCTGAGCGGCTGGGTCACCCACCGCTTCCGGGCCATGGGGAGCCCGTGCCACCTGGTGGCCGGGGACGTGCCCGAGGGCGTCGACCGTTGGGCCCTCGACGAGATGGTCCGCCTCGAGCAGTCGTGGAGCCGCTTCCTGGCCACGAGCGAGCTCCAACGGGTGAACCGCTCGCCCGACCTCCGAGTCGCCGTGCCGCCCACGTTGCGCACGGCGTTGGTGAAGGCGGTCGAGCTGTGGTGGTCGACCGACGGGTGGTTCGACCCCACCGTCCTCGACGCCCTCGAGGCCTGGGGCTACGACCGTACCTTCGAACGCGTGCGGGCCGGCCCGCCCGCCGCCGCACCTGATCTGCCGGTCCCGTCGCGAGGCTGTCGGGGCGTTCGCTTCGAGGGGTCATCGGTCACCCGGCCCCCCGGCCTCCGCTTCGACCTCGGCGGCATCGGCAAGGGCCTGGCGGCCGATCTGGTGGCCGAGGGGATGGTGGAGCGCGGCGCACGCGCCGTGATCCTGTCGGTGGGTGGTGACGTCCGTGCTGCCGGCACGCCACCCCGCCCATGGCCCGTGCCCGTGGAGCACCCGGTGAGCGGTGCGTCGCTGGGACCGATCGAGCTGACCGATGGGGCGCTCGTGATGTCCACCACCCGCATCCGACGGTGGACCGTGCGCCGGGGTCCGGTCACCGTGCCCGCCCACCACCTGATCGACCCCCGGGCCGGGGCACCCGCTCGCAGTGGGCTGGCCGCGGTGATGGTGCGAGGCCCCAAGGCGTGGTGTGCCGAGGGCGTGGCCAAGGCCGCGCTGGTGGCGGGGCCCGAGGCGGGCGCCCGCCTCTTGGCGCGCCACCATCTGACGGGCTGGCTGCTTGGCGACGACGGCTCGGTGACCGAGGTCGGGGCCGGGAGCAGCACCGCTGCGGGTGAGGGCCCCGGAGCCCGCACCGCTGCGGCGACGACCGAGACCGTCGCCCCGCGGTCGTGAGCGTCGCGGTCCTGGGGGCGGTCGACCCCAAGCTCACGTGGTACGTGGCCCGTGCCTCGGGCATCGTCGCCTGGTTGCTGTGCGCCGCCGCCGTGGCGTGGGGGCTGGTGCTGTCGGGGCGCCTGGTTCGCCGTCGGGGGCTTCCGGCGTGGCTGTCGGACCTCCACGCCTACTTGGGCACGCTCGCCCTGGTCTTCACGGGCGTGCACCTGGGGGCCCTCGCCCTCGATGACTACGTGCACTTCGGCTGGCGGGACCTGTTCGTACCGATGGCCGCGTCGTGGAGGCCCGGTCCGGTTGCCTGGGGCATCGTCGCCGCCTACCTGCTCGCGGCCGTGCAGCTCACGTCGTGGTTGAAGCGCCGCCTGCCCCGTCGCTGGTGGCTGACCGTCCACCGCACCGCCACGCCCGTGCTCATGGTGGCCGGCACCGTGCACGGCGTCCTCGCCGGCACCGACCGGGGACACCCCGTGGTGGTGGGCGGGGCGGTGGCCGTGGGTGTGGTGGTGGCCGTGCTCCTGGGGGCGCGCCTGCGCCGCCCGGAGCCGGCGGCCCGGGCCGAGCGGCCGCGCCGGACGCCGGTCCCCACCGCCGGTCGGTAGCGTTCCCCCGGCCCCGACCGGGTGGAGCGCATGGACGACGACGAGCACGACGACGGCGGTCGGTCGGCCCGCCACCCCGTGCGCCGGGCCGCCCTGGGTCTGGTGGTGGGGCTCCTGGCCCTGTGGTTCGCGGTGGCCGCCGTCGGGGGTGTGGCCGACGCCGCCGGCGCCCTGGGCCGGGTGCGCCCGGGATGGGTGGGCCTGGCCGTCCTGGCCGGAGCGGCGCGCATCGGCTGCTACGTGGCGCAGGTCCGGGCGGTCGGCGACCGGGTGGGGCGACTGGGGTGGTCGGAGTCGGCCGAGGTGGCGGTGCTGGTCTACGGCGTGGGGGCCGTCCTGCCCGCGTCGCCGGCCGAGGGCCTGGCCGCTGCCGCGTGGGAGCTGCGGCGGGAGGGGCGGACGCGGCGCGAGACGGGGCTGGTGCTGGGGCTCTCGGAGTGGTTCACGCAGCGGGCCTTCTACGGGGTCGCCGCGGTGGACCTGCTGCTGGTGGTGGCCCTCGACCGGCTCCCGTGGCCGGGGCGCACGCCGGTCGTCGTGGCCGGGGTCGCGGTGCTGGTCGTCCTGGTGGTGAGCGCCCGGCTGGCTCGCCGGCCCGGCACCGCCGAGGTGGCGGCCGTGTGGCTGGGGGCGCTGCGGTGGCGGCGACCGGTGCCGTCCGTCGAGGCCCGTCGTCGGGTCGGCCACGAGGTGCACGACGCGGCCCTGGCCGTGCTCGGGTCGCCCCGCGCCCGGTGGACGCCCGCGGTCTGGTCGGTGGCGGCCACGTTGGCGGACGCCGTGACCCTGGGCGCGGCCTGCGCGGGCGCCGGCATCGAAGTGGACGTCACCGGCGTGGTGCTGGCCTCGGTGGTGGCGACTGTGGCCACCTGGGTGCCGCTGCTCCCGGCCGGGCTGGGGTTGGTCGAGGCGTCGGTGCCGTTCGTCCTGCACCGGATGGGAGCGCCGGCGGCCGACGCCCTGGCCGCCACCGTCGTGCACCGTGCCGCGGGGACCCTGCTCCCGGCCCTGGTGGGCGCTGTCGTGGCGCTGAGGGTCAGGTCCCGGCGAGGCGCTCGATGACCGTGGCGAGGTCGTCGAGCGACGCGGCGGAGAGCCCGATGTTCGAGATCCCGAACCGCTCGCGTCGCTCCACCAGGTCGTCCGCGATCTGCTCCACCGTGCCGCAGAGCGCGTGCGGGGTGCCCCGGGCCTCGTCGGGGGTCAACCCGAACCCGCCCGCCAACGCCTCGAAGAGCGCGTCGCGCTCGTCGGTCACGATGGCCAGGTGGATGCGGACCCCGATCTCGATCCGCTCGAAGCGCTCGCCGGCCACGTCGCGGACCCAGCCCAGCTTCTGCTCGGTGGCCGCGGCGGTGGCCGAGGGTCCGGCCCGGTGGTCGATCACGCCGGCCGGCAGCGAGGGGTTGAGGTGCACCACGTCCGCGTGGCGGGCGGCGACCTCGAGCACCCGTCGGCCCCCGCCGCCCACCCAGATCGGCGGCCCGGGCTGCTGGGCCGGCAGCGGGGCGCAGACCAACCCTTCGACGGTGTAGTGCTCGCCGGCGTGGGCCACCGTCGCGCCCGTCCACAGCGAGCGGATGATGCCGAGCGCCTCGTCCAACCGGGCGATGCGCACCGACGGCGGGTCCAGCGGGATGCCGGTGGCGTGGTAGTCGGCCAGCATCCACCCCGCCCCGAGGCCGAACTCCAGCCGGCCCCCGCTCAGGCGGTCGACCGTCGCCGCCTCCTTCGCCAGCAGCGCCGGGTGGCGGTAGTCGTTGGCGAAGACCAGCGACCCGACCCGCAGCGTGTGGGTGGCGTCGGCCGCGGCCATCAGCGCCACGAGCGGCGACAGCTGGTCGTCGAGATGGTCGGCCACGGTGAGGACCGAGACGCCCAGGGCCTCGGCCTTGCGGGCCAAGGGCCGAAGCTCGTCGGGGGAGCCGAGGTGCGAGGCCTGCACCGTGAAGCGGAACGGGCGGCGTCGCTGGGACTCGGGCGGTTCAGGGGCGGGCTCGGTCACGGCGGCGCAGCGTAGGGGGCGCCGACGCCCCGCGCCGCCGGGTCCTGGTCGAGGTGTCGGGACAGCACGGCGTAGAGGTCGGGCTCGTGGTGGCGCACCACGGCGGGGCGGGTGAAGAAGGCCTCGACGGCCACGGCGAAGAACTCACCCGGGTCGGACGCCCCGTAAGGGTCGAGGGGGCTGTCGCCCGCCCGGAGCCGGTCGAGCGCGGCCGTGCACACCTCGATCCAGGCCGCTCGCTCGTCGCCCCACACCGGAGGGGTTCCGTCCACCCATCCGTCGACCATGTCGAGCTGGTGGGCCAGCTCGTGGAGGACCACGTCGCGGCCACGTTCGGGTCGTGCGACGTCGAGGGTGACCTCGTCCCAGGCCAGCAGCACCGGTCCACGGTGGTGGGCCTCGCCGGCCAGCGCCACGGGGTCGTCGCTCATCAGGCCGTCCCCCACGGCGTGGGGTCCGGCCACCTCGATGGCACCGGCGTGCACGATCACGGGGCCCATCAGGTCGAGGCAGTCGTCCGCCAGCTCCAGGGTGAGCAGGGCGGCCCGGGCCGCGACGGTCGCCCGGACGACGTCGGTGAGCTCGAAGCCGTCGGCCGCCTCGAAGCGGAGCCCGGCCTCCAGCCGCGCCGTCAGCTCGCGGTGGCGGTCGGCCGCGTCGGGGTCGAGGCGCTGCCACCGGGCGACCGCATCGGCCGCGTCGACCGTCGTCGGGGGATGGGACGGCGGCACCCACGGCCCGGGGCGTCGACGTCGGAACGGGCGGCGCACCCCGAGATCATGGCCCCGCCCCGGTGCTCAGCGCGGCGCGGTGCAGCCGTCGAGGAACGCGCCGACCACCGGGGTCACCACGTCGTCGTCGGGGTCACCCAGCCGGCGGTTGACCGCGGCGTGGCCGAGCGGCGAGGCGTCGGCCACCTCGGCGGTCGTCCCGGCCGCTCGGAGCACCTCGGCGAAGGCGGCCGCCGACGCCCGTCGCGCCGGCCGCCCCCGCGTGACCAGCAGGAACGTCGCCAGCTCCCCCGGGTGCTCCCGGGCCTGGACCAGCGGGGAGGCGTCGGCCAGCACCGCCGGGTCGTCGCCGAAGGCCGACTCGATCAGGCGGGCCGCCGTGCGGTCGGCGTCGGTCAGGTCGTCGGCCGCGGTGTCGAGCTCGACCACGCAGGCGACATCGTTCCGGTCGAACCCGGCGTCGGCCAGCAGCCGGGGGTGGGTGGCGACGATGCCGACGAGGTGGGCCCCGGCGGAGTGACCCATCAGCGTGATCCGCGCCGGGTCGACGCCGATCTGGTCGGCATGGTCGGCCACCCAGGCCACCGCGGCCGCCACGTCGGTCCCGAAGTCGGGCCACCGGACGTCCTCGCCGGGCTGGGCGAGCCGGTAGTTCACCGACACCAGCACGATCCCCCGGTCGTTGAGCCACGCCGCCTTGCGCTCCACCGACCCCTGTGACTTGTCGCCCCGTCGCCACCCGCCGCCGTGCACGAAGACCACCACCGGGCACGCGGCGTCCTCGTCCAGGTCGGCGGGTGCGTACACGTCGAGGCTGGTGCGGTCGGGATCCACCCCGGCCAGCTCCCGGTAGCGGTGGGTGACCGGGTCGGTGGCGGTGCCGGCGCAGTCCGCCTCGACGGCGCGCACCGACCCGGTGGTGCGCACCGACTCGTCGGCGCGCTCGGGGGTCCGACCGTCGCAGCCGCTCAGCGCGGCGGTGGCGGCCACGAGACCGACGAGGGCGATGGCGAAGGAGGTCCGGGTGTACTGCATGGCCTCAGCGAAGCGTCCGGATGTGAGGACCGTGTGATGATCGCGTGCGGACGCCGCGAGGGTGCGACGCCTACGGTGCTCGCTGTGAGCCCGCACCCCACCCGATTCGACAGCGTCCTCGACCTGGCCCGGCTGCCGTGGTTCGCGGTCGAGGGCGGCAACCGCCTGGTCCTCGCTCCCGGAGCGGCCGAGGAGATCGGCCCGATCGTCGACGCCCACACGCACCTGGCCATGGGCTTCTTCCGCAAGCTGCGCGTCGACCTCCACCGCGAGACGCCGACGGTCGCGTACTACCTGCCGCTGACCGCCCCGGTGGACCTCGACGCCTACAGCAACACCAACCTCGACGACGCGGCCATGTTCGCCATGAAGGCCGACGTGTCGGTGCTCGGCCTCACCGGCTGGGGGATGCGCACCACCCACACCGCCCCCAACCTCGTGCGCGACCTCCGCCGGTTGGGCATCGTGCGGGCCGTCGTGCTGCCCTTCGACCTGCCCGTCGGGGCCCGCAACGCCGACACGCTGCTCGAAGCCGTCCGCCGCTACCCCGAGCTGGTGCCCTTCGGGTCGGTCCACCCGCTGGACCGCGACATCGAGGCCCGCCTCGAGCGCCAACAGGCGGCCGGTGCCCGGGGCGTGAAGCTGCACCCCAACGGCCAGTTCATCGCCCCGGACCACCCCCGGACGGTGCACCTGTGCGGACGGTGCGGGGCCCGCGGCCTGCCGGTGCTCTTCCACTGCGGGCCGGTCGGCATCGAGCCCGAGGCGGCACGGCGTCGCAGCGAGGTGGCCCGCTACGAGGCGACCATCGCCGAGAACCCCGACACCACCTTCGTGCTCGGGCACTCCGGCGCCCTCCAGCACCGGGTGGCCATCGGCTTCGCCGAGCGCTACCCCAACACCTCCTTCGAGCTGTCGTGCCTGGGGCTGGGGGCGCTCCGCGAGGTGCTCGAGGCGGTCCCCGCCGACCGGGTGCTCTACGGGACCGACTGGCCTTTCTACCACCAGGCGCTCACGTTGGCGCGGGTGCTCCTGGCCACCGAGGACGCCCCGGAGCTGCGGCGGGCGGTGCTCCACGACAACGCGGTGCGGCACTTCGGCCTGGACGTGTCGTCCGGCGCGTGAGCGAGGGCCCGGGCCGCTGGTTCGTGGCGGCCTACCCCGGAGCGTCGGCCCGAGCCGCGCTGGCCGCGTTGGCCCGGCCCGACGAGCCCGGCGTCCGCTGGGTTCCCTCCGACCGCTGGCACGTCACCCTGTGCTTCCTCGGCGCCCTCGGGGTCGGGTCGGCGGCCGAGGCCACGGCGGCACTGGCGGCCGCCGAGCTGCCGGTCGCCCCGGGCCGCCTGGAGGGTCGCGTGGGTCGCCTCGGTCGGTCGGCGTTGGTCGTCCCGGTCGTGGGCCTCGACGGCCTGGCCGGCGCGGTGGCCGAGGCACTGGCGGGAATCCACCCGGGCGCACCCGGGCGCTTCGTCGGTCACCTCACCGTCGCCCGGCTCCGCCAGCGGGCGGCCTGCGGCCTGGCGGGCCACCGGGTGGAGGCGGCGCTGCCGGTCGAGGAGGTGGCGCTGGTGTGCAGCGGGGGCGAGTGGGGGCCCGGCCACCACGTCGTCTCCCGGCACGCCTGCCGGCGGTCCTAGCCTCGGCCGGCACACCGACCCGGGAGCACCGATGTTCCGACTCGCCAACGTGGACGACCGCGCCGCGCTCGTCCACGACGAACGCTGGTACGACCTGGCCGCCGTCAGCGGCGACGCCACCCTCGGCGACCCGATGGTGGCCGTGGCCCGCCACGCCGAGCTCCACGCCCACGCCGCGGCCGTGGCCGCCGGGGACCACGGGTCGGGCGGCGCCGTGGCCGACGTGGAGCTCGGGCCGCCCGTGCCCCACCCGTCGCAGGTGTTCGCGATCGGCCTGAACTACCGGTCCCACGCCGAGGAGTCGAACCTCACGCCCTCCGAGCACCCCGTCACGTTCACCAAGTTCCCCAGCTGCCTGGTCGGTCCCACCGCCGACATCCCGCTCACCGGCGACCAGGTCGACTGGGAGGTCGAGCTCGTCGCGGTGGTGGGCCGCACGGCCCGGGGGGTGGCGGCGGCCGACGCCTGGGAGCACGTGGCCGGCCTCACCCTGGGCCAGGACGTCTCCGACCGCGAGATCCAGCTGCGCGGGATGCCGCCGCAGTTCTCGCTGGGCAAGAGCGCGGCGGCCTTCGGGCCGATCGGGCCCGCCGTGGTGAGCCTCGACGCCTTCGACGACCCCGGCGACGTCGGCCTGTGGTGCGACGTCAGCGGCGAGCGCATGCAGGCGTCGCGGACCTCCGACCTGATCGCCGACGTGCCGGCGCTGGTGGCCTACCTGTCGTCGATCTGCACCTTGCGGCCCGGTGACCTCATCTTCACCGGGACCCCGGGTGGCGTGGGCATGGGCCGTGGCCGCTACCTGCGGGTCGGCGACGTCGTCGAGAGCGGGGCCGAGGTGATCGGCACGCTCCGCAACGTCTGCGTCGGCGGCGGCGCCGGGTGAGCCCGGCGTCCCGGTGGCTGCCGGGACTCGCCACCGTCCGCGCCTACGAGCGGTCCTGGCTCCGGGCCGACGTCGGGGCGGGCGTGGTCCTGACCGCGCTGCTCGTCCCGGCGGGCATGGGCTACGCCCAGGCGGCCGGGCTCCCGGCCGTGAGCGGCCTGCACGCCTCGGTCGTGCCGCTGCTGGTGTACGCGGTGGTGGGGCCGTCGCGGATCCTGGTGCTGGGCCCCGACTCGTCGCTCGTCCCGCTGGTCGCGGCGGCCGTCCTCCCCGCCGCGGCGGGCGAGCCGGAGCGCGCCCTGGCGCTGGCCGGGCTGATGGCGATCCTGGTCGGCGGGTTCATGCTCCTCGGCGGGGTGCTCCGCCTCGGCACGGTCAGCGACCTCCTCTCGAAGCCCATCCGGACCGGGTACCTGGCCGGCATCGCCGCGGTGGTGGCCGTCGGCCAGCTCGGCCCGTTGGTGGGGGCCGACGTCGACCGTGACGGGTGGTGGGCCACGTTGCGGGCCACCGTCGAGACCGTGGCCGAGGGCGGCGCCGACGGCCACGCCGCGGCCGTCGGGCTGGCTTCGATCGCCGTCATCGTGCTGGCCCGCCGCACGCGCTTCGGGCCGGCCGGGCTGGTGGCGGCCGTGGGCGGCTCGATGGCCCTGGTGGCGGTGGCGGGATGGGCCGACGAGCTCGACGTGGTCGGCCGGCTCCCCGCCGGTCTGCCGGCCCCGGCGCTCGGCGGGCTGGGCTGGGCCGACGTCGGCACGTTGGTCGGCCCGGCCGCGGCGACCGCGCTCATCGCCTTCGCCGACACCAGCGTGCTGTCGCGGACGCTGGCCGCCCGCCGTGGCGAGCACGTCGACGGCAGCCGGGAGCTGGTGGCGGTGGGGGCGGCCAACGTGGGCACCGGTCTCCTCGGCGGCTTCCCGATCTCGGCCAGCTCCAGCCGTACGCCGGTGGCCGAGCAGGCCGGGGCGCGCACCCAGCTGGCCGGCGTGGTGGGGGCGGCGCTGATCCTGGTCGTGGTGACCGCCGGTCGAGGCCTGACGTCGGTCCTCCCGGTGGCGACCCTGGCCGCGGTGGTGCTGATGGCCGTGGCCTCCCTGGTCGACCTCGGCGAGCTGGCCCGGCTGGCCCGGATGAGCCGGACCGAGCTGGGCCTGGCCCTCGCCACCGCGACCGGGGTCGTGCTGCTCGGGGTCCTCCGGGGGATCGTGGCCGCGGTGGTGCTGTCGGTCGTGGTGTTCGTGAACCGGGCCTGGCGGCCCTACACCGCCGAGCTGGTCCGGGTGGAGCGGATGAAGGGCTACCACGACGTCGACCGTCACCCCGACGGCCGGCGGGTGCCGGGCCTGGTGCTCGCCCGCTTCGACGCCCCGCTGTTCTTCGCCAACGCCGCCCACTTCGGCGAGGTCGTGCGCCGCTACGTCGAGCGGTCCGACCCGCCGGTCCGCTGGGTGGTGGTGGCCGCCGAGGCCATCACCGGCATCGACACGACGGCGGTCGACGAGCTGGTCGTGCTCGACGACCACCTGCAACGCCACGGCATCCACCTCGTGTTCGCCGAGATGAAGGGTCCGGTCAAGGACCGCTTCGCCCACTTCGGCCTGGGGGAGCGGTTCGGGCCGGCGCGCTTCTTCCCGACCATCGGCACCGCGGTCGACGCCTACGTGGCGGCCACCGGCACCGAGTGGGTGGACTGGGAGGAGCGGCAGGACCCGACCGACCTCCCCGGCTAGGTGCGCTCGGCGAAGGCCTCGACGTGTCGGGTGTCGCCGGCCACCAGCACGACGGACCCCTCCTCGAGCGCGGTGTCCGCAGTGGCGTAGGTGAACGAGCCGCCGGGGGGCTTGACCAGCACGACGGTCACGTCGAAGCGCGCCCGGACGTCCGCGCTGCCCAGCGTCGTGCCCCACAGCTCGGGCGGGACCCGGGTCTCGACGAGCGCGAACCCGTCCTCGAGCTCGATGTAGTCGGACACCTTCCCGGTGACCTGGTGGGCGATCCGGCGACCCATCTCGTGCTCGGGCAGCACGACGTGGGCGGCGCCCACCTGCTCGAGGATCCGCTGGTGGGCCTCGGTCAGCGCCTTGGCCCAGACGTCGCGGGCACCGAGCGTGACCAGCTCGGCCACGGTCAGGATGCTCGCCTGCAGGTCGCCGATGCCCACCACCACGTGGCTGAACTCCTCGGCGCCGAGCTGGCGGAGCACCTCGGGTCGGGTGGTGTCGGCGACCAGGGCCTTGGTCAGGTGGGGAGCCAGGCGCTGCACCGTGTCCTCGTCGACGTCCACGCCGACCACCTCGTGGCCGAGCGCGGCCAGCTCGAGGGCCAGGCGGCTGCCGAAGCGGCCCAACCCGATCACCAGCATCTCCTCGTCGTGGCGACCCCCACGTCGGGTCCGATCAGCCAAGGAGCGGCCTCCCTTCCGGATAGCGGTAGAGGGTCTGGCGACCCCGGAGCACGAGTGCGCTGGCCACGGTGACGGGCCCCAGCCGACCGACCAGCATCAGTGCGCTGAGCACGACCCGCTCGATCGCCGAGGTGTCGGGGGTGATCCCGGTGGAGAGGCCGACAGTGCTGATCGCCGAGATCGTCTCGAAGGTGACGTCGAGGGCCGAGTGGTCGGTGAGCTTGGCCAGGAGGAGGCTGGCCACGGCCGCGGTCCCCACGCCGAGGAGGGCGATGGTGACGGCCTGGCGTTGGGTCCGCTCGTCGATGCGCCGCCCGAACACGGCGACGTCGCGGTCGCCCCGGAGCTCCGACCAGATCACCACGGCGAGCAGGGCGAAGGTGCCCACCTTGATCCCGCCGGCGCTCGAGCCGCTGCCGCCGCCGATGAGCATGAGGGCCTGCGTCATGAGCAGGGTGGTGGGCTCGGCCGCGCCGTAGTCGAAGGTGTTGAAGCCCGCGGTGCGGGGGGTGATGGACGCGAAGACCGCGTTGGTCAGCCGCTCCGACGTGGCGAGCGGTCCGAAGGTCGCGGGGTTCGACCACTCGGCGGCGCCGATGACGAGCGCGCCGACCGCGAGGAGGACGGCGGTGGCGGTCACGGTGAGGCGCGTGTGCAGCGACCAGGTGCGCCAGCTGCTGCCGCGGCGGAAGACCTCGGCCACGACCGGGAAGCCGATCCCACCGACGACCACGAGCGCTCCGGTCACGAGGAGCACGGCGGGATCGCCGGCGTAGCCGGCCAGGTTGTCCGGAGCGGTGGAGAACCCGGCGTTGTTGAACGCCGAGACGCTGTGGAAGAGCCCGAACCACGCGGCGTCGCCGAGCGGGGCTCCTGCCGTGGTCCAGGCGGCCAGCGTGAGGGCCACGAAGCCGGCCGACTCCGCCACCAGGTAGAAGCGGGCGATGCGACCGAGGAGCGGTCCGATGCCCCCGAGCTCGGGCTGGGCGTGCTCGATCTGGGCGGTCAGTCGGCTGCGGAGCCCGAGGCGACGGAACACGGCGAGCGTGAGGAGCGCAGCGAGGGTCGTGACGCCGAAGCCACCGAGCTGGACGAGGCCCAGGATGACCAGCTCGCCGGTGGTGCTCCAGTGCCCGCCGGTGTCGACCACCGCCAGCCCGGTGACGCTGACGGCGGAGACGGCGGTGAACAGCGCGGTGTCGAGCGGCGCGGCGCGGCCCGATTCGGTGGCGACCGGGAGGGCCAGGAGCACGGTGCCGACCAGGGCGGCGGCCACGAAGCTCCCGACCACGACGCGGGCCGGGTGGAGGGTCGGGCCGAGACGGGGCGGGACGAGGCGGCGTGAGCGGCCAGCGAGGGCGTCGTCCCTACCCGCCGTCGTGCCCTCCACCGACGGCGCAGGCTACCGGCGCGCTCGCCGCGGGAGCGGTCGTGCCCTCACCAGTAGCCGAGCTCGCGGGCCGATCGTTCGAGCGCGTCGCGGAAGTCGGGGTGGCTGATGGCCACCAGGGCGTGGGCCCGCTCGCGGATGCCCCGACCGCGCAGCTCGGCCACGCCGAACTCGGTGACCACCTTGTCGACCGTGTTCTTCATCGTCGTGACCGCCGAGCCGGGGTCGAGCTGGGGGACGATCCGCGACACGGCCCCGCCCTTGGCGGTGGAGGGCAGCACCACGAACCCCTGGCCGCCCTCGGAGTACATGGCCCCACGGGCGAAGTCGGCCTGGCCGCCCGACCCCGACCAGTACCGCCCACCCACCGTCTCGGACGCGCACTGCCCGAGGAAGTCCACCTGGACCGTGGCGTTGATGGAGACCATCTTCGGCTGCTGGGCGATCACCCGCGGATCGTTCACCCAGTCGACGGGCAGCAGCTCGATGGCCGGGTGCTCGTCGAGGAAGTCGTAGAGGCGGCGGGTGCCGAGGGCGAAGGTCGTCACCACCTTGAGCGGCCGCTTCGCCTTGTGCACGCCGGTCACCACGCCGGCTTCGATCAGGTCGACGACGGGATCGCTGATCACCTCGGTGTGCACGCCCAGGTCGCGGTGGCCCCGGAGGGCCCGCAGGACCGCGGTGGGGGTCGAGCCGATGCCCGTCTGGATGGTCGAGCCGTCGCCGATGCGCTCGGCCACCAGCTCGGCGATGCGGTGGTCGACGTCGTTGGGTTCGGGCGGGGGGCTCTCGACGAGGGCGCGGTCGGTCTCGCACCACGCCACGACCTGGCTGACGTGCAGCTCGTTGCGGCCCTGCGTGCGGGGCATCCGGGCGTTCACCTCGACGAAGAAGGGGATGCGGCCGATGAACGCGGCGGTGTAGTCGGCGTTCGTCCCGAGGGTGAAGTAGCCGTGGGCGTCGGGGGGTGACACGCTGGCCAGCACCAACTTGGGGCCGTGGAGATGGCGCAGGAGCAGGGGCACCTCGCTGAAGTGGCACGGCACCAGGTCGATCGTGCCGGCGTGGAACGCCTCGCGGGTGACGGGCGACAGGAAGTAGGAGACGTGGTCGAGGCGACCCGGGGCGCTGCCGTGGAGGTAGCGGTGGTCGTGGAGGGCGTGCATCTGGTGCACCCGGACCCGGTCGAGGCGCGGGTCGCCGGCATCGGCCGCGTCGTCGAGCGCGTCGAGCACCGAGACCGGCTCGCCGTTGGCCAGCGGGACGATCAGGTGGGTGCCCGGCTGGAGGTGGTCGAGCACGGCGTCGGGGGGCACGGGGCCCCGGGCGTGGAGGAGGGGTGAGGGCGACATCGGGGCCTCGGGGGAGGTGGGGGGCGCGGGAGGAACGCGAGCGGTCGGCCGGGAGCCGGCGTGGCCGCCGCCCCTACGATGCCACCCGTGGCCCGCAACGCAACCGACGGTCGTACGGCGCGGCGGGATCGCAACCGGGACGCCGTGCTCGACGCGGTCCTCGACCTGTTCGCCGAGGGGCGGCTCCTGCCCACCCCGGCCGAGGTGGCCGAGCGCTCCGGCGTCTCGCTGCGCTCCGTGTACCGCTACGTGTCGGACCGCGACGAACTGGTCCGCGCCGCCATCGCCCGCAACTGGCAGCGCTACGAGCCGGTGTTCCGTCTGGGGGAGATCGCCCCCGGGTTCCGCTCCGCTCGAGTGGAGGCGCTGGTCGATGCCCGGCTCCGCCTCCACACGATGGCGGCGCCCACGGCCCGTGCCGCCATCGCGGCGGGCGCTTCCGCTCCGCTGGTGGCGGCGCGGATGGCCGGGCTGCGCGACGCGCTCCGGGACCAGGTCGATCGGGCCTTCGCCCCGGAGCTGTCGCAGCTCGCCCGAGGTGAGCGCCGGGAGGTGCGTGCCGTGCTCGACCTGCTCCTCGGCTTCGACGGCGTGGAGCACCTGCGCCACACGGCCGGCCTGTCGGCCGCTGCCGCGGCCCGCGCCCTGCGGCGGTCGGTGATGGCGCTGCTCGACGAGGCGGTCGGCCCCGACGAGGCGACCGGCGGCTAGGCCCAGCCGCCCGCGTAGGCCACGAACTGGCCGGTGGTGAACCCGCTCGTGCCGTCGAGGAACGCCATGGAGAAGGCGGCGAACTCCTCGCAGGACCCGAAGCGCCGCATGGGCACCTGGGCCTCGAACAGCTTGCGGACCTCGGGGTCGTCGGTGCCGGCAGCGGCGTGGAACTCGGGGAAGTCCATGAAGTTGGTGCCGAGGGCGTTGACCTGCACCCCGGTGCGGGCGATCTCGTCGGCCAGGTTCTTCGCCAGCATCGTGGCCCCGGCCCGGGCCGCCGAGTAGAGCGGCGCCCCCGGTGTGGGGCGGGCACCGGCCGCCGAGGTGATCAGCACGATCTGGCCCGATCCGGCCGCCACCATGGGCTCGGCCACGGCGCGCAGGAACCGGTAGGGGGCCTCGAGGCATCCCTCGATCACCCGGTGGAGGTCCTCGACCGACGAGTTCATGAAGCGGCCCACCACGATCTGGCCGCTGAAGGCGGCTGCGGCATCGATGCGGCCGAAGCGCTCGAGCGCGGCGGCGACCAGCCGGGGTGCCGACTCGGGGCGGGCCAGGTTGCGCACGCCTTCGACCGCCTCCACCGAGGCGCCGAGCGCCGTCAGCTCGTCGACCAGTCCCGGTGCGGGGTCGCCCACGACGAGGTCGTGGCCGCGGCGGGCCCACTCGCGCGCCATGGCCGGTCCGACGTAGCTGCCGGCGTCGGGGAGGAGGGCCACTCGGCGGGACTCGCCGCCGCCGGCGTCAGTCGTCTCAACCATCTCGCACCCTCCCGGTCCGGGCCGTCCGCTCGTTTCCCCGACGCGGCGACGGCGGCTGTTCTACCATCAAGTGGCACGGCGAGCGACAGAAGATCGACGCCGCCGTCGAGTCCCTCCAGACTCCCTCCAGCGTGGGGGTCGCCGGCCCCCACGGGGCGGCGGCCCCCACGAACCCCATCGACCGCGGAGGTCCCATGACCCTGACCGTCACGCTGTTGGGGACCGGGAACCCCATCCCCGACCCGAACCGCGCCGGGCCGGCCACGCTGGTGCGGGCTCCGGGCGCCACCCTCCTGGTCGACTGCGGCCGTGGGGTCGTGATGCGGCTGGCGGCCGCGGGAGTCATGCCGCCCCAGCTCGACGCCGTGCTCGTGACCCACCTCCACAGCGACCACCTCACCGATCTCAACGACGTCATCACCAGTCACTGGGTGCTGTCGATGGCGCCCGCCACGCTGCGGCTCGTGGGGCCGATCGGGCTCCGGTCCGTGGTCGACGCGATCCTGGTGTCGTTGGCCCCCGACGTCGCCTACCGCCTGGCTCACCACGAGGACCTGACGTGGTCGCCCCAGGTCGAGGTCACCGAGGTCGAGGCCGGCGACGTGGTGGAGATCGGCACGGCTCGCGTCGTGGTCGGACGGACCGACCACTTCCCGGTGGAGCCAGCCATCGGGTTCCGGGTGGAGGTCGACGGGGTGGCCGTGGCGCTGGCCGGCGACACGATCCCCTGCGACGGGCTGGACGAGCTCTGCCGCGACGCCGATGCCTACGTGCAGACGGTGATCCGCGACGACCTGTTGCGCAACATCCCGTTGCAGCGGATCCAGGACATCCTGGACTACCACTCGTCGGTGCCCCAGGCCGCGCAGACGGCGGCCCGCAACGGCGTGGGGACGTTGATCCTCACCCACTACGTGCCGGCCCCCGCGCCGGGGACGCTGGGTGAGTGGGTGGACCTGGCCGCCGAGCACTTCGGTGGCACGATCGTGGTGGGCGACGACCTCACCAGCGTCGAGGTCGCGCCGCGACCGGAGGGGGACTGATGCCGCGCCACGAGCACTTCGAGGGCCACATCGGCCGGACCCAGGCCGAGTCCACACCGTGGTGGCCGACGCCGCCCCACCCGGGCGAGGACGCCCCCAACGTGGTGGTGGTGCTGCTCGACGACACCGGCTTCGCCCAGCTGGGCTGCTTCGGCTCCGACCTCCACACCCCCAACATCGACCGCTTGGCCGCCGAGGGCCTGCGCTACACCAACTTCCACGTCACCCCGCTGTGCTCGCCCACGCGGGCGTCGCTGCTGACCGGCCGCAACCACCACGAGGTGGGCATGCGGTCCATCTCGAACTTCTCGAGCGGCTACCCCCACATGCGCGGCCACGTCTCGAACCACGCCGCGACCGTGGCCGAGGTGCTCCGCGACGAGGGCTACGCCACCTTCTGCGTGGGCAAGTGGCACCTCACCCCCATGGAGGACGCCTCGGCCGCCGGTCCGTTCGACCAGTGGCCGTGCCAGCGGGGCTTCGACCGGTACTACGGGTTCCTCGAGGGCGAGACCGACCAGTTCCATCCCGAGCTGGTCTACGACAACCACCACATCGACCCGCCCGGGCGCCCCGAGGACGGCTACCACCTCACCGAGGACCTCATCGACCGGGCCGTCGGCTTCATCACCGACTCGGTCTCGGTGCGCCCCGACCGGCCCTTCTTCCTGTACCTGGCCCTCGGCGCCATGCACGCCCCCCACCAGGCCCCGCCCGAGTACCTGGCCAAGTACCGGGGCCGCTTCGACGAGGGCTGGGACGTCGAGCGCGAGCGCTGGTTCGCCCGCCAGCAGGCCATGGGCCTGCTCCCCGAGGGCACGGAGCTGGCGCCCCGCAACCCCGGCGTCGAGGCGTGGGACACGCTGCCCGAGAACCAGCGACGCCTGGCCGCCCGCCTCCAGGAGGCCTTCGCCGCCTTCCTCGACCACACCGACGTCCAGATCGGGCGCTTCCTCGACGCCCTGGAGCGGCTGGGCCTGGCCGAGGACACGGTCGTCCTCTTCATGTCGGACAACGGCGCCAGCCAGGAGGGCGGGCCGTTCGGGGTCATGCACGAGATGAAGTTCTTCAACTTCATCATCGAGTCGCCCGACGAGGCGGTGCAGCGGATCGACGACATCGGTGGACCCCACAGCCACACCAACTACCCCTGGGGGTGGGCCCAGGCGGGCAACACGCCCTTCAAGTGGTACAAGCAGAACACCCACGAGGGCGGCGTGCACGTGCCCCTCATCGTGCGCTGGCCGGGTCGCATCCCCGACCCGGGCGGGCTCCGGGACCAGTTCTGCCACGTCATCGACGTCGTGCCCACCATCTACGACGCCCTCGGCGTCACCCCGCCCGACCTCTACCGGGGCACGCCGCAGATGCCGGTCAGCGGCACCTCGTTCCTGCCGTCGGTCACGAACCCCGACGCGCCGCCGCCCCGTCGGGTGCAGTACTTCGAGATGATGGGCCACCGGGCGATCTACGCCGACGGCTGGAAGGCCGTCACCCGACACCAGTCGGGCACGTCCTTCGACGACGACCAGTGGGAGCTGTACCACCTGGCCGAGGACCGCTCGGAGTGCCACGACCTGGCGGCGGAGCACCCCGAGCGGGTCGAGGAGCTCGTCGCCCTGTGGTGGGCGGAGGCCGAACGCCACGGCGTGCTGCCCCTCGACGACCGCACCATCGAGCTGTTCGGGACGCGCTTCCGGGACCGCTCCCCCCACCCTCGCAGTCGCCACTACCGCTACTACGCCCCCATGACGCCGTTGCCGGCCCAGGCGGGGCCCCCGTTGGGCGGGCGCGACTGGGACCTGCGGGCCACCGTGGACCGGCCCGCCGGGGCGGGCGGCGTGCTCTACGCGTCGGGCACCGAGAACTCGGGCCTGAGCTGCTTCGTCCAGGGCGATCGCCTGGTGTTCGACTACAACTGCTTCGGCGACCACCACGTGGTGGAGTCGACGGTGGAGGTGCCGGTCGGTCCCTGCGAGCTCGGCGTGTCGTTCCGTCGGGAGGGCAAGGGGGCGACCGCGACCCTGCTGGTGGACGGCGAGGCGGCGGGCTCGGTGACCGTGCCGTTCGCCATGTTCATCATGTCGAGCATCGGGCCCTCGGTGGGCCACGACCACGGCTCGGCGGTCAGCGACCGCTACTCGGCGCCGTTCCCCTTCGAGGGAACGCTCCACCGGGTCGACGTCCAGCTGGCCGGCGCGCCGACGCCGGAGGGCGCCGAGGCCGAGCAGCGCGCCGCCATGGCCCAGCAGTAGCGCTCAGGCGCCCGCCCGCAGCTCGGCCAAGCGGTGGTACATCTTCCGCTCGACCTTGTGGAGCTGGGTGAACTCCCGGTGCATGGCGTCGTGGATCCGGCGGGCCGACGGGTCGGGCCGGAAGGTCCGGTCCACGAGCACCCGTCCGGCGATGTCCCCGCGTCGCAGCAGGCCGAGGGAGAGCCCGGCGAAGAAGGCGGCACCGCGGACGTTGGCGAACAGGGGCTGGGCCACCCGGTGCAGCGGCCGGCCCACCACGTCGGCGTGGATCTGGCACCACACGTCGGACACGGCACCGCCGCCGATGACGCGGGGCTCACCCAACGAGTGCTTGAGCACCGCCTCGGACTCCTCGAGGAGCCACCGGTTGTTGTGGGCCACACCCTCGAGCACCGAGCGCACCAGGTCGGCCCGGGTGGTCGACAGCGACATGCCGTGGAACCCGCCGCGCAGCTCGGCGTCGGCCACCGGTGAGCGCTCGCCGTTCAGCCACGGTGCGAACAGCACGCCGCCGCTCCCGCTGGGGGCGGTGGCGGCGACGGCGTCGAGCGCGCCCAGCGAGCCGTCGGCGGGGGTGGTGAGGCCGTCGTCGGCCGTGACGAACAGGCCGCGGGCCCACTCGACGCACATGCCGGCGGTCTCGTGGTTGTTGGCCAGCACGTAGCTGCCCTCGAGCGCGGAGGGGACCGTGGCCATCTGCTTGGTGATCGAGGTCTTCTTGCCGGGGGTGTGGCACCCCACCCAGCCCGAGGTGCTGATCGACAGGTGGCCCTCGTAGTGGCCGACGGCACCGCTGCCCAGCGCGGCGGAGTGCAGGTCGGGCAGCGCCGTCAGCACGGGGATCCCCCGCTCGACGCCCAACCGGTCGGCGACGTCGTCGAGCACGGTGCCGACCGTCGAGCCGGTCCGAACGAGGGGTGGGAGCCGGTCGTGGGAGGTGCCGCTGAGGCGGACCAGGACCGGGTCGTAGGAGGTGACCCCGAGGCGGCGGTTGTCGGTGAGCCAGCTGAGCAGCATCGATGCCTGCGAGGCCGCCACCCGACCGCAGAAGCGGGCGTTGAGGTAGTCGAGCGGCTCGACGAACATGGCGGTGCGGGCGAACACGTCGGGCTCGCGGTGCTGGATCCAGAGCCGGTGGCCCATCGGGTCGTTGCCCTCGAGGCTGGGCGCCCCGCCGGTGCGGCGGAGGAACTCGATGATGGCCCGGGGGGCGAACCCCTCGATCGGTCCGCCGACCTGCGCCTTGGCCAGCTCGCCGCCCCGCGTGTCCATCCACAGCAGGCAGTCGCCCACGGCGTTGCCGTCGCGGTCGACGGGGACGGTCGACCCCCACTGCCCCGTCACCGCGACGGCCACCACCCGGCGCGCCGCGTCGGGGTGGGCGGCGGTGAGCCGGCGGGCGCCGTCGACGACGGCCGCCCACCACTGCTCGGGGTCCTGGGTGGCGGCGCCCGCCGCGGTCACCCGGGGTTCGACCCGCTGGTGAGCCGCGTCGATGACCGTGCCGTCCAGCGACACCAACGCCGTCTTGGGTCCGCCGGTGCCGAGGTCGACGGCCAGGACCACCTGCTCGGCGGCGGGTCGCTCGTTCGTTCCCCCCACGGTCGGCCCCTCAGCCGATCGCCATCGGGATGATCTCGCTCGACCCGTCGGGCTTGACGTGCTCGACGGTCAGCGGGATCCCCCCACCGCCGTCGCCGATGGACATGTGGCCGACGACCTGTCCGGCCAGCTCCAGGAGCTGGTCGACGGGGACGATGGCCTCGGGCGGCCAGACGCCGGGCCGGTCGCCCAGCGCACCCCGCTGGTGCAGCGCCGCGCCGAGCGCGGCGGGGATGCCCGTGCCCTCGCCCGCGCCCGATCCGGCCGAGGTGAGCGAGCAGATGTAGGTGTGCGGCTCGCCGTCCTTGAGGCCACCCACCTCCACGCGCAGGCAGCCGCCCGCCTCGGCGATGCCCTCGGCGGCCAGCAGCTCGGGCCGGTGGTGCTGGAGCAGCGCCACCATCACGTCGATGGGGGCCACCGCGACGTCGCCGACGGCGATGGGGTCCTCGAGGGCCATGCCGGCCCGGACCAGGTCCTGGGTCATCCGGAAGTACGACAGCGGGTACACGACGCCGAGGTTGGTCGCCCGCCGCAAGGACGGGAACACCGTGGGCAGCGTGATGGTCTCGGGGTGGGGGTAGGGGAAGGCCGGGTAGGTGCCGACCCCGGCGAAGTCGATCTCACGGGTGTGGGCGGCGCCGCTCTCCTCGAGCTGGCGCACCGCGATCATCTCGCCGTCGATGAACAGCGGCACGTCGTCGACCATGGCGTGGATGCGGTGCTTGAGGACCGCTGCGCCCTCCGACGGCTCGCCGCCGTGGATGTGGCAGATGTCGGCCGAGGTGACCTCGTCGAGCAGGCCGTCGGCGCACAGCTTCACGAAGACGTTGGCCAGGCCGGGGGAGTTGCCCATGCCGATGAGCGCGGTGACCCCAGCGGCCTCGGCCCGTTCGCGCAGGGCGAGCAGGGCCTCGGTGGCGTCGAGGTCGTCGCAGATGTCGACGTAGCCGACGCCGCAGCGGATGGCGGCCTCCAGCGTCGGCGGCCCGAATCGGTAGAAGGGGCCCACGCAGTTCAGGACGACATCGGCGCCGGCGATGGCAGCGTCGAGGGCGGCGGGGTCGCTGACGTCGACACCGGCCGCTCGGAGCTTGGCTGAGCCCAGCTCGGCCACCACGGCCTCGGCCGCGTCGAGGCGCAGGTCGCAGACCACCACCTCGGTCACGGTGTCGATGTGGGTCAGCGCCTCGACCGCCACGCGACCCACGCCGCCCGCTCCACCCAGCACCACGATCGCGCCCACGGCACCTCCTCGTTCGACCCGGCCGCGGTGGCCGGTGGCCGGGCGGAGACCCTAGCGAGGGCGGGCGGTACGGGCCTCAGGCGCCGGTCAGGCGCCGAGCAACGTGGCCGAGATGTCCTCGGCCCGCTCGGCCGTCACCTCGATGATCTCCGGCAGCTTGGCCTCGTCGACGCCGGCCCGTTCCAGCAGGCCGAGCGGCTCGTCGGTGCCGGTGGTCCAACCGTTGACGATCAGGGCGATGGCGTTGCCGCCGGCCACGCAGAGCACGAAGGGCGACGGCTCCTCGGGCAGCTGGTGGTGGGACCGCACGGCCTCGACCAGGTGGGTGGGGAACTTCCAGCTCTCGAGGACCTGGGCCGCCAGCGCGTCGTGGCCGATGCCGAACCCGTGGTCCTCGGCGTCGCGCAGCGACGTGCCGTCCTGGCCGTAGGTCTCGAGCAGCGCCTGGTGGGCACCGGGGTCGGTGCCGTGGAGGAGGCCGAGGCCCAGGTGGTTGAGCAGCCCGGCGGCGAAGGCGTCGCCCGCCACCACGCCCAGCTGGGGCGCCACGGCCGCGCTGGCCGAGGCGGTGAGGGCGGCCTGGCGCCAGTAGCCGTCGGGCAGGACGATGCCGTCGCCGTCGAGGCCGGTGGCGTTGAGGGTGGCCATCGAGCGCACGGCGTTGAAGCCGATGATGCTGACGGCCTGGCTGGCGCTGGCCACGTGGTGCGACACGCCGTAGAAGGCCGAGTTGGCCAGCCGCAGCATGCGGATGGTCATCTCGGGGTCGGTCTCGATGGCGGCCGCCACCCGGGGGACGTTGGCGTTCGGGTCGTTGACCGACTCGATGATGCGCAGGGCCGAGACGCTCGACGCCTTGGTCTCCTCCAATCGGTCCAGCACCTGCTCGAGTCGCCGCGTCGCCGCGTCGGGGGCAGCCAGTGCCATGTCGTCCGTCCTCCCAGCATCCGGGACCGGCCGCGGATCTGGGCGGCAGGTCTGTCCTCTGGGGAATGTGTTCGGCCGGTCCGGGGGTGCAGGTAAAGAGTTGACGCTCGCTTTCTTGTACGAGCAAGTGCCTCGCAGATGCGACGCCTGACCGATGGCGATCAACGCCAGCGCATCGCCTTCAGCAGGCGCAGCGACCGGGTCATGACCTCGGCGAAGCCGTCGTCGCCCAGACGCTGGATCGGCGGGGCGAGGTTCATGAGCCGCTGGTGGGCGATGGTCTGGACCTCGGTGTACTTGGTGATGCCCACCGAGCCGTGGCGTCGGCCCTGCCCGGAGATGCCCATGCCGCCCATCGGGGCGTCGATGCTGCCCCACGCCGCGGCGTAGGCCTCGTTCACGTTCACCGTGCCGGCCCGGAGGCGGGCCGCCACGTCGGTGCCGCGGCGGGCCGAGCGGCTCCAGACGCTGGCGTTGAGGCCGTACTCGGTGGCGTTGGCCGCCTCGATGGCCTCCTCGTCGCTCGAGAACCGGTAGATCGACACGAGCGGGCCGAAGGTCTCCTCGCCGGAGCAGACGGCGGCGTCGGTGACGCCGTCGAGGATGGTGGGCTCGTAGAAGTAGGGGCCGAGGTCGGGCCGGGCCCGGCCACCGGCCAGGACGGTGGCGCCGTTGGCCACCGCGTCGCGCACGTGGCGGTCCACCACCTCGACCTGCTCGGCCGAGGTGAGCGACCCCATCTCACAACCGAAGTCGTAGGCGGCGCCCAGCTTCAGGGCCTTCGTGGCCTCCACGAATCGGGGCACGAAGCGATCCGCGATGGACTCGGCGACGTACATCCGCTCGATCGAGATGCAGAGCTGGCCGCTGGAGGAGAAGCAGGCCCGCACCGCGCCCTCGACGGCCCGATCGAGATCGGCGTCGTCGAGCACGACCATGGCGTTCTTGCCGCCCAGCTCGAGCGAGCAGTCGACGAGGCGGCGGCCGGCCTCCGCGGCGATGTTCCGACCCGAGGCGGTGGAGCCGGTGAACATCACGTAGTCGGCCGCGTCGAGGAGCGTGTCGCCGATGCTGGAGCCGCGGCCCAGCACGATCTGCCACAGGTCCTCGGGCAGGCCGGCCCGGCGGGCCAGGTCGAGGGCGAAGAGCGCGGTCAGCGCGGTCTGGTTGTCGGGCTTCTGGAGCACCGCGTTGCCGGCGAGCAGCGCCGGGATGGTGTCGCCGGCGCCCAGGCTGAGCGGGTAGTTCCAGGGCGACACGATGGTGACGAGGCCCTTGGGGTGGCGCAGCTCCTCGACGGCGGTGAGGCCGGGGATCAGGCCGGTGCGGCGCTTGGGGGCCAGGGCGGCCGCCGCGGTGCGGGCGTAGTAGCGGCAGGTGATGGCGATGTCGCCCACCTCGAGGAAGGCGTCGCGGCGGGCCTTGCCGTTCTCGGCCTGCACGACGTCCATCAGCTCGGCCCGGTGGTCGAGGACGAGGTCGTGGAGGCGCAGGAAGACCGCGGCGCGCTCGGCGATCGGGCGGGCCGCCCACTCGCGCTGCGCCTCCCGGGCCCGGGCCGCGGCGGCCTCGACCTCGGCGGGCGTGCACTGCGGGAGGGCCACGATGGCGTTGCCGCTGAAGGGGGCGTGGGTGGTGACCGACGGGGCGTCGCCCGAGGCGGGCACCAGAGCGATCAACCGCTGGCGCACCTCGGCGGTGAGGCTGGCCGGGAGCGGGGTGAACGCCGTGGTGGGCCGGTCCTCGGTGACGGTCGGTGCGGACCCGTTCGTGGAGGGCTCGGTCGTCGGCTCGGTGGTGGACATGGCGGCCTCCGTCGGCGCCCGCCCGGCCCCGTGCCGTCGGCCGCGCCGCGGCCCCATGGTACGGGCGGGGGAGGGGGCGGTCCCAGGTCGTGTCACCGCACCCGGGCACGCTGGGCCGAACGGCACGGAGTGGCCGCTCGCGTTCAAGTTCCGCGGCGCAGGGGTCCGACACCTGTGCGACCCCTGGACGCGAGGAGATGACGTGACGCGCTCGAAGAAGCTGGCCGGCGGACTGCTGGTGGCGACCCTGGCCCTGGCCGGCTGCAGACCGGAAGGGACGTTCGACGAGGCCACCGTCCTCGAGGACGGGAGCGTCCGCGTGGTGGGAACCTCGAACGAGAACGGCAACACGTCGAGGGGGACCCCGATGTTGTTCGTCGTCGACAAGACGCTGCAGATCGTCGTCCAGCCCCAGGCCCGCACCTGCGCCTACTTCTGCCTGCCCGCCAACAACGTCATCCGTGACGAGTGGGACCTCGCCCCGGGCAACCACGACATCTGTGCGACGTCGTTGAACGAGGACAAGGAGATCCCGGCCGACCTGGTCGCCACGCCGATCGAGATCGACGAGAACGACACTTGGGTTGGCTGTCGGGACATCGTGGTGCCGGGTCCGTCGGTCCCGACCACCACGACCACGACGGTTCCCTCGACCACCACCACCACGACGTCGACCACCACCTCGACCACCTCGACCACCACGTCGACGACGACCACCACGGTCTTCGATCCGGGCCCGCCGCCGCCGGAGCCGGAGCCGCCCTTCGAGCCCTGACCGCTGACCGGTAGGGTCCGCTGGTCGACGTTCGGCCGCGACGTCAAGTGATGCCGCGGTCGACCGCCCAGCGGATCAGCTCGTGACGGCGGGACAGGTGGAGCTTGGCCATGATGTTCCGCACGTGGTTCTCCACCGTCTTGGGCGAGATGAACAGCTCCTCGGCCACCGCCTTGTAGGCGTGGCCCCGGGCGACGAGGCCCACCACCTCCCGCTCGCGGGTCGACAGCACCTGGCTGCCGTCGCCGCCGGAGGTGGCCAACCGTCGGAACTCGCCCAGCACCAGGGCGGCCAGGTGGGGTGAGAAGACGGGCTCGCCGGCCGCCGCCCGGGCGAGGGCGGCCCGCAGCTCGTCGGGTCGGGTCGACTTGGTGAGGTAGCCGACGGCACCGGCGGCCACGGCATCGAGGAGGTCGCGCTCGGCCTCCGACACGGTGAGGATGACGATCGGGCAGTCGGCCGCGCAGGCCGTCACCACCGCCATGCCGCCGCCGTGGTCCATGTGGAGGTCGACCAGTGCCAGGTCGGGTCGCTCGCGGCGGATCACCTCGACGGCCTCGGCGCCGTCGGCCGCCTCGCCCACCACGGCGAAGCGCTCGCCCAGATCGGCCCGTAGCCCGCTCCGCCAGATGGCGTGGTCGTCGGCGATGACGATCCGGGTGGTCACGGCACCCACAGTGCCACCTCGGTGCCCCGACCCGGGGTGGAGCGAACCGAGGCCCGGCCGCCCACCTCGGCCAGTCGGCCGTGGACCGACCGGCCGAGGCCCCGGTCGACCGGTGCCGCGTCCACGTCGAAGCCCGCCCCGTCGTCGACGACGGTGACCAGCGCACCCCGACCGTCGTCGCCGACGTCGACGCAGACGGTGATCCGCTCGGGGGCGGCGTGCTTGGCCGCGTTGGTGAGGGCTTCGGCGATGGCGCCGGCCAGCGCCTCGAGCGGTTCGGCCCGCACCTCGGGCTCGTCGACCACCACCACCTCCACCCGGACCCGGTGGTGGCGCTCGATCCGTGCCGCCGCGGTGCGCACCTCGGTCACCAGGTCGGCGCGGGCCGACGGTCCCGAACCGATGAAGCGGCGCAGCTCGGTCTCCTGGTCGCGGGCCAGCTCCACCAGCTCGGTGTCGGCGCTGCGCCGCTGGACCACGGCCAGGGTCTGGAGGACCCCGTCGTGGAGCGTCCGGGCGAAGCGCTCCCGTTCTCGGGCTGCGGCGACCTGCGACTCGGCGGTCCGCAGCCGCAGCGAGACCCAGCCGGCCACGGCGCCGGTGGTGGCCAGGAGCACCACGTTGCCGCCCAGCGCCAGGCCGCGTCCGTCGATGCGCCCGACCGCGGCCGCGGCGAGCACGTTGGCGGCGCCCACGGCCAGCCCGGCGGCAAGCCCGGCCCGCCACCCGACCACGACGGCGATCAGGACCACCGCGGTGGCGGGCCACGCCGACCCGAAGCTCTGCGGGTGCGGCCCGTCGTAGACCAGCCAGTCGGCCACCACCAGGGTGACGCCGAGGGCCAGGTCCACCGCCAGCGTGGCCGGGCGGACGAGGCGGTCGGGGGCGTTCGCCGCCCGCAGGCCGGTGGTGCCCGTCCAGGCCGCCACGACGGCGAGCACGGCGAACGCGGCGTTGCGGTGGTCGAGGACCCCGGAACGGGCATCGACCACCGCGACGGCCACCGCCCAGGCCAGCACCAGGAGCCGGAGGGCGGCCACGCCGCCCGCCAGCTCGCGGAGCCGCGGCTCGATGGGCGTCGTGGCGCTCACCGGCCCGACGGTACCGACACGCCGGGGCGGGTGGCGGCGATGTCACGCTGGCCGCCGCCCCCGAGGGAGCGCAGCGCCACGTTCGACCGGCGCCACTCGGTCAGGGACCACCAGAACAGCGGGGTGGCCAGACCGAGCGTCACCATCACCTGCACCAATGCCGCGGGCGTGAACTCGAAGCCCTCGGCGCCGACCGCGGCGGCCACCAGCTCGTAGGTGTAGGCGAGGAGGCGGACGATGCCCACCGCCCCGGTGCACGCCGCCAGCGTGGCGAAGAGCGTGCGGCGGGTGGGCGACCAGATGGCGAAGGGGTCGGCGGCCTCGGTACGGCGGGCCCAGGCGCCGGCGACGACGCCGATGGGCGCGGCCACCAGCATGAGGGTCAGGAAGAAGGCCAGGTCGAGCGGGTCGGGTTCGGGGCGCAGCGCGAGGTGGGCGGCGGTGCCGGCGCCGAGGGCGGCCAGGCCGGCGCCCCAGCACTCGGCGATGTAGAGCAGCCGGTGGCGGTCGGTGCTGCGCAGCGAGGCGAGTGACGCTCGCGACGCCGAGTCGGCGTCCCAGCCGGCGTCGACGAGCTGGGCGCAGATGACGTCGGGGGTGGCGCCCTCGTTGCGGCGCCGCACCAGCCAGTCGGTCACCGGGTGACGCGGCGGGAGGGCGCCCGAGTGGGGGAGGCCCGTCGGGTTCGGGGTGGGGGTCGTGGAGGGGGAGGGGATCGTGGTCGTCATCGTCGGCTCCTGATCTGGGTGGCGGGCCCGGTGCCCGCCGTCGGGTTCCACCGTGCGCCCTCGCCCGCCGATCCACCATCGGGCCGATCCCTCATCTCCCCCTGGGGGGCCGCCGGGGTTCGGTGGGGGGCGGGGCGTGCCCAGGCGTGCCGAGGCGCGTCGACGAGCCCGCCGGGGCGGGCTGGTCGACGGCGATCCGGGCCGGCTCGTCGGTGGTCGGGTCAGCTGGCGAGAGCCACGCCGATGTCGACATCGGGTGGGGCCGGTCCGGCACGGGTGACGCCGTGGCGTTGGCCGGCGAAGGTCTGCCCGCTGGGGGTGGTGAAGACCGCCCAGCTCGCTTCGTCGAGGTCGAGCTTCCAGCCGGTGCGGTGGACGACGCCGTGGTGGTGGGGGCAGAGGAAGACCATGCGCTTGACGTCGGTGCGGCCGAGCTCGGCGACCCAGTGGTCGACGTGGTGGGCGTGGCAGCGGTCGGGGTGGGCGTCGCAGCCGGGGAAGGCGCAGCCGCCGTCGCGGACGGCCAACGCCCGGCGCTGGTGCGGGGTGGCGGTGCGCACGGTACGGCCGAGGTCGAGCGGAACGCCGAGCGCGTCGGCGATGACGGGGAACAGGACCAGGTCGCAGCTGAGCGAGCACATGTAGCCGCCGGGGATGCGGACCCCGTTGGGGGTGAAGGCCTGCGTGACGCCGTCATCGGCGGTGAGGTCCTCGCCGCGGATGACGAGGGTGATCTCGGGGGAGGGTCCGACCACGCCCGGGTCGCCGGCGGCGTTGGCGCGGCGGATGAGCTCGACGAGCGCCAGGGCCCGGAGGACGGGGCGGGGTGGCACGGCGACGCCGCCGTCGGTGGCGACGGCATCGCGCCGATGGCGTTCGGCCAGCTCGTCGGCGACGCGTTCGATGGCCTGGCGGACGGTCTCGGCCTGGAGCCCGATGAGCCGACCGCCCAGCTCGATGACACCGTCGGCCATGGGGGACAGGGTGAGCCGGTTCCGGTCGATGTCGTTCGATGGGTCGTGGCCGCCGTCCTGGTCGAGCAGCTCGGCCACGTGGCGGACCTCGTCGGACCAGCGTCGGAAGGTGGAACGGCCGGCGAGGGCGAGCAGCTCCTGTTCGACGGGTCCGGCGAGCGCCTCGGCGATGCGGGGGTTGGCGGCGTCGGCCAGGACGCGGGCGTGGTCCCAGGTGATGGTTCCGGTGGCGAGCGCGGCCTCGGTGTGGTGGAGGGTGGTGCGGAGCTGGGTGCCGACCCGGATGCGGGCGGTGATGCGCCCGCGGGGACCGCCGCACGTTCGGGCGACCCAGCCCGAGGTGCGCAGCCCGAACCGTCGGTCGGTGGTGCCGCGGGCCTCGAGCTCGGCCAGCAGGGCGCCTTCGGCGGCGTCGAGGAGGGTGCGGGCCCGTTCGATCGTGCGGACGCCGGCCAGCAGGTCGTCGTCGTCGAGGGTGCGCGCCAGGTCGCCCGGCGTGACCGCGGCGACTGCGCTGCGGGCTTGGGCGACGAGTGCATCGAACATGTGTACGACGCTAGACGTGACCACTGACAACGGCCCCGGCTCGGCCGAGTGCGAGCGGCGCGCTTCGTGAGAGGTCGACCGGATACCCCAGGGGGTACACTGCGTCCATGATGGACGCCACCGCTTGGAACGATCGCTACGCCACTGCGGAGCTGGTCTGGCACGCCGACCCGAACCGCTTCCTCGAGCCGGCCGTCGCCGACCTGGCGCCCGGCACCTCGCTCGACCTGGCCTGCGGCGAGGGACGCAACGCGCTGTGGCTGGCGAAGCAGGGCTGGACGTCCACCGGCGTGGACTTCTCGTCCGTCGGGCTCGAGAAGGCGGCCCGGTTGGCGGCCGAGGCCGGCGTCGAGGTCGAGTGGGTGTGCGCGGACGCCACGGCGTGGGACACCGACCGGACCTTCGACCTGGTGGCCGTCTTCTACCTGCACCTCCCGCCCGAGGCGTGGCGGTCGGCCCTGGGTGTGGCCACCCGGGCCGTCGCACCGGGCGGCACCCTCCTGCTGGTGGGCCACTCCCTGGCCAACCTGACCGAGGGCGTCGGTGGGCCGCAGGCACCCGACGTGCTGTGGGACCCCGCCGCGCTGGCCGGCGACCTGACCGCGATCGCGCCCGACCTCACCGTCGAGCGCTGCGAGCACGTGGACCGTCCGACCGATGCCGGTACGGCCATCGACACGCTCGTGGTCGCCCGCCGTCCCGCCTGAGGTCCAGTCAGGCGAGGTCGAGCGCGGCGGCGAAGTCGACCCGGCGCTCGGTCCACCAGGCGGTGCGCCGCTCGAAGCGTTCGGCCCCGCCCATGGCGGCCCACATCTCGACGAAGCCCACCTCCCCGGCCTCGACGCGTCGCCGCACGAACTCGCCGCCCTGGGCGATGACGTGGTCCAACGCCGCCAGCACCTCGGCCCGCTCGTCGAGGTCGAACCCCGCCGCGTCGCAGGTGAGGCGCAGCCGGGCCGGGCGGTCGGCGGGCGCCCACCCGAGGCGTGCCGCGTTCACGTCGTCGTCGACGGGCACGCACATCCGGGCCAGCTGCGCCACGTCCCACGTCGCCCGACCCGGGGCCAGGTACTCCCAGTCGAGCAACGCGACGGCCCGACCGTCGCGGAACACCACGTTCTCCAGGCACACGTCGTTGTGGCACATCACGGCGGTGCCGTCGGCCAGCGCCCTCGCCGCCTCGGGGTCGGCCAGCTCGGGGTTCCAGACCACCCCGCTCGGGGCGAAGCCGGACGTCGCCTGGTGCACCGAGACCAACAGCGCGGTGGCCGACGCCAGCGCCGCGTCGGTCTGCACCCACACCGGGTAGGGCGGGACGGCCACGTCGCCCGCCACGAACCGCAGGCGCTCCGTGTCGCCGTCCAGCCCGAGGGGCTCGGGCACGGCGTGGCACCCGGCGGCCCGGACGTGGCCGAGGAACTGCTGCACCGCGGCGGTGCGGTCGTCGGCCGGCCGTTCGACGACGTCGCCGCGCCGGACCACCTTCCCGGCGTTGGCCACCCCGCCCGCCAGCACCTCCACGTCCTCGGCGTCCTCCACGACGGCCAGTCTGGCGGTCGGCACCGGCCGAGGTGCCATAGGTTCGCCCCGATGGCACCGGAGTTGGTGATCTTCGACTGCGACGGCGTGCTCGTGGACAGCGAGCCGATCGCCGTGCGCGTCGAGGTCCGACTGCTCGCCGAAGTGGGCTGGCCGCTCACCGAGGCGGAGGTGCTCGAACGCTTCGTCGGGCGCAAGGACGCCGACGTCCTGGCCGAGATCGAGGCGTACATCGGCCGGTCGCTGCCGGAGTGGGACCAGCGCTACCGAACCGCCCTGTACGACGCCTTCGAGACCCAGCTCACCGCCGTCGAGGGGGTGGCCTCCGCCGTCGACGCCGTCGAGGCGGCGGGCGTCGCCACCTGCGTGGCCTCCAGCGGCACCCACGACAAGATGCGGCGCACCCTCGGGCTCACGGGGCTGTGGGACCGCTTCGAGGGGCGGATCTTCAGCTCGTCGGAGGTGGCGAACGGCAAGCCGGCACCCGACCTGTTCCTCCACGCCGCGGCGTCGATGGGCGTGGGCCCGGAGCGATGCGTGGTGGTGGAGGACAGCCGCGCCGGCGCCGCTGCGGCCCGGGCGGCCGGGATGCACTGCGTGGGCTACGCGGGCGGGCTGACGCCGGCGGAGTGGCTCGAGGCCGAGGGCGCCGAGGTGATCACCGACATGGCGCAGCTGGCGGACCGGGTCCTGGCGCCGCCCGCCTGATCCCGAACCTGCGTGGCTCAGGCCGGAGATCCGGCATGAGCCACGCAAGTTCGGGGGTGTGCCCGGGGGTTTGCGTGGCGGTTCGCGGCCGACGGGGGTCTGCCCGCCCGGGCCGTGTGCCATCCTCGACCGGTGACCGATCCCGATCCCAGCGCCGGCCCCGCCGACGTGACCGCCCGCGTCCGGCCCCGCCGCACCATCACGGGCATGTCGGCCGTGCTGCTGGCCCACACCCCCGACGGCGAGATCGACTGGCCCGCCGTCGAGGCCCACGTCGTGCGCACCGTCGATGCCGGGCTCACGCCCGCCGTGAACATGGACACCGGCTACGTGCAGCTCCTCGACCCGCCGACCCGCACCCGGGTGCTGGAGCTCGCCCGGGCAACGGCCCCCGACGGCTTCGTGGCCGGCGCCTTCGTGCCCGATGCGCCGGGTGACGCCTTCGACCTGGCCACCTACGCGGCGGCGGCCCACGAGATCGCCGCCCACGGCGGCACGCCCGTGATCTTCCCGTCGCACGGCCTCAACGCCGGCAGCGACGACGACTGGGCGGCGGCCATGGCGGCCGTCGCCGGGGAGGTCGACCGCTTCATCGGCTTCGAGCTCGGCTCGATGTTCGTGCCCTACGGCCGGATCCCCGGCCTCGACGCCTACCGGGTGCTGCTCGAGCTGCCGCAGTGCATCGGCGCCAAGCACAGCTCGCTCAGCCGTCAGCTCGAGTGGGACCGCCTGGCGCTGCGCGACGCGGTGCGGCCCGACTTCCTGGTGCTCACCGGGAACGACCTGGCCATCGACATGGTGATGTACGGCTCGGACTACCTGCTCGGCCTGTCGACCTTCGCCCCTGACGCCTTCGCCCACCGGGACCGGCTGTGGGCCGACGGCGATCCGGCGTTCCACGAGCTGAACGACCTGCTCCAGTACCTGGGGCACTTCACCTTCCGGGCGCCCGTGCCGGGCTACCGCCACGACGCGGCCATGTTCCACCAGCTCCGAGGGTGGTGCCGCAGCGACGCCGTTCCGGCCGGCGCGCCCCGCCGGCCCGAGTCGGACCGGGAGGTCCTCACCGACATCGCCCGGCGCCTCGACGAGCTGGTCCCGGTGGCGTCGTGAGCACCCGCCGGTTCCCCCAGGTGAAGCACCTGGCCGACCCGGCCGCCCTGCGCGACCGACTGGCCGAGCTGGGCGTCGACCTCCCCGTCGACGACGTGGTCGACCCCGCCGGTCCGCTGGCCGCACCGCTGACGCTCGCCGACGGCTCGGCCGGAACCTTCGAGGTGGCCAACCGCTTCGCCGTCCTGCCCATGGAGGGCTGGGACGGCACCACCGACGGGCGACCCACCGACCTGGTGCGCCGCCGCTGGGAGCGCTTCGGCACGAGCGGCGCCGGTCTCGTGTGGTGCGAGGCCACCGCCGTGCACCCCGACGGCCGGGCGAACCCCAACCAGCTGGTGCTCGACGAGACGACGGTCGACGGGTTCGCCGAGCTGCGAGGCCTGCTGAACCCCACCCAGGTGAGCATCCTCCAGCTGACGCACTCGGGGCGGTGGAGCCGTCCCGACGCCGGAGGCCCCCGGCCCCGCACCGCCTACGAGCATCCGATCCTCGACGGCCGGCTGGGCGTCGGGGCCGACGCGGTCCTGTCCGACGACGAGCTCGACGAGCTGGCCGACCGCTACGTGGCCGCTGCCCGCCTGGCCCACGAGGTGGGCTTCGACCTCGTCGACGTGAAGCACTGCCACGGCTACCTGCTCCACGAGCTGCTCTCGGGCGTCGACCGACCCGGCCCCTACGGCGGCGACCTGGCCGGCCGCACCCGCTTCCTGCGCACGGTGGTCGAGCGCCTGCGGGCCGAGGTGCCCGGCCTCGGCATCGCCGTGCGCCTCTCGATCTTCGACCTGGTGCCCTTCACCCCCGGCGAGGACCGCACCGGGGTGCCGGCCGCTGACGGCCCGTACCGGTACGCCTTCGGCGGCGACGGCACCGGGCTGGGCATCGACCTGGCCGAGGCCCACGCGTTCGTCGAGCTGCTGGAGGAGCTGGGCGTCGGCCTGCTCTGCACCACCGCGGGCAGCCCGTACTACAACCCCCACGTCCAGCGGCCCGCCTACTTCCCGCCGTCGGACGGCTACCAGCCGCCCGAGGACCCGCTCGTCGGCGTGGCCCGCCAGGTGGCAGCCACCGCCGAGCTGGCCCGGGCCCACCCGGGCGTCGCCGTCATCGGCTCGGCCTACTCCTACCTGCAGGACTGGCTGACCCACGTGGGCCAAGCGGTGGTGGCGGCAGGGGGCGCCGCGATGGTCGGTCTGGGCCGCATGGCGCTGAGTTACCCCGACCTGCCGGCCGACGTGCTGGCCGGTCGCCCGCTCCGCCGCCACGACGTGTGCCGCACGTTCAGCGACTGCACCACGGCGCCTCGCAACGGCCTGGTGTCTGGGTGCTTCCCGTTGGACCCCTTCTACAAGGAGCACCCCGACCGGGTGACGCTGGCCGCCGTCAAGAAGGCGGGTCGGGTCAGGCCGTGATCTCGCCCTTCGCGACGGCCTTCGCCCAGCGGTAGTCGGCCTTGCCCGAGGGCGAGCGGACCAGCGCGTCCACGTGCACCACGCCGCGGGGTGCCTTGTAGGCGGCCAGCTGGGTCTTGCAGAAGTCGTGCAGCTCCTCGGCGGTGGGCTTGGCGTCGCCCCGGCACGCGACGACCGCGGTGACCTCCTCGCCCCAGCGCTCGCTGGGCACGCCCACGACGACCACGTCGAAGACGTCGGGGTGGCCCTTGAGGACCAGCTCGACCTCCTCGGGGAAGACCTTCTCGCCGCCGGTGTTGATGCTCACCGAGCCGCGGCCCAGCAGGGTGATGGTCCCGTCGGCCTCGGCGATCGCCATGTCGCCGGGGACCACCCAGCGCTGGTCACCGATGGTCGGGAAGGTCTCGGCCGTCTTGACCTCGTCCTTGTAGTAGCCGAGGGGGATGTGGCCGCGGCGGGCGAGGCGGCCGACGACGCCGTCGCCCGGCGTCGTCGGGTTGCCGTCGTCGTCGATCACGATCGTGTGGTCGCCGAAGCGGAACTGCGGCCGACCCTGGGCGTCGGCCCCCGAGCTCGAGCCCTGGAACCCGGTCTCGGACGCACCCAGCGCGTCGATGATCAACGTGTTCGGGAGCACCTCGGCGAAGCGGGCCTTGACCGCCGGCGAGAGGATCGCTCCGCCGGAGCTGACGATGAACAGCGAGGACAGGTCGATCTCGCCGTCGTGGTCGCCGAGCGCCTCGATGAGGGGGCGGGCCTGGGCGTCACCGACCAGGTTCATCACCATGGCGCCCTCGTTGGCCGCGATGGTCCAGACCTCCATCGGGTCCATGTGGCGGGACGCGTTGAGGACCATGCGGTGGCCGCCCAGCACGTTCTGGATGGAGGACCACTGCGCCGCGCCGTGCATGAGGGGTGCGAGCGGGAAGCCCACCTGGGCGACGCCGGTGGCGGCCCGCTCGGCCACCTCCTCGGGGCGCTCGAAGGGCGTGGCCAGCAGGGTGAGCATGGGGCCGATGGTGGCGCCGAAGAAGTCCTCGTGGCGCCACATCACGCCCTTGGGCATGCCGGTGGTGCCGCCCGTGTAGAGGATGTACAGGTCGTCGTTGGACCGTTCGATCGGGCGGCGCTCCGGCGACGAGGCCGCGAGCACCGCCTCGTAGTCGAGCGAGCCGCTCACCGAGATGTCGGCCCCCGACCCGTCGGCGAAGGCCAGGCAGGTGGTCAGCTCGGGGCAGTCGTCGAGGACGGCGGCGACGCGCGGCGAGTACTCGGCCCCGTGGACGAGGGCCACCAGGTCGGCGTTGTCGAACAGGTAGCGAAGCTCGCCCTCGACGTAGCGATAGTTCACGTTGACGGGCACGGCCCGCAGCTTCCACGCCGCCCACTGGGCCTCGACCCACTCGTTGCCGTTCAGGGCGTAGATGCCGACGTGGTCGCCGGCGCCGACGCCACGCTCGGCCAGGGCGTTGGCCAGCCGGTTCGTGCGCTCCTCGAGCTGCGCGTAGGTGAAGCGACGTTCACCGTCGTGGGCGTTCGGGACGACGAGCGCTTCGCGGGAGTCGCCGATCGCATCGACGACGGACTCGAACAGGTCGGCGAGGTTCCAGATCATGGCGCCGGAGGTTACCCAGCGTCACCCGGCTCCGCCCGGGCGGCGATCAGGACTCGGGCAACCAGCGGGGGCGGGCTGGACGGCGCACCGTCTGCTGGCGCAGCACGCCGGTGAGCGCCAGGGTGCCGCCGAGCGCCAGGAGGATGACCGCGAGTCGGGCCAGCAGCGCCACGTCGGTGCCGGTGGTGGCCAGCGCCGAGCCGCCCGAGGTGCCCGTCCCGGTCGATCCGTCGCGCAGCTGCGTGACGCCCTCGACGTCCTGGGGGACGGTGGTGGACGTGCCCTCGACCACGGCCGCGACGGTCGTGGTCGTCGAGGAGGTCGTCGCCCCCGGCGCCGTCGTGGTGGTGCTCGTGGTGGTCGTGGTCGCCTGCGGGCAGCCGTTCCAGTGGGGGATGCCCGTCCAGGGGACCTCGAAGAGCAGCGGGCCGTGCATGGGGCCGGTGTCGGGGCGGATGGTCTGGGGGGTGGGACCGGTGACCACGTCGAACTGCTGGGGCTCGCACCCCTTGCGGAAGCGGATGACCGTGGTGCCCGGCGTGATGCGGAAGGTCTCGGACTCTCGCTTGGACTGCGGCCACGGGAAGACCCGGTTGTTCGGCATGGCGTACACCGCGGCCGTGACGTCGCCGCAGACCGGGTTCCTGGCCACCACGGTGACGATGACCTCGGTCTCGGTCTCGGTGATGGTGCCGGACGCGCCCTGGGCCGCCGGGAGGCAACCGGGGTCGCCGGGACCCGGGGTCCGGGTGACCGTGATGGACGGTGCGTCGTCCTGGGCCGCGGCCGGAGTCCCGCCGACCCAGAGGGTCGACGAGAAGGACAACACGATGACGGCCCCAGCCGTGAGCACCCGCCTCACGAGGGAGAACCTACTGCACGTCGGTGGTTCCACCAAACGAAAGCACGTCAGATGACGCGTGGATGAACGTCAGGTCCCGGCCCCGTGACGGCCCGCCCCGCCGGCGAAGCGGGCCGCGCCGGCCACGGTCTCGCCGGCCCGCACCGGCACCAGGCCGTGACGGACCTCGGCGGCCATGGCGTCGTCGTGGAGGAGGCCCCACTGGCCGAGCAGCGATGCCCGGTCCGAGCGCAGGCAGACCTGGGGGAACCCGGACAGCGAGGCCGCCAGGTCGAGGGCCGCGGCCAGCGCACCGCCCGGCGGTGTCACCCGGTTGACCAGGCCCCAGGTCTCGGCCTCGGCCCCCGAGATGCCGCGACCGGTGAGCACCAGGTCGAGGGCCCGGCTCTGGCCGATGAGGCGGGGGAGCCGGACGGTGCCGCCGTCGACGAGGGGCACCCCCCAGCGTCGGCAGTACACCCCGAAGGTGGCGTCGGCGGCGGCCACCCGCAGGTCGCACCACAGTGCCAGCTCGAGGCCGCCGGCCACCGCGTGGCCCTCGACGGCGGCGAGCACCGGCTTGGTGAGCTGCAACCGGGTGCAGCCGAGCGGCCCGGGGAGCGACATGTCCTCCTCGATGCGGTTCCCTCGGCCCTCCCCGATGGCGTGGAGGTCGGCGCCCGAGCAGAAGGTGCCCGCGGCGCCGGTGAGCACGGCGACGTCGAGCGTCTCGTCGGCGTCGAAGGCCACGAAGGCGTCGTGGAGGGCGGTGGCGGTGGGACCGTCGACGGCGTTTCGCCGCTCGGGTCGGTCGATGGTCACCACCAGCGTGCGGCCGTGGGTCTCGGTGCGGACGGTCATGGGCACAGGCTCGCGCGGTGTGACATCGGTCGCCGGGGGTTGACCGGAACGCTGCTCGTAGATACCCTGGGGGGTATGTGTAGAGCAGTCACGTGCAAGCGTTGTGGTCGTCCGAGCTGGGCCGGGTGCGGTGCCCACGTCGAGCAGGTCCTGGGCAACGTGCCCAAGGCGGACCGCTGCCAGTGCAGCGCCGCGGACCTCGCCGCCCCCCGTGCGGGTGGCGGCTTCTTCTCCCGCCTGCGCGGCTAGTTCGCCCGGCGTTCGCCGGCGCCGACGGTGCTGGTCATACGCGTCCGCCGTCCACCAGGACGTCGGGCGTGAGGGCGCCCACGTCGGTGGCGCCGCACAACGCCATGGCGACGTGGAGTTCCTTGCGCATCGTCTCGAGGACCTGCGTCACCGCGGCCTCGCCGCCGCCTGCCACGGCCCAGGCCCACGCCCGACCCACCAGGCACGCCCGGGCCCCCAGGGCCAGGGCCTTGACCACGTCGAGGCCGCTGCGGATGCCGCCGTCGACGAGCACCTCGGTGCGGTCGCCCACCGCCTCGGCCACGGCCGGCAGCGCCCGGATGGTCGAGGGGGTGTCGTCGAGCTGGCGACCGCCGTGGTTCGACACGACCACGGCGTCCACGCCCTCGTCCGCGGCGCGTCGGGCGTCGTCGGCGTCGAGGATGCCCTTCAGCACGACCTTGCCGCTCCAGTGCTCGCGCACCCAGGCCAGGTCGTCCCAGGTGACGGCCGGGTCGAACTGGGCGTCGACCCACGCCTTGAAGTCCTCGGGCCGCTTGGCGCCGGGCACCGCCGCTTCGAGGTTGCCGAAGGTGAGGGGCTTGCCGCCGATGCCCACCTCCTTCAGCCAGCGGACGTGGCGCACCAGGTCGACGGCCTTGACGGCCTTGCCGGCGGCGCCAACCGACGTGGTCATGCCGTTGCGGGTGTCGCGGTAGCGCTCACCCACCACCGCCAGGTCGACGGTGAGGACCAGGGTGTCGCAGCCCACGGCGGCCGCTCGGGCCAGCAGGGACTCGGCGTAGCCGCGGTCGCGCATGACGTAGAGCTGGAACCACGGCGGGGTCGACGTGGCGGCGGCCACCTCCTCGATGCCGCAGATCGACACCGTCGACTCACAGAACGGCACGCCGAAGCGCTCGGCGGCGCGGGCGGCCCGGACCTCGGCGCGCTGGGCGAACATGCCGGCCAGGCCCACGGGCGCCAGCGCCACGGGGATCGTCCACTCCCGCCCGAGCACGGTGGTGGACAGCCGGATGTCGGCCACGTCGCGCAGGACGCGCTGGCGGAGCCGGATGGCGCGGAGGTCGTCCTCGTTGGCTCGGAGCGTCGACTCCTCGTAGGCGCCGCCGTCGAGGTAGTCGAAGAGCTGGCGGGGCAGGGTCCGACGGGCCCGCTCGCGGTGGTCGCGGACGGAGGCGGGAGCGAGGCCCAGATCACGGTCGGGGGTGCGGAACATGGCGACGATGCTACGACCCGCTCGTCGTGCCAGCCTGGGGTCGTGGACTGGCTGGCCCGCTCGATCCTGGTCTCGATCGCCCTGACCGTCTTCCTGAACGTCGCCCTGCGCTGGTGGGCCCGCCGGCCCGGTCAGCGGTCGTCGCCCCCGGCATCGCCCCGGTTCCGGGTGCCGGAGCCCACCTGGCAGTCCGAGCGGGTGCGGGTCTGGGTGCCGTGGAAGGCGATGCTGATCGCCTCGGCGGTGCTGACCGTGGTGCTGAACCTGTTCCTCTGGTCGCGCTGAACGCCCCGTCCCGGTTCTGGAGCGTTCCGGCACCTCCGAGGGCGCCCGGACTCTCCAGAACGCCGTGACGCGGGAGGCGGGGGTGGGGGGTGTTCGTGGTCGGGTCAGCCGGCGGCGAGGATCGCCTCGGCGCAGCGCCGACCGCTGAACAGCGCGCCCTGGATCGACGGCGTGTCGCGGTGGTCGCCGCAGACCCAGCGGCGCTCGCCGACCGAGACCGTGCGCTTGGGCGAGAACGGCGGAGCGCTGTCGGGCTGACCGTGGGCGATGCGGTGCGTGCGGAGGTGCTGCCAGCCGTCGACCTGGCCGCCGAACCACACCCGCAGCTGGCGGCGGACGTCCTCGACGAGCGTCGCGTCGGCGCCGGACTCGCCGGCCGTCTCGGTGTCGTCGACGGCGCCGGGGCAGGCGGCGACCACCAGCGCCCGACCGTCGGAGGAGTACTCGGGCGCCACGTTGGTCATGACCGCGACGTTGAGCGCCGGTCCCGACCCCACGCCGTCGAGGGCGATGAGACGGTCGCGGAACGGTGGCCGATCGGCGGCGAACCACACGGCCCGCACCGGTCGGGAGGCGACCTCGGGCAGCCCGAGCAGGCGGGACGCGGCCGGGCCCTCGGTGGCCACCACGACGTGGTCGGCCGCCACGTGGCGGCCGTCGCCCAGTCGCACGCCGTCGCTGTCGATCGCCGTGACGGTCGTGTCCAGCTCGATGGTGCCCGACGCCAGGCCGTCGGCCAGCTGTCGGGGGAGCGCGCCCATGCCGGCGGCGGGCACCGCGGCATCGCCGACCGCCAGAGTGCGCAGCACCACCTCGAACATGCGCCGGCTGGCGGTGAGGTCGGGGTCGAGTTGGATGCCGCCGAGCAGCGGCCGGAAGAAGCGGTCGACCATGGCGCTGCCGAACCCCTCGGCCCGCAGGGCGTCGAGCGTGGATCCGTCCTCGCCCCGCAGCAGCGACCGGGGGTCGCTGCGGCGCAGGCGCAGCAGCAATCGGGCCAGGCGGGCCTTGTCGAGCGGCGAGCCGACCGGGGCGACCGCCGAGTCCCAGACCGCGGCGGGCTGACGCAACGGATCAGCCAACCGGTGCATCCGGTCGCCGGTCCACACCAGCGACCCGGCCGCGAACCGCCGGAGGTGGAGGGCGTCGAGGTCGACCTGTCGCTCCAGCTCCGGGTAGGCGGTGAGCAGCACCTGGAAGCCCCGGTCGAGGTGGAACCCGTCGACCTCGTCGGTGCGGACCCGCCCGCCGACGCCGTCGGACGCCTCCAGCACCCGGACCCGCCGCCCGGCCGCTTGCAGCGTGCGCGCCGCAGCGAGGCCGGCCAGGCCGGCGCCGACCACCACGGCGTCGAGTGGCTCGTCGCCGGTCCGTTCGTCGTCGGTGCGCTCCGCTGCCACGGCGGCACCCTACGGCGCGCTCAGGACGTGGCGTCCACCCAGGTGCTGGCCATGGACGAGAACTCGGTCGACGCGCCCACCCGCTCGAAGTAGCCGGCTTCGAGCGCCTCCAGCATGTCGACGCCGGGCCCGCCGACCTGGGGGTCGGCGGCGGCCGCGGCTGCGGTGACGGGGGCCGCGCCGGGCAGGTACTCGCGCATGCCGGGGGCGGCCAGCTGCGGGGTGCCGTTGCACAGGTCGGTGGGGGCCCGCAGCGGGATGTCGAGGTCGAAGAGCTCGGGGTCGGGATCGGTGGCGCCGAGGGACGCCCCGATGTTGTTGGCGTTCCGGTCCCGTGGGGTGAGCCACCAGCCCGACCCACCGGGTCCCTCGGGCGGTGCGCCCAGGAAGCGCCACTCGATGAACCGCATGATCGACGTGTGGTCGTAGGTGCGGTGGTCGACGAAGCCGGGCTTGGCGTAGGGCGACGCCAGGATCGTCGGCACCCGGAACCCGGCCTGGCCGAAGTTGTCGGCGTCGTTCGGTGACGCCAGCAGGTCGGGCAGCACCGGCGGGGCGACGTGGTCGAAGAACCCGCCCCACTCGTCGTAGGTGAGCACGAACAGGCCTCGCTCCCAGTTGGGCGAGCGGGTGAAGGCGGTGAACACGTCGCGCAGGAAGCGCTGCCCGGCGATGGGGTCGCACAGCGGGTGGTCGTCGGCCTGCCACCAGGGGAGGAACGGCGGGTCGATGTAGCTGACCGCCGGCAGGGTGCCGGCCGCGCAGTCCTCGAAGTAGCGGTCGATGGGGTTGAAGAGGGGGAGCATGCGCGGGCCCCAGAAGCCGACCGAGGGCAGGTCGGGCGAGTAGGTGCGGCAGGGCACGTTCGCGGCTCGCAGGCGGTCCCAGATCGTCTCCCACTGGTGGCCCAGCTCGGCGATCGGGATGTAGTTGTTCTTGTAGCCACCCGACTGCGCCGAGTGCAGGTAGCGGCGGTTCGGCTGGGTCGCTGCCAGGACCGAGCAGTGGTAGCGGTCGAAGGTGGTGAAGCGACGGGCCATGCGGGCGTGGAACGGCAGGTCCTCGGCCCCGAGGTAGCCGATGGCCAGCTCGTCGTTGCCCGAGCCCTCGGCCAGGAACCCGCCGTCGCGCTGGGCGCGTCCCGAGGTCCAGCTGTGCCCGGGGTCCTCGAAGCCGCAGCCCCGCCAACCCAGCTCGGAGGTGCCGCCGGTCATCGAGATGGTGTCGACCATGCGGCCGTCGGGGGTGCGGTAGGTCTGCTGCTGGGCCCCGTCGATGCCGAAGCCGGCGCCGTAGTTCCGGCGGCCCCGCTCGAGGTAGCCCTCGTCGGTGGCCAGCCAGCCCAGGTAGTGGTCGAAGCTGCGGTTCTCCATCATCAGGAAGACCACGTGGTCGATCGGCGACTCCGAGGCCACCAGGTCGAGCATCGACCCGCCGGGCACGCCTTTGGGCACGTACTCCATGCCGCCCGACCCCGGGCTCGTCGGCACGCAACCGGCCAGCATCCCCGGGCCCAGCGCGGCACCGGCGCCCAGCAGCCCGCTCGTGCGCAGGAACTGTCGTCGATCCACCCGATCCCCCTCGGCCTCACCCCGTGCAGCGGGCACAGTGTGGCCGATCCGACTCCCGTTCGGAAGGGGAGGGCCCGCGCTGCTCGGGGTCAGGCGTCGACGAGGCGGCCGGACTCCAGATGGAGCGAGCGGGTGGCGCCCGCGAGCTGCTCGCGGTCGTGGGTGACGATCACCGTGGCGATGCGGCGCTCCAGCGCCTGGGCCACCAGCAGGTCCATCACCTCGCGGCCCCGGGTGGGGTCGAGCGAGGCCGTGGGCTCGTCGGCCAGCAGCACCACCGGCTGGCGCACCAGGGCCCGGGCGATGCCCACCCGCTGACGCTCGCCGCCCGACAGCTGAGCGGGCCGGTTGCCCAGCTTGCTCCCCAAGCCGACGGCCTCGAGCAGCTCGCGGGAGCGCTGCCGGCCCGCGTCGTCGAGGTGGCCCGAGATGTGCAGCGCCAGCTCGACCTGCTCGAGCGCCGTGAGCGACGGGAACAGGTTGGAGGTCTGGAACACCAGGCCGATGGCGTCGCGTCGCAAGGTGGTCCGGTCCTTGGCCGACGCGGTCGACGCGTCGACGTCGCCGATGCGGATGGTCCCGGCGTCCGCCGTGCGCAACAGGCCGGCCACGGCCAACAGCGTCGACTTGCCCGAGCCCGAGGCGCCCGTCACCGCGACCACGTCGCCGTCGGACACCGACAGCGACAGGCCGTCGAGGATGGTCAGCGTCTCGGTGCCGTCGGGGACGGTGACCGTCACGTCGTCCAGGTGCAGGGTCATCAGCTGTCGCTCCCCAGGGCCACGATCGGGTCGACGGCGCCGATGCGCCGCAGCGCCACCAGGCTCCCGGCCATGCCCAGGACGATCAGCGCCGCCGTCGACGCCGCGATCGGCGCGGGACGGAGGCTGAAGGGCACCCCCTCGCCCACCAGCGCGCCCAGCCCCAGCGCCACGGCCACACCCAGGGCGGTGGCCACGACCAGCACGATGGCCAGCTGGCCCAGGGCGTCGCGCACTACGTAGCCGGTGGAGGCTCCCAGCGCCTTGAGCAGGCCGATCTGGCGGGTCCGCTGGACGGTCCACACGGTGAAGAAGGCGCCGACCACCAACGCCGAGATGACCATCAGGAACCCGCGGATCAGGTCCATCGTCGAGGTCTCGGCCGCGAAGCCGGGCGAGCCGGCGTAGGAGTCCTCCTTGGTGTCGGTCTCGGTGCCGGCCGCACGGTCGACCGCCGCGGCGTCCCACCCGTCGGGCGCGTTCACGGCGACGGCCGAGAAGCGACCCTTGGCGTTGTCGCCGAAGAGCAGCTGCTGCCAGGTGGCCAGCGAGGTGAAGGCGAGGTCGACGTGGCCGTAGCTGCCGGCGTAGGTGAAGCCGACCACGGGGAGCGTCTCGTCGACGCCGGTGATGGTGAGCTCGTCGCCCACCTCGATGCCCTCGTCGCGGAAGTCCTCGCTGAGGATCAGGCCCGGCTCGCCGGCCAGCGCGGCCTGGGCGTCGTCGCGGGGTGTGAGGAAGCTGCCCGGCTCGACCCCGAAGAGCGCCAGGTCCACCGTCTCGCCGTCGGCCTTCTTGGCGTTGAAGAACGACACGCCGATGGGTGAGATCTCCACGTCGTCGGAGGCGGCCTCGCGCCACGGGGCCAGGTTGGTGTCGGTCAGCGTGGACCGGCTGAAGATGTGCTCGGCGCCCTCCTGGAGGGCGAGGTGGGTGAGGGGGAGCGCCCGAAGCCCGGAGATGCCGTCGTCGACCAGGCCGGTGGCCAGGCCCGACAGCAGTGTGGTGAGGAGCGCCACGAGGGCGATCACGACACCCACCAGGGCGAAGCGTCCACGTGCGACGCGGAGGTCGCGCAGGGCGAGGAACATGGCCGCCGAACCTAGCGACGGGTCACCGGCGGGCACGATTCCCCGACCTGTGGGGCGACCGGGGGCGTAGCGTCCGGCGGATGCGACGCATCGTGGTGTTGGCGACGGCGGCGACGGTGTTGGTGGGGGCCGCGTGTTCGGGGAGCGACGAGGGTGCCGGTGCGGCGCCGACGAAGACGGGGTCGCCCGGTGCCGACGCGCCGAGCTCGACCACGACACCCGACGGGCCGACGCCCTTCACGGTCCCCGCGTCGCTGCTCGAGCGCGTCCGAGCCGCAGGCCTCGCCACCGTCGACGTCGAGTACCCCGATCAGCCCGACGATGTGGCCTGGCCGACGACGGCGTGGGAGCGGGGCGGGGTGCCGGCCGGCGTCGACGCCGCCGAGGTGGACCGCATCGTCAGCACCGCCTTCGAGGGTGGCGCCGGCCCGGGCGACGTGATCGACGCCATCCTCGTCGTCCAGGGCGGTCGTCTCGTCGTCGAGCGCTACAACGGCTGGGACCCCCAGGCTCGCCACAACTCGTGGTCGATGGCCAAGTCCATGACCCAGGCCATGGTGGGGATCCTCGCCGGCCAGGGGAGGCTCGACGTGTTCGCCCCGGCCACCGCCCCCGAGTGGCGCCAGCCGGGCGACCCACGTGGCGAGATCACCCTCGACATGCTGCTCCGGATGAGCTCGGGCCTGGACTGGGACGAGTCCTACACCGACCCCGACGGCGACGTGTTGGCGGTGCTGGGCGAGCGGGCCAAGGCCGACCGGGCGGGCTACACGGCGAACCAGCCGCTGGAAGCCGAGCCCGACACCAAGTTCGAGTACAGCACGGGCACCGCCGACATCGTGGCCCGCGAGGTCGGCCAGGTCGTCGGGTTCGGGCCGGCGTACGACGCGTGGATCCAGCAGGAGCTCTTCGATCCGCTCGGGATCACGGGTGCGGACCACCAGTTCGACGACGTCGGCGTCACCAACGGCGGCTCGTGGATCAACCTCCGCCCCGAGGACTTCGCCCGCTTCGGACTGCTCTTCCTGCGCGACGGGGTGTGGGACGGGAAGCGGATCCTGCCCGAAGGCTGGGTCGACTACTCCCGCCTGCCCACACCCACCTCCGCCGAGCGGGAGTACGGCGCCACCTGGTGGCTGCACCCCGACCCGGCGTACCCCGAGGTGTTCTGGGCATCGGGCTTCAACGGGCAGTCGATCACGGTCATGCCGAAGCACGACACGGTGATCGTGGTGCTGTCGACGACGGGCACCGACCGGGACTCCGAAGCTCGCGACGCCCTGATGGCCGCCTTCGCGAAGGTCCGCCCTGCCGCCTAGCTGACGACGGTGCCGAGGGTGCCGCAGCAGCCCATGCGGCGACAGTCCGGCACGAGCGACGTGTGGCGGACGCCCGACGCCGCCAGCCCCGCCGCCACCTCGGCGGTGGCGCCGTTCGCCAGGCGCTCGACGGTGCGGCGCGACCGCTCCAGGTCGGAGGCCGGGTCGGACTCCACGAGCGTCGACCACTCGGCGGCGGCGGTCGCCACCCGTCGGGCCGCCGCTGCCCACAGCGGGGCCAGGCCCTCGGCGGGCCTGACTCGCTCCACCTCGGCCCGCCAGTGGGCGAAGCCCTCGACCGCGGCATCGCGCCGTCGCCGGGCCGGCTCGTCGGAACCGTCGGTGGTGCGGGCGTCATCGGGCAGCGTGGCCAGCGCGCCGTAGGCGGCGTCGTCGGCCAGCACGTCGGGTGCCACCGCGAGCACCAGGTCACCCGCCTCGGGCAGCCCGGCGTTCGACATGACGACGTAGAGCTCGAGTCGGCCGTCGCCGTTCACGAGACGGTGCACGGTGCCCGGCGCGAACCAGGCGACGGTGCCCGCGCGCAGCGGCGTCTCGGCGAACCCGTCGCCCGACAGCGTCTGCACCGAGCCCTCACCGGCGATCACCAGGTACGCCTCGGTGCAGGCGGTGTGGAGGTGGGGGGTGCCGCCGGCCAGACCGTCGGCGGCGGGCCAGTCGTAGACGCGGACGTGGCTGATGCCGACGCCGCCCGGGAGCGGCAGGCCGAACTGCGCACCCGGCGTGCTCACGGGTCGCGCCGGTCCTCGGGCAGCCAGCTGTCGCGGTCCGGGTGGTCCGCGGCCAGGGGCAACGCCTCGGGCTGCCCGGTGCGCGACGACCGGTACCAGGCGGTGACCAGCTCGAGCGCCCGGCGGGCGTCGTCGAGCGAGACCGGCAGGGGGGCGTCGGCCACCAGCGCCCGGTGGGTGTCGGCCAGCTGGCCTCGCCACCCGCTGGGCGGCGCCGTCCACCCCTCCAGCACTGCCTTGGCCGACCGCTCGGCGTCCTTCGACGACCAGGTGAGCGACCAGGGCCCGGCGCCCGGCCGGTAGGGCTTGGTGGTCGACTCGACGGTCAGGTGCTCGAAGCAGAACTTCAGCCGCGAGCTCTCGGTGGTGGCGCCCAGGGTGACGGCCGCGGTCATCAGCCCACCGGAGGCCGTGGTCAGCAGCGCCGCCGCGCAGTCCTCCACCTCGATGTCGAGGAACGAGGTGGCCGCCCGGGCCACCACCTCCACCGGCTCGCCGCCCAGCCAGCACAGCAGGTCGTGGAGGTGGATCGAGTGGCTGAGCACGGCACCGCCCCGCTCCCCGGCCCACGTGCCCCGCCAGTCCACGGCGTAGTAGTCGGCGCCTCGTTTCCACATGGTCTCGCTGGTGGCGACCAGCAGCTTGCCCGGCACCCCGGCGTCGAGCAGGCGGCGGAGCTGCTGGGAGCCCGATCCCCACCGGTACTGGAACACCGGCGCCACCCGACGCCCGGTGCGGGCCTCGGCCGCGGCCAGGCGGTCGACGGCGGCCACCGAGTCGACCAGCGGCTTCTCGCAGACCACGTCGACGCCGGCCTCCAGGCACTGGACCACCTGGGCCTCGTGGAGGTGGGGTGGGGTGCAGATGTCGACGACGTCGACGCCCAGGTCGAGCAGCTCCTCCAGCGAGGTCACGCCCTTGATGCCGAGGGCCGCCATCTGGCGGCGACGGGCGGGGCTCGGGTCGGCCACGGCGACGAGGTCGTAGATCGAGCGCAGGCGCAGCAGCGCCAGCACGTGCGCCCGACCCACGCCGAGCCCGACCACCCCGATCCGCAGCTTCCGACTCACGATGTGCTCCCTTCGGCGACCCACGGACCGGCGGCGGCCTGGGCGGCCAGCGTGATGCGGCTGACCGCGACGGTGTGGTCGTGGCCCAGGAGCGTGTCGGACCCGTCCCGGACGTCGGCCAGCAGGCGCTTGGCCCAGTCCACCGGCTTGGTGGTCACGTCGAGGCGACGTACGCCCGTGGTGTCGGTGACGATGAGGTGCTCGCGGCCCCGCCTGCCGGCCACGTCCACGTTGGTGCGCACCTCGAGCGTGCCCTCGGTGCCCACGATCATCAGGCGGCCGTCGCCCCAGGTGCTCAGGCCGGTGGGGGACAGGTAGTCGACGCGGTGGGTCCCGACGACCCCGCCGGCGCGCAGCACCATCATCCCGACGTCCTCCATGCGGGGATGGGCGGCCGAGGCCACGTTGCCCACCATCGACGTGACCACCTCGACGTCGCCGTCGGACAGCCCGGCGCCGGTGGCGGCCAGGAACTGGTCGACCTGGTGCGAGCCGATGTCGACGAGGATGCCGCCCGTCGCCGACGGCTCCCAGAACCAGTCGGGCCGGCCCGCCGCGCCCATGCGGTGGGGTCCCAGGCCCAGCACCGACACGACGCGGCCGATGTCGCCCAGGCGAGCGCGTTCGCAGGCCTGGCCCACGGCCCGGTTCTCGAACCGCTCACCGAAGAGCACCCACCAGCGCTTCCCGGACTCGGCCACCGCCGCCTCCACGGCGGCCAGGTCCTCGGCGGTGGTGACGCCGGGCTTGTCGGCCACGACGTGCTTGCCGGCCCGCAGGGCGCGCACGGCGATCGGACCGCGCTCGGACGGGATCGCCGCGGTGACCACCAGGTCGATGTCGTCGGCCTCGCAGACGCCCTCCAGGCTGCGGGCCTGCACCCGACCGGGCAGCGCCATGGCCGTCATGGCGACCTTCGAGCGGTTGCCCGAGGCGTGGTAGGCGACGATGCGGGCCCCGGCCAGGCGCAGCCGGCCGGCCAGCATGAGGCCGTGGTCGTGGTCGAGGCCGACCACCCCGACCCGCACCGCGTCGCCGCCGCTCACGACGCCACCTCTGCCACCGTCACGGGCGACACGTCGAGGTCGGCCACGGAGGGCAGGTGGTCCGACAGGCGGAACCACTCCGCTCCCGGCGCGGCCCAGTCGTCGTCGAGGCGGTTGGGCACGAACCCGTCGACCACCGAGACGGGGCCGTCCGCCGACCGGAGCACCACGTCGATCCGCTCCCGAACCGAGATGTCGCGCCGGTCCTCCCACGAGGTGCAGAACGACAGGAGGTCGCAACCGACGACGTCGGAGTCCTTGGGCCATCCGGCCGTGTAGCCGCAATCCCGCACCCGGGCCGGGTCGGCCCACAACGCGGCCAGGGCCGCGGTGTCGGTCGCTGCGACCACCGGACAGGCCACGGGGTCACCGGCGGGCGCGCTGACCTCCGCCGCGGTGTCGACGAGCGGGCCGAGGCCGTCGGCCGCCTCGCCCTCGATCAGCAGTCGGTACGACGATCCTCCCGGGGCCGTGTTCACGTCACCCGCCAGCACCCACCGCCCGTCGCCGCCACGCGCCGCGTCCTGCGTCGCGATCAGTGCCCGGACGCGGCGGATCTGGGTGTCGCGCGAGGCGGCCGCCGAGCCGCCCCCGGCCGTCAGGTGGGTGCCGTAGACGGTGAGGGGGCCATCCGCGGTCTCGACGGTGACCCACACCAGGACCCGGATGACCGTGGGGTCGGTGCACGAGTCGCCGATGTTGGTCCGACCGGCGTCGGAGACCACCAGGTCGGTCCGCACCAGGATCGCCACGCCCTCGGGCGACGGCTTCGCGTCGCAGGCCCACTGGAGGTACGACGCCACCCGGTACGCAGGCCCGGCCGTGCCGCCGGTGCGGGTGGTGAGGGCCACCACCTCGTCGGCCTGCGCCTCCTGCACCACCACGACGTCGGGCCGGAGCTGTTCGACGCGGGCGACCATGCCGGCGTGCTCGTCGAACACCCGGTCGTCGGCCTGCGCGCCCAGCAGGTTCCAGGTCATGACCCGCACGTCGGCCGAGCCCACGCGGGGCGGCAGTTCGGCGGGCGGCGGCGTCGGAGGCGCGCAAGCGGCGAGGGCCGTCATCGCCGCCACGGTCGTGGCGAGCACGCTCCATCGCCTCGGTCGCGAACCTCCAGCGCCCATGCGCGTGCCCTCCCTCGGCGTCGTCCGGGCCACCAGTGAACCACGGCGCTCGGCGGCGGTACGGTGCCGCCATGAGCGACGACGCCGAGCGCGACAACCTCTGCGAGTTCCTCGACCGCGAGCGCGACCTGGTGCTCGCCGGCCTGGAGGCCCTCGACGACGTGCAGGCCCGGGCCACGCCGACGGCATCCGCGCTCAGCGCCCTGTCGATCGTGCGCCACCTGGCCTGGGTCGAGCTGTGGTGGTTCGCCCACTGCGTGGCCAGCGAGCCGGTCACGTTCCCGTGGACGGCCGAGGACCCCGACGCCGACTTCCGCCTCGACGACGCCGACACCGTGGCCTCGATCGCCGCCTTCTACCGGGAGGCCTGCGAGCGGTCCCGCCAGGTCGTCGCCGCGTCGCCGTCGCTCGACACCGTGGCGACCCATCGCCACGGTCGGGACTGCACGTTGCGTTGGATCGTCACGCACATGATCGAGGAGACCGCCCAGCACCTCGGGCACCTCGACATCGTGGCCGAGACGGCCCGAGCTCGGGCCCAGGCACCGGGAGGAGACCGATGAACGAGCAGCAGCACCCGGGCGACACGGCGTCGCTCCGCATCGAGGCACCCGCCGAGCGGTGCTGGGACCTCGTCGCCGACATCACGCAGATGGGCCGGCTCAGCCCCGAGTGCACCGGCGGCCGGTGGCTGGGCGGCGCGCCCGGCCCGTCGGTGGGCGCCCGCTTCGTCGGCTTCAACCGCCGCGGTTGGGTGCGCTGGTTCACCGTGAACACCGTCGTCGAGTGCGAACGTCCGACGGTGTTCGCCTTCCGGACCCGCGACAGCGGCACCGTGTGGTCGTACCGCTTCGAGGTCGACGACGACGCCACCACCGTCACCGAGTCCCGCCATGCCTTCCGGGAGCGCCCCGGTGTGGCCGCCGTCTTCTCCAAGCTGTTCCTGGGCGGCGCCGAGGGCCACGACGACGAGATGCGCGAGGGCATGGTGCGCACGCTCGAACGGCTGAAGGCGCTGGCCGAGCGCCCCTAGCCATGGTCGACCAGCTCGGGCTCTTCGCCGGGGACGTCCCCACCGGGCCGGGCCTGGAGCTGCGGATCTGGCGAGGTGGGCTGGCCGACGCCGACGACCACCTGGCGGCGGTGCTGGCCGGCGTCGCCTGGGAGCAGCACCACCTCACCATGTTCGGCAAGCGGGTGGCCGTGCCCCGCCTCGAGTGCTGGATCGGCGACCCCGGCTGCACCTACACCTACTCGGGCATCCGGCTGGAGCCACGTCCCTGGCCGCCGGCGGTGGCAGCGGTGCGCGCCGAGGTCGAGGGGCTGGTGGGGGAGCGCTTCGACTGCGTGCTGGCCAACCGCTACCGCGACGGCGACGACGGCGTGGCCTGGCACGCGGACGACGAACCCGAGCTGGGCCCCGAGCCGGTCATCGCCTCGGTCAGCCTCGGGGCGCCCCGACCGTTCCAGCTGCGGCGACGCGACGACCCCGCCGAGCGGCGTGAGATCGTGCTCGGTCACGGCGACGTCCTGGTCATGTCGGGGCGCACCCAGGCCGAGTGGGTGCACCGGATCCCCCGCACCAAGCGGCCGGTCGGGGCGCGGGTGAACCTGACGTTCCGCCGGATCGGTGCCGCCCGCTCCTAGCCTCGGTCCCATGCGCTCACGTCCTGCGGTCCTGGCCGCGCTCCTGCCCGTCCTGCTGCTTCCCGTCGCCTGCGGCGGCGACGATGGCTCGATCACCGCCGCGTCGACCACCACCGGCGCCGGGGGCGGCGGCGCGGCCCTCTCGGCCGAGGCCTGTGCCGCGTTCGCGGCCGACGACCCGCCGGCCGACCTGGCCGGCCTCGTGCCCGAGCGGTATCGCGAGGCTGCCGGCGCGGTCGTCTCGATGTTCCAGGCCATGGAGGACGTGGACCTCTCGGACGACCCGGGATCCGGAGCCGGCGAGCCGTCGCCGGCGGCGGTCGAGCTGGCGGACGCGCTCGCCGAACCCGGCGTCGGTGAGGACCTGGTGGCGTTGGCCGAGCAGGTCGAGGCGGACTGCGACGACGAGTCGGTCGAGGCCGCCCGGGCGCTCAAGCTGTTGGGTGGGACCTCCGCCATCGTGGCGGCGGAGGCCGACGACGCCTACTGCGCAGCGGTGGCCGGCGTGCTCACCGATCCCGAGTCGGGCTCGTCGCCGACCGACGCGGCGATGGCCGAGCTGTCGGACCTCGCGCCGCCCGAGCACGAGGAGCTGGTCGATCTCCTCACCCGGGTGGCGGCCGAGGAGGATGCGCCGACCGGCGAGGAAGGGGAGCAGACGGCCATCGCGTTGGTCGGCCTCGGGCTCTACGCCGAGGCCCGTTGCGGACAGCCCGCCGCGTTCGCCCAGATGATGCTCGGCGCCGCCTTCCTGATGATGGGCGATGCGCTCGGTGGCGACGAGGGCAGCGGCGACGGCGACGGAGTGGGTGGCGAGACCGGGACCGAGCCGCCCACCGCCGATGCGGCGGCGGCCACCGCGGCAGCGCCGTCCGGGACCGCCTTCGAGGTGATCCGTGCCGACCTCGAGGAGGACGGCGAGTACCTGGCCTCGGTCGTCGTGCCCAGTGGTTGGGACCAGGACAACTCGTTCAACGTCACCTTCGAGCCGCCCGAGGACGCGGGCCTGGGCTTCTTCACCGAGCTCGTGGTCGGAGCGGGGTGCGACGGCATGTGCTCGCCCACCGACTGGGAAGCCCGGCTGCGCGGGCCGGAGGGCTACCTGACGCTCACCCTCGACGGGTGGAGCGTCACCGAGGACCGGGCCCCCGCCGGGTCGGAGGGTGCGGTCATCACCGCCACCGACGAGGACGGCGAGGTGCTGGTGTTGGTCCTCCGCTGGGACGACGACGCCGACCGCTACTTCGAGTGCCGGGCCCGCCTCGAGGCCGAGGACGCGGCCCTCGGCCCGGCCCTGCTGGCCGCGTGCGAGGCGTCCCGGCCGGGGTGGATCCCCGTCTCGTGATCCCGGGTCGGGCGTGACCGGGCCGACCCGGCGCGCGCTCGTCACCGGGGCGGGGTCGCCCACCGGCATCGGGCTCGCCGCGGCCCGGGCGCTGGGCGCGGCCGGTTGCCACGTCGTGGTGACCGCCACGACCTCGCGGATCGCCGACCGGGTGTCTGAGCTCGGGGCCGCCGGCGTGTCGGCGAACGGCGCCGTGGCGGACCTCACGGACCCGGTGCAGGCGGCCGACCTCGTCGACCGGTTCGGCCCCTTCGACGTGGTGGTGAACAACGCCGGGATGGTCGCGGTGGGCGGTGAGCTGCTCGACGCCCCGGTCGAGTCGATCGGCGACGGCGATTGGCGCGACGCACTGGACCGCAACCTCACCACCGCCTTCCTGGTCACCCGGGCGGTGCTCCCGGCCATGCGCGCCGCCGGATGGGGACGGATCGTCAACGTGGCGTCGGTGAGCGGACCGGTGGCCGCGTTCTCCGGTGACGCCGCCTACCACGCGGCCAAGGCGGGGATGGTGGGCTTGACCCGGGCGGTGGCCGTCGAGGCGGCCGCCGACGGGGTCACGGTCAACGCCGTGGCGCCCGGATGGGTCGCCACCGGGTCCCAGACCGAGGCCGAGGCCCGGGCCGGCCGGGCGACTCCGGTCGGGCGGAGCGGCACGCCGGCCGAGGTGGCGGCCGTCGTGGCGTTCCTCTGCTCCGAGGGTGCGTCCTACGTCACCGGTCAGGTGATCGTGGTCGACGGCGGCAACTCGGTGGCCGAGGCGCGCGGCTGAGCGACGGGGCTGACGGTCGGTTGCGGGCACGGCGAGGGCCCGACAGCCTGTGCCGATGCGGATCGACTGCGACGTCGTGGTGGTGGGGGCCGGGACGGCCGGGCTGCACGCCGCCGGCCGTCTGGCCCGGGCCGGTCGGCGGGTGGTGGTGCTGGAGCGCCGGCCCGAAGGGGCGGGGGGTGCCAAGTGGTGCAACGGCGTGGTGGCCTGGCAGTTCGAGCGGGCCGGGTTGGCGGGCCCGGTCGAGCCCGAGCTGCGTGGCCACGGCGGGGTCACCCACCTGATGAGCCCGTCGGGGCGGAGCCGACTGCACGTGCACGCCAGCCCCATCCTCGAGACCGACATGCGGCTCCTGGTGGCCCGACTGCTCGACGAGGCGAAGGCCGCCGGGGTCGACCTGCGGTGGGGTGTCACCGACGTGGTCGTGCGAACCGACGTCGCCGGGCGCGTGGTCGGCGTGGACGCCTCGTGGCAGGAGGCCCCGATCGAGGTGCGGGCCGCACTGGTGGTCGACGCCTCGGGGCGGAGGGCGGTGGTGCGCGGGCAGGTCCCGGCGCTGGCCGACGCGTTCCCCGAGGTCGAGGGCGGTGACCTGTGCTCGGCCCAGCAGCTGGTGCTGCGCATCGACCACCCGGACGGTGCTCGACGATTCCTCGCCGACGTGGGGGCCGAGCCGGGCGACGTGGTCAGCCGCATGGCGCCCTGCGGGGGGTTCTCGCTCCAGAGCATCCGGGTCGAGCCGTCGTTCGAGGAGGCGTCGCTGCTCACCGGAACCATCGCCGACGGCGAGCACCGCACCGGGGCGGACCTGATGGCCGAGCTGCGGGCCGAGCATCCGTGGCTGGGGGAGCGGGTGTTCGGTGGAGGTGGGCTGATCCCGCTGCGGCGGACCGGTGCTCGACTGGCGGCGCCGGGGGTCGTGCTGATCGGCGACGCAGCGGGCCAGGTCATGGCGGCGCACGGGAGCGGCATCGGCTTCGGTCTGATCGCCGGCGCCGTGCTGGCCGAGGCAACGGCCGGGGCCACCGATCCCGGTTCGGAGGCGGCGGTCTGGCGCTACCAGGCCGCGTTCCTGCGCGAGTTCGGCCCGGCGATCGGATCCTTCGACGTGTTCCGGCGCATGAGCGTGGCGCTGGGCACCGAGGGCGTCGAACAGCTCATCGGATCGGGACTCTTCGACGAGGCGATGGCCGTCTCGGGGCTCGAGCAGCGGCTGGTCGACCCGCCGGTGGCACAGCTCGTCGCGAAGGTCGGCGCGCTCGTCGCCCACCCAGCCATCGCCCGGCGGCTGGTGCCCGTCCTCGTCCGGGCCACGGCGGCCCGCGTCGTCTACCGCTGGTACCCGACGCGACCCTCCGAGCAGCGCCTCCGTCGCTGGGCGCGCCTCGAGCGCGCCCTCCTCGCCGGCTGACGCTCACGCGCCTGCCCTCCCGACCCCTCGCCCGTCCGCTTCACCGAACTGGGCGCGATCGCTCCTGCCTGACCGGTCCGATCGCGCCCAGATCGTCAGACGTCGGATGCCGGAAGGGGCGAGCTCTGCGGCACCTCGCCCGATTGTCGGTGGCCGCTCGTACGGTGCTCCGCCCATGGGGAACATCAGCGATGTCGTGGCGGAGTTGGGGGCCAGGCAGGGCGGAGCAGTCGAACGTGGCCAACTGATCGCCGGGGGCGTCACCCGGGCGGAGATCGAGTGGGCGCTGCAGTCCGGTCGACTCCTGCCTCGTGCACCGGGAGTCATGGCGGTCGCCGGGGCGCCGGTCACCCGCTGGCACCGGCTCTGGGTCGCGCACCTCGCCTCCGGTCCCCGGTCGGTGATCGGCCTCGAGTCGGCGGGTGACCACTGGGGATTCGACGCACTTCGGCGAACCGGCCCGACGGCGCTGGTCCCGCACGCTTCGTCGCCGACCGATCCCGGGCTCTCGGTCCGGCGGACGCGTCGGCTCGAGCCGATCGACATCCGGGTCGTCGATGGGCTGCCGTTCACGACGCCGGCCCGGACCGTCGTGGACCTGGCCGCCGAGTACGGCCCCGCCCGGCTGGGGCGGGTGCTGGACTCGGCCCACTTCAGCGGCTCCGCTCGCTACGAGGAGGTGGGCGGTGTGCTCCTGCGGATCGGCGGCCGTGGGCGCCGGGGGAGCGGTCGTCTCGCCCGGTTGCTCGACGAGCGCTGCGGCGACCCCCTGGCCGAGTCGGTGTTGGAGCAGCTCCTCGCCGACCTCCTGCGGCGGGCCGGCCTCGAGCTCGGTCGGGACGCGGTCCGTCAGCACCCACTCCCGACGCTCGGCCAGGTGACCGGGACGGTCGACCTGTACCTCCCCGGCCCGAAGGTGATCGTCGAGGCCGACGGTCGGCGGTGGCACGAGCGCCAGCAGGCCATGAAGCGCGATCGCGACCGGGACTTCGCCGCCGCTCAGGTCGGCGTGCTGACCGTGCGGCTGTTGCACGAGCACCTCACCTCCGACCCGGTCGGCTCCGCCTCCGGACTCCGTCGAGTGCTCGCCACACGACCGCCTGGTGGCCTGGTCACCCCGAGTCCCGAACTGGGCGCGATCGCTCCGGTCTGACCGGTGCGATCGCGCCCAGAACGGGTGGGATTGAGCCAGCTGACGCGCCCCGCCACCGGCCGCGGGTGTCAGGCGGGCGGGGCGAGCAGGGCGGCGAGGCGGTGGCGGTCGGGGGTCTGCAGCACCAGGCGGGCCGGGCGGCGGCGGGACGTGCCGATCACGAGGACCTCCGGGTCCCGGTAGACGCACCACAGCTGGCGGAGGCCGCGCCGGCCCCGCCACGTGTACCAGCCCGCGGCGGCGACTCGGGGCAGGTAGGTGCCCCCGACGCGCCAGCCCAGCTCGGCCACGAGCTCCGCCCGTCGCGCCACACGGGTCTCGGTGATCTCGTCCCGATGCAGTCGGATGGTCCGCGCCAACGACCACACCGCGTCCATCCCCCGGAAGCGCACCACCACCTCGTCGCCCTCGACGGTCACCCCCACGGCCATGGGACCAGTGTCGCGCCGGCCCGACGCGCCGCGGAGCCGCCGAAGTACTGTCACTGCCGATGACATGACCTGGGAGGTCGCCATGGAACGCCGAGGTGCCCTGCGCCGCATCGGAGCCGTCGTCGGCATCGCGCTGGTGGGCGTGGGGGCCACCGCCTGCGTGGCGCCGCCGAACGCCAACGTCGCCTGTGCGTGGCCCACCCGGGCCGACGCCTCGATCCTCAACGTGGCCTACCCCGACGCCGGCGCCACCTACTGGGCCACCCGCTACACGCTGGGCCCCGGCCAACGGCTCGAGTTCGCCGGCACCTTCCCCGAGGCCCGCTACCTGTCGTTCATCACCTACAACGTCGGTGGTTCGGCCGTCGACACGCTGACCGACCGCGACATCGCCCCCGACGCCGGCAGCGACAACCCGTTCGTCGATCCGGCGGCCGACCCCGATCCGGAGAACCGTCGCTACACGGTCACCGTGGACGCCGACGCCGCAGTCGCCTCGGGCGACAACGCCCTCGCCCCTGCGATCACCACCGGTGGCCTCGTCAACGGGTCGGTCATCCTCCGCGTCTACGTGCCCGACGACGCGTCCGACCCCACCGGCGGCGTCGGCCTGCCGTCGATCACGGTCCGCAACCCCGACGGCTCCGCGGTGCCCATCGCGCCATGCCCCACCCAGGCTCCCGACGCCGGCATCGTCGACCTCATCAACCTGTTCGGTCCGGCCACCGACCAGCCGCCGCTGGACCCACCCACCTTCCTCCGCCCGGCGCAGCTGGGCGGCCTCTTCGCTAACCCCGACAACGCGTATGTGGCCGCGGTGATCCGTCACCAGCCCGGCCGCGTCGTCGTGGTGCGGGTCCCGTCACCGACCTTCCCCGACACCCGAGCCGGCGACCCGCCCTCGCAACCCAGCCAACTCCGCTACTGGTCGCTGTGCTCCAACGAGTACCGCAAGCCGTATCCGGTGTCGGCGTGCGTGGCCGATCACGAGGCGGTCCTCGACGGTGCCGACGTGGCCACCTTCGTCGTCTCCACCCCGGCCGACCGTCCGACCAACGCCACGGCCGCCGAGGGCGTGACCTGGTTGGACTGGGGGTCCACCGCGGTCGACGGCCTGCTGATCCTGCGCCACATGCTCCCCGACCCGTCGTTCCCCGAGAGCGCGCTCGGCGTGCCGCCCGGGTCGCCCGCCGCTGCCACCATGGGCGCGTACGCCCCGACGGCGACCACCTGCACGACCGCCCAGTTCGAGGCCGGCGGTGTGGGAGCCTGCCCCTGATGGTCGCCACCTACCCCGAGGGCACGCCCTTCCCCGGTCGCATCGGGCGCACGCTCGAGGACTCCGAGCAGGCGTTCCCGCTCGCCCCGATGCCCGCGCCCGGATCGCCCAACGTGGTGCTCGTGGTCTTCGACGACGTCGGCTTCGGTCAGCTCGGATGCTTCGGCTCGGACCTGGCCACCCCCACCATCGACGGGTTGGCCGCCCGTGGCCTGCGCTACCGGCGCTTCCACACCACCGCGATGTGCTCCCCCACCCGCGCCGCGCTCCTGACCGGTCGCAACCCCCACAGCGTCGGCATCGGTGGCATCACCGAACTGGCCTCGGGCTTCCCCGGCTACCACGGTCGCCGCAACCCCGACTGCGCCCCCATCCCCGAGGTGCTCACCCGGGCGGGCTACGCCACGCTGGCCGTCGGCAAGTGGCACCTGACCCCCGCCGAGGAGCAGCACGCGGCGGCTCGCCGGGCGCACTGGCCGCTCGGGTGGGGCTTCGAGCGGTTCTTCGGGTTCCTCGGCCCCGAGACGAGCCAGTGGGCCCCCGACCTGGTGGTCGACAACACGCCGATGCCACCGGTCGAGCGGACCGACCGCCACCTGAGCACCGAGCTGGTCGACCGGGCCATCGGCATGGTCGACGACCTCCGCAACGCCGATCCCGACAAGCCCTTCTTCCTCTACCTGGCCTTCGGTGCCGGCCACGCGCCGCACCACGCGCCGGCCGAGCACCTGGCCCGCTACCGGGGCGCCTTCGACGTGGGCTGGGACGTCTGGCGCGAGCGCGTCCACACCCGCCAGCTGGCCGAGGGCATCATCCCGCCCGGCACGACCCTCAGCCCTCGCCCGCCGTGGGTGCCGGCCTGGGACTCGCTGTCGGCCGACGACCGCGCCGTGGCGGCCCGGCTCATGGAGGCGTTCGCCGCCCTGGTCACCCACGCCGACGAGGAGCTGGGTCGGCTGCTGGCCCACCTCGACGCCACGCCCGACGGCGAACGCACCGTGGTGATGGTGCTCTCCGACAACGGTGCGTCGGCGGAGGGTGGCCCCACCGGCACCTTCAACGGCGCGTTCCTCTACAACGGACTGCCCCACGACGCCGCGGCCACCGCGGCGCGCGCCGACGAGATCGGTGGGCCGAACAGCTTCCCCAACTATCCCTGGGGTTGGGCGTTCGCCGGCAACACGCCCTACCGGCGGTGGAAGCGCGAGACCCACGAGGGCGGCATCGGCGACCCACTGGTCGTCGCCGGGGCGGGGGTGGCCACCGCGGTCGGCGACGGCGGGTCGGTCCGCCACCAGTACTGCCACGCCGTCGACGTGGGCGCCACGATCCTCGACCTCTGCGGTGTCGAGATGCCGGAGGTGCTCGGCGGCGTCGACCAGCGACCGGTGGCCGGCCGACCGCTCACGGCCAGCTTCACCGACGCCACGGCCGAGGGTCGCCGCACCCAGTACTACGAGCAGTTCGGCTGCCGGGCGATCTACCACGACGGGTGGAAGGCGGTGGCCTTCCACCCGCTGTTCCCCTACGAGCCCGACGACGACCCGTTCCGTCCCTTCGACCAGGACCGCTGGGAGCTCTACGACGTCGAGGCGGATCCCTCGGAGTGCCGGGACGTGGCCGACGAGCACCCCGATCGCCTGGCCCAGCTGCAGGAGCTGTGGTGGGCCGAGGCCGAGGCTCACGGCGCGCTGCCCCTCCAGGGCTTCCGGGGAACCATCGGAGCCCGCCTGCCGAAGCGCCAGCGCGTCGAGCTGCGCCCCGGAGCCCTGGGCCTGCCCGAGTCCACGGCGCCCGACACCAAGGCCACCGACCACCGGATCGAGGTGGACCTCACGGTGCCCGACAGCGGGGCCGAGGGCGTGCTGGTGGCCCAGGGCGGACGCTTCGGTGGCTTCTCGCTCCACCTGTGGGAGGGGCGGCCCACCTACACCTACAACTACTTCGGCACCCACCTCAGCCACGTCGAGGCGACCGCACCGCTCACGCCGGGGCGCCACCTCGTGGTGGCCGAGCTTCGTGTCGCCCGGGGCGGGATGGCCGTCCGCCTGGTGGTCGACGGTGACGAGGTGGCGACGGGCGATGTGCGTCCGCTGGTGCCGCTGCGGTTCTCGCTCGCCGGCGAGAACCTGTGCTGCGGGTACGACGACGCCACTGCGGTCAGTCCCCGCTACGCGGCGCCCTTCCCCTGCACCGCCACCATCCACCGGGCGGTCCTGGACGCCACGGGCGCCGAGCCGCCGGGTGATGAGGACGAGGCCCGGCGAGCGCTGCTCAGCCAGTAGCGGCCCCGGAGTCGCCGGCGCCGATCGCCCGGTCAGCCCAGGACGACGCCCAGGTCGCGGGCGAGGCGCCGCGTGGGTGCCTCGGGATGCAGGCCCAGCTCGTCGAGCGCTCGCCGGGCTCGCCGGAGCGCCCGCCGCGCCCCGTCGAGGTCGTCTCGTTCCATCCGGGCCCGGATCGCCAACTGGTGCAGCCGTTCGGCCCAGGGGTCCTCGGTGAGGCCGCGTTCGGCCAGTCGCTCGGCCAGCGCGGCCTCGCCGGCTTCGAGTGCGGCCTCCGCCCCCGCGGCGAGGGCGCCCAGCAGCCGGTCGTGGCGGCGGGACTCGAACGGCTCGAACCACGCACCGACCGCGGCGCCGGCCAGCGTCCGACCGCCGCTGCCACGATCCAGCCCCCGAGCCGCGGCCAACGTCCCGGCGCCGTCGCCGGCCGCCGCCGCGGTGAGCAGCCGGGTCGCCCACCGCTCCTCGTCACGGAGATCGACGCGCATCCACGGTGCTTCGGCCAACGAGATGGTCCCGCCGCGTTCGGCGATCAGCCGGCTGCCCCCGCCGCGGGGACGACCGGGATCGATCACGTCGAGGAGGTAGGTGAGCGTCACCCGGAGGTTGCGCTGGGCGGCGTCGCCGCTCAGCTCGGGCCACAGGCGCTCCGCGGCGAGGTCCCGCGAGGCGGGTGGCACCACGGCCAGGTACAGGGACAGCTCCCGGACCCGGGCCCGCTCCCAGCTGCGGTGCTCCACGGGGCGTCCGTCGACGTGCACCTCCGGGCTGCCGACCAGCCGGAGCTCGACGACGGACTCGACCGGCTCGCACCACCACGACGGCAGGTAGGGGCGGGCGGACCGGGGCGCCGGACGTCCGGTCTCGAGGTGGAGGCGGCCGGCGTGGCCGGCCTCGACCGCAGCGGCGAGGGCGGGATGTCGGGCCGCCACGTCGGCCCACCGGTCGGCACCGGCTGCTCCGAGCGCCGTGCCCAGCGACGCCGTCCACGAGGTGGAGCGCACGCTGCGCTCCGGCGGGTCGAGCTGCTCCACGATGGCGCGGGCCGCCGCCACGTCGTCGGCAGCCAGGTGCGTCATCGCCGCGGCGACGGCGAAGAGGCGCGCCGCTTCGGGGTCGCCCACCGCCGTCGGCGTCCGGGCCGGGTTCGGGTCGTCGCCCAGCTGGTGGGCCGCGACGAACGCGGCCCGGGTGGCCATGGCGACGTCCTGGACGCTCCGGGCACCCGCCGCCGCGGCCGCGGCCTCGGCGACCTCCAGGTCGCGGACGGCGCCGATCGCGTCGCCGGACATCCAGCGGGCCGTGGCCAGCAGCTGGAGGGCGGTGGCGTATGACCAGTCGCCGCCCCACCCGGTCGACTGCTCGAGCAGCGCGACGGACGTGCCCAGGTCGCCGGCGAGGAGGTGGTTGGTCCCCCGCATCATCGCCACCTGGGCCGCCCAGTCCCCGCCGAGGGCGTCGGGGGGGATCTCCTCGAGCACGCGGAGCGCGGCGGCGGGGTCACCGCTCATCTGGTGGGCGAGCGCCTCGCCGACCAGGGCCGACCAGCGGGCCGCCTCCACGCCGGCCGCGGCCAGCTCGTGGGCTCGACCGATGAAGCCGAGGATCGCCACGGTGTCGTCGCGTCGTCGGGCGACCGTGGCGCCCGCCATCCCCACCGCCACCGCCGCGTCGTGGTCGCCCAGCTCGTCGAAGCGTCGTGAGGTGGCTACCAACTGCGCGTACACGTCGTCGAGCGGTGCGCCCTGCGACGCCCGCGTGACGGCGTCGAGCCATTCGGCGTGGGGGTCGTCGGGGGGCAGCACGCCGCTGTCCCGCCAGCGCCGGAGCTCGCGGGCGCCGACCCGGGGCGGCTGGGTGGCCAGCACCGAGCGCACGGCGGTCCGGAGCTCCTCGGTGGCCCGTCCCGCCACCGCCAGACGGGCCGCCTCGCGGGCGTCGCCGACGGCGAGGGCCATCCGTGCCGTGACGGCGGCGGCCCGTCGGAGGTCGTCGGGGTCGGCCTCGAGCACCTCGGTCCATCGCGGGTCGATGTCGACGGTCGCAGCGCCGACCACCACGCCCGGAACACGGGCGAGTCGGCCGGCCGAGGAGCCATGCCCGGCGCCCACGCTGGCCACGGCGTCGGGCCGGCTGAGCCCGAGGTGGGCGAGGACGGCCAGGAGTCGACGGTCATCCGCGTCGAGGTCGGCCATGGCCGCAGTCCGCAGGTCGGCCAGGCCGGGCGCCGCCTCCGAACCGTCCCGCCCCGTGAGCTCGTCGACGTCGAGGTGGACCACCCCGAGCTCGGCGAAGCCGTCGGTCCCGTCGGTGCTGCCGAGCGCGGCGCCGGCCACCAGGAGGCGGACGTCGGTGGATGCGGCGAGCGCGGCGGCGACGAGCGCATCGACCAGGACCCGTTCCCCGCGGTGCACGTCGTCGATGACGAGGAGGACCGGACCGGAGGACCGCGCCGCGAGGTCGCGGCTCAGCCCGATGAGGCCGTCGCGCCCGCGGGCGGGGACCACGCCGGCCAGGTCGCGGCGCAGGCCCGCGGCCACCTGGGCCGGGGTGGCCGCCCGGGCCACGACGGCGTGGTGCGCCACCCGCAGGCCACGATCGCGGGCGACGGCCACGACCGCGCCGACTGCCTCCCGACGGCCGGAGGTGACGTGGCCGTCGAGCAGCGCGACCCGCCAACCGGCGCGGTCGAGGAGCTCGGCGATGCGAGGGGAGGGCGGGGGGAGGGGGCCCGGCACCCGGCCAGTATGGGACGTCGCGACAGCGGCGGCGTCACCAGATGCACGCACGCTCCCCAGCTAACGGCCCGCTAGCGGCCGGTGCGTACGTTCCGGCGCTGAGCTGGGAGGCGAGGGTGGACGAGATCCTGTTCGGAGAGATCGCGGGCGGCGGGCGGAGCCCGGCCCCGGGACGTGCCTGGGGAGTGCGCGTCCCGGGGCGTTGGCGGCGCGTCGGGCTGGTGACGGCGGTGCTGGCGGCGCTCGTCCCGACGGCCGAGGGGCTCGTCTCGCCTGCGTCGGCAGAGGTGACCACCACCGTCCACGTCATCGGCGAGGGCTTCCAACCCGTGCGCATCGGACCCGATGGCTCGGTGGCGGGCTTCCTCCAGAACGTCAACCAGTTCCGGGTCGCCGTATGGGACGGCACGCAGATCGTCACCCGGTCGAACGAGTCGGGCTACCTGCGCGCCATGAACGACGCGCGCACGGTGGTCGGGCTGACGCCCGCCTTCCTGCCCGCGGCATGGACGTCGGCGGGGCGGCAGCTGCTCCAGGTGCCGGGGACGGAGGTCCTCCGCAACGGCGTGCGCGACGTGCTCGGGATCTCGCCCCAGGGGCGGATCATCGGCGTCACGAACTGGCGGGGCGCCACCACCGGTGGCAACACCGGGGTCGTCGACGATTCCAACATGGTCCGGTGGGCGACGCCGAGCTCCGACCTCGAGCTCATCACGCCGCTGTCCACGGCGCTGGCGATGTCGTCGGCGTCCGGCCTCGTGCTCGGCCTGGACTTCGGCAACTCGTTCCGGTACGGCTTCTACAACGCGGACGGCACTTCCAACAGCTTCAACCCCATCAGCGGGCTGCCACCCGGCTCCCTGCTGGGGCTGAAGATGTCGCGGCAGGGGGTCATCGTCGGCCAGTCCGCCGTCACCGGCGACCTCTTCCTCTGGGCGCAGGGATCCGTCCAGAACCTCAACGGCCTGTCCTCACCCACCGCGGTGAACGACGCCCGGTACGTGCTGGGCTTCTCCAGCTCGCCGACGGGGTCCCAGGCGGCGTTGCGAACGCCCGACGGCGACATCGTGCCGCTCCTGCCCGAAGTGGCATCGGTGATCCCGGCGAACGCCACCTCGGTGAGCCTCCAGCCCGTCGACATGAACGAGGACTGCCAGATCGCCCTGACGCTCTCGTACGCGGTCCCGACCGGGACGGGGACGACACGTCGGTTCGTGACGACGGGCATCCGCGTCGACCTCGACCAGTGCACGGCCCGGAGCCTCACCGTGAACTCCACCGGCGACGCCTCGGCGACCGACCCTGCCGAGGACGGCTGTGACACCGGCGGCACCGTCGGTGGATCGCCCGAGTGCACGCTGCGAGCCGCCATCGAGGCGGCGAACGCCAACGGCGGCGGGGAGATCACCTTCGACATCGATGGCGGCGGTACACCGACCATCCAGCTGGGCAGCGCCCTTCCGGCGGTGACGCAATCGACGGTGATCGACGCCACCAGCCAGCCGGGCGGTCGGGTGGCGGTGAGTGGACCGAACACCGTGACCGCCCTGACACTCAGCGGTGGCACCTCGACCGTCAAGGGCATCGTGTTCCAGGGGGTGGACCGCGCCATCGCAGCCACCGGCGGCACGGGTCACCGGATCGAGGGCAACCGCGTCGGCACGAACGCGGACGGCACGGCCACGGTGGGGACGCCGGTGAACGTCGGGGTCCGGATCGGCGCCCCCGACGTCGTCGTCGCCGACAACCACCTGGTGGCGCGGGTCGGTGGTGGCTCGATCGTCGCAGGGTCGGGAGCGACCTTCCGGGACAACCTGATCGGCGTCGATGCCACCGGCTCGACGAAGCTCGGCGAGACCCAGGGCGGCGTGATCCTCTTCGGGTCGGACGGGACCGCGACGGGCAACGTGATCGTGGCGTCGTCGGCCGGCGTGCTCACCTCCGGACCCGGGGCCGAGGGTGCGTCGATCGTGGACAACACGATCGGCCTGAACGCGGCGGGCACGGCGCCGTTGGCGATGGACGGCTACGGCATCCGCGTCGACGCGACCCCGGGGGTGACGGTGACCGGCAACCGCGTCGGGGATGCCGGCAACGCGGCGATCTCGGTGACCGGGACCGATCAGCTCACCGAGCTGCCCGATGGCGATCTGTCGCCGAACCCGTCGAGCGACGCCGACGAGGGCGGCACCGTCACCGGCGGCGATGTCGAGCTCCGCGGGAACGTCGTCGGCCTCTCGAGCGGCGGCTCCGAGGTCGTGCCGGGCACGGCACCGATCGGGATCGAGGCCTTCGGTGACGCCTCCGACGTCCGGGTCGTCGACAACACGGTCGCCGGTCAGACGGAGGCGGGCATCGACATCTTCGGGGGCTCGGGCCACCGTATCGAGGGCAACCGCCTCGGCTGGAACGCCACGCTCTCCGCACGCGTGCCCCAGGACACCGGCGTGCGCCTCCAGAAGGTGACCGACACCGTCGTCGGCGGGTCGACCGCGGCGGGGCCGAACGACATCGGGTCCGCCGAGTCCGGGGTGGATCTGGGCGACGGCGCGGACGGTGTGCGTCTCCTGGGCAATCGCATCCGGGGCGCCCGGCGCGGCGTCTACGTGGGCTCCGGGGCGACGGCGACGCGGATCGCCGACAACACCATCTCGGGCGGTGCGCTCGGCGTCTACAACGAAGGCGAGGGCACGGTCGTCGAGGAGAACCGCATCGGCACCGACGACGCCGGGACGACCGTGGTCGGCAACACCGCGGGAGGCATCCAGGCGTCGGGCGGCGACATGGCGGTGACGCGCAACACCATCGCCGGGAGCGGTGTGGTCGGCGTCCAGATCGACACCGGCGCGGTGGCGACGCTGCGCGGCAACCGGATCTTCCAGAACGGCCAGCTGGCGGTCGACGGTGCCGGCGCGTTGGCGGCCCCGAGGCTCGCCGCCGCGGTCCGGACCGCCGAGGCGCCCGATGCGCGGACGGTGCTGGTGGTCGACCAGCTGCCTCGGGGCGTCGGGGGACGCATCGAGATCTTCGCGTCGGACAGCTGCGACGTGGACGAGGCCCGGTACGCGCTGGACGTGGAGCGGACCAAGGAGGCCGACAGCGAGCGGCAGGTCATCGTGATCCTCGGGAACTCGACCCGCCGCCACTTCACGGCCCTGTTCACCGACGCGGAGGGGAAGTCGTCGAAGCTCTCGAAGTGCATCGACGCCGACGCGACCGTCGACGGCGATGGTGACGGCGCCGCCGACCAGATCGAGGGGATCCTCGACCTCGACGGCGATCCCGCCGTCGCGCTCCTGGTCACGGACCAGGAGCAGCTGCTGCTCGTCGGGTCGATCGGGCTCCCCGACCCGGCGGATCCGACCGGCCCGCCGTTGGCGGTCGCCGGCACGCTGCGGAACGTGGCTGCGGTGGACGACCCGGCTCCGGGTGGTCGACCGCCGAACATCGAGCTGCCCTACGGCGTGGTCCGGTTCGAGGTCGACGTGCCGAACCCGGGCGATCGCACGGCGATCGCCTTCCTGGCCATCGACGACGCGGCCCGCCCGGCGGGTGGCTACTGGAAGTACGGTCCGCAGACCTTCGGCGGTTCGTCGAGCTGGTACGACTTCGCCCCCGACACGGTCTCCGGGACGGGTTGGTTCGCCAGCGGCTTCCTGGGCGTGCCGTGGCAGGGCGGCGTCGTCGGGGGGATCCTGCTGAAGGACGGCGCCCGGGGCGACGCCGACCTCTCCCCGAACGGCCGGATCGTGGACCCGGGCGGCCTGGCGATCGACTCGTCCGGTCCGCCCCCGACGACCACCACGACGACCTCGACCACGTCGACGACGACGACGGTGCCGCCGACCTCCACGACCACCTCGACCACGTCGACGACGACCTCGACGACGACCTCGACGACGACCTCGACCACGACGACCACGTCGACCACCGTGCCGGTGACCACGACGACCACGTCGACCACCGTGCCGGTGACCACGACGACCGTCGATCCGAAGGTGACCACCACGACGGCGAAGCCGTCCGCGACCACGACGACCACCGATCCCAAGGTGACCACCACGACGGCGAAGCCGTCCGCGACCACGACGACCACCGAGCCGAAGGCGACCACCACGACGGCGAAGCCGTCCGCGACCACGACCACGGTGCCACCGGCCGCACCCTCGGTGCGGCTGACGGCCTCGGCGTCACGGCTGCGGCCCCGGAAGGCCGTGCGACTGACGGCTCGCGCGGCGGACGTCGGAGCGTGGTCGATCACGCTGATCCGCAACGATCGGACGGGCAGGGTCCACCGCGTGTGCGTCGGCGACGGCGACTGCGCGGTGTCGGTCCGCAACGGCGCGGGCACGCGCACCTACCGGGCCACCGTCCACCAGCTCTCCCTCCGGGGTCTCCGGACCGTGGCTCGCTCCGAGGCGGTCACGGTCCGGTGGTCACGCTGAGGTCGGCGGCCCGAGCCTCGGCTCGGGCCGCCTCCTCCGGCCGACCTGACGCTCGGTAGAGCTGCGCCAGGTTCGCCCACGCCTCGGCCCGGCGCGGCGCCAGGCGGGTGGTCTCGATCCACCAGCGCTCGGCCGCGTCCGCGTCGCCACGCCCGGCGGCCACGACGCCCAGGCCCAGGTGCGCCCGCCACGAGCTGGGGGCGGTCACCCCCAGGACCCGGCGGTAGGTTCGCTCGGCTTCGTCGAGGCGGCCGAGCGTCGTGAGCAGACTGGCCCGGTCCACCTGCACCTCGGGGTCATCGCGGGCTCCGGTCAGGCGCTCGAGCGCGTCGCCGACCGCTCGTGAGGCGCCGGGGTCGCCGGCCGCCACCCGGCGTTCGGCGATCCGCGCCCGGGCCTGGTCGATGTCGGAGCGGTGGGGCGGCACGTCGGCCACACCGGTGAGGGCCGCGGTGGCCTCGACCAACCGGCCATCGGCCGCCCGTTCGTTCGCCGTGGCCAGTGCCCGGTCGGCGGCCAGGTCCAGAGCGAACCACGTCGTGGCGGCCACCGCGCTCACGAGCAACGCCGCCGTCCCGATCCGCCGGCCGACGTCGGAACCGGTGGGCGCCGGTGCCGGGTCGTCGCCGCCGGCCTGCGGGGCCAGGAGCAGCCCCGTCACCAGCCACGCCAGCGGATCGAGGGACGCATCGCCGAAGGCCACGAGCAGGTGGACCAGGTAGCCCATCGCACCGGCAGCCAGGGCCCGATGGATGCGGCCCCGGGCCAGGGCCCGTCGCCCGGCCCGACCGACGGCCACGAGCAGCACCCCCAGGGCCACCGCGCCGACGAGGCCCGTGGTCACCGCCGTGTCCAGCGGGAGCGAGTGCGCCCGGTCGTGCAGCTCGTCGCTCTGGTGCCGGGCCTCGAAGCCGTCGTCCATGGCCGCCGGCAGCACGATCCGCTGGGTGTCGGGGCCCGAGCCCACGATCGGCCGGTCGCCGACCGCTCGAACCGCCACGGTCCAGAGGTCGAGGCGACCGGTCGCCGAGTCCCGGACGATCACCGGGCTGGAGACGGCCACGCCGACCCCGACGGCGATCACGAGTGCGAGGACGGCCAGCGCCAGCTGCCCCCGTCGCTCCCGCAGCCAGGGCCAACCGAGGACCAGCGCCGCGGCCGCCGCCCCGACCCATGCGCCACGTGACCCGCTCAGGGCCAGCGCCACGGCGCCCAGTGCGGTGGCCGCCTGTGCCGCGGTTCGCCACGCCCGAGATGTGGACCGGGTCTGGATGGCGACCATCGGGCCGAGCAGCACGAGGTGCGCTCCGAGAAACGTGGCGTTGCCCCAGGTCGAGCGGACCCGACGCGTGCGGGCCAGGTCGCCGATGGCGAGCAGGTCGACGTCGAGCGCTTCGAGGATCGCGATCACCGCCACGATCCCGACGCCGACGACGGCGGCCCGGGCCACCGAACGGATGACCGCAGGCCGGTGCCCGACGCTCGCCCCGAGCACGAAGGCCCCGAGCGGGAGCAGCCACGCCACCACTCCGGCCTCGCGTTGCGGCGATCCGAGCACACTCACGACCGGGGCGATCCCCGTCGACGCGGTCACGGCCAGGACCACGAGCCAGGCCGCCCAGGGGCCTCGGGCCGGCCAGCGCAGTCGACCGCCGCCGGCCAGCGTGGCGGCCAGGCCGACCGGCACCAGCAGGCCCAGCAGCACCAGCTTGGGCAGCAGCGCCCAGGTGAGCGCACCGGGGTCGACCGCGAGGGGAACGAGCCCGATGACCCCGACGCAGGACCACCGGGCGACCGTCGACCAGCGGTCGGGAAGCGGTTCGCCGGGCGCGGCCACCCCTCGACGCTACCGAGCGATCGGTCGAATCCCGTGGGGACCGTCCGGGGTGGGGACTACCGTCGAGCCATGGCGACCACGGTCCTCGGCACCTGCCACCACGACTGTCCCGACTCCTGCGGATGGGTGGCCACCGTCGAGGGCGGGCAGGTGGTGGAGCTGCGGGGCAACCCCGACCACCCCACGGCCCGGGGCGAGCTCTGCCCCAAGGTCAACCGCTTCGTCGACCGGCTCTACGCCCGCGACCGCATCCTCCATCCCCTCATCCGCACCGGCGCCAAGGGTGCCGGCGAGTTCCGCCGGGCCACCTGGGACGAGGCGCTGGCCCTGGTGGCCGAGCGGGTGGGCGCCGTGATCGAGCAGCACGGCGGCGAGGCCGTGCTGCCGTGGTGGGACGCCGGCACCCAGGGCCTCATCCAGATGTCGTGCCTCGACCGGCCGTTCTTCGCCGGACTGGGGGCCACCCGCTCCCACGGCGCGGTGTGCGGCGCGGCCGCCAAGGAGGGCTTCGCCGCCACCTACGGGTCGGGGCGCAGCGCCGACGCCTTCGACCTCCGCCACGCCGAGCTGGTGCTGCTGTGGGGCACCAACACCCGCCTCACCAACCGCCACCTGTGGCCGGCGGTCGAGGAGGCCCGAGAACGCGGCGCCGAGATCGTGGTCATCGACCCCGTCCGCACCATGACCGCGGGCTCGGCCGATCGCTTCCTCCAGCCGCTGCCGGGGACCGACGCCGCGCTCGTGCTCGGCATGCTCCACGTGCTGGTCCGCGACGACCTGGTCGACCGCGACTACGTCGAGCGGTACACCAGCGGCTTCGCCGAGCTGGCCGCGTCGGTGCGGGACTGGACGCCCGAGCGGGCCGCCGCGGCGTGCGGCCTCGACGCGGCCGACGTCGAGTGGCTGGGCCGCCGCTACGGCGAGGCGAAGCCGGCGTTCATCCGGACCCTCATCGGCGCCGAGCACCACGAGCACGGCGCCCGGTTCTTCCGCACGTTGGGATGCCTGCCGCTGGTGACCGGGTCGTGGCGCCACCTGGGCGGCGGCCTGTCGCGATCGGTGGGGTCGTGGAACGACGTGAACGTCGACGATTCGGTCTACGACGCGCCGTCGAGCACCCGCTCGCTCAACATGGCCCAGCTGGGCCGCTGGCTGGAGGACCCCACCGTCGGCGTGCACGCCACCTTCATCTGGTGCGGCAACCCGGTGATCTCGCTGCCCAACGCCGGCGCCATCCGCCGGGGCCTCGAGCGCGAGGACCTGTTCACCGTCGTCAGCGAGCAGTTCCTCACCGACACCGCCGCCTACGCGGACGTGGTCTTCCCGGCCACCACGCAGCTGGAGCAACTGGACGTGATCCCGCCCTGGGGTCACCTCTACCTGGGGTGGAACGAACCGGCATGCGCCCCGCTGGGCGAGGCCGTGCCGAACACCGAGCTGTGGCGGCGACTGGCCGCGGTCATGGGCGTGGCCGACGAGCGCTTCGACCTCGACGACGAGGCGCTCGTCCGGATGGCGCTGGTCGACGTGGACGTGGACGCACTCCGTCGCGACGGCTTCGTGCGCCTGGCGGTGCCCGATCCGTTGCTGCCCTACGCCGAGGGTGGCTTCGCCACACCCAGCGGCAAGGCCGAGCTGTGGGCGGGCGACCTCGACGCGGCAGGAGCGCGGGTGCCCGACGCCCTCGACGCTGTCGAGGGGCCCCACAGCGGTGATGTGGCCCACCCACTGGTGCTGCTGTCACCCAAGACGCACCCGCGGTTCCTGAACTCCAGCTACTCCCACCACCACGGCCACCTCGAGCGTGGGCCCTACGTCGAGCTCGACCCGATCGACGCGGCGGCCCGCGGGGTGGGCGACGGCGACGAGGTCCGGGTCCACAACCGGCGGGGCGAGCTGCGCCTGCCGGTGAAGCTCAGCGACCGGCTCCGGCCGGGTGTGGCCGCCGTTCCCTGGGGCTGGTGGGGAGCCGCGGCGAACGTGAACGCGCTCACGAGCGACGAGCTGACCGACTGGGGCGGCGGCGTCGCCTACAGCGACACGCGCGTCGAGGTCACCCGGGCGTGAGCCCGGGGCCCGGCCGCGCCACGGTCAGGCGTCGATGCGCTTCGCCACGAAGGTGATCTCGGCGCGGTCCGAGCTGGTGCCATCGGGCGTGACGGTGCCGCACGCCTGCTCGTCGTCGACCGAGATGAAGGTGACCGTGTGGGACTCCGTGGGCAGCGAGCGCCCGGCCGCGGTGTAGATGGACTGCGAGTTCACCTGGGTGGCCGAGTCGGGCGAGGCGACCTGGTCGAGGTAGTCGGCGCCGGGTTCGATGGGACCGCCGGTGTTCTCGATGGAGAACGTGGCCAGGACCTGATCGCCGGTGAGCGTCGGCATGAGGATGCCGCGGGCGTCGTCCTCGGTGATGGCGTAGTTGGCGAAGGTGAGGGTGGCCGACTGCGGGTTGGTCGCTCCCTCGTTGTCGCCCAGGATGTCGATGTACGCGGTGGTGGCGTCGACGGTGACGGTCCCCGTGGCCGTGGTGACCGAGATCGAGGTCGCGGCCGGGCAGTCGCCCTCGTCGGCCGCCTCGGTGGTGGTGGTCCCGTCCTCGTCCGCCCCGGCGTCGGCCGCGGTCGTGGTCGACTCGGCCGCGGGTGCGGTCGTGTCGGTCGACTCCTCGGTGTCGGATCCGCACCCGGCCACGGTGGTGGCGAGGGCGACGAGGACGGCCAGGGACGCGGTGCGGAGGGAGCGCTGCATGGGCACTCCGTCGGCCGGGATCCGGATCGGTTGAGTCCTCCGCCGGCGACGCCTCGGTAGGGTGCGCCCGTGGGGAGGACCGGGTCGCGAGCCGCCGCGGCGTGCCCGTGCGGGTCGGGGTCGGCGTCCTCCCGGTGCTGTCGCCCGTTCCACCTCGGGGTCGAGGTCCCACCCACGGCCGAGGCGCTGATGCGGTCCCGCTACAGCGCCTTCGCCAAGGGGTTGCCGGCCTACCTGCTGGCCACCTGGCATCCGTCGACGCGTCCGCCCGCGGTCGAGCTGGATCCGTCGCAGCACTGGGACGGACTCGAGGTGATCGCGACGACCGACGGCGGCCCCGACGACACCACCGGCACCGTGGAGTTCCGGGCCCGTTGGGTGGGACCGGGCGGTGTCGGGCGGCTCCACGAGATCAGTCGCTTCGTGCGCGTCGACGGGCGGTGGACCTACGTCGACGGCGACGTCGACGGCCGGTGAGCGGGCGAGCCGCCGAGGGCGGGCCCGACGCCACCCGAACCGCTCGGGACCGGCTGATCCTGGCCGTGCCCGTCGTCGTCGGCCTGCTCGCGGCCTGGTACGTGATGCGGCACGAGGTGCTCTTCGACCCGGACTCGGGTGGCTACGTGGACGCGGCACGGCGGATCGCCCGGTCGCCGGCCGAGGTCCTCCGGCCGCGGCTCGGCGGGCAGATCGTCAACGTCGGGCTCCATCCGCCGCTGTACCCGGCCGCACTGGCCGTGTTCGGGGTGGTCGGGGGCGAGATCGCCGGGGCCCGGATCCTCAACCTGGCGGTGCTCGCCGCCACGCTCTGCCTGGTGGCCGGGACGCTCCGGCGTCGGACGTCGGCGACGACGGCTGCGGTGGCGGTGTGGGCGCTCGTCGTCTCGCGCGGCTTCGTGGTGCGGCTCCACGGGTTCGTGATGTCCGACGGGCTCTACCTGGCGCTGGCGCTCGGCGCCCTGGTCGCCGCCGACCTCGCCGCGTCGGACCTGGACGATGATCGCCGCCGACGTCGCTGGACGGCGGCCGCCGGCCTCCTGGCGGCCGCCGCGGTCCTGACCCGCCTGGTCGGGGTGGCGCTCGTCGTCGCGCTGGGGTGGTCGATCCTGCTGGGTGATCCCGATCGCCGCCGCGGTCGCCGTCGAGCGACCGCGGCGGTGACCGTGGCGGCGCTCCCGGTCGTCGGGTGGTTGGCGGTCCAGGGGTGGACGCGCGCCGACACGGCGCGTGTGGGCGGCGCGCCGATCCACCTGCCCGAGGCCCTCGAGTCGGGCCGCGAGGCGGTGCGCCTGCTCCTCCCGGAGCTGATCGTCCGGACGTGGCTGGGAACCGCGGCCGCCGCCGTCGTGCTGGTGGCCGGCGCGGTCGCGCTGTTCGTCGTGCCGGTCGTCGTCGGGCGCTGGGTCCGTCCCACGATCGACCCCGCCCGGCGCCTGGCCGGATCCCTGCTGGCGTTCGGCTGGTGCCACCTGCTCGTCGTGGTGACGGCCCGCCTGGCGGTCGACCGGTTCATCTGGATCGACCTCCGCCACCTGATGCCGACGTGGGTGGCCGTCGTCGTCGCCGCCTGCCTCTGGTGGGGATCGGGCCGCTCCGAGGTGGTGGACCGGTTTCGGACCGCGGTGGTGGGCGCCACGGTCGTGGTGCTGCTGGGCGCCTCGATCATCCTGTTCCGCTCGGTCACGTGGCCCACGGGACCGTGGGGCAACCTCCGGTCCCAGTGGGGCGACTCGCCGATCGTGGCGGTGGTGGCCGAGGTGCCCGACGGGGTGGTCGTGCACACGAACCGGCCCGACATCACGTCGTTGCTGGCCGGGCGGACCAGCGTGGCGCTCCCGCTGCGCTCGAGTCCCTCGACGGGTCGCCCGAACCCGGCCTTCGCGTCCCAGATCGCCGAGGTCTGCCGCGACGTCCGGGCGGGCCGGGGGGTCGTCGTGCTGGTCGACGACGGCGACCCGGACTGGGCGCTGCCCGAGGAGGTCGTCGTGCGCCTCGTCGGCGTCGAGCCGGAGCGCCGCGTCGAGGGCGGCGTCCGGTTCAGCCGTGCTGCCAGAAGATGCGGCTGACGAGCATCTCCCTGCCCACAAAACCGGCGTCGTTCAGCTCGGCGATCTCGCCGTCGCTGAGCGTCCAGCCGAGCGCGCCGGCGTTCTGCGCGGCCTGGCCGGCGTTCTTCGCCCCGGGGATCGGCACGAGGCCCTTCTGGATCAGCCACCGCAGGGACACCTGGGCCGGCGTGCGGTCGTGGACCTCGCCGATCCGCCGCAGCACCGCCACCAGGCGGTCGACCTGGTCCATCGGGTGGTTCGAGAAGGTGCGGCGACCGGGCGGCGGGTTCTGGGCCGAGTACTTGCCGGTCAACCGGCCCTGCCCGATGGGGGAGTAGGCCAGCGGGACGACACCCAGCGCGCGGCAGGCGTCGACGAGCCCGCTGGTCACCGGCCGCATGCGCAGCAGCGAGCACTCGATCTGGTTGCTGGCCAGGGGGACGCCCCGCTTGGCCAGCTCGGCGTGGATGGCGCCCATCTCGGCCGCCGAGTAGTTCGACACGCCGACCGCCTTCGTCAACCCGGCCCGCACCAGCTGGGCCAGGGCCTCGGCCCGAGCCGCCGCGCCCCGGGGGTTGATCGGGCCGTGCAGCTGGTAGAGGTCGACCTGGTCGACGCCGAGGCGTTCGAGCGACCGTTCGAGGGCGACGCGGGCCGCCTGCACCACCTTGACCTTGTGGGGCAGCGGGTAGAACTTCGTGGCGATCACCACCTGCTCGCGTCGCTCCGGCGATGCCGCCAGCAGGCGGCCGAGGATGCGCTCGCTCTCGCCGCCGCCGTACACCTCGGCGGTGTCGAAGAAGGTGACGCCGCCCGCCAACGAGGCGTCGAGCGCCTCGGCGATCGTCGTCTCGGAGATGGTCGTGTCGTAGCCGCCCATGCCCCAGGTGCCCTTGTCGCCCCAGGCCCAACAGCCCACCCCCAGCGGGGCGACGGGACGGTCCAGGCCGGGGAAGGTCACGAGCTCGGTCACGGCGCGCAGGCTACGACGCGCCGGCACGCGGCGTCGCGTGGCCCGGTCAGACGTCGAGGTCGCGCAGCTGCTGGGCCTGGCCGGCCAACCCGGCGGCGGCTGACCGCAGCTCCTCGACCACGGCGGCCGACTGGTGGGCGCTGGCCGCGACGGTCCCCATGGAACGGGTGATCTCCTGGGCGGTGGCCGTCTGCTCCTCGACCGCGGCGGCGATGGTCTGCTGCTGGTCGGTGATGCCCTGCACGGTCTCGGCGACGGTGCGGATCATCTCGCTCACCTCGAGCGAGTCGCCCTGGATCGCGCCGACCATGTCAGAGATGCGCTGGGTGGCCTCGCCGGTGGCACGGGCCAGCTCCTTCACCTCGGCGGCGACCACGGCGAAGCCCTTGCCCGCCTCGCCGGCCCGGGCTGCCTCGATGGTGGCGTTGAGGGCCAGCAGGTTCGTCTGGGCGGCGATGTCCTGGATGAGCTTCACGATCTCGCCGATGGCCACGCTCGACTGCTCGAGCTGGGCCATCTGGCTGGCGCCGTGGTCGATCATCGTCTCGACCTGGGCGGCGGCGCCCGCCGCCGCCGACGCGTTGCGGGCGATCTCGGAGATCGACGCCACCATCTCCTCGGACGCGCTGGCCACGGTGCCGGTCTCGAAGGACAGCTGCTCGGACGACCCGCTGAGCTCGTCGCCGGTCGCGGCCAGCGAGTCGGCGGCGTAGGCGAGGTCGGACGCCACCTGACGGGCCATCGCGGAGATGGCGTCCTGCTGGGTCACGTCGTCCCAGCTCACGATGTAGCCGTAGATCCCCCCGGCCTCGTCGAAGATGCCGTTGATGTGGGTGTCGAGGGTGACCTCGCCGAAGCTGAAGCGGGCGGCGTGGGGGAAGTTGGCCGGGTTGCGCAGGATCCGCTCGACCGCTTCGGGGTCGCGGTGGAAGCGGTGGATGGACCCGCCGATCATGTCGACGAGACCGACGCCGAAGGTGGCCCGGATCGACGGCTCGATGGTCTGCACCGTCGCCTGGGCCTGCCGGTTGGCGTAGACCATCACGAAGTCCAGGTCGGCGGCGAAGACGTTGGCCGGGAGGCTGTCGAGCATGGCGCGGAGCGTGCCGTGGGCGCGGAGGAGGTCGCCGGGGTCGCCGGCGCGGCGGGCGGGACGCTGCAGGAGGGTGGGCATGGCGACCCCATCGGCACGGAGGGTTGCCGGATGCAGCGAACGGGCAGAAGTGCCTACGCGCTTTTCGTCCGACGGCCCGGTCCGCCGCGGCGGTCGGAGAAGTGCCGCCCCTCCATGTAGCCGGGTGCCGTGTCGGGGCGGCCGCGTCGTGACGTCCACCGCCAGGTGACCGAGACCCGGGGCTCGCGGACCTCGGGAGCGGCGGGTACCCCGTGCAGCCAGTCGCGCTGGGCGGCACCGCCCATGACCAGCAGGTCGCCCTGTCCCGGTGTCAGCACGACGTCATGGCCGGTGTCCCGCCGGGCGTCGGGGTCGCGCCAGTCGCCCCGGGGCCGCAGGACGAAGGGTCGGCGGGCGCCCAGCACCACGATGGCGATGAGCGTGTCGTCGAGCCACCGCATCTCGCGATCCGAGTGCAGGCCCTGGAAGTCCGTGCCGTCGCGGTACTGGATGGCCACGGCGTCACCACCGAAGCGAACCCGGTACGTGGCGTCGAGGTGCAGCCCCGCCTGGCGGAGGGCGTCGGGCATCCGGTCCGCCCGGAGCGACGCGCCCAGGCGGCGCTCCTCGACGTAGCGGTCGTAGCGCCAGGTCTCGCCCTGAGACCAGGGCACCTCGGCGAGGACGGTGGCCAGCAGGGCGTCGGGATCGACGACGAAGCCCTCGACCAGGTCGACCCAGGCGTCGTCGCCGAGCGGGATGCGGCGCACCTCGGCCTGACGGTGGATGCCGAGGCGGGAGCGGTCCACCGGTGCCTCAGCCGGGATCGGCGAGACGGCCGATCTCGCGACGGCTGAGGTGGCCCGCCTCGGCCAGCCAGCGCAGCGTGTCGGCGGTCGTGTCGACCAGCGTCCGCGACGGCACGCCGAACTCGGCGTGCACGGCCTCCTGGTCGTAGCCGACGTGGGGGTGCTCGATCCCCACGATCATGAACTCCACCGTCTCCTTCGAGACCGGCATGGTGCGACCCGTGCGCTCGGCGATCGCGTCGGCGATGCGGCCGGTGGCCCGCAGCACCGGCGTGGGGGCGGGGAGGATGGGCATGAAGCGGCCGGTGAGGGAGGCCACCAGGCGCACCATGTCGCGCAGCTCGATGGGCTCGCCGGCGATCAGGTACCGGCGGGGTCCGCGCCCCGGCTCCAGCGCTCCCACGCACACCGCGGCCACGTCGCGCACGTCGACGAAGGGCATGCGGGCGTCGCGGGGGATGGACGGCAGCCGCCAGCGGGCGATGTCACGGATGACGGCCACCGAGTCGGACAGGTCGTCGTTGGGGTCGCGCGGTCCGAACACGCCGCCGGGGTAGACGGTCACCACGGGCGCACCCTCGGCCTGAGCGGCCCGGGCGATGCGCTCGGCTGCGATCTTCGACCGCGAGTACGGACCGACGCCGGTGGTGGGCTCCAGGTCGGCCGAGATCACGGGCCCGGGCGGGGGGTGGAAGACGCTGAGCGTCGACACGTGGACGATGGGGTCGAGGCCCAGCCGTCGACCGGCCTCGACGATGGTGCGGGCGGCCGCGGGGTTCACCCGTTCCATCGCCTCGGCCTGACGAGGGTCGAGCGAGAAGAGCGCCGCCACGTGGATGACGGCGTCGCAGCCCTCCAGCCCGGCGACCATGGCCGCCTCGTCGGTCATGTCGGCGACGGCCAGCTCGATGCCGGGGTCGTCGGTGAGCCCGAACATGGCACGCATGCGGTCGGCCTTGGCGGGCGTGCGGACGAGCATGCGCACCTCGTGGCCGGCGGCGAGCGCGGCAGCGACGACGTGGGACCCGATGAACCCGGTGCCCCCGGTGATGGCGACCTTCACGGCGCCGAGGTTAGGTGGTGGTGAGGACGATCTTGCCGAGCTTGCCGCCCGCCGCGAAGCGCTCGTAGGCAGCGGAGGCGTCGGCCATGGCGAACGTGTCGAGCAACGGGACCCGGACCCGGCCGTCGGCCAGGAGGGGCAGCACATGGCGCTCGACGGCGCGGGCCGCGGCGGCCTTGTCCTCCAGGCTGCGGGCCCGCAGGGTCGAGCCGTGGATGCGTCCGCGTGCCGCCATGAGGGCCAGGAGCGGCACCTCGGCCCGGGCGCCGGCGCCCACCCCGATCACGGCGATGCGGCCACCGGTGGCGAGCGCGGCCACGTCGGCCGGGAGGTTGGGTGCGCCCACCAACTCGAGGATCACGTCGTAGGAGCCGTGGGCCTCGAACCCCTCGGGCTGGACCGCGGTCACGCCGGGCGCCAGCGCCTCGACGTCGGGGCGCCGGGCGGGGTTGCGCACGGTGGCCACCACGGTGCACCCGGCCGCGGCGGCCAGCTGCACCCCGGCGACGCCGACGCCGCCGGCCGCGCCGTGCACGAGCACCCGCTCGCCGAGCGTGAGCTCGCACTGGGTGAACAGCGCGTCGTGGGCGGTGGTGAACGCCTCGGGGAACCCACCGGCCTCGGCCCAGTCGAGCCCGTCGGGCACCGCCAGCAGGTGGCGTTCCTGGACGACGGCCAGCTCGGCCTGGGCGCCGCCGCCCACCACCGCCATCACCCGGTCGCCGACCGACCATCGGGTCACGCCGCCGCCGAGCTCGACCACCTCGCCGGCCAGCTCCAGGCCCGGGATGTCGGCGGGCGACCCCGGCGGAGCGGGGTAGAGGCCCCGGAGCTGGAGGCCGTCGGCCCCGTTCAGCCCGGCGGCCCGGACCCGGACCAGGACCTCACCGCTCCCGGGGACGGGGTCGGGGTGCTCGGTCCACTCCAGACGGCCTTCGGCGATGGTGACGGCGTGCATCGCGGCGACGGTATCCGGACCCGGCCGACGAGCGTGCCCCGGTTCGTTGTCAGCGGCGAATCGTACACTTGTTCGCATGTCGCCAGTCGGGTTGTCGGACCGAACTGAAGCGGTGGTGGGGTGCTCGGCCGATGAGCTGATGGCCGCAGCGCGTTCCATCGAGGTCGAGCAGCGGGCGTTGGATGCGCGGCGGGCGTCGGTGTTGGCGGCGTTGGATCGCAGTGGGGTGACGGTCGAGCGGTCCGGGTTGAAGACGGCGTCGTGGGTGGCGCGGGAGGTGTCCCAGCACGAGGGCCGGGCCCGGGATCGGGTCCGTGTCTCGGCACGGTTGGCCGGCGAGCTCGCCGAGGTCGCGGATGCGTTGGCGGCGGGGCGGATCGGATGGGACCACGTTCAGGTGATCGATCGGGCCGCGAACCCGCGGATCGTCGAGCAGATCGTGGCGGTCGTTCCGGAGTTGGTGGAGTTGGCCGAGCTGCTGCCGTTCAGCATGTGGTCGGCCGAGGTGCGGGCGATCGCCGAGACCTTCGATGAGGACGGCGGCTACCGGCCGGAGGCTGACCCGGACCGCAACATCGTGCGCTTGTCGAAGGGCTTCGGTGGTGAGCTGGGGTTGGAGGGCCGCTTCGTCGGTGAGTGGGCGGCGGAGGTGCGCGGTCTGATCGAAGGGCGAGCCGATGCCCTGTTCCACCGGTATCGCCAGGCCGCCGAGCTGGCCGGCCAGCAGAGTGTGGCGCCGGGACGCCCTCAGCTGCTCGCCCAGTCGGTGCTCGAGCTGCTGTTCCAGGGCGCCGGTGTCGATCTGCACTCGACGACACCTCCCAAGCCGGAGGTGGTCGTGGTGGTCGAACCCGACGGCCACGCCCACACCCTGGATGGCACTCGGGTGTCGCGGCGGGCGTTGGGCCGGTGGGCGTGCCGGGCCGAGCTCTACCAGGTCACCTTGGGCGCCGACGGCAACGTCACCCAGCCCGCGTCCCCGCTCGCGGATCTCGACCCCCACAGTGCGGTCGGCCAGGTCATCGCCCGGGCGTTGGGCATCGACCACGACCACGACCACGACGACGACCGCGGGCCGCGGTTCGCGAACCGCGAACAACGACGGGCCATCGCCGTGCGCGACGGCTGCTGCGTCGTGCCGGGCTGTGGGGTCCCGGTCGCCTGGTGCGACATCCACCACGTCATCTTCTGGGAGAACGGCGGCAAGACCATCCTTCCCAACCTGGCGCCGCTCTGTCGGTTCCACCACGGGCTGTCGCACCGGGCCGGCTGGTCGATGCACGCCACCGACGACGGCTGGTTCTGGTGGCAAACGCCTGACGGCACCACGTTCTGGTCCCAACGCCACGGCCTCCAACGCGCCGGCCCCACCCCACGCGCCGGATGACCCCGGCGCGCCCTCACTCGTCCTGGAGGACTCGCAGCTCGCCCACGTAGCAGGCCACCCAGATCTGGCGCGTCCCCGGGTCGTAGGCGATGCCGATGGGGTGGTGCGCGACGTCGACGCGCTGGACCTCGGTCATCGACGTCGTGTCGACCTTGGAGACCTGGTCGGACTCGTAGTTGACGACGTAGAGCGCGGTCCCGTCGTCGGAGATGGCCATCGACCGGGGGGTCTGGCGCGACGTGACGCGTCCCGTCACCGTGCCGGCCTCGGGGTCGATCTTCACCACCTCGTCGGCCCCGTTGAGCGTGGCGTAGAGCGCCGAGCCGTCTGCCGAGAGCACCAGGTGGCGGGGCCCCCGCCCGATGCCACGGATCCACCGCGACACCGAACGCGACGCCAGGTCGACCACCGCGATGTCGGACGCCCCCATCACCGCCACGTACGCCGTGGAGCCGTCGGGGGAGACGGCGATGCCGCGCGGGAACCGTCCGATCGGGATGCGGGCCGTCTCGGTGAGCGTGGCCGCGTCGACGATGGACAGGTCGTAGCCGCACCAGTTGGTCACGAGCACCGTCGAGCTGTCGGGCGTGACCGCCACGTACTTCGGGACCGGGCCCACCTTCACCGCGGCGTCGAAGGTCAACGTCGCGAGGTCGAGCCGGTACAGGTAGGAGTCGTCCCAGCCGCCGTCCTTGGCGCACTTGTCGTCGCCCGGCCGGTCGAAGTCCCCGCCGTACATCTGGTAGTTCGAGATCCAGGCCACCTTGCCGTCGGGGCTGACGGCGGCCTCCACCGGTGACCCCTGGTAGCTGTCGCCGGGCAGGCCGAGCAGCGTCCCCGGCACCCGGTCGTCGAGCTCCTTCACCAGCGAGAACGACCGGTCGTACACGGTCACCGAGTGGGCGTACATCATGTTCTGGGCGATGAACCGCCCGTCGCCGAGGGCGACCACCGACTTGGGCCGCAGCGACCCGTCGGTGATCCGGGCCACCTGGCGCATCCGACGCTGGGCCGCGGTCCGGCCGTCGTCGGGCGGGGTGGCCACCGAGGTGGTGGTCGGCTCCGGCGCCGCGGCGGTGGTGGTCGTCGTCTCGGTCGAGGTCGCCGCGGCCGCCACCCGTACGGCCTCGGCCCCGTCGTCGCCGGAGGCGGTCGTCCACCACAGCAGGGCGCCGACCACCGAGGCGACCACGAAGGCGACGAGGGCCCGTCGGGCGATGAAGGTCAGCTCTCCCTGCGGCATCCGCCACAGTCTCGCCCGACTGCCAGACTCCCCGCCATGACCGACTTCGCGGGGGCCTTCCCCGACCTCACCTTCGACCGTCCGTCGCCGGGGGTCCTGCGCATCACCCTCGACGGTCCCGGGCTGAACTCGGTGGACCACGCCGTGCACCGCCAGCTGGCCGACGTGTGGCGGGCGGTGGACCGTGACGCCGACACCCGCGTGGCACTGCTGCGGGGTGCGGGCCGGGCCTTCTCGGCCGGCGGCAGCTTCGAACTGCTCGACGATCTCATCGGCGACTACGCCGTGCGGACCCGCATCCTCCGCGAAGCCCGCGACCTGGTGTTCGGCGTCATCGACTGCTCGAAGCCGGTGGTCTCGGCCATCCACGGTCCCGCCGTGGGCGCCGGCCTGGTGGCCGCCCTGCTCGCCGACGTGTCGGTCGCCGGCCGCTCGGCCCGCATCATCGACGGCCACACCCGCCTCGGCGTGGCGGCGGGCGACCACGCGGCGATCTGCTGGCCGTTGCTGTGCGGGATGGCGAAGGCGAAGTACTACCTGCTGACGTGCGAGCCCCTCACCGGCGAGGAGGCCGAGCGCATCGGGCTGGTCTCGCTCTGCGTCGATGACGACGAGGTCCAGGACCGCGCCCTGGCCGTCGCGGCCCAGCTGGCCGAAGGCGCCCAGTCGGCCATCCGCTGGACCAAGCACGCGCTCAACAACTGGTACCGGGACCACTCGTCGATCTTCGACGCCTCCTGGGGTCTCGAGTTCTACGGCTTCGGCGGCCCCGACGCGGCCGAGGGGTTGGCCTCGCACCGCCAGAAGCGAGCCCCCCGATTCGACGGGCCGACCGCCGAATAGCCCTCCGTGGTCCGGTGGCCGACCGCGAGTCGGTAGCCTCCCGCCATGATCATCGAGGGGGCAGGGGTTCGGGTGGGTCGGGCGCGGGCGACCGCCGCGCTGGTGGCGTTGGCGCTGCTGGCGTCGGGGTGCAGTGGCGACGACCGGTCGGCGGGGGCCGAGGGCGGTACCACCACCCTCCTGGCGGCGGCCGACGCCGAGTTCCGCACCGGCGGCAGCATCCGCCAGGCCTGGGTGACCGACGCCCCGCCCGGGGCCCTCATCCGGATCCTCGACGACGAGGGGACCGAGCTGGCCGAGGGCAAGGTCGACGGGCTGGGCTCGCACGTCTTCCGTGGTCTCGAGCCCGGCGAGGGCTACGTGGTCGAGACCGTCGACGGCGACGAACGTCAGCGCAGCGCCCCGGTGACCGTGCTCGACGAGGCCGACACCCCGCCCGACTCGCTCTACGAGCAGGAGCTGGTCAAGGGCCTCAACTACGTGAAGATGCGTGACGGCATCGAGCTGGCCGTCACCGTGCGACTGCCACCGGGCACGACCCTCGAGGACGGTCCGTTCCCCACCGTCATCGAGTACTCCGGCTACGAGACCGCCGCCCCGAACGACCTGATCGACGACATCGGTCGCCGCCTCACCGACCCCTCGGCGCCACCCGACCCGCTGGTGCCCGCGTCGTCCACCGCGGTCGGGTCGATCCTGGCGCCGCTCATCGGCTTCGCCACCGCCAGCGTGCAGATCCGCGGCTCGGGTTGCTCCGGTGGCGACTTCCAGCTCTTCGGCCTGCCCACCATCTACGACGGCTACGACATCGTCGAGACCGTGGCCGCCCAGCCGTGGGTGAAGGGCAACAAGGTCGGCATGGTGGGCATCTCCTACTCCGGCTACAGCCAGCTCTTCGTCGGCGGCACCCGCCCGCCGAGCCTGGCGGCCCTGGCCCCCATGTCGGTCCTGGCCGACCTCTACGACGGCATCGGGTTCCCGGGCGGCATCTTCAACAACGGCTTCGCCAAGAACTGGCTCAACGGTCGCCAGGAGGACGCGAAGCCGGCGCCCGAAGGGGGTCAGGCGTGGGCGCGGGAGCTGGTCCGCCAGGGCGACGAGAACTGCACCGAGAACCAGAAGCTGCGGCTCCAGACCCTCCCGGTCCTCGAGCTCCTGGACCGCAACCCCTACCGCAGCCCCGCGCTGTACGACGACCGGGTCCCCGCCGAGTGGGCCGAGCGGATCGAGGTGCCGACCTTCCTCGTCGGCAGCTTCCACGACGAGCAGGTGGGCAGCCACTGGCTGACCCTGGCCGACCGCTTCGCCGACAACCCCAAGGTGTGGATCACCGCCTTCAACGGCAACCACAACGACGCGCTGATGCCCGAGGTGCTGACCCGCTGGGTCGAGTTCCTGCAGCTCTACGTGGCCGACCAGGTGCCCGAGATCCCCGGCGCCGTGCTCGGCCTGGCCGGCGTCCTCTACAGCGAGATGGGCGACGGTGCCGCGCCGCCGCTCGAGCAGTCCCGCTTCGCCGGGACGACCGACGTCGAGGCGGCCCGCGCCGCCTTCGAGACCCACCCCCGCCTGCGCATGCTGCTCGACGTCGGCGCCGGGCCGCTCGGGCCGCGTTCGCTGCAGTCGACCGGCGAGCTCATCTCGACGTCGTGGCCGCCGGCCAACGTCACCCCGGTGCGCTGGCACCTCGGCGCCGAGGGGCGCCTCGTCCCCGACGGGGCCGCGGTGGGAACCGGCGACGACCGCTACCGGGCCGATCCCGCCGCCCGGCCCGCCACCAACAACGAGGACGGCGGTGCCGTCTACGGCGACGACGAGCCGTACACCTGGGCGCCGGTGGCCGACGGCAAGGGACTGGGCTACGTGTCGGCACCCCTCGAGGAGGACCTGGTGATCGCCGGCCCGGCCAGCGTCGACCTCCACGTCGCCTCCAGCGGTGACGACGCGGACGTCCAGGTGACCCTCAGCGAGGTGCGTCCCGACGGCCAGGAGACCTACATCGGCAGCGGCTGGCTCCGGCTCTCGCACCGCAAGCTCGATCGGGGACGATCGAGCGAGCTGTTCCCGGTCCAGACCCACCTCGAGGGCGACGCCGAGCCGCTGGTGCCCGACCGTCCCGTCGACGCCCGCATCGGGATCAACCCGACCGCCCACCAGCTGCGGGCCGGCTCCCGCATCCGGTTGACGATCCTGGCCCCCGGCGGCGACGTGCCCGAGTGGCGCTTCCGCACCACCGAGGACGGCTCACGGACGGTCTCGGTGGTCCGTGAGCTCGGCAAGCCCAGCTCGCTGGTCCTGCCCGTCGTCGGCGGTGCCGCCGTCTCGACCCCGCTGCCCGCCTGCAACACGCTGCGGGGCCAGCCCTGCCGACCCTACGTGCCGGCGTCCAACGGCGGCTGAGGGTCCGCGCCGGAACGGTCCCGCCACCTCTGGATCGCACCGCGGTGCGCTGGTTCGTCGACGGCAACAACGTCATGGGGTCGGTCCCCGACGGGTGGTGGAACGACCCCGACGCGGCCGCGGCCCGCCTCGCGCAGCGGGTCGCCCGGTGGTGTCGGACCCACGACGACGCGGTGGTCCTCGTCTTCGACGGGGCGCCGCGGGCATCGGTGTCGGACGCGGCCGGCGGCAACCTCGAGGTGGACTTCGCGCCCCGGCGGGGGCGTGACGCGGCCGACGACCGGATCGTCGAGCGGGTCGAGGCGACCTACGGCGACGAGCCGGACCTGGTGGTGGTGAGCGCCGATCGCGGCCTGGTGGCCCGGCTCCCGCCGGGCGTCGCCGTGGAGCGGCCCGGCCGGTTCCTGCGTCGGCTCGACCGGTCCGGGACCGTCGGGGTGTCGGAGGCGTCCGACATCTCGTGAGTTACGCTTCAGGGGATGGCCGCCGCCCCCGAGCTCGACGCACCCGCTGCCGATCGTGCCACCGAGACGCGCAGCTCGTGGACCTTCCTCACCAACCACACCCACGTGCTGGTCTGCCTCTCCGAGCAGCCCGAGCTGCGTGGCTGGGAGATCGCTCGGATGGTGGGTATCACCGAGCGGGCGACGCAGAAGATCATCGCCGACCTCGTCGCCGAGGGCTACGTGACGCGTGAGCGGATCGGGCGTCGGAACCGCTACACGGTGAACCGCGACCTCCGGCTGCGCCACCCGCTCGAGGCGGGGCACCTGGTGGGCGAGCTGCTCGACGCGGTGCGCGGCGGCGTCCGCCGCGACTGACCAGCCGTTCCGTTCAGCCGGTTCGGTCGCTCCCCACCTCGTACCAGCGCAGCTCCTCGGCCGCGTCGGCGTGCTCGTGGCGGGCGCGGGCCTCGGCCACCAGGGGCTCGACGGACGCGTAGCGGGCGCTGAAGTGCGTCACCAGCAGTCGGCGAGCGCCCGCCTCGGCCGCCACGCCCGCCGCTCCCGCCGCGGTGCTGTGCATCCACTGCTCGGCCAGCGCCGCCTCCGACCCGAGGTAGGTCGCCTCGTGGACCAACAGGTCGGCCCCCTGCGCCAGGCGGACGCCGGCGGGGCAGGGGACGGTGTCGCCCAGCACGGTGACGACCGCGCCCGCTCGCGTGGGACCCACGACCTGCCCGGGATCCACCTGCCGCCCCGCCACGGTCACCGACTCCCCCCGCTGGAGCCGGCCGAGGTCGGGTCCGTCGGGCACCCCGAGGGCGCGGGCGGCCGCCGGGTCCACCCGGCCGGGCCGATCCGGGGCCGCGATGCGATAGCCGTGGGCGGGGACCCGGTGGCGGACCGGGAGCGTGGAGATCCGGTGGCCGTCCACCTCGGCCACCACGCGGGGCTCGCCGTCGGCCCCGGGTTCGGGCGACGCCTCGAGCTCCACCAGGTGGAGCGGGAAGCCGACCCACAGGATCGGCAGGGCGGCGGTGGCGGCCAGCCAGTCGCCGAGGCCCGTCGGTGCCACCACCGTGAGGGGCGCGGTGCGACCCTCCAGGCCCATCGACGACAGCAGTCCCGGGAGCCCGAGCACGTGGTCGCCGTGGAGGTGCGTGACGAGGACGGCGCTCAGGCGGTGCACCGACAGCGGCGAGCGCAGCAGCTGGTGCTGGGTCCCCTCGCCGCAGTCGACCAGGAGCCAGCTCCGACCGAGGTCGACCGCCAGCGCGCTGACGTTGCGGTCGCGTCGGGGGCGGCCGGAGCTGGTGCCGAGGGGCATGACCCGCATGGGGGCATGGTACGGACCCGCGTCAGCGGGTCGAGTCGGTCAGCCCGGGTCAGCGGGGGAGGCCGGCCAGCACCTCGCTGGCCCGCCCGCCGGTGACGACGACGAGGTCGTCGATCTCCTCGCCGTCGAAGCCCAGGTACTCGAGGCGGGTCCGGTCGGCCGGGGTGCCGGTGCCGAACGCCAGGTGGGCCAGCGAGTCGCCGGCGGCCAGGAGCATGGTCTCCTGGGTGGGCTCGATCTGGCGATCGTGGTGGCAGGCGATGGCCAGCACGATCGAGTCGGGGAAGCGCCAGGTCCCCAGCACGGCCGCGGCCGCCTCGGCGTGGCTCATCCCGAACTCCCGCCGCTCGGCCTCGCAGATGGCGGCCGAGTCGACGTCGTCACCGGAGATCTCGCGGTAGGTGGCGGCATCCACCGTGTGCAGCAGGGGGATGCCCAGGTCGTGGAGGAGCCCGAGGGCGAAGGCGTCGCCCCCGGGGACGCCGAAGCGGCGCCCCACCAGCGAGCAGGCCGCCGCGGTGGCCGCGGTGTGGGTCCAGAAGCCGTCCGGCGGCGGGGTCCGCAGGTTCCGCAGCCCGGCCGCGATCAGGGTGGCCACCGACCGCACGGCGCTGAACCCCAGCGCCGAGACGGCCACCTGGGTCGAGGTCACCCGGCCCGAGAGCCCGAAGGCGGCCGAGTTGGCCAGCTTGAGCACCTGGGCGGTGAGCACCGGGTCCAGCTCGACGGCATCGGCGATGCGGTGGGCGTCCGCGTGGGGGTCGTCGGCCAGCTGGAGCACCCGCAGCGCCACCGGACGGGCCGCCCGGACGTTCTCGAGCGCCTCGGCGAGCTCGTCGACGCGTCGGGGGTTGGCGCTGGCGATGGACATGGGACCTCCGGCTCGGCTCAGGCCATCATCGGATGAACGGGCATCGTTCCTTGAGGGCTCGGGGTCGGCGCCGACCGTGCCAAGCTGAGCGCGCCCCGGTGCTTCCGGAGTGGCGGGGCGGAAGGGGGACCGATGACCGAGCACGAGGCGGACCTCGCGTCCCACCCGGGGATCGAGGGCGATCCGCGGGTCGACGCCGCCCGACCCGAGGGGTCGGTCCGCGACCCCGAGTCGCTGGCCGCCGCGCTCGGCGCGTGGCTGGGCTCGGTGCTCCCCGCGTCGGCCTCGCCCCGGGTGGTCGAGGCGTCGCTGCCGTCGGGCAACGGCATGTCCAGCGACACGGTGCTGTTCCGGGCCACCTGGGCCGACGACGGCGACGAGGTCGAGGTCGACCTGGTGGCACGGGTGGCGCCGGCGGCCGACGCCGTGCCGGTGTTCCCCACCTACGACATCGCCGGGCAGTTCGCCACCATCGCCGGCGTCGCCGCCCACAGCGACGTGCCGGTCCCGCCCCAGCGGTGGCTCGAGACCGACGAGGCCGCGCTCGGCGCCCCCTTCTTCGTGATGGAGCGGGTCGAAGGACGGGTGCCGCCCGACGTGCTGCCGTACAACTTCGGCAGCTGGCTCAGCGAGGCCGACGTCGCCGACCAGCAGCGCCTCCAGGACGGGATCGTCTCGGTGCTGGCTCGCCTGGCCGCCATCGAGGACGCTCCCGCCCGCTTCGCCCACCTGCCGGGTGCCGCCGAGGCCGCCGCCGGCGGCTCCGCGCTGCGGGCCCACGTCGAGCGCGAGCGCCGCTTCTACGACTGGGTGGCCGGCGACGGCCCCCGCTCCACCCTGATCGACGCCGCCTTCGACTGGCTCGACGCGCACTGGCCCGACGACGAGGGCGCCCCCGTCCTCAGCTGGGGCGACGCCCGCATCGGCAACGTGATCTTCGACGGGTTCGACCCCGCCGCCGTCCTCGACTGGGAGATGGCGTCGATCGCTCCGCGTGAGGTCGACGTCGCCTGGTGCATCTTCCTGCACCGCTTCTTCCAGGACATCGCCGAGCAGATGGAGCTGCCGGGCATGCCCCACTTCCTCCGCCGCACCGAGGTCGAGGCCGCCTATGTCGCCCACTCGGGCCACCGGCCCCGCCACATGGACTGGCACACGGTCTACGCGGCACTGCGCCACGCCGTGGTGATGAGCCGGGTGCAGCTGCGCACCATCCACTTCGGCCAGGCCGAGATGCCGTCGGACCCCGACGACCTGATCATGCACCGCGCCACCCTCGAGCAGATGCTCGAGGGCACCTACTGGACCCGCATCGGAGAGGCCTGAGCCGTGCCCCACCCACTCGACGAGTACCCGATCCACCAGGCCCCGCTGTCGGTCCGCTACCCGGCCACCAGCGACCGCAACTTCTACGACCGCTGCTACTTCAACGCCCACGACCGCACCGGTGACCTGTTCCTGGTGACCGGCTTCGGCGTGTACCCGAACCTCGGCGTGACCGACGCCTACGCCACGGTCCGCCGCGGCGACCTCCAGCACACGGTGCGCTTCAGCGACGCCCTCGGCGACGACCGGATGACGCAGGCGGTGGGGGGCTACCGCCTCGAGGTGCTCGACCCGCTGCGCTCCATCCGCATCACCTGCGACGAGACGGGAGTGGCCGACGGCGCCGTGGGCTTCGACCTCACCTGGACCGGTTCGTTCCCGGCGGTCGAGGAGCAGCCCCACACCATGCGCACCGGGGACCGGATCATCCTCGACGCCTGCCGCTTCGCCCAGGTGGGCACGTGGTCGGGCGAGCTGCGGGTGGCCGGCGAGACGCTCGAGGTGACGCCGGACCGCTGGGTCGGCACCCGGGATCGGTCCTGGGGCATCCGTCCGGTGGGCGAAGCCGACCCGCCGGGCCGCTTCGCCACCGAGCAGCCCGCCGACTGGGGCTTCTGGTGGCTGTACCTGCCGCTGCGCTTCGATGACTTCGCCGTGGTGCTCATCGCCCAGGAGGACGGCGCCGGGCACCGGACGCTCAACGACGCCGTGCGGGTGTGGCCCGAGGCGTCGGGACGGTCGCCCGAGCTCTTGGGCTGGCCCCACATCTCGATCCGGTACCGACCGGGCACCCGCGACGCCGTGGGGACCACGGTCGCGGTGCGGGGTGCCGACGGCGAGCCGTTCACCATCGAGGTCACCTCCGAGGGGTGGGTCGCGCTCAACGCCGGTCCCGGCTACGGCGGCGACCCCGACTGGTCCCACGGCGCCTGGCGAGGCCGCGGCTGGTCCGAGGCGCTCACGGTCGACGTGACCGACCCGTCGATCACGGGTCGCGCCGTCTTCGGCGTCGTCGACCACGTCGGTCGAGCGGTGGTGCGCGGCGGCCCCCACGACGGGGCCGAGGGCTGGGGGCTGTTCGAGCACGGCACCATCGGGGCCCATGCCCCGAGCGGCTTCGTCGACCTCGGCTCCGTGGCCGGGGCCTGATCGGGGCCGCGGGACGTCCGACCGATGTGGGCCTACCGACTGACGGCGTGGGGGCGACCGCCCGAGGCGGTGGACGTCGCCGTGCCGACGCCGGGGCCCGGAGAGGTGCTGGTGCGCGTGGCCGGCTGCGGGCTGTGCCACTCCGACATCACCATGGCGCAGATGCCCGCCGAGATCGGCGAGGCCCTGGGTTGGTCGATGCCCTTCACGTTGGGCCACGAGACGGCGGGGCGGATCGCCGGCCTCGGTGCCGGCGTCGACGCTTGGGCCGAGGGCGACGCGGTCGCACTGGTGTCGCCGGCGTCGTGCGGGACCTGTCGCTGGTGCGCCTCCGGACGTGACGTCCTGTGCCCCACCTCGACGGTGGGTCGGGGCTACGGCCGCGACGGCGGCCTGGCCGAGTACGTGGTGGCGCCGGTGCGCGACCTCGTGCCGTTGGGCCCGCTCGACCCGGTGCTCGCCGGCCCGCTCACCGACGCCGGTGCCACCTCGCACCACGCGGTGGCCCGTGTCGCGGCCCGGCTCGGCACCGACTCGACCGCGGTGGTCATCGGCGCGGGTGGGCTCGGGGCCTTCACGATCCAGCTGCTCCGCGCCCTCAGCCCGGCCCGGGTGGTGGCGGTGGACCCGAACCCCGACCGCCGGGCCCTGGCCCTGGAGCTCGGCGCCCACGACGTGCTCGACGGCGTGGCGAAGGGCAGCACCCGGGCGTTGCGGGCGCTGTGCGACGCGCCGACCACCGGTGGCGCCGACGCGGTGATCGACCTGGTGGGCACCGACGCCACCATCTCGACCGGGATCGGCGCGCTGGCGCCGGGCGGCTCGTTCGCGCTGGTGGGGGCGGGCGGTGGGACCTACCCCCGGCCCTGGTTCGGGAACCTGCCCCGCGACGCCGAGGTGTTCACCTTCCAGGGATCGTCGATCGCGGACGTCCGGGCGGTGGTCGGCCTGGCCGCCGAGGGGCGGATCCGCTGCGACGTCGACCGCTTCGCCGCCACCGAGGTCGTGTCGGCCTACGCGGCGATGGAGGCGGGGACGCTGCGCGGTCGCGCCGTCGTGGTGCCACCCGGCGCCTGACCGGTACCGTCTCGGGGGTTTCGCATCCCTGGGGGAGGGGCACATGGATCGTCGGACGTTCCTGAAGGCCGGAGGCGCCGGCCTGGGCGGGCTGTGGCTGGCCGGCTCGGGGTGCACCCCGCCCCCGGACTTCGTCCCGCCCGCGAACGGGACGCCGTTCACCTCCGGGGTCCTGTCGGGGCTGCACAGCCCCACCGAGGTGGTGCTGTGGACCCGCCTCGACCCCACCGTCGTGCCCGGTGCCGGGGCGATCGGGTGGGAGGTGGCCGCCGACCCGGAGATGAAGGCGGTCGTCCGGCGCGGCAGCGTGGGGGTCGGACCGGCGTCCGACCACACCGCCAAGGTGCTCGTCGACGGCCTCGATCCCGACCGTTCGTGGTGGTACCGCTTCGTGGTCGACGGTCGACCGTCGACGGTGGGCCGGGCCCGCACCCTGCCCGAGCCGGGTACGGACCCCGCTCGCCTGCACCTGGCGTTCGGCTCCTGCCAGGAGTGGTCGTCGGGCTGGTACCACGCCTGGCGCTCGATCGCGGCGGAGGACCTCGACGCCGTGGTGTGGCTCGGCGACTACATCTACGAGTCGGGCGGCTGGACGCCGGGCATCGACGTGCGCCGCGACCCTGTCGGCGAGGCGGAGGACCTGGCCGGCTACCGGGCCAAGTACCGGCTGTACCGGTCCGACCCCCACCTCCAGGCCGGTCACGCCGCCCACCCCTTCGTCCCCGTCTGGGACGACCACGAGTTCAAGAACAACTGCACCGCGGCGGACCTCGTGCGCGACGCGGCCCGGGCCAGCGCGGCCTACCAGGCGTGGTTCGAGTACATGCCCGTCTGGCCCGTGGACGGCACGCGCATCCACCGGGGGCACCGCTGGGGTCGACTGGCCGACCTGTCGATGCTCGACACCCGCCAGTACCGCGACGACCAGGCCAACGGGTACCAGGGCGACGACGTCCGGCCCCTGATCGGCGTGGGCGACGTCATCCGGGAGGCGACGGCCGAAGGACGCACGATCCTCGGGGCCGCGCAGCGGACGTGGCTGCTCGACCGCCTCGACGCCGCCCAGGCCGACGACGTCACGTGGAAGCTCATCGGCAACCAGGTGATGATCACGCCCATCCGCCCCGTCGACCTCGACGAGGACTTCTTCCGGGCGCTCGATCCGAACCTGCCCCGCCACAACGGGCTCTTCGTCAACCTCGACGACTGGAGCTCCTACCAGTGGGAACGTGAGCTGCTGCTGGGGCACCTGGCCGACCAGCGCATCTCCGACGTGGCCTTCCTCACCGGTGACATCCACATGTTCTGGCAGTCGACGGTGACGCCCGACTTCGACGACCCCCGCTCGCCGAAGGTGGCCAACGAGTTCGTGGGCGGCGGCGTCAGCTCGCCGGGCATCAACATCGTGGGCAACGACGAGCTGAGCCGCGCCGTCGAGGACCTGGCCACCACCTGGAGCCCGGGCTTCCGCTACTGCGACTTCCGACGGAACGGCTACGGCGTGGTGCGAGCGACCGCCGAGGGCATGCAGGTCGCCTACCGTGCCACCCGGGTGCGCCAGCTCGACGCACCGGTGGTCACCAGCGTCACCTTCGACCTGACCCCCGGCGAGGTCGAGCCCCGCCTCACCCGACTCGACCCCTGACCCGCGGCCCGCCGCGACCGACACCCCGGAGGACCACATGGCCGGAGGCCTCGTCGGCCTGCTCGACGACATCGCAGCGCTGGCCAAGCTGGCGGCCGCCTCCATCGACGACGTCGGCGCGGCGGCCGGGCGGGCCAGCGTGAAGGCGGCAGGGGTCGTCGTCGACGACACCGCGGTGACGCCCGCCTACGTGCACGGCCTGGCCGCCGAGCGGGAGCTGCCGATCATCCGGCGGATCGCCACCGGTTCGTTGCGGAACAAGCTGCTGCTCATCCTGCCGGTGGCGCTGGTGCTCAGCGAGGTGGCCCCGATCCTGGTCGAGATCATCCTCATGCTGGGTGGCGCGTACCTCTGTTACGAGGGCGCCCACAAGGTCCACCACCGGCTGGCCCACCGCCACGACGCCCAGCACGCGGCGGAGGTGGTCGAGGAGACGTTCGGGCCCGAGCACGAGGCCGAGACGATCGCCGGAGCGGTGCGCACCGACTTCATCCTCTCGGCCGAGATCATGGTGATCGCCCTCAAGGACGTGCTCGACGAGGGCTTCGCGGCACGCACCGCCATCCTCGTGGTCGTCGCCGTGCTCATCACCGGACTCGTGTACGGCGTGGTCGCGCTCATCGTGAAGATGGACGACATCGGCCTGCGGATGGTCGAGACGGGCCGATCCGAGCGGGTCGGCCGCGGCTTGGTGAACGGCATGCCGAAGGTGCTCGCCGTGCTGTCCTCGGTGGGCACGGTGGCCATGCTCTGGGTGGGCGGCCACATCCTGCTGGTGGGCGCCGGTGAGCTGGGCTGGCACGGGCCGGAGGACGTCCTCCACGACATCGAGCACTGGCCGTCGGAGGTCACCGGGGTCGGCGGCGTGCTGTCGTGGCTGGCCGGGACGGCCACCTCGGCGGTGGTGGGCCTGGCCGTGGGCGGGGTGGTGGTGGCGGCCATGGGTGCGCTGACGCGTGCCCGCGGCGGGGAGGGCGCGGCGGCGGTGGGCGGGCACTGAGCGGGGTCCGGCGGCGCCACTGGGTGCATCTGCCCATCACGGTTTTCTCAACCCTCCCCCAGACTGTGACGACGCAAGGGTCGTCGCGGCACTGGGGAAGCGATGGGGGCCGGCCGACCGTGAGGTGGCCGGCCCTCCACGCGTCCGGCGTCCGGTGTCGGTGGGGGCTCGGTCAGGCGTCCCGACGGAGCTCGGTGTAGAGGTCCCGAACCGCCTCGAGGGGGACGACCTCGTCCTCGGCGGGCAGCCCGATGGTGCGGGGGCCGTGGTCGCGCAGCTCGACGGTCACCGTCGACGACGTGGCGTCGAGCTCGGCGTCGACCCGACGCAGGAGGCCGTCGTCACGGTCGACGGCGTAGCCGGTGCGGCCGAGGTCGAAGCGGTCGCACTCGTGGCCGTCGACCTCGGTGCGGCCGGTCCAGCGGACGTTGCGCGACAACAGGAGCACCGGGTTGTCCCGCTGGGTCGACGAGGAGGCGTCGATGAGGCGGAGCACGACGTCGAGGGGCGAGGTGGTGGGATCCAGCGGCCGGACCACCCAGCCGGCGGCGGGGCGGTTCTGCTCGGTGAGTGCCTCGGCCAGCCCCGGCACCTCCTCGAAGACGATCCGTTGGTCGAACGCCACGTCGAAGGCGGTGGCCGCCTCGCCGTCCACCGTTGGGTGAACCGTCAGGCGCCCCACGTGGTTCGCCCAGTCCATCTCGCCCTCGAGCTCGAATCGGCTGCGGGTGCCGTAGGGCACGGTCGCGGTGACCGCGGCCCCGCCCAGCTCGTGGTTGCGCAGGAGCACGTCGGCCAGACGGCCCGCCTCGGATTCGGTGATCGGCCGGTCGGGCGAGGTCGTCGTGGTGGTGGTCCCCGCGGCGCTGCCGTCGGCACCGTCGGTGCACCCGCCACCCAGGAGCGCGAGCACCCCCAGCGCGGCGACGGCGGTCCGCCGGCCGGTCACGGGGCCGGGACCGCCAGCGCGTCGAGGTCCAGCTCGGGGGCCCCGGTGACCGCCCGGGGTGGTCCGTCGGGATCGGGCATCGACGGCTGCGCCGGAGGCGCGGGGAACGTGCGCCAGTCGACGTCGGGCGGGGGTGGGCCCAGGACCAGCGAGCCGGAGCCGCCCGCATCGTCGCCGGTGGCCGACGGGGTGCAGCTGAGCGCCTGCTCGATGTCGGGCGGGTCGGAGGTGGTGAAGCGGTTGGCGGCGAAGCAGTTGGCCAGCGGGCTGCCGTCCTCGGACAGGTAGACGAGGTCGACCGCGTTGGCGTCCAGCTCGTTGGCCTCGACGCGGTTGGCCTCGGGCAGGAACGACTCCTTGGGCGACACGACGATGCCGGCGGTGGGATGGCCGCCGACGACGTTGCGGGCCACTCGGTTGGCGCGGCCGCCGCCGATGGCGATCCCGACGCCGAACACGTCGGTGGCCCGTGGGGCCCCGACCCCGTCGTTGGCGGTCACCCGGTTGGCCACGAAGGTGGCGCTGCGCTGGGGGTAGGCGCGCTCCTTGGTGGAGCTGATCGACTCGATCCCCACCCGGTTGCCGCGGAAGGTCGAGCTCACCACGTAGAGGTCGCCGCCGGCGTTGGTGCCCTGGAACCCGGCCGCGTTGGCCTCGGCCACCGAGTCGCTCACCACGATGTCGCAGGGGAAGCACTGACCCACGTAGATGCCGGCGTCGGGATGGCCCGCGGTGTGGGTCTGCTCGATGAGCCCGCCGGTGGCCCCGAAGGCGTAGATGCCGTAGAGGCCGTTCGCGTAGGCCGTCACGTGGGAGATCCGGAACCCCACCAGCGGTCGGTCCGATGCGTAGTCGCCCGTGAACAGCACGCCGTTCGCGGCGTGGTGGTGCAGCGTGAGGTTCTCGACCGCCACCCCGTCGGAGAACACCTTGATGCCGTTCTCCCGGACCAGCTCGCCATCGATCAGCACCTCGTTGCGGTCGACGCCGCGGATGGTCAGGCGGGGCGTCTCTACCGTCACGGTCTCGCGGTAGGTCCCGCGGTCGACCAGCACGAGGTCCCCCGGCTCGGCGGCGTCGACGGCGGACTGGATGGTCGGATGGTCGGCCGGCACCCGCAACGTCCGCGCCGACGGCACCGCGGTGGTGGTGGTCCCGTCGTCGACCGACGCCCCGCCGCCGTCGTCACCCGAGCCGCAGGCGCTGCCGAGCAGCGCCAGGGTGAGCCCCACGGCGGCCACGGCTGTCCGCCTCGGGCTCACGGGTCGATCCGGGCGGCCAGCAGGTCGACCATCGCAGGATCGGCGCCCGTGTGGTCCTGCACCGTCACCTCGACGCCCGGGTGCCGGGACGCGGCGTCGGCGACCAGGGCGGGGATGTCGCGGGCCGTGTGGTTCCCGGGGTGGAGGAAGTGGGGGAGCACGACCACGCGGGTCGCCCCGGCGGCCACGACCCGCCCGACCGCGGTGACCAGGTCCGGGTCGGCCAGCTCCAGGAACGCCGGCTCGACCGTGCGGCCGGTTCGTGCGGCCAGCTCGGCGCACAGCGACCGGTGCGACTCGTTGCCCTCGGCCCGTCGGGTGCCATGCGCGATCAGGACCACCGCGGTGGCGTCGGGGACGGACATCGGGACAACCTTACGGGGATGTCGGAGCTGACCTCGCCGGCTGGACAGCGGCACCTCGACGAGGTCGGGGTCGGTCCCTGCCCCGAGCCGTGGCCCGACGACCCTCGGCTGGATCCGGAGCTGCTGGCGGGCGGCGACCGGCGCAACGTCGTCGACCGCTACCGGTACTGGCGGATGGAGGCGATCGTCGCCGACCTCGATGCCCGCCGCCACCCGTTCCACGTCGCCGTCGAGAACTGGGAGCACGACCTCAACATCGGCACGGTGGTGCGCAACGCCAACGCCTTCCTGGCCGCCGAGGTGCACATCGTCGGTCGCCGACGCTGGAACCGCCGGGGGGCGATGGTGACCGACCGCTACCAGCACGTGCGTCACCACGACGAGGTGGCATCCTTCCTGGAATGGGCCCGTTCCGAGCAGCTCCCCGTGGTGGGCGTCGACAACCTGCCGGGCTCGGTCCCGCTCGAGACCGTCGAGCTGCCTCGCCGCTGTGTGCTGCTCTTCGGTCAGGAGGGTCCGGGGCTCAGCCCGGCCGCTCGCGAGGTGGCGTCGCTGGTCTGCTCGATCGCGCAGTTCGGCTCGACCCGTTCGATCAACGCCGGGGTCGCGTCGGGCATCGCCATGCACGCCTGGGTCCGCCAGCACGCCGGGGTGGGGGCGTGACGCGGCGCCGATCGTCGACGGTCCGGGTGCTCGTGGCCGCGCTCGCGCTGGTGGTCCCGACCGCCGCCTGCGGCGACGACGGAGGGGGCGTCGACGGCACGGCCGGACTGGGGCAAGGCGCCCGCCTCGAGCTGGTGACCATGAGCGACAACGCCTTCACCCCGAACGCCTTCCGGGCGAAGGTGGGGGAGCGGGTGACCTACCGGTTCGTCAACGTGGGCACCGAACGCCACGAGGCGGTGCTGGGCGACCAGGCCCGCCAGGACGCCCACGCCGAGGCCATGCGGCAGTTCGAGTCGACTTCGTCGACCGAGCCCGAACCCCAGGGGTCGGCGGCGCCGGGCAGGGCGGGGGCCACCGGGCCCGGCCGGTCCCGCCCGCGGGTGGCGCACCGGGCAGCCGCCGCGCACCCGGGGATGACCGACCCCTTCGCCGTGCTGGTCGAACCCGGATCCTCAGGCGAGATCACGATCACCTTCGACCAGCCCGGCCAGCTCATCCTGGGGTGCCACGAACCGGGGCACTGGGAGTCGGGGATGCACGCCACCATCGACATCACCGAGTGAGCCATCGCCGGCGGTGACCGGCCCGGCGGTCGGGGTCAGCGGCCGGCGGCGCCCGCCTCGTGGTGCGCAGCCGCCACCGTGAGCCCCACCTGCTGGCCGTAGGCCAGCTCGAGGTTGTGGCCGTCGGGGTCGACGATGATGCCCCAGTAGCCGACGGGCGGACCGTCGTCGATGGGCCCCACGATCTCGTGGCCCTCCGCCGCCGCCTCGGCCAGGCGCCGGTCCACCTCGGCGCTCGACACGCAGCCCACCCCCAGGTGCGCCCAGCCGCCCAGCCGGCCGTTGCCGGCGACGTCGCCCGCCTCGAGCAGCACCACCACGAACGGTCGGCTCAGGTCGGACAGCCAGGCGACGCCGTGCCCCTCCTCCCGCTCGCGGCGGTGCACCACCTCGAAGTGGGCGTAGCGCTGGTAGAAGGCGATGGCGCGGTCCAGGTCGGAGACGGGCAGCGCCACGTGGGACAGTCCGAGGTCGACGTCGTTCATGGTGCGCTCAGGATGCCAAGGAACGCCGACGATTCGGCGGAGCCCCCCCGACGGGCAGCTCGCCCGGGCCCGGGGGCGATCGGACCGCGGTCGGTAGCATCCGCGGCCATGTCCACCGTCGACGTCGCCGCCCTGTTCGACCTCACCGGCCGCACCGCGGTGGTGACCGGGGCGTCGTCGGGGCTCGGCCACCGCTTCGCCCGGGTGCTCCACGGCGCCGGCGCCACGGTGGTCGCCGCGGCCCGCCGGACCGAGCGGTTGGAGGAGCTGGCCGACCAGCTGGGTCCACGCCTGGTCCCCGTCACCTGCGACGTCACCGACGACGAGGCCCTCGTCGAGCTGGTGGACCGGGCGCTGGCGGTGGCCGGTCGTCTCGACGTGGTGGTCAACAACGCCGGGGTGGGCGCCACCGTCGCGGCCGAGGACGAGACGCTCGAGGGGTGGCGCCACGTGATGTCGGTGAACCTCGATGCCACCTTCCGGCTCTCCCAGCTGGCCGCCCGTCCCATGCTGGAGGCCGGGCGGGGCAGCATCGTGAACATCGCCTCGGTGCTCGGGCTGGTGGCCTCCGCCCCGATCAAGCAGGCCTCGTACTGCGCGTCGAAGGGTGCGGTCGTGAACCTGACCCGGGAGCTGGGTGCGCAGTGGGGTCGACGCGGCGTCCGGGTGAACGCCATCGCCCCGGGGTGGTTCCTGTCGGAGATGACCGCCGAGGACATGTTCGACGACGAGGCGTCCATGGCGTTCATCCGTCGCAACGCCCCGATGGGGCGGCCGGGCGACGAGCACGAGCTGGACGGCGCGCTGCTGTTCCTGGCCTCCGACGCGTCGACCTACGTCACGGGCCAGACGCTCGCCGTGGACGGCGGCTGGACGGCGCGCTGAGCCGTCGGCGCCGGCGCCGGGTGTTCGTCCCGCTCAGGCGGGGACGGCGACGGACCCCGGGTAGGGCACCGGGTCGCCGGTCTGGGGGATGACCGGCCGCGACCACGACATGACCTCGGCGAGGTGCTCGGCGATCGGGCGCCAGGTCTCGGGGTCCCACCCCTCGGCGAGGCCCACCACGGAGCGGTCCAGCGCCAGGTGCGTGAAGGCCGGGAGCTCCTTGCAGCCCAGCGCCTTGACGAGCTCCCGGTCGGGGTCGCAGAACACCGGCAGCTCGTTGGCCAGCGGACCGAGGAACCGGCGGGCGCCGTCCTCGTCGCAGGTCAGGACGAGCGCGGCACGGCAGTCGGCGCCCGCGAAGTTGCGCAGGATGCGGGCTGCCGTGTCGAGGAGCCAGGAGCTCTCGTGGGTGTAGGGGTCGAGCACCACCGCGGCGAGGTGGAAGAGCTTCAGCTGCTCCTCCAGCGTGAGGTCCTTGCCGCCCAGGGGGTGCACCACGAGATCCGCAGGAAGCGTTGCCACGGGCCGTGAAGCTAGCGCGAGGGGCCGGGTGGGAGCAGATCCGCGGCCGCTTGCCCGGGCGGTTCGGTCCCACCGGCGGTGCCGTAGGGTTCGGCCCGTGCACCCCATCGAGCGCCTCCGCTACGTGGCACGCGCCACCGGCGCGCCCCAGGAGCTGCTGGTGGCCGAGACGGCCCGGGCGTTGGCCGCGTTCTCCGACGATCCGGTGGCCCTGGTCACGGCGTGTCGTCGCATCGTCTCCCGACAGCTCACCGTCGGCGGGCTCTGGTGGCTGTGCTCCCGCATGCTGTGCGCCCCGGACCCTCTCGCCGAAGCCCGTGCGGCCGTTGACGAGATCGAGGCCGACGCCACCGGCCGCCACCTCGCCCTCGAGCTCCCCGAGGGCGCTCGGGTCCTCGTCCTCGGCTACCCGGCCGGCCTCGCCGACCCGCTGGCGCGCCGAGGCGATCTCGAGGTGTGGGTGGTCGACGCGGCGGGGGAGGGCAGCGACTTCGCCCACCACCTTCGGCGCCGTGACGTCGAGGTGGTCGAGGTGCCCGTCGGCGGGGTGGGCGCCGCGGCCGCCGACGCCGACCTCGTGCTGCTGGAGGCGGCGGCGGCGTCGCCCGCAGCGTTCCTCGGTGTGGCCGGCAGCCGTGCCGCCGCCGCGGTGGCCCGACACGGTGGGGTGCCGGTCTGGTTGGTGGCCGGCGTGGGCCGGGTGCTGCCCGAGCGGGTCTGGGACGCGCTCGTCGGCCGCCTCGAGCTCGACGACGAGCCGTGGGAGCTGCCCGACGAGGTCGTCCCCCTCGACCTCGTGGACGTGGTGGTCGGGCCGGCGGGTGCAACGCCGCCCGCGGCGATCACCACGCGGATCGACTGCCCCATCGCCCCCGAGCTGTTCAAGGCCGACATCACCTGACCCCGAGCCCGGCGTGGCCGGGCGGAAAGCGAGCCCCGATGCCGTCACGTCGCGAGATGATCCGGATGACCCCCGACGAGGTCGCCACCTTCCTGGGTGGTCGGCGCACGCTCAACCTGGCCAGCTTCGGCCCCGACGGCAACATCCACCTGGTGGCCATGTGGTATGGCTTCCTCGACGACGCCAACGTGTTCGGTCCCGAGCTGGGCTTCGGCGGCGGTGAGATCGTCATCGAGACCTTCGCCAAGTCGCAGAAGGTGCAGAACTTCCGCCGCGACCCCCGGTTCACCGCGATCGTCGAGGCGGGCGACCGCTACAGCGAGCTGCAGGGCGTCGAGCTGGTGGGTCGGGTCACCATCCTCGAGGACGAGCCCACCGTCATCGAGTCGTGCAAGGCCGTGCTGTCCCGCTACGAGGACCTGTCCGAGCCGGAGGACCTCCAGTTCGCGGCGGAGATGGCCGCCCGCAAGCGCGTGTGCGTGAAGCTCCACGTGGAGCGGGTGGTCTCCTGGGACCACACCAAGCTCGACGTGGCCTACTGACGGCCGACTCGCTCCGGGGCCGGCGGTAGGGTTCGGCCATGGGTGAGATGGTCGAGTTCCCGAGCAACGGTTCGAACGGTCAGGGCTACCTGGCGGTGGCGCCCGACGGTGGCCCCGGCGTGGTGGTCATCCAGGAGTGGTGGGGCCTGGTGCCCCACATCACCGAGCTGTGCGACCGCTTCGCGGCCGCCGGGTTCACGGCGCTCGCACCGGACCTCTACCGCGGCGAGCAGACCACCGAGCCCGACGAGGCCGGCAAGCTGATGATGGCGCTCAACCTCGATCGGGCCGCCAAGGACATGAGCGGCGCGGTCGACTTCTTGCGGGGCCACGACGGGGTCACCTCCGAGGGCGTCGGCGTCGTCGGCTTCTGCATGGGCGGCGGCCTGGCCCTGGTGCTGGCCTGCCGTCGGCCCGACGCCGTCGTGGCCTGCGCCCCGTTCTACGGCCTCATCCCGTGGGAGGGCGCCCAGCCCGACTGGTCGGCCCTCGCCGCCCCCGTCCGCGGCCACTACGCCGAGAACGACGGCTTCTTCGGGCCCGAGGCCGTGGCCGGTCTCCAGGCCACCCTCGACGGGCTGGGCAAGGACGCGGTGCTCGAGGTGCACCCGGGTGTCGACCACGCCTTCTTCAACGACCACCGCCCCGAGGTGTACGACGCGGTCGAGGCGACCAAGGCCTGGGACGCCACCACCGCCTTCTTCCGCGACGCCGTCCGCTGATCGACCCGCCGAGGCCCCGGTGAGCGACCTCGTCCGCCGCTACGTCGAGCTGGGCCTCCGACTGGGGCGCCACGACGACGGGATCGTCGACGCCTACTACGGGCCGTCCGAGTGGCGCGCCGCCGTCGACGACGAGCCCGTCCGCGACGCCGCGGCGTTGGCGGCCGAAGCCCGGGCGATCCTGGGCGACCTCGACGCCGGCGCCGACCCCGAGGTCGAGGGCCAGCGCCGGGTGTGGCTGCGGGCCCAGCTGGTCGGCCTGTGGACCACCTGCCGGGTGCTCGCCGGCGAGGCCATCCCGTACCTCGACGAGGTGGAGGCCTGCTACGGCGTGCGGCCCCAGCTGGTCGAGCCCGACGAGATCGCCGAGGCCCAGCGGGCCCTCGACGTCGCGTTGGGGGGTGCGGGCCCCCTGGCCGAGCGGGTGGCGGCCATGCGGGAGCGGCACGTCATCCCGCCCGAGCGGCTGCGCGACGTCATCGGGGCGCTCCTCGAGGAGCTCCGGGCCCGCACGGAGGCCGCCTTCGGGCTGCCCGAGGGCGAGTCGGTGGAGTTCGACCTGGTGTCGGACAAGCCGTGGTCGGGGTTCAACCACTACCTCGGCGACCTGCGCAGCCGGGTGACCATCAACACCGACCTGCCCGTGCTGTCCACCTCGATCGCCCACCTCGTGGCCCACGAGGCCTACCCGGGTCACCACACCGACCACTGCCACAAGGAGGTCGGGCTGGTCCGGCGCCGTCGCCAGCTCGAGGAGACCATCGCCCTCATCGGCACGCCGTCGTGCCTCATGGCCGAGGGCCTGGCCGACCTCGGCCTCGAAGCGCTGATGGGGCCGAAGCCGCACCTCGCCGTCGAGCCGATGGTCCGGGCGGCCGGGTTGACCTACGAGCTCGAGGCGGTCGACGCGCTGGCCGGCTTCTCCGACGTGTCGGGCCGCGCCCGCGGTGCGCTGGCCGTCGCCCTCCACGACCGGGGCCGCCCCGTCGACGACGTGGTGGCCGATGCCGAGCGGTGGCTGCTGCTGGACCACGCCCGCGCCGCCAAGGCCGTGCAGTTCCTCACCGATCCCACCTGGCGGGCCTACGTGTTCTGCTACGCCGAGGGCCATCGTCGGTGCCAGGCCTTCGTGGCCGGCGACCCCGAGCGCTTCGGCCGCCTCCTCGACGAGCAGCTCACCCCGGCCGACCTCGTCGCCCCCTGAACCTGCGGTCGCCCCCTCAACGTGCGTTGCTGAGGCCCTCGCCCCCCTCCTCCCCGAACTTGCGTCGCTCAGGCCGGGATGCCGGCCTGGCCGACGCAAGTTCGAGTGCTGGCGGCGCGAAGCGGGATGTCGGGCTCAGAAGATGCCGGCCAGTTCGCGGGACAGGTAGACGAGGGCCAGGACGATCAGCAGGGCGCCGGCCACCCGGCGCATGGTGTGATCGGACGCGCCGACGGTGATGTGGGCGCCCAGCCGGGCGCCGGGCACGATGCCGACGGCCAGCGGCAGCGCGTAGCGCCAGTCGACGTGGCCGAGGGCCACATGGGTGACGAGGGCGGCGACCGACATGAGGGCCACGGCCACCAGCGACGTGGCTATGGCCCGCTTCACCGGCAACCGCACGCCCAGCGTCAGCCCGGGCGTGAGCACCAGTCCGCCGCCGATGCCCAGCAGCCCGGCCAGGAACCCGGCCGTCACCCCGATGCCCACCAGCAGCGCCGGGTGGGTCCGCTGCGCCACGTCGGCCGTTCGGATGCCCTCCAGTTCCGCCGTGGGCAACTGACGGCGCGATGAACGCAGGAGCGAGGCGCCGCTCCAGAGGACGAGCAGCGCGGTGACGACCATCAGCCAACGGGCGTCGACCAGCCCGGCCACCCAGGCGCCCAACGCGGCGAAGGCGACGCCGCTCGCCCCGCAGGTGAGCGCCACCGGCCAGACGATGTAACCCTCGCGGTGGTAGCGCAGGCTGCCGGCGATCGCCCCGGGGAGGATCGCCGGCACCGTGGAGCCGACCGACGCGATGGGCGTGGCGCCCAGGAACCGGATGAACGGCGTGGTGATCACGGCCCCGCCCACGCCCAGCACGGCGGCCAGCACGCCCGAGCCGAACCCCGCCAGCAGCACCAGGTAGGTGGACGCGGCGGTCAGATCGGGCACCGGGCGAGTCTGGCAGCGGCACCAAGGTTCCCGTCGAGTTCACCCGGAGCCCACCCGCCGGCAACCGGACGGCTTCCTGCGCTCCGTACGGTCCCGCTCGCGGGCCACGCCGGGCCCGCCAGGACGGGAGGTGCGCCGTGCGGGCGACGGGTCGGATGTTGGCGGGAGTGCTGGTGGCCGGGGCGGCGGTGGGCGCGGCGTGTGCCCCGATGGATCCGCCCGACACGTCCCCGGCCGCCCCGGTGCTGGTCGGTCGTTACACCACCGGCCTGGGGGCGCTGTCGGGCGAGACGGTGGCCGCCGAGGGCGACCGCATGTACGTGACCAACAGCACCGGCAACAGCCTGGATGTGGTCTCGATCGCCGATCGGTCCACCCCTGCGCTCGTCCGACGGGTGGACCTCAGCCCCTACGGCGCCGGTCCGAACAGCGTCGACGTGGCCGACGGACTCGTGGCGGTGGCCGTCGAGGCCGCCACGAAGACCGACCCGGGCTCGGTCGTGCTCTTCGACGCCGAGGGCGACCACCTGACCACGGTCGAGGTCGGATCGCTGCCCGACATGGTCACCTTCACCCCCGACGGGCGCCGTGTGCTGGTGGCCAACGAGGGCGAGCCGGACGACGACTACGCCGTCGACCCCGAGGGCAGCGTCTCGGTGGTCGAGGTGGCGGCGGTCCGCGGTGGGGGATCGGCGACGGTCACCACGCTGGACTTCGGCGCCTTCGACGCGGGCGGCCCCCGGGCCGGCGAGATCGCCTCGGCCATCCGGCTGCCCGGCGCCGACCTGGGGTCCTCGGTCGCCCAGGACCTCGAGCCCGAGTACGTGGCCGTCGACGCCGACGGCGACACGGCCTGGGTCAGCCTCCAGGAGAACAACGCCCTGGCCCGCCTCGACCTCGACTCGCTGAGCATCGACTGGGTGCGTCCGCTGGGCCTGAAGGACCACTCGGTGGCGGGCAGCGGGCTGGACGCCAGCGATCGGGACGGACCTGCCAACGGCCCGGCGATCAACATCGCCACCTGGCCCGTCAAGGGCATGTACATGCCCGACGCCATCGCCCACTTCGTGGTCGGCGGCCGCTCGTACCTGCTGTCGGCCAACGAGGGCGACGCCCGCGACTACGACGCCTTCGCCGAGGAGTCCCGGGTGGGGGCGTCGGGCTACCAGCTCGACCCGACCGCCTTCCCGGACGCAGCGGTGCTGAAGGCCAACGCCAACCTGGGCCGGCTGACGGTCACCACGGCGTCGGGCGACACCGACGGCGACGGGGACTTCGACGAGATCCACGCCTTCGGTGCCCGGTCGTTCTCGGTCTGGAACACCGCCGGAGCCCGGGTGGCCGACTCCGGTGACGCCATCGAGCAGCTCGTCGCGGCGGAGCTGCCGGCGAACTTCAACGCCAACAACGAGGACAACGCGCCCGACACCCGCTCCGACAACAAGGGTCCCGAACCCGAGGGTGCGACCACCGGGGTGGTGCGGGGCCGCACCTACGGCTTCGTCGGCCTCGAGCGCATCGGCGGCGTCCTGGTGGTGGACCTGAGCGACCCGACCGCGCCCGAGATCGTGGAGTACCTCAACACCCGTGACCTCGGTGCCACCCCGGTGGGGCCCGACAGCGGCCCCGAGGTGCTCACCTTCGTGCCGGCCGACGGCACCCCCGGCAGCCGACCGATGCTGCTGGTCGCCCACGAGGTGTCGGGCACCGTCACCCTCGTCGAGCTCTGAGCGAGGTGACCGGGGTGATCGGGGCGGCCGGCGGGCCGCCCCGGTTCAGCCCTGCTGGTGGCGGGCGACGAGCTGGCGGGCGATGACCTTCAGGCAGAGGGTCTCGTCGGCCCCCTCGAAGATCGACAGCACCCGGGCGTCGACGAAGTAGCGGCTCACGTCGTACTCCTCGGCGTAGCCCATGCCGCCGTGGATCTGCATGGCCTCGCGGGTGACCCACTCGGCGGCCTTGCACACGTACGCCTTGATGAGGGACGCCTCGAGCATGCCCTCGCCCTTGGCCATGAGGCGGGCGACGTCGAAGGCGAACTGGCGGGCGGCCTGGATGAGCACCGCCATGCGGGCGATCTTGGCCTGGGTGAGCTGGTACTCGGAGATGTTCTGGCCGAAGACCTTGCGGTTCTCGGCGTACTCCTTGGCCGCCTCGTACGCGGCCTGCATCACGCCGATGGCCCGGGCCGCGGTCTGGAGCCGGCCGTTCTCGAACCCGGCCATCTGGTAGTAGAAGCCCTTGCCCTTGCCGCCCTCGAGCCCGATGAGGTTGCCGGCCGGGACGAACCACTCCTCGAGGGCGATCTCGTAGGAGTGCATGCCGCGGTAGCCGATCGTGTCGATCGGGCGGCCCTCCATCTTCCCGGTGCCGGGGCCCTCCATGTCGGCCTGCTGCACCACGAAGCCGTGGCCGTCGCCTCGCAGCTTGGGCACGATGAACATCGACAGGCCCTTGTGGCCGGCGTCGCGGTCGGGGTCGGTGCGGGCCAGCAGCATGAGCACGTCGGCGCGGGCGCCGAAGGTGCACCAGGTCTTCACCCCGTTGATGACGTAGCCGTCGACGCCGTCGACGGTGGTGGGGGTGGCGGTGACCTTCACGCCGGCCACGTCGGAGCCGTAGTCGGGCTCGGTGACGGCCACGGCGTTCATGACCTCGGCGGTGGCCAGCTTGGGCAGCCACTCGTGCTTCTGCTCCTCGGTGCCGCCGGCCTCGAGGGCCCGGGCCAGGATCTCGGGCCGGGTGATGAGCGAGCCTCCGGCGCCCAGCGAACCACGCGACAGCTCCTCGGTGGCGACCACCATGGCCAGGTAGTCGGCGTCGGTGCCCGAGGCGAACCCGCCGTAGTCCTCGTGGATCGACAGGCCGAACGCGCCCATCTCGGCGAGCCCCGTGATGATCTCCTCGGGGATGTCGCCGTTGTGGCGGTGGATGTGCTCGGCGATGGGCTTGAGCTTCTCGTCCGCGAAGCGACGGAAGGTGTCCTGCACCATCTCGAAGTCGTCGCCCAGGTGGCGGGGGCTCTCGGCCCCGGCCAGGCCGGCCAGGAAGGTGGGGGAGCGGTAGGCGGCGACGAAGGCCCGGGTGCCGTCGAGGGCGTCAGCATCGACGCCCCAGTCGGCCTCGCGGCCGAAGACCTTCCCGGCCAGCTCGGCCACGGCGTCGGCGATGAAGGCGCGGGTGACGTCGGCCTCGGCGGCGCCCTTGGCGGCGTAGCCCAGCAGGCTCCGGCCCGTCTGCACGGCCGCCGCGGCGTGGGCCACGTCGTAGGCGAGCACCTGGTGCTCGTCGATGCCCTCGGCAGCGAGGCGGGCGATGCCGGCGTCCACGACGGCCTGCGCCGCGGTGAGGACGTCCGACGCAGTGGTGAGGTCAGCCAGGTCGCTCATGGGCGCCAGGTTACCGACGGGTAACCGGCCCTGCCCAAGCCGGAGCTGGGTCGAACGGCCCAGCGGAACTGGTGGAACGACTTGTCAACCCGGAGCTGTCGCACGTCGAAAGAAGGCACCGGGGCGCGACGGCCCCGTGGAGGAACGATGCAGCACGACCCGAAGCACGACTCGAAGACCGACGACGCGTGGCGGACCGCAGCCCGGTCACGGCCGATCCAGGTGCTCGGCGCGGCCATGGTGGCCTGCGCCGTGCTGGCCACCTCGGCGATCGCCAACGCGAACGTCGTGGAGTCGACCACCACGACGCTCGCCGAGACGGTGACCACGGTCGAGACGAAGGCCGACAAGGCGGCGGACAAGCTGGAGCGGAAGCTCAACCGGGCGGTGAAGAGCAAGGACCGGCTGAGCTGGTCGTTCTCGACGACCCAGGCCGTCGACCCCGCCACCCTCGGCGAGGTCTCCTCGGTCATCGGAGCGGACGTGGTGCGAGCCGCCGGCCACGACGGCTCGGGCGTCGACATCGCCGTCATCGACACCGGCATCGCCCCGGTGGCGGGCCTCGACGGCACCGACAAGGTGGTCAACGGCCCCGACCTGTCCCTCGACTTCCAGGCGGGCGCCCCCGTCGGGGTCGACGCCTTCGGCCACGGCACGCACATGGCCAGCATCGCGGCCAACAGCGAGGACGGCATCGCCCCCGGCGCCCGACTCGTCAACCTCAAGGTCGGGGCCGTCGACGGTGCGGTCGACGTCAGCCAGGTGATCGCAGCGATCGACTGGGCCGTGCAGCACCGCAACACCGACGGCCTCAACATCCGGGTCATCAACCTGGCCTTCGGCACCGACTCGGTGCAGGCCGCCGAGCTCGACCCGCTGAGCCACGCCGTCGAGTCGGCCTGGCGCAACGGCGTGGTCGTCGTGGTCTCGGCCGGCAACAGCGGCGGTGCGCTCGACATGCCGGCGGTCAACCGCCACGTGCTCGCCGTCGGCGCCTACGACACCGACGACCCCACCAAGGCCTGGGACGACGACGTGCCCGACTTCACGGCCCGGGCCAAGAGCTGGTCCGATCGGGCCCCCGACCTCGTCGCCCCCGGCGTGTCGATCCTCGGCCTGCGCGTGCCCGGCTCGACCGTCGACGTCGAGAACCCCCAGGCCACCTACGAGGAGCGCTGGCTGAAGGGCACGGGTACCTCTCAGGCCGCCGCGGTGGTCTCCGGCGCCGTGGCGCTGCTGCTCGACGCCCGTCCCGAGCTGACCCCCGACCAGGTCAAGGCGCTCCTCACCTCCAGCGCCGACCGGTTCCTGCTGGTGAGCACCCGGACGCAGGGCGCCGGTCGCCTCGACCTCGACGACGCGGTGACCCGGCCCACGCCCACCACCTCCCAGACGCACCCCGCATCGACCGGCCTCGGCTCCATCGACGCCGCGCGGGGCACCTACACCCTCGTGGCCGAGGACGGCACCGAGCTCTCCGGCGAGGTCGACCTCCAGGGCGCCCCGTGGGTGCCGACCACGTGGGCCCCGCTGTCCAGCTCGGCCTCGGCCTGGACCGGCGGCACCTGGAACGGCAGCGAGTGGGCCGACGTCGACTGGACGACGGCCGCCGAGCTGTCCGGCATCGACTGGACGGCCCGGACCTGGCGGGCCCGCACCTGGCGGGCGCGCACCTGGCGGGCCGACCTGTGGGCCGGCAGCGACTGGTCCGGTCGCAGCTGGAAGGGCCGCACCTGGCGCATCGAGAGCGCCGGCTGATCCGGGAGCCCCACCGATGAGCACCCAGCACCGATTCGAACCCCGCCGACGAACCCTCGCCGACCGAAGGAGCACCCCCTCGATGCAGACCCCCGAGACCCCCCGCCACCGCAACCGCACCGCGAAGGTGGCGCTGGCCGCTGCCGCCGCAGCCGTGGTCATGACCACCGGCGGCGTCGCTCACGCCGGCTACCGCTGGAAGCGCGTGGCGCCGCCGGCCACGACCACCACGACGGTCAAGCCGCCCGTCGCGAGCACGACCGTCAAGCCGTCGCCCACCACCACCGAGGCGCCGATCACGGCCGAGGCCTACCGCTGGCGCTGATGGGCCGCACCGTGACCGAGACGCACCATGACTGAGACGCACCGAACGCCGACCACGTCGCTGACACCACGCCAACGCTCCCGTGGCGTGGCGGCCGGCAGCGCCATCGTCGCCCTCATCGCCGTGTTGGCGGTGTCGACGGATGCGTCGGCGGGCGGCACGACCGCACCACCGACCACGACGGCCGCGGTGGGGTCGGAGGCGACCAGCGGCGGCTCCTGAGTCGTTCGGATCTGCCGGGCGGGTGAGCTGGCCCCGCAGGGAAACATCAAGAAGGCACCGGTGTCGGCCGACGGAGAAGGTGGATCCGTCGGCCGACCCGCGCCCGGCGCCCGCCCGCCCCATGACCTCCGCTGCCACCGCTCCTGCCGACGACGTCGTCGTCGATGAGGCCGTCGACGACGACGCACTCGAACCCGGCGCGGCCCCGGTCGAGGCGGCGGCCGAGCGGGCCGCCCAGGGGCGGGTGCTGCTGTTCACCCTGGTGCTCGGCATCCTGACCACGCCGCTGTGCTTCTGGCTCGGCACCCACTACTTCCCGCCGCAGGCGTGGGTGCTGGCGGTCGTCTTCGCCCTCTTCGTGGCGGGCGAGCTGTTCACCGTCGACATCGAGTTCCGGCGCGAGAGCCACACCTTCTCGTTCTCGACCGTGCCGCTGGTCATCGGGCTGTTCACCCTGCCGCCGGCCCTGGTGGTGGTGCTCCGGGTGCTGGCCTCGATGGGCGTGCTGTGGGGCCACCGTCGTCAGCCCGTCTTCAAGCTGCTGGTCAACCTCACCTCCCACGTGCTGGAGGTGGCCGTGGCCGGAGCGGTGGTCGTGCTCCTGGCTCCCGAGGGCCCGTTCCGGGTCGACTCGTGGCTGGTGGCCGGACTGGCCGTGATCGTGGCCGACTTCGTGGGGGCGATGGTCATCACCGGGGCCATCAGCTCCTTCCAGGGCGAGTGGGAGCCGTCGCTCCTCGGCGGCATCTGGATGGGCATGGTCGTCGCCGGGGCCGACCTGATCATCGCCGTGCTGGTCATCACCCTGCGCGAGCACTACCAGCCGGCCGTCGTGCTGGTCCTGGCCGTCGGCGCCTTCGTCGTGGTCGTGTCCCGCGCCTACGCCCAGATCAGCAGCCGATACCACGGCCTCGAGCTGTTGGACCGGTTCACCCGCGCGCTGGGCGAGGCGGTCTACGAGGGCACGGTCGTGGCGCGGCTCCTGCGGGAGGCGGGCGAGATCCTCCACGCCGACCACGCCTGGCTGGTCGTGCGCAACGCGGAGGGGCTCCGCCGGGTGGAGCTCCACGACGGCGAGCTGGCCGTGGTCGACCCCGACGCCCTCGATGCCGCCATCCTCGAGCGCGTGACCGACGCAGCGGTGCTCGTCGACGTCGAGGACCCCCGCTTCCCCGAGCTGGCGGACGCCGGACACGACGAGATGATCGCCGTGCGCCTGGCCGCACGGGAGGGCGAGGAGCTGGCGCTGGTGGTGGCCGACCGCAGCGGTGCGGTCCGACCCTTCGACGAGAAGGACTCGACGCTGTTCGAGACGCTGGCCGTGCACGCCGCGCTGGCGCTGCAGAACGTCGGCCTGGTGAGCCAGCTGCGGGCCGAGGTGGAGGTCACCGAGCACCTCGCCACCCACGACGTGCTCACCGAGCTGCCCAACCGGTCGCTGTTCCACCACGAGCTGCAGACGGCGCTGCACGACCCCGGCCGCACCGGCGAGCTGGCCGTCATGCTCATCGACCTCGACCGGTTCAAGGACGTGAACGACACGCTGGGCCACCACAACGGCGACCAGCTCCTGGCCGAGGTCGGACAGCGACTCCGCTCGGCGCTCGACGACGACGACGTGATCGCCCGACTCGGCGGCGACGAGTTCGCCGTGATGCTGCGCCGGGCCGGGACGGTGGGCGCCGCGGTCGAGGTGGGCCAGCGTCTGGTGCAGGCGCTGCTGCAGCCCTTCACGCTGGCCGACGTCGAGGTCGACGTCGGCGCCTCGGTCGGCGTGGCCATGTCCTCGGCCACCGTGACCGACGCGGCCACCCTGCTGCGCCAGGCCGACGTGGCGATGTACACGGCCAAGGAGGAGCACACCGGCGTCGAGGTGTACTCGCCGGACCGTGACCACTACAGCCCCCAGCGGCTGGCGTTGGTGGGTCGACTGCGGGCCGCCATCGAGAAGGGCGAGCTGACCCTCAACTACCAGCCCCAGATCGATCTCCAGACCGGCGAGGTGCGCGGTGCCGAGGCCCTGGTCCGCTGGCCCCAGCCCGGTCGGAGCCCGATCCCGCCCGACGAGTTCATCTACGTGGCCGAGCACACGGGCCTCATCCGTCCGCTCACCCGTCTGGTCCTCGGCGACGCCATCGCCCAGGCGGCCCGGTGGTACCACCAGGGTCGGCGCCTCCGGGTGTCGGTGAACCTGTCGCCGCACAACATGATCGAGCGGGGCCTGCCCGAGGAGATCGCCGACATGCTCTCGGCGGCCGACCTGCCCCCCGAGATGCTGATGATCGAGCTGACCGAGACGACGGTCATGTCGAACCCCGGGCGCACGGTGGAGATCATGAACACGCTCCGCGAGATCGGCTGCCCGCTGGCGATCGACGACTTCGGCACCGGTCACTCGTCGCTGGCCTACCTGACGGGGCTGCCGGCCACCGAGCTGAAGATCGACAAGTCCTTCGTGTTCGCCATGGGCACCGACCCCGCCGCCGACACGGTGGTGCGGGCGATCGTGGACCTCGGCCGCAACCTCGGCCTCGAGGTGGTGGCCGAGGGCGTCGAGACCGAGCTGGCCGCCGCCGCCCTGCGCGACATGCAGTGCGCGGTGGGCCAGGGCTACCTCTACTCCCGCCCCGTCGAGCCCCGGGCCTTCGAGCACTGGTTGGCCAACTACGACGCCGAGCGGGACGAGGCGCGTCGTCGGGTCCTCGACCCGTCGGTGGCGGGCTGACAAACCACTCGCATCGTCCTACCCTGCCGACGACGCCGAGACGGGGGAGACGACCATGGCGCACATCGCACTGCCCGAGGGGATGCCGGGGATCCTCGGACCCATGATGTTCCGCCCCGAGACGGCCAAGCCGCTCAACGACCTGGCCGAGGTGCTGCTGCGGGCCCCGAGCACCCTCACCCGAGGGGAGCGGGAGCTGATCGCCATGTACGTGTCGAAGCTGAACAGCTGCCACTTCTGCCACACGTCGCACGCCACGTTCGCCGCCCTCCAGCTCGACGGCGGCTGGGACGTGGTCGACGCCGTGATCGCCGATCCGGCGACGGCGCCGGTCAGCCCGAAGCTCCGGGCGCTGCTGGCCATCGCCGCCAAGGTCCAGCGCAGCGGACGCGAGGTCACCCCGGCCGACGTCACCGCGGCCCGGGCCGAGGGCGCCACCGACGTGGAGATCCACGACGCCGTGCTCATCGCGGCGGCCTTCTGCATGTTCAACCGCTACGTGGACGGGCTCGGCACCTGGGCGCCGGCGGAGCGTGCGGACTACGCCGAGGTCGGGGCGATGATCGTCGAGCACGGCTACGCCGCCTCGACCCCGCCGCTGCCGGGCTGAGTGGCGGCACGCCCCTCGCCCGAGCAGCAGGCGCTGCTGGCGTGGGGTCGGGCGGTCCGCCGCGACCTCCCGTGGCGGGCCACGCGTGACCCGTGGGCCGTGCTGGTCAGCGAGGTCATGCTCCAGCAGACGCAGGCCGAACGCGTCGTGGCCCGATGGATCGACTTCCTCGAGCGCTGGCCCGAGCCCGCGGCGCTGGCCGCCACGCCGTTGGCCGACGTGCTCGTCGCCTGGTCCGGCCTCGGCTACCCGCGCCGGGCCCGTGACCTCCACCGGAGCGCGACGATCCTGGTCGAGCGGCACGGTGGCCGGTTGCCCGAACGGCTCGAGGAGCTGCTGGCACTCCCCGGGGTCGGGCCCTACACGGCTCGGGCCGTGCTGGCCTTCGCGTACGAGGCCGAGGGCGTGGGCGTCGTCGACACCAACATCGCCCGGGTGCTGGCCCGGCGGGCCGGCGAGCGGCTCACGCCGCGGCGGGCCCAGGCCGAGGCCGACGCGTTCGTGGCGTCGGGCACGACGTGGGAGCACAACCAGTCGCTCATGGACCTCGGGGCGCTGCGCTGCCGACCCCGTCCCGACTGCGACGGCTGCCCGCTCGAACTTGGGTGTGCGTGGCGGTTGGGCGGGCACCCCGAGCCCGACCCGGCGGCCGGTTCGGCCGGGGTGAGCGGTCGCCAGGCGCCCTTCGCCGGATCGGACCGCCAGGCCCGCGGGCGGCTCCTGGCCGCGCTCGCGGCCGGACCGTTGGATGAGGCCGACCTGGCCACGGCGGCCGGATGTCCCGACGACCCGGCGCGGGCCCGACGCCTGGCCGACGCGCTGGTCGGGGACGGGCTGGTCCACCGGGACCGGCGCACGTGGCGCCTGGGCGGCGCGGTCAGCCCGCCAGGAAGTCGAGCACCAGGCGGTTGACCACCTCGGGCTGCTCGAGGTGGAGGAAGTGGCCCGCTCCGGGCACCAGCTCGAAGTGGCTGCCCGGCACGGTCATGCACTCGGGCGAGCGGGCCGCCAGCTCGGCGCCCATGCAGCCGTCGGTCTCGCCGTGCAGGTACAGCAGCGGCTGGGGTGGCACCGCGTAGGCCGCGGCCTGGGCCGCCGCGTGCTCGGGGCGCTGGAGCTCGAACTGGAGCGTCTGGCGGTAGTAGTCGAGGGTCGCCGCCAGGTGGGCGGCGTTGGGGACGCAGTCGACGAAGTGGGCGACGTCCTCGGCGGCGTCGTAGCCCGGCGACCAGTCCTCCCAGAGGCGGGCGATGTAGCGGTGGCCGTCGGCGGCGACCACGCCGTCGCTGAGCGGCGTGAGCTGGAAGAACATGTACCAGGACCGCTTCAGCTGGTCGTAGTCGAAGATGCCCGCCGCGCTGACCGGGCCCGGCGGCACCGCCATGGCGACGACGCGCCGCCAGCGGTCGGGTGCCACCGTCGCCGCGGCGTAGGCGGCCAGCGCGCCCCAGTCGTGGCCGATCAGCACGGCGTCGCCGCCCCCGCCCAGCGCTTCGTGGAGCGCCACGGCGTCGAGGCCGAGCACCCCGGACTGGTAGCAGCCGTCCGGCGCCAGGCTCGTGGGCGCGTAGCCGCGTTGGAACGGGGCCACGGCGTGGTAGCCGGCGGCGGCCAGCTCGGGCAGCAGGTGGCGCCAGGTGTGCGCCGAGTCCGGGTAGCCGTGGAGGCACAGGGCGAGGGGTCCGGTTCCGGCTTCGAGGACGGAGAACTCGATGCCGTTGGCGACGACGGTGCGGGAGGAGGGCTCGACCATGGCCGGGGAGCCTACGAGGGCTCGCCGACGCGGGACGTTGTGCCCTGGGCGGATGCGAGCGGTCGGCGCATCCTTCGGGCATGGAGCTGTCGACCGCCGTCGTCGAGACGCACGTGTCCCGGTTGCTGTTCGTGGGGGACCGGGTGCTCAAGTGGTATCGGCCCCTGGCCACCGGGTTCCTGGACCACTCGACGGTGGAGCGCCGGCACCGTTCGATCCGACGCGAGCTGGAGCTGAACCGCCGCTACGCCCCCGACGTCTACCTGGACGTGGTCTCGGTGGTCGGCTCCGACGGCGCCGAGCTGGAACCGGCGCTGCTCATGCGGCGCCTGCCCGACGAGCGGCGTCTCACCGCGTTGTTGGGCACGCCCGAGGCCGTCGACGCCCTGCGCGACGTCGCCCGGGTGCTGGTGGTGGCGCACGAACGCGCCGACCGAGGGCCGGAGGTCCGCCGGTGGGGCACCCCCGATGCCGTCCGGCAGATGTGGGACACCAACCTCGACGAGCTCGATGCCGTCGGCGACGGAGTCCTGCGGGAGGGGTCGGTGGGGCGGGCCCGCGACCTCCTGCACCGTTGGTTGGACGGCCGCGCCGGCCTCCTGGAGGACCGCCTCGCCGGCGGGCACGTGGTCGACGGCCACGGCGACCTGCTCTGCGACGACATCTTCGTGCTCGACGATGGCCCTCGGATCCTCGACTGCCTCGCCTTCCGTGACGACTTCCGCTGCGCCGACGTCGTCGCCGACCTGGCCTTCCTGGCCATGGACCTCGACCGGCTGGGTCAGCCGGACCTGGTCGACCCGCTGGTGGCGGCCTACGCCGAGCTCTCGGGGCACCCGGTGCCGGCATCGCTCCTGCACGCCTGGCGAAGCCACCGGGCGCTGGTGCGGGCCAAGGTCGCCTGCATTCGCCACGCCCAGGGCGACCCCACCGCAGCGAACGAGGCGCGATCGCTCATGGCCCTGGCCATCGAGCAGGGCTCGCTGGCCTGGCCGGTGGTGGTCCTGGTGGGCGGGCCGCCCGGCACCGGGAAGACGACGGTGGCCGAGGGCCTGGGGGCGGCGATGGGGGCGACGGTGCTCCACTCCGACGAGGTCCGCAAGGAGCTGGCCGGGCTGGACCGCACCGCGGACGGCCGCTCGACCCCGGGCGCAGGCATCTACGACGACGGCCACACCGACGCCACCTACGCCGAGCTGTGGCGGCGGGCCGCGGTGGTGGCGGGCGCCGGCGAGCCGGTCGTGCTCGACGCCTCCTGGGCCGAGCGGCGTCGCCGCGAGGCGCTGCGTCGCGCCGCTCGCGACGCCGCGGTCCGCCTGGTCGAGCTGTGCTGCGAGGCGCCGCCCTCGGTGGCGGCGGCCCGCATCGAGGCCCGCCGGGCCGCCGGGGGCGACGCGTCGGACGCCACGGCCGAGGTGGCCGACTGGATGCGGGCCCGCTTCGACCCGTGGCCCGAAGCCGTGGTCATCGATGGGTCGCGGCCGGCCGACGACGCGGTGGCGCAGGCCGTGGCGGTGCTCCGCTGGGCCTGACCGGGAACCCGACCGGACCGACCGGGGTCCGGTTCGTGCCATCGGTCACAGGACCTTCCCCCGCCCGAGGTCGTTGCGTAGCGTGGCGAGGTCCGGGATCGGAGTGATCGGGGGGTCGTGGTCGAGGTCAGCTTCTACGGGGTGCGCGGCTCGACGCCGTGCTCGTGCGAGGCGAACCACCGCTACGGCGGCAACACCGCGTGCGTCGTCGTCGAGGCCGACGACATGGACCCCATCGTGCTGGACCTCGGCACCGGGCTGCGCTTCTTCGGGCTCGACCGTTGCGCCCACCGGCCGTTCCGGGCCACGGCGTTGGTGAGCCACCTGCACTGGGACCACGTGCAGGGGCTGCCCTTCTTCACGCCCATCCACCACGAGGGCGCCCGCCTCGACGTCATCGGGCCGGCCCAGGGCGACGGCCGATCCCTCCGCGATGCCTTCGACACCTTCGTGAACCCGCCGTACTTCCCGGTGGGGATCGACGGCCTGGCCGGCCACCTCCGCTTCGACGCGGTGGGCCGCGACACCTTCGAGGTGGGTCGGGCCACGGTGAGCGCGCTGCCCGTTCCCCACATCGGGCCCACCGCCGGCTACCGCATCGAGGTCGACGGGGCCGTCATCGCCTACGTCAGCGACCACCAGCAGCCCCACCCCGGTGCCACCGACGTGGCCGACGAGGTGCTCGAGCTGTGCCGGGGCGCCGATGTGGTCATCCACGACGCGCAGTACACGGCCGACGAGTTCGAGCTGAAGCACGACTGGGGCCACTGCACCCTGGACTACGCGGTGGAGGTGGCCGCCCAGGCGGAGGCCCGAGAGCTGGTCCTGTTCCACCACGACCCGTCCCACGACGACGAGACCATGGACCGCCTGGCCGGCGAGGCGGTCGACGCGGCCGGGGCGCGGACGACCATCGAGTCGGTGGTGGCGGCGGCCGAGGGCATGCGGCTGCGGCTCTGAGCCGGGCCGACCACGAGCGAGGGGGAGCGATGGGACGCTGGTCGCGTGAGGAGATCGAGGAGGCGTTCGACCGCTACCGGGCGGCGGCCCTGGTCGGCGGCACCACCGGCGACTGGTCGGCCTGGGCCGACTGCTTCACCGAGGACTGCACCTACAAGGAGCACCTCTACGGCACGCTGGGCGGTCGCGCCGCGGTGCTCCGCTGGATCACCGAGACCATGTCGACCTACCCCGGCGACCGGATGCCGTACTTCCCCGTCGAGTGGTACGTCGTCGACGAGGACCGCGGCTGGATCGTCTGCCAGGTGTGGAACCGCATGGCCGACCCCGGCGACGGGAGCCTGTGGCAGGAGTACAACCTGACCGTGCTCCACTACGCCGGTGGCGGCCGGTTCTCCTACGAGGAGGACATCTACAACCCCCACCACTTCGCCACGATGCTGGCCGGGTGGGAGGCGCGATGCGCCGAGCTGGCCGCTCGGGGCGAGCCTCAGTAGAGGTTGATCGACAGGCTGTCGGCGGCCGCGCCGGCGATCCGCGCCGAGATCTCGCTGGTCACCGCGCTCTGCTCCTCGACCGCCCCGGCGATCGAGGTCTGGTGCTCGTTGACCCGGTCGATGACGGCGAAGATCTCGTCGATGGACCGGCCCACCTCCTGGACCTGGTCGGCCATGGTGCCGATGCGCTTCCCGATCCCGGCGGTCACCCGTGCCGTGTCGTCGGCCAGCTGCTTGACCTCGGAGGCCACGACGGCGAAGCCCTTGCCGGCCTCGCCGGCCCGGGCCGACTCGATGGTGGCGTTGAGGGCCAGCATCTTCGTCTGCTCGGCCACCCCGGCGATCGCCCCGAGCTCGTCGTTGATCCGGTTCGACTCGTCGGTGAGCACGACCATGGCATCGCGGGCGGCCTCGGCCACTCCCACCGCCTGGTGGGCCACCGTGGCGGCGTCGGCCGCGTTCTGGGCGATCATCGAGACGGCCGCGGTCATCTGCTCGGTGGCGGTGGCCGCCGACTCCAGGTGGGCGCGCAGGTGGTCGATCGCCTGCTCGCCCCGCTTGATGTCGCTCACGTCGTCCCAGTTCGCGACGTAGCCCACGGTCTCGCCCCGGGGGCCGGTGAGCGCGTTGACCGTGGTGCGCAGCCACACGTCGCCGAAGTTCATCTCGGCACGGTGCGGGAAGCGGAAGCCGTCCTGTTGGGCCAGGACCCGCTCGACGCGCGCCGGGTCACGGTGGAAGCGGTGGATCGAACCGCCCAACAGCTCGCCGACGCCCAGGCCGAACGCCTTGCGCACCTCGGGCTCGATCCGGGCGAGCGTCTCGAGCGCCGCGGGGTTCACGTAGACCAGCCGGAGGTCGAGGCCGGCCACCATCACGTTGGCCCGCACGGCGTCGAGCGCCGGCTTGGCGTCCCGCAGCACGGATTCGAGCTGGTCGGGCGAGGTCGACGGGCGGCGGCTGCGCATGGTGAGGGTCACGGCGGCTCCTGGGTGCTGGCGAATCGTTCGGGTGCGTGAGTCCGGTCGGCCCGCCTGCCGAAAAAGTGAGTGAAAGTGCATACGCAAGGACCTCGCGGGGCGGAGCGGTTCCTCGAGGGGCTCCGGGTCGTGGCGGTGGGGCGCGCCGCTAACCTGCGCGCGTTCGGACCGACCCGGGGGACCCATGACCGACGTGCCCGTTGCCTTCGATTCCGCCGAGTTCCGCAAGGTGCTCGGCCACTTCCCGACCGGTGTCACGGTCGTGGCGGCGGTCCACGAGGGCCGCCCGGCCGGCCTCGCCGTCGGCTCGTTCTTCTCGGTCTCGCTCGAGCCGCCCCTGGTGGGGTTCTGCGTCGGGAAGGCGTCGAGCTCGTGGGCCGTGGTCCGCCAGGCCGGTCACTTCGTGGTGAACGTCCTCAGCGACGCCCAGGTGCCGATCTCGGGGCAGTTCGCCTCGAAGGCGGCCGACAAGTTCGAGGGCCTCGACTGGACGCCGGCGGTCAGCAACGGCGGACCCCGGCTGGCCGGGTGCGTCGCCCACATCGACTGCGAGGTCCACGCCGTCCACGACGGTGGCGACCACGACATCGTCGTCGGGCGCGTGCTGGCCCTCGACGTGGCCGACGGCGACGACGGCCCGCTGCTGTTCTTCAAGGGTCGCTACGGGCGCCTCGAGGCGCTGGACTGAGCGCCGGCGTGCCGATCTACGCGCTGGGCCACCAGGAGCCCGACATCCACCCCGACGCCTACGTGCACCCCGACGCCGTCATCATCGGCTCGGTGGTCATCGGGGCCGACTCGTCGGTCTGGCCCACCGCCGTGCTGCGGGGCGACGACGGGCAGATCATCGTGGGGGAACGGACCTCCATCCAGGACGGCACGATCGTGCACACGACCGTGTTCCACCCCACCCGCATCGGCAACGACTGCACCATCGGCCACAACGTCCACCTCGAGGGCTGCACCATCGAGGACAAAGCGCTGGTGGGCTCCGGGGCGGTGGTCCTCAACGAGGCGGTGATCGGCGCCGAGGCGGTGGTCGGCGCCTGCGCCCTGGTGCCCAACCGCAAGGTCGTGCCGGCCGGGGCGATGGCGTTGGGCGTCCCCGTCACCATCAAGCTCGACGCGGTCGAGCCGGGGTGGTTCGACCTCGGCAAGGACTCCTACGTGCACCGGGCCCGCCGGTATCGCACCGACCTCCGCCGCCTCGACTGAGCGCATCCCTCCGTGGTCGGGCGGGGAGCCGGGTTGTTACTATGGCGGTAGGAGAAATTCCGCCGACCTCCCCGGGAGCCACGATGACCTCCATCGACCTCGACCTCAGCAAGTACCAGCTCGGCTGGCACGACGACGTCGACTACGTCTTCAAGCCGCGCAAGGGCCTCGACGAGGCGCTGGTGCGCGAGATGTCGGGCATGAAGGGCGAGCCCCCGTGGATGCTCGACTTCCGCCTCAAGTCGCTGCGGGCCTTCGAGAAGCGGGCCATGCCCAACTGGGGCGGCGACATGTCGGAGATCTACTTCGACGACATCTACTACTACATCAAGCCCACCGAGGCGCAGGTCGACGACTGGGACGACCTGCCCGAGGCCATCAAGAACACCTACGAGAAGCTGGGCATCCCCGAGGCCGAGCGGAAGTACCTGGCCGGCGTGACGGCGCAGTTCGAGTCGGAGGTGGTCTTCCACCGCAACCGCGAGGACCTCGAGCGCCAGGGCGTGCTGTTCTGCGACATGGACACCGCGCTGCGCGAGTACCCCGAGCTGGTCCAGCAGTACTTCGGCACGGTCATCCCCCGGAACGACAACAAGTTCTCGGCGCTCAACTCGGCGGTGTGGTCGGGGGGCTCGTTCATCTACGTGCCGCCGGGCGTCGAGGTCGAGATGCCGCTGCAGGCCTACTTCCGGATCAACCAGGAGAACATGGGCCAGTTCGAGCGGACGCTGATCATCGCCGATGAGGGCTCGAACGTGCACTACATCGAGGGCTGCTCGGCGCCGGTCTACACGTCGGACTCGCTGCACTCGGCGGTGGTGGAGATCGTGGTGAAGCCGTCGGCCCGGGTCACCTACACGACCATCCAGAACTGGTCGAACAACGTGTTCAACCTGGTCACCAAGCGGGCCCGGGTGGAGGCCGAGGGCCACATGGAGTGGATCGACGGCAACATCGGCAGCCGCCTGACCATGAAGTACCCGGGCTGCACGCTCGTCGGCCCCAAGGCCTCGGGCGAGGTGCTCTCGGTGGCCTACGCCGGCCCCGGTCAGCACCAGGACACCGGCGCCAAGATGGTCCACGCCGCCCCCGAGACCACCTCGAAGGTCGTGTCGAAGTCCATCTCCAAGGACGGTGGCCGCACCTCGTACCGCGGCCTGGTCCACGTGGAGGACGACGCCTACGGCTGCCGCTCCCACGTGCAGTGCGACGCGCTCATCCTCGACGAGGACTCGGTCTCCGACACCTACCCCTACATGGAGGTGGGCTCGAAGGACGCGGTCATCGGCCACGAGGCCACGGTGTCGAAGGTGGCCGACGAGCAGCTCTTCTACCTGCGCAGCCGCGGGCTGAGCGAGGAGCAGGCCATGTCGATGGTGGTCAACGGCTTCATCGAGCCCATCACCCGCACCCTCCCCATGGAGTACGCGGTGGAGTGGAGCCGCCTCATCGAGCTCCAGATGGAAGGCAGCGTGGGCTGACGAAGGAGGCCCACGCCGTCACGGGTGGGTGGGCGGCGAGGAAGGCAGCGTCGGCTGACGTCGGGACGCGGATGTACGAATTCGAGTGCATCCGTTCGGAGCGGTCGGACGGAAGAGGAGGCAACGCTTCCCACCCCGAACCCGACCCCTGGAGGTCCCCCGATGAAGAAGAAGCTCGCTGCCGGCGTCGCCGGCATCGCCCTGTCCCTGTCGCTGCTCGGCTCGGTGCTGGCCACCCCCGCTTCGGCCGGGTGGAAGCCCAAGGCGCCCAAGCAGACGATCACCGACATCGTCGCCGCCTCCGGCGGCACCTTCGACCGCAACGGCCGTGACTACGACATCCTGCTCAACGCCGTGCAGACCGCCGGCCTGGCCGAGACCCTCGCCACTCCCGGCCTCGACGTCACGGTGTGGGCGCCCAACGACCGCGCCTTCATCCGCACCGCCCGTGATCTGGGCTTCACCGGTTCCGACGAGGCCGGCGCCTGGTCGTTCCTGGTGACGGCGCTCACCGGCCTGGGCAACGGCGACCCGATCCCGGTGCTCACGGCCATCCTCACCTACCACGTGACCCCCGGCGCCCGGAACGTCTTCCAGGTCCTCACCACCAAGACGTTCCCCACCCTCCAGGGCGGCACCATCACCCGGCACTTCCTGACGCTCCAGGACGCCGATCCCGACATCAAGGACCCGAACCTCACCCTGCCGCTGCAGGTCCGAGCCTCCAACGGCGTGATCCACACGATCGACCGGGTGCTCATCCCGATCGACATCTGATCCGTCCGACGCCGGCTCAGCCCCCGCCGAGTGCGGGGGCTGCACCGCGCTCGGGCACCGACGCGTGGGCGGCGGCCAGGTCGTCGAGGGCCAGCACGGTGCCGGCGCCCCGCTCCTTGGCCGCTCGCAGGACCCGGTCGGCCTCGGCGAGCAGGTCCACCGGGCGTTCGAGCCCGACCGCCATGGTGAGCCCGATCGAGATCGTGAGCCGCTCCGAGCCGATGGTGGTCTCGCTCACGGCGCCCTGGAGGCGACGGGCGACGGCCCGGGCCACCCCCACGTCGGGAACCTGCTCGGCGATGATCACGAACTCGTCCCCGCCGAGGCGACCGATCGTGTCGTGGTGGCGCAGCGTGGCGCTCAGCCGGCTGGCCACCCACTGGAGGGCCTGGTCGCCGGTGCGGGCGCCGTGGCGTTCGTTGAACGCACCGAAGCCGTCGAGGTCGCAGTAGAGCAGCGCGAACGGCTGGCCGGCGTTGGCGGCGTCGCGGAGGGCCGAGGCCAGGAGCGACTCGAAGGTGGCGCGGCCGGGGAGGCCGGTGAGGGCGTCGCCCGAGCCGAAGCTGCTGAGGTCCTGGGTGGAGGCGGGGCGGGCGACCGGGGTGGGGACGTGCTCGATGACGACGACGGAGTGCTCGGGGGCGGGCCACAGCGTCGTGCGGGCCGCGGACACCACCAGGTCGCGGGTCGTGCCCAGGTGGTCGGAGACGGTGACGGGCAGGCGCACGAGCTGCTGGCCCTGGCGGGTGACCCGGGCGATCGACACCGCGACCCGGTCACCGGGCTGGGCGCCGAGGCTGGCGGCCAGCGGTCGTCCCACCACCTCGTCGAGGGGGTGACCGGTCAGGTCGGCCAGCTTCGCGTTGGCCCAGGCGACCGTGGTGTCGGGAGCCAGGACCGCGACCGCCATCCCGGCCAGGCCGAGCGTGAGCCACAGGCCGTCGGACGCGTCGGCGTCGACCGGCAGGACCGGGACCTCGGCCGGGGTCGGGGCGGGCTCGGTGCGGACGAGGCGCATGACGGTTCCATCGGCCGGACGGCTGGCGAGATGAACCTCCGGGGTCCACAATTCCCGGCGTGCCGATGCGCGAGGGCTGCAAGTTCTTCGAGAGTCGCACCTACGCGAACGGCGAGACCGTGCGGAAGTGCGACCTGGACCTGGCGCCGGAGGCGCCGTGGCGCTGCCCCGAGGACTGTCCCGCCTTCCAGCCCCGCCTGGCCGACGTGAACTGGGCGCACGGATCGCTGGTGACCCCGCCCACGCCGCCGGAGCCGGCCAGCGTCGGTCGGGACGAGTCCATCGGCGCCCTGCTGGACGAGGCGGAGGACATCGTCAACGCCGTGGCCGCGCAGACGCTGGCCGAGGTCGAGGAGGAGCGGCGCCGCCGAGGTGACCGGTGGGCGGCCACCGACGACCGGCGGCCGCGCTGGTGGCCGTTCCGGCGTCGGTGATCGCCCGACTCCGCGACGGCACCCAGGTCGCCGCCTGGATGCTCAAGGCGAACCCCGAGGTCTGGGACGTCGAGGCGGCCCTCCGCGACGGCCGCGACCTCGACACCTGGCGCCTGGCGCCGAGCTACCGCGTCGAGCTCGTCGCGCCCGGACACCCGTGCGTGCTCTGGGTCACCGGCACCGGGGCCGCGGCGGCCCGGGCGGGGGTGCGGGCGCTCGGGGTCGTCACCACCGACCCGTACCCCGACGTCGGCGATCCCGACGACCCGGCCTGGGGGACCCGGCCGCGGCCCGCGTCGTCCGTCCCTACGTCGGGGTGCACCTGGAGGTGCTGGCCGAGCCGCTGTCGCGGGCCGAGGTGCGGGCCGACCCGCGCCTCGCCGACCTCGAGGTGCTGTGTCGACCGCGCATGGGCAGCCCGCTCGCCGTGCGGGCGGACGAGCTGGCGGCCATGCAGGAGGCGGTGGGGCCGCGGTAGGGTTTCTCCTATCGTGATCGGAGAAATTCCGACGCTCCCGAACCCGCCGGAGACCCCCGGAGCAGCAGCGTGGCCCCCGCCCTGACCATCCCACCCCCCGTCCTCGCCGCCGACGAGCCCGCCTGGCTGGCCGACCTCCGGGCCGCCGCCGCTCGACGGCTGTCCGACCTGGAGCGACCGACCACCGAGCTCGAAGAGTGGCGCTACAGCCGTGTCGACGAGCTCGAGGTCGAGGGTCGGGCCCTCGCCCCCCGCCCCGAGGTGGGCGACGACCTCGTGGCCGCGTGGCGGGCCGAGACCGGTGTGGGCGACGACGCCGCGGCCGCCACCGCCGTCGAGGTCGACGGCCACGTCGTCTCGATCGTGCTGGGCGACGCCGCCCGTGCGGCCGGGGTCCGCCTGGACACCGCCGGTCGCCTCGGGGCGGACGCCGCGCTCACCGCGGCGCTGGGCGCGGCGGGGGTCGACGCCTTCGCCGAGCTGGTGGCCGCGGTCGGTCCGGACCCGCTGGTGCTGGTCGTGCCCCGCGGCGTGGTCGTCGACGGACCGGTGGTGGTGCGCTCGGTCGTCCGCGACGGGGCGCACCTGGTCGCCAGCCGGTTCGTGGTGGTGGCGGGCGACGACAGCGAGGTCTCGGTGCTCCGCTGGAGCGGGGGCACCCCGGACGTGGTCGACCTCGACGCCCCGGCGCCGCTCGTGCTCGACCGGGTCGACGTGGTGGTCGGCGCGGCGGCCCGGATCTCGCTCACCACCGTGCAGGACGACGCCGTCACGGTCGACCGGGTGGCCAACCTGGCCGCGGTCGTCGACCGGGACGCCACCCTCCGGTTGCACCACGCCGCCCTCGGCGGGCGGGCGGCCCGGGCCCGCTTCGACTGTCGCCTCGAGGGGCGCGGCGCCACCGGCGATCTCGCCGCGCTGTACCTGGGCCACGACGACCAGGCCCACGACCTGCGCACCTTCCAGGAGCACCTCGCCCCCGACACCACCTCGCACCTGGTCTTCAAGGGTGCGCTCGACGACCGGGCCCGGGCGGTCTACACCGGGCTCATCCGCGTGGGGGAGTCGGCCCGCGGCACCAACGCCGAGCAGTCCAACCGGCTGGTGAAGCTCTCCGAGGACACCTGGGCCGAGTCGGTGCCGAACCTCGAGATCCACAACAACGACGTGCGCTGCGCCCACGCGTCGACGGTGGGCCCCATCGACGAGGCCCAGCGCTTCTACCTCGAGAGCCGGGGCGTCGCGCCCGAGGTCGCCGAGCGCCTGGTGGTCGCCGGCTTCTTCGAGGAGGTCCTCGAGGGCTTCGCCCACCCGGGCGCCGCCGAACGGGTCCGCCGGATCGTGGCCGCCCGCCTCGGCGGGGAGGGCCGATCGTGAGCCGCACGGTGCTGTTCCGCCTCGACGAGCTGGCCGACGGCGAGGTCCGGCGGGCCGTGGTGGGTCGCCACGCCCTCGCCGTGGTCCGCATCGGCGACGACGTGTACGCCATCGGCGACCGGTGCACCCATCAGGACGTCTCGCTCTCCGAGGGCGAGGTCGACGCGGACGAGTGCACCCTCGAATGTCCGAAGCACGGGGCGGCCTTCCGCCTCGACACGGGGGAGCCGACGTGCCTCCCCGCAACCCGACCCGTCCCCACCTACGAGCTCTCGGTGGTCGACGGCGACGTCACGGTGGTGATCCCATGAGCGAGCTGGTGGTCGAGGGCCTGCGGGCCGAGGTGGCAGGACGGGAGATCCTCACCGGGGTCGACCTGGTGGTCCGCAGCGGCGAGGTGCACGCCATCATGGGCCCCAACGGGTCGGGCAAGTCCACGCTGTCGCACGTGCTGATGGGCCGGCCCGGCTACGTCGTCACCGGCGGCTCGGTCCGCCTCGACGGCACCGAGCTGTTGGGGCTGGCGCCCCACGAGCGGGCCCGGGCGGGCCTGTTCCTGGCCATGCAGTACCCCGTCGAGGTGCCCGGGGTCTCGTTGCCCGGCCTGCTGGCCGAGGCCGTGTCGGGCCGCCCGGCCGCGGGCACGGTCGCCGAGCGGCTGGCCGACGAGGCCGCCCGTGTGGGCCTCGAGCCCGCCTTCCTCGAGCGGTCCGTGAACGTCGACTTCTCGGGCGGTGAGAAGAAGCGGAGCGAGACGGTGCAGCTCGGCGTGCTCCGTCCGGCGTTCGCGATCCTCGACGAGATCGACTCGGGGCTCGACGTCGACGCCTTGCGTGAGGTGTCGCGACGGGTCGAGGCGGCCACCCGGGAGTGGGGCCTCGGCGTGGTCGCCGTCACCCACTACAACCGCCTGCTCGAGGAGCTCCACGCCGACCGCGTGCACGTCTTCGCCGGCGGACGCATCCTGCGCTCGGGCGGCCCCGAGCTGGCCACCGAGCTCGAGGCGACCGGCTATGCGGCCTTCACCGCCGGCTGAGCGCAGCCGGCCCCGCCTCAGCGGGTGACCACCACGTCCCGCCCGGCCCCCTTGGCGTCGTAGAGGTTGGCGTCGGCGCGGGCCACGGCGTGGCGGGGGTCCTCGGCGCCCGGTCGGCAGACCGTCACCCCGGCGCTGGCGGTCACCGCGATGACCCCGGTGGGCACGAGCACCGGCTCGGCGGCCACGGCCCGTCGAACGCGTTCGCCGATCTCGTGGGCGACCGGGCCGTCGGTCTCGGGCATGAGCACGGCGAACTCCTCGCCGCCGATTCGAGCGAGGAGGTCCGTGGACCGCAGCGAGGCGCGCACCACCGCCGCGAGGTGCTGGAGCACCCGGTCGCCGGCCGCGTGCCCGTGGGTGTCGTTGACGACCTTGAAGTGGTCGGCGTCGAGGATCATCAGGGCGAGCGGTCGGCCGGTCCGCCGAGCTCGGGCGAACTCGAGGTCGAGCTGGGCGAAGAACCACCGGCGGTTGCCGACCGCGGTGAGCGGATCCACGTTGGCCTGGCGGCGGAGCTCCGACTCGAGCTCGTGGCTCCGGGCCACGGCGGCCTCCAGGCGGTCGTTGTACTCGGCGGCCCGCCGGAGCGCGATGAACTCCTCGCGGCGCAGGACCTCCAGCTCGCGGTGGAACGACACGGCGCTGACCCAGGCCAGGATCACCACCCCGGCACCGCCCACGCGCTCGGCCATCGGGAGCCCGGGGTGGAGGGCGCTCGTGGCGGCGAAGGCGATGGCGGCCAGTCCGGTGACCGGTGTGAGCAGGCGCACGCGGTTGGGCACCACCAGGTGGAGCAGGAGGATCGCGATGCACAGCACGGCCAGGTCGAGCGGTTCGCTGCGCTCCGACAGGGCCATGTGGAGGATCAGACCGGCCAGGATCCACGCCGCCGCGGCGGTGGTGGCCGGGAAGGGGAAGGCATCGGTGCGGGTCCGCTCGGCGCTGCCGCGCCATCGGTGGACCCGGGCGACGAGGGGTGCGATCGTGAGCGCTCGCAGGAGGAGGTGCAGCGGCCCTTCGGCGCCGTGGCCGCTCAGCGCGTCCTCGACCCCCACCAGCAGCACCACGATCGTCCCGAGGGCCGCCGCGAGATCGGCGCGGCGGTGCTGGGCGGCCGAACGACTCGCCTCGAAGTCCGCCTCGATCGAGGGGTCCTCGAACTCACCGGTCAGCGGACGAAGCCGGTAGTGGCGCTCGTCGGCCTCGCCGGCGCGATGGAGCAGCGGGAGCGAGCGGCGCGGGCGACGGAGCGGTGGCGCCGCGTCGGGTGGGGGTGGCTCCATCGGAGTAGGTCTCGACACGGAGGAGAGCGAGCTTGATGGGTCGGTGCACCTCGTGGGGTGGGTCGGAGGGCCCAGGCACGCGGCGGGGCGCGCCCGGGGTCGGCGGTTCGGGGAGAATGGGCGGGTGACCACCCCGCCCCCCGGTTGGGAGCTGCGCGACGGCCGGCTCCACCGAGTCGTCGAGTTCCCCGACTTCGTGACGGCCTGGTCGTTCATGTCCGCGGTGGCCCTCGCCGCCGAGGCCATGGACCACCATCCCGACTGGTCGAACAGCTACGGCCGCGTCGTGATCGATCTGGTCTCCCACGACGTGGGCCGCGTGACCGATCGGGACCTCCGACTGGCCGAGCGGATCGACCAGCTCCTCGGCCGGTGGGCGTGACCGACCGCCCCACCTGGTCCTACCTGCCGGCGCTCGACGGGGTCCGGGCGCTGGCGGTCGTCTCGGTCGTCCTCTTCCACGTCTGGCCCGACGCCTTCCCGGGCGGCTTCGTCGGCGTCGACCTCTTCTTCGTGCTCTCGGGCTACCTGATCACCGCCATGGCGCTCGTCGAGCACGAGCGGACCGGGCGCCTCGACCTCCGGGCGTTCTGGTCACGGCGGGTCCACCGGCTCGTCCCGGCGGTGCTGGTGGTCGTGGCCGCGACGTCGGTGGCCGCTGCCGCGCTGGGCACGGCCTCGGCCCGGGGCCTGGCCGACTCGGTGGGGGCGCTCACCTGGAGCACGAACTGGTTGGAGCTGTACCTGAGCGGGCAGCCGTGGTGGGCGGTGGACACCCGCACCCTGCTCGACCACCTCTGGTCGCTGGCGGTGGAGGAGCAGTTCTACCTGGTCTGGCCGCTGGTGCTGGCGGGCCTGATGCGCCGTGCCCGATCGAAGCGCACGTGGTTCGCCGTCCTGGCCGGCCTGATCGTGGCGTCGGCTGCCGTCTCGGCCTGGGCGGGCTACCCCGCGGCCTACTTCCGCACCGATGCCCGGGCCTTCGAGCTGGTGGCGGGCGCGGCGCTGGCCGTGCTCGGCCGTCGGCCCGGCCCTCGGCTGGCCGGCGGCCTGGTGGCGGGGTCGGTGGCGGCGCTGGCGGTGGTCGTGGCGGTCGTGCACTCCACCGAGTCGGCGCTCTACCCGTGGGGGCTGCTCGGCATCACCGCGCTGGCGGTCGCCCTGGTCGCCGGGGCGACCGACCCGCCCGGCTGGGTCTCGGCGGTCCTCGCCGGCGGCGCCGTCCGCCACCTCGGCCAGGTGAGCTACGGCGTCTACCTGTGGCACATCCCGGTGGTGCGGGTGCTCCACCCCGGGCGCGTGCCCCTGGACGGCGTGGGCCTGCTGGTGCTGCGGCTGGTCGTGCTGGCCGTCCTGGTGGAGGCCTCGTGGCGCCTGGTGGAGCGACCGCTGCGCACGGGTGGGCCGGCCAGCCGGGCGCCGTTCGTGGCGCTGGCCGTGGTCTCGGTGGCGTCGCTCCTGCTCCTGGTCCCGGGAGCCCGGCGTGCGGTCGACCGCCGCTGGGAGGTGGCCGACAACCGCCCGCCCCCGTCGGTGGCGCCGGGGGAGCGTCGCGTCCTGGTGGTCGGCGACCTGGTGGGGGGCATCGTGGGCGACGGCATCGGGAGCACCGAGGGCCTGGCGGTGTGGAACACGGCCGACCTGGGCTGCCCGCTGGGTCCGGCCGGCCGCTTCGACCCCGGCGACGGGCCCGTCGAAGCGCCGGAGTTCTGCCGACGCTGGCCCGAGCGGTGGTCGGCGGCCTCGGGGCGGTTCCGCGCCGACGCGGTGGTGGTGGCGTCCGGGGTGTGGGACACCCTGGCCTGGACCGACGACGACGGTCGACGGCTGGACGACGCAGCGCTCGACCGCCGCTTCGCCGAGCTCGCCGCCCGCCAGGTCGAGGTGGCGTCGACCCGCGGCGGCGACGGCCCCGCCGGTGGCCTGGTCCCCGTCGTGCTGGTGGTGGTGGAGGACCCGACCGGGCTGGCACCGCCGGACCAGCCCCGCGACGCGGCCCGGCGCGATCGGGCTCGGCGCTACGCGGCAGCCCTCCGCGACGCTGCGGCGGGACGCCGCGAGGTGTCGGTGGTCGAGGTGGAGGGTGCGCCGGACTTCCCGGACCTGCGCTCGTTCGCGGCCGAGGCGGTGGCCACCCGGGTGGTCGAGGTGACCGGGGCCGTCAGGCCTCGCTGAGCGCCTCGTCGATGCCCTGGTCGAGGGTGTTCCACGACAGGGTGGCGCACTTGATGCGCACCGGGAACTTCACCACGCCGCGGAGCGCCTCGAGGTCGCCCAGGCGCAGCTCGGTGGCGGGCGTCAGGTCGTCGGCGTCGTGGTCGTGGCCGGCGCCCTCACCCTCGTCGCCCTCGCCGCCGTCGAGGGAGCTCTCGTGGATCGACATCATGGCCTTGAAGGCGCGCATCACCTCGCGGGCCTCGGCCACGGTGCGGCCCTTGACCGCGGCCGACATCATCGAGGCCGACGACTGGCTGATCGAGCAGCCCTGTCCGCCGATCCGGATGTCCTCGATGACGCGCTGGTCGGGGTCGGCGGCGTCGGAGAGCTGGAGGTAGACCACGATCTCGTCGCCGCACAGCGGGTTGAACCCCTCGGTGCGGTGGGCGGGCGGGGCGGGCAGCTCGCCGCGGTTCCGGGGGGAGCGGTAGTGGTCGAGGATGATCTCGCGGTAGAGGTCTTCGAGGCCGGCCATGGGGGCTCCTTGATCAGAACGAGAAGAAGGACTCGGCCTGGGCCAGTGCGTCGGCCAGCGCGTCCACGTCCGATTGGTCGTTGTAGAGGTACACCGATGCTCGCGCAGTCGCGCCGACGCCGAGAACCTTCATCAGGGGCTTGGCGCAGTGGTGGCCGGCGCGCACGCACACGCCGTGCTGGTCCAGCACCTGCGAGAGGTCGTGGGGGTGGACCCCTTCCAGCGCCAGGGAGAACACCCCACCGCGCATGGCGGGCTCGGGCGGCCCGTGGATGGTCAGGCGCTCGCCGAAGCGATCGGCCAGGGTGCGGAGGGTGTAGGCGGTGAGCTCCACCTCGTGGCGGCGGATCTCGTCCATCCCGACCGCCGTGAGGTAGTCGACCGCGGCGCCGAGGCCGACGATCTCGGCGATGGGGGGCGTCCCGGCCTCGAACTTGTGCGGGAGCGGCGCCGGGGTGAAGCCCTCCTGGGTGACGTTGGTGATCATCCCGCCGCCGCCGAGGAACGGCGGCATGGCCTCGAGCAGCGCCCGACGTCCCCACAGGACGCCCACGCCGGTGGGGCCGCACATCTTGTGGCCGGAGAAGGAGACGAAGTCGGCGTCGAGGGCGACCACGTCGGTGGCGTTGTGGGGCACGTACTGGCAGGCGTCGAGCGACACCAGCGCTCCCGCCCGGTGGGCGGCGTCGCAGATCTCGCGGACCGGGGTGAGCGTGCCCAGCACGTTGGACATGGCGGTGAGCCCGACCATGCGCGCCCCGTCGAGGAGGCGGTCGAGGTCGCCGAGGTCGAGCAATCCCTGGCCGTCGACGGGGATCCACCGGAGCTCCAGGTCGAGCTCGGCGGCCAGCATCTGCCACGGGACGATGTTGGCGTGGTGCTCCATCTGGGTGAGCACCACCGCGTCGCCCGGGTCGAGGTTCGCCCGCCCCCAGGCCTGGGCCACCAGGTTGAGCGACTCGGTGGCGTTCTTGGTGAAGACCACCTCGTCGGCGGACGGTGCCCCGATGAAGCGGGCGACCTTCTGGCGGGCGCCCTCCATGGCGTTGGTCGAGGCCTCGGCCAGCCGGTACACGCCGCGGGCCACGTTGGCGTTGGTGGTGGCGTAGTAGTGCCCGATGGCGTCGATGACGACCTGCGGCTTCTGCGCGGTGGCCGCCGAGTCGAGGTAGGTGAAGGGCTCGTCGCGGGGCGCGGCCAGCAGCGGGAAGTCGGCGCGGATGGCCGCGACGTTCATGCCGCCCGCTCCTGCCACGGCGAGAACCCCTCGCGCTCCACCCGCTCGACCAGGGCGAGGTCGCCCGTGTCGACGATGCGCCCGTCGACCAGGATGTGCACGACGTCGGGGCGCAGGTGCTCGAGCAGTCGCTGGTAGTGGGTGATGACGAGCACGCCCATGGCCGGCCGGGCGGCCCGGACCTCGTTGACGCCCTGGGCGACGATGCGGAGGGCGTCGATGTCGAGCCCCGAGTCGGTCTCGTCGAGGATGGCGACATCGGGCTCGAGCATGGCCATCTGCAGGATCTCGTTGCGCTTCTTCTCGCCGCCCGAGAACCCCTCGTTCAGGTAGCGGTCGGCGAAGGCGGGGTCCATCCCGAGGCGCTCCATCCACTCCATCATGGCGATCCGCACCTCGAGGATGCTCATGTCGGCGATGCCCTTGCGCTGGCCCATGGCCTGACGGAGGAACTGGCGCACCGGCACGCCGGAGACCTCCTGGGGGTACTGGAAGGCCAGGAAGAGCCCGGCGTTGGCCCGGTCCTCGGTGGGCCAGTCGGTGATGTCCTCGCCCCGCAGGCGCACCCGTCCCGACGTCACCTCGTACTCGGGGTTGCCGAGCAGCGTGGTGGCCAGGGTGGTCTTGCCGGACCCGTTGGGCCCCATGACGGCGTGGACCTCGCCCTCGCCGATGGTGAGCGAGAGCCCACGCAGGATGGTGACGGTCGGGTCGGCGGCGGCGACCGCGTGCAGGTCGTCGACCTCGAAGAGCGCGCTCATGACCGCAGTCTATTTCCACTAGGCGCGTAGGGGAAATATCGGTCGTTGGCCGGAGCGGCGACGGCCTCCTACGCTGTGGCCGCGCGCAGCCGAGGGGGAGGTAGCCATGGCGAGCGACCGGGCACCGGCCGAGATCGTCATCTTCGTGGTCGGGCTGCTGTTGTCGTTGGCCGTGGCCGCGGGCGCGGCCTACGGCGGATGGTGGGTGTACCAGGACCGCCACCCCGACGTCTGGGCCACGAGCTCGGACGCCTCGGCGGTGGCGAGGTGAGCGAGTCGGAGCCCCGGAGCCCCTTCAGCGTCGGTCGGAACCTGGGCGGCCCCGCCGACGAGGGGGCCACGGTCCCGGCACCGCCGGCGCCCGCTGCGGCGCCGCCTCCAGCCCCGCCCGCCCCGCCCGCCCCGCCCGCCCCGCCTGCTGCCGCGGTCCCCGCTCCGCCGCCGGCGCCCCCGGCTGCAGCGACCCCTCCGCCGCCTGCCGCCGCGACCCCTGCCGCCGCTCCGCTGGCTGCCGCGACGCCACCACCACCGGCTGCCGCGACGCCACCACCGCCGGACCCGGCCCCGCACGTGGCGGCGCCCGAGTCCATCAGCGTGCTCGGCCCGGTCGACAAGGACGACACCCCCGAGTCGAAGTGGTTCCGCGATCGCAACCCGAACATCGTCTCGGACCGCACCGGGTGGGGCGACGGCGAGGCGTCGCCCCTGGCCCTCACCCGTCCGATGCGTCCGAAGGCCGACGTCTTCCCGCTCATCGGGCGGTTGCTGGTGCGCCTGGTCGGCATCGCTGTCGTCATGGCGGTCGCGGGGTACGGCTCGGCCTGGGCCTACGACGAGTGGACGGCCCAGGACGGCTGGGTGGACGGCATCTCGGCGTCCTCCACGCTCAAGTTCCGCTTCCCCGACGAGGCCGAGGTGGGCACGGTGGCCGGCGTCGACGTGGCCCAGACCCGCGGGGACGGTTGGGAGGTCGTGCTGCAGGAGGTGGGTGGCAAGGACAACGTCAACGGTTTCACGGCGTTGTTCGGTGACCGGGTGAACGCCGACAAGCTGCAACCCGCGGCGCAGATCCGTCTGGGCTCACGGGCCAAGGCCATCGAGACCTTCCGGCACCAGCTGGGCGACGCCGTCCGCTACTGGGGCCTCGTCGACCGTCCCGAGGGTCGCAAGCGGGTGGACGAGCTGCTGATCGTCGCCGGTGGCGGGAAGGTCATCGTGCTGACCGTGACGGTCGATGCCGACCGCCAGGACCTCGGCCAGTTCCTCCTCCGCGAGATCGAGGAGACCCTCGTCGAGCCCTGACGCCGTGGGCGCCCCCGGCGGATGGCGCCCGAATCCGTGGGCGCGTCAGTGGTCCCGGAGGTCTTCCTTCCAGGTGCGGAAGCGGTCGTGGACGGCGCCGCTGGGTCCGTGACCGGATCCGGTGCCGTCCGCCTCGAGGCGGAACTCGAAGCTCCGCGTGAGGTCCCCCGCGTCGACGGCGACGTAGCGGGCTGCCGCGCCGCGGGCCGGCCCCGCCCGCCACAGCAGCCAGCGGCCGATCCGGCGCTTGTAGGCGACGGGGGCGCCCCCGAGGTCGTCGCCGGCCCCGAGCAGCGTCGGCGGCGCCTCGATCCAGGCCCGGGCGTCGATGTTGCGGTCCCGTGTGGGTGTCGCCGGCAGGTCGGCGGTGTGGACGGGGGTCAGGTCGAAGGGGCGCTCGTCCGCCGGGAGCACGGCACCCGCGTCACCATCCACGATCGATCCACTCCTGGAGCTGCGGGCGCTCGGCACCGATGGTGGTGTCGGCGCCGTGGCCGGGCATGACGATGACGTCGGCCTCGAGGGGCGAGAACAGCAGCTCGTCGATGGAGCGGATGATGGTCGGGAAGTCGCCGCCGGGGAACGTGGTGTTGCCCGGGCCGCCGGGGAAGAGCGTGTCGCCGGAGAAGAGGAGCGGCTTGCCCTCCACCCGGAAGCAGATCGACCCCGGCGTGTGGCCGGGCGTGACGATCGTGCGGAGTCGGAGGTCGCCGACCTCGATGACCTCGTCGTGGCCGAGGATCTCGTCGTAGCTCGGCAGCATCTCGGCGTCGGCCGCGGTGACCCCCACCGAGTAGCCGGCGTCGCGCAGCTCGGTGACGGCCTGGATGTGGTCCCAGTGGCCGTGGGTCTCGACGACTCGCCGGACGCCGAGGTCTCGGGCCAGCTCGAGCAGCAGGTCGTGCTCGTTGGCGGCGTCGATCAGCACGGCGTCGCCGGTGTGGCGGCACCGCAGGACGAAGACGTTGTTGTCCACGGGCCCGACGACCACCTTGTGGATCTCGAGGTCGGTGTCCGCGTGGTGCAACGTGGCGGCGGTCATGGCGGTGCTCCTCGGTGGGTGGGGTCCCGTGCGCGGGAGCCCCTAGGCTCGGGGGCCATGAGCACGGTCTACAACATCCTGCTGGTCATCCACATCGTGGCGGTCGCCATGTGGCTGGGGTCGAACGTCGTGATGGGGGTGGGCGCCAACCGCTCGCTCGGGGCGTCGGCCGAGGTGAACATCTGGTGGGCCGAGACCCAGGGCGTGCTGGCCCGGGTGATCAAGAACGCGGCGTTCGCGCTGCTCTTCGCGACCGGCATCGGGATGATCATCGCCAGCGACGATGCGATCAAGTTCTCGGCGCCGTTCGTGTCGTTCGGCTTCCTGGCCGTCATCGTGGGTGGTGCGTTGGCCGGCATGGTCTTCTCGCCGGGGACGCGGAAGCTGGCCGAGGCGCACCGCAACGGCGACACCGCGGCCGCCAAGGCGCAGGCCGACAAGATGGGCATGGTCGGCATGGGCGAGTCCCTGCTGGTGGTCGTGACCATCCTCTACATGGTCTTCAAGTGGGGCGGCTTCGGCGGCTCCTGAGCCCACGGCGCTGACCCGGCGGCGCGCCGCTGACCCATCCGATCTCAGGCCGCACCTGGTGGTGCGTTGGCGGGGTGGTGGGGGTGGTCGGGTGGGACGAGGGGTCGTCGGCCGGTGCCGGGGGTGAGCGCCCAGCCGTGGTGGGTCTTGCGGTGGTGGTCGTGGTCGCAGAGGGGGTCGAGGTTGTCGAGGCGGGTTTCCTGTCGGGCTGCCCAGGGGGTGCGGTGGTC
>Ga0209573_1000104_pt1 | contig 228596 bp, 169 predicted proteins | sample TNRBio252014_DNA_FD_185870 | JGI IMG/M metagenome (GOLD analysis project Ga0209573, IMG submission 185870) | Wastewater treatment Type I Accumulibacter community from EBPR Bioreactor in Madison, WI, USA - TNR Reactor_6/25/2014_ DNA (SPAdes)... | ecosystem: Engineered > Bioreactor > EBPR >...
ATCGGGATGCATAACTGTTTGCAAAATTGTATTAAACCCAAGTTTCACAAGATTGGAATCATTAAATCGATGGTAAGTAATTTCCGGAAAATTACTTGAAGGGAGGTAAGTGCCAAAAAGTATCTCATCGGTTTGTTGGGCGGAAGTTGAGGAAGTGAAGACTACCGTTAAAAAAGAAACTACAATAAATATATTTTTGGAATGCATGATGAAATTCCAATCAATAATTGATTTGAACTTTTTAGAGGAGAAGTCCCCTAAATTGATGCAGGAACTTACTAAATTTTCAAATAAAAGTCAAGTTTTTCTTGACCAGGTAAAGAATATTTTTTATCCTGATACTACTAAATTTTCAGGTGAGCCTATCGTTTTATAAATTCAAGAATTCTTTTTACAGCTTCCAGTGCTTGTGGACTTTCGAAAACGAGATGACCTGATTCGGACAGTTCAATTTTTGTGAATACAATTTTTTTACTGTCGAGTAGTTCATACACTCTCTCATTCTCAACAGTATTATCTTTACTTCCTGTTATCACCAAAGTTTCAGATGCATAGATATTCTCGTATGCTACTTTTTCCTGCAAATGCCAAAGTGCTTTTATTGAATTTACCGGCACAACATCATAGGCAAATCGCGGTTTTGGATTGTGTTCAGAAAATGCTTGTGGTCTTTTACTTTTTTGAACATAAGGATTAAAAAGTTTTAAAAGCCAGCCAAATGGACTGTCAATCAATAAACTTTTGCCAAAATCATGCTTCTTTTTTGAAATCAGGTATGGTGCTGTTAAAATCAATTTGTCAACTTTGCGTTTAGAAGCTATATGACATGCAAGTACTCCACCCATTGAATGACCCACAACTACAACTTTTTCGCAATTTGTAGAAAATATATCATAGGCGTTTATCGCATCGCGCAGCCAATCGGTTTCCTTAATTGTTTCGAGTAAATGAACATCATCAATCCCAAATCCTGTTAGAACAGGAGTATAGTATGGGATACCTTCATTTTTAAGGAAATCTGTTAATATTCCGAATTCTTGAGGAGTTGAAGAAAATCCATGAATCAACAAAACTCCTGTTGGTTTCTTTTTTGATTCAAATAATACGGGAGATTGTCCTTCAAAAGTAGCTTCATCGGGAAGATATTTAAAATCCCGAAAGAGCGAGTATGATTCGAGAAGCCTTCGTATATGGTAATATCTGAACGATACAAAAGTAAGTTTAAGAGCAACAACCACAGCAAGGACATATCTTTCGAACTGAATCGTTAGAATAAGAAGCATGATTAATACAACTTCGAGTACAAGCCAAACAGTGAGCGATTTCTTTTTATTTGACAACCGGATTTACCTATATTTCACTTACTAAAAAAACATAACTTTAAATTTAACTAAAAACTTATGAATATTGCCACTCACCGTTTCAGAGGATTCGATTCCAATGAAAACACTTCAACAGGTTTTTTAAACGCATTGTCGGCGGGTGTAAAATATTTTGAATTTGATGTACGCATCACGGCTGACCGGATACCTGTGGTTAATCATGATCATTCCACAGAAACCCAATTTAAATCAATTGTAAATATCCCCAAATCAAAATATCAAGAGATTAAAAGTATAAAATACAAACACTCAACCTCTCCCGGGATAATGACACTTGATGAATGCCTCGACATTTTTATGACGGGTAAAAAAGAAGAGAGTAAAATATTTATTGATATCAAAGATTTTGGAGAAGAAGAAAAAATTTATCAAATGTTATCTAATCGATCACTTTTGAACCAATCCGTGATCGTGTCCTGGCTTCCTGAAGTATTATTTTCATTTCACAGAATCGACCCCAAAATTCCTCTCTGCTTTAGTCATAACTTTATTCAAAACCCGCTTAAATATTTTGCACAGAAATTCATTTATGGGAACAAACCTGTAAGAAGTTTGTTTGGTTTGTTATTAAACCTTTTCAATAGAAAGTTGTCAACAATCCTGCTGAATACACAATTCTATTTTGATGATTACAACGGGTTGGAAAAGGGAGAGAAAATCAAATCCACAATTTCACCTGATAGTGAGCATACACTTTCAGGGCCTGTAACCGGAAGATTGCTTGAAATTATACTCGAAAGCAAAGGATTTGTCTGCATTAACTACAAAGACATCCCCGAAAACTACAAACAACTTTACCAATATTCACCCGCTCTAATCCCCTACTCAATTAATTCAAAAAGTGAGATAGAGAAATTCCTAAAAAAAATAAAGCCGGATTACATCCTCTCAGATGTTCCGGCTTTAGTCTCTAAATTTGAGTGATTATTGAATCGAAATTTTAATATCCAATCCGGCTTCATTTCTTGAAGTCGGCGGAATTCGTGCTGCACCCTCGGGTGTTGTATCAGATCTCTTATAGAAGAGTGCCAGCGTAACTCTGGAACTTATTACATATTTAATTCTCGGTTCAATAGTAACTGTGGTAGTACCATTCTGTGGTACTCCTTCTTCAGTAAATCTCTCCATGTCAAATTGCACAGTCGAGTTTTTTGTACTTGTATATGAAAAACTGAATTCAATATCATTTTTCAGCGAAACACCAAAAAGAGGAATTTCAAAACCCGATTTTGAGAAGTTAAAAGAGATACCGATATCCCTGTTCAGATTTTCAGTAATATTTTTGGTTGCAGTTCCAAGGTCGTAGGAGGTTCTTGTGTTATATTGAACTCTTCCTGTAAAACTGCCACCCCAAAGGTTGTTGAATGTGATATTCAATCCAATCAGCGGAGCAAAACTGTAGTTGATTCTTTGAGTTTGCACCACTTTATTTCCATCAGGGGTAATTTTCCATCCTTCTGTATATTCAGATGAATAAGAATGGTCAATTGAAACTCTTTTTGCAAAACCTTCGAATACACCAAGTTTTTCCAACCCATCCCATGTCAGTCGCCAGTTGGGTCTCGGAATATAGTTTGTAAATTCGTTTAATGGTCCAAGGCTTGCAAGTAATGGCATCGATTCAAAACCTTTTACAAAGGCTGAAGAAAGACTGCCGGTTGGATCACTTGAATTTCTATCATACAGCTCATTCACCTGTTTTATTCCACTCTTAAAGACAGAAAGGAATAATACCGGCGGCATCGTGAAAAACGACCGGGTCGTATTTCCGGTGGACGAAAGATTCTGTATAAACAGATTACCGTCATTATCACTTTGCATGGTTGTCGATTTGCTGATTGACCAACCCACTTTCCATGAAAGATCAATTTTTGCCCCCTCCCAAAGAGGTTTGGAGGTTTTTATGTCGATATTGTTCCGTTCTGAATAGTTGTCTGTTAGATTCGCATTTGCAGCTCTCGGACCAATGTCATGATTCAACCCTAAAATGAACAATCTATTGGGACCCTCGGTATCAGTCTGTTTAAGTCCCCAGAAGTTCTTAAATCCATTACCAAATCCTCTTATACCATTCGCAGAAACACTTACATCGTTTGAAAAATCCATTGTGATGTTATCGTAATCGAAAATCAAAATTCGAATGCCATTTTTAAGCAGACCCCAGACATTATTCAGGAGAGAAGCTTTTTTCACTAAGGGAACGGTGTCCTGTGGCATGGATAATTCAGGTTCAGGCAGAGTTTCCGCCTCTTTGGGTTTTTCACCCCTGTCAGGATTTTCTTCATCAAGATCGCGGGATCTTTGTCGGGGCTTTGGTGTTGTCGTTTGAGGCTGATTCGTCTGAGCAGTTTTGTCTTCCTCAAAAAGTGGAGCACTTAATGCTTTAAGTCTCAGCCTTAATCCAAAAGAAGTTCTGTTTTGGAAACCGGCACTTCTACCAACTTGTGGTTGTCTGAAATCGTTGTTCCATCCATATCTTACATTATACCCGGCAGTAATCTGGAAATACTCATTGATCTTGGCTATGGAAGGAAGTCGAGGCGAAGTTTTGAAATCAAGACTTTGGTTATATCTGAAATCCTGTCCAAAAAACTGTCCACCAAGGATGTCACTCCAGATAGCACTTTCAGGACGCGGATTGTTAAATTCATCAGTCTCCAGGTGTGTAAGCGAAGAGGCAAAATCGGTCTGATAAGCTATTGTTAAATTAATCAGTGCTTTTTCAGTAACTTTCCAGTTGAAATTGAAGCCACGATTGGCTGTAAAGTCACGGGAAACAGTTTCCTGCGACAACGACTGCCCTATCGCTCTGGTCTGAGTTAAACTGAATGATCTTCTTGCAGAGATATTCCAGGAGATTGTTTGTGGCACAAAATAAATTTTGGCATCTTTATAATCAGTAAAAAAGGCAACAGGTTCACCAATTACCGGAATTTTCCCCGGTTCGAAGAAGTAATCAGGTGGCATCGTAAATCCATAAGAGATGCTGGCATTCCATAACCAGTTTTTAGATGACAAAACCGTCGGATTTCTACTAAAAGAATTGTTATAGTTAAAATTGTAGGTCAAATTGTTGAAAATATCTCTCACCAACCAAAAATCGCTTGGTATTTTAATCTGGACATTCGCCACAGTCCAGGTATCAGAAACATTTACAGTTTGAGCATCACTTACGATCTGTTGCGCAACAACTTCTGCTTCTCCGGGATCCACTCCCGCTGCAATCAATTTGTCTTTTTGAATTCTGGCGGCTTCAGAAACCTTTATATCAGTTCCCGGTTGATACAAAGGATTTCCGACACTCTCTGTTCTGGAATAGTTTACCCGAAGATTACTTCCGGTAAGCGGGATTGGTAATAGTTTCAGAACATCCAAATCGGCAGAAACACCCCAGTTGCGGCTCTCGATTCTACTGCCAAATCTGTCCGAAAGTCTGTGGAAATATGGATCGGTCTGGCTAACATTTGCGTTAACAGTAAGGATATCAGCAAATTTGATTGAAGTTGAAGCGGTATATGCCCATCCGGGAGTGTTATCAGCCCCAATTACTCTAAGTTCGTTTACCCATACCTCACCTGACAAATTTGAGAAGGGATATGTATTATGAATACCAACGCTTAGAAATTTCACTGAAGTAAGTGTTGCATTTCCTTTAACTACATAATAATGCCCGGGTTTACCCTCTACAGGGAGTCGAAAGATCGAATTTGCACTGTCTCTCGCCTGTTTAATGGCGGTAAGTTGATTAAAGAGAATACTGATCTCCTGCCAACCCGACTCAACCGGCTTTCGATATTCGTAATAGTTATTGGTATCAGTACCAAACCTGAAATATATTTCTGATGAGTAAACTCCCGGTTGATATTGATAAGCTACACTACCGGGTAACTGCGTGGAATCACCGTGAACAAAAAGCTTCATCTCAGAATAGTTAAAAACATCAAGTGGTCTGAAAAGATACTTAATAGCTTCGCGATTCTCTTGAGGTTGTAACCCGTTAAGAATAAGATCGAGCGACTGTTCGTTTCTGAATATTTCCTGATCAGGACGACTGCGATCTCTTTCACGCTGAACCCCCGGAGGTGAGTTGTAAGATGGGTTATCTTCAATATTTACAACGGAGATCGAAAGAACTGTATCACCCTCAATCGATTTTCTCCACTGATTTCCTACAAGGTTAAAATCTGCAAGTCTGATGGCAACCATATCGTTTGCACCCGTCACAAACAGTCGGATGTACTCAACCAAAGTAAGACTGGGTCTGCCAATCTCAGATTTATAATCTTTAAGAGGAATTCTTACCAGATACCATCCGGCATTATTTCCACCACCCTGGATATAAGGGTTGTTTGCTGCTGTGGTGTCGATAGGAATTTCGTAACGGAAATAAGAATTGGCTTGATCCAACACACCATTTCTATTTAAATCTTCAGTGTCAGGAACACGCCCGATATCAGTAAGCTGTGCGTTGCCTTCAGTTCCGTTGATGTTGAAATAGTTGTACAGATCAAAAAGTGAAGAGTTATTGTATGCAAAATTATCATTACTTGGATCACTCTTTTGACTTCCAAAAACCGTCTGCTCCTGAGGATCAAAATAGCCATCGAGACCTGTGTCTTCGCCTTCATCAATAAGTTCATTTTGCGGAGCTTTATCCTCAGAGTCAAGCCTGTTATTAGGAATTACATCCTCTGAAATTTTACCAAGATCAATATACATTTTAGAATTTGGAGGTGCATTTCTAATATTCATCCAAAATTCGATAAATTCGATATTTTCATCAACAAGATTATTTGCAGTGGATGAAAGGGTTTTCATCATACCACCCCAAGACCGCGTCGGGTCACTGAAGTTTGGTTCATAATTGAAAGTACCGGATGTATCAGGCTGGAAAATATAATCAAGAACGGTCACCTGCTCTTCGCCTCTTGCAACTCTTCTGTTGGGCCAGATATTAAAAACAGTTACATCTGATGGAAGCACATTAAACCACCACGATTTACCCTTAAAGTTCATCCTCTGCTGACGGTTTAGACCACTAAGTGAAGGAAGACTGTCAGGCACTGATAAGTCTTTCCATGCACCATATGTAATACCAATTGGAATTGTCCTTTTTGCCCCCTCAAAATCATCAATGTAAGCAATACTCTGACCACCGTCACTTTCAATGGTACTCTTTTTAGTATTCGGATCCGGATTCATGTATGCAGCTTCACCCGAAAAAGTGAAAGTTGACATCTCTTTGGTTGAAAATATATTGTCAACCAAATCCGTAAGGAAAGGCAGATCATGAGCAGTTTGAAAATCGAGTCCCAAAATAAAGTTACTTAACGGTTCCTCGCCGATTCTGACTTTATCAGAAAGGGTTTGCTGTGAAAGCGTAAGAGCTGAAAAACCCAACTTGGTTTTCTTTGAGATATCGAGCATACCTCTCGCCCCAAAAAGGGTTTTTGAAGCAAGTTGGAAAAGGTCATTCTCTTCGTAGGTAATTCTGAGTTTTGCTCCCGGAACAAGCGCAGCAGCGTTTCTTATTGTCACCTGACCGATATTATAATCAACTATGTAGTCAGATCCCGGGCTCAACTGCCTTCCGTCAAGAAAAACTTTCACTGAATTTTCAACAACATTAAATCCGAGTTGATAAGTTGATGAAGCCTCACCTGAAAACTTTCCTGTAAGCAACCATTTGTCTTTAATTTTGTCCTGTTTTGCAAAAGTTAAAGATTGGTCATAAACAGCAAGATATTTAATCGAATCACTATTAGGGACTGTACTTGCCAGGTTTCTACCAAATGGTTGAAGTGTCGGGAAAATAACTTCGCCCGTTTCTGCCAAAATAGTTATTCCCGGTTTAAAGTCAAATTTTCCATCAGGGGGAGGCAGTTTACTCGGTCCAACAAGATCGAGTCCAAGTGCATTCAAGAGACGGACATCACCTAACACAGACTGTGGGTCACCACCATCGATTTCATATTTAATGTCAAATTCAAATCCTTCTTCTTTAACATTTCTTCCACCCATGGGATAAATGTTTTTAAGAAGCAGTTTCCATGCTGTGGAAAGCTGAGGTTGCAAAAATTGAGGTTTTACCAATTTAAGAACAAGCCTTCTTGTTGTATCCGCAACGGCATTGGTTTGTTCAAGAAATTCACCGTAAAATTCATCATCTGCAGCGCTGGTTCCACTAAAACCTTCATTTCGGTATGCAACTGCTATAATATCCTGATCCTGAACATTTGTTTTAAACGATATGTAACCCGTTTCACGATGGATAATATAATCCACTCCCTCTTGCAGTTTGATAAATCTGCCTTTTACCTGTTGCCCGGGTATTTCGTCAATATCGAGGTCTCTGTAACTGTCAGGGTAACTTTGACCCTGCAAGATCGGAGGAAGGCTGATATATGCATTTGCAGACCGTTCATTAGGATCTTTGAGAGTCTGGTTTATCGATTTCCAGACTTCAATATCTTTTACATAAAATCGTTGAACTATTTCAGGAGTAGCATTTGCATAATATCTGTAAAACAAGTTTAAAGATGAAGATGTGTCAGCATAAACTGTATCGAGGAAATAGTGGTTGATCGAGTAGTCGTATGCTCTTTTCACAAAATCCTGTGAGATCGTTCCGCCACCAAGGTCTTTTTCTTTCACCTCTGCTTTTTTCTGCGAAACCAGAGCAGTAAGGGTGAAAGGACCCATTTTAAAATTTGCCTTTACGCCAAAGAGTGCTTCCGAACCTCCAACGAGTCCACTGGTCTGTAACGATACGTTTCCGGCTTCAACACTTTGAACAATCTCATCCTCATAACCGGTATATTTAATTTTTAGTTGATTTTCATACTCAAAAGTTCTTTCGGTATTCCAATCGGCATTAATATTAAGCTTGTCTCCGATGGTACCACTAACATTTATCTGAACCTGCTGTTTAAAATCAGGCTCATTTCTTGTGTTTCCAAGTCTTGATGCAGTTATTCCCTCCGTTGATTCGTTTCGCCAGGCTGCTCTGATGTCAACTGCTCCGCCGATCCTCAAACTGATAACAGGAGGACCAAAAATACTGAGAACCCCAACACTTGGTAGTGGAATCTCAAAATCTGTAATGTCTTTTAACAGATCAGAAAGTTCTTTTTTTGATTCTTTTAATTCATACTTGTAACCAAGTTCCTGCCAGATGGAAACATCTCGATTATCAAGCGCCATCTGGAGATATTGGTCGAATGTCAATCTAAGAGTATATCGAATGGGGGTATTTCCAATATATTCCTTTATGTTAACAAATCCACCGGCAGAATCAATTTCAATTACTCTTTTGTAATTAGTGGGAGTGGCATAAAATGCAGATCGTTTAACATTATTAAATGTGGTATATGGCACATCTTCTCTGACCACTTTAAAATGTTCGAGGCGTGCAGTTGAATCCAGCGCAAGGGAATCGATCTTTACAGTGTCTTTTGCGAGTAGTGAATCGGTGGCTATCGAGTCTTTTATACCGAGTGTATCAAAAGTTAAAAGGGAGTCCCCTTTTTTGTCGATAGTATCAGCAGGTGCAAAATCGAGTTTGATCACTGGTAATTTTTGAGGAGAAACCGGCATTTTATCCCTGTTCCCGTTTTTCTCCACTTCTTTATTTTCAGGGGAGACTGACGGATTTTTGGACAGATTGTCCAGAAATTCAGGGATGTATAACGATTTAAATACAGGAATCTCTTCTTCCAGAACAAAGCCTGTGAGAACAGAGGCGATTAATCCCGTAATAGAGTAGAATAAAAGGAGTTTAGAGCACCTTCCGATAGCAGACGCAACTCGTTTAATGGCTGGAAATCCGTATGTTGTGAAAAATGGTAGAAATGTCTATTCGAACTCTAAAAATGTTGTATCAAACAGGGTAAAACTAATAAAAAACGCTTAATCAGTTAATGTAATAATTTATGAACTATCTGAAAATTGTTGATGAAATATCCATATTATCTGTCTTCTCAAAGATAACATCAATAGCATCCACTCCATCAGAAACCAGGGCAGTCAGTTTATTCCCGTTGGAGGCGCCTGTATCGATATAATATGCTTTTTGTTTTTTATAAAACTTAAAATTTGGAACAGGTGTATGCCCCACAACCTGAATCTTGCCGATGTCCAAAAGTTCAGTTCTGTTCCACAAAAGGCCTTTTTCATTGTCAAGATTATCAGTTGCAACTTTTGCCATCATATCCAGATCAACTTTTTTATCATACTTTAGTAAATTAAGCCAATGCCTGCCAAAACCGGCATGCGAGATAAAGTAGTCATCAAGATCATAAAAAAGTGGTAATTTCGAAACAAAATCGAGGTGTCTCACTAAAATAGCAGGATTTTGTTCATAATCATAAATCGTTTTTGAGGAATTGTTGTAAATCCACAATTGAGCAGGAATACTCTCCCTCTCAGTAAAATAAGAGATAAACATCCGGTCATGATTTCCCATGACCGGACGAATTCCATTTTCAATAACATACTCCACTGCCTCCGGAGAATAATTGCCCCGGTCAACCAGATCACCGGTTGCATAAAAGTCGATTTCACCATAAATCTCTTTTACCCTTGTGTGCAGCTTTTTAAGAGTATAAAAACAGCCGTGAATGTCACCGAAAACAGCGAACATAAATCAAATATATTTCATTGATTTAGCGTAAGCCTCCAATTCATCCCTGAACTTTGGATGAGCTATATTAATCAGAGACTTCACTCTCTCTCGAATTGTTCTTCCCCAAAGTTGGGCAATTCCGTATTCAGTTACCACATAATGAACATCGGCTTTATTGGTAGTTACTCCGGCTCCCGGCTTCAAAATAGTGGTAATCTTAGAGATAGTGTCATTTTTTGCCGTGGAAGCAAGTGCAATGATTGGCTTCCCGCCTTCTGAACGGGCCGCACCACGAATAAAATCAACCTGTCCTCCAAATCCGCTGTATAATTTTGGACCTATGGAATCTGAACAAACCTGACCGGTAATATCAACTTCCATTGCAGCATTAATCGCAACCATTTTTTTATTTTGAGCAATAATAAACGGATCGTTTACATACTCCTGACGGTGAAACTCAATCAACGGATTGTTGTCGATGAAATCATATAAAGCCCGGGTTCCCAAAACAAATCCCGCGATTATCTTACCGTCATGAATACCTTTTCGGCTGTTGGTTACAATTCCTCTTTCAACGAGATCAATTATCCCGTCACTAAAAGTTTCAGAGTGAACTCCAAGATCGCGTTTGTCACCAAGATATCGTAACACATTATCAGGGATTACCCCAATACCGAGTTGAAGAGTTGAGCCATCTTCAATCAAACTCGCGATATTTTCACCGATTCTTCTGTATGTCTCTGCCATCTCGGGAGTTACTTCCCTGCTTCCCTGTGCAAGTTCAAGTATCTCTTCATCAACTTCAACTATATAATCGATTTTGTTGATATGGATAAAACTGTCGCCAAGAGCTCTTGGCATTTTGGGATTTATCTGCGCAATCACTACATCAGCGAGTTCAGCCGCAGTTTTAATTAAACCAACTTCAACGCCATAACTGCAAAATCCATGCTCATCAGGGGGCGAAAGGTGAACCATCGCAACATTTATATGTAAGTGACCCTGTTTTACCAGAAGCGGAAACTCATGCAGATAAATAGGAGCAAAGTCTGCTCTTCCTTCTGCAACCGCAACTCTCGCTTCCCCACCCATGAAGTAGGATCTGTGATTAAAATGACCCTCCATTCCCGGACGAAGATATGGTAATTTCCCAACCGAAAGGCAATGAATCAGTTGTACATTTTGAAGTTCTTCTTTTCTCGCAACCATCGCCTCTATCAGAGTCATTGGGAACGCAGTATTTGCATGTACAAATATGTTATCATTTGATTTCACGACACGAACAGCCTGCTCCGCCGTCACTAACTTCTTTTTGTAGTTAGTTAATACACTTGAAGATAAATTGGTTCCAAGTTTTATTTCATCAGTCATTTGAATTACCTAATTTTTCGAAAAAATATGAATTCTTCTGAATTCTACATTAAATGCCTCAGCTACTGCTTCGTTTGAACAAAAGCCATTCATTGTGCAAACACCTTTTGTTAGTCCGATATCATTCATTAAGGCAGAGTTCACCCCTTTATCCGCAACGGACAGGATGTATGGCAATGCAGCGTTTGTTAAACCAAAACTTGCGGTTCTGGCAACTAAAGCAGTAATATTTGGCACACAATAGTGGATTACATTATGCATTACATATGTTGGACTCGACAAACTTGTTGGTCTGCTCGTCTCAATACATCCCCCTTGATCGATTGAAACATCGATTATAACCGAACCTTTTTTCATGGTTTTAACCATATCTGCAGTTACCAGATTTGGGGTTTTTTCTCCTCTTATCATAACTGCACCGATGATTACATCGGCAAATTTCACGCCTCTGGAAATGGTGTAAGGATTTGCGACCACAGTTGTGATCTGTTTACTGAACATTTTTTCCAATCTGCGAAGTCGATGAATATCTTTATCGAGAACAATCACCTGGGCACCTCTTCCAATAGCGGATTGTGCTGCAACTGTTCCAACAACACCTGCACCCAAAATAACAACAGCAGCAGGGGCAACTCCCGGAATTCCACCAAGCAGAACCCCTCTGGATATGTCATTGGTTGATTCCAACAGATTTTCAGCAGCCTGAACAGCGAGTTGACCTGCTATCTCACTCATCGAATGAAGCACCGGCAGTCCTTTTTCATCTTCGATAAGTTCAAACCCTATTGAAATAACTTTCTTCTCCATCATGGAAGAAATTATCTTTTTGCTAACCACTGCGAGATTAAGAAACGAAAAAATAATTTGATCTTCCTGCAAATAGGTAACTTCCTCATCAGAAACTCTACCAACTTTGGCGATAAGTTCTGATCTGGTAAACACTTCTTCAACACTATAAACAATTTTAGCTCCCACTTGTTTATATTGCTCATCAGTGAAATGACTTCCATCACCTGCTCCTGATTGAAGATAAACTGTATGTCCATTTCGAACAAGTGCATCCACACCGGCAGGTGCCAGAGCTACTCTTTTCTCCTCAAATTTTACTTCTTTTGGTATTCCTATTCTCATCGTGAATCCGGGCTTAAGTTTTTAAATTTGTTCCAAAGATCTGGAAAGGTCTTTTATTATGTCATCCGGGTTTTCGATCCCCACTGCAAGCCTGATACCGCCGGGATGAATGCCATGTTCAAGCAATTCACCAGGAGGAATAACCGAGTGGGTCATTGTAGCCGGGTGTTCAATTAATGTTCTTGTATGCCCAAGGCTGACAGCAAGTGTGAGTGTATAGGCATTTTTAGCAGCAAAGTTCATTAATGAACGACCTTTTTCTTTTTGTTCTTCGAGTGATTCTCCTTTTACTCCAAAAAACAAAAGACTTCCAGGTGCAAAATTACCATTAAAATCTCTCATTTGTTTCTGGGCAAGTTCAAAATATTTATAACTTTTTAACCCGGGATAGTTTACGAACTCAACTTTTGGATGAATGGCAAGAAATTCAGCTATTTTCATGGCATTAGCTGTCTGTCTGCTGATTCTTAAGTGTAGTGTGGGCAGTCCGTAAGTTAAAATTGTCCAGGCTGCTTTTGTGCCCAAAACAGCTCCAAAATCTTTTCTGTATAAAAGGAGAATATCCCGGAATTTTTTTGGACCGATAACCACTCCACCCATATCGGTTCCAAAACCACCAATCCCCTTTGTTAAAGAGTGTACTACAAAGTCAGCACCAAGTTCTATTGGCCGTTGACAAAAAGGAGTGGCAAAAGTGTTGTCAACTACAATATAAATCTTTTCAGAGGGTTCGCGTTTACTGTTCTCGATATCAACAAATTTCCTGATTTCACCAATATCGATGAGGTCAAGATTTGGATTTCCGGGTGTCTCAAAATATATAACTCTGGTTTTGGAAGTAATTTTTTCATTCAATAGAGAATGTTTTGTCAAATCACATGAGACATAATTGATGTTTAATCTCGGATACCAGTTCTTAAAAAGAGAAAGAGTACAACCATAAAGTGTTCTGTGAGCAACTATCTCATCCCCTGCTTTTAGTAATACCCCGAGCACAGCAGAGATGGCACCCATTCCCGTTGTAAAGGTAACAGCCATTTCGCCTTTCTCGATATAGGAAAGGTTTTCCTCAAGAAGATCTTTGTTTGGTTCGCCAAGCCGGTCATAAATATAAATTGGATTGGCTTCCGATTGAAGGATATCGGTATTTGCAAATTCCATGAATCCTTCGGCACCTCTTTCAACCGAATCAAGTCTGAAAATGACTGATGATGAAAGTGGTGAGACCACATGATGGGAATAGTCCCATTTTGTGCTTATATTTTTTCCATAAATCAAATGTGTTTCGGCTGAATACTGCTCTTCATCAAGCAGTCCGTGTTCTTTTTTTTCAGAGTCCATAAGACCTCCTTTAATACCAATAGTTATTATGTAAACTTAACAAAAACAGATGAGATATTAAAGTTTTTTATATTTGAATATGGCTGTATTTAAATTTTTTCTTCTCTTTTTTATTCATTTTTTGATTCTCCCGACATCTGCATTTCCCCAGGGAAGCAGAACAGGGAAAGTTGTGGAAATTTTATCAGAATATATTGCCTCGCCCGAATTTGGATTGACCCGAATTAACTCCGGAGAACCGGAATCTGTGGACTCCATTTTTAGTGCAGCTCTGAGATTTAGTGGTGGCGATATTTCACTTGCGCTTTCTGCTTGCACCTGGACATGCCTTACTGTCAAAACAGCTACGGTGGTCACCCCGATTTTGGGTACAAAACTTGTGATCCCCTTCTTTTCGACAGACGACCTTACTTTTGCAGCAAAAAATAAAAATCTGCCAAGATATTTTTTTGAGGATTCACCTGTGTCGTCGAGCGGAGACATAGATAAACTGGCTCATTTTTTTGGTTCGGCTTATCTGCAATACAACAGTTTTATTCCCGGAATCGTAGAACTTTTTGGCTATTTCATTGAAGTATTTGAAGAATCTTTTAAAGTGGATTCCAAATTTTCTGCGAGAGATATAATTGTTAATAAAATTGGGATTAAATTTGGAAATGAATTAAGAGAAAAACCGGAAGCCAAACCTTCTGACTTTCTAAAACAATACAAAATCGAAAAATAGTTATGCCAAGAATCCTGATTGTAGATGATGAACCCGGAATAAGAGAAAGTATCACCATGATCCTCGACTATGAGGGTTATGAAACAGATTCTGCCGCCAACGGTGAAGAGGGTCTTCAATTTGTAAAACAGGGCAAGTTTGACGCGGTTCTGCTTGATATCAATATGCCCGGTATTGATGGTTTTGAGACTCTAAAGCTTATTAAAGAAATTGACAAAAATCTTAATGTTGTTATCATCTCGGCTTATGGAAATATAGAAAATGCCATAAAGGCTACAAAACACGGCGCTTTCGATTTCCTTGAAAAACCGATTGACAGGGAAAAACTTCTTATTACAGTGAGAAATGCTTCGGAGCAGGCAATTCTCAAAAAAGAATTTGAAACTATAAAAAAGGAGATTGATACTCCCTCCCCTATCCTTGGTGTATCTAAACAAATTATAAATATCCTTGAAATTGTTAATAAAGTGGCTGCAGCTGATGTAAGAGTTATGATTCTGGGAGAAAACGGGACTGGAAAAGAACTGGTTGCACGGGCAATCCATCAGAACTCACCTCGCGCTAACATGCCTTTTGTTGAGGTCAATTGTGCGGCAATTCCTAATGAATTGATCGAATCAGAACTTTTTGGACATGAAAAGGGATCGTTTACAGGTGCAGTTAATCAAAGGTATGGAAAGTTTGAACAGGCTGATAAAGGTACCCTCTTCCTCGACGAAATTGGTGATATGAGTCTTCAAGCCCAGGCAAAAGTTCTCCGTGCTATCGAGGATGGTAAAATTGAAAGAGTTGGCGGCGCAAAAAAAATACCTGTTGATGTAAGAATTGTTGCCGCAACAAATAGAGATCTGCAGGAAATGATTTCAAAAGGTGAATTCAGAGAGGATCTTTTTCACAGATTAAATGTGATACCGATTATTGTGCCCCCGCTGAGAGATAGAATCGAAGATATTCCGGTGCTTGTTGCACATTTTGCAAAAGAGATAGCCACAAGACATAAAAAGCCGGTCCCCGTTTTTGCAGAGGATGCACTTAATCTCTTAAAGAAGTTAAAATGGACGGGTAATGTGAGAGAACTTCGAAATATCATTGAGAGAATAATTATTCTCGCCAACTCCCCTGTCATAAAACTTGATAATATCGATTTTCTTCTCCCAATGGAGAAGGTTTCAATAGATGATCTCATAACTGAGAGCAGTTCTTTTCAGGATTTTAAAGATAAAGCCGAAAAGGCTTATATACTTCGTCAATTGGAATTGACAGGTTGGAATATTAGTAAAACTGCTGAAGACCTCGATATCCAACGAAGTCATCTTTACAGTAAACTTAAAAAATACGGCATCGAAAAAGGAGACTGATATGGCTGATACAATATTTACAAAAATTATCAATAAAGAGATTCCGGCTTCAATAGTTTATGAGACAGATACAGTTCTGGCATTTAAGGATATTAATCCAAAAGCCCCTGTTCATATACTGATAATTCCAAAACTGAATATTGACAGGATTCAGAACTTTGACACAATTAATCACCCTGATCTATTGGCACATCTCGTGGAAGCAGCTCAAAAAATTGCTACGGATTTTAATCTTGCTGAATCCGGTTACAGACTTGTGATCAATAATGGTGACAATGGCGGACAGGAAGTAAACCACCTGCACATTCACCTGTTGGGAGGACGGAAAATGACATGGCCCCCGGGTTGATATCGTCAAACAGCAACCAAAAACTTTTATTTAACTTCTTTTAATACGATTTTATTTTCCGGATCAAAAATTACAGATTTAACATTCGGTTTCACTTCAAAATTGAATTTTTCGCCATTTTTTGAGTTAAAACATTTAAATATCTCTGAAGTGCCATCCTTGTATATAACTTTTAATTCAACTGTTGATTGATAATAGAGTCGGTCACTCTCTTTTTGTGTAAAAGTGTAAACAAGGTAATCTTTGCCATCCTCCTCAATAAAATCGTAGCTGTTTTTGTAAACGGGATGACCCGGATGTTTAATCCACTGATCAAAAAACCAGTTATATTTCTTCCCCGAGATCTCATTTGTCAGATTAACAAGATCGTTTGTTGAGGCATTTGCAAATTTAAATTCTGAATTTGTATTAAATTGTTTAAGAATTTTAAAGAAATTTTCATCTCCTGTTTCCTCCCGCAACATATAGACAACGCAAGCTGCCTTCTTGTAAACAAGCGCAGAATTATAAAGTATCCCACCGGGCGGCGTGTTATACTCCCATGATTCTTCAAATATTGCCTCTTTTGGTTCCATAGTAAAATAATAGGATGCAAATTCCTCAACAACCTCGCGATATGCTTTTTTACCATCAGGAGCCCAAACCTCAACCCAATATGCTTCCATAAATTCGGCAAAGCCCTCATTTAGCCACAAATCACTCCAGGTTGAGGGAGTGATGAGGTCACCAAACCACTGGTGAGCAAATTCATGCACAACCAGCAGCTCATACCAGCAACCGGAACACAAGGTAATAAAAGACTGATTCTCCATGCCACCGTATGGAAAATCAGGGGTCAGAGTTGCAAATGCTATCTTTTCAAATGGATATTCTCCAAATCTGGATTCAAAAAAATCCAACATGTATGGAATCACCTGTCCAATGTATGTTACGGCATCGTAACTCTCTCCATTTCGCCAGTAAAGTTCAACCGGAATCGTTCTCCCGGTAAGTTTTGAAACGGTATTAAAATTTTCAATTCTGTATTCATTGGAGGCGGAAAAAACCATTAAATAGGTAGCCATTGGAATATTACTTTTCCAATGGAAAACTTTACCACCCAGAGAATCATATTCACCCTCAAGCAACCCTACAGCCCCAACCTTCACATCCGAAGGAACCAATAATTTTAATGAGAAAACAGCTTTATCTATTGGATGATCTTTGCTGATGAACCAGTCCCGCGCTTCAACAGGTGAGTTATTTGTGAAAACTGATCCCTTGGAAACATAAAATGCTTCATCTTTCGAACCGTTATGGGAATAATATATGCCCGCAGTCAAGGTATCACCGGTTTTTACTTCACCCGGTATCTTCAGATATACTCTGTCACCGATTTGTGCAATCAGGTCTAATTGTCCTTCTACTTTGTTTATTTTTAATGACTTTGAGGACGCATGAAGCCAGATTTTACCGGAATCAGGCAGAGAAACAATTATCAAAGTAATCTTTTCATAGCCATTAAAACTTCGCGATTCAGCAGATTTAAAATTGTTTAATAAATTTATCTCCAATTGATATTCCAGAACATCTATACAAGTATCATACTGTTTAATTTTTTGATACTCACCTTGCGCAAAAATAGAAACAACAGGAATTTGTGATAAAATTAAAACTGCGACAAAGAGGAATCTTTTCAAACAACTTCTCCCATAATTATGGCTTTTTCTCCCAAATTAGAAGCTGTTTCAATAGCCTTATCCAATTTGTCAGCTGGAACAATCGCAACCAGCCCTATCCCCATGTTAAAAACATTTCTCATCTCTTCGTCAACTACTGAACCTGTTTTTTGAATGAATTTAAATATCTCCGGAACTTCCCATGCATCCCAGTTTATCTTTAACCCAAGCGATTTAGGAACTACCCTCATGGTATTTCCCATTATTCCGCCGCCGGTTATATGAGACAATCCTGTAACGAGGTCATTTTCTGCAAGGGGTCTGATCAAATTCAAATATGATTTATGGATTGCAAGAAGTTCATTTCCAATCGAATTGTTAATTTCCGGGATATGATCGGAGGGAGAATATTTAGCAAAAAGTATCTTTCTGGCGAGTGAATATCCATTCGTGTGTAATCCGGAGGATTTGAACCCGAGAAGAACATCCCCTCTTGTGATTCTGGAACCGTTAATAACTCTTTCTTTTTCAACAACCCCAACTATTGTGCCCGACATATCATACTCACCTTCAGTGTAGAGTCCCGGCATTTCGGCAGTTTCACCCCCGATAAGAGCACAATTATTTTCTCTGCATCCTCTTGCAAATCCTTCAACAATTTTCTCTGCAACATTCGGATCAAGTTTTCCAAATGCCATATAATCCAGAAAATAGAGAGGCTCGGCACCACAAACAGCAATATCATTCACGCAATGATTTACGAGGTCGTTCCCTACGGTATCATGTCTGTCCATTGCGAATGCCACCTTAAGTTTTGTTCCAACACCATCAACACTCGAAACGAGGATTGGTCTTTTATACTTTTGAAGATCAAGTTCATAAAATGATCCAAACAATCCAATATCGCCAAGAACATTTTTATTGTAGGTGGATCTCGCTAATGATTTTATTCTTTTTACTGTTTCGTCACCGGCTTCAAGGTCAACTCCGGCGCTTTGATAAGTCTCGTTCAATGTGTCTCCATTTGATGTAAATCGCTCAAAAGAAAATTCTTTTAAAGTTTAATTTAAAGATTTGCTATTTTTATTTTATAAAAAATCAGAAAACTTTATTAGGAAAAAGAAATGTTGCCTGCCTCAAAGGTTATACTACTGCTCGTTTTTTTATTATTTAGTCGTTCGGTTTACTCGCAAGAAAGCCAAATGGTTCCACAAACATCTCATGTTAATGGTATAAAAACGGCCGTTTTATCCCCTGATGGTAATTATTTTGTTACTGCAGGATTTGATTATTTGATCAAAATTTGGGATTATAAGACCGGAAAGTTGCTTCAAAACAAAAAAACTGAATCAGCCGTTGTTAATTCAATAATTTTTATCGATAATTCACATTTTCTGACCGGTGACTCGAGAGGTTATGTCACTCTCCACAATCTCGCTGCTAAAAATCCAATTTTAAAACGAAAAATTTCGAGCAGGCAAATTAACACAGTCAAATACGACAAAAAAGGTCATAGATTCTGGTGTGCAGGTTATGGTGGATTTTTCATGGCTGTTGATGCCGATTCATTGACCCCCCTTTTTGAAATGAAAAATTTTCAAGCCGAGATTAATGCATCTGAATTTTTACCTGAGCAACAGGTTGTGCTTCTTGCTTCCACTTCAGGCAAAATTTATGTTTTTGATACAAAAATTAATTCTTTAAGCGATTCAAGTGAAGTTTTTTCATCCGATATTTCGGGCGTGTGCAGTATAAACGGAGGAACCGAGTTGGCGGCATCCTCATTTGACGGGGTGGTCAAATTCTTCACCTTCGACCGGAACACGGGCTTAAAACAAACCCAAATCATTGCAACACAATCAATTTCGATGTTTACCTCACTCGCAGCTTCCCCATCAGGTAATTTTGTGGCAGCCACAACATTCAACAACGAAATACACATTATAGATACAAAATCGAAGTCCAACAAATCTGTCATTAAAGCTCATGAATATACAATTGCCGGTTTTGGTTTTTTGGATGACAACAACGGATACAGTTACTCTTTTGGTAACAGAACTCTTATCTGGGATTTGAAAAATATTTCAGCTCCCGTACGGGAAATCTCGGGGCAGACAGGTGAAATTGTTCATTTTGGGAGTGGAAACGGCTTACTTGTCTTTTCAACCTCTGATGGCTCCGTTTATTCAGTTGATTTAACAAAAACTTTTGCCACTTCAAAAATTTATCAAAGTTTCACTTCAATTACGGCTCTTGTTGTTGACTCAGTTAACAATTCTGTTGCTCTCGGTGAAGAGGATGGAACTGTAACAATAATGAGTATAAAGTCAGGAGATCAGATTTACCAGTCACAACTCCACTCGAAACCGGTTCTGGCTCTTGAATTGAATCAGGATTTTCTGATAACATCTTCATCAGACAAGACGGTAAAAATTCTTTCAATCAACAATCTTTCTGCACCTCCTCTGAGCCCGGTCAATCCTGGCAGTCGTTTCACAGCTTTAACATACAACAAAAAATTAAATTTAATAGCCCTCGGCTCGGAAGAGGGTCTTATTTATTTTGTTGACCCGGTTACGGGAAAAAAAGAGAGTACTCTTGCTGGACATACTGCCCCGGTAAACTCATTGGAATTTAATCTGGAAGGTAATTTTCTTTTGTCAACAAGCGTTGACAGAACTACAAGGGTGTGGAACAACAACGATTTGTTCAACTTTAAAACCTGGCAAAACAAATCGGGAATACCTTACGATGGATTATTTCTCTCAAATGAAACAATTCTCTCTACCGGCGATGGTGGCTGGGTTATGCGATATGAATTAAAAAGTGATTCACTTTTTTACTTCGAAGAAGGTGTGCAAACTTTAATGAATCTCGCAAAATTAAATGGATCTTCACTCGCAGCGCTTTCCACTGAGGGAATTATCTACATCTGGAATTTGAATGCCGGTAATCTCAAATATCTAATCCATTTAAAAAATGAAATATTTTCAATTTTTGATGTGGATCAGAATATCACCTATTCATCAAATGGTAAAAACGATATCTTTCAGCCGGCAGGTAAAAGTGGCAACAAACAATTTGAGGTGAGGCCACTTAATACTTTTCGATTCAATTTTTAGTTGTCGAAAGATTCCACAGCTTCTTCAGTGGTTCTAAAACTTTCGAGGAGATCGGAGTATCCGGTTATGCCAAAAAGTTTCTCCACTGTCTCGTTAAGATTGCAAAATACAACCTTTCCGCCGGAATTTTTCATTTTTTGTACAGCGACAATAACTGCCCTTAGTCCTGCACTGTTAATAAAATTTAATCCGGCAAAGTCGAGAACAAGTTTCTTCTCTCCTCTATCAATTATCTCATTTAGGTGTTGACTAAGCAGATCAAAATCCTGTATCTCACATCTGCCCACCAATTCGAGAACCGAGACTTCGCTTTTTTTGATTAGATTAATTACCATAATTACTCTTTAATCTATTAAATTAAAAATTGAAAGATATCCCGTAATGTCGAATATCTTTTTTGTTGTTTCATTCAATTTGGCAATATAGAGCTCAATTCCGGTTGTTGAAGAGAGTTTATGAGCTTTCATAAAAACTCTTAATCCGGCACTTGAGATAAAAGTCAATTCTTCACAATTAAGGATTACTTTTTTAGGATTCTCATCAAAAACCTCTTCCACAGTTTTTTCAAGTGGCTCCTGCCATGTTATATCCAATCTTCCGCTTAAAAATATCTCGTGAGTCCCGTTTGTTTTAGTAATGTTGATTTCCATGATTATTCTCCGGTTTTTAGTTTTATTATTCTTAACTTGTTCTTCTGTCCAACTCGATTGTATTCTACAGAGTTCATCAGTTTTTTTACAAGAAATATTCCCAATCCGCCAATCTCCCTCTTATCGACAGGCACTGATGTGTCGGGGTCTTTCTTTTTTAATGGATCAAATTCCACACCTTCATCACTGAATTCCAGTTCAACTTTTCCATCATCTATAAGAAAAGCGACATCTATCCTGCCGTCACCACCTTCGCCGTAGGCATAATAAACAATATTCGACAATATCTCATCAACGGCAATGAGAATATCATAAACATCTTTTTGGGGGAATCCGGCTCTAAAAACTTCATTTTCGATGAGTGCAGTCACTCTCGGAGTCTCTTCGATTCGGTTGGATATTGAAATGTTATATGTTCTGGTCATCAAAATGAATAGTTATCTGTCAATTCTTTAATCTGTGTGATTAATTGTGAAACGCTTACCGCATTTCCTTCCATCTGTTGTATTAAATTCCCGTTTGCGAGTAGTATCACTTTTGGTGGTGCCGAACTCAAATGGGGATAAAACTTTTGGGGCGTTAAAAGTGTGTAAATAACACTGCCGCCCGATTTACTAAAAAATGGTGTAATCTCTTCTTCCGCACCGAGAAACAAATAATGTCTCTTAACCTTTGTAAGTAAAGACTTTACCGCGTTCAGTTCGGTCGCCACTTGAAGACAATGTTCACAATCCAAACTGAAAAAAGCTATTATAGTGAGTCCTGCATCCGCACCCGGAACAAGATTTGAATAAACCGAAACCACACCGGGATATTTGCCTGATAATTCAGGTTTTTCCTTTTTAACTTCGGTGTCCTTCTTTTTAACTGTTGTGTCTTTTATTGCAGTTTTTGCTTCAACAGTATCTTTTATGGTTACAGGTTCCTGCTCCAACCTTTCTTCCGAAACTTCCCCTTTGGCAACTGCAGGTACTGCTTGAGGTGTTTCGTAAGGTTTTATGTTGAAGAAGAATATCATCAGCGCAAAAATTGAGACATATCCTGCAGCAATATACAAATAAGATGATTTTTTCTCAACCCCTGTTACGATAAAAAGATAAACCGCCATCCCGATAAAAACAATATTTTTAATAATCGATTCAATCCCTGTCATTGGGATGAGCTCACCAAAACATCCACAATTTTCACCACCATTACCTGTAAGTTCAATTATCATCAGATAAATGGTGAAAGCAGACAACAACAACAACGACGCAGGCAGGGTAAATTTTCTCATTTTATACCCGATGAGAAATAATCCGCCTAACAAAATTTCAAACGAAATCATCAATCTCGAAAAATATGGAGCAAGCTCCAAACTGACAACTCCCTGTTGCCAGGTAACAACTTCAAATGCTTCTATCGGAAAAAGTTTACTGATTCCGGAAAATAAAAACATCACTCCGAGGAAAATCCTGAGAATTTTTTCTGCTGTCTCTTTTAACATAAATTATGATTGATTATTTCTATGTATGAAGTCCAAATTTAACGATTTTTTGCAAGTTTTCAATCTAAATTATTTTTCTACCAAAAGAATTAATATTTTTACGCATTGAATAAAATATCTTGGTAGATGAATACAGCAATCCTCATCGTTTTGGCAGTTGTTAACCTCGGTTTCCTTCTCTTTTTTTACATGAAGTTTTTAAGAAAAAAGTCTTCTGAAAAGATGGTTGAAACTGTTCCGGAATTAGTAACTAAAAAGATTGAATCCGCAGATGTCTCCACCGATACCATTCCACAACCACAGTCAGTTTACAACCAGCTCCTTATTTCCCTTTTTGAAAGATCTTCTTTGGGGATAGTTCTTTTTGACCAAAAAGGGAGCATTCTGGCTTTAAATAATAGCTTTAAGGAAATACTTGATCTGCCCGATGATACTTCCGAAATAGTATATTTTACCGATTTGTGCAGTTTATTTCCTGATCTTTTTTCGCAGGAAAAAAGATCAAATCACGATTTTAACTCTTATGCCTCTTACGATTGCCAGTTGAGTCTAAACGAGAATGAAAAATTTCTTAGGGTAAACTACTATTCTTTTGAAGTTTCGGGGAACGAATCTGCCTTGATAGTACAGATCAGCGACTATTCAATCTACAAAAAATTTGAATTGGAACTGATTAATTCAAAAGAAGAGGCAGAAAATCTTAACAGAATGAAATCGATTTTCCTGGCAAATATGAGTCATGAGATTAGAACTCCAATGAATGGGATAATCGGTTTTTCCGGGCTGCTCCGCGAGGATGTAACAGAACCAAACCACATCGAAATGGCTGAGAGGGTCTATAAGAGCGCAATGCGATTAATGGAGACCCTGGAGTCAGTGCTTGATCTTTCAAAACTGGAAGCTGAACACCAGAACATTGAAAAATGCACAGTTGACATTAACACCGTGGTAAGTCAGGTTTATCATAATTATTTCGATTTCGTAACAGAGCATAAATTAAAGTTTACCTGCGAAACACCATCACATCCCGTCCCGCTTGAACTTGATGAAAGTATCCTCGTCAAAATTTTAAAACAACTCCTCTCAAATGCTGTCAAATTTACTGAAACGGGTGGTATATTCCTTAAGGTGGATGAAGAAATTCATAACAACAACCGAACTGTTTTGATCTCGGTTGAAGATACAGGGATTGGTATTTCTCTTAAAAATCAAGAGATAATTTTCGAGGAATTCAGACAGGTCTCTGAAGGAATTGGAAGAAATTATGAAGGGGTTGGGATCGGCCTTACTATCGTGAAACGATTTTGCGAAATGATAAACGCTAAAATTTCCATCAAAAGTTCTCCCAATTCCGGATCCAAATTCACACTGAGATTTTTGGACAAAATGGCAGACCATTCAACTGATATTGAAGAGATTACCGACTCTCAAACTGAAAAAAATCTTCAAAAAAAGAAAATTTTGGTGGTTGAAGATGACTTTACCAACAGAGAATTAATTAAGATTTATCTTTCCGAACACTACAATCTTACATTTGCCGCATCTGCGAATGAAGCACTAAGAGCCACCGATAATAATAAGTTTGATCTTTGTCTTATCGATATTAATCTTGGCTCGAAACCAAACGGTATCGAACTTCTTGGGCTCATCCACAAAAAATCGGTCGAACCTCCAATTGCAATCGCCATGACCGCCTATTATCTCAACAGCACTGAGAAAGAATGCCTTGATGCCGGTTTCAACTTTTTCATCTCAAAACCGTTAAAACGAAAAAAACTTTTAGAAACAATTGATGGTTTCCTCCTCGCTTAATTTAGCGGTTTAATTCAAAAAAATTTCTAAATTGCGTTTTTTATTTTATTAATTAACAGAATGCTAAAAAACCTCCTCCTCGACAACGAATATTCCAAAAGGATTCTGAAACTTGCACTCCCTGTGATTGCAGGGCTTTCTACACAAATGATTCTTTCACTTGTGGACACAGCCATGGTGGGACGCCTCCCCGACCCCGGTTATACGCTCGCAGCAATGGGGCTTGGGCTTCTCGCAACATGGGCAGTGGTATCACTCTGTTCTTCTCTCGCCACCGGAACTCATATTCTTGTTGCCCGTCGTTACGGTGAATCTGATTATCAGGCAATAAGTGATGTCCTTTTTAATTCCTTCCTCCTTACAGTGGCTCTTGGAGTTGTAGTAGCAAGTTTGGGGTGGGTGACATCCGATCTTGTCTCAAATCTTTTGTCAAAAGATGATAGAGTTGCAGATTATGCATCTCAATACATGAAATGGCGTTATTTGGGACTCCCCTTCTTTATGATAACTGTCTCATTTAGAGGATTCTTTTTTGGAACCGGAAACACAAAAGTATTTATGGTTTCTGCGATAATCATAAATCTTTTGAATATCCTGTTTAATTATATGTTTATCTTTGGGAAACTGGGCGCACCTGAAATGGGGATTGCAGGAGCTTCTATCGGTTCATCTCTTGCCACTGTGGTTGACGCCATATATTATTTTCTTGTATTTTTTGGTTCCAAATATTATCGAAACAGATATCAATTTAAGAAGAGTCTAAAGCTTCATTCTGCTATCATAAAATCAATCCTCAAGCTTTCAATACCTGTTTCGTTCCAAAATGTATTTATTCTTATCGGCTTTCTTTCCTTTGTGGCAATAACGGGTTTACTGGGGATTAATCAGCAGGCTGCAAGTCAGGCAATTATCTCAACTCTCTTCATTTCGTTTCTACCCTCGAACGGATTTGGAGTGGCAGCTCAAACACTGATTGGTAATGAGGTTGGGAAAAATAATATTGCTGCAGCAAAAAAATATGGATATGAAACTGCCAAATTAGCTACTATTTACACTCTTGCGCTCTCTGTTGTTTTTATCTTTTTCCCTCATTTGTTATTAATGATAACAACAGATGAAGTAGCAGTGATTGAACAGGCGCTCCCCGCAATTAAACTTGCCGGGATAGCCCAAATATTTTTTGGTGCCGGAGTCGTTTTTGCTTACGGTCTGCAATCGGTGGGTAAAACTTATTTTGTTATGACAACTGAAGTGATCACTAACCTGTTGATCTTCGTTCCGGCAAGTTATTATTTGGGTATTTATCTCGAAGGTGGTTTAAGAGGTGCATGGTCGGCTCTTATTCTTTATACCACCCTTTACCTTCTTTTTATGTTTATAAAATTTTATAAAGGTAACTGGCAGAATCTGAAAAAAATCTAATCCTTTTTAAAGAGGGGTGTTATAAACGCAAGTGAAATAAAAAATATCCCTACTGCAAGAAATGGATACCTCACCCCCAGCAAGGTGACTAATTTTCCCGAAACTACCGATCCAATAATTACACCAAGTGTTTGAGAACTGGTTGCCAACGCCAAAAGTCCTCCTTTGTTTCGTTCACCCGCTTGCTTGGAAATCTGAGTGAATAAAACAGGAACTATGATACCATAACTTAACCCCAGAACAATTCTCACCGGTACCAGCCAGTATATATTTGGAACAAAAGGATGGAAACAATACATTATTCCTGTTCCCAGGGAAGCAAGTCCAAGAATTTTTTTTAGACTGATCTTATCAACCATCTTGCTAAAATAAATTGAACTGAAAGTGGAGAATATTCCGAGAATACTGTAAAGTGCCCCGGCTTGAAGTGCAAGGGAAAAAGCACCACTCCGCTCAAAACTCTCAACATACAACACAAAAATGGGTCTAACCGAGGCAATCCCAAGCGAGGTTAAAAGAATAAGCCCGGCTGTCCCGAATAAAATCCTGTTATTAATCAAAACTTTAAAATTATCTCTTACCCTGATCTCACGCTCCGTGGTCTTCTCATTTTTGCTCTCCTCCACAAAAAATATAACTACAAAAGCGAGAATCACGATGATAATCCCTACTATCAAAAAGACACCGCGAAAACTCAAAAATGTGGAAAGAAGCCCGCCTATTATCGGACCAACTACAACTCCCCCGTTACTCGCAGACTGCAACATACTGATCGAGTAGCCTTGTTTTTCTTTTGGGGCAATCGAGGTTATAAGAGACATTGCCGCTACATTAAATCCACTCAAAGTTCCCTGGAGAAGACGAATTCCCAATAGCCAGTAAACATCAGGGACAAAATAAATTAACAATTGTGCAAGTGCCAACCCGAACAGTGCCCTCACAGCCATGAGTTTCCGGCCACTACGGTCGCCTAATGTACCCCATAAAGGTTGAACAAGAAACGAGGTTATAAATGGACCTGCGAACACCAAACCACTCCACACTGCAGTCTGATTGGTATCCGTAATACCCAATTCTCTTATGAAAAGTGGAAGAAATGGAACAAGTGCACTCATCCCGCTCATCGCAATGAATTGGCAGACCGAGAGTATGAATAGTGTCCATTTCCAGCTACCTCCATTCTCAGGAGATAAAGTTTTTTTCATAAAAGGCATTTTGATATAAAAAAGTACTAATTTGTGTTTTAAAAATGATAAATTTTAATCTGATGTGAAAACTTTGAAATATTTTATCCTTTTAGTCATTACATTATTTACTCCTTCTCTAAGCGGACAGGCGCTCGATTCATTGCTTTCGATCCTGCCAAAAACGCCCGAGAAAGATAAAGCTGCGTTGCTGGCTCAAATTTCCTATCTTTTTAAGGATCGTGATCCAGCTCGTGGACTCATTTACGCCGCCGAGGCTGCAAAATTGGCTCAGGCTAAAAATGATGTTCTTGCAGAAGGAACTGCTTATTCATCGTTTTCCATCAATTATATAAATCTCAATAACTATGATTCGGCTGTTACTTACGCACTAAAAGCAAAAGCTCTCGGTGAAAAGCATAAGCTCCCTGCCCTTCTTGGTGATGCCAACAATTATATAGGTCTCGTTTTTTATTTCCTCGGAAATATTAAACAGTCAATCGTTTTTTATGCTGAATCACTTCGTCAGCGGAAAATAGAGAACAATCCCGATAAGCTTTCAAAAATTTATAATAATCTTTCTCTTGCCTACAGGATGAGCGGTGATCTCCATCAGGCTGAGACATTTCTCCGGATCTCAATTGAGTTAAAACGGAAATTAAAGGATGAATTCTCGCTTGCAAGATCATTCTCAAATCTTGCATTTATTTATCGCCAAAAGAAAGACTATGAGACCGGACTTAAATATATCGATACCGCCCTGGCGATCTGCGTAAAAAATAATTATGAGGCAGGAAAAGCTGTCTGTTACGACAATTATGCTGATATCTATTCGGCAAAAGACGACTATCAAAAGGCGATTGAAACCATTGAATTGGCAACAGCAATCTACAGAAATACCAAAGATATTCGGGGAGAATGCCAGGGGTTGTTAAAACTCGCAAGGTATGATAAACATCTGAAAAATTATGATAGAGCGGCAGTAAAACTTCTTGAAGTTGTAAGACTGTCTTCCAATTTAAATATCACCAACCTCCTTACAGAAGCCTGTATTGAGCTTTTTTATGTTTACAAATTAATGGGTGATACTCCCGGTGCAATGAAATACGCCGAGTTTCTGATTTCAAAGCGGGACAGTCTGTTTACCGGTTCAATTTACAATAATGTCCTTCTCAAAGGGATCGAATATGAAATTCGACTGAAAGATAAGGAGATTCAGGATCTTTCCGAAAAACAGGTTATTTTGGATTTGCAAAATGAAAGAAGATTTATTATCGTCCTCGTTATTGCGGCTATTTTCTTCCTTCTGCTTCTCTCCTTCATCATTATCTATCGCCAAAAAAGATATTCTCATAAAGTTACCCAGGATATGATCAATTCAGTCACCGATCCATTTATGCTGCTTAACGCTGAGACCGGTGAGGTGATCTTACAGAATCAACCATTTGGCACCGGAAGTTTTAAAAATATCGATTTTTCTGATAAAGTAACAATCGAACGATTAAATCGTATTAAAAATGAAAAATTACCTCTGATTGAGGAAGCATCTTTTATCAATTCGAATGGTGACGAAATCTTTTTTAATTTGAATTTTTATCCTGTGAGAGGGAAAGGAGATTCAGTTGAAAGAATTGTGTTGTATGCCGCTAATACCACTGAAATAAAACTTGCTGAAAAAACCATCCGCAATTATCTCCAAAAACTAAAAGCTTCAGAAGAAGAATTAAAAAAATCGAACGAAAGCAAAGATCAGTTAATCTCTATTATCGGCCACGATTTGAGAAATCCTTTTGTTTTGTTGATCAACATTGCCGATATCCTGATCGATGATTATGATACAATGACAAATGAAGAGAAATTTAAACTCCTCAAGGATGCTCAAAGAACGGCAATTGCAACACATCAGATACTCGACAACATCCTGAGTTGGACCCGATCGCAGTCGCGTTCCTTTTCGATGATCAAAGAACCTCTCAATTTACACAAGATAGTTAACGATACAATACTCTCTATTATTCCCCTCGCCGAAGCAAAAGGAATTAAAATCGAAAACGAAGTGCCCAGGCAGATGCCGGAGGCATTGTTCGATAAATTTATGCTAATTACAATTTTGAGAAACCTGATCAGCAACTCAATTAAATACACAGAGAAAAATGGAACAATTGTGATTAATGTATCCATGAATAATACTTCTCACCTTGTGTTAAGAGTGTGTGATACCGGAACCGGAATGAGTGCTGAAGCAATTGAACAATTAATTGTTGAAGATTCTGTCACTTCAAAACCGGGAACAAATAATGAAAGGGGCACAGGACTCGGGCTTCTTCTGGTGAAAGGTTTCTTGAAACAAAACGGATCAGCTTTAAAAATAGAAAGTGCCCCGGGAAAGGGCACTTGTGTAATATTTGAACTGGAGAAGAAGAGGAATTAAGGGTTAAACACCTCTTAATATTTCCGTCAACATCTCTTCTATTCCACCAAAACGGGTCTCGTAATCCATCTGGCTCCGCCTGATTACCTCATGAGCCTCTTCCCTGCCATATATATGAGTTATCTCGGTTCTCGATTTTGAAGAACCCGGAATATCTTTATATGTAAGGAAATAATGCCTGAGTCTTTCAACAAGTGAAGGTGGACACTCGTGAATATCCCGCATGTTTCCGTAGATTGCATCACCTTTCATCACGGCTATAATCTTGTCGTCAGCTTCGTCACCATCCAGCATTCGAAGCCCGCCAATTGGTATCGCTTCAAGGGTGATACCACCCATCGTAATAGTTTTTTCAGCCAGAACACAAATATCCAAAGGATCGCCATCGCCAACAATCCCCTTTCTGCCCGTTTTTTCGTCACAGTAAGCTGCAACATTTTCAGCACAAAAAGTTTGTGGAATCAATCCATACATTGAGGGACTAACATTTGAAAATCGCTGTGGTCTGTCAACTTTTAGATATCCGGTCTGTTTGTCGATTTCATATTTTACTGTATCTGTGGGAACTATCTCAACAAATACCGTTACTTTTTCGGGGGCATTATCCCCGATTGGGATTCCGTGCCAGGGATGGGGTTTAAACAAGAGCCCCATCATTTTCCAGATGGGGTCTTTTTTGGGATCAAGCATTTTTTTCTCTTTAAATTTTAGCTGAAATGAGTGTTACTTCGATATTATTGACCAAAATTACTGTTTTCCATCGATTTGTAACCTTCAGGAATTTCAAACATTGATGCAGGAACATCCATCATTTCATACTTCGTAAGCTCAAGTACTTTGGTTTCTTTGTCACCATCTTTTTTAAGAATTAAAACAGGAAACTGTGTAGCCAGATCTTTCATTTCTGCAAACAATTGTGGCCCGTTATTCTCTTTTCCGGCAAGTTTAAAAAGGAAAAATCCACCAATTTCTTTTGTGAACCAGGCAATCATGTCGCCTTCTTCTTTACTTTTAATAAGATATTTTTCACATGAAAGTCCATTAATGGTTTTTGTTTCGCCTGTCTTTGTAATGGAGTTTTCATCAAATGTAGAGTCAGCTTTCATATCACCTTCACCTATTGGCATCTCCATATACATTTTCATTGGATGTAATACCATTATTACCTTCTCTTCTTTCATCATGAGGGTTACCGACATCCCCTGCTCCTCAATAGAAAAGGCTGCATCTTTACCGTTGGTAAAATATTCCAATGGTTTTAGATTCCCTGATTCTTCATCAAAAATGGAAAGTGTCACCTTGCCTTCAAATATTTGAGCATTTACCGCAAAGCTCAAAACAAAAAATGTTAACAGCGAGAAATTACGAATTTTAAACATGGATTTACCTTTTGTTGTGTGATGAGTATTAAATAAATTTTTAAATGTAATTTGTAAAGATAATGGACAAAGTTTAATAATAAACACCATTCATGGCATTGAAAACCGCTGTTTTACCGGAATGTGAAATATGACACTTTGGTAATCGACTTTGTCCATTAAAATGATCTGTTAACTATCTGGTAATTGTGAAAGAAGCAACTTTCTTAACTGCCGATGCAAACACTCCAATTCCGTCTCCCTTGATATTTATCAACGGTTCGTGAAAATTGCCGTCCATGTCTTTAACATTTCCCGCTGTGATTGCAAAATTTCTGAAATTTTGATCACCGGCATAAACCACAACTTTATATGTATCATAAAACCAGTAATTAAACTTGCGAATCCCAATCCCATAATTAACCGGCGATGATGTTATTATATTTTGCGCAATAATCGACTGAAAACTGTAGTTGTTTAACTCTTTTAACACATCTTTTTTATCAAGATTTGGCATAAAAGCGTTGTCATAAATAAAGTTCTCTGTTGTGGGGTTATGGGGTAAAACAGAAACCAGATAAAAATCAACTCCGGGAATTGTGGTAAATTCGACTTTTGGAGTCACTTCACTTGTATATTTGAATTCTCCGAGATTGGAGTTTACCAGGGCAAAATCTCCGTTGGGTGTTTTTGTCTCTGATGAGGCAGAATACATTTTCCCGTCGATTTCAGCGCTCACTTCAAGTTTATACAATGTGGCATACTCAACCATCACCTTATTTGTTCCATAACTTTTACGAACGGGATCATAATCCAAAAGTGTTCCATTAATCGTAACCACAACTTTGTTTTCTCCGGGGGTTAAAACAAAGCGATTTGTATCGATCTTTGAGGATAACGGAAAATTCCTGGAGATCACGATATCCTTAATTTCTTCACCCGGATAAATAAATGCATTCACAACTATTTTTGGCTCATAACTGAAGGAAAGTGGATCAACAGAAGGATCACCACAGCCATTCAAAAAGAGTAAAGCGGTTACCATTAAGGCTGCTATATATAATTTCATCTTCATTTTAATTTTTCCTTTAGAATGTTATCGTAAAACCAAGACTGGGCAGAATTGGAAGCATATTTACTTCTTCAACAGTTTGCACCATTGAATCGCCAACTTGCTCCTGTTTGTAATTTACGAACCAGATGTTTTTGCGGTTGCCGATGTTATATATCTGCAAAGTTACACCCAGTTTCCAGCTTCCATAATTTTTTTCATATCCCAGACTAAAATCAAGTCGAGTATATGCAGGCAGTCTTGTTCCGTTGATAGAACCAGGATACAACTGATAACCGGGATGGTTGTCGGGCACACCCGGAACTCCCTGCCAATCTGGTACTGTATTGGTAAAATATGCGGAGCCGGGGGTTGTAAGCGGTTGCCCGGTTGCATAAATGAAGTTTAATCCCGATACCCATTGTGACTCACCGGCAACTAAATTACCGGATTGATCACTACCAAATAGTGATGTCAGGTTTATATTTGCCACTGCATTCACTGTATGGCTTCTATCATGTCTTGGGCTAAAAGATTTTTGACCGTTAATACGATCAAATTTGTTTTCAGTATTTGAATATGAATATGATAACCATCCCGAGATTGTTCCCATCTCTTTTCTCACCAATAATTCAAATCCGTAAGAATCACCATCACCCCTGTTGTAGAGGCTTTCTGTGGTGGAATAGATTGGTTTACCATTCTCAAACCTCTCCGACTTTATCTCTGCAGCCAGATTATTGTTCAATAACTGTAGATTTTTGTAAGTTTTGTAATAAACCTCAGCTTCGATTGCAATGTCCTGACCAACTATTTTATGGTAACCAAAAATTAAGTGATCAGACATCGAAGGTTTGTTATACTTATCTGAAGTTGACCAGATGGCTGACAAAAATGATCTTGGCACTCTGTTTAGATACTGGTAAAATCTTCCGACCGCAAGTTTAAAACTCGATCCTTCATCCAGTCTGTATTTTAATGAAAACCTTGGCTCAAAATCGTTAAAGGTCTCATCAGAGGTAAAATGGTTGTACCTTATTCCGGCTTCCACCTGCCACACAAGTGAAGGATTCCAAACCATCGAGACAAAACCGGAAGAGTGCTGCCGTTCCTGATTTACTATCATTTTGCCCTGATCCCATTCCTGATCATAATCGGCAAACAGGAATTTGTGTTCTCCACCAAACTTAAAATTCAGATTTTCATTTAAATACCATTCGAATGATGTTTTTATTGTATAGTCCTTTAAATAATTTTGTTCGGCAACACCTGCTTGCAGAAAATCCATTTTTGAAAAAAAACGACTTCCCGTCACCCAAAAATTCATAAAAATATTTGAACCAAAGAGGTGTTTCCAGTTCAGGCTTCCTGTGGTGTTTCCCCATCTGTATTCAAATGCGAGTGATTCTTTTGCCTCTTTGTCAAATTTATAGTCGAGATTATCCTTCCCGGTGAAAAAACTCACTGTAAGTTTGTCATTATCACCAAGATCCAAAAAAGCCTTCAAATTACCGTCATAAAAGTAATATTCAGGGACTTCATTCACCCATTTTGATACCGTCTGATCAAGATATGTTCTGCGGAATGATCCTGATAACGACCCGATTGTTCCGATTGGCATCTGCAGTGTTGTTGAAGCTGAAAGAAGTGAAACATTAACAACTCCCTCGGTTCTGTTCCTGTTGCCATCCAGATTTGTTACATCCAAAACCGATGATAATCTTCCACCATACTCCGCACCAAATCCCCCTTTTGAAACCTCAACCTTTTTAATGGCCGCTGTATTAAATGTGGAAAAGATTCCAAATGCGTGTTCAGGGTTATAAACATCAACCCCGTCAATCAGATAGAGATTTTGATCCGGGGTTCCCCCTCTTACATAAAGCGCAGAGGAAAAATCTGAAACTGATGTTATTCCGGGCAGAGTCTGAAGTGCCCTTAACAAATCAGCTTCCACAACCTTTGGAATCCTGTTTATTTGTGCCGGTGAGAGTTCAAGCTCCGATACTCCTTTATCATACAACTTCTCGGAGGGTGAGATGCTGTCACCAAAAATCACAACCTCTTCCGTTTTAAACGAGGTGGGTTCGAGTTCAATTTTTAGATTGACTTCCTTCTCGCCTGCTATTGTTATTAGTTGCTCATATGGTTTATAACCGATGTATGAGACAACCACGGTATATTTGCCTTCTTTAAGACCTTGAATGATGAAATATCCGGCAATATTTGTGGTACTTCCGGCTTTGTTTTCTTTAAGGTAAATGCTGGCGCCAATCAGCGATTCACCGTTTATTTTATCATACACATACCCTTTGATCACTGCTCCGGCTCCTTCAGCTGCGTAAAGCCCAAAAGTTAGAACTAATGTCAAGAATAGTGAATACATGCTCATCTTCTTCATTAAATTTCCTTGATTAATTGAAATTGACAGTACAAACTCAACTAATTTTTATGAAGAATTATTCAGTTATTAAAGAATCGAACATAATTCCTGAATGATGGCGCTGAAAGATGATGGGTGGTGATTACTCTTTTTCGTGGATGTATTATCTTACATACTGTAATCTAATTTATTCTTACAATAAGAATTTTTAATTAACCGGAGTATCCGATGAAAAAATTATTGTTTTTAGTTTTTACATTTTCCCTGCTCTCAACAGGATTTACACAGAGTCTTGAGGAAGTCCTTCAAAATCACTTTAAAACCATTGGACAGGAGAAATTAACTGCTGTTTCAGGCTACATCGCCAAGGGCAAAATTTCACAGATGGGTCAATCAATGCCGATAAAGCTCACAATAATGCGCCCGCAGAGTATGCGTCTTGAAGTGGTCTTTCAAGGGTTAACTCTCATTCAGGCACTTGATGATTCTATTGGTTGGGGAATTAATCCTTTTATGGGTGATTCAGATCCACAAAAAATGCCCGAAGACCAACTAAAAAGTCTTAAGGTGCAGGCTGATCTCGATGGTGCCATGTATAATTATAAAGATAAAGGTTACACTGCCGAATTACTGCCTGCCGAACAGGTGGAGGGTGTGGATTGTTTTGTAGTTCTCCTTAAAAAAACGGACGGAGATGAATTTAAAATCTTCATCGATAAAGAATCTTATATGATCCTCAAACAGGTAAGCAAATCCACCATGGGTGGAAATGTTGTTGAAATGGAAATCTTCCCTTCCAACTACAAAGAAGTTGATGGAATAATAATGGCATATTCGATGGAAGTGAAAGCCGGCGGTCAAACGGTCTATTCAGCCAACTTTGATACCTATGAATTAAATGCCAAAATTGATCCTTCAATTTTTGCTTTCCCTAAATAAAATGATTTAATATTTTCTGAGGGTTGTCTCCTTTTTTTATAGTGACAACCCTCAATTTCACCGGAGTATGTAATGAAACCGTTGTTTTTATTATTATGGTCGGTCCTCCTCTTTTCACAAGTTTTTCCACAATTTCCCCTAAAACCTGAACAACTCGGCGCACTAAATCCCCGGTTTATTGGACCCGCAGCAATGAGTGGAAGAATCACGGACATCGACGCATCCAACAAAAATCCCGATCTGTTGTATGTTGCCTCCGCCGGAGGTGGAATCTGGAAATCAACAAATTCAGGAACATCCTTCAAGTCTGTTTTTAACAAACACAATCAGGCTACTTCCGTTGTGGTTATGGATCAGAAGAATAACAGTGTAATTTGGGTTGGAACCGGTGAACAATGGGTTCGTAACAGTATCTCGATTGGAAACGGTGTTTATAAATCCACCGATGGTGGCGACTCCTGGACCCACATGGGTCTTCAAAACACACAACACATCTCCGAAATAATTATTGATCCCGTCAATTCAAATATCATCTATGTGGCAGCTCTGGGTTCAGTATTCTCGGCTAATAAGGATCGCGGAATATTTAAATCAATCGATGGTGGAAAATCGTGGAAAAACATCCTGTTTGTTGATGAAAACACAGGGTGTGCCTCCCTGATTGTGGATCCGTTAAACCCGCAAATATTTTATGCTGCAATGTGGGATTTCCGAAGAACGGGATGGAATTTCCGTTCAGGTGGAGCGGGTAGTGGACTTTATAAAAGTTTAAATGGTGGTGATAGCTGGAGTAAAATCGAAAATGGTCTGCCTAAAGACAGTGTTGGCAGAATTGCTCTTGCAGTCTCCCCTGCCACCCCCAATCTTATTTATGCACTTGTGGAAGCAAATCAACATGGACTTTATCGTTCCAATAATGGTGGTGAGTCATGGGAGAAATCGTATTCAGGCTCTCTCTCCAACGAACGACCATTTTATTTTGCACTGATTGTTGCCGACCCCGTTGAAAAAGGAAGACTTTATAAACCGGGTTTTTCATTAAATGTCAGTAACGACTCGGGTAAATCATTCAGATCAGCCTTTGTTTCGGGAGGAAATGTCCACTCCGATCATCATGCCATCTGGATCGACCCAACTGACAACAAAAACATCTATCTTGGCACCGATGGCGGAGTTTATATCTCCCACGATAAAGGTAATTCCTGGAGATTTGCCGCTGATATCCCCGTCTCACAATATTACCATGTGGCTTTCGACCGTGCAACTCCTTACAATGTTTATGGCGGGTTGCAGGATAACGGCGCATGGCGTGGTCCTTCAAGCTCTCCCGGAGGTATAACCAACTCCGATTGGGAAAACTTGACCTACGGTGATGGATTTAATTTAATCCCCGACCCATATAACCCTGAAATTGTTTATTCGCAATACCAGGGTGGTAACCTGATGCGTTTTCACAACAATTCAGGGGAAGTGAAGGACATAATGCCCTACTCCCCCGATGTAAATGTTAAATACCGTTTTAACTGGAATACACCGATCTACCTCTCACCTTCACAAAAGGATGTATTGTACGCGGGTTCACAGTTTTTGCTTAAATCAACCGATCATGGCGACAGTTGGGTTAAAATTTCTCCCGACCTCACGACAAATGATCCTCAAAAACAGCGACAGGAAGAATCGGGCGGAATAACAATCGACAACTCAACAGCAGAGAATCATTGTACTATTTTCACCATCTCCGAGTCACCCAAAAACAAAAATATTATTTGGGCAGGCACTGATGACGGAAATCTTCAGGTAACTTCAAACGGTGGAAAAGAGTGGGTAAACACCGTAACCAATATTCCGGGTCTCCCAAAAAACACCTGGTGTTATCATGTTGAGGCAAGCCGTTACGATGAAAAAACTGCCTATTCGGTTTTTGACGGACACTGGAATGGTGATCTTAATCCTTATATATTCAAAACCACCGACCTTGGAAAATCCTGGACAAAAATCAGTTCAGAGACAATTGAATCATTTTGTTATGTTTTAAGGGAAGATATTGTTAATAAAAATCTCCTTTTTGTGGGTACCGACAGAGGTTTGTATCTCACACTTGATGGAGGAATTAACTGGGTAAAACCGTCAGATATCCCCGAAGTTTCAATCCGGGACATGACGATTCAACCCGATGAATCAGATCTGATCCTGGCCACTCATGGCAGGGGTGTGGTGATTATCGATGATATTTCAACTCTCAGAAGTCTTACACCCGAAGTACTCCAAAACGAGGTAACTTTCCTCCCTGCAAAACCCGCCTTCATCAAGGCATCAGGATATCGTGTTAAAGAGACAGGTGATCAGGCATTTTATGCACCAAATGAATCGGAATCTGCAGTAATTGCCTACTACCTCAAATCAAAACATATTTTTGGTGATATGTTTATTGAGGTGTTTAATAATCGAAATGAAAAAATCGCCGACTTGAATGCCGGGAAGTCAAAAGGACTTAACAAAGTACTTTGGCCCGTGAGAAGAAAAGTACCAAATGTACCTGCAAACCCGGGTTTAATTGGAAAAGTGGCAGCAGGTCCTTTTTATCCACCGGGAACCTACACCGTTAAACTGACTAAAAAAGACACCGTTTTTACAACACAAATTGTAATAAAAGACGATCCAAAGTCGATGCATTCCCCCGCGGAGCGTAAACTTCAAATTGAGACAGTGGAAACTGCATATTCATTACTTGAAGAGATTGCGGCCTTTAACACCAAATTATCTGATTTGATCGTACGACTTGAATTGTTGAAAGAATCGGGAGTAAGTCCCAAGTTGGCGGGATCGATCAATATGCTTGTCACCACATTCAAGGAATATCAAAATCTGATAGCTGCCGATTCTAAAAGCCGCCTTTCGGGTGAATCAAAACTAAGAGAAAAAGCCGCAGATGTTTATTCCGGAATCATCGGATATCTCGGAGCCCCAACCACCTCCCAGATCGAGGCTCTGAAAAGCATAAAAAAAGAAGTCACCCGAATCAAAGATGACTTCCATAACTTCTCAAAAACAAGTGAAGAACTGTTAAACAAACGACTAAAGGATGAGGGCAGACCGGGGGTGAAGTTTTAGGGTGGGTTAGTAATTGGTTTAGATGGATCCTGGAAATTGATAGAAATTGGCTTCCGGGGCTTGTTTTGATTTCTGAACCAACGCAACCCAAAGTTTAATTATCTGTTCAAATCTAATTCTATTTATTTAAAATTTTAGTTATATTTTTGTAGTGCAGGTTCTCAAACAAGAGGAACTCATGTGGAGACCGGCATTTGGGGGTTTTAGTAAGCAAATGGCTGGTTAATTTTTTTTTTAAGTAGGTATTATTATGTCGCAATTAATAGATCAAAAATCATACTCAATTTCTGAGATTCTAAGGTGGTATAGAGATGAGGAGTTAATTTTATCTCCAAAATTCCAGCGAAATCAAGTGTGGAATGATCAGGCGAAATCGTATCTGATTGACACAATACTTCGGGGGCTACCAATGCCTGTAATTTTTGTTAGAAATACAATAGATGTACGACAAAACAAGACATTCAGGGAGGTTATTGATGGTCAACAACGATTAAGAGCTATAATTTCATTCTATAACGATAAATTCAAAACAATTAATACTCTGGACAAATCAGCATCTTTATATACTGAATTAATTGATGAGGATAAAGAATATTTTTTGCAATATGAGGTTGCCGTCATGATTGTAAAAACAAAGGATGACGCAAGTGTATATGATATGTTCGCAAGGTTTAATACCAATAACTATGTACTGAATCGCCAAGAAATTAGAAATGCGAGGTATTGGGGGGAGTTTAAAACTTTGGTTTATGAATTAGGTAGCCGTTTCAAACCAATAATTTTGGAACTTTGTACTTTCGATGATAAAAGACTCATCCGGATGAAAGATTATGAACTAATTAACAGTTTAATTATTTTACTGTTAGATGGGATCAGGACGGAAACACCAAAAACTGTGGATAGCTATTATCAAGATTACGATAAAATATTTGATCGTAAAGAAGAGATAAGAGGGAAATTCTTAAAATATATTGAATTCATAAGGAAAATACTTGACGAGAGATACGAATTTACATATTTTAATAAACCTGTATATATCTACACCCTAATCGCGTGCCTTGAGGAATATTCCCGAAGGAATGATTGTCTTCCAGATATTTCAGTTTTTATCCCAAGATTATCTGAACTTGAATTTAAATTGCAAGATGAAAATATTAACAAATCTCGGAATTTCCAGACTATTTTGCATAATCACAAAGTAAGAACAACAAATTTAAAGGAACGAAATTTAAGAATAACGATGACCTATCATGAATTATTCGGTACCTGACCTAATTCTTAAGTGGGATGCAATAATAGCTATAAATAAAGAACATCACATCCTCGAGTCAGCTTTTTTACAGATTTATGTAGCTTTTGAAAAGGACTTGAACGAGACTTTTGTTCTATTTTCATTAGGAAATTCTCATACTGCATACACCCCAGTCAGAAAACTTGTCTTCACAGCAAAAGATCAACTTTTTGAAGTCATAAAAGGTGAAGGCACTTTTGTTGATTATAGTAAGGCGATAGACCGGTGTTCAAAACATATCTTTGTAAAAAATGTTTTCGGACAAATCACTTCTATGACCAACTATTCTTCTTGTTTATCTCAGATGAAAATTGTCAGAAATTATCTAGCTCACGGTAGTCAAGAGTCAAAGGAAAAGTACATGAAAAGTGTCCTCAACATGCCTAATAATACACGATTTATGGAGCCTGGTGAATTTTTATTAACAAAAACAACGAAAGCAAATAAGACTGTATACTCTCAATATATCGATTGTATTGAAGAGATTTATAACTTATTACGAAATGATGCATTTTTAAACTCAGTTAGCTAGTTTTCGCCCCTTTTCAATTAAAAAAAATGTTCGCAATAAATAACTTTGGTTAACGCCTTAGGAAACATCCACAACTTGTCTCGGAAGCTGAGAGAATAGACATTCACCAACATTTCTTGTGCTTTTGTAAGTTACCGCTGATTATTGCCAGGTTAAAATGAGTTTAGAATTTTAGACATTTTTCTTTTCCTATGCCGGATTTCGTAGGGCATTCAATATTCAGTTTTGAATCGTTCAACTTTATCAGATCATTAATCCAATTTGTTGTTTACGCTGTTTTTACTCCCTTCCTGATTTACTCTGTCTAAGTGGTATTATTAAGCTGTTGTTAAGTATGATCGTAAAAATCCCCTCATAATTCAATAAAACTTCAACTATGAATGGATTTGGGCAGCTTAGAATACAACTTTTCCTTTTCCCCTGGTAACTCACCGTCTGCAAAGGTTGTGATCCATTAACAGCGTCACTCTTAATTCTGCTTAAATGCCCTAGGCTGTTATGCTTAAAAATATTTTTTCAGTTCTCTCTGTTGAGACTGCAATTTTTGTTTCAGTCAAATATTATTTTCAATACGGTTCCTATTTTATTTTGTAAATCAAGTTGGCCTTTTTAACATTTTAGGAATCTCCAAATTTATTTAATTAAATTTATGAAATTCTACTTTTTGCTGAACCTTAACATATTATTTTATAGATAGCCACATACTATTTTAGCAAAATAAACTTTTTGGTTTCTACAAAACTTCCTGCCTGCAGTCGGTAAAAATATACGCCGCTGGTAAAATTGCCGCCATTAAATTGTATGGAATACATACCAGGCAGTTTTTCTTCGTTTACCAAGGTTTTTACTTCTCTACCAAGTATATCATAAATCCGAATATTTACAAAACTTACGCGTGGAATCGAATACTTTATTGTGGTTGTTGGATTAAATGGATTCGGATAACTTTGGAATAACTCATATCTATCAGGGATGCCTGAATTAGTAGAATTCTGACCGTCGTCAAGAATACCTGTAATGGACTCTCCATTAACATTAAAGTAAATAGTATCTTTTAATCCTTTATATTCAATTACCGCAAAAGTTTCTCCATCATTTTTCCCGGTAAAACCAAGTGAATGTAAATCTCTTGAAACAATGGTCGGGTCATTTATGCTAACAGTGAGGCCAGAATTAATATTGTTAACTTTAGTCACAAAATTTGGGTAGGTGGCATAATATTCAGTATAAGTTGTTTGGTTTTTTAACAAAAAACACATTTTAGAACTTGCATCAAAACTCTGTATTTGCTGATTGATTGCAATATTAATATTTACTGTGTCCGACAAAAATTTCGTAGTATCCACCATATCATAAACGGCAGTTGCAACAATTTGCTGAGTCTCTAAAAACTCTCCATTAACGTGGACATTAAAACTAATAAAGGAACTATTTGAAGTTGTTAGATAATTTTCTCCCTGAAAATCTAACACAACATATTTTAAACCCGAAGTGTCTTTAACATGAAGATTAACTACTAAAACACTATCTGTAGAAAAGCTTGTTAAGTTTGCTGGAGATGTTATCTTTATTTTGTTTGTATCTATTCCTGATATAATCACAACGGGTGATTGAATTAAATAATTTTTCAAATAATTTTTTTTGATTGATGCTGGGATATTATTGAAAAGCGAGGCGCTAACAGGTGAATTTATTAGTTGCAAAACCCTGTCTCCTACCTCGAGATCCTCTGTTATAAATAAATGATTAGAATAAAGACCAGAATAAATACTCACATTTTCAGCTGAAGTACTTAAACCGGCAAGCTGACTACTTAATGGGACAATAAAATCTCCATCTAAAATAAAATTAGGAGTTCCTAGATAGTTACTCACATAATAATCAATAAACCTAACTGCCCTTTCTGCATTAGAATTAATGCTTGAAAAATTATTTAATTGCGCCTTTTTTACTGGGTCAGTTTCCTTTGCTCTAAGTGCCTGCCAATATAAATTAATAAAACGAGTAAAGAAAGGCATCTGATCTGTTGTGTTCCATACATAAGGATCAATAGTTGAAGAATTCCCAAAGACGTCTCCCGCTATTAAATGAGAAGGAATATTAGTTTGCGCCATATTTATTCCAGGATCATTTACTTCTAAATCTTTTACAGCATCACTGGCTTCAAATTCATCATAACTTAATGTAAGGTAATTATAACTGCCAATGGGATGAATAAAACTTGATAACTTACTTGACAAAAGATTATATAGATCTGACAGTGGGTGTCTAACAATCCACTCTAAAGATGGGGTTGTTTGAGAAACCAAATCACCCCACGGTGAACCATTATGTGGAGTATTTAAAGTAATTATTTTATGAACAAAACCCATTTCATAATTTTTATATGGACTACTGGAAAAATTCCCTGTTACATAGTAAGCATTTGGAAATAAATTAATAGTTTGACGGATCACGTTTCCACCCATGCTATGTCCGACATAATCCACCTTGTTTGCGGCATAACCCTTGTCCCTCATTTTTAGTATAACTCCTTGCAAAGTGTTCATTATTGGCTGTGAACTACTGGGAACAACAATTCCAAAAGCATTGTTATAGAAATGTCCATCTGGAAGAATGCGTATTGCATTTACCTGTTTAAATAAATAATTATAACTACTTAGAAATTGAACTTTTAGCCCATTTGGGGAAGTAAATGTAAAATTATTCCAAGCCGAAGGGGAGCTTGCTAATCCATGAACTAATGCTAATGGTGGTCTTACAATTAGTATTTTTTTGATGAATACCTCATTAAGGCTATTATCATAGTTGACAGTAAAGGTCGCATTAACAAATCTATAAGAATTTTTGAGATCATTTGGATCAGCTCCACAAAAATCATCAGGAGCTACATACCAGAAATTATAATTATTTTTATTGGGCGTATTATCAACATCTGTAATTGATTGTATTCCATTAGCTTCTAAACTATAAGAAGTAGTTTGTAAAGCTTTCTTTACCCTTCCTAATTTTGAAGGACTATTCCCATTTAGTAAATCACTTAGAACTACTGAAACACTTGAAATATTGGGACCTATACTATTATTTATTTTAGATAAGTTCAAATAGATTCTTGCTACTCCATCAGCGGCTATTCCTGCAACTGGTACAGATGGGGGTGGTTCATAACTATGATCCCAATCTAAACTGACTTTCAAATTTCCTGTATATGTAGCACTACTCACTGTAAAGGGTGAAGTGTTTTGGGAATTGGCAGTGTTATAAAAATCAGTTATACGAATTTTGTAATTAATACCGGGAGTAGAAATAGTAGGGTAGTAATGAAGCATCACCCAGTTTTCAATAGATTCTGTGCCTGAGATACTTCCCAAAACCACCCAGTTAAGACCATTGTTATCAGATAACTCAATTGTATATTTATAGTTTCGTTGAGACCCGGTAATCGGGTAATTACTTCCTGTTATCATTTTATCTTTCCATTCCACCATAAAACTTTCACCTGCATTTACAGTAAAAGTTTGTGAAGGCGAAATAATATTAAGATAATTTGTTTGTACAGAACTTGAATTTAAAGCAAATGAAGAGTTTTGTGCACTTAGACCTGTAAAATTATCAATTGCATGTATACTGTATAAGCCGATAGGCATTCCAGTAGTAGTTACAAAATTATAATTAAATGTACCTTGTGCATTTATACTAATATTATTCACATTTTGGGAAAACCCACTATTGCTATATATATTAATATTTGCAGTACCACCGAGATGAAAATCATGACCCGAAATAATAATGCTCTGCCCCGTATTTATCGAACCGGCACTTAATGTAATTTTAGGATAAACAATGGAATTAGTAGGAATCATTTCAGAAAGCGGACGACGAAAAACTCCGCTACCAGTGGTCCCGATAAATAGATTAGACTCACTAATAGCAATAGTTGGGAAATTCATGGCCCAATATTCAGGTAACGTGTCATTATTAATGGAGATCCAGCTTATGCCATCATTTATTGAGAGAAACACATTCGTAGCCATTCCTGAAGTCCTGGATGCTAAAGCAAAAAGGTTATTACCATACATAGCAAATTCAATTATTCCATTCAACATTGGTAATCCGTTTGTTACTGACAACCAGCTTTGACCATTGTCAGAGGAACGAAATATAAGTTGGGCACCACCACTCCCAGCATAGATAATATTTCCATTTGTAACAATGGAATAAAATCCGTAATTCGATAATGGATTAAGAACAATATTCCAGTTTAATCCATTGTCAGTAGAAAGTAAAACCCCTTGTGAAGAAGCAGCAAATATATTATAGCCCCCCGTTGTATTTGGACTTCTTGCGAGGGCATAAACAGAGTAATTGAAAGTTTGATTCCAATTTAAACCATTGTCGCTAGACACATAAATTCCAGCACCACCTTGAGACTTCCCAACTATTATATAATTCCCACTGAAAGTGAATGAATTCACACCTTGTAATCCACTATTTAACAGATTCCAGTTAGTGCCATTATTGGTTGAATTAAAAATACCTGAACTCGTACCAGCAAATAATTTATTATCATTCACTGCTAATTTTGTAACACTTATATTCGATGATAACCCGTCATTAACTGAAGTCCAACTTATACCATTATTAGTAGAAAGAAAAACACCTAATAAATTAGTTCCGGCAAAAATATTACCTGCATTTGTTGCAAATGTTGTTATTGATGAGTTGGTGATACCATCGTTTGCGGGTGTCCAAATCGTGCCATTATTTGTCGAAAGATATACACCTGCTCCAGACATTCCCGCCAGGATATTATTCCCTTTTGTTGTCAGTGAGTTTACACATTGATTAACAGAAAGTCCAGTGTTGACCATATCCCAATGCGAACCATTATTAGTCGAGAGAAATATGCCTCCAGAAACAGTTCCTGCAAATATATTGTTTCCGCTAATTGCCAAGGAATACACACTTGTATCAGTTAACCCATTATTTACCCTTGACCAATTTAAACCATTATCATTTGACAAATATATGCCTTTAGAATAATCCCCCGCAAAAATAGTATTTCCACTAATTGCAAACGAACTGACAAAAGGATTTGTTGGTAATCCATTATTTATTGGCAACCAACTAGTGCCATCATCAGTTGAGCGGAATATACCGTAATAAGTTCCAGCAAAGATATTATTCCCATTTACTGCAAGTGCATAGGCTCTATAAAAACCGGCAGGATATACTTGAGACCAACTCAGACCAGTATCAGTGGAACGATATAATCCATCAATAGTGCCAGCATAAATATAATTTCCCTTGATCGCAATTGATATAACTCCAGGATTGATGGGAGGAAAAAAGACAAGAGCCCAACTTCGACCATAATTTGTTGAACGATAAACCCCTCCCGGAGCCCAAGCGCCCCCCCCAGTTACAGCAAATACAATATTTCCGTTAGCAGCAATTGAATTCACATCCCAATCAGTTAATCCATCATTAACCTGATTCCAATTTATACCATTATTCGATGAAAGATAAATACCCCCTCCCCTAGTTCCTGCAAGAATATTATCGCCACTGACAGCGATGGAAGAAATCGAACCTCCATTTGGTCCATTTGTTGGTACCCATTGGGCTAGTATGAAACTTGATGAAACTAACATATAAATGATAAAATAGACAAATGTGCTCTTGGATTTCATTGAATACTCCTAAAAACATTTGATGCATAACTATTATGCATGTGGATTGATTCAGTTGACCGGGAATACTATGCCGGTTCACCAAAAAGTCGAATAATTAATTTATAAACTAAGAAATTATATCGAGAATACTTCTCTTTGAACTTAATAGTTGAGGTTCAAACAGTTTATTTTTTCTTTCCGCAATTCTTTGATCAATTCTCATTAGCAAATAGTCTTCAGAAGTAGATAAGACAAAGCTCTGTGCAGTCTTTCGCAATTGTAGTATTCCACGTATTTTGTTACCTTTTTTTTTCACATCTTCATATTCAAGAAGCGAGTTCACCTTCAGGCACTTCTGACTAATTGTTCTGTGATGTATCTCTTTCTAACTGTTACTTTACAGTTAAGCAACAGAACTTCTAATCCTGCTTAAAAGCCTGCTGAAGCTGAAACTGAAAATTATTTTCCAGCTCTTTAAGCTGAAGTGGAGGGTATTTCTCGGTATCCCAGAAATAGATGTCATTACCGTTAGTGTAAAAAACGAACGGGAGTTTGCCTTTTAATTGAGATTGTATATTTTTTGCGTACTGCTAGGCCTGTTCCTGGCCAATTCTTGCATCACGGGAGGATTTTTTAGCTTCAACAACCGCCAAAGGATAACCGTCATCACCAAGGAGAGCATAGTCGGCGTATTGATGCCCATCATATATATGCTCTGATTCCTCAACGGAATCTGTCGTTGTAAACTTGATCCCCAGCTCGGATTTAACCTGAGAAGGATTGTTTACATTCCAGCCTGCTTTGGCAAGCCGTTGGTCAATTATGTCCTGACGGGTCTTGGCTTCATTCATATTAAAATTCAATATTTTAGAATCCTCTAAATTATGAATATTATTCGACAATACATCTACATCAAAAGCAAATACAGCTAAAACCTTTGCTAAATTTTTCGGTTAATTTTGGCGACAGTGTCGCCACAATCTGTGATTTCCAATATTCGACTTACCTTCTAAAAATAAGTCCGTTCTCTAAAGTTGACCCCAATTTCGTCAACTGCAATGGAGCGGGCTTTTTCTATATCCACATCGGGAATTCCAACGACGGATAAAACGACAGTCTGCACAAACTTTTTTGCTTTTTTGGTGAAATCAAGCATCTCGTTATACATACTCTCATCCACTCGCATCAATTCAGCATATTTTTTTGCATCTGTTGCGTTGAGACTTACTGATATCGTATCAATCAGTCCATTCATCTCGGGAGTGATATCGCGGTGATTTATCACATTTCCGTGACCATTGGTGTTTATACGGGTTTTACCACCGTTTTCTTTGACAAAACCGGCAACACTTTTTATTACATCCCATCTTATTGTTGGTTCACCATATCCGCAAAAAACGATTTCTGAATACTTTGTGGGATCACCTATTTTTTCGATGTAATCTGCAACAGTCGGCTCATCTTTTTTATCCATTCCCAAATTATATCCGGCAAGAAACGGTGTCTCTTTCCTTCCACAAAATATGCAATCGGCGTTACACCTGTTTGTAACATTCACATATAATGCATCGCCAATTGGATACACAATGGAAGTTTCGGGAGCTTTCCCAATCTTAAAAAATCGCCAGGCGTTGTAAGCTGTGATTCGTGTGATATCTTCCACGGTTAAATGATGAAGTTTGGCGAGTTCTTCCGCGACATACAAAACATTTGCCGGTTCATTCCTTTTTCCCCTGAATGGAACAGGAGTCATAAATGGTGAATCTGTCTCAAGCAACAGATGTTCGGGATGTACCTTTGCCGCAATTTTCCGAAGTTCTTCCGCTTTTTTGAATGTGATGTTACCCGTGAAGGAGATCATATGTCCCATTCTTACATATTCGAGAGCATGTTCAAGCGGTGCGTTAAAACAATGGAATTGTGCCCGAAGTCCTCTTGGAGTAAACTCCCTGATAATCTCCATCATATCATCATCAGAATCTCTGTTGTGAATGATAACCGGCAGATTAAGTTTTATTGCCAGTTCCAACTGGTCGCGAAAAGCTTCAATCTGTTTCTGTTTTGGTGAATAATCGTAATAATAATCGAGTCCAATCTCCCCTATTGCAACAATTTTTTCTTTGTTTGCCAAAACTGTCTGCTCAAGAAGTGGAATCCATTCCTTTAACCATTCTTTGCTGTCGAGAGGATGTACCCCAACCGAACCGTAAATTATCTCATATTTTTTAGTCAGTTCAACAACTTTTGCCGAACTTGCCAGATCGGTTGCTGGAACAAGTATCGATTCAACCCCCGCAGAAATCGCTCTTTCAATAATAGAATCAAGCTCTTCTTCATAGTCAGGGTAAAACAGGTGTGCGTGTGTGTCTGTAAGATTTTTCATAATAAAGTTTCTTTTAAATTCAATTACAAATTTACAAAAAGTTTCTCAGGTCGGGTTGAAATCTGATTTTTACTCCCGGTTTATTAAGCTGTCTAATACTGAATATTGAATCGGTTATGTTCCAAATTTATTATTTTAGACTATAAAATATATTAATAGTTAATTGGGTATTACTATCTATATTTCATTCATAAATAATGATTTTTATGCATTTTTAATATTGTTTTACAGATATAAAATATTTTAGATGCTAAAATTAATTAACCCTTAAACCATTTAATCGGGCAGTGTAATAACCTTTTTGTTGATATTTTATTGCATTATTCGATTATAATACTTTTCAATACAAAAAGAAAGATGGAGTTAACGATGAGAATCCTCGTTAGATCTTGTTTCTTCTTCGTTGTTATCTTTGCTGGAATTACAGCTCAGAATGGCACACGAATGCTCGGTTTAGACGCCAGATCCGTTGGGAGAGGCGGTACATCAATTGGTACTTTCGACAGTCCTGAACTTATGATGACTAACCCCGCAGGAATTTCATTCCTGAACAATTCAATGTTAAATGCCGACATCGCTTTGATGTTTCCAACCGTAAAATTTCAAAATACAATAAATGACACAGAAGGTGACAAAAACACTTTCCCAATGCCAAATGTTGCTTATGCCCATAAATATGAAAACAGCCCTTTTAACTGGGGTGCCGGCTTTTTTACCGGCGGCGGAATGGGTGCTGATTTCACTCTAAAACATGCTCTCTATCGCAACCAGGATGGTTCGTATAACCTGCAAAAATATCACTCAATGCTTGCAACAATGCAGGGTGGACTTACAGCAGCCTACAAATTCAGTCCAAAATTCTCGGTCGGAGTTTCATTACACATGGTTTACAGCATGCTCGAGTTCTCGATGCCATATTCCCTTAATCCTTCCATTATGAAAGGAACTGCAATGCCGGGAATGACATTTGGACAGATGTTTGCCGCTCCCCCATCACAGGGTGGATTTGGTTACACCGAAGTTACAGCTACTGCTGAGATGAAAGAGCTTACCGCAATTGGATTTAATGGCAAAATTGGTGTGGCTTACAAAGTAAATGAAGAACTTTCGATGGGATTAAGTTATACACTTCCCACAAACCTCACTTACAAAAATGGCAAAGCATCAATGGATATGACAGCCCAGCTTAACGATGCATTTGGCAAAGCTGTTGCGGGATACATGCAACAAAATCCGGGCAAAACTCCCGCTGAGGCACAAGCCGCAGTGGCAGCTCAATTTAGCGGAATGGGTATCGATCTTAGTAAAGGCGTTGTAGCCAACTATGACCTTAGTGTAGATCTGAATTTCCCTCAAACCATCGGTTTTGGCATCGCTTATAAAGCAACACCAAAACTTAATCTCTCTGCTGATTTTGAATGGGTTAACTGGGAAAAAGCTTTTGACAAGATGACCATTAAACTAACAAATGGCACCAATTCAAATATCAACACCATGCTTGGAAATACGGGAGCTTTTGATCTCGAATTTCCTATGAACTGGAAAAACAGTTTTGTTATTAAAGTTGGTGGAGAATATAAATTCTCCGACAAATTTGACGGCAGACTTGGTTATGCTTACGGCTCAAATCCCGTTCCCGAAACCACAGTTTTCCCTGTTTTCCCTGCAATTGTTGAACATCATGTAATGGCAGGATTATCATTTAATGCCTCCAGGGCGTTAACCCTTAATGCTGCATTTGAGATGGCTTTAAACAAATCATATACCGCTTCAAATCCAAGCCTTATTGCTGCAGAATACAGTGCAAGTACCAGCCAACTGGCTACCACTCTCATCCACTTCTCAGCAACCTATAACTTTTAGTCCCCTCTTAAAACTGCCGGAGCAATCCGGCAGTTTTGTTTTACATTTTGTTTTCTCCCAACTAATACCTTATATTTAGAACCTTATACTTAATTTCTATATTTGATATCAAAACAATAAAAAATCTACAAAAATGAAAAAGCGAATTCCTTCAAAAACAGCCAATTATGCAGATCTAATCAACGAAAACGGCTATTATGTTGATAAAACTCCATTTATCGAGGTGCTTGAACGAATAAGCGATAAATATGTCTTCTTTCTGCGACCACGGAGATTTGGGAAATCGTTGTTTCTTTCAGTGCTTGAGCATTATTATGGTATTCAGTACACAGATAAGTTTGATTCATTATTTGGTAATTATTTTATCGGACAACCGGGAAATACAACACCCCTCAAAAACAAATACCTTATTCTTCGATTTGACTTTTCGGGAATCGATACACAAACCGAAAAAGACATAATGAGGTTATTTAATGAAAAACTTTTTATAGGATTTCGTGAGTTTAATTACAATTATAAGTTACTTACCAACGAACAAATTAGTGAAATCACAAAAAAAAGTTATCCAAGTGAGATATTGGGATCATTTTTATCAACACTTGGTTCTCAGGGCTCTGATTCAAGGATTTATATATTAATTGACGAGTACGATCATTTCACCAATGAACTGTTTTCTTTTAACCTCGAACATTTTCAGGAAGTTGTGTCAAGAAATGGTTGGGTCAGGAAGTTTTATGAAGTAATTAAGCAGTTTACTGGTTCGGGACTCATAGATCGTTTTTTTGCTACAGGAGTTACTCCCGTTACACTTGACAGTATGACAAGCGGTTTTAATATTGCCAGAAATATTACTCTCGACCTCGAATTTAATAATTTGGCAGGATTTACCGAGACAGAGTTAAAAGAATTAATTGTCGGCACAATCCATGAAGAAGGTAAATTCGATCTTAATAACCTGCTCACAGATATGCGAGCATGGTTTAATGGTAGTAGATTTTCTCCTGATGGTGGAGGTAAGCTATATAATCCTCAGTTGGTATTGAGTTTTTTGGCTTCTTTTGAAAATAATTTTACCTATCCAAAATTTATTACTGATAATAATGTGACCAGTGATTGGAAAAAGATTAGTAATATTTTGATGAAATTACCTCAAAAGGAGAGAAATTCCATAATTGAGGAAGTTTACATCAATGAAAGAATAGAAGGCAGTTTAGCTACACAGTTTAATCTGGAAACCCCTTACAGACGGACTGACGCAATTTCAATTTTATTCTATAATGGTCTGTTGACGATAGATAAAGAAGAGTATGGCATAATGCATTATGTTATTCCTAATTATGTGATAAAAAACATTTATTGGGAATATCTGAGGATAATGTATGAACAAGAATATACATTATCTCTCGACCTGACAGAGATGGGAGACATCTTTGTACAAATGGCGAGTGAAGGGAAAATTTCACTTCTGGTTGAAGAGGTCGGCAAGATCATGGAACCACTCAGGAATCACGATTATCAAAACTTCCATGAGAGCAACCTTAAGATGATAGTGATCTCAATTCTGTCATTAAATAAAATTTTTATAATTGACAGTGAAAAGGAAGTTTCAACCGGAAGAGTTGATCTGTTGTTAACCAAATATGATCCTTATGACTCTAAATATCAGTTTTTACTTGAATTTAAGTACATCAAGCTGAAGGATGAAAAACTCAAATTTAAAACTGAAGATGGAAAAACTGAAACCAAATACGAAAATGTAAAAAGAGAGGGCATCGCCCAACTTAAAAAATATCTGGAATCTGATCACATAAAATCCCTCGACAATCTCAAAACATATCTTGTCATTTTCCGTGAAAAACGGAAGGGAGAAGTAATCGAAGTTTAATTGTAGAAGTCAAAAATAATAATTAATACCTACCCCGCGTATGCCCTTATCAGCTTTTCCTTGTCGAGGTTGAGGGTGATTTGTGTTTCCTCTTCAAAGATTTTTTCGTTTTCACCGTTGTAATTGCTTTCGGAATATGTTGCACCCTGAAGCAGTTCCATATCAAGTTCACCACCAATCACTTCAAGTTTGTTTACAATCAGGTTGTTTCCGCTTAATGCATCAACCTTTCCCTCCACCAGATATGGACCAAACGACAATGTTTTTTCGGCATATTTAGCGTATGTTTCGGGGAAAAGCACTGCTTCAAAAGTATCGGTCAAATCCTCAAGTGAAAGAAATTTCATGGCTTTGCCATCTTTTGTTCTTATCCGTTTGGCGGTCATAAACCAGCCGACCATTTTCACATTTTTCCCGTGCATTTTGGGGATTTCAGATGCGGTGGTAACAGTTGGATCGTTGGTCCATCCACCATAAAACTGTAACGGGTGGCGGGTCACCATATAGTCGAATGCCTTCATTTCCGCGAGGCACCTCTCCTCGATCGAATAGTCAAGCCCGTCGATCACCTTGTTTTCAAGTTCAATTTCCTCATCGACAAAAAGACTTTCCTGGAGGGTATCGAGTATCCGTCGGTATTTAACATAGATATCAAGCTGCCTGAGAAGATCGGGGCGCGCCATACCAAAACAATCCATTGCTCCACACTTTATCAGATGAACCGTGTCTTCAAATCCGGCACGGGTTCTTACCAAAAAATCTTTGAGGGAAGTGTAGTCACCGTTTTTTTTCCTCTCCTCAATCACAGTCTCGGCGGTATTTCTTTTAAGATTTTTAATCGCCTGCAGACCAATCCGAAGTTGATCCCCCTTCCCCATGTATGAATATAAACTTTTGTTCACACACGGCAGAAGGATTTTCAGACCCAGTCTGCGCGCCTCCTGAATGTAAACAGCAGCAGAATAATAGCCTCCACCGTTACTTAAGACACCCGCCATAAACTCCGCAGGATAATGGACTTTAAGGTATGCCACCTGATACGAAAGAAGAGCAAACGACGCACTGTGAGCCTTGCAAAATGCATAACCGGCAAAGGAGCTGATCTGTCGCCATAACTCCTTTGCCACATGTTTTTTTAATCCACGGGTATCACATGACTCAAAAAATCTCTCCTCAATTCGGATCATTGCACTTTTGCTTCGTAGCTTTCCACTCATTGCACGACGGAGAAGATCAGCCTCCTCAAGAGTGAGTCCGGCAATGTGATGCGCCACCTTGATTACATCCTCCTGATAGATCATCACACCGTAGGTTTCACCCAGTATCTTCTCCATCCCGGGGATCAGATACCTCCGCCTTTTGGGGTCTTTGTGCCGTGCAATAAACTCCTGCATCATTCCACTTTCTGCCACACCCGGACGAATAATCGAGCTTGCCGCCGTCAACATTTCAAAAGTGTCAACATCCAACCGCGTGAGCAGCGACCGCATTCCCGGCGACTCGATGTAAAAACACCCTATCGTCCTCCCCCTTTTTATGATATCAACAGTCTTTGCATCCTGAAACAAAAACTCATAATCAAAAATGTCAAAGTCCACCCCTGCCGCTTTCCGTGGTATCGGGCGGTGAAGGGAAATTATCTTTGTTTTCGACTGCTCCGGCAGCCGATAATCGATCATGTCAAACATTTTTAATCCAATAATTCAATAATCCAATAATCCAATAATGCAGTAATATTTCAAAGTTTCGGATCACAAAATACCATACATTTGTATGGTAAAATACAAATATAATTAAAGAATGTCAAGGAAAAAGAAATTACTTTAAAGAAAAGAAGTTGAGTTAAAACGAACCAGAATAGTTATATTTCAAACAAAAATAGAGTATTTTATGAAACCGCGTGTAAAGCAGATTTATGTTGATACCTCAGTGATTGGTGGATGTTACGACTTGGAATTTTCCAAATGGTCTAATAAATTATTTGATACATTCAAGTCGGGGGAAAACCAAATTGTACTTTCTGATGTTGTGTTAGATGAAATGGAGCATGCACCCATTTTTGTACGAGAAATTTTAGACTCCGTACCCGAACAGAATAAAACGTTTATCGCCCTGAGTGAAGAAGCAGAAAATTTGGCAAAAGATTATTTGAAAGCCAAAGCAGTATCTCCTAAATATTTTAATGACGCTTTACATATTGCTATCGCTTCTCTGAACAATGTTGATGTATTGGTTAGTTGGAATTTCAAACATATTGTTAACTTGGCAAGGATTACAATTTTTAATTCCGTTAATCTATTAAATGGCTTAAAGACAATAGAGATACGAACACCCAGAGAAATAATTGGAGAATAATATGAAAACAGTAAATGCCATCAAATTAAAAGAAGAAATCATCAAAAAAACTTCTAAAGAGTATCTCCTGGATAGAGAGAGTTACTTGAAGAAACTGGCAGAAATTCGAAAGAAATATGCTACCGAAGCCAAAAATCGGATTAATTAGTTTTGTGATTAACTTTTAATATCCTCATACACTGAAAGTCTTAATATTATTGGATTACTGCATTATTGCATTACTGCATTACTCATGGTTTCTCTAAGTACTCCAAGGGATCGCTGGCTGAGAAGATCAATCTTGATCAGCCCCATATCCTCAACGGGGTACATATCAGGTTGAGTGATAATTATCCCCAACCCTTTGTTACTTGCAAACTCGAGAGCGACAAAGTCGGTTATGGGAGTTGGAGTAATAACAATTCCCCCCGGGTGAATACTCAAGTGACGCGGGAAGGATGCCAGCCGCGAAGCGATTGTTATTATACTTTTCCACGGTTCCCCTTCAAACTTCAGTGATTTCGCCTCGGGAAACATGGTTGCCAGGTTTGAAAGATTTCTGGCATCGGTCCAGGGAATAAATTTGCTGTATTGTGATATCTCACTTTCGGCGATTCCAAACACTTTTGCCGTCTCCCTGAAAGCCGATCTTGCTCTAAATGTAACCGTTGTTGAAATCATCGCCACTTTGTCATAACCATACTTCTCAAAAACATATTTTACTATTTCGTCCCTTTCACGCCATGAAAAATCGAGATCAACATCGGGGGGACTCATTCTTCCCCTGTTCAGGAATCTCTCAAAATAGAGGTCATATTTTATCGGATCCACCTCTGTGAAGCCAAGACAATAGGAAACAAGACTGTTCGCTGCCGACCCCCTGCCAAGCAGCATCATTCCCCTCTGTTTTGCCTCCCTTACAATATCCCAAACCACCAGAAAATAGTCGGGGAAACCAAGGTCGTTTATCACTTCAAGTTCATAACGCAAACGATTGATGGCGGTCTCGGTGATTGTGTGATATCGCATTTCCAACCCCTTAAACGCAAGTTTCCATAAATATGAAAATGACGGTTCATTGTTTGGTGTGGGGAAAAGAGGAAATTTGGTCTTCCCCATCTCCAGATTTAAATTACAGTTGTCAACGATGTAATTTATATTTTGAAGTGCACCCGGTATCTTTTTCCACTCCCTCATGACCTCTTCATAACTCCTGAAATAAAAATCTTCCGGCTCGGTCTCATCCGGTTTTATACTTCCAAGCGTTGTTCGCAGTCTTATCGCGGTAACGGTTTTGTGAAGAAGATAATCCTCCCTGTCTAAAAAATAAACGGGAGAAGTGGGGACATACCTGTAACCGTTAGCCACACAAAATTCATAAACCTCCCTTGATAATCTTTTTGTGGATGGAGTTACGGGAAGTTCACCAAAAACAGTGGCTCTTTTTCCCGCCGCTTTCAGAAGTCTGATAGAGGGAGTAATAAGAAAAAGCCCGGGCAATTCCCCTCTTACAAGTCCATCAAGTGTAAAACTCTCCCTCAATTTCCTGGCGGTAATTATCCTGCAAAGATTTGAGTAGCCCTCCCTCGTTGCTGAGAGAAGTAGAACATACTCTTTTGTATCTGCGGGATCATCAATATATGCCCCAAGAATTGGCTTTATCCCCTCTTCGGTGGCTTTTTTATAAAACTGAATCAGTCCATACATGCCATTCCTGTCCGTAAGAGCAAGAGCCTTCATTCCAAAGCTCTTCGCCCGCCCGATCAGATCGTCTATCGATACCGCTCCCTGTAACAGGGAATAATTGCTGTGTGTGTGAAGCATGCTGTTAATGCAGTAATCCCATATTAATAGCTTCAAAGCCATATTTCCCGCGGATCTGGTTTATTGCATTGATCATTTTGGTCCGTTTATCCTCGGTTGATTCAAAAAGTGAATGTTGTTCGTGATACTCTACAAATCCACTCATTCCCACGCCTATAAGTCTCACTCCCACTCTTCGGGTGTAGGCTTTCCTGAATAAATCAACGGCAGTGGTGTAAACAAATTTATCATCATTGGTGGGGATCACCTGTTTTGCACGGGTAATGGTTGAAAAATCGGCATATCGAAGTTTGATATGGATATTGGTTGCCATACTCCCTTCGTCCCTGATTTTTTGAGAAATCTTTGCAACAAGACCAAACATAATGGCTTCAATTTCTGCAGGGGATGAAATATCCGATCTGAATGTCTGCTCGCTTGAGATACTTTTTCTTTCTTCCCCCTCAGAAATATATTCGGTTCCTTTGCCATTGGCTTTTTCCCAAATGTCGAGTCCCCCTTTACCAAAAACTGAAGCAAAATATTCAGCGGGCATTCTTGCGATATCACCGATGGTATAAATCCCCCTTGCGTGCAACTCTTCGATAAAAACTTTCCCCACACCGGGCATTGTTTCAGCGGGAAGTGGAGCGAGGAAATCTTTTTCCATTCCGGGAGCTACATAAGTGATACCCCTTGGTTTGTTAAAATCTGAACAAATTTTTGCAATCGTTTTGTTGCTTCCGATACCAATTGAACCGGGAAGTTTCACTTTATCATAAATCTCCTGCAAAAGTCTTTCAGCCAGGAGCATTGGGTTACCATAAATTTTTTCACAGCCTGTGAAGTCCATGTAAAATTCATCAACTGATGCCTGTTGGATCATGGGAGGGTATTTTATAAGAATTTCACGGACCATATTGGAATAACGACTGTATTCGCCATGACTCCCCCTGACAAATATGGCTTGTGGACACAGTTTGTATGCCCTGTTTGTAGGCATTCCCGATCTCACTCCAAACTTTCTTGTCTCATAGGAACAGGCAGACACAACTCCCCTTCCACCGGGTTGACCCCCAACAATCACAGGTTTCCCCACTAAGGAGGGATCAAGTATCCGCTCTACTGATACAAAAAAAGTGTCAAGATCGAGATGAAAAATCAGTGACACCGCTCATCCCCACAATTCTGCCTGGAGGTTTTTACTGATCGGTTTAAGCGACTGGAAATAGTTGCCGGTTTGAGGCGGCATATTCACTTTAACTTTTTCTTCGAGGTAGTGAATCAGTTCAAAGGCGTTTGCAGGAGCATTTCCTGCAGGGTGATTGTTAAAAATCACAAACACTTCCCGCATACCATCAACAACCTGTTTAATCAATTGAGCAAGTTCTGCCACTTCACCCGATGAGTAGAGATAACGATATCTTTCGTTTTGTGCCTCGTAAGTTTGTTTGTTCCCGAAGTTTGAAATTGAATTTAACCAGCCTTCCTCATTTCGTCCATGAAGACGGATATACGCCCTTCCATTTATGGTATATAACTTAAATGGAAGTGACTCGCCAATTTGAGGTTGGTCGATACTGGCAAAAACCAGATCCCACTCACGACAAAATTCGAGTGCCTCATCACTTCCCCACGATTTATGTCTCACCTCAATAAACTTGTGGTATCCACAAAACTCGTCATTAAGATTCATTAGATAATTTGCCGTCACGGAATTAAAGGGGAAAGAATATGGAAACTGAATCAACAGTCCCCCAAATCTCTCCCCGCGAACCAACACATTTAAAAGACTTCTTACAGCATCAATATTTTGTTTAACATATTCCCTTTTATGTGTAAAATCCTGGTGAAGTTTCACAGTAAAAGAAAAATCGTCACTTTTCTCCACTTTTTTTAGCCATTCAAGAGCAGTGCCGGGATGTGCATATTGATAATAAGTGGAATTGATTTCAACACAATTAAAATATTGTGAATAGTATGAAAGTTTTGAAAAATCCACCCCCTGCTTTTGAGGATAAAACATCGGTGCCCAATCTTTATATGACCAGCCTGCCGTTCCGATATGTATCTTTGCCATTGTTTTTTCCCCTCCTAAGAATACCGGTTTGATTTCGCTTCCATGCTCCGGTAAATTCCGACAACTACCCCCACAATATGAAAGTGACGATATGACTCATCAACTGTTATTGGCACAAACTCGGGATTCTCCGAAACCAGCTCAATCACTTTCCCCTTTTTGAAATAACGCTTTACCACAGCCCCCTCATCAAGCACAGCGGCAACTATCTGCCCATTCACGGGTTCAACATTTGGATTCACAATTATTACATCACCATTAAAGATATAGGCATCTTTAAGACTCTGCCCCTTAACCTTTAAGAGGAATGATTCTTTTGGAATTTTAATCATGTTTGGAAGATCAACCGTATCGATTGCTCCGGGATAAATTGTTACGGGACTTCCCGCAGCAGCTTCTCCTATTATTGGTCTTGTGACAAACATGTGATCATCCAATCTGAGATCAATCCCCCGGGCAACCTTTTCGTCCCTTTGAATAAGTCCCTTTTTTTCAAGTGCCTGAAGATGCTCCCGAACTGTTGATCTGTTTTTATATCCAAATTTCTCTGCGATCTCGGAAAGTGACGGTGGCCATCCCTTTTCATCACGAAAATCGATGATGAATTGAAGAATTTTTCGTTGTATTTCGGTTAATATTTTTGTCATTGGACATCTCAAGGTTGTTTTACAAAATACCATACATTTGTATGGTCAATGTATAATTTTTATTTGAGAATGTCAAGTGTTTTTTTTGGTAACTTTGTTTAATCGATTGCAGATTTTTACAATTCCAAAAATATTATTGATTAAACTTCTATATTTCGTTATCAACAAATGGAATTTCCTCAAAATGAAAAACTGTCTCCTGCTTCTTGCTTGTGTTATGATTATCGGAACCACATATTCACAAAAAATATCAACCCCTCTGGAATTATCGGGGTTTAAGACTCTTACATCCCATCAGCAGATGATCAACTATATCAAGTCCCTTCCCCGGGATAAATCCCCCTTTTTAACTGAAGATTTTGCACTGTCCGCAACCGGGATGAAAATTCCTGTCCTAAAATTTTCAACCGGTGAGTTTGGCAACGATGAAAAAAAACTGAAAGTTCTGCTGTTTGCACAACAACATGGAAACGAACCCTCGGGAAAAGAAGGAGTTTTGATGCTCCTCTCAAAATTTGCTTCAGGTGAGTTGTCACATCTCCTGCAAAAGCTTGATCTTGCGATCATTCCCATGATGAATCCCGATGGTAATGACTCAGACAAAAGGCGAAACGGAAACGGTGCCGATCTCAACCGTGATCATTTGATATTATTGCAACCCGAAAATCAGGGATTACACAAGTTTTTTAACAAATATCTCTTTGAAGTTTCGATGGATGTCCATGAATATGGTCCGTTTTCAAGAGATTGGATGGAACTTGGTTATCGTAAAAATTCCAATGTAACAGCCGGAATTTTAACAAATATTAATACTCCTCAAGCGATCAGAACCTACTCCAGAACAAAATATTTCCCCTGGTTAACAGCTCAAATGAAAAAATCAGGGTACTCATTCTCTGAATATACACCCGGTGGACCTCCGGAGATTGAATACATACGACAAAGCACATTCGACATCAATGATGGCAGACAAAGCATCGGTTCGCTCGGGGCTCTCTCATTCATTCAGGAAGGGATGAACGGAAGAGATTCAATCGACAATATTGAGGTGCGAGCAAAAAGTCAAATGACAGCTATGTTATGTTATCTTGAGTTTATGTACCAAAATGCCGATGAAATAAAATTAATGGTTAAAACTGAGAGAGAAAAACTGGTTAACGGCTCCCCGGAAAAAGTTGCCATACAGATGAAACATGAAAGGGATGGAAGCAAACTTGAGATGACTCTTCTATCAACAAGAACAGGAAAAGACACGGTTATAACTGTTTCAAATTACTGTCCTGTTGTAAAATCATTGTTTGATGTTGAAAAACCATTTGGATATCTGATTCCGGCAGATGACAGGCAACTGCTCGATTGGGCAAACCGTCACAAGTTCCAACTTTCAAAATATACAGTCGGGAATAATGATATGATCGAAGGGATGCTCATCACATCGATAGATTCAATCGATTTTGAGGGAGATATTGTTGTTAATCCGATCTATTCAACCCGGAAAGTGCCTTTAAATGACCTGAAAGGAGATTACTATCTTCTTCCAACAAAACAATTGACAGGTAATGTAATAGTACAAGCTCTTGAACCTAAAAGTATGATTGGACTTGTAACATATAAACAATTTGAACATCTGTTAAAACCTGCACAGGTCTATCCTGTTTTAAGAATTTACAGATAAACTAAAATTAGAAAGCCCGGTTTTTAGATTCCGGGCTTTTTTTTATTCTTCAGATTTTTTACTCATCCGCCAACTTTCGTCGCGGGTAAGATTTTTAATATTTTTTGCTTTTCGGAAACGAACCGCTGACCAGTCTTCATCAATCGCCACCATTCGAACACCCTCAAAACCGAGGTCACCAATCGCTTGCCAACCATTATCACGGTCGATATCAACCTTGTATTTTTTTGAACTCTTTTTAGGGTAAGCCCACCAGTAGCAACCATCCTCCACCAGAAGTGCATCAACCTTTGCTGCATTATCAAGAATATCCTGTGCAGATTTTACAAATACAAGTGCAAATGGATAACTGTTTAAAGCAGCATGACAATGAACACCCGTTTCGCTTTGAAATTCAGTGATAAAATGTTTAAACTCTTCCGGATGATTTATCAGCAGGATGGGACCGTGCCCCTTAAAATTCATTTTTTTTAACAATGCGTGCATAAAGACTCCAATTCGATTTTTAATCACCTCAAAATTACAATTTATTCCTCTCCTTTTCAAGTTCTTAAGCAGAGTTTTGAATCTTTTTAACCAAATTTACATCATATTTTTGATAATTTTAAACAAGGAGACAGATATGTCACAAGTAAAAGCTTATGTAAAACAAATTAATGGTATCAGTTTTGTAGGGAAAACCGATTCAAATCATTGGATTACAATGGACGGTCCGGAAGATTTTGGTGGAAGTAATGCAGGAATCAGACCAAAAGAATTGATGCTTCTTGCTCTGGGTGGTTGCACAGGCAGTGATGTAGTTTCAATCTTGCAGAAGAAAAGGATTGATGTCCGCTCATTTGAAATCAACATTACCGCTGAAATGACCGACGACCATCCTAAAGTTTATAGCTCAATGAATATCGAATATGTGTTTAAAGGCAAGGGAATTAAGGATTCGGATGTCGAAAGAGCGATTGAACTCTCCCAGACCAAATATTGTGGTGTAACAAAAATGTATGAGAAAGCGATGGAGATCACCCATTCTTTCACTATACATAACGAAGAGTAAGTCTCTCCGTTAAAAATATATCCTTAAGTTAATTCTTAAATTTTCCGTATAATTAAAGTTGTAAAATTCTATTTTAAGTGACCTTTAAAGAAAAAATATGGAGATAACTTATGTCGCATCATCTTATAGCGCATGTTGAGATACCTGGAACCGATTTGGAGAGAACAACTAAATTTTATTCGGATGTCTTTGGATGGGATCTGAAAGAGTTTGGCAATAGCTATATGTTATGTAACACTCGCCAGGGAACCACTATCGGGCTTCGTAAGGTTAAAGAAGTTGCCATCGGCGATTCTCCGGTTTTTCATATTTTGGTTAGTGATATCGAGGATACAGCAAAAGCGATCAAAAAAGCAGGCGGTTCCATTTTCAAGGATAAAACAGTTATCCCTGTTTATGGCTGGTATGCAGTAATACAAGATCCTGACGGGAACAAGATCGGGCTATATCAAGCCCATTAATCGATTATTTTGCAATCGAACCAAAAAGGAATGACTTATGGAAAATGGAACAATAAAAAGAATTGCTGTTAACACCGGAGGTGGCGACGCTCCCGGGTTAAATGCCGTTATCAAAGCGGTTACAATGTCTGCAATTCAAAGAGGCTGGGAGGTTTACGGAATTAGAGACGGCTATAATGGCGTCTTTCTTCCCGCTCAATATCCCAATGGAGATGGAGTAATAAGACTGACTCATGAGTTGGTTAAAGATATTACTGCCATGGGCGGAACCATACTGGGGACAACAAATAGAGGAAATCCTCTTAAGTTTCCTATGAAAACCGCAAACGGAACGATCGTCGAAGTTGACAGATCTGATGAAATTGTTGAAGGATTAAAAAGACATAATATTGATGCGGTTGTCGCAATCGGCGGTGATGGTTCATTAACAATGGCTAACGAATTCCATAAAAAGGGTGTTCGAATAGTTGGCGTTCCTAAAACAATCGATAATGACCTTTCAGGGACTGATACAACATTTGGATTTGATACTGCAGTATCCTTTGCAACTGAATGTATAGATCGCCTCCATTACACTGCAAAATCCCACAAAAGGATTTTGGTTGTTGAAGTTATGGGAAGATACGCCGGCTGGATAGCACTTAACTCTGGTGTCTCCGGTTCAGCTGATGTTATTTTGATCCCTGAAATACCCTACGACATCAAAAAAGTTGCCGATTTTCTCAACGGTACTTTCACTGAAGAGAAAGATTATGCTATTGTAGTGGTTGCCGAGGGTGCATTCCCCAAAGATGGTGGTTATGCTGTCATTGAAAAGGAAGCAGGTAAAGCCGAGAGACTTGGTGGAGCCGCTGACAAAGTAGTGGAACAATTGAGTCATCTGGTTAAAAAAGAAGCCAGAACTGCGATACTTGGACATCTGCTCAGAGGTGGAAGCCCGACAACCTTCGACAGACTTTTGTCGCTCCGGTTTGGCGCTGCCGCGGTTAGAGCACTCGAAGAAGGACAGTCGGGAGTAATGGTTGCTCACAAAGTGCCTATTATGACTTACATCCCAATTGAAGAAGCTGTCGGCAAATTGAAGACTGTTAATCCTGAGGGAGAAACAATCAGAACCGGCAGAGAGCTCGGAATTTGCTTCGGCGATTAAGCGACCAATAAACTAAAATTAAAAAAGGCTGCCATTTTTTTTGACAGCCTTTTTTTGGTTTAAAGTCTCTTCTTTGGATTTTATTTCATCAGGTTAAGTTTTAATACTTGAGAAAAACTGCCATTTTCAGATATAAATTCCACTCTGGCAAAATATACACCGGATGAAAACCTTGAAGCCTCCCAGATATAACTTCCCTTGCCGGCGTGGGTAACACCCATCATCTCAGATGAAACGATCTGACCTAAAGTATTATAAATATACAGGTTAAGCACACCCGTTGAAGGTAAATTCCAGGCAATTGTTGTTGCGGGATTAAATGGATTTGGATAAGCATTTTCAACAACAAATGATGTTGGAAGTTCTATCTCCTTAATACCGGTTGGAGTCTGTTTAAATATGTATTTTTGATATACAGGGATATGATCAGAAGCATAATGAAGTGCATCAGCGATCACCTGACCAACTGCGGTGTTTGATGGTCGATTGATTGAATCGTTATAATGTTGTCCGTCGTTACCATACGCAACATTCGAATTTCTTACATACTCAATCCCACCAGTGTCGGAAACGGCCTGCGAGAAAAGTATCATATCAAATCTGTCATCCATACCACCTGTTGCACCACCCCCAAATGATCTTGTTCTTGGAGACTGTGTATGATGAATTGCATACTGAGACTGTCCAAATGACCCGCTCATTATTATCGGATCAATAAAATGTCCTTCAGTTCCGGCTACATTTGCTCTCAATTTCTGATAAGCAACTTCGGTGGCACCATAAATGTTAAAATCTCCCAATACTACAAAATTTCTTCCTGCAGGCCAGGAATTGGTTACTTTTCGTAATGAATCCACTTCCCTGCCTCTTGCAATTTCATTATCAGAGCCGGTGCTTGCTTTAAGGTGAACAGAGAAGATGTATAGAGTATCGAGTGTCACTCTGTGTCTTATTTGGAATAGATTTATGTCTCTGAGTGCTGTGGCTATTGGAGTGTTGCTTAAATAGTCAAACTTCGTTGAATCATAAAATATGGCATTATCGGAATCAGGCCCGTCTAAAAATGCTCCCTTGTTATAATTTGGGGATACTGTTTTCATCACATTAAACAGGAAACCATCAACACCAATCTGGGAGGTAATTTCCTGAACCAATAAAACATCAGGTTTTACCGCATTCATTATGGTTTTGTAATAGTTGTTTCGAACGGCGGCTGTCGTTCCCGGATAGTTCAACAAATTATACGACATCAATAAAATTGTATCTTGAGCCACTATCGGCAGGGTTAAAAACACAATCAGCGTAAAGAATCTTTTCAAATTTTACTCGTCTTTTTTAGAATATTAGTCTTCTGAAATATATGAATATCTTTCAGAATAAGAGGTTAATAAATCTTTACTTTTCGAGGTTGGCAAAAAGCTCAGCGGCGGTTTTCACCGGTAACAAACATGCTGCTTTTTTACAGAGATAAAATGAACATCCTCCCTCACCGGGTTGCATATCTGCTGTGAAAGGAGCAATATTCTCAATTTTTTTACTGTTTTTTTCATCTTTAAGTATCACAAACACATTTTCATAAGCTGATTTGCCAAGTTCAATCAAAGCGGATTGGATTTCAGGATGATCCTTCTCCCCTGCAATTACGAGTTCATATGCCGGAAACAACAACGATTCCATTGATGACAGGAAGAAAGAATGTGCAAAAGGTGCTTTGTTGATATTACCTGAAAAAGCATCGATGATTTCAGCTGTCATTTCGAGAAACTTTGGTTCCCCGGTATAATGATAAAGGGAGTTCATCACATTTAGCGCAACCGAATTGCCTGAGGGTATTGCTCCGTCATAAACATCCTTCCACCTTGCCGGAAGCTTTTCAGCTGTTGATGAGGTAAGGTAAAAACCACCACTCTTTTTATCAAGGAAACCATCTATCAGTTCATGGGCATATTTAAGTGCAAGTGCAAGATATTTTGAATTGAAAGTTGTTTTATATAACTCAACTAATCCAAAAGAATAAAAAGCAAGATCATCAAGAAATGCCGGAATAGCGGTATCCGCTTGACGATATCTGTGGAACAAAGCCCCGTTCACAACCATATATTTTTCAATAAACCTTACTGTACTTTCAGCAGCTTCTGTGTATCCTGATTCTTTTGTGGTTCTACCCGCAAATGCCAGGGCTGCTATCATCAGTCCGTTCCAGTCCGCAAGAATTTTATCATCCAGATGGGGACGAACTCTTTTGCTTCTCTCTTCAAGAAGTCTTGCTTTATATCCCTCAACTTTTTCAGCAACCCATTCTGGAGGTTTTCCAAGTCTGCTTATGGTTAATTCCAGCGGTTCAGAAAGAAAAATTACATTTTCACCGGTGAATCCACCTCTGATCCTGTCAACAAAGTTTCCTCTTTCATCCACAAAAAATATTTCTTTGAAATTTTCGAAGTCTTCTTCAAAATATTCTTTTAATTCATCGTATGACCAGACATAAAACTTCCCCTCTTCCCCATCGGAATCGGCATCCTCGGCACTATACCAGCCACCCTCCTCAGACCTCAAATCAGTTTTGATATAGTGGAAGATTTCAGAGATGACCTCTTTATAAAAACTGTCGCCGGTAATCTTAAATGCTGATGAATATGCATACATCAGCATGGCCTGATCATAGAGCATTTTCTCGAAATGAGGTAAACGCCATTCTTCATCTGTGGAATATCTGTGAAAACCGTTTCCAAGATGATCATATATTCCCCCCAAACGCATCGAAATTAAAGTTTTTTCTGCCATCTCGAGCGCCTTTGTTTCACCGGTAAGCACAAAATAGCGTAACAGAAATATCAGATTGTGTGGTGAGGGGAATTTTGGTGCAGACCCAAAACCGCCGTGGGCTGAGTCGAATCTCGATTCAAACTGTGAATAGGCAGTGTGAAAATCTTCGAGACCGGGGTTACTGTCATTTACCGGTTGGGGTGTTTCATTCAGGGCTTCAGTAATCTGGTTGGCTGAAGCATCAATCTCTGATCTTCTCTCATTCCATAAAGAGTTTACCTTGTTTAACAGGTCTATCAATCCCATCCGCCCGTGTCGGGATTCTTTTGGGAAATATGTACCCGCAAAAAACGGTTTTTTATCCGGTTTGAGAATAACCGTAAGGGGCCATCCCCCACTGCCGGCAATCATCTGACAAACAGCCATATAGATCGAGTCAATGTCGGGACGCTCTTCCCGGTCAACTTTTACAGGAACAAAGTTTGTATTCAGGATTTCTGCTACAGCGGAATCTTCGAACGACTCCTTTTCCATCACATGACACCAGTGACAGGTGGAGTATCCAATTGAGAGAAAAACGGGTTTGTCGTCCTTTATTGCTTTTTTAAAAGCTTCTTCACCCCACGGATACCAATCAACAGGATTGGTTGCGTGCTGCAACAGGTATGGACTTTTTTCATGAACAAGCCGGTTATGTTTTTGCTCTGCCATAATTTATCTTAGTTAGCCATTTCAAACAGAGAATGTGCCGTAATTTTTAATATTGACAAATCAACTTACTTCTTTACTACCCAACCGAGAATTCCATTGGGGGAGATCAAGTGTTTAATCTTCTCAAAAGGAAAATACACATCTGTGTAACCAAGAACATACGGTCCAACTTCATAAGGAACAAATGTGTAATAGAGACCATCAGCCTTGATGATAAAATTACCATTCAACTGAAATTTATCATTTTCAAACCAGTAACCATAATCTGAAAGAGTTTGGTTCTCTGGAATTTCCCTCTCTTGCCTCACGATTTGTTCACCAAGTCTGTTCAATTCCTCTTCAGATCCTGCAATAAATATTTCAGATTGTCCCACCGGTTCACCCGTTCTGATATCAAAATTCAGCCCGACACAATAGGAATTTGGATGTGCACCTCCCAAATACTCATCGTGGAAGAGAAAAACAGAGATAAGCGATTCTTTGGAAAACTCATGACTCACATTTGTGGAATAAGTCCAATAACCTGTAAAATAGGATGAATCTTCATCTTCCTGAACAATTTGAAGAAACCCGTTATAAAGTTCATCGGAACCACCGGTGGCTTCTCCAAATATTGCTGTTTGAATTGTGGAATTTATTTTTTTAGCAACCTGCCCTACAGAAGTGTCACCATAAAACACCGGGTATGAAATTTGCATCTGAAAGATGGTATCTTTTTGATTATTTTTGCCACTGTAAGCTTTCTCAAATGTCTCCATTTTATACTGAAGAGACTGGGCGCTCAAAGAAAGTGTAAATATTGCCAATATTATTGAGATTTTGAGTTTCATCACTGTTACCTTAAATAGTCTTTAATCCATCAAACAATTTATCCAAGAAAAAAAATTCCTGAAATGACACCTTATAAAACGATTTACTACACCCTTGGTTTGCTAATTTGTATCATAACACCAACTCTTCAGGCACAAAACCAGGATAGTTCGGCGATATGGAAAGAACTTTCAACAAATAAATTTTTTACAGTCTATTACGACCTCAATTCACTGATAAATGCAAAAGGCAACAAGTTTGATCAGCCTGTAAAGACTGAATATAATTCTGAGCAAAAAATGTCAGGAATCGCTGACAAATATTTTACCGAAGTAATCATCTATTCAATAAATTTTGATGAAGGTAAATATTTCATCAAAAAAGCAAGCTATCTAAATCGTAAAAAACAGGTAATAAAAGTTTTTGACTATACTTCCAATGGTAAAGTTGACACAAAACAGATGTTGCCGATAACAAAGGGCAGCCCCGTTTTTGATATATTCCAGTTACACAAAACTCTCCATGGCAAAGGCTAAAGTTTGTAAAGTGGAATCGAGAAACTAAAGGTTGAACCTTCACCTTCCCTGCTCTCAACCTCTAATAAACCGCCGTGTCTTTTTATAAATTCATAACATAAAAGCAGACCCAATCCGGTCCCTTTTTCGTTTTCTGTTCCCACTGTTGTAACAAACTCATTCATTCTGAATAGTTTCGACATGGTTTCTTTCGACATTCCAACTCCGGAATCGCTTATGGAAAACTCAACCATATCGCCCACTTTGTCGGCGGTTACAATAATGCTTCCATTTCTCGGTGTAAACTTTATGCTGTTTGAGATGAGATTCCTTATTACAGTTTCGAGCATATCTTTATCTGCTAAAACGGCAAGTTCTTCCTTAACTTCAAGTATCAGTTCAATTTCTTTTTCATAAGTCAAGGGGAGAAGGATACTGTTTACATTGTGAAGTATGGCATCAACTTCAACCCTGTCGGGTACAAATTTTAATCTGTTTGTCTGAATTCTTGACCAGTCAAGAAGATTGTTTAATAGTTCAAGGATCGCTTTTGCTGAAGAGTTTATTTTCTCAGCAAATTCACTGATTTCATCTGCTGAAAGATCACCTATTTCAGTAATCAAAAACTCAGAGAAACCAAGAATTCCGGTGAAGGGACTTTTTAAATCGTGAGCGAGAATTGAGAAAAATCTGTCTTTTGACTGATTTGCTTCAAGGAGTTTGTGTTCGCTCGATTTAAGATCATTCTCCATCATTATGCGGTCGGTAATATCGGTTAACACTCCATTAATCTGTCTTTTACCGTTGTCCTCGAATACACTGTTGGTGGTTTGGAAATGGAGAACTCTTCTGTCTTTATGATAGATTTTAATAGTGACAGGGTGGAAATTACCCTTTAGAAGGTCAATTGTGTGTTGTTTAAACTTAAGGATGTCGTCTTCGTGGACCAGATAGTCAAGTTTTTTACCGATTAGTTCTTCGGGACTGTAGCCATATTTCCTGACTGCGGAACTTACATAAGTCAAGTGCCCTTTTAGATCAAAAGTGTAGATGATATCACTCAAGTTTTCAATTAAAGAGCGATATTTTGCCTCACTAAATTTTAAGGTTTCTTCTCTTTTTTTCAGTTCGATGGCCATGGCGATCTGGTGGGAAACAAAATTAAGAGTGTCCACATCAATCTGATCGTAGTAACGAGTAGTGTCGTCGTAGCGTTGAACCACGATAACCCCGATAAGTTCACCTCTCATGTTCTTTAGAGGTACGCCCATCCACTCCTCTGAATCACCACCAATAAGTTCAACAATTCCCAATCGTTCAAGATTTGTAAAATCATTTCTATCGAGTAGAAGAGGTTCCTGTTTTTTAATAATGTAACCGGTGAGGGTTTTTCCATTAATCGGCTCTTCTGCGAATGTAACAGCACCTTCAGGGGCATCAATCTCGTCAACAAAATAAGGAAAGGATATCATTCCCCTCTCATTATCTACAAGAGCTATGTAAAAATTCTTTGCGGGCATCAGTCCTGATACTATTACATGAACCTTTTCGTAAAGCTCAAATAAATTTTCGGTAATATTTGTGGCTTGCGAAATCTCGTTGATCGCACTTCTTAACTTCGAATCACGCATCTCGAGGGTAAGATCGTTTAACATCACAAGATCAAAATATTCGTTTTCATAGAAAATCGGCACAGAAAAAATCTCAACATTTTTATCTCTGCCGGATACATCTTTAAATTCAAGTTTTACGCTTCCGGTGAGGAACTGAGATTTGATGAGCAAACACCGCTCTTCTGTATAATTTTGACCAAGCAGGAGTTTGGAGAGGTCTTTGCCAATTATTCCATCCCGCCCAAACCCAAGATACTCTAAAGAAGCGTTGTTTGCCTCTTTGATATAACAGTCATCAGCTATATCAATAATCATCATTGGTGACGGGCTTTTATGAAATTTGCCGGAGAAGTTGAGACTTCTGCCGGCATTAATATTTACTTCTTCATCCATGGTTTTTTCAACTGTTGTTGTTTTCTTTATCCAATTGCCTTTGAGCAAGTCTGGCATTTTTTCTGTCCATTTCGGTCAGATATCTCTTTCTTATTCTTAAAGAGAGTGGAGTAATCTCAACAAATTCATCGTCTGTGATCCATTCAAGCGCCTGCTCAAGGGTTAATAACCTCGCAGGTTCAAGTCTGATCGCATCATCTGTTCCCGAAGCTCTGAAGTTTGTTAATTGTTTGGCTCTTGTCACATTCACCGGCATATCCATGTCACGGGAATTTTCACCAACCACCATACCTTCATAAATTTTGGTACCGGGTTCTACAAAGAAAACCGATCTCTCTTGTAACTTGTTTATTGAATAGGCTGTTGCAACTCCTGTTTCCATACTTACAAGGGCTCCACGCGTTCTGTGTGAAATCTCCCCTTTAAATGGTTCATAAGAATGGAAATTGTGATGTAAAATTCCCTCACCTTTGGTATCGGTCATGAACTCACCTCTGTAGCCAATAAGCCCTCTCGAAGGAATAAAAAATTCGAGTCGGGTGTTCTCATTAAATGGCAACATATTTTTAAGCTCTGCTTTTCTTTTACCGAGCTTTTCGATAACTGTTCCAACAAATGCCTCAGGTACATCAATTATTACATGTTCCACAGGTTCACTCACAACATCAAGTATCTTTTTCAGAATAACTTCGGGCCTGCTCACCTGGAGTTCATATCCTTCTCTTCGCATGTTTTCGATAAGGATTGAAAGGTGGAGTTCACCTCTTCCGCTTACCTTAAAAACATCAGGGGATTCGGTCATCTCAACCCTCAACCCAACATTCGATTTAAGCTCTTTTGAAAGTCTTTCACTTAAATTCCTCGTGGTAACATACTTCCCGTCCTGTCCGGCAAATGGTGAATTGTTTACCATAAAGTTCATCGTTATTCTGGGTTCTTCCACACCAAGTGAAAAGATTGGTTCCACTTTTTGAGGGCTGCACAGTGTATCGCCGATATCCAGATCTTCAAGACCTGCGATGGCGATAATGTCTCCTCCATAAGCTTCATCAACTTCTTTTCGTTTTATGTTTTCAAACTCATAAAGTCTGGTAACCTTTGCATTCAGTTTGTTCCCCTCGCGACTCACGAGTACAATTTGATCTCCGGTTTTTACATGACCAAAATGAATTTTACCAATTCCAATTCTGCCGAGATAATCGTTGTAATCAATTGCCGAAATCAACATTCTGAATGGTTCATTTCTGTCAGCGGATGGAATGGCAATCCTGTCAACTATCAAGTCCAACAATGGCTCAAGAGTTTCAGATTCATCTTCCAGGTTAACTTTCGCGATTCCCTGTTTTGCAATTGCATAAACATAAGCAAAATCGAGCTGTTCATCGCTTGCGCCGAGAGCTACAAAAAGGTCAAACACCTCATTTACAACTTCATCGGGTCTGGCATCTTTTCTGTCAATTTTGTTAATCACCACTATCGGTTTTAACCCAAGTTCCAGCGATTTCTTTAATACAAACTTTGTTTGTGGAAGAGGTCCTTCGGCGGCATCAACGAGTAACAAAACTCCATCAACCATCTTAAGAGTTCTTTCAACTTCCCCACCAAAATCGGCATGACCCGGTGTATCGATTATATTGATTTTGTAATCTTTGTAATAAACACTGAGATTTTTTGCAAGGATGGTTATTCCGCGTTCTCTCTCAATGTCGTTTGAATCCATCACTCTCCCCTGGACTGTCTGATTATCCCTGAAGGCTCCCGTCTGTTTGAGTATAAAATCAACTAAAGTGGTTTTGCCATGATCAACATGAGCAATTATTGCTATATTTCTTATCTTATCTATTTCGAACAATCTGTTCTCCTGATTATTAACTGTGCCTGATGTTTAGTATGTCACCATCTTTAACGATGTACTCTTTTCCCTCAAGTCTCCAAACTCCTGCTTCCTTGCATTTGCTAAAAGATTTGTGGATCATGTAATCGTCGTAGTGTACTACTTCTGCACGAATGAATTTACTAAAAAAATCTGAATGGATTACACCTGCCGACTGTTGGGCGGTGTATCCTGTTTTTATTGTCCAGGCTCTACATTCATCCTCACCCACAGTGAAAAATGATTGTAAACCAAGAAGTTGGTATGAAGTCCTTAAAATTCTTGTTAACGCAGAATCTGTAATCCCAAGGTCTTCCTTAAATGCTTCTGCTTCTTCCTCGTCCAGTTGCGAAAGTTCCATTTCAAATTGTGCAAAAAATGGCACAACATTATTTTCAAATGATGGAAATTTTACTTTTATTTTGGATATTAAGTCATCAACTTTGTCTTTTGATTCATCTGAAAAATTGACACCGATTATGACAGGTTTCATCGTCAAAAATTGATAACCGCTTAATAATCGGAGATCATTCTCATCCATATTCACGGTTCTTAGCGGCTTTTCGTTTTCAAGATGTTCTTTAAAAACCTCAAAAAGACTCATTTCCTTAATTATCTTCTCAGTTTTAGTTTTCATGAGTTCTTTTTTAAGCTTTTCGATCCTGTTCTCAACCATTTCAAGGTCTGAGAGTAGAAATTCTGTTTCAAGAAACTCAATATCTGCCAAAGGATCAATTCGCCCTTCGGGATGCGACACTGAATCGTTTGCAAATTCGCGAACGACATGAAGAAGCAGGTCATTATTTTTAACTTTTATCAGGAAATCTGATGTTATTTTCATCTTGCCATCATCACCAACCTGCAACCCCGGGATGTCAACCACTTCAAGTGTGGCATGAACTTCCTTTTTAGGATTGAATAATTCAGTCAGGTTCTCAAGCCGGGAATCGGGTACGCCAACCACGGCACGGTTAGATGCTACCCCTGATGATCCTTCAGCAAGTGTTTTGAATAGTGTTGTTTTACCTGAATTCTGCAATCCGATCAAACCAATTTGCATATTGTTTTTTGTCCTGTTTTTCTGCTAAAAGATCTCTTTGAGTATATTGATGAGTGTAAGAGGGAGATTATCAAATAATTATTTAAATCCAAAAAGTAAATTTACGAAAAAATAATCCTACAAAGGTTAGAAAAATACTTTATCAATTCGAATTACTTTATTATATTTCACCCGCATAATGATAAAAAAAGAAGAGCAACTTATGATACCGGGAGCATCAATACTTAGAGACACCATCACAATGATTCTTGCTGGTGGCGTGGGTCAGAGATTATTTCCTCTGACAGCTTACAGGAGCAAACCTGCCGTCCCTTTTGGAGGGAAATATAGAATAATAGATTTCGCCTTGTCAAACTGTCTGAACTCGGGTTTGAGAAAAATTTACATTCTGGTACAATATAAATCTGATTCACTTAATCAGCATATTTATGAAGCCTGGAGTATATTTAATCCCGAATTGGGCGAGTTCATCTACTCAGTCCCCCCTCAAAAGAAAATGAGTAGCGACTGGTATATGGGCACTGCAAATGCAATCTACCAAAATATGAATCTCTTTCAAGGTGATAAAAGAGGTAAATGGGTCCTTATACTTAGTGGTGACCACATTTACAAAATGGATTACCTGAAACAGCTTCTATTCCATAATGATGTGCAAGCTGATCTTTCACTTTCCTGCATGCCTGTTCCTACCGAAGAAGCAGACAGATTTGGTATAGTAGAAACCGACGAAAATTCAAAAGTCAGAAATTTTATTGAAAAACCGGATAACCCACCGGAAATTCCCGGAAATCCCGGATATTCCTATGTGAATATGGGTATCTATGTTTTTAACGCAAAACTTCTCAGAGAAGTTATGATTGAGATGGAATCAAAAAATCTCCCAAATAACGACTTTGGACAGGATGTAATCCCCTACATGATCCAGCAGGGTCTAAATGTGGTTGCATATCCGTTTGTGGATGAAAACAAAAAGAACAAACCCTACTGGAAAGATATTGGAACTATTGAGAGTTATTACGAAGCCAGTATGGATTTGATAAATGTTGTTCCGGAGTTTAACCTCTACGACATGGAATGGCCACTTAGAACTTATCAATATCAGTTCCCCCCTGCAAAAACAGTTTCCCACTGGGGTGAGAGAATTGGACGGACTCTCAACTCGCTGATCTGCGATGGAACAATCGTATCCGGAGGTCTTATCGAAAGATCAATAATCGGTGCAAATGTTAGAGTGAATTCATACTCTTATGTAACCGATTCAATGATTATGAATAATTGTAACATTGGACGAAATGTTAAAATACGACGCGCAATTATTGATAAAAATGTTCACATACCGCCCGGTACCGAAATCGGGTTTGATCTTGAAAAAGACAAACAACGGTTCACGGTTACCGAATCGGGTATTGTTGTGATTCCAAAAAATTATGTTTTTGCATAAATAATCATTTCAAAAAGGCTGTCTCGAAAAGGGCAGCCTTTATTTATCTGTCAAATCCCATTTTCGTTTTTAATCATTCTCCCAATTTATTATATTTACACTTTCCTTAATTTACTTAATACGATGAAAGAAGCTTTAGAAACCGCTATAAAAAATCTCCCGGATAATCCTGGTGTATATCAGTTTTTAGACGACGCGGGTAGAGTATTATATGTAGGAAAAGCAAAAAACCTTAAAAACAGGGTCAGATCATATTTCGCCGGCAAAAGTTCAAGCTACCGGATTGAATTGATGGTAGCCAAGGCTGCGGATATCGAGTTTATTATCACTACAAGTGAGATTGAAGCACTTGTCCTTGAAAATAATCTGATAAAAAAACTTAAACCACGCTATAACATTAGTCTTAAAGATGATAAGACTTACCCCTACATAAAGGTAACTTCAGAATTATATCCAAGAATTTATCCGACGCGAAAAGTGCTTAAAGACGGTGCTCAATATTTTGGTCCCTATACAGATGTGAAAAGCATGAGAGCTGCTTTGCGAATGATTACACAACTTTTTAAAATACGAAGTTGCAAACTCCCTCTCTCACCGGAAACGATAAAAGCAGGTAAGTATAAAGTTTGTCTCGACTATCACATAAAAAAATGTGATGCACCATGTGTAGGATATCAGTCTCAAGATGCGTATTCAACTACGGTGCACCAAGTGACCAAACTTCTAAAGGGAAAAATTGAAGAACTGATCAAAGATTTTAAGATCGGTATGAATACGGCTTCACAAGAACTGCAGTTCGAAAAAGCAGCAGATTATCGGGATAAACTCACAAAACTTCAGGCCTTTTCTGAAAAACAAAAAATTGTGAGTGATGACGAAACCGACAGGGATATTGTCGCTTTTGCCCTCGAAGGTAAGGATGTATCATGCTCAATATTGAATATAAGAGCCGGTAAATTGATTGGGAAAAAGGAATTGCAGATTCAGAATTCTTCCCAGGAATCGCTTGAAGAAATCACTGCGGCATTTATTAAACAGTTTTATATCGATTTTATCGATATTCCGAGTGAAATAATTACAGAAGTTGAGCCGGAGGAAAATGAAGAAATAATTGAACTTCTTAAATTCAGATCGGGAAAGAAAATAAAGATAATTACCCCTAAAAGAGGTGATCTTAAATCGTTGCTTGACATGAGTAAAGAAAATGCTGCCTTACAATTGAGAGAAATTCAGTTACAAAAGGTGAAAAAAGAGGGAAATATTCCTTATACTCTGGCAGCGCTTCAAAGAGACCTTTATTTAAAGAAACTGCCAAGACACATTGAGTGTTTTGATATCTCAAACTTGCAAGGGACCGATACGGTTGCAAGTATGGTGGTCTTTGTTGATGGAAAACCAAAAAAGAGTCTCTACCGGAAATTTGCCATTAAAACTGTTAGTGGTCCCGACGACTTCGCAAGTATGGAAGAGGTTATTACTCGAAGATATACAAGGCTCAAAGAGCAAGGTGATCCACTCCCCGACTTGATAATGGTGGATGGGGGTAAAGGTCAACTTTCAACTGCTATTTATGCACTTAGACTTCTGGGACTAAAAAACTTTGAAATTATTGGTTTGGCAAAAAGACTTGAAGAGGTGTTTCTACCGAGAGACCCTGAACCCGTTTTAATACCCAAAACATCTTCTGCCCTCAGGTTATTACAACAGGTGAGAGATGAAGCACACAGATTTGCAATCACTTTTCATAGATTAAAGAGGAGTAAAAGAACTTTTACGACTGAATTGTTACAGATCAACGGAATTGGAGAAAAATTAGCAATCAAACTTCTTACAGACCTTGGAAGTGTAAAAGAAATTGAATCCGCCTCTTTGGAAAAACTCGCTTCTGTGATTGGTGAAAAAAAAGCCACACTTATTTATAACTATTTTCATGTTAAAGAATGACATCCATTACTAAAATCATCATCTTTTTGGCATTCTTCTCAGCTTTGATAGCTCTATCTATGGCAGAGATACCAAAACCTGTGCCCACAAAACCAATTTTACATCGTAAAGTTGATATCAGTTATCTTAGGTACCTGGACAGAAAGATTAAAGACACATTATATACAACAAAAAAATCGTATATCACAATTGATCTTAAAACTCAGCAGGCTGCTGTGATAATGAAATCGGGTGAAAGATTCAATTTTCCTGTTTCAACCGGAACCAATCAAATTAGTCAGGGAGTTTTAACCAACCAGGGGATTTTTGCAATCTTTTCTAAAGCGGAAGTCGCTGTTTCCAAAGATTTTAATTGTAATCTCTACTATTGGATGCAATTTAATTATGGAATTGGTTTACACGGGCTGGATGGAAACGGGTATTATGTTTTCCTTGGGAAACAGCCAAGTTCTCACGGTTGTGTCAGAACTGCCAATGAAGATATCAAAATTGCCTATTCTCTTGTCGAGTTTGGCTCACCCGTAGTTGTTACTACCGGTGATAATAATGCAATAACAGTTTCATTCGTGGAAAAAGATGACCCTTATATATATAATCCCGGCGCGGCTGAACTCCAAAAATTAGTAAAACAAAGATTACAAGACCTCTATGCAGGTAATTTTGAAAAACTCTTTTCTCAGAAAATTGTTATAGACAATTTGAACTGTGGAATGGGTGGACTCCCGATCGGTGATATTTCAAAAATCCCTGATGCAAAGATGTTACTCTATAAATCGACTATCGAGAACAGCTATATGAGTAAAGATCTGAAATCCAAATCTTTGAACATAGATCAAATCGTGGATGTGAATGATTCAATAGAAATTAATGATTCTCTGAAAACAAAAACAAATGATTCAACTTATACAAAAAAATAAATTACTCACGGTTCTGCCTCTTATCCTGCTTATCTGGGGGTGTGGCAAACCAACCCCAAAATATGACTCAAAAAAGGTAACCGGACACGAAATAGTTACTCTGATTGACAGCTACATCAATGGTGATGAAAAAGCAGAAAACAGACTAAAAGATCCATTTGAATTGAATATCCTCGATGCAAAACGATATCGAAAGGTGGAGATCGACAGTCTTAAAATTGACGGAGTTACTTTTTTTGGTGTCCTTTTACAACATAAACAACCGGAGAATAACAAATTCCTGATCTATGATGATACCCTTGGATTGTTATTGCACGATAAAAGTCTCTCAGGCTCACTTAATTATAAACGGGTTGAGGTTGGAAACAAACAGTTCTTCTCTGTAATTCAGAAATATTCGGTTAAGAACATTATAAATGTTGAGTATCTTAAGATTTATGATATTAAATCAAATCGTGCATCCATAGCATTTGAAAATTATGTCGAAGTGTCCTCCCCTTCTCTTCTCGCAAAAATGACTACAGCTTTTGACAAGGGTAACCCGCTGAAATTGAATTTTAAGCTTTGGGGGAATGCCTCGGTTTTTAAACCTTTAACAGTTGAATACAAGGATGAAGAAGGGTTTTCGACTAAAGCAGAAAAGTGGAAGGAACTACTCAAATCGTATGTAAGGGGTTATCAGACATCGGAAAAAATCACTCCTATTGCGGAAGAACTCCCTAAATATTACAATACACGATTTGACCTCCTTAGAATGTATCTCCCGGCAAAGTGGGAAATTAAAAATGGCGTCGAAATAAAATCGTTATTTTCCGAAAAAGTAACAGGCACCGTGGTTACAAGGGAGAAAAAAGATATCACCATCTTCATCTTTGATCTGGAAGGTAAAAGTCCCGTAAGAAAACACATTAAAGAGATCAATTTTAATCTCATTAGTGATGAGTACAACTATTCTTTATATGACTCAAAATTGATTAAAAAAGAAGATGAGGTCACACAATTTCTGTTATCAAAATGTGAAAATGAAGAATACCTTGTCGCAATAAGATGTGATGCAAAATTTTATGATAATAATTACCCATTGATCTACTACATGGTCAATTCGGTAAATGTAAACTGTTATTAGGGGGAGAATAAAATGAATTTATATATCGTTAGACACACAGACGCGGAATATCTGGGAACAGGACCCGGAGGCGAAAGACAAATCACTGAAGAAGGTAGAAGGTGGTTGGTAAATTCGGTTAAACACTGGGAAAAATTGATCCCGAAACTTGATCTGATTGTTTCTTCCCCCGCACTCAGGACTCAACAAACTGCGGCAGTGATTGGAGGAGGACTTGGTTATGTGGGTGAAGTGGTGGTCTCCAAAAGTCTGCAAAGTGGCACTCCGATTGCAAACATTTATTCTTATCTACATTCAAACAGTGAAGAAAACATCATGTTGGTGATGCATGAGCCTGAAGCTTCATTACTGACCATTAATGCTACAGGTACCGGATCGATCGAATTCTACTTTAAGCCCGGAACTTTGGCAAAAATTGTTTTCCCCGGAAAAATGCGTCCACACACAGGGAAATTGCATTACTTCCTCCCACCCGATATTTTTGCACAATAAAAAAGGCTCTGACTACACGAGATACATGCTTGCCGCTGCTTCCTTCCGGACCTGACGGGGTTGGGCACTCACTTGTTAGCAGAGCCAAAAATCAAAAAAAATCAGATATGAATATAAGCGTATTTTCAACAATAGAAAAATGAAACTTGAGTGACTTGAAGACAGAAGTACTGAGGTTCCGAGGTTCTGAAGTTCTTAATTTCTGAGGTTCTCAAGTTCTAAAGTTCTCAAGTTCTCTTTTCCTTTTGCTCTTACGGTTTTAAAGGTTAATTTTAAAGAATGGAAAAACTTTTTTTCACAGGAGATCAAATGAGTATTAGCCCATTCACAAACGAAGCGTTTATCGACTTCACAAAGCCGGAAAATTTCGAAAAGCAGAAAAATGCGATAGCTGAAGTTAAGAAAAAACTGGGAGCTGCTTATCCCCTCGTTATAGGAGGTAAGGAAGTTACAACAGAAAGAAAATTTAATTCACACAGTCCTTCAAACACTGATGAGCTAATTGCTGTCTTCAGTAAAGGAGATGTGGATCTTGCAAATAAAGCAGTTGATGAAGCTTTAAAAGCTTTTGAGACATGGCGTTATGTTGATCCAAAAGAAAGAGCTGCTCTTCTTTTTAGAGCTGCGGAAATTGCAAAGAGAAGAAGATTTGAGATAAATGCCTACATGATTCTCGAAGCCGGAAAAAACTTTGCAGAAGCTGATGGCGACACCGCTGAAGCAATAGATTTTATGGAGTTTTACGCTCGTGAAATGTTAAGATATGCAGAAACACAGCCTGTCACTCCACTGCCTGGCGAACACAACGAACTTGTGTATATCCCCCTCGGAGTTGGTGTAATTATTCCACCGTGGAACTTCCCATTTGCCATTCTTGCAGGTATGTCTTCTGCTGCAATTGTAAGTGGAAATACTATAGTTCTTAAGCCATCTTCAGATACACCGATGATGGGAAGACTTTATTTTGAAATTATGAAAGAAGCCGGTGTGCCGGATGGTGTTCTCAATTTCCTGCCGGGTTCCGGTGGCGAAGTTGGTGATACACTTGTAGCGCACCCAAAAGTAAGATTTATCTCTTTCACAGGCTCAATGGAAGTTGGTATTCACATCTATGAACTCGCTGCCAAAGTTCAACCGGGACAAATCTGGTTGAAGAGAGTGGTTGCTGAGATGGGTGGAAAAGACAGCATCATTGTTGATGCAGACACCGACCTCGACGATGCTGCAGATGGAATTGTTGCCGCAGCTTTTGGATATCAGGGACAAAAATGCAGCGCATGCTCAAGAGCAATCATCGATGAAAAAGTATATGACTCAATGGTTCAGAAAATTAAAGATCGTGTGGCAAAAATTGAAATTGGACCTGCTGAAGATAACTTTAGACTGGGACCAGTGGCAAGTGCCTCCGCTGAAAGAGGTATCCTGAAATATATCGAAATTGGGAAAACAGAAGGAAGATTAATTTGTGGCGGCGAAAAAGCTCCCGGTAACGGTTATTATATCCAGCCAACTGTATTCGCTGATGTCGATCCTGAAGCCAGAATCTCTCTCGAAGAAATTTTTGGACCTGTTCTTGCAATCATCAAATCACCAAATTTTGAAGAATCTTTGAAAATTTGCAACAATACCATTTATGGTCTCACAGGCGCTGTTTACACAAACGACCGTGCCAAACTTGAGCGTGCTAAAAAAGAACTTCTTATTGGTAATCTCTATTTAAACAGGAAATGTACAGGTGCCCTTGTTGGAGCCCATCCCTTTGGTGGATTTAACATGTCAGGAACCGACTCAAAAGCCGGAGGCAGAGACTATCTGTTGTTGTTCCTTCAGGCTAAACTGATGAGTGAAAAAATTAAATAATTTCCGGGGAGTGTTCACTCCCCTTTTCTTAAAAATAATCGACAGGTTTTTATAGATGAAAATTCATGAATATCAGGCAAAAGAGATACTTCGGAAGTATAATGTTCCTGTGCCCAAAGGTTTTCCTGTTTTCACCCCCGAAGAAGCAGTTAAAGTTGCCAAAGAAGAACTTGGTGGTTCAGTTTGGGTTGTGAAAGCTCAGATTCATGCCGGTGGTAGAGGTAAGGGCGGTGGCGTTAAAGTTGCTAAATCTCTCCATGAAGTATATGAATATTCCAAAGCGATCCTTGGTATGACTCTGGTTACACATCAGACCGGCCCGGAAGGACAGGTTGTAAAAAGACTTTTGGTTGAGCAGGGCATCAATATTGAAAAAGAACTTTATATCGGGATCACCCTCGATAGAGCAATCTCAAAAAATGTTCTGATGGCCTCCACTGAAGGTGGCATGGAAATTGAAAAAGTTGCGGAAGAATCACCCGAAAAGATTATCAAAGAGACCATTGAGCCCTCTCTGGGACTTCGTCCACATCAGGCAAGAAAGATTGCTTTTGCTCTTGGTTTAAGTGGAGTTCAGCACAAAAATGCTGTTAATTTCCTCCTCGCCTTCTACAAAGCCTACGACGCAACTGATGCTTCTCTGGCAGAAATCAACCCTCTTGTGGTCACAAAAGAAGGTGATGTGATGGCACTTGATGCCAAAATGAATTTTGATGATAATGCGCTCTACCGTCACAGAGATATTATGGAATACCGCGATATTGACGAAGAAGATCCACTTGAAGTGGAAGCTTCCCGCTATAACCTGAACTACATTAAACTTGATGGGAATGTTGGTTGCATGGTTAATGGCGCAGGTCTCGCCATGGGTACCATGGATATCATAAAACTTGCAGGTGGTGAACCGGCAAACTTCCTTGATGTGGGTGGTGGAGCAAATAAAGAAACCGTCGCAAATGGTTTTAAGATAATACTTTCAGATCCAAATGTTAAAGCAATACTTATAAACATTTTTGGTGGTATTGTCCGGTGCGATCGTGTTGCAGAAGGTGTTATCAATGCAGCAAAAGAGATTGACATTAACCTGCCGATTGTCGTAAGACTTGAAGGTACCAATGCGAAAGAAGCCCGCGAAATGTTGGCGAAATCAGGTCTCAGCCTCATCCCGGCTTCAACTCTTGCTGATGCGGCAGAAAAAATTACTCGCGTATTGGCAGCAAACAATTAATTCCCGTAATATTTTTTTACGGAGTTTCATTTAGCAAGGATATAAATGTCTGACATACAACGAAATAATTATGATTTGGGAAATGACGACTTCAGCGAAAGTTATCTTGAAGAGATAATTGAGAGGTGTCGCCTTATCCTGTCGGAAGATCTCCGGGAAGAATCGATTGTGTATATCGACAATTCCATTGAGATTCTTCTCGATAACTATCGTTATGAAGAAGTGTTGGACATTGTAAAGAGGCTTATCTCAGTTAATCCTTTCGATTATGAGAATTATTACAGAGCCGGGTTTTGTTTGTTTAGAATGAACGAACCCGCTCTGGCTTATAGAAGTCTTACAAAAGCTCTTACACTTAACCCAAACGATAGCTCTGCCCTTATTGAAAAAGCCATGGTGTGCATCCAACTTAATCGCCTTAAGGAAGCCACGGGTTATCTAAAAGCAGCTTATGAGATCGATAAAGAAGACCCAAGAACTTATTTTTCATTTGGAATCATTTTCAAAAGGTTAAAAAAATACAATAAATCAATCAAGTTCCTAAAGAAGGCTTCAACTCTGGACCCGGAAGACCCTGAAATTCTATTTCTTTTGGCTCACTGCTACAGGGATGTGAATAATCAGACTTTTGCGATGGATACGATCGAAAAATACCTCGAACTTGAGCCCAAATGTTCTGATGGCTGGTTCTTTAAAGGTCAGATGCTCGAAAGACTTAGCAGAATTGAAAGTGCATTAAATGCATTTGCCACTTCAATGGCTATTGATCCGTTAAATCTCGCAGCTGTCTTCTCCTTCGTTGAACTCAATATAGGTCTTAGAAAATACAAGATTGCAACCGAAAGTTTAAATTCAGCACTCAACCTGCATCCTGAAAACTTTGCCATCTATTTTAAACTTGGTGAAATTTCTCTTCTAAAACAGGATTATTTTACAGCCGCAGAACAATTTACCAAAGCCATTGAAGCTGATAAAAAGTTTGCCGGTGCCTACCTTGAAAGAGCCTTTTGCCAACTTAAACTCGGTGAGTTTGCACTTGCACTTCAAGATTTCAGAGACGGACTTCTCTATTCAACAAGAGAAGGAAAAACACTGTGGGGTCCCTTCGGTAAGTGGGGTTTCCATCTCGGTGATGACGATAGAGAATACATCGCTCACTTTGAAGAGATATTAAAGATTGACGACAAAAGCCATCTAACCTGGCTCCAATTGGCAGAAATCAAGCTTGATTACCGTAACCCTCACCACGCTCTGCTTTGTCTGTATAATGCTCTTTCTGCTAAACCTCTGGATGGAAGAAGTTTTTATCTTTTAGCCAGAATTGCTTACAAACTTGGCAACAATAAACAAGGTTTGGTTTATTTGAGAGCAGCTTTCAAGCGTGACAGTGAAATATTTGCAGCTTTTCGTAAAAAAAATCCATTGCTGTTTTATTCAAGGGTTTTCCAAAGTCTCTTTGGTGATCTGATGGAGAAATAGTGAACAATATCTCCTTTAGTCCGGAAACGATTGTTACAGGATTGGTTGCTCATCCGGCAAAACATTCGTTTTCTCCGTCTATCCACAACACAGCGGCGAGTCTGCTTGGATTAAATTTTGTGTTTCTTGCTTTTGATGTACTACCCGAAAATCTTGAATCGGCATTAAGTGGAATGAAAGCCTTTAATATTCGTGGACTTAACCTTTCACTCCCCCACAAAAAAAAGGTACTCCCATTTCTCGATTCAAAAAGCCTTGAAGTTTCCTATTCAGGAGCGGCAAACACAATTGTGAATGAGGGGGGTAAACTTGCCGGATATAATACCGACATTAGTGGTTTTACTAAGTCACTTGCAGTCTATGATGAACTTTTTAGAGGAAAATCCGCGTTTATCATCGGTGCCGGGGGTGCCGCGTCCGCTGCGATCTATTCACTTATCGTTAATTTCCATGTGAAAAGAATCCACCTGTTGAACAGAACTCTTCAACACTCTGCTTATCTTGCAGCAAATTATTCGATGCTGTTTAAGGATGTGCAATTTGAGATAATTCCACATAACGATCACAGGGTGGAATCGGCTCTGTCCTCCTCCGGGATTGTTATAAATACCACTTCTATTGGTATGAGTCCAAACACTGAACAGTTGGTGGATATCCCCTTTGAAGCTCTAAATCGTGATTCTCTTGTTTACGATATGATCTACAATCCACTAAAAACAAAATTCCTTGAGGAAGCTGAAAATTGTGGATGTATAACTGTGAACGGTTTGTATATGCTGCTTTATCAGGCTGCAGAGGCTTTTAAGTTATGGACAGGTAAACAGATGCCTGTGGAAGAAGTAAAAAAACTCCTCCCACAGTTCTGAAAACAGGTTCAGGTTAGTTTTTCCAACCCGCTTTTTAATCTTTTTAATCCTTCAAGTATGTTTTTATCGGAACATGCAAAAGACATTCTGACACAATTATCATTCCCAAAAGCATCACCGGGAACCAATCCAATATTTTCCTCTGCAAGCAAATATGTACACATATCTGCAGAAGATTTAATTGATACATTATTAAATGATTTTCCATAGTAGAGCGAGACATCAAAAAATGCGTAAAATGCACCACCCGGAACCGGACATTTTATGCCTTCAATTTCTGACAAACCTTTAATAATTAAATCCCGTCTCTCTTGAAACTTTGTTGCCATCATCTCAAGATCAGTTGTAGGTCCGGTCAATGCTGCCGTTGCTGCTTTTTGCGATACAGAACATGCATTTGAGGTGCTGTGACTCTGAAGATTTGCAGCCACATCAATGATGTATTTTGGTCCGGCGGCATATCCCACTCTCCATCCCGTCATCGAATACGCTTTTGAGAGTCCATTTATAACAACAGTTTTATCTCGAAGTCCCGGATATTGGGCAGGTGAATAGTGTTGACCGCCATCAAATGTTATTTTTTCATAAATCTCATCTGAAATGGTGATGATATCTGTTTCAGCCAAAACAGCACAGAGTGCTTGAATTTCTTCAGGGGTGTATGCTGCTCCCGAAGGATTTGAAGGTGAATTGAAGATAAATACTTTTGACTTTGGAGTTATCGCTGCTTTTAACTGAGCCGGGGTTATCTTGTAACCACTCTCAGGTCCCGCATCAATAACAACCGATTTACCTTGAACAAGTTTAACCATCTCCGGATAACTAACCCAGTAAGGAGATTGATAGATCACCTCATCACCCGGGTTGCAAATTGCCATCAAAACATTGTAAATCGATTGTTTTGCACCACTGGATACCAGAATTTCAGCTGAACCATATTCAAGATTATTGTCGTTTTTGAATTTGGCTATAATAGCAGCAATCAAATCAGGGGTGCCGGCATTTGCCGTATATTTTGTAAAATTATCATTTATTGCCTGAATTGCTGCTTCTTTGATGAATTTTGGAGTCGGGAAATCGGGTTCACCGGCACTAAAACTAAGAACATCTTTTCCTTCGGCTTTTAATTTTTTAACTAATGCAGTGATAGCCAGTGTTGCACTGCCCTCTACTGATGATACAAGTTTGGATAGATCAGTCACAGAACGCTCCCGTATATTATTTTGAGAATTTTTTCATGAGTGCTTCCTGCACACAACAGGGTACAAAATCAGAAACATCCTGACCCAAAGATGCAAGATTTCTGATAAGCGATGAATTTACGTAGGTATATTTTTCATTTGGCATTAAAAAAACAGTAGTGATCTCCTCGGCTAATTTTCTGTTCATCAACGCCAGTTGGAATTCATATTCAAAATCTGAAAGGGCTCTTAATCCCCTTATCAAGGCAACCGCACCTTTTTCCCGGGCATGGGTAACAAGCAGCCCTGAATAAGAACTAACTTCAACCCCGGGAATATCCTTCAGGCTCTCGTTCAAAAGTTCGAACCGGTGTTCCACAGAAAACATTGGAGTTTTGGAGGGGTTTATTCCGATGCTTACATAAACCTTGTCAAAGATATCTTTCGCCCTGAGAACTATGTCAATATGACCATTGGTTACAGGATCAAAAGTACCCGGATAAATAGCAATTTTCTTCTTTTTTTCGTCCATTTACAACATTTTTTCTAAATTTTTTGTTGATTTCAAATATAATAAATATTTATGTAATACACTTTCTTTTAATTTTGGAAACATACAAGGAACCAAAAAATGATTTATTATTATGTACAAATCAGCGTGGATACAAAAGTGCAAACAGACTGGATACAGTGGATGATGGAAGTCCACATTCCGGAAGTTGTTGCAACCGGCCACTTCAAAAACTGCTATTTTCAGCAAGTAATTGATCCATTGCCAACAGGCGAAACTGTATCTTTTCTTTCGATCTATGAATGTGAATCTGTTGAAACACTCAGAAAATATCGTGAAAATGATGCCCCAAAACTGATGGCAGAACACGAGAAAAAATTTGGCGGTTCGTTTACTGCAACCCGCTTTGTGGGTGCCCCACTCCGTGTTCCGGAAGGAAAAGTTAAATTTTAATGAGTTTGGGGAGTGATATTAAACACCACTCCCCTTTTATCCCCTGTTTTGTGAGCTGATTCATTTATGCTTCATATTTTATTCATATTTTGCACTGTTATATTTAATATTTTAGGCTTTATATGCGTTATTTAAGTTTGTTATTTATTCTATTATTTACCTCAGGCATCTCACAGCAGGCAACTGAATATTTCCCCGCCGCAAATGGATACAAATGGTACACTAAAACCGTGGTACTCGACTCATTGAATCAGGAAATTGATTCTCTTGCTGCATACACTATCGATTCCCTCGCAGGTGAAACAACCTACAAAGGTTATCAGGCTCAATATATTTTAGGGAAAACAGGTTTATATGAAACTGTCCCCTTTCAGCCATATATCGACACATCGTTTGTTTCTCTTTCAGGAACTGAAGCAAGAACATATTTTGGTCTCGGCAATATAAACTCACTGCTTGGTTTGATTGATACCACAGGCATTGACAGCACTCTGCTTGGTGTACTAAGTTTACTCTCCTCCGTTGAAGGATGGTATCCAACATATAAATTTACCAGCTCAGTTGGAACCAACTATACTCTTTTTACAAAGGATACAACCATCGTAGTTGATGACGTTACTTTGCCGTTGCGTTTTCAAGCTCAAGCAAAGAGAGTTAATGATGGTCAACTGACAACAGAAATTGGAACATTCAACTGCAAAAAGTTTGTTTTGTCATATTCAGTTAAGTATATGTTGATTCCAATTTTTCCAATCACCCTGGTCACGATTCCTGATACTCATTATGTGGCACAAGGGAACTGGATAGTTAAAACCATTGCGCCATCTACCACACTTGATTTGAGTGTTGTGCAACTTGGAGTATTCACCTTCCCGGGAAGATCGGAAGTTGTGATCCCACCAATTATTCCAACTTCAGTTGAAGATTTTGAAACTGCTCAGATTGATGGATTTGCGCTAAATCAAAACTATCCAAATCCTTTTAATCCGGAGACCACAATTAGCTTTAATCTTGCTCAGAGTGGTTTTGTCTCGCTTAAAATATATGATAACCTGGGGAATTTAATTTCAACTCCGATAAGCAGAGATATGCAGTCAGGAACTCATAAAATGAGTTTTAGTGGGAACGGGCTTGCAAGTGGGGTTTATTTTTACAGATTGGAAACAGAAAGATTTTCAGAGACTCGACGAATGATTCTTCTAAAATAAACGACTGTTAAAACTTTTGAAGGAAGATCAGTTACCTCAAGTGACTAATTGATCTTCCTTTTTTATTTTAAATAATTTTAAGGGCTTTTTGCAGATCAATTTTAGTTTTCAGTAAATCTTGAGACAAAACTTTCACTGATCCAATAACCGGCATAAAATTTGTGTCCCCGTTCCACCTTGGTACAATATGGAAGTGAATGTGATCGGCAATTCCTGCACCTGCAACTTTACCAAGATTTGCACCAATATTAAAACCTTCCGGATTGCTTATCTCTCTTAAAGTTGTAATTAGCGTTTTGATAGTTGATGTAACCTCGGAAAATTCTTCATCAGTTAGCTCAATTATGTCAGAAATATGCCTGAATGGTATCACCATGAGGTGTCCGTTATTGTAGGGATAAAGATTGAGCATGGTAAAGGTTCTCTCTCCTCTGAAAACCACCTGCGACTGATCATCCAAAAGATCATCATTTTGAGAGCCACAAAAGACACACCCTTTATTGTCCGCTTTTTTGTCTTTAAATGATTCGATATATTGTGAACGCCAGGGTGACCATAATTTATCCATCTGTATTCCTGATTAAGATTTGTTAATACTTCAAAAATAGTGATTTATTTTTAGAAAACTCAAACGAGTCCGTAGATTATAAAATAAAAAGGCTGCCCGTAAAAGCAGCCTTTGAAAATATGATGAAGAATGTTTTATTCTTCTTCAAGTCTCGATTTGTTATATTCTTCAATGATCTTAACTTCCTGCTCTTTAGGAACTTCCTCATAAAAAGAAAATTTCTCTTTATGAGTTCCTCTTCCTGCAGTAATACCACGAAGATCAACCGAATATTTGTAGAGTGACGATAAAGGTACATTTGCCTTAAGTATCTGGAAATGACCATCGGATTCCATTCCAAGGATTCTACCTCTACGAGAGGTAAAATCACTCATAACATCACCCATGAACTCTTCAGGTACTTTAACTTCAACTTCATAGATTGGTTCAAGCAAACATGGTTTACAAGCTGCAAAAGCTTTTTTGAAACATTGAGCTGAGGCAAGCTTGAACGACATTTCATCAGAATCCACATCGTGGAATTTTCCGTCAAACAGAGTCACTTTTACATCAACCACATTGTAGCCAGCGAGCACTCCTTTTACCATCTGCTCCTGGATACCTTTTTCAACGGCAGGAATAAATCTACCGGGAACAGCACCACCAACGATGGCATCAACAAACTCAAATCCTTTTCCGCGCTCCTGAGGTTCCATCTTAAAGAATACATGAGCAAACTGTCCCCTGCCACCTGATTGTTTTTTATGGCGGTAGTCAACACTGTCAACTCTTCCTTTGATGGTTTCTCTATAAGGAATTCGTGGTTGAACAAGATCCACATCCACATTATATCTTTCTTTCAGTCTCTTAACTGCGAAAGTGAGCTGGGTCTGTCCCTGCCCCGTGATGATGGTTTGTCCGATTTCAGGATCAAATCTTACATTAAATGAAGGATCTTCTTCGTGGAGGGCATGTAAACATGTGGCGATTTTATCTTCATCACCTTTAGCTTTAGGGATGATCGCTCCTCTAATAGAAGGCTCCGGAAATTTGATATGTGCAATTTTTACCGAATAGTTCTTTGAACTCAGGGTATTATTGGTGTGGGAATCTTTAAGTTTAACCACTGCACCAATGTCTCCGGCGCACATGGAGGAAAGATCTTTTCTGTTGTGTCCGTTTAGTACAAAAAACTGATTAAGTCTTTCAGGTTTTCCGCTGGTCTGGTTCACAAGATCCATACCGGGTTTTAATGTGCCTGAATAAACTCTAAATAGTGAAAGTTCACCAACATGTTGTTCTGCAATTATCTTGAAAATAAAGAGAACGGGCTCACCGTTTTTATTGCAAACAACTTCAACTTCCTTTCCGTCTCCAAGAAGTCCCTTTGCAGGGGGCATATCGTTGGGAGCCGGGAAGTAGCTTACCGCAAAATCAAGGATATTGTTCATTCCAACACCTTTGGCGGCGGAAGCTGCAAAGACAGGTACAAGGTCACCATTTCGGATCGCAATTTTTAGTCCTTTTGTAGCTTCTTCAGGGGTTAAATCCCCGTTTTCAAAATAGTTATTCATGAGTTCTTCATCAGCTTCAGCAACTTTTTCAATCAACTGAGTGTGATACTCTTCAGCAAGGGCTTTTAAATCTGCAGGGATATCAATCTCTGTTACAGATTTAGTGCCGATTGCTCCATATTGATATGCTTTCATCTTAAGCACATCTACAACAGTATCGAACTGTAATCCTTCTTTTGCAGGGAAGGTTACAACCACACAACTGTGTGAAAGTCGATCAATCGACTGTTCAAATATCCTTTTGAAATCCGACCTTTCATGGTCAATTTTATTAATTACTATGGCTGCCGGTTTATTATCTTCTTTAAGATATTCCCAGGCATGTTCAGTTCCTACTTCAATACCTTCGACTGCTTTTATAAAAATAAGACCCGTATCGACAACTTTTGCACCTGCCAAAACTTCACCTTCAAAATCAGATGTTCCCGGAATATCAACGATATTCAGCTTGACATCTTTCCAGTCCAAGTGACAGGCAGAGAGGGAAATGGAAATCTTACGCTCAATTTCATTCGGAGTATAGTCAGAAATCGTGTTTCCTTCTTCTATTTTGCCGATACGGGTAGTTTCACCGCCGGTGTATAAAGCCAACTCGTTAAAAGTTGTTTTTCCGGCGTTGGCATGTCCAAAAAAACCGATGTTCCGGATGAGCTCCGGAGTATATTCTTTCACAGATGATCTCCTTTACTTCTTTAAGAAAAAGGCTCTGAAGAAGGCGAGAACGCCACCTTTCAGAGCCGTTAAATTCGTAAGCAGCTTATCCACCGGTGATTCAAGACTATCTTTAACCTTCTCTTCGAAACTGAATAAACTTTCCAGCCTCATTTTTACCTGATCAATTATCCAACCAGTCTTATCAAGCTGCTCATTCACTTCGGATGAAGTGTGTTGCAGAGTTTCAGACAGTGACTGAAGTGAGTCGATCAGGGGCTCAAATTTATTCGTAAGTTCGCCCAGGTCCTTCTGCATCTGTTGTACACTCTCAGTGAGTTTTTTAAGATACACTATTAGTGCTACACAAAGTGCTGAAGCACTCAGATAAAGGATTACTTGAAATATCTCCGTAAACATAGCTACTCTTTCATTTTAAAAGATTATGCGTTTTCAGTTTCCTGTTCAGCAGCAGGTTTCCCTTTTGCTCCTTTCATCAGCCTCTCAGCATCATTTTTGATCTCTTCGGCTTTTTTCTTTGCGTCATCAATAATTTGTTGACCTCTTTTTTTGCCTTCGTTAACCACTTCCTGTGCTTTTTCTTTTGCTTTTACGAGCTGGGATTCTGCTTCTTTTTTGAAATCTTCAGCTTTATCCTGAATGTCTTTGCGGAGTTCTTTCCCACTCTTTGGAGCAAACAACAGGGCTAATGATGCACCGACTAATCCGCCGGCAAGAAGACCTAACAGCAAACCTTTACTAAGATTTTTGTCGTTTGACATAACAACCTCCATTTTTTTTTGAATTTTACAACATTTTTTTAAATGCACTATAATATACTCTCATTTGTAAATAAAATCAAATATGAATTTAATCTTGTTTAAAAATTAAAATATATAATACTAAGTAAAATAATAGTAATTACTCATACATCAAACACAAAAAGGAGGCCATAGCCTCCTTTTTCTAAAATAGTTTCGATAAGTTGATCAAATTTCCCGAAACATGAGACTTCATGCCCGCGAAATAAGTGATTTTCCGATATTACATGTTTTTTACTATTTCATTTGCAAATTCGCTGGTCTTAACTTCTTTTGCGCCATCCATTAAACGTGCAAAATCGTAGGTGACCACTTTACTTGAAATTGTCTTTTGAAGAGCAGATTCAATCATTCGTGCAACTTCAGTCCATCCAATGTAATCAAACATCATAACACCGGAAAGGATTACTGATCCGGGATTAATTTTGTCAAGATTTGCATATTTTGGAGCGGTTCCGTGAGTTGCTTCAAATAAACCGATCGAATAACTCAGATTTGCTCCTGGAGCAATTCCAAGACCACCTACCTGTGCTGCTGCTGCATCTGAAAGGTAATCACCGTTCAGGTTTGGGGTGGCAACCACATCATATTCGTCAGGTCTCAACAAAACCTGTTGGAACATACTGTCTGCGATACGATCTTTGATAAGAAGTTTTCCTTCAGGAACTTTTCCACCGTGATTTGCCCATACTTCATCTTCAGTTACGGTTACATTGCCAAATGCTTCTTTGGCAACTTCATATCCCCACTCCTTAAATGATCCTTCGGTAAACTTCATTATGTTCCCTTTGTGTACAATGGTAACACTTTTTCTACCGTGAGTGAGAGCATATTCAATTGCTTTTTTTACAAGTCTTTTTGAACCAAAAGATGACATTGGTTTTACACCAATCCCTGATCCCGGTCTGATGTTTTTACCAAACTTTTCATTTATTAATTTGATTATTTCGTTGGCTTCAGGTGAATCAGCTTTGAACTCAACACCCGCATAAACATCTTCTGTATTCTCCCTGAAAAGAACAATATCAAGTTTTTCAGGAGTTTTTACAGGGCTTGGAGTACCTGTGTAATACTTTACAGGGCGAACACATGCGTAAAGATCAAGGCGTTGACGCAATGTAACATTCAGGCTTCTGATACCGCCACCTACCGGGGTTGTGAGAGGTCCTTTAATAGCAACGAGATATTCTTCTATTGCTTCAAGGGTTTCTTCAGGCAGCCATTCATTTTCGCCATAAACTTCGAGTGATTTTTCACCGGCATAAATTTCAGCCCATGCAACTTTCTTTTTGCCTCCGTATGCTTTTTCTACAGCAGCATCAAAGACATGCTGTGAAGCTTTCCAAATATCTGGACCCGTTCCGTCTCCTTCAATATAAAGAAGTACCGGGTTGTCAGGAACAACAAGTTTCCCGTTATCTACTGTGATTTTAGCACCAAATTCAGGAACTTTTACATGTTTGTAGTTTCCCATTAGTTGACCTCCGTTTTGTTAAGAATATTTAAATCTATTTTTCCCTCTTTTCTCTGGTAAATCCAGAAAGCAACCAAACCAACAATAACCGCAAACCACAATGTGGCAACTCTTATCAATATGGTTGAGGATACTGCAATCGCCTCGGGTTTATTGAGAGATTGAATAAAAAGCGTAAAAAGTGCATCTGTTGCTCCAAGTCCCCCCGGTAAAAATGAAAGTGCACCTGCAACTGTTGCAAAAGAATAATAAAATGAAGCCCTGAAGAGTGAAACATCAACAGTTAATTCATTAAGTATCAGATAGTAAGCATAACACTCAAAAAACCACGAAATGAGACTGAATAATGTCATCAAAACCATCGGTTTTGGTTTCAGAAGGGTGTAAGCACTCTCATATAATTCAATAAAATGTGGTAAAAATCTTTTTAGAAAACCAACTCTTCCAAGTATGTGAACAAGTGGCAGAGCCAATCCCCTGTTCGATATTATTGTGATCATTATCGTAAAAACGATCAATGCACCAATTGCAAATTCTCTTCCATAATTAAAACTTAAAGCACCCGCGAGAGCAATGATAATTAGTGCAGTCATGTCGGTTACTCTCTCGGCAAATATCACGGGGGCAGTTTTACTTACCGAGACTCCAATTCTCTCCTTCAAAAGAAAAGATTTTAGCACCTCTCCCATCTTTCCGGGGGTAACGCTCAACATGAATCCACTCAAAAAAATTAAAAAGGACTCCCATGCTCCAATTTTTACATCAATCAACCCAAGATAATAGTGCCACTTGAAAAATCTAAAGATATAATTTGCAAAAACCAAACCAAAAATCGCAGGAATCAGCAATAAACTGAATTTTGACAGTGCATCAATTACTTTGTCGATGTCTGCGTATATCGAAAAAGCGAGATATAAAACCACTGATGCGATGATCGAATAAATTATAGTCCTTCTATAATTTTTCAAGATGCAACCGTCTTAAGAGCCTCATAAACCGAATTTGTAGGCAACCCCATCACATTATAATAACATCCATCAATTCTTTCCATGAATATCGAACCATAACCATCCTGAACGCCATATCCCCCCGCTTTGTCTAATGAACTTCCGGTAGCCACATACCCGGCAATCTCATCTTCGGTCAAATTGGTAAAAGTAACTTTCGTTTCGGAAAAAGAATCTATTCTTTTTTTGTTTTTTGTATTCAGAACCGAAAATCCTGTAATCACGGTATGGGTTTTACCACTTAATCTCCGGAGCATCGATTTTGCTTCAAAACTGTCGGCCGGTTTACCAAGTATTTCACCATCAAGCAGAACGATGGTATCCGCCGTAACTATTATCCCTTCGATTCCACGCGAGATTGCATCATCCATCTTCCTTTTCGCCAACATCAAGGCAACATCGTTTTGATGCATCTCTAAAGGAAACGATTCATCGGTGTCGAGACTGACAACTTCAATCTCTCTGACTATCTGACCAAGCAGAAATTTTCTCCTCGGTGATCCCGAAGCTAAAACGATTTTAAGATCAATTACCATAAACCCTGGTGATTTCTGTTTGTGGGAAATAATGAGCTAATATCTCTTCATAACTTCTGCCAGCACGACTTTGATTCATCGCCCCCCACTGACACATCCCGACTCCGTGTCCATTACCCAGACCTTTAAGATTAATTTTCTTAACCACGCTGTTCTCTTCTATAACTTCAATTTCGAAATTTGAACTCCTCAAAATCGAGTTGTCTTTTTTACTTTTTATGACATCTCGAATTCTGCTTCCTGTAATTTTAACCGGTTTTTCATCCCTGAGATATACCAACAATTCCTTTGCCCTGCCGGATGGATGCCTTGCCTTGATTTCCATCCCTTCGAGAACAAAATTTTTCGATTTGATCAGACCTGCATCAAACAAATATCGGATGATTTCAAATGCTGAGTAGGATTCAGCCCATCTAAAAGAGGGAGATTTTTCGCAATACGGTGGATCGCCATCCTCTACTCCCTTTAAATACGGGTGATTAACCGGTCCAAAAACATTTGCAATATCCTCGGTATGTCCACCACAGTTGGCGTGATAAAAAATCAATGCCGGTTTGCTTTGCCAGGTGAGAATCATTCCTTCTGTCTCAAAAACAGCCCGGCTGTCGATCCCCGTCTCAACATCAATGCCACCGTAAGCCTGATCCTTCACACCATCAGTTACATCATAAAAAGCCCTCTTTTCGAGTAATCTGTTTATAGCAAATGTTCGTGCGGTAACTGCAGCACACTTAAGCGCCTGAAAAAAATATTCGTTTTTTAATCCAATTTCAAGAGGAACAACTCCCAGAACATAATCTTCGAGGTCGAGATAGTTAACAACTAAAGTTTTGGAATTCTGAGCGGAAAACCAAATTTCACCTCTGTAAGATTTTTTCTTAAAGTATAAATATTCATCGTTATTCACAGGTCTCAGTTTGATAATCGAAGAATTGTGGACAGTTTCACCAACGGAAACAGCAACTTTTCCGCCCTGAGATCGAATTGTCAGAAGTTCTCCTCCATCCAATTTCACCTCAGTTCCATCGTACATCATATACGAGTCAATCTCTAATTTTACTGAAAATTCTTTTAACTCCTCAGATATTAGAACCCGAATATTTTGTCTTAAAGAGTTGGAGTTGTCCGGTTTCGAAACATTATTATTTGAAGGTTTTTTATCATTTGTTGTATTATTGGGAGAATTCCTGAGCGTTGCAGCGCAACCGGGGAGAGAAAAAAATATAATTAATAGAAAAAACTTGAAGAAGGGACTTTTTAGAGTTATCGGGGTAAGAGCCAAAATAGATTTTTAATTAACGAAACATCGCCTTAATGCTGCCCCAGGTTTTCTTGAAACCTGAAACTGAGTGACTCACAGAAACTTCTCTGGAATATGAAGTGGAGTTATCACGATCAAAAATCTTTAATCTGTAAACATAGATAACATCGGTAGTTTTGTAAGCTCCCTCGTCATAATAAGCGTAATAGGAATTGTTGCCTTTGGGTTGAATGGTCGTAACTTCCATAAAAGGTGTGTTATGGGTGCGTCTTTCAACAACAAATTCCTTCAGATTGCTCTCTGAGGCAGTCTTCCATTCGATTTTAACCTGACCGTCCTCACTTTTTGCATGAAAAAAGTCGAGGAAAGCTCCGGCAACTATTGTTCCGAAGGCAAAAATTAATGCGAATAAAACTACTTTTATTTTCATGTACGCAATATAAGGCTTCTTGAATAAAAAATCAATGAAAAAAGAAAAATATTTTAGAAACTTGAGTAATTGAGTGACTTGAGACACCAGAGTGTCCTGAGTACCTGAGTGACATGAGTTCTAAAGTTCTAAAGTTCTAAAGTTCTAAAAAAACATATCATCTTCTATATTCTCGAGCAAACGCAGATAACTGTCATATCTCTCAGGATCAATATCTTCCCGCTCTACGGCTGCTACAACTTCACAACCGGGCTCATGATTATGGGTACAAGGCTTATATTTACAAGATTGTAGATAAACCGCCAGGTCGGGAAAATAATGAGCAAGATCATCTTTTTGTATTCCAAAGGGTGCTATCTCCCTGATTCCGGGAGTGTCGATCAAAAAGGTATCCCGATTGATTTGGTTCATACTCACAATTACTGTGGTGTGTTTCCCCTTTTGATTATAACTGCTTACTTCCCCTGTTGAAAGTTTCAGTTCAGGAAAAAGTGCATTAATCAAAGAAGATTTTCCTACACCTGAATGACCCCAAAACAACGATTTATGATCATAAAACAGTTCTCTAAGTTCCGGTATCCCTTCCCCTGTCATGGCAGAGACACTGTGTATTTTATAACCAATTGAAGTGTAAAGATTATACCAAAATTCAATTTCGACAGGGTCTTCCACCAGATCAATCTTGTTAAAAATAATAATTGGTTGGATATTGGAGCTTTCGGCGATTACGAGAAATCTGTCGAGTACTTTATTATTGAAGACAGGTGAACCAAATGAACATACCGGGAAAATATAATCAATATTTGCCGCAATTACCTGTTCATATCTTTCACCTCTGGTCGTGGCTCCTTTTTGTTTGGGTGCTTTACGCGAAATAAAATTTTTTCTATCGTCAACACTGTGAATCACGCCGGAATTTAAGTCGATCATGTCAAAATTGACATAGTCGCCCACGGCAGCCACATCTGTTAAAACCAGTTTATCTTTTTTATGCCGAAGATCGTGTTTGAACTTACCTCTTAATACACAGCGGATAACTCTTTGCTCTTCGGGAATCATGACCCAATGGCTTTGCGCCTCGATCCTGATCAACAATCCTTTGATGTTAAACTCCTCAAATCAAAAACGGAAAGATACTCCAAAAACTGCACTATGCAAAGTAATATCTTGAAGTGTCCTTGACTCTGCAAAACCGTAATTTTCGCCAAAATCTTTCCACCAGCCATACATGTAAGCCACATCAAATGATAACTCACCGTCGAGCAGATAACCAAGACCAAAAGTGACAAATTTTTTGTCGTAATCAGAGGGATCATCTTTATACGGAGATTTTTGAGTGAAATATCCGGCTCTCACTCTTGCGTCAACAAAAGGAACTGTGTATTCTGCGCCAAAATTATAATTCAGTACAGCTCTCAGTGAACTCTGTACATCTTTATTAAGATCACCCACAAAAGAACCGCCCAGACCTGAAATATCCTTAAACTTTGCTTGCGAATAATCCATGAAAGAAGCTTGCGCCGAAAGAATCAAACCACGGACATTAAAGGAAACTCCACCTGTGAACTTAAACGGAGTGGAAATCTCATATTCAACACTGCTTTTATAATCTTCGGGATCAATGGAAACTTCTCTACCACTGCCCCAATAGCTGGCAGCTTCTATACCATATCTTTCTTTTATCGTAAATGTTCTTGGTAATTCGATAGTTAAACCAACTCTGGCTAAGTCCTTTACCTGATATAACATACCAAGTTTCACCTCATAAAAACTGATATCCCAGTTTAAGAGGGTTTTATACGAGAATCTTCTGAAGTCATTGGTAAAACTGTTTCCCGGGGCGAGTTCAGTTCCGGTGTAAACCCCCAGGGGATCGGTTTCATGATAATCATAGTTATTTTCGTATGAACCGTTGCCGAGACCCAAAGTCAGTCCCAAAAAGAGATTTTTATATGCTTCATAACCAACGGAGAAATTCCATACGCCGGTTGAACCTGATTGCAATCGTGATCCCGCCTGGTTTAATCTTCCGTTAATTTTGGTGTTGTAATCATCATCTGTGAGATATAGTTCAAAAGGAATTTCAGAATAATCATTCAAATCCTGAATCATGGAGGTATTTCCCCTGTTATATCCGTTGAAATCCATCTTACCGGTGAAGTCATGTTGAGCATTATAGGAAGTACCTATAACGAGGCTGCCTCGAAGAGTTGGAATAGGGAAAAGTAATGAAAAATTATCAAGATTGGCAGAAGTATTCCCTGCTTGTAATTGATTTCCAAAAAATGTGGAATTATTTTGAACATTTGAATACTTAAATCCACCACCTAATTCAAATCTCCTGACAAGAGCAATTCCGGCAGGGTTATAGTTCATGCCAAGTCCATCATCACTCATAGCCACAAAGGCATTTCCCATTCCCATCGCTCTGGCACCGGAACCAAATCCAGGGAGGGCCAATCTCACAGCATCATTAACTGTCTGCCCAAATCCGATTCCGGCAAACAACAATGAAATAACAAGAAGTTTTTTCATTTTCTTCCACCCCCGGAGCCACTTCTTCCTGAATTCTTTTTACCGTCATCTGAACTTCCACTGCTTCTGCCGCCACTATCATTACTTGATGTGGATTTGGTTGGTGTTGGTGTGGTTGCAGTGGTTCCTGAGCTGTTGTTTCCGGAACTTCTTGTTGCCGATGAACCTGTTCCGTCACCGGAAGAATTCCTGCCACCATCACGGTTTCTTAAATTGAGGCTCTCTTTATCCCTCTTCCTGACAACTGTTGTATGAGTTGGAGTGTCATCTGAAGAACCACCACTTACTACCGTAACAGGCGTAATCGAATACCACCATGGCAAAACATAATAATCGGAATACCCGCCATAATGGCTTCCGGAATAGTAAGATTCACCATAGTCGGTTTCTTCGTAGTCCTTCTCAATTTCGGTTATCAGTTCCTCTTCAAGAGGTTGTCCCATGTCAACGACTGTATAACAACCACTCAATATAAAGGGCATAATCATCAATAACAATAAAAATTTTAACTTTTTCATAATAATCCTCTATTTATCTTGAGCGTCTGGATCCACCAGAACCGGAGCTTGAACCGGAACCTGATCTTGAAGGTGTGGAAGAACGACTTCCGCTTCCGGAATTTGATGGTGATCTGTAAGTGCCGCTTGATCCACCGTTGTTCCTTGATGGTGATTTATAACTGCCACTTGAACTTCCTGAATTTCCATCATTTCTTGAAGGCGATTTATAGCTACCTCGTGAGTTTCCTGAATTTCCATCGTTTCTTGATGGTGATTTATAACTCTTATTACTGTTGCCGCTGTTGCCATCGTTGCGGGTCGGGCTTTTATAATCTCTGCCGGATGGTTCTTTTACATCTTTTTTAGGTTCTCTGGTGGTTTTTTTGCCACCTGAATTGTTACCATCGTTACGAGTATCCTTGCGAGGTGTAACCGTCTTTTTCCCACCGTCGTTGCGTGGATCTTTTCGTGGTGTTACATTTTTGTTATCACCATCATTACGGTTATCTTTCCTCGGTGTTACTGTTTTATTATTCCCATCAGTCCTGTCGCCTGATCTCCTGTCAACTCCGGAGTTATCCCCTCTTCCGTCGTTTTTTACAGAGCTTCTTTTGTCATCTTTTTTTGTAACATCCCTTCCGGAGTTCCTCTTTACCACCGGTTCCTCATCACGATTCCAGGTGTCAAAGGCATTTCGTTTTCTTTCAGTTCTAATTTCATTATCAACTGCATCGCCCGAACCTCGTGAACCGTCGTTTTTTACTCCCGATCGTTTGGCAATATTATCATCGTGATTTGTAATTCCGGGGGTCCTGACACCTGATCCATTCCCTCTTGTTATAGATGAACCACGCCCGCCGTCACGCCCTCTGATTGAACTGATATCCCGGTCACGGTATTTGTGATTGGAAAATCCGCCCCAATTGTTGTTATTGTGGTGATAGTTGTAGCCATAACTGTGGTATCCTCCCCAATAAAATGGATATGGATCATACCAGTACCAGGGATAATAAACCCAGCGTGGATAATACACATATGGATTGTAGAAATAATCCCAATAAGGGTCATAACAAAAGTTATTCCAGCCGTAGCCATATCCATAGCCGTAACCCGCAATAAGATTAACTCTGACTACCGGTCTCGACCAATAATCATCTTCTATGTATGTATATTTTTTAACGGAAATTTCAACCTCAGTCTCGTTTTCATCGTCGTAAACGAAGGTGGTATCACCTTCATTGACCACAATGTCAGGCTCAGAGGTTTCTTTCTCGATAATTACAACTTCTTTTTCAACCTTTGGTTGCTGCTGAGCTTCAAACTGGGTATAACAACCAGTTGCCCAAAAGGCGAACACAACAATTGGTAATAAAATCTTGGCTTTCATAACAGCTCCTTTTTTGTTTAATCATGCAATTTTCGTGCCTGATTAAAAAATGCACAAAACAGCTTTATTCTTATACATCACGAGGATTCATTTTGTTCAGTAATTAGAACAGGTGTTTAATATATTGTACAAAATACTTCCATACAAAAGTTCAATATATCACTTGAAAAACCAATAAAAAGGGTAAAAGAAGGTCAGTTTGTCATTAATATGTCGATTTTACCCGACATTTCATCAAAATCGAAAGGTTTATATAAAATTGCGTTTACATAACTGCGCAAATGTGATTCAAGCGACAGTATATTCCGGGTGAAGACATATGTCATGATGATGGGAAGTGGCTCAATATTTTTTATAAGATTTTCGATTTTCTCATTTGGCTGAGAATCAAGAATCAGCATATCAAAATCTGAAGTCTTCAGATATTTTTCGATCTGATGAAAATCATTTGTTGTGGTCACTGCATACTTTTTCTCAAAGTACATCAGCACACTGGCACAAAAACTGAGATCAGGAGAGTAAAATAAAATATTCTTCATTTTCTTTAAAATTGTTCACTTTTCTATAAGCGAATTTAGTGCCAATCAATTGGGGGTATTACATTTTAAAGTTTTTATGATATTTGTGGTTGAAAATGGGTAATTTTTCATCCGTTATATTCTCTTTTTCGACAATGTAAACGGTTATTTCTCAATATTGAAAAACACAAAACACACAAAATGAAAATTCCAAGTTATATCATATTCTTTATCCTAATATCTTGTTTTCCACTTTTTTCACAAGAAGAACCGGACACTTCAACAGTTGTTACGGAAGAGGATGTTTATGAAATTGAGCAGGATACCACATATTTGGAGAATATGGACTCTGTTGGTGTTTATGTTATCGAATCATATTTGAGAGAAGAAGAGAAAAAAGAGATAATTGTCTATTTTTTTGCAACGAGTCCCGTAAAAGCCAAAATTATTTTTGACGGTGGCAAAGAGTTTATTGTAACTGATACTCTTGCTGAAAGCTTTAGATTCACTTCTGATTTATCTGTTTTTGCAAATGCTTCCGAAGTGTTGCGGGGAAGAATTTTTGTTGAAGATGAGGCAGGCAACAAAAGTTCAAGTGAAGAATTTGAGATTCCGCTACCTGTTGAACCAAAAATTGAAGGAACCGCACTCGGTTACCTCGCTGATTGTACACTGGGGGCACTTGCATATTTGGTACCTTCACCGGGTCTCTCCTTCTTTAAAGATGAAACCCGGTTTTCACTCTTTAAAGAGATCCCGATAGTGGTTTTTCAGAGCAACATATCAGACCTTCCATGGATGGCAATTGCTGTTGAATATGTCCACACTCCGGATATAGATTTTAGAAATCGTTTTTTCCTCGGTGCAAAATTTCCATTCGAAGTTCCTGTTTTAAAATATGCAGCTCCGGGTATCAGCTTTTCAACCAATTTTCTTGGAGTTAATGGAATCTCACCGGAGGTGTCTATTGGATTTTTTGAAATATTCAGAGTTATAAATTTTAATCTCAAAGCGAGATACAACTACTACCCTTCTGCCACAGGACTGAATCATTTTGACATTAATATTGGCTTAACATCCTACTTCCTGACATTCGCTCTTTGATCTGTTGATTTTCCATTGACTTTGGAATTATCCAAAGGAATTAAGTGTTGACTGATTGAAATGATCTTAATCCAAGGATATGATGTATAAGTTTGTTGTATTAATAGCTTTGTTCAGTTTTTCTACAGTCTTCCCACAATTTGGCGGGCTCAAAGGTATTGTCTCTGCAGATGGTGAACCGCTTCCCGGTGTTACAATTAGAGTATTGGACACCAAATCCGGCACTGTTACCAATTCTGATGGTTATTATGAATTAAAGAACCTCCCTGTTGGAAAAATTAAACTACAATTCACATATGTTGGTTATTTGACTATTGATAAAACAGTAACCATCGAAGCAGGTAGAATCCTCACCGCTAACATCTCTTTGACTGAAAAAAATCTTGAACTTGATGAAATAGTAATTTCAGACAAAGCAAGAGATGCCTCGGATACCGAAACCAGTATTATCGACCTTGAACCGGAGCAGGCAAAAGTGTTACCCGGCGCCGGAGAGGATGTTCTTCGTACCCTGCAAGCACTACCGGGAATACTTGCACCAAATGATTTCTCATCTCAGCTCGTTGTCAGAGGTTCGGGTCCTGATCAAAATTTGATTATTATAGATAATGTTGAAATTTTTAATCCATACCGGCTTTATGGTTTTATCAGTATGTTTAATCCCGATGCCGTATCTGATATAACTTTAATTACCGGTGGTTTCCCTGTCAAATATGGTGACAGACTCTCCGCCGTTCTCGATGTCTCCAATCGTGAAGGTACATCAAAAAAAGCTTTAACAGGAAGTTTAAATGCTTCGATTACCAACGCAAACCTTGTTTTGGAAGGGAAAAATCCCTTTAATATTCAGGGTGGATGGATGATAAACAGCCGCCGAACTTATTATGATCTTATTCTCGAACCATTTGCCAAAAGTGCAGGTCTTGTAGAGGAAGAAACCGCATTCCCCAACTTTTATGACATTCAAGCAAAGGTAACATTTGGACCCTTCGATGGACATAAAATTAATCTTTTTGGTATCTATTCTGCTGATGGTGTAAATATCGTATCCGGATCGAAAAGAGAAACTCCCGGAAGTGTTGCTGCAAATAATGTAACAAGAAACGATGTTATCGGATTAACCTGGGAATATTCCCCCAATGCTAAATTTTTCCTCCAAAATACGCTAAGTTGGTATAATAACAGCGGTGATGCAGGTTTTACAGCCGAAATCCTTGACCCCTCACTTAATCGTGATGCTTTTAAGGGGTTTAGTGCTGATACTATCAAACCCTATCTTTTTGGATTTAAAGTAAATTCCACTTTCCTTTTCGAGAAATTTTCATGGGACACCAAATCAAATCTCTTGTGGGGAAACAATAACATACTTGAAGCAGGATTTGGTGCGGATGTGCTAAAATCAACTCTGATCTTTGATTTTGAAATTGATCCCGAGCTCAGTGCAATTTTTTCTGCAAACCCAAATTTCAGGTCCGCTGTGGGTGATATAAAAGATACAAAAACCTATGGCAGGTATCGTTTTTTTGTGCAAAACAAGTTTAATTTTTGGGATCTGGTCTATATTAATCCCGGTGTCCGGTTTGATCATTATGAAATAATCGGGAAATCGTATCTCGCTCCCAGAATATCAGCTTCGCTTCAGATCGATGAATTAACAACTTTAAGAGGTGCATGGGGAGTTTTTTACCAGTCACCCGGTTACGAGAAACTTCTTGATGCAGGAGTGCTTTACGATTTTTCTCCTGTAAATGTCTCCCTTCTTGAAGCAGAAAAAGCTATTCATTATGTCCTGGGAATCGAAAAATGGCTCTCATTCGAATGGAACCTGAAAATAGAAGCTTATTACAAAGATTTCAGCAACTTGATAGTCCCTAAAATTGTAACCGGAACACGGTATTATACCGAAAGGGTGCCTGGTCAGGATCCAAACACAACTGCCGGATGGACAAGACCTGTCACAATTCAAAGTGACTCTATAACGCAAATACCCGTAAATAATTCTTATGGCGAATCCTACGGTCTCGAAGTGATGCTTGCAAAAAAGAATATGGATCGAAATTCCTCGCTGAGTGGATGGATTTCTTATTCATTTTCAGTGGCAGACAGATTTGAAAGAAATTTTACTGTACCGTTTAGATTCGACCAAAGGCACACTTTTAATATTGTTCTCGACTATCAGTTTGCAGAAAACTGGAATTTTGGTGTCAGGTGGCAATTTGGATCAGGTTTCCCAAACACCACCCCGGAAGGGTTGAGACCGAGGATTATTGCAGTTGATACAGATGGTGATCTTAAGCCCGATTCACCACAAATCTCGGTGAGAAGGAGTGCTACAGACCCCAATGTTTCAGAGGTGATTTACGACATAGCTTTTGAAGATAAAAACCGTTTTAACGATCGTAAACCAGTTTACCATCGAATGGATATCAGGGTTACTGCAGCAGCGAGATTTTGGAATCTAAACTGGAATTTTTATCTCGATGTGATAAATGTTTATAATCGATCAAATATAATCGGATATGATTATTATGTCACAGAAAACAAAGAATTGGGTGTGAAACCTACTGCAATGTTTCCCATTTTACCGACCTTGGGTTTTAGCATAAAGTTTTAATTTCGTATAATTATATTCAGCAATTTGTGATTTTTTAATGCAACTTCCCCAATATAAAACCATTACCCGACTTACTTCTGAGATCAAAGGAACTCTTGAGCAAGGTTTTAAATTCGAAACCGTAATTGGCGAGGTCTCTAATTTTAAACCTCATTACTCGGGGCACTGGTATTTTACTCTAAAAGATGCAGGAGCACAAATTTCGTGCTGCATGTGGGCAGGCAATAACAAAAAAGTAAACTTCACTCCAAAAGATGGTTCTCAGATCGTTGTTACAGGTTCCATAACTGTTTATCCTCCAAGAGGCAACTATCAGTTAGACATCACTGATATGAAAAACACCGGAGTGGGTGATCTGCAGGTTGCTTTTGAATTTCTAAAGGAAAAACTTGGTAAAGAGGGACTTTTTGAAACCGCACGAAAAAGAGAAATTAGAACATTTCCTTCAAAAATTGGAATTGTAACCTCCCCCACCGGAGCTGCTTTCCAGGATATGATTTCGGTTGCCAATCGGAGGTTCCCGCTCGTTGAACTTATTCTTGCACCCGCTAAGGTTCAGGGTGAGGGAGCTGCAATGTCTATTGCAAATGGCATCGCCGCCCTGAATGAGTTTCCTGATATAGATGTAATTATTATTGGTAGAGGTGGAGGAAGCCTCGAAGATTTATGGGCATTTAATGAAGAAATTACTGCAAGAGCGGTCTTTAACTCCAGAATCCCGATAATATCGGCTGTGGGTCACGAAGTTGACTTCACAATCTCCGATTTTGTTGCTGACAGAAGGGCTGCTACTCCCACTGCGGCAATGGAACTGGTAACTCCGGACAAAATGAAGGTGGCATCTGCTCTCAACGATTTTATGAACAATTTTGGTGCTGCTGTATCCGCCAATCTTAGCGGAAAAAAGGATTCGGTTTTAAGGTTTATCAACTCCCCCGTTGTTAAAACTCCTGTAAATATTATTAAAATGAACAGCCAAAAACTTGATCTTGCAGCGATGAGACTCGATAACATAATGAATACAAATCTTAAAGACTTGAAAAACAGAGTCAATTCAGCTATATTGCACTTAAAATCGAACGATCATAACAGAATCCTTAAAAAAGGTTTTGTTTTTGTTACCCAAAACGATAAATTTATTAAATCATCACAAGAGCTCAGAATAAAAGATCAATTTCAATTGAACTTTTTTGACGGGAAAATTCTTATTGAAGGTAATAATGGAAAAAGTAAATAGCGATATCACAGCTTTCAAGATTAAACTTGAAAGAATAGAAGAGATATCTGAACTTCTTGAAGACCAGGACCTCGACCTTGAACAGGCAATTAAACTCTACGAAGAAGGAATGATTCTTTCGCAGGAGTGCCTTAAATCTCTTCAGGCAGCTGAAGTAAAGATTACAGAATTAAAAAACTCATTCAATACGCTTTAATGATCACCCAATAAACCACTTTTTTCCCTTGGAGAAACCAAATGCTTGATATGAACAACTACCCCGCACTATCGAAGGTAAATGTTCCCGCAGATTTTAGAGATTTTACCATACCCGAGCTTAAGCAGCTCTGCACTGATGTCAGACAGTATATGGTGGATGTGATCTCAGTTATTGGTGGTCATTTTGGCGGCGGGCTTGGCGCTGTCGAATTAACAGTAGCCATGCACAAAGTGTTTAATACGCCACAAGATCAGATCGTCTGGGATACAGGTCATCAAGCGTATCCACACAAGATTCTCACAGGAAGAAAAGACCTCCTGCCTACCATCCGTCAACTTAACGGCATCTCAGGATTCCTCAAAAGAAATGAGAGTGAATACGACGCATTTGGTGCCGGACATGCTTCAACCTCCATCTCTGCAGCACTTGGTATTGCCGAGGCAAACAAATATATGGGAACCAACCGGAAGGTCATCGCGGTAATTGGTGATGGTGCCATGACCGGCGGAATGGCTTATGAGGCGATGAATAATGCCGGTATGCTGGGGGCAAACCTGATTGTTGTGCTTAATGATAACAATATGTCTATTGCATCCAATGTATGGCAGTTTTCAAACTATTTTACTTCAATTATAACCAACCCGGAATACAACAAATTTAAGGGATATGTTTGGGACCTTACCGGTAAAATGGATAATTTTGGCGACAGACTACGAAAAGTTGTTGGAAGAGTTGAAGGTGGACTAAAGTCAATCGTAACCCCGGGAATGCTTTTTGAGGCACTCGGTTTTCGCTATTTTGGTCCTATAAACGGTCACAATGTCCATCATCTTGTTAAGGTTTTTGAAGCAGCTAAAGGCCTCACAGGTCCAATTCTTATCCATGCCAACACTGAAAAAGGAAAAGGATACGCTCCCGCTGAAAAACACATTCAAAGACTTCATGCATCAACTCCCTTTGATAAGGTGACAGGGATTGCCTACAAAAAAGAAGGTGCTCCTGCTTCATACACTAAAATCTTTGGTGATGCTCTTGTTGAGATCGTAAAACAAAATCCTAAAGTGGTGGGAATTACCGCAGCGATGCCTGATGGAACGGGATTAAATATTCTTCAGGAGAAATGCCCGGATAACTATTACGATGTTGGAATTGCCGAAGAACATGGTGTTACATTTTCTGCCGGGCTTGCAACTCAGGGTGTAATACCTGTTGTTGCGATTTATTCCACATTTCTTCAAAGAGCAATCGACCAGATTGTTCATGATATTGCTCTTCAAAAATTACATGTGGTGTTTGTTCTCGATCGTGCCGGTCTTGTCGGTGCAGACGGGCCAACCCACCACGGAACTCTTGATCTTACTTATCTCCGAATGATACCAAAAATGGTTATCATGGCTCCAAAGGATGAAAACGAATTACGAAATATGCTTTATACCGCCACAAAACTTGAAGGTGGCCCCGTGGCAATCCGATACCCCAGAGGAAATGCTCTTGGAGTTCCGCTTAGTGAAGAATTTACACAATATGAAGTTGGCAAAGCTGAAGTAATCTCAGATGGAAACGATGTTGCAATTCTCGCAGTTGGATCGATGGTTGACTATGCAACAAAAGTGATTCCCCGGCTTGAAGAATTTGGAATATCAGCTAAACTCGTAAATATGCGGTTTATTAAACCACTTGATACCAATCTTCTTGATGAAATTGCTGTTACTCATAAAAGAATTATTACTCTTGAAGAGAACACTCTCGTCGGTGGGTTTGGATCTGCGATCACAGAATATTTCTGTGATAAATTTTATAAAAATGATATACTTCGTATCGGATTGCCCGATGGTTTTGTTGATCACGGCACTCAGGCTGAATTGCATCGAATACTTGAAATTGACGCTGATGGTATTCTCAATAAAATTAAAAACTTTTGTCAAGCAGAAAAACATATCAATGAGGTGTTAGTCTAATGTCAAAAATAAAATTCGGAATTATCGGATTGGGTGGAATCTCACAGTTGATTCATCTCCCGGATCTCTTTAAAAACCGGGATGTGGAAATAGCTGCCATAGCAGACATCAATAAAAACGCTCTTGATGAGGTTTCCACTAAATTTAAGATTGAAAAACAATTCACCGATTATCGAAAAATGCTGGAAACGGTTGATATCGATGCGGTACTGATTGCCACCCCCACCAAATCACACAAACAAATTGCACTCGATTGTGTGAATGCAGGAAAACATATTCTTGTTGAAAAACCACTGGCACGAACCCTTGAGGAAGCACGAGAGATTACTGAAGCTGCAAAATCGAGAGATGTTCTTGCAATGGTTGGTATGAATATGAGATACCGTCCCGATATTATGCTTCTGAAAAGTATCGTTGGGGCCGGTGAACTTGGCAAACCATTTTATGTTAAATGTTCATGGTTCAAATCGCAGTCAAGTTCGGCTAAATGGTTCACAAAAAAAGATGAATCGGGTGGTGGTGTAATCTTTGATCTTGGAATTGTGTTGCTCGATCTCGCTCTCTGGTTCCTCGAATTCCCTGAAGTTCGATCAGTCTCAACACAAAATTTTAACATCAGAACAAAAAATGTTGAAGATTCCTCAATCAGTCTTATCAGAACAGAACCCGGGTCATTAATTTATATGGAGTCCTCCTGGGCAATATCATCCGAGAGGGATACGTTCAATATTGAAATATATTGCGATAAAGGAAATGCGCTAATCAATCCACTCCGGGTAATTAAAAATATCGATGGACAAAGTCTCGAGTTAAAACCGATGATGAATGAAAATCGTAAAATCAATTTTGAAAAATCATACCAGAACGAATTGAATCATTTCATCGGTGCAATTAAAGGACTCAATCCACTCCTTTCCACAGTTGAAGACTCTGCCTCAAGGCTAAAAATAATAGAAAACATGTATCTCTCAGCAAAATTGAATCAGGAGGTTCTTCTCTGAGCATGAAAACAAAAATATTAATTGTGGAAGATGAAAGAGATATTGTTGAGTTTCTTACATACAACCTGGAACTGGAAAACTTTACTGTTATCGCCGCCCACGACGGTGAAGAGGGGTTAAAAAAAATGTCCGAAAAACCGGATATTGTTCTTCTCGACATCATGATGCCAAAGATGGATGGTTATGAGGTTTGCCGCAGAATCAGAGAAAATAAACAGACCGCAAAACTGCCCGTCATTTTTCTCACTGCAAAATCAAGTGAATATGATGAACTAAGAGGGCTTGATCTTGGAGCAAACGACTACATTCTAAAACCTGTCTCCCCTGCTAAATTAGTCGCAAAAGTTAAATCCACTCTTCGTAATGTCTCAAACATTGGTTCTGATGAAAATGAAACCTTAACAAATGTAAAGATGGGACCGATTGAAATTGACAGGGAAAAATATACAGTCTCCATCAACTCAACCGAGAAGGTTTTTCCAAGGAAAGAATTTGAACTTTTGTTCTACCTGATTAGTACCCCGGGAACGGTATATAACAGAGCCACTCTTTTAAGAGATGTTTGGGGTTCTGATGTTTTTGTTGTGGACAGAACCGTTGATGTACACATCAGAAAAATCAGAGAAAAACTCGATGAATATCAATACTTAATTGAGACCGTAAAAGGCGTCGGTTATCGCTTCAAAGAGATTGAATAATCCTCTCTCAGCCGCTTCGAGGTATAGAAAGGAACTGTTCCTTTCTCTTTCTTCTTTTATCGTTATCTCGATAATATTTTATTCTTTAAATTCAAACCCGGTAATCTATATTTTCACAGGTTCGATCTGGTTGGTTGTTCTCTACTTTTACATCGGCAAACGAAGATATTCAGATCTCTCAGATATAAAAAAAACTCTACGCATAATTGCCTCTCGAGAAATGGAATTAACGAGTAACATCGAATTGGATAAGGGACTCGGAGACATTCAGGCAGAACTTAATGAGATGATCAAAAAAATAAATGACGATTTTATCTATCTTAAAAAACTTGAGCAAACCAGAAGAGAATTTCTGGGGAATGTTTCGCATGAATTAAAAACACCTATTTTCGCTATAGGTGGTTATATCGAAACTTTGTTGAATGGAGCCATTTCAGATCCAAGAGTTAATATGCACTTTCTGCAAAAAGCCTATGATCACACTCAGAATCTCAGTAACCTGCTAAATGATCTGATTGATATCTCTCTTATCGAATCGGGACAACTCAAGATGAGTTTTAGATATTTTAATTTGAAAAATTTCCTCGCTGAACTTGCCGAAGAATTTAATCCGACAATCTCAGAGACACCGATTCAACTTGTTATCCAACCAGTAAGGAAGGGTTTGCAGATCTACGGTGATAAAACCCGATTCAGACAGGTTATGATCAATTTACTGCAAAATGCTGTCAAATACTCAACCGAAGGTTCTATCCAAATAATAGTTGAAGAGAACAGCGACGACTGCACCATCATGGTAAAAGATGAAGGAGTTGGAATTCAGGAAGATGATCTCTCAAGAATTTTTGAAAGGTTTTATAGAGTGGATAAAGCCCGATCACGCGATGTGGGGGGAACCGGTTTGGGACTCGCCATTGTTAAACATATTTTAGAAGCTCACAATTCAAAAATAGAAGTTAAAAGCAAATATGGAGAGGGCTCAACCTTCTTCTTTAAGCTTGCCAAATAAATTATATTATGTCATTTTATTTCGATACACAAACAGATATTACAGAGATTAATTCACATTGTTATCCAAACGGGATCTCATCCAAATATTATAAACTGAGCATCCCCGGGGTCTTACTGATTCCCTCAATCCACTTCGACAATGATGACTTCTTTTATCTTCGTTTCCCGGAGAAATTAATTGAAATTGTGGCATTCGGTAAACTTAAAACCTTTTCAGTAAATAACTACCACGAACTCGGCAGTTTTAAATTATCATTTGATTTTCCGCCCAATGATGCAAAATATGAAAAATTACCCGATTATTTTTCGTACATCTCTTTTCCCTTTAACTCCTCTCAAGGGATTCCTTATTCAAGTTGGGTAATTCCCGAAGTGGTTATTAAAACGGTTGGTGAAAAATGTCTGATTCGCATCAATTCAACGGATGAAAATTATAATTTCGACTTAAAAATTCATGAGTTGGTTAGCCGGCTTGGTCTTCATACTGTAACCGGAACTAAAAGTCTCCCTTCAGGAGGAGTAACCGTTACATCTGTTGAAGATGAATCAATTGCTGAATTTTCCGAAAAAGTAGTTAAAATGAAGTCACAAATCACTTCGGGGGTTTTAACCAAGGGAGTCGTCTCTCGACAACGGGTAATCAGATTTGAAGGAAAATTTGACTTTCACAGTGCTATCGACACTTTAGCTGAAAAATATCCTGAATGTACAATATTGCTGACAAACTATCCAAACAAATTATTTTTAGCAGCCACCCCGGAGACTCTGTTCAGACTTGACGGGTGTAATCTCGTGACGGAGGCTGTGGCAGGTTCAATTCAGTCTTCTGAAAAAACTTCTGAACAACTTACAAGAGAAAATGAGCTTTTACACTCGGCAAAAAATCTTGAAGAGCATTTTATTGTGAGAGATTTTATCGTCAATAATTTAAAACTGATCGCTCGCGAAGTTTCGTTTGATCACAAACCCGTTACAAGAAAATTAAAAAATGTTACCCATCTTGTAAGCAGGGTTTCTGCAAGATTGCCCGGGAATACTTCCCCGGTTGAATTAATCAAACTCCTCTTCCCTACTCCTGCACTTTGCGGAAGCCCTAAATTAGAGGCTGCAACAATAATAAATGAGATCGAGGGACACCCGAGGGACCTTTATGGCGGCGTGTTTGGATATATCACTGCAGGTGGATTATCCGAGTATTTTGTCTCTATTCGTTGTGGGTTTTTGCTCGATAACGAGGCTGTATTATATGCCGGTGGCGGGATAGTTGCCAACTCGGACCCAACTGAAGAATTTGCTGAAACAGAAATTAAATTTACACCGCTATATTCCCTCTTTACAGATGAATTACAACATTAATTTCCTCGTCTCCGAACTTCTTGTAGAGACTCTCGAAAAACTTGGTCTGAAGTATGTGTGCCTCTCTCCCGGATCGAGAAACACACCAATCACACTCGCTTTTGCGAGAAATGAAAGCATCGGGAAAAAAGTCTTCATCGACGAAAGATCTTCCGCATTTTTTGCGTTGGGAATGGCAAAAGCAACCGGATCACCCGTAGCAGTGGTGTGCACTTCCGGAACGGCTGCTGCCGAAATCTACCCGGCAATTGTGGAAGCTTACACAGCACAAATCCCTTTAATCGTGATTACCGCTGACAGACCCGAATATCTGAAAAACACCGGTTCAAATCAGACGATAAATCAAACAAACATCTATTCGGCAAATTGTGACCATTTTTTTGATCCCGGATTGCCGGAAACTTCTTTGTTTTATCTTCAGGGCATCGTGGAAATGACCAAAAATGCGTTTTTGAGTACCCTCTCTCCATCCAAAGGACCGGTGCATATCAATCTTCCTTTTGAGAAACCACTTGAACCTTCGTCATATAATTGTGAAGTAACAAAGAGTGAACTTAATTCGCTCCACTCATTAGTTAATTTTTCAGTCGATCTTAAATCTGACAGAATTAACAATGAGTACAAAACAGTTAATCAAATCGGGTTACTTCCCAATGATAAAGTTTTGATAATCCTCGCAAACAAACACTATGATGTAGAATTTTTGGAAAAAACAGCACATTTTTCGGGGGATCAAAACATCCCTGTTTGTGTTGAGGCAACGCTGAATGTCAGAGCTTCTTTGAAGGAGAAATTCATTCAGAATCTTGGAAACATGCTTCAATCTCAAAAATTTGTTGATCAATTTAATCCTGATAAAATAATTATCTTTGGAAGAAATCCGGTCTCAAAAAACCTTGAAAGGTATTTGAATCGTTGTAAAGTCTCCCTGTTTGTGGTCAACACTAAAGGAGAAAATTTTGGAAAAGCTTCATCCAACAAAACGGTGCTTAAAATGGATGAAAATGAATTCATCGGGACGCTGCTTACACTTGAAAAAAATTTTTCGAAGCTCAGAGTTGATTTTAATCAGATGATTCAAAAATCTGATGAAATTTACAGTAAAGAATTGATTGCTTCTTTTAAGAAAGATTCTCTCGATTCTGAAGTTGAAGCAATGGCATTATTGGCATCCATGGTTTCCGATAACCCCGATATCCCGGTTTTTATATCAAACAGTTTACCAATTCGCGATTTCGATTTTCTTAAACAGTTTTTTCCAAATCCTGTTTATTCCAATCGCGGTGCAAGTGGAATAGATGGAATAATCTCCACTTCCGCAGGTATAGCAACTGCCTATAAAACAACCGCTCTTTTGGTCATTGGAGACCTGTCATTCCATTACGACAGTAATGCATTCCAGTTTATAAAAAAACATCAAATTCCTTTATTGATTATCCTGATAAACAACAGCGGAGGCAGCATCTTTGAATACCTGCCGATATATTCTGAAAGTGAAGAATTCGACACATATTTTAAAGCAGAAACCGGGATCGATTTTGGCAGTCTCGTGAAAGCTTACGGTTTGAAATATTGTGGTGTTGATTCTGTTTTGAGTTTTAAAAATTGTATCAATATTTTTTTTGACAAACCTGAACCAACTGTGCTCGAACTTAAATTCGATTCCACTATTTCGAGAGAAAAAAAAGATGGCATTAAGGATGAAATACGGGCTGTCTTTGAAAAGAATCTGTAAAATCTCTGACCCCTTCCTGAAATTTCATATCTGTCTCAAATTGTCGATAAATTGAACCTATTTAAATAAGCCATTGTTTTAATTTTTAATCACATCCAAAAGGGCTGCGATTTTTCAATCATAAAACAGGAGCTTTAGACTATGTATTGCCCCGTATGTAGAGACACAAAACTTGTAATTTCCAATAGACAGGAAGTTGAAATTGACTATTGCCCCGATTGCCGAGGAGTCTGGCTCGATCGTGGTGAACTGGATAAAATAATAGAGAGATCAACAAAAAGTTTCTCGTCCCCCAGGGACGATGACCGCCGTGAGCCCTACCGCGAGAAAGACGATGATCGTCGTGATTTAAATCGTGACAGCTTCCGGGAAAAAGATGGTTATTATCGCGATAACGAATACAAGAAGAAAAAACGAGGCGGTTTCCTCGAAGATATTTTTGATTTCTAAGAGGTTATTAATGAAGTTTGGGAGAGAGGCATTTTTACCTCTCTCCTCGATTTTAATTATTAAATTTTAATAAATATTTTATATCTGTAGAGAACCCACAAAATTGCCAGCCAGAATGTGATAAACAAAATTGCAAATGCCAGAGATGCATTGTATGGGTCAAGATATGGCAACAAAAACATTTTATAAATATATTCTTTTGAACTCATCTCTACCCCGTCGGGGCCTGCTATCTTAATCATACCCATTATTTTTGCCATTAATCCCGATCCGGCAAAAACCGTAATTGCATTCATCCCGTAAACGACAAACGGTTTCGCCCACTTTTTATAACCCTGAACATCAACGATCCAATAACAGAACCCAAAAAAGATGAGAGCTACACCTGCTGTATAAACTACATAAGAGCTGCTCCATAATCCTTTATTCAGCGGGAAAAAGATGCTCCAAATCGAACCAAGGAATATAAAAAACGCTCCGGCGGAAAATATCCACGACACTTTTTCAGCGTCACTTAACTTTGTTCTTATAAAATGACCGAGTAATACACCGCTTAGACAGGTGGATATTGCAGGCATGGTTGAAAGAACTCCTTCGGGATCCCATGTTTTTGATACCTTCCACATGTGCCCCGACAATAACTGGTTGTCAAGCCAGGCTGCCAGATTTTTTCCGACCTCGTAATTAGCCTCTCCAACTCCCGGAACGGGAATTACGCCCATAAGGAACCAATAGAATAACAACAACCCACCCGTAATATATATTTGGGCTTTCATTGAAGTTTTTAAGAAGATTAGAGATGTGAAAAAATAGACAACCGCAATCCGTTGCAGAACCCCAGGTATTCGTATTTCAGAAAAATCAAATCCCGGAAATCCATTTAAGAACAACCCCACCAGAAATATAATCGCCGCTCTTCGGAAAATATTTAATAACAGTTTGGTTTGGTCGTCTCCCCGCTCTTTTCTTTTTGTAAGTGAGAGGGTAACAGCTACACCCACAATAAAAAGAAAAAATGGAAATATCCAATCTGTGGGAGTGCATCCATGCCATTCAGCGTGTTTAAGAGGAGCATAAATGTTGCTCCACGACCCGGGATTATTAACCATAATCATTCCGGCTATGGTTATTCCCCTGAATATATCCAGAGATTCAAGCCGGCTGCTTTTTTTTTCTTCCATGTTTTAAGGTCCGTTTAATCAATTAACTTTTTGTTCAATAACTCTAACTTTTGCACATTTAAAGTTTATATTTAAAATATTCCGGACACATGAAATATCTAAAAAAACTTTATGATTGGATGCTCCACTGGGCAGAAACGCCCTATGGACCAATCGCCCTTTTTCTGCTTGCGTTTGCAGAATCATCATTTTTTCCCATTCCCCCTGATGCTCTTTTAATTGCTCTTGTTTTGGGAGCAAAGGCAAAGGCATTTAAGTTCGCACTTAACTGCACCATTGGATCAGTAGTCGGTGGAGTTGCCGGTTATCTGATCGGATATTTTGTTTGGTGGTCTTCACCCGGTGAATTCTCCGGACTTGCCAATTTCTTTTTCACCTATATTCCAAGTTTTACACACGAACTTTTTTACGATATTAAAAAGATGTTTGATCTTTATAATTTCTGGATCGTGTTTACTGCCGGGTTTACTCCAATCCCCTATAAAGTGTTCACAATTGCCGCCGGAGCATTTGATGTAAACTTTGTTATGTTTATGATTGCATCCATCGTCAGCCGTGGTGCAAGATTTTTCCTTGTTGCAACCCTGCTCTGGAAATTTGGCGAACCAATCAAAGCATTTATCGATAAATATTTTGATTGGCTGGCTATCGGTTTTACACTTCTCCTCATTGGTGGATTTGTTGTAATAAAATTGATTTTATAACAGGTTAATTTACAGAAACCTGCGCTTAAACCACATATTATTGGCTTTAATTTTTACTTGAATGTGAAATTTTTATTTCGCTACTCCGATACTTTGCTACTCTGATACTTTAAAATAAAAAAAGACTCCCTCTTTCGAAGGAGTCCCTTGGTCGAAGTATTGTTGAAAAGAGGAAACTATTTCAACAAGCTCATTTTACGGGTGATTTTAACAGCACCTGATTCAAGAGTATAAATATACATGCCGCTCGAGAGGCTGCTCGCATCAAAATTTGCAACAAAACTGCCAGCTGACATATAACCATTAACCAATTCAGCGACCTGTTGCCCAAGAACATTATAAACTGAAAGTTTCACATTTCCGGGTTCAGCAACAGTAAAACTAATTTTGGTTGACGGGTTGAACGGGTTAGGATAATTCTGCGAAAGTTCAAATTTTACAGGAATTTCTGAACCCGACTCCTGCACAGAAGTTGGTGCGTCAAATCTTGCCCATCCTGATGTCCAATCGGTAGTTCCAAAAGCTCCTCTGAAGGTAGCTGTCTGATCGAAAAATCCATCCGCAGGAGGAACAACTCCACCTGTGAGCAAAGGTGAACCTGCTTGAAGTGTGGCTTTTGGCGATGAACTATTAAATGGATCTACCATCTGTATATCAGCGGCAGATGTAAATATTGCACTGTTCATGGTTGTAGTAAACCATGTATTGATATTAAATGTATTATTTGATCTTGCTGTATCGAGAGATTTTGTTGTCTGCGCTACAACAGAGTTTTTTACGAACATACTTCCGTTTACTGCGCCATTGATGGTTCCAAGGTTCTCGAGAAGTATGCCGGTTGGCCAACCAACTATTACAGCATTGTTAATTTTATTTTGTGAATTTCTTCTGAGGTGCATGCCTCTTTTATAATTTGAGTTAATACTTGCTCCGGTCTGGCTGATTGGACCGATTAGAGAAACATTAAACCACTCGGGGGATGTAAGAGGGGTATTGTTTGAGCCTGTTCCATCGTTATCAGATTCGAATCCGTTTGAACCTGACTGATCTGCTATAGCAGGATCACGGAAGGAAACAAGGAACTGAAGTTTTCCACTGTAACCAAAATCGGTATCAAAATCATCATCCCATCCTTTATACGCGATGAGATGTTTTGCGTTAACATTTCCACCAAAAAACTCAAATGAGTCGTCACCTGAATAACTGACCTGAATATAGTCAAGGACAGTAGCTCTACCCACTCCACCACATGTAAGACCGTTAATTTCATTATTCTGGCTGAAAGCGATACCGGGGTATTCGATCCTGACATATCTTAGTACACCGCTGTTATCATCGGCATTGCTTCCACCGTATGTATCACCGGGACCTTCAATTGCTGTGGTTCCTCCCGGGATATTAATTGGTGCATTTCCAAGTAAAATGATTCCACCCCAGTCACCATAAGTTGGAGGTCTGCTGGCGCCTGGTTTTGTGAACTCTGAAGTGAAAACGATTGGTGAATTTTGTGTTCCTTCGGCTATCACTTTTCCGCCCGGTTTAACGATCAGGGTACCCTGTGTTGCATTTTCACCGTAAATTATTGTTCCGGGCTCAATCGTAAGAGTTGCTCCGGAGTTCACTCTCACAAAACCTGAAAGTAGATAAGAATTGTTTGCGGTAAGAGTAGTATTAGTTGTAATATCTCCCTGCAATACAGTTTGAGCATTTAGGCTCATTGCAAGAGCGAGGGTAAATATAACAGTTAAGACTTTAGACATGTTGCCTCTATTATTTATTGGTTGTTTGAATTAAAACTTGTACGAAACTCCAAGTGACAAATCACTCCCTTTTTTAATTCGCAGTGCAGTCTTGTCTCCTCCGGGAGCTCTCTGGATATAGAGATAATCTTGTGAAAGAATATCTCTCACTACAAATTTGATGGTGAGTGAACTAAATAATTTTTTTGAAATTGAAAAGTCAACCTGATCTCTCGGCATCTCGATCACATCACCAAGACCGCCAAATCCAACTTTATCAATCTTTTGACCAACTTTATTATAAACTAATGATGCAGAAAGGCCATTTTCATATCCGTCATAATAGAGGCCTGAGTTAAAAACATATTCAGCTTGTCCCTGCATTGGTCTTTTTGTTTCCTGATAAGTGGAACCGTTGGATGAAGCCGCCTGATCAAATTCAACATCTGACTTTATTAAACTGATATTACCGGAGAAAGAGAGTTCATTTAAGATTGGAGATATAAAATCGAGTGACTTCCTGATCTCCATCTCAATACCATAATTATTTGCTGTTTTAGCGTTTTTGAAAGATCTTATTGGCTCAAACGAAGATGAAGGAAGAAATACCTGCTCAATAGGATCATTAAATTGTTTGTAAAAAAAGCTGACAGCAATCAGATCGGAGGCTCTTTGTGGATAAAACTCGTATCTAAAATCAAAATTATTAATCAAAGATCTTTTTAGATCAACATTTCCTTGAACTATTTCATTTTGAATAAAATCGTAATAACTGAATGGTGCAAGTTCGCGGAACTCCGGTCTTGCGAGCGTTTTCGAGAAAGCCGCTCTAACATTCATATTGTTTGTCGGCTGCCATGTAAGTGTGATAGCCGGTAAAACATCATGGTATTCAGGGGATATTTTTACATCAGCATTTGTAAGCGATTTTGAGCTTAAATCCTGTTTTGAATATTCATATCGAACACCCGTATTAACTTTGATGTTGTCGAGTAGTGTAAAATCCAAAGCAACATAAGTGCCAGTTACATTCTGACTTGAAACATAAGAGTCAGATGGTTTTGTTATTTCTGTAATTTCAATGAAGTTTGGTCCAAAATTTTCAGAAACAAATATCTGATCAACAGATCCCATGAGAAGGCTGTCTTCTTTTGAAAAATTGCCACCCGGTTTGTTTTTAAATCCAAAACTTCTTGCTTCAAAAATTCTGTCCTTAAAATCGATTGCAAAGCCGGTTTTAATCGAAGGAAGTGAAGGATCTTCAAAAGGAGTGAATGTAAGATCGAGACTCACACCTTTGTTTTTATCGAGCAACTTACCAAAATATCTTGTTGTAAGGCTTTGATCGAGCTGGAATCTAAGTGGTTGTTCCTCATCCAATGGCTTGGAATAAAGATATCTTCTTGCATCGGGTTCATCTCTTTCAGACTGTGCAAAGTTTGCATTCCACTCAATCTTTAATCCATTCAAAAGTTCGATAAAATGTTCACCGATCAACTGGGTTGAAAAGAGATTTCTTGTTACATAACGTAGTGAAGTTTGATCACGGAAATCAGGATTTGAATAGTAGGGTCCTGAATAATGTGTAACCTCATCGTCAGCATTCTGATTATAGAGATTTTTAAGACTTATTTTGTTGTTAAGACCTATGCGGTAAGAGAAATTCAGTAATCCCCCCATCATCACTGAATTTCTGTAGTTATTACCGCTGTACTCATATCTCGGACCATCAAAAGTGTAGTTGTTTCTTTCAATTTCCTGTGACTCATTCGAATTTGAATAAGTTACTGAAGCTATATATCCAAGTATGTGATCTTCAAAGAGATTATATTTGTCACCAAATGATAAATTCAGACTGCTGTTAACGGGTAAACTTGTTTTTTCAGTAGCCCATTTGTTGCTGAATGATCTTCCAACTTCCTGTAGAAATGCAGGATCATTTGAAAGCAGTTTCCCCGATGGAACAATCGAAGGGAGCGACCTTGTGCCGTCATCGTTTGCCAACCATCTTCTCCCACCCGAGTAGGTTAGGGCGTCTTTTCCTGTCCCAAATGTGTTGTAAGATGAAGATATCCCAAAATTGACAAAAAACTTGTCAGGGAATTCAATGGTTTTAATTTGAACGAGTCCACCCGAAAAGTCAGCAGGTTTGTCAGGTGAAAATGTTTTAGAGGTGATGATACTCTCAATAAGATTTGCAGGGAAAATATCGTAAGAGAAACTTTTCTTTTCGGGTTCGGTGCTCGGAAGGTTTGCACCATTAAGAAGTGTGTTATTGTATCTGTCCCCTACTCCCCTGATATAAGCAAATTTACCGTCGCTAATAGTAACACCGGTCATTTTTTTAAGAACATCAGTGCCATCAGAACTGTTTGTTTTGCTGATCATGTCGCCGGAAATTCCGTCAATAATGTCAAGTGAGTTCTTTTGGTTTTTTACTAAACTTGCATCCGAGTTCTGAAGTGCTTCAGCGGTAACCACTACTTCTTGCATGGTTTGTGCAGAACTTTCAAGTGCCACATCAATCCTTGTGGTTTCGCCTGACTTCACTTCTACTGATTCAACTCTTAGTGGATTATAAGAGATGTATGTGAATTTAAGATTGTACTTCCCGATTGGAAGATTTTTAATTGAATAGTTACCATCAAGATCTGCAGTTGCTCCAAATCTTGTTCCCTCAACGATGACATTTGCCCCGGTGAGAATTTCATTTCCGGTTTTCCCAAGAATTTTTCCTGAGATCGTACCGGTCTGTGAATAAACTATTGAACTTAAAATTGTTATAAAAGCTAAAAGCTTCATAATCCTGTGGTCTGTTGAACGAAACATTTTTTCCTCATATTTTTTTTCTTCGACGCTCCAAATTTCGCCTTCGAATGTTAAGTTAATGTTAAGGCAACTTTATCTATATGTTAAATCAGTTTTTACAAACTGCTCTTGTTTTACCGAAGCAATCTCCCCTCCCGCTACTCGCTATCTTCCAATTATTTATATTGCATGTTCTATTAAAAAAAAATTGGTACAATGAAAATTGCAGTTTGTCAGATTAATCCGGTAATAGGAGATATCAACGGAAACAAAGAGAAGATATTAAAGGGGTATCAAAAGGCAACCGAGGATGGAGCAGATATTGCTGTTTTTCCGGAACTTTCACTGACGGGCTACCCGCCTCTCGATTTTGTTGAGAAAAAGGCTTTCAGGGTAAAGGTCAATGAAGCAAATCTTGAGTTGGCAGCAGCAACAAATGCAAAAACAGCATTAATCTTTGGCTCAATTACCGAGTTTGAAGATAATGTGGGTACCAACATCGAAAACAGTTCTCTTTTTTGCATCGAGGGTAAAATTTCTGTTATTCAGAATAAATCGCTAATCCCTAACTACGATGTATTTGACGAGGTTCGCTATTTTGAAGCAGCATCCGAGGTAAAAGTATTTGAATTCCGTGGCGAAACCATTGGGCTATCGGTTTGTGAAGATATCTGGAACGATGAAGACTACTGGAAAAAAAGGATGTACCCCGTCGATCCTGTTAAAAAACAGATCGAAAAAGGGGCAACTCTCCTAATAAATATCTCCGCCAGTCCCTATTCCTACGGAAAAAGAAAAGCGCGTTATAAAATGCTTTCCACACTTACAAAACAGGATAATGTAAAACTTGTTTATACCTGCTGTGCCGCCGCACAAACAGAATTGATTTTTGATGGTGCAAGCATGTGTTTTGATGAAGAAGGTAATCTCGCCAGACTGGGGAAAACATTTTGTGAAGATTATTTTATATTTGACACAGATATCAAATATCCACCAATTTTAACGGTTGAATCCTCTTTTGAGGAAGAGGTCCATAATGCCCTAATTTTCGGACTAAAAGATTACTGCAACAAACTTAATTTCAAATCTGTTTGTCTCGGATTAAGCGGGGGTATTGATTCAGCGATTGTTGCATATTTTGCAGTGAAGGCGTTGGACAAAGAGAGTGTTTATGTTACACTAATGCCATCCGGGTTTTCTTCAGAGGGAAGCATTGCCGATTCTCTGAAACTTGTTGAAAATCTGGGCATCAAACACAATATAATTCCTATTCAACCTGTGTTTGAAGCTGTAAAACAGATGCTTGATCCTCTGTTTAATAATAAACCCGAAGATGTTACTGAAGAAAACATGCAGTCCCGCATCAGAGGGCTCTACATGATGGCAATCAGTAATAAATTTAATCACCTCCTTGTAACTACAGGAAATAAATCTGAACTTGCCACAGGTTATGCCACACTTTACGGTGACATGTGTGGTGGACTTGCCATTATTGGCGATGTTTATAAAACAGATGTTTACAGGTTGTGTGAATATATAAACAGAGATGAGGAAATTCTGCCAAGGGAGATTATTGATAAGGTGCCCTCTGCAGAACTTAGGCCCAATCAGACGGATCAGGATTCACTTCCCCCTTATCCTGTCCTCGATAAAATTTTAAGATCGTATTTGGAAGAAAACAAGGAGCTCGATGAGATAGCCCCTGAGATTGGTGATAGAGAGCTTGTAAAAAAGATGCTTAATCTCGTAGATCGTAATGAATTTAAACGCAAACAGGGAGCGCCTGTTTTGCGCGTTTCTAATAAAGCTTTTGGTTACGGTAGAAGATTCCCAATAGTTCAAAGATGGAGTAGAGAATGATGTATTTGAAGTCAATAATCCCGGTAATTGCCGTTTTACTCTCCTTTACAGCTTCGGCTCAATTTGGAGGTGGAGATAAGTTGTCGCTTGAAACAGCCCAACTTTCGAGAGATATTGTTAAACCCGGCGATGAGATCAGAATTGCAGTGAAAGCCGCGGTTGATCAGGGATATCATGTTAATTCGAACAAACCGAAAGAAGATTTTTTAATTCCCACTTCCCTCTCCATCACCTCAACGAACGGGATAAAAAATACCGGGATTGTATATCCTAAATCGAAGGATTACACTTTTGCATTCTCCGATAAACCTGTTTCCGTTTTTGAAGGGAATTTTACAATTTTTGCAAAGGTCAGAGTTCCTGAGAACCTGAAACCGGGGAATTATAAACTTACACTTACCGTGGAATATCAGGCTTGTAACGACGAAACCTGTTTGCCTCCAAACTCCGCAACCTCCACTGTGACAATTAAGGTTGGAACAAAAGAATCCGTTGTAACTGAGCTTAATGCAGGTCTTTTTGCCTCTTCAGGATTGGGATATAACGATAAATCCAAGGGTGAGGATGCAATTAAGGATTCAATTAAAAAAGCTGATGCTGAAAAAGATTCACTTGCAAAACTTGACAGTCTAAAAGCTCTCGAAGATTCTGCTTCTTCACAACTTGAATCATATGATACAAAAGATTCTGCGGCTGTTTCTTCATCAGATGATGGCGATATCTCCTCTACGCTCGAAAAAAGTGGACTTCTTTTTTCACTTCTGTTTGTCTTTTTGGGTGGACTTGCCCTCAACCTGACTCCATGTGTTTATCCCCTTATTCCTATTACTATTGGTTATTTTGGTGGACAGGCAGAAGGCAAAACCTCACGCCTCGCCATGATGGGATTCCTTTATGTTATGGGTATTGCTCTTACTTATTCCCTTATCGGTGTGATTACAGCACTGACGGGTGGAATTCTTGGATCGCTGCTTCAGGAGTGGTATGTCCTTGTTTTAATCTCGGGAATTTTTGTTGCTCTTGCACTTTCACAGTTTGGATTTTATGAGTTTAAACTTCCCGACTCCCTTGTAAATAAGGCAGGTGGAGCAAAAACAGGGCTCTACGGTGCGTTTTTTATGGGTCTAACCATGGGAATCGTGGCTGCTCCATGTATTGGACCTTTTGTTTTGGGACTTGTCACCTATGTTGCCAAACTTGGTGATGTACTCACTGGATTCCTCCTCTTCTTTTTCCTTGCCGTGGGGTTGGGAACTCCTTATTTTGTTCTTGCACTCTTTTCCGGCAAAATCAAGGCTCTCCCAAGAGCAGGAATGTGGATGGAAGGAATCAAACATATCTTTGGTGTGATAATGATTGGTATGGCAATCTATTTTGTTTTACCACTTTTGCCAAAAGAATGGTCGGGATATCTGTTGCCTGTTTACATAATTATTTCAGTTCCCTATCTGGCAATTTTTGATCCACTTGATGCCAAAATGAAAGCATTCAGGATATTTAAGTATGCACTTTCTGTGGTGTTCATTGGACTTGCAGTTTGGTGGTTCCCCGCAAACACTTCTGCTGAAACCGGAGGCAAAGTAAAATTTGAGACCTATTCAGATTCCACTTTTCAGGCAGCCAAAGGGCAAAAGAAAATCATTATCGACTTTTATGCCGACTGGTGCATCCCCTGTAAAGAACTTGACGCAATGACCTTTGTTGATCCTAATGTAGTTGCAGCCAGTAAGGATTTTGTGAGTCTTAAAGCTGATTTAACCAAATCGGGCGATGCGCTGAGCAAAAAACTCACTACCGATTTTAACATCAAAGGTGTTCCAACCGTCCTCATCTTCAACGAAAAAGGTGAAGAAGTTTACCGCCTTACCGGTTTTGTAAACGGTGAAGAATTCCTGAAACTGATGAAAAAAGCGAACTAATGCAGTAATTCAATAATGCAATAATGCAGTAATATTTTTAAGGCTGTCTATAACTGGCAGCCTTTTTTTGTTGTGTAGATGAAATTTTCGTCGAAATTGTCTGAATCAGGATTTACAAAATTAAAGGATTGCAGCCGTAAGAGTGAGGAGAGGTAATCGTCCCGATCGCCCTGTGTAATATGAATTGATAAATTAGGAAACTCACAAACTTGCTTCCCCGGAGGAGTCACCTCTGGGTAGAATTGTCCAAAATATTAAGAATTTGGCCCCGGAGGGTGTCAAGTATGGGTAGCGGTAATGTATGGATAGAATAATTGCAACCCAAATGCCATTGCCCCGGCAACATTTTCCAACATATGAAGAATATGGCCCCGGAGGGGTCATGTATGGGTAGATGTCCAACATATGAAGAATTTGGCCCCGGAGGGGTCACCTATGGGTAGAGAAAAATATTCGTGCCATTTGGCCCCGGATGGGGTCTTGTATGGGTAGCATTTTCCAACATATAAAGAATTTGGCCCCGGATGGGGTCATGTGTGGGTAGAATTGTCCAAAATATTAAGAATTTGGCCCCGGATGGGGTCATGTGTGGGTAGATGTCCAAAATATTAAGAATTTGGCCCCGGAGGGGTCACCTCTGGGTAGAATTGTCCAAAATATTAAGAATTTGGCCCCGGATGGGGTCACCTCTGGGTAGAATTGTCCAAAATATTAAGAATTTGGCCCCGGATGGGGTCATGTGTGGGTAGATGTCCAAAATATTAAGAATTTGGCCCCGGAGGGGGTCACCTATGGGTAGAGAAAAATATTCGTGCCATTTGGCCCCGGATGGGGTCTTGTATGGGTAGCATTTTCCAACATATAAAGAATTTGGCCCCGGAGGGGGTCATGTATGGGTAGAATAAATGCATCCCCCTTACCTGGCGAGCCGGGTTAAATATTCGTAAAAAAATACACCACCCCGAATCCACAAAAATCCTCTATAAATCCCTCTATACGCTTGTAATTTGCCGTAACTTTCGTATTTTTCATATCATCATCAAATTGAATAAAAATTGGAATTATGCAAAGGCCTCAGTTAAAAAAAATAGAATCCGACCTCTGGAGTGCTGCAGATCAACTGCGCGCAAACAGCAAACTTACAGCAAGTGAATACTCAATGCCCGTTCTCGGGTTAATCTTCCTTAGACATGCCCATAATCGTTTCCTTCTTGTCGAACAACAAATAAATAAAGATCGCCCCTCCCATCCCCAACGCGGTGTTTTACCCGTTTCAAAAAGTGACTACATATCCAAAAATGCTCTTTACTTGCCGGAAGAATCACGCTTTGATTATCTGGAAAAACTTCCCGAAGGAACCGCCCTTGGTGAGAAAATTACTCGTGCAATGAAGCTTATCGAAGACGAAAATGAGAATCTTAAAGGGGTGTTGCCAACTAACTACGAAAAATTTTCAGACGACCTTCTCCGGGAACTTATCCGGAAATTTAGCAGCGAAGAAATTAAAAATGCAAAAGGCGATGTATTTGGCAGAATTTACGAATACTTTCTAAATAATTTTGCAATGACTGGTGCTCAGGAGGGTGGTGAATTCTTCACTCCACTATCTCTTGTCCAAACTATTGTAAATGTTATTGAACCCAATCATGGGATAATCTTTGACCCGGCTTGTGGCAGTGCCGGAATGTTTGTGCAATCAGGTCATTTTATTGAAGAGGCCGGGTTAAAACCGGAAAAGAGTGTAACATTTTTTGGGCAGGAAAAAACAGAAACCAATACCCGTCTCGCAAAGATGAACATGGCGGTTCATGGACTTGAAGCGAAAATTGTGGAAGGTAATTCCTTCTACGAAGATAAACATAACCTAGTAGGTAAATGCGATTTTGTAATGGCTAACCCTCCTTTTAATGTGGATAGTGTGGATAAAGACAAGGATTCTGTCAAAAATGATACAAGACTTCCCTTCGGTCTGCCCAAAAATGATAATGCAAACTATCTCTGGATTCAATATTTCTATAGTTATCTCAATGAAAGTGGTCGCGCTGGATTTGTTATGGCTTCAAGTGCCAGTGATGCAGGACATTCTGAAAAAGAAATCAGGAAACAAATTGTTGAAACAGGTGCAGTAGATGTGATGATTGCCATAGGTACCAACTTCTTTTACACCCGTACTCTCCCTTGTACACTTTGGTTCTTTGACCGCAATAAAGAAAAAAATGAAACTCTAAAAGACAGAACTCTAATGCTGGATGTTAGAAACATCTTTAGGGTTGTCACCAGAAAAATTAATGATTTTTCTCCTGAACAATCAAGCAATATTAAGGCAATTGTTGGGCTCTATAGAGGAGATTCTGATACATTTTTAACAACGGTGCAATCCTACTTTCAGTCATTGAAGCAATTTCTAATTGAAATTAGTGTCAATAGTTCCGGTTTTATAGAGCTTTTCTCTTCGTTTTATGATCAACTTAAACCTCATTGTGAGGTAAACATTCTTTTTGCCAAAGAATTTGAGGCATTGCAGAAAGTATTGTTACAAACCGAAGTCACCGTTTTTTCTGATAGTCTCAAAGGATTTAATTCCGAAAATTTAGTCTCTAAACTTGATTACAATTCTCTAAATATTCACTTGCATGACGAATTTGTACACTTTTCGACTCTTGTTTCGAATGCTCTTAACTTGAGACATAACATTAATGAGAATGTAAAGAACCTCTTGCTGTTGTCTGATTCCATTCAAAAAGAAATCAAACTAAACAATACCACAAATGGATTCATCCCGGGTGATTGGAAAGTGTCAGACATTAAAAAGAAGAGTAATGAAATTGAATTAAGTAAAAACAATCTTTTTGAGTCAATGAAGCTTGCAAAATATTTCCTTTATGAAATCAAATGGTTACAATCAAAATTCCCCGAAGCGGTTTACAATGATGTCTCAGGATTGTGTAAAGTTGTGACTATCGAGGAAATTAGCGCTAATGATTACAGTCTGACCCCCGGCAGATATGTCGGAGTGGCTACAAAAGAAGAAGATGATTTCGACTATGCGGAAAAACTTAAAGCCATCCATTTTGAATTGTCAGCCCTAAATGAAGAAGCCTCCAAATTGGCTGAAATCATCTCTAAAAATTTTGAGGATTTGGGGCTATGAATTCGACAGAAATTTCTTTAGAGGATTTTGTCTCATTTCAACGGGGATTTGATCTTCCAAAAAAGGATTTTATCGAAGGAGATTATCCTGTTGTTGGATCGACATCAATTCTTGGTTACCACAATGTTTATAAAGTAAAAGGTCCCGGATTAGTCACAGGTAGATCTGGTACTCTTGGTAATTTTCAATATATTGTTTCTGATTTTTGGCCTCATAATACAACTCTTTGGGTGAAAAACTTTAAGGGCAATAACTCTCGATTTGTCTATTATTACTTATTGACAATTAACCTTGCAAAATTTAATAGCGGTGGCGCAGTTCCAACATTAAACAGAAACTTAATCAAGAATTATCGTGTAAAGAAATTTTCACTTGAAAAGCAACAAAAAATCGTCTCAATCCTATCATCTTATGATGACCTTATAGAAAACAACTTGAAACGAATAAAATTGCTTGAAGAATCGGCACAAATGATTTATAAGGAGCAATTCGGCGATTTCTTACTCTCTGACGACAGCATAAAACAACTTCCAAAAGGTTTTTCCATTAAATTATTGGGGGAAATCAGTGCTAAGTTGGAATCAGGATCAAGGCCAAAAGGTGGGATTGATAAAAAATTGCGATCTGGTGTCCCAAGCATTGGCGCGGAAAATGTAATTGGATTAGGTAAATATAATTACCAGGCAGAGAAAATGATTCCAGAACCATTTTTTGCAAAAATGAAGAATGGTGTAATTGAGGATCGTGATATTCTAATATATAAAGACGGAGCTTATATAGGAAAAACATCCCTCTTTCAGGATGATTTTCCTTATACCAAGTGTTGTGTAAATGAGCATGTCTTTTTGGTACATTGTTCAAATAGATTGTATCAGTATTTTCTTTTTTTAACATTGAACCATCCGCTATACTACAAAAAGATGCAAAATTTAAATGCAAACTCTGCACAACCTGGGATCAACCAAGCAGCCGTCAAATCCCTCAGTTTGATTTGGCCTGATGAGAAGACGATTATAAGTTTTAATCATAAAATTGAATCAATGATTAGTTTAATTTTCAACCTGGCAAAACAAAATCGATTATTACAGCAAGCCCGAGACTTACTGCTTCCAAAACTGATGACCGGAGAGATAGAGGTTTAATATATGTCTTACGAATACTCAGAAGATAATTTAGTAGAAGAAACTGCTCATGATTTGTTTTATAACAAACTTGGCTGGGATATTGCTATCGCCTATAACAACGAGACTTTTGGAGTACACAGCACTTATGGCAGAAAAAATAAAAAACAGGTTGTTCTTGAAAAAACCTTTCTTGAGAAATTAAAGGAGTTTAATCCCGGTCTTCCCGATCAAGCTTACAACAATGCACTTGAACAAATTCTCTTTGATTCCACCACCAAATCAATTATTGATTTAAACCGCGAAAAGTACAACCTTATCAGGGATGGAATACCTGTAAGCTATACAGATTCTAAAGGTAAAAAGATTACCGACCGAAAATTGAAAATAATTGATTTTCAGGATCCACTTAAAAACAATTTTCATGCAATCCGTCAACTTTGGATTGAGGGCAGATCAGGAAGACTTCGCCGACCCGATATAATTGGATTTGTGAATGGAATTCCCTTGCTATTTATCGAGTTGAAGGCAGTTCACCAGCAACTTGAATCTGCATGGAGCGGAAATCTTTCAGACTACAAAGATGTAATTCCCAAGCTTTTCCATTACAATGCCTTCATTATCCTGAGTAATGGCATTCAGGGTAAAATTGGTTCGGTTACAGGTCATTTCCGTCATTTTCATGAGTGGAAAAGAATAAATGAAGAAGATGAAGGGATTGTTGGGCTCGACAGAATTATATTGGGGATATGTGACAAAAAGAGGTTTCTTGATCTCTTTGAGAATTTTATCGTTTTTGACGAATCAACGGGAAAACAACTTAAAATAATTGCAAAAAATCATCAGTTTATAGGTGTAAACAGAACGCTTGATGCTTTTAAAGAAAAAAACGATCTATATAATATCGGAAGAATCGAAAAAGAATCGAAACAAAAACTTGGAGTGTTTTGGCATACTCAGGGAAGTGGGAAATCCTACTCGATGCTTTTTCTCTGCCAAAAATTACACAGAAAATTTTCAGAGTCTTTTACATTTCTAATTGTCACGGATAGAAACGAACTTGAAAATCAGATTTATGGAACCTTCACAGGTTCAGGGGCTATTTCCAAATCCCTTGGTGCGGGAATAACCTCAATCCGGGCAGAAAGTGGTGAACACCTCAAGGAACTGTTGAAACAAAATCACCGATATATTTTCTCCCTTATACATAAATTTAATTTCGAGGGAGTGATAACAGAGCGAAGCAATATAATTGTGGTATCCGATGAGGCTCATCGTACACAAGGCGGGGTTCTGGCTCTTAATCTTAGAAATGCTATCCCAAATGCATCCTTCATCGGATTCACAGGCACTCCACTATTTAAACATGATGAAATTACAAAACGAATCTTTGGCGAGTATGTCTCCAAATACGATTTCAGACGAAGTGTTATAGATGGGGCAACCGTTCCGCTCTATTATGAGAATCGCGGAGAACTTCTCGGAATAAGTAATCCTGACATTGCAGAGCAGATGCAAGAACTGATTGATTCTGAGGATGATCTTGATATCAATGAAAGGTCAAAAATAGAAAATCTTTTCCAGAGAGAATATCCTGTCCTCACTGCCAACAAACGGCTTGATGCAGTTGCAAAAGATGTTGTTAATCACTTTTTCAATCGTGGCTACAAAGGCAAGGGAATGTTTATCAGTATAGATAAAGTTACTGCCGTCAAAATGTACAACCTGATAATGAAGCACAAGGCAAAATTTGAAAGAGAATTCGAGAATACCATAAAAAAAGGTGGCTATGAGGATCAGGAGGAACTTGAGAAGACACGGGAACTAAAGTGGATAAAGGAAACTGAAATTTGTGTAGTTGTTAGCGGTGAACAAAATGAAGTTAGTAAATTTGAATCACTTGGACTTGATATCGATTTCCATCGTGAAAAAATGAATTTTCGGGATCTCGAAACAGAATTTAAGGATCCTGATAACCCATTCAGATTTGTAATCGTGTGTGCAATGTGGATTACCGGATTTGATGTCCCTTCTCTTTCTACCCTATACATCGATAAACCGTTAAAAGCCCATACTCTGATGCAAACAATTGCAAGAGCGAACAGAATTAATGGGGGTAAAGAAAACGGGTTAATTGTCGATTATATCGAAACTTATAAAGACTTACTTAAAGCACTCTCTGTCTATGGCGAAGGTGAAGGAGAAGGAGGAGGTCTTGGTGGTCCTCCGGTGAAACCAAAAGAGGAGCAAATAGAAGAGTTAAAACTATCAATTCAGATTTTGAAACAATATCTTAAAGAACTTCATTTTGATTTGGAACTCCTGACAAATGAAAGGAATAAATTACTTAAAAATAAGTTCATTGACGATGCGGTGAATTGTATCAATAAAAATGATGAATCCCGGAAAAAGTTTATGAGTCTTGCGCGGGTTGTTTTTAAGAAGTTTAATGCATTAATGCCCTTCAACGGTTTAAGTCCAATTAAACCTGATCGGGATGCCATAGATGCAATCTACAAAACAATTGAAAATGATATACAATCAGCAGATGTGTCTGAATTGATGGGAAAAATTCAATTTATAGTTGATTCCGCAATTGTTTCTATCGTGCGAGAAGATAACGAAGAGAAGAGCAATTCTGTCGATCTTAGCAGTCTCAATTTTGATACTCTAAAAAAAATGTTTTCCTCTTCGGAGCATAAAAACAGCATTATCTTTGCTCTCAAGGAAAAAATTAAAAACAAGCTCGATGAGATGGTGAATCAGAACCCTCTTCGGGTTGATTATTTTAAAGCTTACCAGGATATCATTGCAAAGTATAACGAAGGCAAATCATCAATGGCGATTGAGGAAGCATTTCGTTGTCTTCTTGAGCAAATAAATAATATGACTTTTGAAGAAGTGAGGATAAAGCGTGAAGGACTTTCGGAAGAACAAGGAGCAATTTTCGACATTCTAAGGAAACCGGAACTGAACAATCAGGACAAAAAGAGAGTGAGAGAGATCGCAATCGAACTGCTTGATGTCCTCAAAAAAGAGGAACTCAAAGTCTCCCGTTGGTCTGAACAGACAACAATCGCAGCTCAAGTAGAAGTGAAGATTAATCAAACACTCTTCCAGCAACTCCCTGACCCTGAATATACAACGGACGATATAAACCTCCGTTCAGTTCTTATCCTCGAACACCTCAAAACCCAATATTACGGTGGCGGTTTGAGTGTTTATGGGAGGTATTAAGTGAAAATAGAACATGTTCAATGAAAAACTATAATAGGAAAACTTCTCCGATGCATATCCCTGAAGTAATATTTATTTCCCACTTCCCATCAGTTTTTATTTTTTCACTAAAATTAGCTAATCATGGCAAATTACGATTTTAGCACTTTATCCCCATATGATTTCGAAATATTGTGTAGAGATTTATTCAGTAAATCTTTTCATAAAAAGTTTGAATCCTTCGCTCCGGGTCGTGATAAAGGAAAAGATTTAAGATGCTTCATTTCAGAATCAGATCAGATTATTGTTCAATGTAAACATCACAAGACATTTGCTTCGCTCAAATCCACCTTAGAAACGGAACTTAAAAAAATTATCGCTATCGATCCATCACGGTATATACTTGCCACAACCGTTGATCTGACCCTCGAAAACAAAGACACAATAATTGAAATACTTTCTCCTTATATCACATCACCTCAAGATATTTATGGACGCAGTGATATAAATCAACTACTCACAGATTTTCCAGCTGTGGAGAGGAATCATATAAAACTATGGTTGAATAGTGTTGCCGTCCTTGAAAAAGTTCTACATAGCTCAGCTTACAACTACTCTATTGCAGAGTATCAAGATATTTTAAATTCCGTGCAATTCTATGCAATAAACGAAAGCTTGGAGGTTGCTTATCAAATCCTCAAAAAAAATAGAGTTTTGATAATTTCCGGGATACCTGGAATTGGGAAGACAACTTTGGCACGCATGTTGGCTTTAAAAATCTGCGACGAGATGGACTATTCATTCGTTGCATTAAATTATTCTATTGAGGATGGGTTAAAACTTTATAATGAGAGCGAGTCACAAATATTCCTTTTTGATGATTTTCTGGGTACAAATTTTTTAACTCATAAACTTGGGAAAAACGAAGATGCAGCACTTATTCAATTCATCAATTTGATAAAAAAATCAAGCAACAAGTATTTAATCTTTACTACTCGGGAATATATACTTAATCAAGCCTATGATTGTTCACAAAAGTTATATACTAATCGGGATTCAGTGGATAAATTCATTTTGGATATTGACAAATACTCTGAAAATTTGAAAGCAAGAATCTTATATAACCACCTTTCATTCTCCGGTATTGATGAGGATATGATCGCTAATTTTGTTTGCAAGGAGCATTATGAAGCTGTCATAAAGCATCCAAATTATAGTCCACGGTTGATAAGTACTATATTAACCAAAATCGCCAGATCAAACAATAAAGGAGATTTATTAGAAATAATTTTACCCGATCTCGAAAATCCTGTCGCTGTCTGGTTACACCCATTTAAAAATGACATCTCAAAGTTGTCTCAGATTGCATTATTAATATTGACAACTTCCGGAACTCCTGTATTAGCAGATGACTTGTATAGTTCGTTAACACATTTTTTCAAGCTAAACAGAAATTACCATCAGGAGGTAGATGAAATGAATTTTAAACGATCGCTGAATGAATTGGAATCTGTTTTCATAAAAATTGAGCTTGACGGTGAATTCCAACAAATAATAACATTTGAAAATCCCGGAGTAGCTGATTTTTTAATCTATTATCTGCTAGAAAATCAAAATACCTATTTTGAGATTCTATCAACTGCGGTTTTCATTGATCAATTTAGAGTAGAATTTGGATTGAGAAAGCAAAATACCCCGTATACTAAAGCGACTCAAAACACTCAGGTAATAAATCTGATTCGAAAAAGAATGATTTACGATTATGAAAATCTAACGAGTCTAAATATAATGAGGGTCCACTATGAAGGTTCGAAGATGCATGTTTATGAACATTCGAAAAAGTCAGCTTACGAAAAGTTGGCGCGTGCAATTCGTATAACTTACAGCATAATAAATGATGAATTACTAGAGAAATATGAACAAATCTTTAAATCTATTGATTGTGAAGAACTTTATTCTAATAGTGAGGTTTATGATCTCACCTTCATTCTTGCAATTTTTCATGAGAAAGGAATACGCTTATCTAATCTTCGTGAATTAATTCAAACGATTCACTCGAATTGTTATTATATCAATGATTTAACAAATTTGGTTGAGATTGCTATGTTGTACCCCGATGATATGGAAAATTTTCGTAAGAATGAACCGCAGTTTAACCCCACGATTATGAAAATTATTGACGCTGAGATTGGTCGTACAAACTCCAAACATGGAAAAGAAGAATTAGTTGAACAATTACATTCCTTGAATGGTCAATTAGGATTAGACCTGGAGAGTCAAATCATTCAGCTCGAAACCGAAATTGAAGACTTAGAGAGGGAGGAAGAAGAAGTCTTAGAGATGGATAGAGAAGAATTAAGTGTCATTGTCAAAAATAGATTATGGCAACAGAAAAATGAGGTCAATGATATTACTGATCTTTTTAACTCACTTATTCATTAATTGGAACAAATAAAATAGTAAGGAATATTAAAAACTCCCACATAGCTGTTTAGAATTTGTTACAAATGTGTTCGCAACATTAAATCCATCTGAATACAACATGAAACTCAAATTACAATTTATTTCATTTTTCTTAACTCTCACCCTCCCCCTCCTCCCCCAATCCGTCATCCGGATAAATCAACTTGGTTACCAGCCTGATGCGATAAAAGTTGCAGTTTTGATGTCTGAAGATGGAAACATCCCAAATGAGTTTTACATTGAAGATGTATTTACCGGCAAGGTTGTATTTTCTTCAAAAACAATAAATAATAAAGGCCCCATCGGAAATTTTAAGGGTACAGCTCGACTAAATTTTTCTGAACTACATACCAACGGAACATTCAAAATAATCGTCGGGAAAACTGAATCTCCAAATTTTCGAATATCCGATACAATTTATAATTCAACTGCCGATTATCTTCTATACTATATGCGGCAACAACGATGTGGATATAACCCCTATTTGAAGGATTCCTGCCACACCCACGACGGTTTTACCGTCTATTCTGAAGATGCCCCGGGAAATGATTCCACCCAAACCTCAGAATTAATAATTAATAATTTATATTTAATAGTTGCAAAGGGCGGTTGGCATGACGCTTCCGACTATTTACAATACGCAACCACCTCAGCAACGGCAGCATATCAACTCCTTTTTGCATACAAAAAAAATCCCAAAGCTTTTGGAGACTGGTTTGACAGAAATGGTGATCCGGGAGCCAATGGAATACCCGATGTTCTTGATGAAGCAAGATGGGGGCTTGAATGGCTCGACAGGATGTACCCCGGTGGTGAGGAGATGTATCAACAAATTGCCGATGATCGTAACCATCAAATGTTCAGACTGCCTACTGAGGACTCAGTCAATTATGGCAAAGGATTATACAGACCAGTTTATCGTGTGACGGGCAAACCCCAGGGTCTCATGAAATACAAAAACAGATCAACAGGTGTTGCTTCAATTGCGGGTAAATTTGCCTCCACTATGGCTCTTGGATCTGAATTATTGCAGAAAACCGACCCGGAATTTGCCGCGAAACTCCACAAAAAAGCTATTGAAGCTTACGAATATGGTGAAAAATACCCCGGTATCTCACAAACTGCCCCCTGCAAAGCACCATATTTTTATGAGGAGGAAAACTGGGTAGATGATATGGAACTCGCCTCAGCACAGCTTTATACAGTAACGGGTAATTCAAAATACCTTGAGAATGCCAAAAAATATGGCAAAATGGAAGAAATAACCCCCTGGATCGGTGCAGATACCGCATCCCATTATCAGTGGTTTCCATTTATTAATTTGGGTCATTATCTGATTGCGGGTGATAAGTCTGATTCGTCTGAACAATTTGTAAAGTTTTATCAAAACGGACTTGAGAAGTTATTTAATCGGGGTAAAGGTGATCCATTTTTTATTGGTGTCCCATACATCTGGTGTTCAAATAACCTCGTTTCTGCAGCGATGACACAAGCAAAACTCTATCATGAGTTAACAGGTGATCAAAAATTTCTTGAGATGGAAGCTTCACTTCTCGACTGGCTTTTTGGGTGCAACCCTTGGGGCACAAGTATGATTGTTGGTCTGCCAAAGTGGGGTGACTTCCCTGTCGATCCACATTCAGCTTTCACTCATGTCTATAATTATCCCGTTGATGGAGGTCTGGTTGATGGTCCCATCTACTCTACAATTTTTGGAAAGTTGATCGGGATCCACCTCGCCGAACCTGATGAATATGCAAGATTTCAACCGGGAAGAGCTGTTTATCACGACGACTGGGGTGATTATTCAACAAATGAACCAACAATGGATGGTACTGCCGGACTTGCTATCTATTTGTCGTCTTTGTATAAAACCGCAAAGAACGCAGAGGACGCAAAGGAGAAGATGGGAGAAACCGCAAAGGAGTCATCCGTGGAATCTCCCGTAGGGATGCCTTCGGCACGTACTAAATCCGTCTCCTCCACGTTCTATCAAACTTTTTACAAAGGTGCGCTAATCCGTCTTGATTCAACTAAAAAGAACATAGCTCTTGTGTTTACCGGACATGAATTTGCAGATGGGCATAAAACCATTACTGAGACCTTGAATAAATTTAATATTAAAGGTAATTTTTTCTTTACAGGTGATTTTTATCGAAATCCTGAATTTTCAGAAATCATAAAAGACCTTAAAAAATCAGGTCACTACCTCGGTGCTCATTCCGATAAACATCTATTGTATAACACATGGGAGAAAAGGGACTCATCTATTGTATCTAAAACAACATTTGAAAAAGATGTAATTGACAATTATCGTGAGATGTTAAAATTTGACATTTCGAAAAATGATGCTCCCTGGTTTCTACCTCCATATGAATGGTACAACAATGAAATAGCAAGTTGGACTGAGGGTTTGGGGTTACAACTCATCAACTTTACGCCCGGCACAAAATCGAATCAGGACTGGACAATCCCCTCGGGTTCCTACTACTTCTCCTCCGATTCAATTTATTCAACAATCGTAAATTTTGAGGAATCTTCGACTAATGGAATGAATGGATTTCTTTTGTTAACCCATTTTGGTACACATCCTGAAAGAATTGACAAGTTTTATGCAAAATTGGAACAACTAATTTTGCATCTTAAACAAAAAGGGTATAAATTTGTCAGGTTATAATTTTTCACTTCTCACCTTTTAATCTTCGGAGTCTCATGGAAATCCTCAAATTTATTGAAACAGCTATCGACACCGCCGCCGGATTCCTCTGGGGATGGCCACTAATTATCCTTTTATTTGGTACCCACCTCTATCTTACTGTAAGAACCGGATTTATCCAAAAGTATATCTTCAAAGCGATCAAAATCTCTGTTAAAAGAGACGAAGGCGCCGAGGGAGATGTTAGCCAGTTTGGAGCTCTCGCCACGGCTCTGGCTGCTACTATCGGTACAGGCAATATTGTGGGAGTCTCAACCGCTATTGTCGCAGGTGGACCGGGTGCCGTGCTTTGGATGTGGTTAACGGGTGTTTTTGGTATCGCCACCAAATATTCCGAAGCTCTTTTATCTGTTAAATACAGAGTCAAAAATGAGGATGGGGGTTTTTCAGGCGGCCCAATGTATGTTCTCGAAAGAGGATTAAACATGAAGTGGCTCGGGGTTATTTTTGCAGCCCTAACAGCAATCTCAGCTTTTGGTATCGGAAACATGGTTCAGGCAAATTCAATTGCACACCTGAGCAGTGATACACTGGGTATTGATCCACACATTGCCGGGATAGTTTTGGCATTGTTTACCGCACTTGTAATTCTTGGTGGAATTAAGTCAATTGCCAGAGTTTGTGAGGCTCTTGTCCCCCTCATGGCATTTATCTATATCATCGGCTGTCTGGTTTTACTGATTGTTAATTTTACAACTCTTGGTGATACTTTCATGTTGATATTTGAATCCGCCTTCACAGGAAGTGCTGCAATTGGTGGATTTGCCGGTGCTGCCATGAAAGAAGTGGTTAAAGCCGGTGTCTCTCGTGGACTTTTTAGCAATGAATCAGGTTTGGGAAGTGCACCCATCGTGGCTGCAGCTGCTCAGACAAGAAACCCTGTCCGCCAGGCACTTGTGTCCTCTACAGGTACATTCTGGGATACAGTAGTTGTTTGCGCTCTTACAGGGTTAGTGGTTGTTAATAGTGGATTCTGGAAAGAAGGTGGACTTAACGGATCAGCTCTCACAAGTGAAGCATTTGGTCATATTGGAATAATAGGTCCAATCTTTTTAACTTTTTCACTCCTGACATTTGTATTTTCAACCATTCTTGGTTGGTCATATTATGGTGAAAAAGCAGCCGAATATCTCTTCGGAAAAAAGATTCTGCTTCCCTATCGAATCCTTTGGGTTTTATTTGTTTATGTTGGCTCAGTCCAGACACTTGATTTGGTATGGGATTTTGCCGATCTCGCAAACGGATTGATGGCAATTCCCAATATTGTCTCGCTGATTCTTTTAACCAAAGTCTTAAAATCGGAAACTGAAAAGTACATTCATGAGATAGATTAGTAAAACAAAAGAGGCTGCCAATTCCGGCAGCCTCAATAACTTATTAAATAATATAATCGATTAAATTTACTTCACCAATAACATTTTCAAAGTTTGAACAAATCTGTCATTCGAAGAAATTGCTTCGAGTCTCGCAAAGTATATTCCACTTGGTAGATTATCTGCACGAAACTCACTTTCATACCAGCCACTGTTCAAAACATCATCTCTTAAAAGTCCTACAACTTCACCGATGGAATTGTAAACTGTTATAGTAACCTTTGATGCCTGCGGAATGCTATATCTAAGAATTGTGCTTGGATTGAATGGATTTGGATAATTCTGTTGCAGAACAAACTCGGTTGGACCTTCCACCTCCGATTTTACATCCGTAAAGGTAGTGTTCACAGCAAAATTTCTTTCACCGGTATAATTGAATGAATATACACTATCGGATTTCATATCAATCATTTGACCATTTGCCATGTCCATTAATTTAACGGCAACACTATCTGGTAATGTACTCAACGAAGACCTGTTCCAACTCAAAGTTACCAGCTCACCTCCACCAATACTTTTCTTTACCTTAAGATTCCATGATGCAGCAGTAAGTGGCCTGTAGTCAACTGCATAATTATTGCCAAGAAATTGAGGATAGCTGGTTCCAGTTACTTCGGAGTAAATTTCAACATAGTTACCTGCGGGAGGTACGGGTGGACGAGGTGAATCGTACTGAGTATCAAAGCCAGTAGTAGCATTTTCACTTACACCTAAAGACAATGAACGATCTGCAAGACTACCTGATTCTACTGCGATATTAACATTCCAATTCTCTGCAGTAAAAGGTAAAACTGGATCAAGATTAAATAAATCTGCAGGCTGAGTTGAGTTTGGTTTCTGGATCATCTCCACACCATCTACGAGAGCAGCCAACCAATAACCGGAAAACAATCCCAATTGATTTGCTGATACATAACCACCGCCACTGTATTCGTAAATCGTATTGGTTATCCAACCTGCAAGTGCAGCTTCATCAAAACCTTTAAGTTGACCTGCTTTCAGGAATCCAAGACGATTTTTATTTACTTGACGCACAAATTTATTTCCAATAATATTGTATCCTGTCAGTAATGTTTGTAAAGTACTGTCGTTCTCAACGGCAGTCCCAACAACATCCCAAGGTGTCTGAGCCAGGAGCCCCAACCAATATCCTGTTCCGAAATTTATATCTACAGCAAGGTTATTTCCTTCTGAGAGCTTGTAACCCCAAATGTAGTAAGGATTATTTGTAATATCATCATCAAAAATTGAAGATTTATTCAAATTAAAGGGTTCCAAGGGAGTAGAGAACAAACTCCAGGCAATTGGAGAAGTGTTCTGCAGAGAATCTCCGACTACGGTAAATGCAAGTGGACTCATTATCTCACTCTCATTACCAAGGGAATCTCTCACTACTGCCTTTACACGGTATCCGTTGTTTAGATATTCCTGAGGTATAGTCCAGTTGTAATTCGATATATTCCCAATCATTGCAAACGGGATAAAGTTTACTCCATTGTCATTGCTGGAATAAAGGAATACTGAGTCTATTCCTGTTCCATCATCCATAGTCCATGATACTGTTTTCTGCGAATTACTCCTCCATATCTCATCACCTTTTGGAATAAGATTGGCAATTTCAGCTGCTGTACTGTCGCCAATTATCAACTGAAATTTTCTGGGAGAGGTTGATGAACTTGAATAACTGTATGTATCCTGATTTTTTAGGTTAATTCTTTGACCTGTAGAAAGATCAGTAAGATATTTACCAAATTTTGAAGGAATTCCCGTACCCGTAAATTGAAGTGTAACAGTTTGGTTTGTTACATTTGATTCCACTTCAAAGAACCAACGCTTCACGGTATCAGCAAGATTAGTACTTTTTTTGATATCTGAGGCGAATTTCGCTCCCAGCGGTGAATTCCACTCCGGATGGTAGAAATAGGCATCAATATAATTCCCCGGAGGAGTTGGTGGGTTTGGGGTATCTAAAGCGGGATCATACCCTTCGGTAGCAAGAGAATCAACTCCGGCATGATTCAATTGATCAAATAAATTTTGCAGAGTTGTAGTTATCTGCATTTTCCATGAATTACTCTGCGAGTAAATCAATCCTGAAAACACGAAAAATAGAACGAAAACTTTTAGAATGTTTTTCATTTCATTACTTCCTTACTTAATTAATAACATTTTGATTGTTTGTGTAAACTGTTTACTTGAACCGGTTGACTGTGCTTCGATCTTTGCAAAATATATTCCGGATGGAATTTGCGTCGCATCGAAGGTTGTTTCATACCAACCTCTTTGTGCTGTTTCATTCGTCAGGATTTTTACCATCTCTCCAAGTGAGTTATAGATAGTTATCTTCACTCTGCTCTCTTCAGGAATACTGTATCTTATCTTTGTACTTGGATTAAAAGGATTTGGATAGTTTTGACTTAAACTGAAATCCGTTGGTGCTGTTATTGCATCCTCTATTCCGGTCGCTGTCCCGTTTATCAGGAATGTTCTCTCTTCACTGTAAGTGAATGAATAACTGCTGTCTCTTCTCATGTCTATTGTCTGACCTGTGATAAGATCTGTCATCGTTATTCTCATTCCGTCAGGTAGATTACCCAGTTCATTCCTGTTCCAGTTAATCGTTACTTCGTTGCTTCCGGTGTTACCCTTCTTAACCTTGATTGTCCAGTTCGGTGTGTTCTTGAAGTCTCTGGCATACCTGTTTCCAAGGAACTGAGGATAACCTGTACCGCTTACTTCGGAATAGATTTCAATGAACTTGTCTACAGGTGGTACCGGGGGTCTTGCTGCATCACATTCTGTATCATATCCTGCAGTTGCTGTTTCTGTTACACCAATCTCTGTTATGTTGTCACTGTGGGTACCCGACTCTGCATTAAGTCTGAGTTTCCAGTTGTTCTCCGTAAAGAGTTCAGGTTCTTTGTTTCCTTTGCTTAAGGGGAGTTGTGTACTTACAGGTTTCTGATACAATATCACACCCTCTTGAAGTACTCCAAGCCAGTAGCCTCCAAATAATGACAAAGTGTCTTCTTCTGTATATCCGCTTCCGTTGTATCCGAATATTGCATTCGAGATCAGTCCAGATGTTACCGCCTGATTAAAATTGTATCCGGTACCGGCCTTAACGAATGACATTCTGTCTTTTGATACTTCCCTTACATACTTGGTACTTATTAGATTATATCCAAGATTAAGGGATTGGCCTGTGGAATCTGATTCAACTGCTGTACCTCTTACATCCCAAGAATGATTGTTCAGAAGTCCGAGCCAGTACCCTGTTCCAAATGTCATTCCCAATGGAAGGGTGTATCCTGTTGCAAGAGTATATCCCCACACAAAGTAAGGACTTGATACAATATCATCTCCCAGTATTCCCGTCAGTGTTGTATCGTTTGGTGAAAGCGGAGTACCTGTAAGGTTCCATCCTGCAAAGCTTTGTGTCTGAAGTGAGTCACCAACTACGGTAAATGCCAGTGGACTGATTATTTCACTCTCATTTCCGAGGGAATCTCTCACAATTGTTTTTACACGGTAACCATTGTTCAGATATTCCTGAGGAATAGTCCAATTGTAGCTTGATGTGTTTCCGATTGATGCAAACCTTGCATAGTTTGTACCATTGTTATTACTTGCATAGAGAAAGACTGAGTCTATTCCTGTTCCATCACTCATTGTCCAAGAAACTGTTTTTTGAGTGTAACTCCTCCATATTTCGTCACCTTTTGGGATTAGGTTTGCGATTTGTGGTGCTGTACTGTCACCAACAATCAGCATGAATTTCCGGGGAGATGAACTCGTGTTGTAGTATTTGTAAATATCTGTGTAGCGGAGATCAATCCGTTGTCCTGTTTGCATATCTGTCAAATACTTGCCAAACTTAGTTGCTACATTCTCCTGAGTGAATTGAAGTTTGACCGTGTCATCAAGTACATTGGTTTCAACTTCAAAGAACCACCTCTTTACTGTATCCGCCAAATCTGTTGATTGCTTTACATCAGATGCGAATTTACTCCCTAAAGGAGAATTCCATTCTGGATGATAAAAATATGCATCGATGTAATTTCCCGGAGGGATTGGCGGATTAGGAGTATCGAGGGATGGGTCGTAGTCTTCGGTTGCGAGAGAATCAACACCTGCATAATTTTCGTTATCTCTTACAGAAGAGGTCGATGCAATTATATTAATTTCTGATTCAAAGTTTGATGATATTGGAGATGGACTAGTGAAATTATCTGTCATTCTTATTAAGTACGATCCCCCATTATGAAGTTGATTTGTACCGAAAAAGGCGCTACCTGAAAAAGTGCCAGTGTATAAAAATCCAATGTCACCAATTTTTGCTGAATAAGGCGGGATATCTTCTCCTGCTCCACCCCACGATTGGGCCCACAAGCAGGTGCCATCCAAATCAAGAATAGTGTTGAAACCATCTGAACCCCCAAAACTGGTTATCGTCTGTTCACCAAAATTCATTTCTGAAGAATAATGACCAGTTACTGTTAAATGACTTTTTCCACCAAAACTAATTGAATAAGCTGAACCTGAACTTGAGCCTGTAAAGAGTTTAGCCCACACAGCATCACCAACAGCTGAGTATTTTACAACAAATGGGTCATTTTCACCTGTTCGGTTCATTGTCAGCGACCCGACCACGAAAGTCAAACTATATGTATAACCAGTTATATAAACATTGCCCTCTATATCGCAGGTTGCCCCTAGCCCAATTTCGTATCCTCCCCCACCAAAACTCCTTACCCATTGACACACACCTGAACTATTGTATTTAGCGATAAAGACATCATCACCGCCAATAGCAGTTATTATATGTTGATCGAAACTCACTGATGCTGCATAATCTCCCGTAATAAAAATATTACCCGCTTGATCAATTGCAACACCATATCCTCCTTCATAAGCACTGCCAGAGGCCTGCTTGACCCAAACAAGCTCCCCCAAAGTATTATATTTGGCCAAGAATATATCAGCGTTCACACCGGTTAATTGTGTTTGCTCAAACATTGCACTATTGTGAAAATATCCCACCACATATGCATTTCCGTTGGCATCAACAGCAATTCCTCTACCATGATCAGGGCTTGAGCCACCAGCTCTTTTTGCCCAGAGAAGTTCCCCTTGAGGATTAAACTTGGCAATATACGCATCTTCAGCTCCATAATTTGAAAGTGTTGTATTTCCAATGGAAAGCAAACTCGAATAGTAACCGGTAATGTAGATGTTTCCATCGATGTCTGTGTCCAGTCCAAAATTTGCATCTGACCCCGGACTTCCAAATTTGATAGCCCACAATACAGTACCGGCACTATTTGACTTACTTAAATATATGTCGCTTGATCCACTGCTCGTTAAAAGTATACTACCAATCGAGATTTGACCACTGAATTCACCAGCTTGGATCATATTATTTGACAAATCCGATGTGACTGATTTTCCAACTGCACCAGCAATTCCGGTTATCGAAAGTATGTCCTGTGCTGTTGAAATACTTATCAAGTGACAGACTATCATTAGAATCTGAAAATTCAACTTTTTCATATTACACCTACTTAATTAATAACATTTTGATTGTTCGAATAAACTGTTTATTCGATTGCAACGATTGAGCTTCAATCTTTGCGAAATAGATTCCTGATGGTATTTGAGTTGCATCAAAGGATGTTTCGTACCAACCTCTTTGAGCGGTTCCATTTGTCATTATTTTGACCATCTCTCCAAGTGAGTTGTAAACTGTTATCTTTACTCTGCTCTCTTCAGGGAGACTGTATCTTATCTTTGTGCTTGGATTAAATGGATTTGGATAATTCTGACTTAAACTGAAATCCGTGGGTGCTATTGTTGCATCTTCTATTCCGGTCGCTGTCCCGTTTATCAGGAATGTTCTCTCTTCACTGTAAGTGAATGAATAACTGCTGTCTCTCCTCATGTCTATTGTCTGACCTGTGGTAAGGTCGGTCATCGTAATTCTCATTCCGTCAGGAATATTACCAAGTTCATTTCTGTTCCAGTTGATTGTTACTTCTTCACTTCCGGTATTACCCTTCTTGACCTTAAGTGTCCAGTTTGGTGTGTCTTTGAAATCTCTGGCGTATTTGTTACCAAGGAACTGAGGATAGCCTGTACCACTTACTTCTGAATAGATTTCGATGAACTTATCAATCGGTGGAACGGGTGGTCTTGCTGCATCATATTTTGCATCATACCCAGCAGTTGCAGCTTCAGTTACACCAATTTCTGTGATATTGTCACTTTGTATTCCTGACTCTGCATTAAATCTGAGTTTCCAGTTGTTCTCTGTGAAGAGTTCAGGTTCCTGATTACCTTTGCTTAAGGGGAGTTGTGTACTTACAGGTTTCTGATACAGTGTCACTCCTTCTTGTAGTACTCCAAGCCAATATCCTCCAAATAGTGAAAGGGTGTCCTCTTCTACATATCCGCTTCCATTGTAGGTAAATATTGCATTCGAGATCAGTCCTGCTGTTACAGCACTATTAAAACTGTAAGATGTTCCCGACTTGACAAAGGTCATTCTGTCTTTCGATACTTCTCTCACATATTTGGTACTTATTAGATTATACCCAAGATTAAGGGATTGTCCTGTAGAATCTGATTCAACTGCTGTACCTCTTACATCCCATGTATGATTGTTCAGTAGTCCAAGCCAATACCCTGTTCCAAACGACAGTCCAAGTGGAATTGTATATCCCGTGGAGAGTGAATAAGCCCAGACGAAATAGGGACTTGAAACAATATCATCGCCGAGAATACCTGCAAGTGTTGTATCATTCGGGAGAAGAGGTGTTCCGGTAAGATTCCATCCTGCATAAGATTGTGTAAGTAAAGAATCACCAACAACAGTAAATGCCAGAGGACTAATTATTTCACTTTCATTTCCGAGGGAATCTCTGACAACTGTTTTTACACGGTAACCATTGTTCAGATATTCCTGAGGGATACTCCAATTGTAATTTGATATGTTTCCGATTGAAGCAAACCGGTTAAAGTTCGCACCATTGTTGTTACTTGAATAAAGGAAAACAGTGTCAATTCCTGTTCCGTCACTCATTGTCCAGGAGACGGTTTTATTGGTATTACTCCTCCAGATTTCATCTCCCTTTGGGATTAGATTGGAAATTACCGGTGAAGTGCTGTCCCCAATGATCAACTGGAATTTGCGGGGTGATGTACTTGTGTTGTAGTATTTATATGTATCAGTATATCGAAGGTCAACCCTCTTTCCTGTTTGCATATCTGTAAGATACTTGCCAAACTTGGAGGGAACATCCTCCTGTGCAAATTGAAGCTTAATTGTATCATTAAGTACATTTGTCTCAACCTCAAAGAACCACCTTTTAACTGTATCTGCCAAATCTGTTGATTTTTTTACATCGCTTGCGAACTTGGAACCCAAGGGTGAATTCCACTCGGGATGATAGAAATATGCATCAATGTAATTCCCAGGAGGGGTCGGTGGGTTGGGTGTGTCTAGGAACGGGTCGTAACCTTCCGTGGCCAAGGAGTCAACGGAGACTGAGTTGAGTAGATCGTATATATTTTGTACTGTCACTTCTACGGCTAAATTCCATTCTGGTCCGTTGACTCCAATTGTTGAATCAGATATTTTGGCAATAAATGGTTGCCCCCCCAAACCATCAGTGGACTGACCAAAAACAATAAACTGCTTATTACCATCATACCCAATGACTAACTCTGTTGTTCGTGGGAAATTTGTAATACTTTGACTAGACCAGAGTAAATTGCCATTAAAATCAGATTTTGTCAATTTGTCCCCAGCAAGGTAGAATCCATTTCTAACAATAACGAGATGTCCTCCTTGGCCAGGGTACAGATTTAAATCAAAATTGAGTGGATTAGAGAAAATATATTCTCCAGAGTTGCTTAATTTACAGATTTTATTGCCAGAATCTGCAGCAGTATGCCCAATAAAATACACTTCTCTATTTGAAATACAGAATAAATTGGAGGCTTGATCATCGCCAGATGTTGCATACTTTTGAACCCAATTACAATTTCCATCGGGTGAATAATTCGCAATAAATCCATCGTAAGAATAATTACTTTGTGAAATGGTAATGCTTCCAAATTGTGCAGTACCCCAAAATTGACCTGCAATCGTTATGTTTTGAGAATCATCACAGGTTAACGAGTAACTCCATTCAGTGCTTGAACCACCTGCTTTTGTTACCCAAATGCAGTTACCGCTTAAGTCGTATTTTGCTAGGAAAATATCAACAGTTGGAAGGTAATGAGGATCGGGTTCAGGAATTGAATTACTTGTAAGTTGGAATTGTCCGAAAGTTGCATCACCCTGAAAGTGACCAGTAAAATAGCAGAAACCATCCTTATTAATAGCTACCGAAGTGCCTCGCTCATTATCATGTACACCACCAACATTTTTCGCCCAAACACAACTTCCTTCCGGGTTATATTTTGCAAAGAAAATATCACTCTGACCATAACTTTGTAGATGATGTGCACCGAAATTGGCCTCTTGGAAAAAGTATCCTGTAACATAAATATTCCCATCATTGCTGAGTGCAACACTCAAACCCTCAGCATTACCCATACTATTAGCTTGCCGGCCCCAGATACAATTTCCTTCTATGTCAAATTTCGCAACATACATATCTGTATTCCCAAATCGGGATTGTAATGTATCATTACCTAGAAATATCAGTCCACTAAAAACACCTGTTACAACAGAGTTCCCTGAAGCATCAACTGCAGCAGATCTTGCACCGCCATAATTGCTTTTCATCCACTCGAGAGTTTGTGATAATGCAGAATTTGAGACAACAACGATTATCAGAAAAATTATTGTATAGTTTTTTTTCATTGTATACCTACTTAATGAACAACATTTTGATTCTTTGATTTCAGTTCTTTTGAAACCCTGAAAAGTTCAGTTAATTTCACCCAGCACAAATATTAATTTTTTCAGAATTCTTAATTAAAAATAACAAAAGGGGGTTACCAAAACGATTACTTGGGACAGAAATCATCAAAAATTTGAAAATATTTTGAAAAAAAGTTTGTTTGGAATAATGTAAGTTAATTATTATTTTTTGATAGAATTATTTAGAATTTATTTTTCTAAATAAATCGTTGATTTTAGCTAATTTGTTGTTTTGTGTTTTATTTGTTTATGTAGGTTCAGTCCAAACACTTGATTTGGTATGGGATTTTGCCGATCTTGCCAATGGATTGATGGCAATTCCCAATATTGTCTCGCTGATTCTTTTAACCAAAGTCCTTAAATCGGAAACTGAAAAGTATATTCATGAGATTTAAACATTTTCTTTTACAGTCTTTAAAGCCACTTGGATTCCTCCTTGTGGCTTTCCTTTTTTTGTCATGCACAAATGCACAAATGAGTTCAACCGGACTTGAACTCCCCTCAATTTTCTCTAATAATATGGTACTTCAACAAAATTTTGATGTAACGATTTGGGGAAAAGCTGAACCCCGGAAAAATGTAAATATTATTTCAAGCTGGGGTGAATCGGCTATAACTTCCACAAATGATGATGGAAAGTGGAGTGCTAAAATTAAAACTCCCGGGGCCGGTGGTCCTTATGACCTGAAAGTCGTTTGTGGTGTTGATTCGATCCAATACAAAAATATTCTTATGGGTGAGGTATGGCTCTGCTCGGGACAATCAAATATGGAGATGCCACTCGCCGGATGGCCTCCAAGCGATACGATATTCACGGCTGCAAATGAAATCCCAATTGCAAATTATCCAAATTTAAGGTTTTTTACTGTGGATCGGGCAACTGCCATCTCACCCGAAGAAGATTGTAAAGGCTCCTGGAGTCTCTGTTCCCCCTCGACTGCATCAACATTCAGTGCCACAGCCTTTTTCTTTGGTAAAAAATTAATGACTGACCTCAATGTCCCAATTGGTTTAATTCATTCAAGTTGGGGCGGTTCCCCAATTGAAGCATGGATGGGGGCAGAGCCACTTTCAAAATTCCCTGAGTATGCTGAATACATAAAAGGAATGGAAAAATTTAAAGAGGAATCGGAGAAATTAAAAGTCTGGCTTGCCAACTTACCTCAGATCGATATGCAGGGAAAATCAGGTACAAACATCTGGGAAAATCTTGATTTTGGTGATGCAATGATGTCAAATCCCGATTTTGATGATTCAAAATGGCAAACTACCGAAATGCCCTCCGATTGGGCAAATTTTGGATTTGGAAATTTTGACGGAGTAATATGGTTCAGAACCATAATCAATATTCCTGATAGCTGGTTGAATAAAGACCTGACCATTTCACTTGGTCCAATTGATGATATGGATGTTACATTTGTAAATGGTAGCAGAGTTGGTGGATATGAAACAGGTGGTCACTGGCAAACTGAACGAAACTATCTGATTCCTGCAAAATTAGTAAACTCAAAAAGCCTGCAGATAGCTGTTCGGGTACTGGATAATATGCAAGGCGGCGGAATGTATGGCAGAGGAGAGTCTTTTAGAATCCATCTGAAGGATACGCAAGAATCGATCTCGATCGCCGGAAAATGGAAATACCTTCCTGTAGCTGAATTCAGAAATTCAACTTTTTATCTCTATTCAGGGAATAATTTCGATTTTGTTTCGCGTCCAAAAATCACATCCGAAGTCACCTCCAATAGTCCCACAACTCTTTTTAATGCCATGATTAGTCCAATAGCCCCATTCAAAATTCGTGGAGCCATCTGGTATCAAGGTGAATCGAACACCTGGAATCCCGATCGTTACACCGAACTGTTCCCCATGATGGTGGAAAACTGGAGAGAATTGTGGGGTGATAAATTTTCATTTTATTTCACACAAATAGCCCCCTACAGATACAACAAAGGAACAAATTCCGAACTTTTGAGGGAAGCACAATTCCTCTCGATGTCAGTTCCAAAATCGGGGATGGCGGTAACCCTTGATATCGGCAATCCGCTAAACATACACCCCGGGAATAAAAAGGATGTGGGTGAACGACTTGCTCTCTGGGCACTCGCCAAAGACTACGGCAAAAAGATTCCATACTCCGGACCTGTCTATCGTTCTCATACCGTGGAAAATGGTGCTGTTTTAATATCATTTGAACACTCTGACGGATTGATTCTTAAACCAGTGGCAGGCAAACTCAACTTTCAAATCGCCGGTGACGACAAGGTGTTTTATGAAGCTACCGCAGTTGTAAATGGTACAAATGTTGTAGTTTCCTCACCAATGGTTAAAAATCCGGTTGCCGTCAGATATTGTTGGAATGATACTGCTGAAGCCACACTCTTTAACGGGGCAGGTCTTCCGGCATCTTCATTCAGGACTGATAAATGGAAGTGATGCCCGAATTTCTTAAATTTGCCGGTTGATATTTAATTTTTATAAATTTAGACTGATTCTCAAAATTCCAGAATAAACGGAGTCCCTATTTTATTTTCGAACAAAAGTTTTTTTGATAACAGATACAAAATCTGGTTGATCCTTTTTGGTGTAGCTCTCTTTTTTGGTTTGTCTTCCACAATATCCTCTTTTTTATATTATGTCGGAAATAATCAGGAATTTCATTGGGATGTTTATCTCCCTCAACGCCTTCCCAGTTACTTGATGTGGGCGCTGTTTGTACCCCTGATTCATTCAAAAGTTGCTCAACAATTTAGTCATCATGGTTCGCTGACTGAAAAAGTTATTAAACTCGCGGGATGGATCATTCTGATTTCAATCATGCACAGGCTGTTTGCCTTTACAATGATTGGTTTGATTATGGAGAATTTGGGCGAGATACTATCCACTCTCTTTTCAAATCCGAAAGAAATCATTTTACCACTGATTTCACTTTCTGCCGACAGTTTTATGTTGGCGGTAATAATTGGTCTGACAGCCGGTGTAATTGAATATTCACGATTTATCGAAGAAGAAAAAGTAAAACAGGAAGAAATTAAAAGAAGACTTGTTGAATCACAACTGCAAAATTTAACCGGAAACCTCCATCCCCATTTCCTTTTTAATGCGCTTCATGGCATCTCTATGATGATTTATAAAGACCCCATGATGGCTGATAAAATGATTTCTTCGCTAAGTGACTTGCTTAGAAGCACTTTCCAGAATTCTGAAGATCAATTTATCACCCTTAAAAAAGAGATAGAAATCGGCAGAAATTACCTTTCGATTCAAAAACTGAGGTTTGGTGCAAGAATTGTTGAAACTGTGGAACTGCCCGGAATGGGAGCTGAAGTGATGGTGCCTAAATTTATTCTCCTTCCACTCCTTGAAAACTGCGTTAAACATAATGTGGATATTTCTCCCGAATCTGTTGAGATTGGGTTGAAGATATCAGTCTCTGAAAACGAGGTGATGATCGAAGTGAGAAACAGCCGACCCATAAAAAAAGTAAAAGACCCGCTTCCTTCAGGCGAAGGAATAAAACAAATCAGATCAAGACTCACGATACTCTATGGTGAAAACTTCCATTTTGATATTAGAGAAGCAGAGTCAGAATACAAAGTAGAATTAAAATTGCCTGTAAAGCCACAATGATAAAGGCAATAATCGTTGAAGATGAAGAGCTTGCACGCGAAAAACTTCGGTTTTTTCTTGAAGATTTTCCAAATGTTCAACTGATTGCAGAATGTGGAGATGCAATCTCTGCACTTGAAGCTTTACAAAAATTTACTCCTGATTTGTTATTCCTCGATATCCAGTTGCCGGGTGTTTCCGGAATTGAATTGCTTCGCTCAATCAGGAAACAGTCGCCAAGTGTTATCTTCACAACAGCATTCGAAAACTATGCGATTGAAGCTTTTGATTTTAAAACCATTGGATACCTGTTAAAACCATTCGACAGACAAAGATTCAGAATCACAATGATCAAGGCATTAGAAAAACTTGAAGAGTCTGCGGTCACTCCTACACTTAAAAACAAAATTGCTGTCAGGAAAGAAGGTGAAAAGAGTAAATATATCATGCTCAATACACCCGAGATAAATCACATTCAGTCGAATGGAAATTCTGTTTTGATCTACACAGACACAGAATTTTTTGTTATGAATTCCACTCTTGAAAATCTTGAGAAAACCCTTGGAACTGAATTATTCCAGAGAGTTCATCGAACAGTGATCGTTAACAAAGCAAAAATTATTGAAATTGAAAATCTTTCAAACAACGAATATCAACTAAAACTCAAAAATGGCAAAAAAATATGGACAGGGAGAAAATATGCCTCAGTTGTTCAGTCTCTGTTAAAAATTTAATCATTCGCTTTTAACTGTTCACCCTCTTTTAATAACATTTCATCACCCTCCCTTCAACTGCATTTTTTACTTTCACTTTATTGCTACTGAAATTGAATTAATTTATCAGGAGCAGTTATCATGAGAACAACAATTATTTTTCTCGTTCTATTCGTATTTGCCACATCAGCGCAAAGATTTATTAAGATTACTGAAGGAGCCATCGTAAATGACGGGGGTGATTCACGATCAGTTAACTGGGTGGATCATGACCGCGATGGAGACCTTGACCTCTTTGTTAGCAATGGGAAAAACGGTGGTCAAAACAATTTCTTTTATAAAAATAATGGAGACGGCACCTTCACTAAAATCGATTCACTCGCCATCAACCTGGATAACTCCCCCTCCGTGGGTGCATCGTTTGGCGATTTTGATAACGATGGTTTCCCCGATCTGTTTGTCTCTACTTGGTATAACAAAAAGAACTTTTTGTATAAAAACAATGACGACGGTACATTTACACAACTTTCATCTTCTTCAGTTATGGCGGATTTCACATATTCAGAGACCGGAACCTGGGGTGACTATAATAAAGATGGTTTTCTTGATCTTTTTGTTACCAACAGCGCCGGAAACACACGAAACCTGTTATATACCAACATTGGCGACGGGTCATTTACCAAACAACCGCAAACGGGATTTTTAACGGATCAATATTTTTCAAGAAATGCCGATTTTATTGAGTATAACGGTGACTATCTTCCCGATCTTTTTGTTGTCAACGAATCAGGACAAAACGAAAATCTGTATACAAACCTTGGTACAGGATTGTTTAAAAGAGTTATTCATCCAACTTTATTAAATAATGGAGGAAGTTCTATCAGCTCCAATTATGAAGATATTGACAACGATGGTGATATGGATTTTTTTGTTTCCAACGCTGAAGGTGGAAGAAACTGGATGTTTTTGAATGATGGGCAAAACAACTTTACCAAAGTAAGTGAGCCTTTTAATACAGATGTCGCAAATTCATTTTCGAGTTCTTTTGGTGATATCGATAACGACGGTGATCTCGATCTGTTTGTCTCAAATGCATTTAATTCAACCGGCACCCCTATGACAAATTATCTCTACATCAATCAAGGGAATGGAAGCTTTGTTCGTGATACCATTTCACTTGCATCACAGACAGGTTGGACATATGGTGCAGCTTTTGCAGATTACAATAAAGACGGCTGGCTTGATCTTTTTACGGCAAATTGTTTTGGTGCGAATCAGAATAATTCACTTTACCGTAATTCTGGTGGATCAAACAACTGGCTGATGATCGATCTTGAGGGAAAACGAAGCAACCACGATGCGATTGGTTCTATAGTAAAAGTTAAAGTAACCGAAAATGGAATTGCGAGATGGATGACAAGAAGAGTTTCTGCTCAATCAGGGCATTGCAGTCAAAATATGCAGTTACATTTTGGACTTGGAACCGCAACCTCTATCGATTCCATGGTTATCTATTGGGCTTCAGGAATTGTGCAAAATGTTTCAGGACTGCTCCCCGGATCATTTAATAAAATTGTTGAAGATACCACACTTACAGATATTGAATCTGAAAATGAGGAATCCATAATTCACGAATTTAAGTTGATGCAGAACTACCCAAATCCATTTAATCCTGTTACCACAATCTCTTATTCGATTGTTAATCCGGGAAATGTAACGATTAAAGTTTATGATATCATTGGGACCCTTGTAAAAGAGCTTTACAATGGTTATCACCCGCAGGCAACCACTCTGTTCAACTCGATGCCGGTAACCTGAGTTCCGGAATTTATCTGTACGAACTCGTATCAAACGGAAACAGGATTGTAAAAAAACTGTCAGTTATGAAATAATTGGGACAAAAAGTGCCGGGATTACACTGAAGTGGCAGATTTTTTGTAATTTCAACCCATGAAAAAAGAGAAATTATTACTTCTGTCTTCGATATTACTTCTGTCACTTGGTGTAAACTCATGCACCTTTTTGGAAAAGTCGAATGTCGATTTTCAAGAACAGATTATAAAAAGCTTGCTGAGTGAACCGCGTTTCGTTGAGGCAGAACTCCTTGTTATCATAAAAAATGTTGAGATTCTTAATGGAGATTCCTTAATTGCTAATAATAAAAGAATGGGAATTCCTGAGAATACTCCCCCAACATTTCGATTATGGAGTTCTCAACCAAAAGAATATATTAATCAGAGAGATGTGCAATACCTTGGAGTCTCTCCTGCTCCCACAGAATCATTTACAGAGGATGAAAACCAAAACCTGATTTATTATTGGGACTTGATGAAATCTTTAAAAACAGGTGACTCTCTTGTGATCTCTCGAAAAGTGCGTTATACACTGTATAATTTAAAAACGCCGGAAAATATCGATCAGATTGATCCAAATGCCTTTTTTGAGGATGACCCGGCAAGATTTCTAATTTCGGAAGATTTTATCGAAATCACTGACAGTATAAAAGAGAAGGCGGCGGAAATAACAGCCGGCGAAACCAATTCTGTAAAAAAAACGAAGTTGATTTATGACTGGGTTAACGGGAATATGAAATATACCTGGAACGTTCCTGAAAGAAGTGCACGATCTGCGCTTAAAACTTGCAGTGGAGATTGTGGTCAATACTCTTATCTTTTTATTGCACTTTGCAGAGCGTCGGGAATCCCCGCAAGATTGGTTTCTGGTTTTATGCTTGCACCTGATACTTCAAGTTATCACGTCTGGAGTGAAGTCCAATTCCCCGGTACGGGGTGGCTCCCTGTTGATTGCACGGATAAAAATGGATTTTTATCTTTGGATAACAGAAGACTGGTTACTTCGAGAGGGATGAACATCCCCCTCTTTAATGTACCCGATTGGGCAGATTACAAAAACAGTGAAGCAAAAGATGACCACACCGATTTTATGCAGATGGTAACCGTTGTAATGAGTGGCGTGAAAGCCAACATCCGGACTCAGAGAATAATTCTCAAATATTCAAAGTAAACCTATTCAGGTTTGTCTATCCACTCAAGAAGTTCTGCCAAATGCTGTCTCCCCCAATTTGGGTGGATCGAGGATGCAGGAGTAAACTTCTCAAATTTTTCCTGAGCTGTTAGTAATACCGGTTTTGCTTTGGCTTTGCCGCCACCCATCATTTCAGGTGTGAACAATAGAATCAATCCGCTTTGTAGATAAATTCGAGGGTTCTCAGGGTCAAGTTCAGTAGCAGTCGCCATATATTTTGTTGCCAGTGGTAACATTGTCATATATCTCTCCATTGGACTGAGACTGATTCTGGCATATACAATTACTGATTTAATGATATATATCTCAGAATTATTTGGGTTAAGTGAATCAGCTCTGTTTATATAAAACTCTGCTTTGTCGATTATTTTTTCTTTAAGAACATTATCTTTTTCTCTCATCGAATAGGCGGAATTCGCCACAGATGCATAATATTGAGCTATCCACTCTCCTGTTTCTACATCTGCTATCCTCTCAAAGTTATTTATTAAAAACTTTGACGTCTCGACATTGCGTGCTGTATCAAGAATAGCAATATTTTTTTCGAGGGCTTTTATCATCTTTTCGTTTTGAGAGAAAAGAGAGATCATTCCAAGTATAAGGATTAAGAGTAATTTTTTCATGGCCAAACTTTATAATTATTTGTAATCAAATGAGATAAACACTCCGAAAAAATAAGTCCTGAGTGCCGGAGCAATAACTTCCTGACTTCTGGTTCCATCAGCAGAAAACCTGTAACCGTAAATATTCTCGTAACCGGGCAGGTTAGTAATGGAAACATACACAATTGCAAAATTATCAAAAATTGTGGTTAACCAGCTACCATTAAAGCTAAGGCTGTGTTGTACCGGAGTTCTGTCACCATTAAAGATCGGATTATTTGGGTTATAATAGGGTCTTCCTGATGAAAAGGTATAAGTGAACCCGATAAAACTGTTTAACGCCCTGAAAGCTTGTTTGTAAACCAATGTGAGAGTATGTTCTGAAGCGAATGTTGGAGTTGCAAGTGTTGGAAAATCCCGGTAATCCCTTTCAGTATCAAGCCAGGAATAGGATATCCAATAGTCAATATTTTCGAAAGTGTTCCCTCTGTCACGCCAAAAAACATCAATTCCTTTTGCATATCCCGAACCATTGTTTTGATAGTCCGGAACTCCAAAAACGGGACTTGTGATATTCCTTTTCATCAATGATTGATAATCTTTGTAATATCCTTCAATTCTGAAAGTGGTTTTTTCACCGATATACTGATAGTTCAAGATGTAATGATCCGCTCTTTCATAATCAAGGTTGCTTCCTTGATAAAGAAATTGTCTGTCCGGTGTTTGATAAAATTGCCCGTAGGCAAAGTTTATCTGATCGTTTTCTCTAACTCTTACAGCTAATGAAACTCTTGGAGCAATATTCCCTTTTTTAAGATAATCTGAATATTCATACCTTGTTCCAACCCTAAAAGCGGCAAAATCAGAAAGGAAAAAATCAGTTTCAGCAAATCCGGCGTAATATTTATCTTCAAGATTCGCTTTTAAGGAAGAAAATGAATCATCCGCTTTTAAAAACCAGGTCTCGGCTCCCACGGTAAGAAATGCAATATCTGCGATATTTTTGGTGCCCTTAACCTTAAATTGATGAAGTTGATCATCCCGATTTGCCGGAAATGTATTTAACTGAAGATCATCATTATTGTTACTGTAAGAATAACCGGCAAAAAGAGCAACATCACTTAAAACTATATCAGTATAGCTTGTGTTTATGTAAAAATTTGTATTGTTGAGTTGGAATCTGGGTTTAAATGTTGGATCATCAAGACTCTGTTGGTAAAGTGACAACTGACTGTTTGAGAAAGTACCATAAAACTTGTACATTCCCGATTCTCCTGTTTTTTGGCGAAACAGAAAAGTCCCGGCTTTGCCGACAGGTGCTTCATCCCACTCAACCCTTTGTGGAATTAAATTGTTATAAGGTGCCAAATTAAAATAGTCGGCAGAAACACTGAGTGCAGTATTCTCCCATCGTTGAGTATGAACTGCATTAAATCCCGCTGCCAAAAGACCAAAAGAGCTCCTCGTATCGGGCGGAAGATCAATACTCTTAAGGATTAATGTGGATGACAATGCCTGACCATACTGGGCTGAGTATCCTCCCGTGCTAAAGATTGTACCCTTAAACAATATTGCTGAAAACCTGCCTCGCTGAGGAACATCCGGAACATTGGAAAAGTAAGGATTTTGAACAATCATTTCATCAATGATTGTTTTTGTTTCTGCTGATGAACCTCCTCTAACAAAAAGACCTTCTGTCTCCCCAACTTGAGATGTACCGGGAAGTGTGTTCAAAGCACTTGAAAGATCACCTGTAGCTCCCGCAGTGGTGAGAATATCAAGTGGTTTAAGAACTACAGATTTTCTTTCATCTGAAGCTTCAAAAGAACCGGCAGAGATTGTAACCTGTTTTAAAATTTTTGAATCGGGATCAAGAACCAGTTCAAGCACAAGAGGTTTCCCGTCAAGTGTAACCTTCATTTCTTTTGATTTATAACCGATATAACTTGAAACTAATACCTGTTCGCCTGTTTCGGTTGTTAAAAACTCAAAATTCCCCGACACATCACTCGATGCCCCGTCATAACTCCCTTTTATAAAGATATTGGCACCGGTCAAGACTTCTCCTTTTGAGGATTTGATTTTTCCTGAAATCTTTGTCTGTGCGAATAAAGAGCTGCCGGAGATTAATATTAGTGTAAAAAACAGAAATATTTTTGTCATACTGTTCCAATTTTAGTTTATTAGATAACCAACCAAAATTACTTTAAAGTTTCAAAAATTGATCAGAAAATGTGATGGGTGGGCATTAAAAAAGGTGTAATGAAGAGTGGATGATGAAAAATTAATTCCGGTTCATTCGCTCTTCATAACACAGGAGGAAAATTAGAATATTTTGACAAAGTTTATTGAAATATTTGCCGGTGCGGTTTGTGATATATTGTAATCGAAATAAAAATTCCAGGTGGTTTCGATGCTTTTGTTATATCTCGAGACAAGTCTCACTGCGTTTATTGCACTCGCAATTCTGTTAAGGATCATTCCACCGACAACAAAACGAATGTTATTGTTCCAACTCTCTGAAGAAACCCATAGCTCTCTATACGACTTCCTGTCGTCATTGCTTGCCCAGTTCCAGTTGTGCGTGGAAGTATTGTACATTTTTTCAAATCTGCCCTGTTTCGCCATGTCATTGTTGAAATCACTTATATTTAAGTAATTACCAATATCAGCAGAATAATCACCACTTTTGGCTTCCATATTCGTAACACCACCATACGACTCGGCATATTTAAAATAATTATCTTTTTGTCTTTCGGAATAATATTTCATCCCTCCCATGGTAATCCATAATCCTGCTTCAGCAATTGTAAAGTATTTACCACTTTCAAATCCCTCGGCGTAAAGTTCACCCATACCGGGCAAAAGGACTGAATAGAGAATCGCAAGTCCAACTTTTTTCTTTTCCGGTGCAAATTGGATCGACTTGATTGTCTCATCCTTGCTTTCATAACCATCGTTCAAATTAACAGTTGATTTTAATTGAGCAATTGAACCGGGGTGTTGAGCGAACATAACGGTTGCGAATAGAATAAAAATAACACCAAATTTTCTCATCGAAAAACCTTATACAGTGATCGGTTGGTTTTCTAATATCTCACCATAACAGTTTTCACCATCATGTGAGAGGATCCTGAATTTTGTAAATTTATTTGTGTATTCGGGTATAAAATCGTGACTGACTCTGATATACTCAGTCGAAAAACCTTTCATCTCACCCGAGTGGTTACTATTTTCAAACAAAACATCAACAATTTTTCCCTCTTTTGCAGAATAAAAATCTTCTTTTTTCTTCTGACTCATTATTCTGAGTACATTTGTTCTTCTTTTTCTTTCAGCAACATCTACTGAACCCGGCATATTAATCGCCTTGGTTCTTGGTCGTTCGGAATAAGTAAAAACATGGAAATAAGAAACCGGCAGATTCATCAAAAAATTGTGAGTTTCAGTAAACTCTTTTTCAGTCTCTCCGGGAAAGCCGGTGATAACATCAACTCCAATCCCCAACCCGGGGATAACTTTATTTGCTTTATATATCAATCGGTCATAGTCGGCAGTATTATATCTGCGTTGCATCTGTCTTAATATCGACTGACTTCCACTCTGAAGTGGTATATGAAAATGTTTTGACATTTTGTCTGAACCTGCTGTAAGTTCAAGAATCTGATCTGTCAATAAATTCGGCTCTATTGAGGAAATTCTAAGCCGGTATTCCCCGGGAACTTCAATAAGTTTTAATAACAGCCGGTAAAATGGTGTATTCACATTTTTACCATAATCACCAACATTTACACCTGTTAGAATTATTTCTTTGTAACCCTGATCAATAAGTTCGGAAAATTTTTCAACCGCTTTGCCGGGATCCATGCTCCTGCTTCCCCCTCTTGCGAGAGGAATTGTGCAAAATGTACATTTGTAATCACAACCATCCTGAATCTTAAAATAAGCCCTCGTTCTGCTGTCAGCGTCATTTGATGATGCAAAACCAAACTCATTTGTAAGTTCTTCTGTCGGAGACACAAAAATACAGGCGAGATTTTTCTTCTCAAAATTCTCTATGAATGAAAATACATCAAATTTCTCCTTGCTGCCAAGAACTATATCAACACCCTCAATTCCTGCAATTTCATCAGGACGCAGTTGTGCGTAACACCCTGTAACCATAACATAAGCTTCAGGATTTGTTCTTAAGGCTCTGCGAACCACCTGACGGCAGTCTCTTTCGGCGTTTTCAGTTACGGTACAGGTGTTTATAACATAAACATCTGCTTCGTTATTAAAATCGACGACTTCAAAGCCGTTTTGAAGGAATTGCTTCCCTATCGACGATGTTTCGGAAAAATTAAGCTTGCAGCCTAATGTATGTAAAGCGACTTTTTTCATTAACAGTTAAATAATTGAATTTTAAATTTAACTCACTGTCTTCAACTAAAAAAGGCAGTTAAGGAGTCAGATAATACAAAAAAGAGGCTGCATTAAAAAATGCAGCCTCCAAAAATATGATCAAATACTGATCATTAATTCCCGTCTTTTTTAGGTTTTCCTGCGGCAGGAGAAACTTCAAATGTAGGGAAATCAACGCTTTCAACTTTGGAAGTTTCAGCATTAAGGAAATCGGTTACGCTCACTTTTTCAAGTTTATGATTGGTGATGTATTCCTGAATCTCTTCTTCTGCTTTATCTTTGAAATAAGCGATAGAGCTCAGAACGATTTTTTTATTCTCTTTGTCGAAATCAATAACTTTAAGACTAAGTTCCTGGTCATTAAGGAAGTGATTTCCAAGATTTTTAACCTTACCTGGTGAAAGCTGTGAGGTTGGAACAAAAGCATCAACGCCCTCTTCCAACTCAACAATAACACCTTTTTCGATCAATCTTGAAACTTTACCTTTGGTTTCGGTTCCGTTACCATAAAGTGTTTCGAATCTGTCCCATGGATTATCTTGTATCTGTTTGTGTCCAAGAGAGATTTTTCTCTGTTCGGTGTCAACGGTAAGAACTACAACATCAATTTTCTCACCTTTTTTGACAACTTCCCCTGGATGACGGATTTTTTTGGTCCATGAAAGATCACTGATATGAATAAGACCATCAATACCGGGTTCAAGTTCAACAAACACACCAAATGTTGTGAGGTTTCTCACGATACCTGAATGTTTGCTTGCCACAGGATATTTAGCCATTAATTCATGCCATGGATCGGGTTCAAGCTGTTTCATGCCCAGAGATATTTTCTTCTCTTCAGGATCGAGGCTGAGGATTACAGCTTCAATTACCTGTCCCATCGAAACCATCTGTGAAGGATGTTTGATGTGCTGGGTCCAGCTCATTTCGGAATTGTGAATCAAACCTTCGATGCCTTTTTCGATTTCGATAAATGCACCATATTCGGTAAGAGATACAACACGACCCGAGACTTTTTTGCCAATTTCATATTTGATAGCAATATTTTCCCATGGGTGTGGTAAAAGTTTTTTGAGACTGAGGGAGATTCTTCTCTTCTCTTCATCAAAATCAGTTACTACCACTTTGATCTTCTCATCAAGTTTAACCACTTCATTTGGATGGTTAATTCTACCCCAACTAAGGTCGGTGATATGAATAAGACCATCAACTCCGCCGAGATCAACGAATACACCAAAATCAGTGATTGCTTTAACAGTACCTTCGAGGATTTGTCCCTTGTCAAGGCTGTGTAAAATTGCATGTCTCTGATCTGCAAGCTCTTCTTCAACAAGAACTTTGTGAGATACTACAACATTCTCAGTCGGGATGTTAACTTTAACAACTTTAAAGTCCATCTCTCTTCCAACAAATGCGTCAAAATCTCTGATTGGGCGAACATCGATTTGTGATCCGGGAAGGAATGCATCCATACCCATAAGATCAACAACCATTCCACCTTTAATTCTACGGGTAATTTTACCCTGTATAACATCACCGCTGTCATGAGCTGCGAGTACTCTTTCCCAAACTCTGAGAAAGTCGGCTCTCTTTTTGCTGAGTACCAGGTTTCCTTCCTGATCTTCAACGCTTTCGAGAACTACTTCAACTTCAGTTCCAACCTTAAGACCTGTCATTCCCTCAAATTCACTTATGGGAATCTGACCTTCAGATTTGAAACCGACATCAACGATAACATAATCCGGCTGAATGCGGACTACTCTACCCTTGACCATCTCTTTCTCTTTGACATTCCGAAAGGATTCGCCAAAAAGGGATGCGAGTTCTGAAAATTCTTCTTGTGTGTATTCTTCGTCAAGGAAAAACTTCTTTGACTTGTTAAATAAGACTTCAAAATCGTGTGCTGAAGTCTTGATTTCTTCGGACATTAATCCTCCAATATACTGTTGGTGCCGTTCACTCAAAACTGCCCATTGGGCGAAAGCGGCAAGGTATTTGTTAGTGTAACATGGTTATCTAACGGCAGTTATTTTTTATAAACTGTATTGTTCTATTCCAAATTTCTCTTCAATCAGGCGTTTTACATCTTTCATCACCCAATGTGGTGTTGAAGTGGCGCCTGTGATTCCGACTGTCTCAACTCCTTCGAACCAGTTCCAGTCGATGTCCTCTTTTGTCTCTGCAAAATATGTTCTTGGATTTACATCGTGACTGATGTGAAAAAGAACTTTTCCATTACTGGATTTTTTGCCGGCTGTAAAAATTATAATATCGTTTTCGGAAGCAAATTGCTGAAGTTTTTTCTCCCTGCCTGAAACCTGTCCACAAATTGTATCTTTAGCGTGATACTGAACGGCTTCTTCTTCCATTGAGCCAATAACCAAAGTTTCAAGTTTTTGTCTTAATGCTTCAGCCACTTCCTTAAATTCCTGTTTGTCCATTGTTGTTTGAGAGAACAAAACTGTCGGTTTTGTAAAATCAACCGAGCCAAGCGCTTCCTCTTTGTTTAAAACAACTATGGATGTGTTGCCGGTTACCCCGTTAATTCCAACAACTTCCGCATGGTTTTTCTTTCCAAAAATGACCACCTGGAATCCCTTGTCAACAAATTTCCTGACCCGCTCCTGAACTTTAATAACTATCGGACAGGTGGCATCAACAAGTTCCACGCCATACTGTGCGGCAAGTTTATATGTGGATGGCGGTTCTCCATGAGCTCTGATGAGAACACGACTTCCCTTTTCAAGATTTGGAATCTCATCAACTGTGATGGTTGATAACCCTAATCTGTTGAGTCTTTCCACTTCCAAAGTATTGTGTATTACATCTCCCAAACAGTAAACTTTGGATTTATCCACTAACGAACCTTCTGCGATGTCAATTGTTCTTACAACACCCCAGCAGAATCCGGCATTTTTATCAATCGTAACTTTCATATAATCACCATTTTTCTTAAGATAACCATATTATTCGTCAGTATGTTCCTTTTTTCTCACAAGATCCACAATATAATCACATTGTTGTTCGAGAGTCAAAGATGTCGTGTCAATTTCAATTGAATCGTCGGTTTTGTTCAGAGGTGAAATTTCGCGCCCCGAATCAAGTCCGTCCCTTCGAATGATGCTTTTTCTTACCTCTTCAAAAGAAATATCAGAACCTGATTCTTTGAGATCGGCAAGCCTCCTGCGCGCTCTTTCATCAACATTTGCAGTAAAAAAGAATTTTAGATCGGCTTCAGGAAATACGACAGAACCGATATCTCTTCCCTCCATCACCACACCCCCTGCTTTTCCCATCTCCTGTTGCATCCGAACAAGTTCGGTTCTTACTTCCGGAATACTGCTGATGGCTGAAACATTCAGATTAATCTCTTCAGTTCTTATTGCATTTGTAATGTCTTCATCGTTCAGAAAAACAATATTACCGTCTTTTCCCGGTTTTAAAACAATTTTTGAGCCGGAAAGTAACCTTAAAAGCTCTTGTTTATTCTCAAGATTTCCCGTTCTAATTGCAAGAAGTGTAACCGCCCTGTACATAGCTCCCGTATCTATGAATAGATAGCCAAGTTTTCGGGCTACTCTCTTTGCTGTGCTGCTTTTACCCGATCCTGCCGGACCATCTATAGCTATCGTAAACATTTTTTTCATAGCTTGGAAATATACGGAATTTTTTGCTTTTAAGCAAGATTTTAGGCGGGTTTTAGGCGATTTTTCATGGGCTTAACCGCAATGATCGCAAAGGACGCAAATTTTAACTCCGACTTGTCGGAGGGGAGGGATAAACCACAGAGCTCACAGAGTACACAGAGGGGATCAAACCGCAAAGACCGCCAAGATCGCAAAGGTTCTGTTATAAAATCAAAGAAAAAAATCCGTGGAATCTGTGTTTATCCGTGATATCCGCGTAACTACCCCCCTCTCTGCGAAAATTCGTCTAATCTGCGTGTACCTGCGTCCCCTACATAATCTTCATAATTGTATCTGCATCAATCCCGCCTTCTCCGGAGAAATCACACTTTTTCGGGTCGCCCGGGCAGCGGGTTGCACAGTAGTTTTCAGATGGGAGAATAAATTCTGCTCTGTTCCCCACAGGTCCCCAAAGTGAAGGACGACATGCAGGAAGTGGACAAAACAACGACAAAGTTTCCACTTTTAATGCTGCGGCAATGTGCATTGTGCCGGTTGACGATGAAACAAGAAGGTCTAAAACTGAAAAATTTACGATTGACTCTCTTAAAGTTTTCCCTCTGTTGATTTGAATAACTCCCTCCGGGATTACAAATCCATCAGATAGTTCATTGTCTGTGATTACTACTTTTACCCCCGGTCTATCAGAGAGCTGTTTACACAATTTTAGATATTCAGCGGGCGGCATGTTTGGGGCAGAGCCACCACTTGTAATATGCACACCTGCTATCCTTTCACCCTCCGGTGCAATCTCGCTTTTGATTTTTATTGATTCGGCGGTTTCTGTTTCACTTAAAAAGATTTCTGTGGCATCATCATCAACAATTCCACCGGCTTTAAGAACAAAATCGAGACACCAGGCAGCTTCACTTCTTTCTCGTTTTTCATCATGCCGTACAATCGATTTTGTCCCTGTAATGATGTGATACGGTTTTCTACTGGTACCATATCTTCTTTTTACCCCTGCCAGAAAAAATGCATAAGCGAGAGTCTCGTTAGGAAGAAGCATAAAACCATCGGTGAATTGATACGGTTTAATCAGGGATGCGAGGCTTCCAATCGATTGTATTCCCCTGCTGAAATCATCCCATACAAGAATATTGTCAACATGAGGATTATTCAGAAAAATATCCTTTGTATAACTTCTTACCAGCACCGAAACTTCGCAGTCGGGATAGCTCTTTTTAAGTTCCCTGGGAATGGGGGTTGCCAAAACGGTGTCGCCAATCCTGTCGATTCGCGCCACCAAAAATTTACGCTTTCCGGTCATTTTCTGAAATTTGCATTATCTTTCTTTTTGAATTTTGAAATTTATGAAAAAATAACCGAATAATGAGAAAAGCTGACTTTAATTACATCGAACATTACAAAAATGATGCTGAACAGTTTGATTATTTTGAAACAAGATCGGGCGCAACAGCTCATGACGAACGCAGATTAAGAGAGTATATCATCTCCGAAATTGATGTAAAAAAAGGGAGAATTTTGGATGTTGGGGCAGGCAGTGCCTGGGTGGCTGAATATTTCACAAAGTTCGATTTTGATGTTATTTCAATGGATATAAGTCTGATAAATCTCGAAAAGGCAAAATCCAAAGTACCATCCATTCATCATTCTTGTGTCAGTAGTGATGCTTTTGCTCTCCCATACAAAGATGGCTCTTTTGAGGTTGTTGTCGCAAGTGAAATAATTGAACATGTTTACGATCCTGAAGCCTTTGTGAAGGAACTTACAAGAGTCCTTAAAAAAGGTGGACAACTGATAATTACCACTCCTTACAAAGAAAAACTTCAATATTCCCTGTGCATCCATTGCAACAAACCCACTCCATTACATGCCCATATCCATTCATTTGATGAAAAGGTACTTACTTCTTTTTTCAGGGATATTGAGAAACAAAAACTGGAATGGGAGACATTCGGAAATAAGATCTTAATTTTTACAAGAACCTGGGTTATTTTAAGGTTTTTCCCTTTTATTATTTGGAAATTAAAAGATAAGGCTGCTAATTTTTTCTATAATATCCCGGCGCACATCATGATTAAATTGACTCGATAGTCTAAATAAAATACCGCCTTACCAAAGCATATTCATCGTCCCAGTTTAATCTTTGATGAGCAATCTCTGCATTTGCTTTTATCGTATTTCTGAACTCAGGATTCCTTAATAACTCTATTGTATCAACTATCTCATCCTGTTCCTCCGGATCAACATACTTCCCTACCCCGAATTCATCAATTATCTGAACCATTTGCGGCAGGTTACTCGCCAAAACAGGAACCCCAACGGCTATATATTCAAAAAGCTTGTTTGGAAGAGCATAATAATAACTTCGACTAATGTTCTCAATCAAAACACACCCGATATCCGCCGATGCAGTATAGGAAAGTAACTCATTTTGAGGGATTGTTCCCGCAAATTTGACTCTGTGTGTCATTTGCAAGTCAGTGACATAATTCTCCAGCTCCGGCCTTAAATCTCCATCGCCAAGAATCACCAGACATACATCTTCCAGAGTTGGTAGAAGTGAGATCAGTTTACCAAGCCCCCTGCCTTTCAGAATTACCCCCTGATAAATAAGGATTAGAGAGTTTTCGGGAAAACCGTACAGTTTGCGAAGGTCTAACTTTTCGAATGTTTTAACAGGTTTGGGAAGATTTCTTAACAGAATAAACTTTTCGGGAGTAATTCCATAATCTTCCATCAAAACTTCTGCATCCATCATGCCTGTGACAATAATCTTGTCACATTTTACGATGAACGATTCTTCAATTTTTGCGAGAAGCCACTGAACATTTACTTTGTTTTTTAGACCGGCAAGATATCTAAACAGTTCTCTTGAGTCATAGTAGAGTGGTTTGCCTCTGAATTCTGCAAATAAGGCTAAAATTGGCAGATTATAGATATCAGAAGCTATATACAGATCGTATTTATTGAAGATCAGTTTAAAAGTAACGGAAAAGAGAAATTTGAAATAGAAAAGAAGGGATGATTTCGACTTGTCTAATCTGATTACAGGGATTTCACCCCCCGGTTTCCTTTGAACCCAATCAAAACTCAGGGTATCAACTTCCAGTCCATCTGCTTTGAGGGAAGAACAAAGATTTGCACCTCTGGTATCGTAATTTATATTGCCCAGAAAGGAAATGAGAACCCGTTTTGGAGACTTGTTCTTAGAACTCAATTTTAAGTGTATTCCTCATTACCGTACGAGCATCAAATTTTTCCTTAAATTCGATAAGATTCATACTCGGAGTCATCGGGTTTTGAGCTTTTGTATCTTGTGACACTCCGATATCAACATATTTGTAACCGTTCTCAGTTGCCCATTTTACCACTTCATACATCACCCGTTGAATAGGTTTCATGTATTCAAATTCATATTTGAGCATGTTGTAAAAACAGAGGGTAACATTTTTATTGCTGTTAAACAGAAGTGAACCGGCAATTGGATTACCTTCATGATAGACCATAAAAAGTTTCATCATGTCAGGCATTAATTCGGCAATTCGATAGATATCGGGCAAAGAATGAGTCGGTTTAACATCATGGCGGGCTTTATTTTCAATCAGAATTGGATAAAACTCGTCATATTTATCATTTATCTCAACATCCAACCAGCCTTCTTTGATGGTCTTACGGATGTTTCGTCTTGTCGTTGGGGCAAATTTTTCGAGAATATCTTCCGATGGATCAAGCTTGATACAACTTGAGATGTAATGCAAATCATATTTGAATCCCCTCCAAAGCATTGCAAAATCAAGACTTTGATTACGGGTTCTCTCATAAATATCAGGAGCGGCTGTGAGTGAATATCCCTTAAATCCTTCTTTTTTTCCAAATTCGATTAAAAGGTCTATCATATCCAAAGCCTCTGCGAAGCGGATATCATCGGTGACTAATGAGCCATAGCTCGCACCAATTGGTGATTCAAACATTCCGTCAGATTGTAGTCTTCCCGGAAGTACCGCTTTAATGTTTCCTTTGTCTAAAATCATCAAATGATTAAAAGAAAACTTACCGGGAGTGTGGTAATCAAAAAATATTTGTTTGTGAAATATTGTCCCGTTGTTTGAATTCTCGACAAAATTATCCCATTTAGCTTTCCAATCGGGTGTATATCTAACTATTTCCATTTTTGCAAACGATTTATTTTCAAAACTTTAAAAATATGAAATTTTTGTCAGAATCAGGGGTGTTGAGAACTTTTGAAGAACACTTCGAAGAAAGTCGGGAAGAATTATTTAAAATAAAAAAGCCCCGGATAAACCAGGGCCGGATACATACGGGAGATCAATTACTATTTTGTGAGATCAAGAAGACCGTTTTGTGCGTCACCATAAGGTGTGTCAACAAATCCGTCAGCTTCTGTATCGTTCACCCAAACTTTTCCATCAAGTACATATCTGAATTGATAAACTAATCCTGTTGGGATCTCAGCAATTAAAGAGAATGAACCATCTTTTTTAAGTTTGCTCATCTGATGTGCTTCAGCATTCCAATTGTTAAAATCTCCAACCAGACTGGCTGTTTCAAATGATTTGCCGGTCTCTTTAGGAATTCTAAATGTTACTTTGCAAACCTGGTCACTCTTTAAAAACTGTTTTTTAACAGACATTAATACCTCGAAAACTGTGTGAGAATAATTTCTTAAAATCTTTGATTCAAATTTAATCGACTTGAAACCATTTTGCAAGAAAAATCGACCGTTCGGGCGTACGACCGAGCTTTTTTATGCCATTTCCCTCTCTTTTTCTTCCCGTTCGGGCGTACGACCGAGCAATTTATGTGCCTGTTCGGTCACCTTTCAGCATAAATTACCATCCCGTTCGGGCGTACGACCGAGCTTTTTCAGAACCTCAGTACCTCGGAACTTCAGAATTTCGGAGCTTCAGTACCTCAGTACTCCGGTACTTCGGTACTCCGGAACCGCGGTACTTCGGTACTACGGAACTTCGGTACTCCGGAACCGCGGTACTTCGATTCTTTGGAATTTCTTAAGCTCTGAATCTCCGAAGTTCTGAATCTCTGAATCTCTGAGGTTCCGAAGTTCTGAAGTTCTGAATCTCTGAAACTCTGAGGTTCCGAAGTTCTGACTCTCTGAAACTCTGAGGTTCCGAGGTTCTGAAGTTCTGAGGTTCCGAAGTTCTAAGCCACAAAATAACCTCTCTTTAATTGCTCATTTTTGAGTAAATTTTGATTCTTGTTTCGCAAAATTTTCCAGGATTTTAATGTCAACAAATCAGAAAAAGCACAGCCTGGTTACGGCAATCACAGTAACGATTTCTACAATGATAGGCACCGGAGTCTTCACGAGTCTGGGATTTCAATTATTTGATATAAAGTCTGTTCCACCAATTCTTGCTTTGTGGATAATTGGAGGAATTATTGCAACTGCCGGGGCTCTGACTTATGGTGAACTTACTTCAGCATTCCCCCGCTCAGGTGGTGAATATAATTTTCTCTCAAAACTTTATCATCCTATAGTTGGATTTCTGTCAGGGTATGTTTCTGCCACTGTTGCTTTTGCTGCTCCCATAGCTTTAGCCGGTATGGCGTTGGGTACCTATTTTGGTGGAGTGGTTGCAGATAAAACTTCACCTGATTTTGAATCAACCAAATTGATGATTGCGCTTGGTGCTGTTGTCCTGATGACGATTATTCACATAATTAAGGTAAGCCTTAGTGGGAGTTTTCAGAAGTTCATTACTTCTTTGGTTGTTGTTTTGATCCTTGGATTGATAAGTTCTGCATTCATTTTTGGAACTCCTGTTGATCTTCCATTCCTGGGATTTGATTACGACTTTAACGCCCTCTTAAGCGCACCCTTTGCAGTTTCACTTATATATGTATCATATTCATATTCAGGATGGAATGGAGCTGCATATATTACAGAGGAAGTCGAAAATCCGACAAGAAATGTCCCTTTGGCTCTCTTTATTGGAACAATGGTGGTAATGGTTTTATATGTACTCTTAAATTTTGCGTTTTTATATTTAGTACCGGTGGAACAATTACAAGGTCAGATTGATGTGGGCTTGCTTGCTGCAAAAAATGTTTTTGGAGAATCAGGTGCATTAATAGTTGGTTTATTAATTTCTGTCTGTCTTCTTTCTGCCGTCTCGGGTATGACTTTTATTGGTCCCCGTGTTACCCAGGCTATGATGAAGGATGTAATTCCAAACATTTATAACAAGTTTAAGTTTCTCTCAAGGGAAGTGCCTGTTGTACCCATACTCTTCCAGAGTCTTGTAGCAATCTTTATGATCGTAACCTATACCTTTGAGCAGGTTCTGGTTTATATCGGATTTACACTCAGCCTGTCAACAACAGCAACCGTATTTGGTATTTTTATTCTTCGTACAAAATTAAAACACATTCCGAGAACTTATAAAACTTTTGGTTATCCTTTTACTCCAATCATTTTTATCCTCTTTGAAATATGGATGCTTACACACATTCTGATGGATAAACCAATGGAATCATTAGCAGGGCTTGCCACCGTCCTTTCGGGCATTGTGGTTTATTATATTGCCAAACATTTTAATAATAAATTCGAAAACTAACAACAAGGTAAACAACGGATGAACAAAGATTTTTCATCGATTATCAAGAAAATACTTCCACTTAATTTCTTTTCGTTAGTGGTTATTCTCTTTATTTTTTCGGGATGTGAAAAGACAACATCTACCACCCCTGTAAAAGAAGACACCACCAAAGCAACTAACTCTGCGACGACTAATGAAGTTAAAAGCGAAAAGCTTGACCTCTCAAAGTATAATATGCGTTATGATGATATCGCTAAAATACTCGGCGGTTTCGAAGTTTCTGCTACATCTTCACTTTTCAAAATTTCGGAAAGCAAAGCCTGGAAAAATCATCAGAAGTTCTTCACAACCAGATGGGCTGATCTCCAAAAAGATATTCTCGATTCAGTTGAATATTGGGCTAAAACTGAACTTGCTGATTTTGATCCCGAAGCCAAAACAGTTTTTTATCCATTTGGTGGACCCGATTTCCTCTTTGCTTATGAGTTTTTCCCAAACGCCAATACATATATACTACAAGGATTGGAACCTGTCAACAGACTACCTGAAAAGATTGACCCAAGCGACCCAAGTCTCAACAGTTATCTGGATGACCTTCAGAACTCTCTGAGAGTGCTTACAACCCGTGGTTATTTCATCACCAAACAGATGAACAGCGACCTGAACAAAGGGCTCTTTAGAGGTGTTATCCCTGTTATCCTTTTATTCATGGCAAGAACAGACAACACTGTTCTCGATGTAAAATATATAACGACCGATAAAAAAGGCGATTTCCTTCTTGAAGAAAGTCAACTTTTAGATGCAGATCAAGCAAAAAATGGAGCCAAAGGCTGCGTAATCTATTTTACTGACAAAGATCAGAAGGAAGTGAAAAAACTTTATTATTTTAGTTCTGACACGCAAAATAAATCATGGGCTAACAGAACCAATCTTCAAAAATTAGTTACTGACAACAAACCACTGATTTTCTTCACCAAAGCAGCATCATATCTGCTTCACGGGCAGGATTTTGGTGATTTACGATCCTTCATCCTTGAGCATGCTAAATATCTCGTTCAAACCGATACAGGTATTCCGGTGAAATTCCTTGAAAACGGCTCCTGGGATATGACTTATTATGGAACCTATATCAAGCCTGTTACTGATTTCCCGTGGGCTTATCAGGCAAATATGAAGACCATTTACAGCGACGCCTCAAAAGTGAAGCATATGCCTTTTGGTATTTGTTATCGCTGGAAAAAAAGTGAGTCGAATATTATGAAGGGTATTAAGAAGTAGTTTTTTTTGGGAAGAATAGAAGAACCATCAAACCGGGTATAAAAACTTAAGTTAATGTTTGCTTCTATTCTTCCTTTTTTATCTATCCAAGGGCGTAAAGATAACCATCTCTACTTGAACAATAGACAGTATTATCCCACACAATCGGGGTAGCTTCAAATGAAGTATCGGGATGAAAAGTATCAAGTTTTTTAAGTTTGACGCCAAATTCAACTCCTGCAGCATTTTTTGCAGTCTCCCCATCGCGTGTTTTTCCACGCACAAATTCCATCTGTACCAAATGAAGACCGTTGTAGGTTGCTGCAACAATTTTATTCCCGCTTGTAAAAATTGGCGTGCTGATTGAAGGACCAACATAGATTTTCGCCAACAATTTGGGAACGGAATATTTCTTCTTATTCAACATATCAAGAGTTGTTTCGCCTGATACTTCATGTTGACTCCCAACATACAAATTCCCGTCAATGGCAAGTGTTGCCCAGACAGCAGGAAAATCGTTGTTAAGATTATATTCATCATTTATGCAAACGGTACCTATTATACCACCGGCCCACTCAGCGACATTTGTGTTTTTAGTCGGGAAATACCATTCAACCGATTCGTCCGCCGGTTTTGCCGGGTTTAATTTCATAACTCCACCACGACCGGGAACATATTGTTTTTCGATCGAGCATAATATTTTGTTGTCCTTTGTTACAACGGTTGAACCGTCAATATCGGAGCCAACATACAAATCGAAATCGATTTCCATTTTTTTGATGTCAACGCCATAGATATGCCCGGCACCTGATGCAATAAAAACTCTGTCACCCAATCTTGCAGGGCTGGCTTCAACTACAATGTTGTTGCCATGTTTGCCGGCGTCAGAATCATCATAAAGTTTAACTTTTCCTAAAACTTTTGGTTGTTTAATTCCATCAAGCATCGCAGCTTCATTCACTTTGCTACTCAGGAAAAAACCATAACCACTCTCTACAGCATTAAAAATCATCCCGTCACCGAGGTACAAAGGTGAACTATCGTTATCCCTGCTGTAACAAACCGATAATGGTACATTAAATTTCCAAATCTCTTTTCCTGTACGGTAAGAAACTGCTCTGAAGCTTGGAATCACTTTTGATCCTCTAACTGTGTTGCCATTTCCAAGGCGGCTTCCCTGTAGGAGAATTATCCTATCATTTTCGGGGGCAGTTGTATCAATATAAACAGATCCCCCACCCTTCATAATATCATCATTTTTATATTTCCATACTTCTTTTAGCCCATCCGCTTCAAATTTTCTAAGATATTGATCATAGCCCCCCAACACAATCATCAATTTGCCATTCTCCATGTAAACCGTTGGTTGACCCGTCCAACCTGCCCCACAAAACGATTTGGTTCTGCTTCCGACTGTTGATTGAGAGCAACCAAGGCGGAATTTTGACTTGATTGAGAGTCGATTTACATCCCCTTTTCCGTAAAATCTTCTAAATTCGTTACCAAGAAATGTTGACATTAACACTTCTGTGTTTCCGTCAACCCAGGGATTAAAAACCGGCTCCTTCTCAGAATCATCATTACCATTTGCTTTTACTTTACCGCTGTCACAGCCAAGCATTGAGAGAGTGCCTGCACCTGCAGCAGTTGCAGCACCGATAATTCCCATTGCTCTTAAAAATTCTCTACGAGTAGTCATATAACTTTTTTGATTTATTGACAAAATTAAAACATAAATTTACGAAAGAAAATTGAAGTTATGGGTGTCTTTTGACTGTTTTGGACAAATAAAAGAATGACCCTGTGGCAATTCCGATAAGCATGGGCTCAACCTCCGCCAGAATTGTTCCGGAAAACAACTGCTCCCTGAAGAAGAACCAAATCAGTCCAACTATCGGAACAAAAATGATCTGAAACAGTGTTATGCCACTTCCAAGCTTCAATTTTGGGAAATAAGACCCCGAAACAAGAAAAATCAATGAAGGTACAAAAAGTGAACCGATATAATACCAGATATCCACAATCGACCTGAATACGAGGCTTAACAGAATTGCAATAGTGGTTGCTATAACCATACCTGCAGCAGTATACAGTTTCATATCATATTTATCGCTCGGCACAAGTTTTTTCAAAATGTCGTTCGAGAATGTAACTCCACTCAAAAAAGTAAAACTGTTAAGAGTTGTATATACAGTTGCAAAAAGAGAGATCAGAAAGAGTCCTTTTATTCCTGTAGGAAGGAAATCCCTGGCAAGTGCCGGGAAAGCCGTTACGGGGTCTGTCAGGTCGGGTAAAAGAGCTCTGGAGAAAAGTCCCGATGCATTGGAGAACAGATCAAACACAAACCAGAGCACAACAGATATAATAATTCCTTTTTTTGCAACATCAGCATTTTTTGTGGCATAAACTCTCTGATGAAATCCCGGATCAGCAACAGTCCATGCAGCTACCAGGTACCAAACGAGCATATAAAAATAACCTGTCCCCCCTGTTGGGGTCAGGTGGGTGGCGGGAAGATTCTCCTGAAGAAATGAAACTCCACCGTAATTGATCAACAAATAGATCACTGCAGTTATGAATCCCAAAAACATAAAAAGAAACAAAAAAACATCAACTTTGATATTCGATTTAAATCCTTTAATCGAGAGATGGGAAATTAAAGCAACAGGAATCAAAAAGAGAGGAATTTCCAAACCCACATCAAAAACTGTTGAGATGATTTGTGAAGCAGTTAATAAATAAGGTGCCGGAGAGGTGATTATAAAGATCAGGATTGAGGCAACCAATGCAACTTTTCTGCCATATTCAACTTCAATCTTCTCCGGAATTGAGAGAAGTCCGGTGGCTCTTACCTTCCCAGCGAAAAGAAATGCAAAGATAAGTGCAAAAATGTAATAAGGCAGTCCTTGTGTAAACCATGACGATATTCCATATCGATAAGAGTATTCACCAATTCCCAGGATTCCACCATACCAGGTGGTAACATTCACGGCAACAAATGTGAAAAGTCCCATATTTCGACTGCTGACAATATATTCGTCAGCACTGCTGTCCTTTAATCTTCCACTGAAGAAGCCAATTAACAAAGTAATTGAAAGTACTCCAATAATAATAATCCAATCAATGCTCTGTAAAGAATCCATTTTCTTTCACACTTTGTAGAGACCTGATAAATAATCCGGCACCCGTGGATGCAGAAACTTTAATTTTTTTTGAAATAACGATATTACTTGTGCTTTCCCTTACACCAAACGGCAGCGGTTCAGATTTTAATCTATACTTTAACCCTGTAGTCGTAAAAAGTGTATCCCGGGTAATTCCATAGATTGATACAGTTTCTCCAACCGTGCATTCTCTCTCGATAGTACCGGTAAAAGGCTCAAGAATTGATTCACCACTGACCAGAAAAATATCTATAAGCTCCATAAATTTTATCGTGATTCCAATATTGCAGAATGAATGATCAAGGCGATCACCAGTAGCCCCCATGATCAAACACTTTGTGAATTTACTTTTTGCTGCGAATTTAATACATTTTTCTACATCGGTATCGTTCTGTCGTTTGTATTTTACCACTTTTGAGGTACCCCCAAAATATTCAAGCGTGGCAGGTTCTATTGAATCGAGATCTCCAACTATAAAATCGGGTACGACTCCCAACATTTTAGCAGAATTTGCTCCACCGTCTGCACAAATCAATGAATCAAAGCCTGTTGCCATAAAATATCGCAACACCTCAATTTCGGGCGGTCTCCCGTTTGCAAGTATTATGCAACCTCTTCCCATTAAAATTCAACTTTCAGATTTGTCATTAAATTTCTGCCAGCTGAAGGGAAAAAATTATCCCATCCAAAACCATTCATTAAATATTTATTGTCAAATAAATTGTTCACTTCAATAGAGAGTTTCAACCGGACGCCCGACAATGTATAGTTTACACCTGTGCTAAAATTCACGACTGTAAAAGGATCAACAATAACCTCTGTCGGTTTCATTCCATCCGGGTGGATGGAATTATCTGTATATTGAACACCCGTATGGTTTACATTTACAACAGCAAAAAAGTTTTCGTTTAAGTAAGTCAACCCCATATTCAGAATCAATTCCGGAGCATTTGCTATATAATTGTCATTTCTTGAAATAACAGTTCCATTACCATCATATTCTTTAAATTCAACGTAACGGTTCCTACTGATGTTGCCGTTAAGCGATAATTGAAAATCCCAGGGCAACTTGTAAACACCCTCTAATTCAATTCCGATGTGATGCGTTTTTCCTGCGTTACCCACTCTTGGCTGACCAAACACATCCAATCCACCGGACGGTACAATCTCATTTTCAAAATTCATATAATAAAAATTTACACTGCCAACAAACTTCTGCAAAGAGATTCTGGCTCCGAGTTCAAGATTTGTTAACAACTCAGGTTTCACCAACGGTTCGTCATAATTGTATGACCCATCACCATTTTTTTCAAATTGAGGGACCGCTCCCCAACTTGCGGATTCAGCTTCATAAAGATTTTTAAGCGGTGGTTCCCTCCGGGTTAGGGAAGCTGAGCCATACACAGACAATATCGGAGAAATTGAATAACTTATCCCGACCTGTGGATTCACAAAAAAATATGGAGTTTTAAAATCAGTTCCCACATACTTTTCGTTATTTAACAAATACTGTTGGTAAATGGATTGCAGTTTTCCAATCACATTTAGTCTGTCGGTTAAATGATGTGAGACACTTACATACATGGAATAGACATTTTTACCGCCGTTATATTCATAAAAATGTTTATTCCCTTTTTCCCCCACCACATCATCCGGGAGGCCTGACCCCGATTCTATTCTTCCCCAGTGGAGTGAGCGATGAATTCTGACTTCACCTCCCGCCATCAGTTTTCCGGCTCCATAATTATATTCGATTTGTGGGATCCAGCCAAATTGATCATTATCAACAAAGGCTCTCATCATAATATCGGAAGGAATGGTAAATTGAGGATCCAGTCTAAAATAGTTGTTATCTCCATAATTCGCGTTAAAATCGAAGAATCCATCACCGGACAAAAAGAAGAAAGTGTTTTTTAACCAAAGATTTTCACCAAGCTTTAGATCATGTACCAAAGAAATTTGTGGCTGATTTAATACTTCTCTATCGCGGGAGGTTGCACCGTAATTATACTTTCGTGTCTGCTCATCCCCGTTTTGTGATTTGCTTATCCCATAAAAAGCGAGACCATCTTCTTGTGGACCACCATAGGCACTCAATGAAATGGTTTGATTATCATCAAAATATGAAGCTGTTACAAAAAAACGATAAAACTCTGACCATGACCAGTCACGATATCCATCACTCTCAACCTTGCTGCCTCTGAATCGAATCATAAATCTCTCGGCAATAAGTCCCGAGTTGGCATTAATAGCATATTTTTTTGTATTATAACTTCCTGTCCCTGTCTCAAACGAAATACCCGGCTCAACAAATGGTTTTGTGGTAACAAGATTTATTGATGCTCCAATTGCCGGCGGCCCATAAAATGAAAGTGATGAACCCCTCTGCACTTGAACATCCTCCAGAGAATTGGCAAGATCATAAAAATTTATCCAATAAACAGAATGGTCCTCCGGATCATTTTGTGGAACTCCATTGATCAAAACTGAAATTCTTCTTTGATCAAATCCTCTGATTCTGATATATCCATATCCAATACCTGTCCCTGATTCCGAGTAGTATGAAGTTGAAGGGAGTTGATTTAAAATCGATGGAATATCTTTGTTCACAGAAATTCTTTCAATCTCAAGTTTATCCAGATTTGAATAGGTGGCGCTGCTCCCTTTGTCCTCTGCCCTCGTTCCTGTAACAATTATTTCAGAAATTTGAACCTGATCGTTATACATTAATATTTCAGATTTATTATTTTCTTCCTGAATCGTAATCGATTGTTTGGTTGTCTTGTAACCAACAAATGAACAAATGACCCGCCACTCGCCTGTGGGGATTGAACGCAAAACGAATTTGCCTTCCGTATCTGTTACTCCTGTAAACGGGAGATTTTCAAATTTAATCACGGCTCCTTGCAGTTTCTCGCCACTGACGGCATCCTTCACCACTATTTCAAGATTTGAAGCGTTTTGTGGTAGAATAACAGAAATTAAAAGCAGTGAAATAAATATTAGCTTTCTCATAAATTAACCTCATTTAAAATGAAAAAGCCGTTTTTCAGAGGGGTAAACTGAAAAGCGGCTTTTAATTGTTCCCTACGCCGGTATTATCCGGATCAGGTTCAAGGGTTTGATCTCAGCCCAAAAAGGGCACCCCTACATTCAACTTGCGTTGACAAACAATAAGATTAGAACAAATGCAGCTATTTCTTTTTAGTCTTTGTTGACGGCTTGTTGACGGATTTTTTTGTTGTTGTTTTTGGTGTCGTCACTGATTTTTTAGTTGTCGTCTTAGGAGTTGTAACTGCCTTTTTGGTCGTTTTTGAAGTAGTTTTTCCTTTTACAGCAGTTTTATTACTGTTGTTTGATTTTTTGGAAGTAACTGCTTTTTTAGAATTTTTTGAATTGTATTTAGTGCCATACTTAACACCGGTGTTCGATTTGTTTGCGGTGTATGATTTTTTGTTGTAGTTGTAAGTTGTTTTCTTTGCTACAGGAGTTTTAACATCTGTAATGGTTTTGTTGGAGTATATTCTTAAATTCTGCCCTGCAAGCAAGTATTCAGAATTTAGATTATTCCATTTTTTGATGTCTTCAACTGTCACACCATATTTATTTGCAATTGCCGCAAGATTGTCATTTACTTGAACTTTATATGTGTTCAGTGTTGCTGACGCTTTAGTGGTATTGTCACCATAAGTAACAGGCGCTCCACCTGTATAAATGGTTAATTGTGTGTTGGCATAAACAAGACCATTTTTGATCTTTGTTCCATTCCAACCGGTAATATCAGAAACAGAAACTTTATACTTTTCAGCTATTTCAGACAGGTTTTCACCATATTTAACTGTATGGTAATAAGTTTTTGACTCCGGTTTTGAAACAGCTTTTGTAGTTGACTGTTTTTTGTTACCGGTGTTTGCCAAAGCAAAGTATGTTTCATACTTGGATGCTGGAACATTAATTACAAGTTCCTGTCCTGTTTTGGCATTTTCGAATGCTGAAATATTGTTCCAGCTCCGTAATTCAGAGACTGTAACATTAAATTTCTGAGCAACCTGAACCAGACTCTCATCACCTTTAATTGCGTATTTAATGGTTGCGTTAGAACCATTATTGTTTGAGGCGAACTGAATATCTGTATTGTTGGATTTAAGCCCTGCGAGAACCTGTGTGGTGCTTCCGGTCGGGATGCGGAGAATATAATCTTTATTTGCAGGGGTATTGTTCTGAAGAAGTTCGGGGTTGAGGTCTTTTATGTCAGTTAAAGAAACACCGGCGGCGTTTGCAACTGAAGCGAGCGAAGTTGATTTGGAAACATTGATGGTTTCATAAACAAATGCAGTCTGATAGCTGATCTCAGTTAATCCAAACTTTTCAGGTTCCATTGCAACAAGTGTAGCTGCAATGTATGCAGGCACATAATTTCTTGTTTCCTGTGGAAGAAGTTGTTGAATTGCCCAAAAATTGGTCTCAGTTCCGCGTTTTATTGCTCTTGAGATTCTTCCCTCACCTGCATTGTAAGCAGCAAGTGCTAGATGCCAGTCGCCCAGCGAATTTTTCAGATCACGGAGATGCCTTGCAGCAGCTCTGGTGGCTTTTACAGGATCTTTTCTTTCATCGACATTATAATCAACTTTAAGATCATACATCTGTCCTGTGCCCTTCATGAACTGCCACAAACCCATTGCGCCGGCAATGGAGCGGGCATTTGGATTTAATCCACTCTCGATAAGAGTAAGATAAGCGAGTTCGAGCGGAACACCTTCTTCTTTAAGAATCGGGATGATTACAGGGAAGTATTTATCAGTACGAGCTATCCACTGTTTAAAGAAGTTTTTACCTTTTCCTGTGTAAAATGTGATCCATTTTTCAACCTGATCATTTATTACGAGTGGAATTTCATTGGAATTAAATTTTGAACCGGCTGCTGCAAATGCAACTTCAGATTCATTAACTCCAACAAGCATGTTGCCTGCGATAAGATTTTTATCAGCATTTTTAAGAATATCCTTAAAAGCATCTACAGAGACATCTTCAATGCTTTCATCGATATTTGCCACCAGACTGCTGGTTTCATCCAAAATGAGAAGTTTTAATTCTGCATATCTTGGATTTGCATCTATCCCGGGATAATTGTCAAGTCCGTTCATAATTTCTACAGCAGATGTGAGGCTGTTGATGGCTTCCTGTGTAGAATTTTTCCTGGCTTTTTCGACTGACTGCTGATAATATGAGTAAGCTCTGTCGAGCTCCTGTGGTACGATGTCGAGTGTACTTAGATTCTGCTGCGTTTCAGGTTTTATAACCTGTGTATTTGTGGTTTCGGTTCCGGGAATACACCCTGTAAGTCCCAGAACTGAAACTGCAAATATCAGGAGCACTGCTTTACGCATTAAACCTCCTTTGGTTTATATGGTTGTGAACGATAAATAAATCTTTGCCTATACCTGACTCCCTAAAGTGGTATGTTTGAGTGTTTTTTACTCGGGTTTTTATCTTTTTTGGTCTTTAAAAGCTGAAAAGCGTTTATCAACCTGATCCTTGTGTCCGCCGGTTCGATTACATCATCAATGAAACCTCTCTCAGCAGCAGTATAAGGATTTGCAAACTTTTTAATATATTCTTCCAATTTCTCATTTAATGCAGCTTCGGGATCATCCGCTGCTGCAATTTCCCTCTTAAATATTATTTCAACTGCTCCTTTGGGTCCCATAACCGCAATTTCAGCCGAGGGCCAGGCGAAGTTGAAATCACCTCTAATATGTTTTGAATTCATCACATCGTAAGCTCCACCGTATGCTTTGCGGGTAATCACTGTAATTTTTGGAACAGTTGCCTCACAAAAAGCAAACAAAAGTTTCGCCCCGTGTCTAATTATTCCATTCCACTCCTGATCGGTTCCGGGTAAAAATCCCGGTACATCCTCAAGTACCAACAACGGAATGTTGAAAGCATCACAAAATCTTACAAATCTTGCTCCTTTTACTGAAGCATTGATATCGAGCACTCCTGCGAGAACCGATGGCTGATTCGCCACAATCCCAATGCTCATCCCCCCCATTCGTGCAAATCCGCAAACGATATTCTCTGCATAATTTGCATGTACTTCAAAAAATATTTCCTCATCAACTAAAAGTTTTATTACTTCTTTAATGTCATAAGGTTTGTTTGCAATCTCCGGTATAACATAGTTTAGACGCTCGTCGCGTTTTAATGTTCCCTTGTTAAATTCTTTGCTTAACGGTTTATCCTTAAAATTTAAAGGAATATACTCCATTAGATGCCTGACATTCATCAAGGTTTCAATCTCATTGTCGAAAGCAAAATGTGCAACTCCACTCTTTACAGAATGAGTTTCAGCTCCGCCAAGGTCTTCAAATGTCACTTCTTCATGAGTAACGGTCTTAACAACATTTGGCCCCGTAACAAACATGTAACTTGAATTTTTCACCATAAAAACAAAATCTGTTATTGCCGGTGAATAAACAGCACCTCCTGCACAAGGTCCCAAAACAACACTTATTTGTGGTACAACACCACTCGCAAGAGTATTCAGTAAAAATATGTCGGCATAACCACCCAAACTTACAACACCCTCTTGTATCCTGGCTCCACCCGAATCGTTTAATCCGATTACCGGAATTCCGGTTTTCATCGCCATATTCATGATTTTGCAGATTTTTTCGGCGTGAGTTTCTGACAACGAACCGCCAAACACTGTAAAATCCTGACTGTAAACCGCTACGGGTCTTCCCTCAATAGTACCAAATCCGGTAACAACTCCGTCACCATAAAAAGTCTGTTTTTCGAGTCCAAAATCTTTGCTTCTGTGTTTAACAAAAACATCAACCTCTTCAAAACTTCCCTCATCAAGCAGTAACTCAAGTCTTTCTCTTGCCGATAATTTCCCTTGCTGGTGTTGCCTGGCAATTTTATCTTTGCCACCCCCCTGGCGCGATAACTCTCTCTTTTCTCTTAGTTCAGCAATTTTATCGTGCATTTTTATCTGTTTACTGCGTATATTTCAAATGACTCTCGGGAATTTTAGAAAAATCCATAATCCCGTTTCCTAAGTTAAAGAAAAACCAATTAATGTGAAAATTATTTAAAATTTTTTATGACACATCTAACTTCGCTCCTCGTATTGATTTACATCACTTTGCTGTCAAATAACTTGAATGCCCAACCCTGGAGATTGGTGAAGGAAATTGGTATTTTTGAGAAATCATCCTCATTTTGTCTCTCTCCTGATGGCTATTTTTATGTAACTGATCAAGGTTCCAATCAGGTGCTAAAACTTAATTTGGATGGAGCTGTTTTTAATACCACCGGAGGTTATGGATGGGATGCGAGTGGACTCTCCAGACCAACCGATGTAACCGCCGAGGCTGTTTATGTTTTGGTTGCCGATGAGGATAACAGTAAGGTGAATAAATACGACAAAAATCTAAACCTCGCCGGCACGGTGTTTAAAAGAGACAGTCAAAATCCGGAGGAGGTGTTTGGTTATCCCCTCTCTGTTGCTGTTTCCACCCTGGGTGATCTGTACATCCTCGATGGTGAAAATAACAGAGTAGTCTATTTCAGTTTTTTTGGAGATTATAAAGGTAATTTTGGAGGTTTTGGCACAGGTTTTTATGAATTCTACAGACCCGAAAAAATATCTGCTCTTAAAAATGCAATTGCAGTTGCGGATGATGATAAATTAGTACTTTTCGATCTGTTTGGTACTTATCTACGGAATATACAATTTCAGCAACGGATTCGTTCTGTAAAATATAATGATGGCAAAATAGCTGTTGTCACAAAAAAAGAAATTTATATTGCTGAAGACAATTTAATGTATGAATTTAATCAACTTGATATCGAACATGACGGGGTCTGGTTTGTAGATGCATTGATGTCGGGCGATAAATTGTATATACTCACCGAAAATTCAATACTCTTTTTCGAGAAGGGATTTTGATCTCCCGCTCCTCCATTATCAAATATCTGCCGGCACTCCTCCTCTTTTTGTTGCTGATTGTCTCGTTTCTCCCGTTTTATACTGACGGCAGCTCAGTTCTCTACCCTTTTACAAAAGCTTTATTCTCGAGAATTTGTCACGGGATCTCAGACAGATGTTTTGAGATAAACGGGATGTCACTTCATCTTTGTTCAAGATGTCTGGGAATCTACTCAGGGTTATTTGCAGGATCGATCACGATACTGTTCCTTAAAAACCGGATGACTGTTTTTACCAAAAGAAGATACCTGTTTATAGCCTTCTCACCCATCCTGATTCATAAACTTTTGGAACTACTGACTATAGTGGATTATTCAAAATTGTGGGCGTTAATTTCAGGAATATTAAGCGGTTACCTTATCTTTTTATATATTGGAAATCGGTTTTTAATTAATTTATCAAAAAGAAGTGATGGTTAACAGCAAATATTTTCCCACTCTGGTCTCCGGTTTTGCGGCAGGAGTTCTTACAACAGTTCCACACATCAAGTCACTCTCATGCTGCATTCTTGTGCCGGCTGCCGTAGTTTTTGCACTTTATGCCGACAAGAGAATCAGTGGATTAAAATCCCCGATCAATATAAAAAGTGCTTTAATGTTTGGATTGATGACCGGCTTGTTCACCACCCTGTTTGGGACCACATTTGATGTTTTAATCACATTTATTACCCGTCAAAACGAATTTGTAATCGCTTACCCCGATGTACTCAAAATGTTGGGGGAAATGCCATTTTTACCAAAGGGGGATGCATCCTACAATGAGGCTCTGGATATCCTTGAGAATACGCGAAATGAAATAGTGGAAACCGGATTTTCGTTTTTTTACACTTTTATGATGTTGATTAACAATCTGATTTTTTATCCGGTGTTTGGTTTGTTGGGCGGGCTTTTAGGGAAAGCAATACTTGACAAGGCCGGTAATACCGACCGTTGATCATCGAAGTCTAAACGGGAAAGTGATCGTAACCGACTGAACAAAGGTCTCTCCATCTTTTAACTTTTCAAATCTCCATGTCCTTAATGCAGAAATGCAGAGATTGTCAAGTTTTGGATCAAGCTTTTTAACCGGAACCACGCTGCCAACACTGCCGTTTGGCAGTATGGTGAATGATAACACAACATTCCCTTCAATATTCACACCTGAAGGGTATTTAGGAATATTCCAACTCAAAACCGCTCGTTTTCCTTTTCCACCCCAACCGATTGAATATCCGGTACCGTAAGTGGTTCCACCCGTAGTGCCCGGTTTTGTTGTTGTCCCCTTTTTATCCTCAGTTCCCTTTTTTGATTCAGTCTCTTTAGGTTTGGTTTTTACACCATCCTTATCGGTGTTTTTGGCTTCAGGTGTTTTCACCTTCTGATCTTTTTTCTTGTCTGAAGCATCCTTCTCTGTTTGCTCAATATCCTCGTCAGATTCTTCTGCGAAGTCTCCCTTTTTGCCCGCATCTCCGCCGATATCTTCAGGTGTCTCAAATTCGATTTCGAGAATATTTTTTTGCGGAGTTTCCGTGATTTTCCCACCAAAATACATCGTAAACATCAGGAGGAACCCGAGGAGATGTAATACAAGTGACACACCAACAGAAATACTGCGCTCTTTATTCAAAATTACTCTTCCTTCACCGCTTCGCGTTTATCTGTTTCGAGAGTGAATTTATCAAAACCGGCTCCTTTTGCAGCATCGATAACCATCACTACTTTTTCAATAGCCACATCTTTATCAGATGCTATTATCAAATTGGCTTCATCAGATTTTGAACGAAGCGATTTTAATCTCCCTTCAAGTTCAGGTTCGGCAACGATGGTTTCACCGAGATAAAAAGTACCTTCTTTTGTAATTGTAACTACAAATTCTGAAGGTACCACCTGCTCTGAAGTTTTTGATCCGGGCAGTTTTACTTTAACACCGGATTGAACCACATACTGCGATGTGATGATAAAAAATATCAACAATAACATCACCACATCGGTGAGTGATGAAAACTGGAACTCAGCCAAAGACTGATTTCTTCTTTTAAATTTCATATCTGTACCTAAAAATCGACATCAAGTTCAGATTTTTGAGTTGTCTGACCGTGGCTAACATCTTCAAGAGTATCAATTACATCTGTGGAGATTGCTTCCATGTTCAAAACAACTCTGTTTATTTGACTCAATAAAAAGTTGTAAGAAATTAGTGATGGAATACCAACTACCAATCCAAAAACTGTGGTGATTAAAGCCTCATAGATGCCACCGGCAAGATCTGCAGGACTCGCGTTACCTCTGAGTTGTTCAACTGTCATAAATGCCTGAACCAAACCTGTAACCGTGCCAAGAAATCCCAATAATGGAGCTGAACCTGCAACTGTTGCAAGAACCCAAAGTCCTCGTTCAAGCTTCGCAATTTCCTGATTTCCTGAATCCTCAATCGCTTCTCTTACTCGAGCATAACCATATTTATGTTTCTTTAATCCTTTTTTAATTATTGCGGCAATAGGCGACTTGTCACCTTTTAACACCTGAATGGTACCTGACACATCATTTTTTCTTAACAGAGTTTCCACAGTCAGAATAAATCTGGGAACATTTACATTAGCTTTTCTTAGGGAAATCAGCTTTTCAATTATCACTGCCAATCCTATTATTGAAAGCAACAAAATGGGCCACATGACCACGCCACCTTTAAAAAACATTTCTATGAGATTCATCTATTTATTTCCGTTCTCTATTTTTTCAATTTGGGGTTTAATGTATTGTTAACCTCACGGGCTTTTTCTTCTTTATCAAAAGGACCAACTCTTACCCTGTACCAAACGCCTTCTTCACCGGCAACACCACTCTTTTTAATCTTCATGACAAATGATTTATAACCTTTTTTCTTAAGTTCTTTTGCAAGTTTTTCTGCAGTGTCAAATGCTCTGTGTGCAGATATCTGAACATAATACTTCTTGCCCGACTTAAAAATAAAATCGGCAATCTTCGTCTCTTTAACTTTGTTTTTTACCGCATCCTGAAGAGTAATGTTCCCGCTATTGGAATTGTCATCAGCTTTTTTTACCGGTTTTTTGTCAACTTCCTTTTTACCTTTATCATCTTTTTTTGCTTTTTTCTCCTCTTTCACAGCAGCACTGTCGAATGGTACAAACACTTTGTAAGTTTTTTCAGTTGAGGTATCATACAGCACAGGATTCAATGTTCCGTTTTCTTCCACCTCAAAATACCTGCCATCCTTAAAAGCAGCACCTTTAATGTTAACATCATTTTGCGTGTCTTTATTGAAAGGATATTCACGATTGTCAGCTAAAAGATTGCTGTCAACTATCACCAATGCACCCTGGGCAAGATTTTCATCAGTTTTCACTGCATTTTTGCCCCTAAGGTATCCTGATGCCTGAAGTATAAAATATGTGGCAATGATTACCGCAAGCACAATCAACATTTTAATAAGAACTGATAACTGGCTCTTTGGAGGTTCTGTTTCTTCTTCCATCACTCGACTCTCATCTTTGACAGTATTTCCATCATCCTGATCTTGAATTAATGGTGGTTGATTAGATTCCTCGTTTTCATTTGTTGAGATATATTCTGTCATCTCAACAATTGGAATTTGAGTATCTGTTAAATTATCACCGGTATTTCCGGACTCCCGACCTTCAATCTCTCCGTGTTCATCCAAATGTTTAAATGGAGGGGGCGCATCAGGTACTGCCACCTCATCATATAGAGGTATATCAATCAGTTCAGGTTCTGCTTCAGCTTTCTGATCGGTAAACTGTGGTTCCTCTTCCCCCGGAAGTTCCGTTGGTTCAGGCTCTGATAATGGAACATCCTCGGCAACGGGGGATGCTGATTCTTCCGGTATTTCGATTACACCATCAAAAAAAGACTCATCAAACATCAATTTGTCTTCTTCAGTTTCTGCTTCAACAACCTTTTCCGGTTCAATAACTATTTCTTCCCCGGGTTGAATCAATTCGTTAACTGAATCAATTTCATCTCGCACCTCAATTGGATCCACCGATCCGGTTTCAATTGTCTCGATTTCATCAGGGATAATTTGTGCTTCTTCTTCAAGTGATCCATCAATCACTTCAGGTACTGTTTCGGAGGATTCTTTTAATTCAGACTCAATTTCAGGTAAAATTATATCATGTTGAATATCAGCTTCAAGTGCTTCTTCGGGCTCACTATGAATATCTTGATCACTTTCAGATTCTACAATCTCTTCAATTTCAAGATTAACCTCAGTTACTTCATCAACCTCAGCAACTTCCTCGGGGGCAATTTCCTCATTGACTAAAGAAACAACATCATCAGCGGCAGCCGGAATCTCCGATTCATCAGAAGTCTCAACCTCCGGCTCGTCTGTTATATCATCTATATCGGCAAAAATGCTGATTCTTTGTTTCTTTTGCGGTATATCTTCAGATTCAACAACTTCCTCATCCCGAGCAACTTCAAATTCTTTAACTTCTTCTGTTAACTCTTCAATTTCCGAATTGAATTCTGCAATTTCTACTTCTTTCAATTCTGCAACATCTTCAGAGAGATCGTCCTGTTGTTCCATTTCTTCAATATGATCAATCAGCTCATCTACTTCGTCAATCTCTTCATGTGGTAGAGAAGCCCCTATAGTTTCGTCATTCTCATCTTCAATTTCAAATTCCTCAACAGATGCGGGAAGTTCATCTTCAATTTCAAATTCATCGATAGGTTCAGGAAGTTCGTCTTCCATCTCAACCTCTTCTACAGGTTCAGGAAGTTCGTCCTCCATCTCAACCTCTTCTACAGGTTCAGGAAGTTCGTCTTCAATTTCATCGATAGGTTCAGGAAGTTCGTCTTCCATCTCAACCTCTTCTACAGGTTCAGGAATTTCATCTGCCATCTCAACCTCTTCTACAGGTTCAGGAAGTTCGTCTTCAATTTCAGCAATTTCTGTGGTTTCTATCGAATATTCTCCAGAGACATCAATTATATCTTCATCTCCAACCTCATCAACAACTTCCAACGGTGGCTCCGGGACAGCAACAAGACTTTCAAGAAAATCAGCCACCTCATTGTTATCGGTCACCTCTTTTTTCGGGGATTCATCTTCTTCGGTGACAGGGGTAACTTTGATTCCACCTGAAAATATTGAATAAGTCTCTTCATCGTCATCTTCATCATCAGGAATGACAATCGAAGAGTGTGTAAATACAACTTCTTCTTCCTCTGAATTAAGAAAATCAGGAGTTACCGGTTCATCAGTCTCTTTTTCAGGATGAATTCCAAGATCGGAAAAGAGATCAGGCTCGTCATTATAAGAAGATTTAATTGTCAAATCTTCCTCTTCTTCAAAGGCTCTTGACAATGGATTTACCTTCTGAAATCCATCCTCGGAATCTTCAAAAAGTGGAATATCGGGTCTGTCAGTGTACCTTTCACTTTTTTTGTCTTCCTCAAGCAGAATTCTGGATAATCTCCTTCCCCCTTTTTTTACAAATCCGGGGTCATTTAAAGACAGGACATCATTAAAAAACGCACTTACCTTGGGAGATATCTCAATTTCAGGTGAACTTTCACCATCTCCGTCAAAAGAGAGGAATTCATTTACTCTCAACCGTTCGGTTGCACGGTCTTCCAAAACAATTTCTTCAATTATCTCGAGTTTTTCATCAAAAAACTGTAGTACTTCCCCATCACCACTGTCTGATGGTTTTCGTTTTACAAAACATAACTCGTGAAGATTGTAAACCGTGCCCGGTTCAAAATTCTTTTTAGCGAGATGCATGAACTGACCAAGAAAATCAACCATCTGCAAATCAGCGCCGATAAACCGGTCCAATATCTTATATAATATGCCGTCTTGACTCATTTTTAAAAACCTAAAAGTGATTCACAAATTAATGAAATCTTCTGAAACAATTCAAGTGTTTCTTTCACTATTTTCTATAACTTGTTTAATATTTATCAGTTACCATGAAAATTGTACTCCTCCCATGATATTTAGACCCGGAGTTTCATATTTGCCCCATTTCATTATCTTTGTGTTCAACAGGTCGGTACCACTAAGGAAAATCTTAATATTTGGTATATAATTGTATTCAACATTCATTCCGAGGTCAATTCCACCGTCAATTTCAATGGTATTTCCAATATCTGCAAATGATTTACCGATATACCCAATCTTTATATCATAGCTGATGGTTTTGTCATAATTGTTACCATATGCCGCGTAAACTTCAAACTGCGGTGTAAAAGGAATCTGCTTCGAAAAGTCGTCCTGAATCGTATTAAATTTTAATTCACCGACAAATCTTCCCAGAATTCCGGGATGAAAAGTGGCAGAGAGAAACCCTTCAAATCCTTTGACATCCGCTCCAGACATAGTGAACAACCCGCGCGATGCCGATTCTTGATAAAAAGGATAGGCATCAGACATAAACCATGAGACACCTGTTTCAAACTCAATCAGTTTTTCATACTCATATTTTAATACGGCATTTAGATTGTGTTTTTTCCTGAGGACAGAAAAAGCAGAACTATCTGCAAGTTTAAAGTACTGGTTTGCAGCAACCTTGTCCTGATTATAAAGAATGGTTGTTGACGGATTGTAAGATGCAATGAGAAACAAGCCATTAACAAATCTGAGTGAATATTTTACTACAGGCGAAAGATACGTATCATCAGGTGTGGAAGTAATATCAATACCTCCCAAAAGTTTCATCGTTCTGCCAACCACAATACCACCCAACCCGCTTACCTGCAAAAAATTGTTCTTAAAACTGTTTCCGGAAGAATCGGTCAGGTTTTGTTGTCTGATTGCAATATTTGAAAATATCTCAATAAATTCATATCTCGTGTTAAAAAAACCTTCGGCAGAAATTATATTTTCGCTGAATTGTCCAAGATTTTGGGCGAAGAGATCACCTTTTAGTTTAGCTCCATACTGCAAATATTCATATGACAGATTCCTGAATCCAATTTCGGGATTAAAGTAACTGTTGTCTCTCGATCGGGTTGGATCGTCACTTGCAAAAAACTTAAAAAGTGATTTTTTCATTCCAAAACTGGCAAAATATTCGGTTCCAGGATCAAGTAAACTGTCGTTGTAACCAAAATATTTTATCCCTGCATTTACAGCAAAATTGGTTTCATCGGCATTGTCGATAAATGCCTGTCTCCTGCTAAAGTCACCTCCGGCAAAAAGAACCACATCTCTCATTGGAGCACTGATAAATCCTTTTATTGCCGGTTGAAACATATTCCCAAAACTGCCTGACACATATCCTGTTGTGTATTCCGAAGTGTCGCGTAGAATTTCTCTTGCCACTTTGGGATCAAAATCCTTGGTAAGTGCCAATATGGAATCAGCAATTTTAGGTCTTTTAAAATTGTCCGACAAAATTGAATAAAAATCAGGATTTATTTTATCCCTCGGGGGAAAATCGTAAGATCTTAAACCTGTAATAACAAAACTTGGCAGTTCCACATCAGGTTGAGCTTCAACCTGAGAAACAGAAACAAGCAAAAGCAGAATGGTTATCAAAAATAATTTTTTATTTATCATTTTTTCTTCTTCTTAATTTCTTTAAGTTTTTTTGAGGCTTCTTTACCATAATCATCATCGGGATGGCCTTCGATAAGCTTTTCAAGTATCGAGATAGCCTTTTTATTATCTTTCAGTTTCACATATGAATCTGCAAGTTTTAAATATGATTTTGCCAGCCAATCAGCGAATTCACCAAAGACAGATTCAACCCTCACAAATGCCGTTATTGCGTCTTTGTAATCCCCTTTTTCGTAATAGGCGGTTCCAAGCAAATATTGTGCTTCAGCTCCGATAACATCCTCCCGTCTCATCGAAACAGCAATAAAAGCTTTAACAGCATTTTCATATCTGCGGTTTTTAAGTTCAATTTGACCTTTCATGATATACGATTTATCGGCAAACTGATCTCCAACAAAAGTATTAATTACTTCATCAAACTGATCATAACCGGAAAGAGTATCACCCTTTGCGAGGAATAGCATTCCTTTTAAGTATTTAAGTTCCGCAACCTTTTGATCTTTTGGATATTTTTCAATTGTTCCATCAATCATTTTACCGGCTTCTTCGTAATTCCCTTCCGAAAAGAAGATGTAAGCCAGTTCAACGGATGCAAGTGATGAGAAGTTTGTTGTGTCATACTTCTCCAGCACCCATTTAAATGAGTTTGTCGCCTGTCCACTTTCACCCGAGGATTGATATGATTTACCCAACCAGTAATATGCCTCGGCGAGGTGGGGTGATGCAGGATAAAACTCTATAAATGCAAGATAATTCTCTTTTGCCCTGCTAAAATCACCTGCATTATAAAAGAGTTCAGCCCTTTTAAGATAAAGTCTGTCAGCATCTTTTAATCTTGGGTTATTGGTCAGAAAGTTTTCAATAAGTGTAAATGCAGTGTCCTGTTCTCCCAAAGCGAAGTAGCTGAAGAAAAGTCCATTAAATGCATCATATACCTGAGGTGAATTGGGAAATTCAGTCAACACTTTTTCATAATAGATGGCTGAGGTCGAAAACTGCTCCATATTGTAGTAGCAGTCCCCCATGTTGTAATAGACAAGGGGTACAATTTTTTGATCGTCAGAGGTTTCAAGAAATTCGTTATAACTTGTGAGAGCCTTCTCATAATCCTGCGATTTGAAATAAATCCAACCGATAAGGAATCTCGAATTTTCTTCCAGTTGAGTCCCTTTTGCTTCCCTGATTACCCGTTTAAGCTCTTTGATTGCCTCATCCTTTTTCCCCATGTTAAACAGAGTGAGCGCGTAGTTGTAGCGCATCAGATTTCTATCAGTTTGCTCACCACCTGTCAACAGGTTGTCATACATTTTAGCGGAATTCTCAAAATCCCGCGTTGCATAATAACATTCTGCAAGTCTTACTTTTGAGTCAACTAATCTCTCATCTTTTGGGAATCTTGCGATATAGTCCAGAAATGTGAACTTGGCATTTTGATAATCTTTAAAATTGAAGTATGAATAAGCCTTTCCATAAAGTGAAAGTTTTCCAAATGAACCATTATCCGGATTCACTCTGCTGTAATAATCGAGTGATTCTTTAAACTTCATTTTTTTGAAAAAGACTTCTCCGAGGTAAAAATTGTAAACATCGGGTTCAAATCCGGTCCTTTTCCCCTCAATATCCCTCAGAACATCGTACGCTTTATCATAACTTTCCATAAGAAAATAACAAACACCCAAACCCAACTGACCTCTTGTATATAGGTCACTGTTTTTAGGAGAGAGTTGGGATGCCACCTCAAAGTTGGTTATCGCCTCAACATAATTTTTTTTGTTCGAATTTAGCTCACCAAGATAGATATTCGCTTTAGCCCTTATTCCATAATCTGCAACATTCCTGAGTGCATCAAAAACAGCATAAGCCTCATCCAGCTGACCCAGTTCAATCAATAAAATTCCTTTGCTGATCTTTGCCACATCGATATACGGGCTTTTAGGCTGAGCACCTATATAATCGTTAAAAAGTCGTAAAGATTTTTCCTCGTCTCTCATGTATCTTTGGGTTTCTGCCTCCCAAAAACCTGATGCAATTGCTATCGAATCCTTTCCAATCGTCAATGAAGAGAAAATTGAGTAGGCAGAGTCATATTTTTCCTTTTGAAATTTGCACCATGCCAACCCGTATTTTGCTTCTCTCCCGATGGGACTGTCTTTTTCCTGTTTAACTAATTTCGCAAATTCTTCTTCAGCTTTTTGGTACTCTTTTGTATGAAAAAGTGAGGATGCAAGAATCAGAGTTGCCTCTTTTTTCTTTTCAGGAGGAAGATTCTGGAAATCGGGCCCCATCAACTCAAGAATCGCTTTTTCATATTCCCCTGCCTTGTAGTAACTAACTCCAAGTTTTATCTGGGCTCCAAGTGTGTAAGGATTGTCGGGATAATTGTTTAATATCTCTTCATATATATTTGCAGCTTCCTCAAAATGTCCAAGATATTCGTGACATTCGCCTATATAAAAGAGCGTTTCAATCTTAAATTTGTTTGTGGTTTTTTGTGCTTTTGCCTGTTCATAATAAAAAAGAGCATCGTTATATTTTTTTTCTTTTCGATATGTTTCACCGAGATAAAACAAAACACTTCCATAATTTGCAAAACCGGGGTAATTTCTGGCAAATGCCATAAGCTTTACTCTGGCTTTTTCAATCTGTCCATTGTATATATAAATGAGTGAGAGTTTGTAGAGTGCAACCGCACGAAAAGAAGTGTATTCAAACTTGTTAACAAGATATTCATATCCCGCCATGGCGCCGCCATATTCGCCCAAATTAAACAATGCCTCTGATGCATAAAATTTCGCTGAAGCATACAATTCATCTTCCGGGATCTTGATCTTCAGGAATTTCTCAAATAAAATGTACGACTCATAATATCTGCCATCCTGGAAAAACTTCACAGCGGAGTAATAATCCTGTGTCGTTTGTCCCTTCAATAAATATATTGGTAGTATAAGGAGGAGGATCAGTGTTCTTAAATTCATATAAAAACTTTATAAATTATTGTAAAAACCATGATTGAGTCGATTTTATTCCGGCTTTTCTTCACAAAACAAAATTGACTCATTGTGGATATTTCGATCTTCTTTCCACGAAAATCACACAAAATTGCAAGTAATAATATAAGGAAATCAAGGCTTGAAAAATATGAAGTAATTAATACCATCAGGAAGAGGAAGTTGGGAAGGTGTGATCTTAAAAAATTAGTGGCAGTTAACGGGAAAGATTCATTTTGGATGTAAGTAGCGGTATAATTGGAGCCTGTATAAATATTTGATAATCAGTTTAATTGAATAAAAGGCTGCCCCTTTCGAGACAGCCTTGATAAATAAATTATAGATCTACAATTACGAAATCAATGTGACTCTACTATTTCGATACTCTGCTACTTCGCTTCTCCGATTCTACTTGATAAACATCATCTTTTCGGTTTTTACGAATAAAGGTATCAAATTTTTGTCTCTGACCAACAAATTGTAAAAATATACTCCTGATGCGATATCTTTTATCGTTCCAATTGTTGCCGGGGAAAATTCCCTTTCATACTCTCCTGCAGGAAGCCACCCGTTTTGGAGTAAGGTTACTATTTCACCATTAACATTATATACACGAAGGATTACTTCTGCTTCTTCTGTAAGTGAGAATTTTATCTTTGTTGAAGGATTAAATGGATTGGGGTAGTTTTGATAAAGATATATCCTTTCGGGGGTTGGTCTTTCTTCATCAGCAGAAATTCCCGTAATTACAACTGTTACACTGTCTAATTTACTGACATTCCCTTGATTGTCTTTTGCAGTCAGTTTATAACTGTAACTGCCTGTCGGGTCTGTAAGTGAATCTGTAAAGAGTGTATCAATTCCTGTGAATATTTTGTTGTTGTCATCCGGGATAAACTGAGGGTCTCTGTCTCTGTAAAGCGAAAAAGAATTAAAGTCAGCTTCTGTACCTCCCCGCCAGAGAAAATTCACTTTATTTTTAAGTTTGGTGGCTGATATTACTTTTGGTTTCTTTGGAGGTAAATCTTTATACTGATAACTTTGTCCATAAGGCCCACCATACAAACCAACATCACTCCTTGAGCCATCAACATCAAGGATGTTTGGGTCTCCCGCATTTATCAAAGGTGAAAACATCTGGAGAAGAAAGTTGTTGCTGTCCTGATTCTCAAACATTGGGTCCGAGGTATAGTATATTGTCGTGTCAGGGTTAAATAACGACAGATCGTATGATATTAAATTGTTCTGATAAAACGAATTAAAGTTAATGTTGTTGTTTAATGAATGACCGGGTGAGGTAAAACGAATTGCCGCTTCACTGCAATAGGCAATCACATTATTTTTAATTTCTGAACCTATTGGCCTAATACCAACACCTACTCCAATTATCACATTGTTTATAATCTTGCCTTCAGCATCAAGTAAACCGAAGTAGTAAGCAGGAGGAATTATTTTTGTAATAAAATTATTGTAAATCTGTTGCTCACTTCGGAAAAACCCGGAACCTTGGATCCCAACTCCTTGGTCAAATATTACCCAATTATTATGGATTAAACCAAAACTGCAACGAATTGCAGTTTCACCTGATCGAATAATCGTATTGTTGTAAATCTTTATGAACTCACCCGAAGGACGATCAGAATTCTTGATCGCATTGTTCACTTTGTAAAAGTAATTATCAGATATCTCACCGCTTGCTTTGGGTGCATCAATACATTTATCGAGATTCGAAAAAAGACAATTTCGAACATTTATATTTTGGGGGAAAGGTGAAAAACCAACGAATATTCCATAATGATCGTTCATCTGGGTTGTGGTGGTGAAATTCAGATTTTCGACATTTATGCTATGATAAACATATAGGAATACGAACTCCGCATTGGGAGAAAATCCAGAGAGGTCAAAAATACAACTATCAACATCAGTTCCAATAAATGAAAGGGATATATTGGTCCTTTCAGATCGTACCAATTCTCTATAAATTCCACTCCCAATCATAATTGTATCACCGCTTTCACACATGTTTACCACCTTCTGCAGACTGTCCGAAGCCGTCTCCCAACTTGTGAAAGGATAGACAGGAGTGGCGTTCTCTGCTTTGACGTATCGGATGGTGGAATAAGCGGGGATACTCAAAAAGAAAAACAGAAAAACTGCAAGTAGAAATATCACTGATCTGTGAATGGATTCACTTCGATTTATCAGGACCATTGGTTTGGAGACTATCATTTCAGTATCACCAGTTTTTTGTTGATATTTATGTCGTTTACTCTCAGCGAATAAATATAGATTCCACTGGCAAGGTTGCCTGACTCGATTGTTGTTCTGTGTCTGCCCATTGGCTTTTGTTCGTTCACCAACTGTTTTACCAATCTTCCGGTTATGTCATACAGTTTAATTGATACGAGTCCATCTTTTGGAAGTGCATACTCAATTCCTGAAAAGTAGTAACCTGATGTTGTGTTTGCTGAATCAGAGTTTATAACAACATTAGAAAGATTAGAGAAAAATCCGGCATAGTCACAATTAGTGTAGGTGTTGTTTGTAATTTTAGCAATATCGTAACCGGTTCCATTTAACAGAAGTGCTGCATTATTAATGTTTGTGAAGTTACAGTTGTCAATGATTAAAGTATCAAAACCATTTAACGCAGAAATTCCGGAGTATCCGTTTCTTATTTGCGCATATTTAACTATTGCTGATGATCCGTTTCCAAGGTAAATTGAGTTCTGTTTTGTTTCATTTGGTTGAAGGAAATTTATTGTAACTTTGTTTGTTTCTGTTCCATTGATATATAGATCACCGGCACAATAAACTGAACTTGCAGAATCCAGGTTAAGTGTTGATCCCGGTTCAAGTATCAGGATTCCAACAACACCGTCCGAGATAAATTTAGTTGTGTGCATCTCATCTCTTACCATTTTAATAATGTTAGACTGAAATACATTTCCACCTTCAACTTCCCATTTATTGTATGCTCCATGTGTAAGAATTTTAACCCAATCAACTTGTTGGTCATCTTCTTTATTCCAATAACTGTTTAAAGCAACAATATTCGAAAAACTTGAACTTCCCAATGGGATACGATTATCGTGCCATTTTGAGGGTTCAGTAGTGAATAACTTGTTGTGAATAACAGGATGCATCACAGTCTGTATGATTGTATTAAAACCAATTTTAACAAGATTTGAATCATTAAATCGATGGTAGGTAATTTCAGGATGGTAGCTGGAGGCGAGGTAAGTTCCAAAAAGTATTGGCTCAGGAGTTTGTGCATTCATTGAATGTGAGAAAAGAAGACAAATGAGGGGGAAAATAATTAGTAATAGTCGAGTCATGACAAACTCCGGTTTTAGATTACCAAATTTTTTAACAGGGGAGATGGAAAAGGAAGTTCCCCTTTTGATATCGGAACTTACTAAATTTTCAAATTAAAGTCAAGAGGCTTTCGAAAATTTTGGAAAATATTTCTTGAGGCGAAAACTAAAAAGAAAATATTGAATCAAGATTCGTCAGTTCTAAAAAACAGATTTATTACTCTTGCAGAAATGCAATACGAGAATATTTCCCTACCTTTATTTTTCAATTATTAATGACTTATGGGAGGAGTAAAAATCCTCAAAATTGTGTCATCTACTATTTTGAACTCAAAAAACTTTTCGCCTGAAGTCATTGCCCCCATTTTTTCGGTAATCTTTAACTTGAACTGTGCCCAAATTAGAACGCCCATCTAGAATCTACCCCTTTAAAACAGAAAAGCAGTCCAAAAGGACTGCTCACTGAATTTCTGGTGCGGAAAACGGGACTTGAACCCGTACGGGTCTCCCCACACGCCCCTCAAACGTGCGCGTCTACCAATTTCGCCACTTCCGCAGAAATTAGACTACAAATCTAAGGTTTTTTTCGATTTTATGCAAATCTTAAATCGTTTTGTCTAATCTTTTTTTAGAAGATCCCGCAGTTCCCGTCTGAAATTTCGCTCAAAAACTATATATTTGGCATGCGATTCAGGATTCAAAATTTCCGATAATGAAGCTATGAACTGATGTTGCATTTGGCGGGTCTGATCCATAAACTGACCAAATTCCGCTATTTTTGCATTTATTTCTTTGTTTTTTGAACCATCTTTGTTCTCATCGATCAATTCTTCCATCTCATCGAGAATCAGATCAGCTTTGTGGTTCCGTTCTTCCATAACTTTTTGATGATCAGCGCGTCTTGAAAAGAGTTTTAACATCGTTTCTTCTTCAAGATTAAGTGTCTCAATAAGTTTAACCTTTTCAAGTTGCTCAAGTTTTTTCATGGGGTCTCCACCACGATTCCGGAATTTACCTCTTCCCCCTCCCGGCTGGGCGTCTGCTGAACTCACAACAAGTAAAAGTGCAGTTATAAAGATGAAGATGTATTTCATTGTTTTCCTCAATTATCTGTCGGATTTAATTGTTTTGAAAATTTTTCAAAATCCTCTTCACTAAGATTTTGTACCAGATCAACTAATGTTATCCCATATTTATCGGCTATTTCAACCAATGTGGCTCCATTCAACTCGAATAGAGAAGAATAAACACCCTCAAAATCGGTATGGGTTGCTAAAACTTCATCATCAACAACTCCTGTTCCGGAGTTTATGATAACGGCTTCCTTTTCTGTATTCTCCATAAAAGGTGCACTCGTGGGAGCTGTATAAACATATCTTGTTTGTGCCACCGGTTTAACTTCAGCTTTCAAAATATCATCAACCACAGGTTTCTGCGATTCGATCGAAGTTACCAACTCTGATGGAGCAGTTTTCTGAGTTGTTGACTCAATAGATGTATTTTGCCATGGCTGAACCATAAACAAAACCACTGCAGCTGCGGCTAACACCAAACCGCTTGCATATTTTGCAAAAAGTGGTAAAACCATACGATTTTGTTTTGTTGCCACTTTTTCTCTGAATCGTGGTAACACATTCACAAAATAATCGGTATCCGGTTCAATCTCCGAGATTGATTTTAGTGTTCCGAGTGATTCCTTAACTTTCAGATATTCTTTATAAAGGATATCATCCTGTTTAAGTTCCAACTCGAAATTGTCAGAAGCAGCTTTACCCTGTCTGCCGTCCAAGTATTCGTAGATCCGGTTCTTTTTTTCCATACTCTCTCTCCATTAGAGAAGTTACTTTATTTAATGCGTGAAAATAATTTGCTTTTAAGCCTCCGATGCTCTTCCCTGTCACTTCGGCGATCTCTTCGTAACTTAGTTCGTCGAAGTGGCGCATCACAAAAACTTCCCGTTGTTTAATCGGCAGTTCCTTTAATACCTTATCGAGCAGCCTGAGCTTCTCTCTGTTTTCTACATCACGAACAACATCTTCGTTCCCTGAAATGTCAGGCATTTCCTCCTCACCGATAGAAAAGAACCGTTTTACTTTGTTCTTGTTGATCAGGTTGAGAGACCTGGTATAAGTAATTCTGAATATCCATGTATATAGAGATGACTCAAATTTGTAGTCTTTTAATTTCTCGTAAATCACCATTAGCACTTCCTGCAATATATCATCAGCATCGAAGTGATTGCCTGTGAGGCGCCTCGCATGCCAGTATATCTTTTGCTGATATTTTTTTACGATCAGATTAAAAGAAGACTCATCGCCTTTTAAAAATCTCTTTACAAGTTCTTCGTCAGTCATCAATACTTATTATTGGATTTTAAGATTTGACATCAAAACATTCCATTTGGTTTAAAGTAATATAGTAAATTCTTCCCAAATCATCCTTTTAAACCTTTTTTATCGCTGAAGTTGTCACAGTAACAGAAAGTTGAAAATTTCATAATCACAATGGAGAATTAAATGAAACGCTTAATATTAACATCAGTGCCCACGCTAATCCTTACATTCTTCCTTTCAGGTCTGGCATTTGCACAACCGGGAATGGATAATCCAAAAGGTGACAGATGTATAAACAAACTGGACCTTACTAAAGATCAGGAGACCAAAATTGAAGCTCTTAGAATAGAACACCAGAAAAAAATGGTGGATATGAGAGCTGAACTTGAAAAAGCCTTACTCGACAAAAAACAACTGCTCGCCAAAGGTGAATATTCAAGAAATGACTTTATTAATGTTACTAATAAACTCTCAAAAATTAGAGAGACAATGAATACCTCAAGAGCCAATCACCAGATGGATATCTATGATCTGCTTGACAAGACCCAGAAAGAAAAATGGAACAGTTTTCAATCTGAACGCCCAAGAAAAGGCGGCAAAGGTTTTAGAGGTTGTGGTAATGGACCAGGTAACGGAAAAGGTTTCCATAGAGGTGGTGGCAGAGGTCAAGGTAGAGGAATGGGATACCGTGACGGAAGGTGCTTTAAATAAAATAATCATATTCCTCCAAAATCATGATTATAATAAGACTGTCCCAGCTCCGGGACAGTCTTTTTTTGTTTATTTTTACACATCAAAAATTAATTTGGAATAGATCAAAAATGTTAAAATATTCACTCATCTTTTTGTTAATTGTAACCACCTTTGTGTCAGCCCAGATTATGAAACCGGAAAAATTTTCAGGGGAAATATCTCTTGATGTTGGATATGACTATCTCGCCTACCTCCCCGATGGATATGACGACACTTCGAAAAACTTTCCGCTACTCATCTTCCTGCACGGTTCAGGGGAAAGAGGAAATGACCTCGAGAAAGTGAAGATTCATGGAGTGCCAAAACATATTGAAAAGGGAGAAAAATTCCCGTTTATTGTTATCGCCCCCCAATGTAAACCTAAACAATGGTGGAAAGGTCACGAACTTGTGGCGCTCCTCGACCACCTTGAATCAAAATACAGAGTGGATAAATCAAGAATTTATGTTACAGGACTAAGCATGGGTGGATTTGGTACATGGTCGATGGCACTTGAAGCACCAAATAGAATTGCAGCTATAATTCCTGTTTGTGGCGGTGGACTCCCCCATCGCATATGCGAAACAGGAGGAGTCCCCGTTTGGGCATTCCATGGTGACCAGGATTTTGTAGTTCCTCTTTCAGAATCCGAGAGAATGATAGAAGCCTCAAAAAAATGTGGAATTGAAGCAACATTAACCATTTACAAAGGTGTAAACCACAATTCGTGGGATGCAACCTATGCAAATCCCGAGATATATGAATGGTTGTTAAAACATAAAAGATAAATTTTACCTATTTAATGCTTATTGCAACTCCACCCGATTTTGCAAGTTTAACTTTAATCTTTGATTCGGAGGTGACGGTTTTTGTCTCAATTTTGTACAACATTGGGTTTTCATCCCAGCTTGCACCGTCACCATCCATATATAATTTAGCAGTGAATGAGGCCCCTTTTGGCAGAAAATCGAAAGATATTTCCATCTCTCTCTCATTTTCATCGGTTATTCCTCCAATGAACCATTCATTAAATCCTTTAGCTTTTCTTGCTATAATGAGATAATCTCCGGGTTCAGCAGAAAGTACCTTTGTATCATCCCAATCCACCGCAACATCTTTAATAAATTGAAATGCGTCGGGGAATCTTTCATAATTTTCAGGCAGATCGGCAGCCATCTGCAATGGACTGTACATAGTCACATAAAGTGCCAACTGTTTAACTAAAGTTGTGTGCACCTGAAACTTGCTTCCGGGAGTGTAATAATCCATTTTTGTCTGAAAAATCCCCGGGGTGTAATCCATTCCACCACCCATTATCCGGGTAAAAGGTAAAATTGTTTCGTGCTCAGGTGGATTTCCCCTGCTCCAACCATTAAATTCATTTCCCCGGGCAGCTTCGGCTGAAATCCAGTTTGGCCAGGTTCTGCTTTGTCCCGTTGGACGACTTGACTCGTGAGAGTTTACCATAATTTTATATTGAGCAGCTTTCTCGGCAACCCTGAAGTAGTGAGAGACCATCCACTGCCCATCATGCATTTCGCCTCTGGGTATGATTCTGCCAACATATCCCGTTTTTACGGCGTCGTATCCGTTATCTTTCATGAATCTGAAGGCTTCATCAAGTCTTCTTTCATAATTTGTTGCCGATGCGCTCGTCTCATGGTGCATTATCAATTTTACTCCCTTACTTGCAGCATACCTCTGAAGTTCTTTTACATTAAAATCAGGATATGGTGTAACAAAATCGAATACATTTTCTTTCCAGTTTCCAAACCAGTCTTCCCAACCAACATTCCATCCCTCAACCAAAACACCTGCAAAACCATTTTTTGAAGCAAAATCGATATAATATTTGGTTCGTTCTGTGGTTGCCCCGTGTCTGCCATTTGGCTTCACTTTCGACCAGTCAATCTCCCCCAATTTAATATTATTGATATCGGAGTAATTCCAGCTTGATTTATTTACATGCAGTTCCCACCATATTCCAACATATTTTTGTCCTTTAATCCAACTCACATCGCTAATTTTTGAAGGTTCATTAAGATTGAGAACCATCCTCGAAGTCAAAATATTTTCAGCCTTTTTTGACACAATAATTGTTCTCCAGGGGGTTGAACAAGGCGCCTGCAGGTATGCAATATTTCCAACAGCATCAGGTGCAAACGCTGTTTTAAGTGAAAATTCTGATTTATCCACCAACAGATGCATCACGGGGTAATTGGTTACGGCAGCTTCAAAAATATTGATGTAAACCCCATTATCACTTTTCATCATCAGCGGAGTTTGCACTGCATTATGAGCGATGATTCTTCGAGTGCTTATTTCAAAAAATCCCTGTCCTTTTTCAGCATCCACTTCACTCAGTTTACTTGTCATATATGGATATTCATTACTGTCGAAATCACCCGGAATCCAAAAAGTTTTATGATCACCCGACAGTCTAAACTCCGTTTTTTCACCCATAATCGTGAAATATCTCTGGTTTTCCATATGTGGGAATTCATATCTGAATCCCAGTCCATCATTAAACAGCCGGAAAACAATTGACATCTCTTTTTTTGAATCTATATTCTGCAGGGTCACTGTAAACTGATTATAATTGTTCCTGATCTCCTTCTCCTCCCCCAATACAGGTTGCCAGGTTTCATCAAAATTTGAATTTTGTGTGGAAACAATTGCGAGCTCATCGATAAACCCTGGATCATCCTTGATCATAATTCCCAATGCCGACTCTCTGATTACATACTCATTGTCAAGTTTAAGAGTATAATAGGGAATTCCCCCCTTACTCATCATAAAATCAAATTCAAGTCTCCCGTCAGGAGATTTAAGCGCCTGGCTGATAATCATTCCATTAACAACAATCATCAGCATTAATATTTTTTTAAGCATTTTTTTGTTTTCTATTCTTTTTTTCTAAATTAATTTTGAGGAAATTTCGTGAATTCGCAACTATTTTAATAAAATCATTTTTTTAATATCCGTATAAACCGGAAGGCCTGATGGAGAGATTACATTCAATTTATATAGATAAATTCCACTCGATAATCCCTCACCAGTGAAAAGGGATTCATAATATCCTGATGTAAGTGACTCGTCTCTTAATACTTTTATCCTTTCTCCTGTCAGAGTATATACGGTCAATTGTACACGACCTTCCTCCTTCAGTCTGAAGCCTATTACCGTTCCGGGATTAAATGGATTTGGATAATTCTGAAACAATTTGTAGTCCATTGCAACTTCATGACCTTCTCCTTTTACACCCACAGGAACTATCCTGATCTCTTCACTTGCATCTGATATGTTTCCCTGGTTGTCTTCTGACTTAAATGATATGTAATAACTACCGCTGAATCCGGGGATTATCTTTGTGAATGTTGTATCTCTTGTAGTTCCAATCAAATGTGTCGAGTCGGCATTAAATCCCTGGGTTGTATCCCCATAAACCAGATAATGTTTAAAATCACTTTCATGGTTCCTTTTCCATTTCAGTTGTGTGGTGTCACCTGTTACCGTTGCAGTTATGCCCCTTGGTTCCAAAGGTGCAAGATCAAGATATGGATAAGTTGCCCCATAAGGACCTCCATATAATCCAATATCGCTTCGGGTGCCGTCTTTATCTTTAACAAGGGTATCTCCGGCATCTATCAATGGAGAGTATGCCTGAAGATGGTAATCCTTCTCTTCATCCACAAACATTGGAAAACGGATTTTATTTGATATTGAATCTACCACACTGCCATTATCAGTCTTATAGTGTCTGCCGTTATTCCAAAAGTTGTTAAATCTCAAAGGGGCGTTTCCGTAAAAACCATAATAGCCCCCACCTGAAATGTGATTGTTAAATATATCACGGTAGGTTGATGTTCCATTTGTTCTGATGGCAATGCCGAAGTTTCCCGTTAACAGATTATTTTTGATGGTATCAGGACCTACTTCAATTCCATAAGTATCTAAGTCTATATTGGTTTTATATAAACTCATCACGATATTATTGTAAATCCTTGCAGGATTATTATCATGTCTGTCAATTGTACTAAAGTAGGAACTTATGTAAGGAGCAGATACCAACGCATTATCGTGTACTATACATGCACTGCCTATTTGCATAATTAGGGAGGATTCCGATGCACTTATGAAATTATTATAGATTTTAACATTATTCATAATTGTCGCTATTCCCTCTTTACACGAATCAATTATACTATTTGATACATAACTTGTATCCGAAAGTGCATTGTAGTATCCCGATATAAATATTCCTAAAAAGAAATTGCTAATCTTAACATTACTTATGCGAACATTTAAATTCAAGTTTGGCTGTCTTGAGGCATAAATTCCGTTTTTGCTTATTTCCATGCTATAACCCTCAAGTTTCAGATTCGATATATCCGTATTATCGGCCATCTTTATTGCTTCGTGTGAACTATTTCCCTCAACAAATTTTATAGTGGTACTTTCCCATCCCATTCCAACTAAAGTAACCCCTCGGTTGAAAATTACTACCTCCGTAAATACTCCTTCGCCAACAATGATTGTGTCTCCTTGTATCGATAGACTCATTGCCTTCATGATACTGTCTGCTGCCGTTTCCCAACTTGTGTAAGGTGGAGTACTTGTTCCGGTTTTACTCACATAACGTTTCTCTGCAAAGTTCTCTGCACTGAAAATGATTAGGAGTATTAAGATTATGGTTAGCTTGTTTCTCATTATTTCCCCCTCATTTCAATAATATCATTTTTTTAATCGCAGTATATTTACCAAACTTTAACTTTACAAAATATACTCCGGTTGATAGTTTGGTACCATTCAGGACTATCGAATGTGGGCCACTTGACATCTCTGCATTTAATATCTCTTCTACTCTTTTTCCCATTATATCAAAAAGCTCTACCAATACCCTTCCTTCCGATGGTAGTTCAAAATTTATCTTTGTTACAGGGTTGAATGGATTTGGATAATTCTGATCCAATCTGAATTGATACACTTTCCCGGCTACATTCCCTTTCTTTTCTATCAAATCTCCTACGATCTCATACATAATCTCATTTGTTGAACTCCCCTCTACTCCTCTCTGATTCACAGGAACCACTTTATAATATTCCTCGGTACCTGATTGTTGACCGGGCACTAATATTGTGATAGCTGTATCAAGGTATTGACAATTGACTGTCGAACCCAACAACTGCCAGTTTGAATTTCCGTTTTTTCTGTAAACCCTGTAATTACTTAATCCGGACATAGTGGTATTTCGGCTCCAGATCAACAGAGGATGACCACCGTTTTTACTTCTTATGAGTGCATTACTCCAGTTATTCTGTACAACAGCTCCATTCGAGTCAAGTATAATATAACCGTTGCATATCAACATTGAACTGTCCTTAAATTCGATGGTGTCTTTTACGGAGTAATTCACTTCACTTTTAATTACCAACTTACTTCCTCCACTCACAGCTAAATTATCTGACAATTCACAAGATACCTTTACAGTATCTGAAGTTCTTAAACTGCCTCCCCACAAAAGAGCGGGTTTTAATGCCAACAATGCCCCTTCTCCGGCATTTAAATTAATTGTGATTGTATCATTTGCTATGAGTGTAGTATCAAGAAGTCCCGGAGGGTCAATACTTAGATACCTTAAATTTCTGATGTTATCCGGTTTTTTTATCAGTGTGCGGGCATTTTGCGCTGAATCTATTTTCAGATTTAACAGTAAAAAATGTTTGCATTCCGGATATGATTGATCCGAGAACATTCCCGCATGAAAATTGTAATTTGCTGAAGCCGGAATTAGTTCCAAAGATTCATTTGCAGGAGTATTGGAGCCGTACCCGTTGTTAGATATTCTTAAATATCCGGTATGCTTCATCCGGACTAACTGTTTTCCAAGATTCCCGCGAATTCTTTCATTTAAACTTTTAACTTTGTAATAGATATCTCGGGGTTGCAAGGAATGATCCACAATTGCTTCTACGAATGCATTCTGTCCGGAATCAGCGATCACAACCCATGAAAGATATGTATAAAATGGTTCGTAGAAAATACCTTTTGCCCCAAAAGAGAGGGCGTATAAAGTCTGCGCAGAGACTTCTGCAGGTGTTGGAGACCTGTAGTCTTTATATGAGCTATCCGACAATTTATATCCCCAAGTCTGTACTGTTGCGTAAAAATTCGTATCCAATTCTGCCGCTTTTTCCAACGTATATCCGTAGTCAGCTAACCCTTCATCTGAGGAATGATTCACCCAATAGGGAAAATACCAGTACATTAACCTCGCAGGTTTAGCGGCGACTTTCCAACTTTTTAAAGTATTGTCTGATTTCCTTTGATTGTTCCACCCCGGATAAAAGTGTGTTAGCAGTTTTACAGGAGAATTAAGAGAATCAAGCAAATGTTGAACAGTTTTTATTGGGTGATAATTATCAAAAGAATGGGGTTCATCCATAGTAACAAAATATTTCATATTTGGTTGTAACTCCATAAACTGAGATAGGTAGTTACTAATAAATAAATCTCTTTCAGCCGGTTGATCGATAAAATATCGTTGCCATATTTCTTGATCATAAACTTCAATATAGTCTAGTAAAAGTTCTGCATTTCCCAGCCAAACAATTCTGAACTGTATTTTTGTATTGTTGTCGTAAAATGAGTCATAAACCTCTTCCAATGGAGGAATGGTAGTGGGTGGTAACATACGATCACCTCTACCTAGTGGGCTGTTTTGCGGGGTTGTATAATTATACGAAATGATAAAACTGGTAAACTCATCTGCAAGCATCTCTTTGGTTAATAATGCACCCTTCAGGATTACAGTATCTGTCGGTGTTGTCTTTACAACTTGTAAACTACAAATATTAGATCCACTGCCTATCACTTGCCCTTTCTTTAATCTAAAATCTACTTTGTAGGTTATCGGTTCATTAGGATTGTATTTATTTGTGTAAACATATTTTTGGTACTGGGAATAGTTTGGTCCATCTATAAATACTTTTCCGATATTTGTCGTATCGATTCCTGTGGTTGCGGTGGAATTAAAATATGAACCAAACTGTTTTTTTAATCCAATTGTGGGCAGAAGTTCGGGAATTGTGTTTACTCCGGGTAACCATTTAGAATATAACGCATTCGAGAAATAATAAACCCAATCAATATTTTCTGGATATACAGCATTTACAGGTACTGAATCATTTCCACCTATCAAATTTGGAAATTGTTTAAGGCTGTCAAAATTTGAACTCTGAATTCCATTTATTGGGACTATCGCCCTCTGTATTATTGTGTTAAATCCAAGGGGCTTGACGACTGAGAAATTATAACGGGTTAAATTTGGATTATCTGAAGAGTTCAGATAGGTGCCAACGAGTATCGAATCGACACCCTGAGAAAACAGGTTGATTGTTAATATCACACCGGTAAAAAGTAAATGTTTAATTCTCATTTTATTCACTCATTTTATTTAAAACAAATTGTCTACAAAATAGCAGGCAACAAGAGTATTTGAGTTGATAGATGTGATGGCGATAAGGTCAGATGAAGTATTTGTGGTGAGTTTTTGCCAGGAAAGGCCGTTGTCGGTGGATCGGATCACATTTCCATTGTCGCCACATCCGAAGAGAACGGAGCTGCCGGCGTTGGTAAGTTTATTTATCCCGGAAGGGACATTTGCCGCTAATTCATCCCAGTTATTACCATTGTCACTACTTGTGAGTAATTTGCCCTGGTCGGTAGCAACAATTATCTTGTCCCCGACGACAATAACAGAGTTAAGCGCATTAATATCCTGAAACCTTTGGAGAGGGGTTAGCTGGGCAAAGAGCAGGAAACAATTGATTAACCAAAGAAACAGATATTTAATCATTTTATTTACCTATCAAAAAAATGATGGTTTGCCCAAGTAACCTACAAATATTTTTAATGATAACAAAAAAATCCCACCGATAGAGGGAGCGGATTTTTCCGCTCCCTTTGCTACTTGAACACTACTTATACTCTCAAGTTTCTCAACATCGAAGTTCTGAAGTACCGGAGTTCTGCGGTTCTACTTCAGCATAACCATCTTTTTAACTGAATAATGGCTTCCTGCTTTGATTGAATAGAAGTAAACTCCTGAATTAACAGGAGTGCCGTTCATGTTTTTTCCATTCCATTGAACAAAATGGATTCCGGCTGGTCTTACCTCGTTAACAAGCGTTGCCACTTCACTTCCAAGCAGATCATATACTTTTATTTGAACTTCACCCTGAATCGGGGTTCTATATTCAATGATGGTGTTTGGATTAAACGGATTTGGATAGTTTTGCATCAGTTCAAACTCACCGGGAATCTGAGTGAAATCACCTTTTATTCCAACAGGAACATCAATTCCACCCGAGAAAGCCACTACTTTACCGTCTCTTGAACCCGCAAGAAACTCAAGAGTTCCATTCATGTCAATATCTCCCATCGCCCAAATTGCCTCGGCTGCATAGGAGTTTGTGCCTCCTCCAAAAGCATAAGTAAAGAGAGTGTCGCTGTTTTTACCACCAAATACATATATTTTGTTATCAAGTGAAGCTACACCTATTTCCGGGAAACCATCTGCATTTAAGTCACCAAGTAAACCCGTACCAAGGTTGTTTCCACTTGTGGGAATTGCAGTTATCATCATACCGGTTTTTCCGCTAAGGACATAGATGTAAGGAGTTAATGCTTGTACAAGCACATCAGCTACACCATCTTCATTCATATCATTGATCACAATCAAATCCTCAACAAATCCACCACCAACTTGACCCGACCACCAAAGTGACCCGTTTGAAATATCCACAGCATAAACCTTGCCTTGAATATCACCGGCCACAACATACCTTTTTCCACCGGTGGTGTCATAAAGTAAATCAATAGCCCAACATGAGGCATCCGTTGCATAAGTCCATTGGAACTGGGCAAGATCGTTGAAGGCATAAATCTCTGCCGCGGTAGCATTGGAGAACCTGGTTGTTGAAGCTCCGCCTCCTGGGTAAGAGATCACAGCATCTTTCATCTTTTTCGCCTGAGAATCATCAATTCTCCAAATTTGCGCACCTGTTCTTCCATCAAGCAAATAGATTGAAAAACGACCACTGCCGTTAAATTCATTGCCACTGGCAGAAGCCAGTATGTCAACTATTCCGTCGTTATTCCAGTCCTTTTTACCATCAATTCCATTTACATCTCCCTGGTCATAGTTGATGGGATCACCAAATTCCCAAATCATTTCACCCGTGGCACCATCAATCATATAAACTGTTTCACCACCACCAGCAGTACCGATGCAAACTTCACCAACACCATCACCATTAATATCAGCTATCGGTTGAAGGGAGCCGACTCTTGATACCGTACCGGTGTTACTATTATCGGGTGCGGAGGAAAATTTCCACAAAATGTCAGCATCCACCGAAGAATTGCCATTGTAGGCAATAGTCCAATAGTTGTCGGTTGCAACAATCATATCAGCGATGCCATCTCCATTAAGGTCACCTGCTTTTTTGATAAATTTTGCAGATCGGTCCTGATAACTCGTTGCCGGGTTATCCGGGATTATCCCTTCCCACATCTTTGCGCCAAGAACTGAATCCATGGGGATTACATTTGCCGCAAGTGGAATTTTATAATGAGTTGAATTGGAAGCAATTGAGTAAACACGGAGTGTATCCTGGAGCAATCCGTAACTTAATGGATTTGCCCATACTCTGAATGTGACTATCCCAACCGAATCTATTGTAAAATCATCGTTGGGTTTAACAAGATAAAAAGTCTCAGTGTCAAATCTGATTGAATCGACATCTAATTCAGCCGAACCAAGATTTTCAAAACTGATTTCCCGGTATCCCGTACTTCTGATCCTCTTGTTTCCATAATTAATGTCAGAGACTGAAGAAGAGATCACGGGACCAACAAAAATTCCTCTACCATTAAGTTTCACTTTCGAATAGGCAAAATTGATATCGTTGTGGTAGATAAATACACTGTCTTTATAATATACCGGGTCAGCAGGTGTGAAAGTGATCGGGATCTGCCCCATCTGATTCGGCTGGACAATCACGGGGAAAGTGACATTTGTTGTGAATGCACCCGATGAAAACTTCATGGAATCGATCTGAAGTGGCGCTGTTCCAACATTATTCATGAACATCTGTGATGTTCCGTTTGAGCCAATTTGAACATTACCATAATCGATTTGAGTTGTAACCAGCTGGATTTGCGGGGTTCCGCTCCCTCCAAGGTCAAACTTGTAAAGTGCTCTTTGGCTGCTACTGCCAATTACTCGAGCTATCAACCACAGATATTTTCCATCCCATGCCAATCCTCTCGGAGAAATGCTGGTTCCCGTGCCGGTTGGAACCGGGAAAGAAAAAAGTGTATCCTCGGTAGCAACATTTACAGCATAAATTCTTTCGGCATCTCCCTCAAAATTTTCCATTACATAAAAGAGGGTATCCCCTTTCATCATAACACCTTGAGGCTGAATACCAAAGGTTGGGAGTGTATCCACAAGCTGTTTGGTTGCGATATCAAGTTTATAAACACCGGCAGATGCATTTGGATAATAAACAGTAAACCACAAACCTCCATTATCATATGCTGTGCCACCCATATAATATGTTGTCATTGAAATGGAATCCACTACTGCTCCCTGTGTGGTCACTTTTCGAAAGTTGTGCCTCGAAGTCAGTCGTTCGTTATACCAAAAATGGGTTCCATCCCAGGCAAGTCCCTGCGATTCCCTTATGGTTGGATAATCTATTTGGATACTGTCAACCACATTTCCAAGAGTATCCATACCGATGAGTTTTCCTTTGTTTCCGGTAGCAGAGCTTCCGGAGGAAATCCACAGCTTGCCGTTGGCATAGACGAGTCCATATGCACTGTTATAATAGGCGACAGCCGGAAGGGGTATTGTTTTGACAAGAGATTGAGCGTCGATGCTCAAAATAAGAACAGTAAATAGTAAAAGAAATCTTTTCACTATAACCTCTCTTTTTAGATGGGGAGTTAGTTGCGGGGATTTTCCTCGCACCATTTTTTTATGTACAATGCTATTTCGGGAGTGGGCGTACCCGGGGTGAAAAGTTCACCCGTTCCAAGCAATTTTAATTTCCCTTTGTCTCCTTCAGGAATTATTCCCCCTCCGGTTAACAAAACATCATCAATCCCCTTCTCTTTCATCAGACCCAGAACTCTTGGGAACAGTGTCATGTGTGCTCCTGAAAGAATACTTAACCCGATTACATCAACATCTTCCTGAACAGCAGCTTCAACTATGGTTTCAGGTGTCTGCCTTAAACCTGTGTAGATCACTTCCATTCCGGCATCCCGAAGAGCTGCGGCAATTACTTTAGCGCCTCTATCGTGACCGTCAAGTCCGGCTTTTGCTACTAAAACTCTGATCTTCTTTTCCATTTGTCCGATTCTCTCCGTTAAAACAATTGTTTTTTGATCTTATCAGCATACGACTGCATCGTAATCGAATGATCGTATTTTTTAAAATTCAGCCTCTTAAATACCTCATCCTCGTGATATCGCGGGATAATGTGATAATGCAGATGGAATACCGATTGAGAAGCGGCAGCACCTGTGTTGCATATTATGTTAAATCCATCCGCTTCGGTAGCTCTCTCAACTGCAAGTGCAATTTTTTGAAGTTGAGCAAAATAATCTCCCATCAGTTCAGTGGGCATCTCCCTGAAGTCGGTGTAATGACCCACAGGTACAACAAGCGTGTGTCCATAACTCAAAGGTCTGATATCCAAAAATGAAACAATTTTATCATCCCTGAATATCATCCCCTCATGTTCATCTTTATTTATGATACTGCAAAATATACAATCCATTTCAAAATACCAAATTCAGTTAATAATTTCACTATGAAAATGAAAGGGCATAAGTTCTTGCCCTGTAAAGGTCTTCGGGTGTATCTACAGAAATGCTCTCAAAGTCGGTCTCAACAACTCTGATTTTGTAGCCATTTTCGAGGATTCGAAGTTGTTCAAGTTTTTCTGCCTTTTCAAGGGAGGACTGTGGCAATTTTGTGTAGTAAAGGAGAAAATCTTTTCTATAAACATACAAACCTATATGTTTAAAGAACTTACCGGCTGTTATTTCAGAAGTGATTGAAACTGTATCTCTGGAATACGGGATCGGAGACCTCGAAAAATAGATAGCATTGCTAAAATTGTCAAATACCACTTTTACTGTTGAAGCATTATACAGCTCATCCTGATTGGATATCTTTTTTACGAGTGTGGACACCTGAAGTTTGGGGTCAACAAGCAACGGCATAATTGCATCATCAATCAGGGCACCTGAAACAAAAGGCTCGTCTCCCTGAACATTGACGATAATATCCGCTAAAGGAAGTTGTCTGGCAACATATGCAATCCTGTCGGATCCCGTCTGGATGTCAAGAGGAGTCATCACAACTTCACCGCCAAATCTTTTTACTTCATCAAAAACCCTTTGATCGTCGGTTGCAACTATTATCTGTTCGATAAGTCTTGATTTTTTTACACTGCGATATACCCATTCAATCATCGGTTTATCCAGTATTGTAGCGAGGGGTTTCCCCGGCAGCCTCGTTGAAGCGTATCTCGCCGGGATTATACCAACAATTTTCATCGGGTGAATCTCATTCAGGATATTTTCTTTTTAAATTTAAATTTTATCGTTAAATCACTTTTGGGACTTTAAAAAATCCATCTTCATGGTCAGGAGCGTTTAAAAATGCCTCGTCATGTGAAATTGATTTTTGGGTGATATCTTCGCGAAGTGTTGCCTTACTTCCTTCTATGGGATGATACAATGGTTCAATATCCGAGAGGTCAAGGTCATTTAACTGATCAACATATTCGATAATCTTGTTAAATTCTTTCGTAAATTGAATCAGTTCATCTTCTTCAAATTCAAGCATGGAAAGTTTAGCCACATAACGAACATCAGCTACCGAAATACTCACGCTCCATCCTTTCCTTGTTTTCTATTATTTTGTTTCTTACTGTCGCCATCAACTCAAGTTCCTCTTTTTTTCCGATGTTTCCTTCCGGAGGATAAATTGGTTTGTCATAATGGACATATACAGTGCCGGGTACAATCTTGAATTTACCACCGGCATTTGCCCGTTCTCTGCACCCAACGAGAGTGACGGGAACAATCGGGTGTTTCACTTTCACTGCAAGATAAAATGCCCCGCGCTTAAATTCGTGAACTTCACCGTCCTTACTCCTGGTGCCCTCTGCAAAAAGCAAAACCGAATATTTTCTTTCGTTAAGAAGTCTGTCAGCCTCTTCTATGCTCTGCATCCCGCTCTTGGGGTTTTTTCTGTCAACCGAGATATAGGGACCCAACACAAGTTGCCATCCAAAAAAAGGAATTTTTCCCAATTCTTTTTTAAATATCATTACCATCCTGTTTGGAACAGAAAGCTGCATTACCGGAATATCAAAAAGACTCGAGTGGTTTGGAACATAAACATAAGCTCTTGAAACATCAATATTTTCTTTTCCGGTTGCCACAATTTTAACACCACTGATTTTAAGGATCCCCCAGGGGAAAACTCTCGAAAGCCAAAAATAAATGTTGTGGTTCCTGTCAAATGGCAGAGTTATGATACCAATTGTTGAACAAACAGTTATATAAATAACAAGCGCAATTATGCGGAGTATAGTCAAGGGCAACTCACAATTTCTAACAACATTAATATAAAAATTTTACAGTTTTAATCTCTTCAATTTAACACTTCACACCCAGTGGACAAAGCATCAAATCCCGGCAACTCCTTTTTTGATTATCCATCCCTCTTTTCCGTTGGACAATTTAACGAGATACCATCCTGAAATGTCATTCAGAATTCTTAATTTATTGCCTTCATAAATTTGAGCTTCTCTTTTGCCGGAATCTTCGGGGACTTCAAAAAGAATGATATTTTCATCCAAAACAACAATTTCTCTTAAGTTTACTTCCCTGTCGTAGCTAATGATAAATGCCGGAACAGAAACAGCCTGGAATACAACAAACACCGGGAGAAAAATCATAACATTCCGGGTTGATGCAAAATCCCGCTTCAAGATATATCCTGAAAGAAACACCAATCCAACAATAAAAAGTGTAAAAATGATAAAAAGCCAACCCCAACTACCCATATAATATGAAACATCATCAAAAAATTTGAAGATAAAAAACTGTGGAATGACTGCAATTTTTTCTTTGATCTTTAAATTTTCATTCACAAGCAGTAGTTGTGCTCTGTTATTCGAAGGGTCATATCTTAATGCCCGTTCCAGATTTAGAATACTTTTCCCCGTCTCACCCATTTTTGAATATGAATACGCAAGATTAAAATAGAGTTCGCTGCTCCTGTGACCTGCCTTTAATAAGGAATCATAGATGATTATTGCTTGTGAATATTTTGCCGATTTAAAAAGTAAATTTGCTTCTTCAAATCGTTCTTCGGGAGCAGCGGCGTTTAACAGGTTAAAACTCAACAGAAGGGTGGTAAAAAAGACAAACAAAAAGACTTTTAAAGATTTTATCATCCGTTTATCCCTTCAAATCTTTGGATGATAACCGATGTCCTGTCGTAAAACTCGTCCATTCTTTCCCTTTTTCCATCCACAGGAGCAAAACGCATAAGTTCACAATCGTCGAGCAGACATTTAACATCATTTGCAAGATTAGCCTCTATCCCCGACTCAATCAGTTTGTCGTAAACCACACCTGATGTAAATTCACTTTTCTGAAGAGAATATTTTGCCTCAAGATATCCCTCAAGTGCTGTTGCAGTTTCGGTATAAAACAGGTCATGCTTTGCTGTTTTTCTCATTTTATCAGCAGTTGCAAGTTTTTCCGCCGCAATTTTTCTTGCAGCATTTCGTTTAAGCAATTCAGGATCGGAAAGCCTGACAGCCTCTTTCTTTTTGTAATTAACAAAAAAGGCGGTAGCAAAAGCCGGTAAAATAAAGAGAGTTATCACAAACCACAGGGCCGGATAGGTTGGAGGAGAATCATCCAGATCAATATCCCCCGTGAAGATATCAATGTTTTCAGTTTCATTTCCGGTTGCTCCTTCGTTATAGGAGACATCAGAAATAGTCAACGGAATCTCTTCAGTTTTTATGGTTTTAAGCTCTTTTGAAGCCAGATCAAAATACACAAAATCTACAGCCGGAAGGACATATTTCCCTCCATCTCTTGGTATCAGCACATACTCAATCGATTTTGAACCCGAGATAACCCCTGTTCTGACAATCGTTTTGTTGATGTTTGGATCGAGCACTTCAAAACTTTTATCAAACTCGATCCTGCCTGCATCCACCAATTCAATATTACCACTACCCGAAATTAATATCTCGAACCGTATCGGTTCATTTCTTTTGTAAACTCTTTTGCGGGTGTTTGTTTTAACATTAAAATTTCCCACCCCTCCTGAAAAATTGACATTTGTCAAATCAACAGGAAGTGATGATATTTCCACTTTTGCAGGTGTAGAAGTTATCTTATAATCGATTTTGCGGGACCTGTTAAAAAACGGATCGTTAAAAAAATCATCAGTTTGATTTTTGTTTCGAAGCGTTGAAACCTGAACAGGAAGCGTTAAGATGATTGGAGAAATATCAAGTGAACCCGTTTTTGTGGCAAAAAGTGCTGCTGTTTTAATAACACCTGCATAATAATTTCGACCGTTGTAATTCTCCATGTCAAGCATAACCTGCCCCGGCATATCAATTTCTTCCGCCCAAAATCCTTCAAAAGTTGGAAGTTTTACATAATTTGGGTTATCGGGTTGAAGCGCGGGGTTAAAATATAATTTATATGTCACGGTTATCTGTTCACCAACAAGTGCCGACTGTTTGTCAACTATGGTTCTGATGAATATCTCGTTTTGCAAATCCTGCTTTATATCAGAACCGGCCTGGGGATTTTTACCTCCTGCTCCTTTTTTTACAATCACCTTTACTGAGTTGGTACGAAAAGTTTTTCCCTCAATTTTGATGATTGCTCCGGGTATCTCAAACGATCCCTCTTTTTTGGCAGAAAGGATGTATGAATAACTCCCAGTAACATGCAGGTCCATGTTGATAAGTGAAGTGCTCCGAGACTCATTAGGACCGGAAAAAACATAAAAATTACCAAGATTTGGAGCAGTAAACCGCACCTCCCCCGTAGTTTTCATCTCAAAACTGAATGAAAGCTCAAACTCCTGACCAATCTCCACCTGAGTGTGACTGACAGTTGCTTTTACACTTTGTCCATTTAAAGTCGGAATCAAAAGTAATAAAAGAAAACAGAAAATGCCCTTGGACATCCTTACCAATCTTTTTCCCTCCCAAAGCCTTTCAACTGTTGGTTTTTCTTCTTTTTACGAAGATCTTTTTCTTTGTCTTTTAGTGCATTAAGAATTTTTTCTGCATCCTCTTTACTCAGATTTTGATTCTGTTTTGGATTGGGTTGTGGTTGATTGTTTTGTTTATTATCCTTTTTGTCTTGATCACGGTCTTTATTATTGTTATTCTGCTGATCCTTTTTATCATCCTTCTTTTCATCAGGTTTTGGAGGTTCCTGCTTCTTCTCCTGATCGTCCTTTTTATCCTTCTTCTTCTCTTCTTCCTTCTTCTTTTTCTCTTCGTTCTCTTTTTGTTTCAGTTTTTTAAGAGTGTATGAGAGATTATATTTTGCATCGGCGTCATTGGGATCGAGCTTTAAAGCGTTTTTGTAGGCTTCAAGCGCAGATTTGTAATCACCTGCTTTAAGCTGAGCATTTCCGATATTATACCATGCCTTCGACTGAAAATCGGGGTCTGTGCTTTTCCCGAGTGAGTTCTGAAAAGCATTAATTGACTCTTTGTAGTTCCCCTTTTTATAATATCCTGCTCCCAGATTAAAATCAGGAATAGCGGCCTTGTTATCAAGTTCGGTGCCTTTTTTAAAGAGCCCTATGGCTTCATCATAGTTTCCACTTTCGTATTTATCAACACCCTCATTGTTTGTCCCTTTTAAACTTTGAGCGACAAGTCCGATGGTCAAAATCAGCATAAAAATCAATAATTTCATCTATTTCTCCGGGCTATATTTACACAAAAACAGATATCATTCTTCAAATTGAAATCATCATTGTTTAACATCATTTTTCACTTTCTGCTTTCTTCGATCCCGGATAAAAAATTCTGCAAACAGAAGAACTATCGCAGGGAAAAGAAACCAATGAAAAACTTCTTCATACTCAACCACTTTAAATGTTCCAAATTCCGACTTTTCGATACTGCTTATCTCATCGTAAAGTTTAACAAGATATTCTGAATTGTCATCACTTCTAAAAAATTGTCCACCACCACTGGAAGCCAGTTTTTTAAGCATCGTTTCATCAACTTTTGTAACAACCTCTTCTCCCATTCCATCTACTTTATACCCGGTGATTATATCACCGGAATATATCGGAATTTTTGCTCCATCGGGTGATCCCAATGCAACTGTATAAACTCTTATCCCTTCGCCGACAGCTTCTTTTATTGCCTCCTCAGCCCCCTTTTCATGGTTTTCGCCATCAGAGAAAATGATAACTGCCTTTCCTTTATTGTTCGAAGCAGAAAAGGACTTAATCGCCAACTCCATTGCCCCTGCAATATCAGTACCCTGTTGTGGGATGCTCCCTATATCAATGGTACTCAATATCAATTTACCAATTGAATGATCGAGGGTTAAAGGAAATTGAAGATAACTCTGTCCCGCAAAAATTATCATCCCAATTCGGTCACCTGCCATTTTTTTTAGCATTATCTCGATATCATTTTTGGCTTTTTCCAATCGACTCGGCTTTAAATCCTCAGCCGCCATCGAATTGGAAACATCCAGGAGGAAAAATACATCGATCCCTGTCTGTTTTACCGTCTCAACTTTGGTGCCAACCTGGGGTCTTGCAAGCGCGATAATCAACATTACTCCTGCAAAAAAGAAGAGCAGAAAACGGATTATTTCTTTTGTATAATCTTTGTTCTCAATCAACTCCACAAAAGAAACTTCTGAAAAGAATTTTTTTATTATATCCCTTTTTGCTCTGTAATAAAAGACAAAAACCGGAATGATGGCGACGAACAAAATGATAAAAATAAGATCAAATTCGTATGCAAATTTTAACATCTAAGGAAGCCTCCTCAACCATGTGTAACCAAGGAATCGGGAGAGCAACAACAAAACCAATCCTGCTGAAACAAACCAAAGATATTTCTCGGATTTTCTTTTGAAAGAGCTAACTTCAATCCTGGTTCTTTCAAGTCGATCAATTTCTTTATAAATACTTTCAAGTTTCTGGTTGTCGGTTGCTCTGAAATATTTACCCCCTGTTCCTGTAGATATTTTTAGAAGCAGAGGTTCATCGATCTCCACCGGTACCATAACCCTTCGCGTTCCAAAAGCGTCAGGAATGTCATACGGGGCTTCCCCCATGGTTCCAACTCCAACAGTATAAACTCTTACACCAAATTCTTTTGCAATCTCAGCCGCAGAATTGGGATCGATTTCACCTGCATTATTAACACCATCAGTGAGTAGAATTATCACTTTACTTTTGCTTTCAGAATCTCTTAACCTGTTTACCCCGCTTGCAAGAGCATTCCCGATTGCAGTACCATCTTCAAGAAAACCTCCTTGAATTTCATCGAGAAGGGTGATAACAGCAGCATGATCAACCGTAAGAGGACACTGTGTATAAGCATCCTTTGCAAAGACCACCAAACCAATCCTGTCATTTGTCCGCCCCGTTACAAATTCACGGGTGATCATTTTCGCAGCTTCAAGACGATTGGGATCAAAATCTTTTGCAAACATACTTCCCGAAACATCGAGTACTACACAGATGTCAATACCCTCAGCATAAACACTCTCTTCCGATAACTCGGTTTGCGGACGAGCCAATGCAATTATTAAAAGAACTAAAGCCGCTATGTTTAAATATTTGGGCAGATTACCGAGTTTTGATCTGATATCGCTGAATTCAGCGGCACTTCCGGTTTTGGGATAAAAGATTGCTGATCGCCCTTCCCCCTTTTTGCGCAAATACCATAAAATAAATGGAACCGCACAAAGAAGGAGAAGAATCCATGGATATGCAAAACCAATTCCGTTAAACACTTTGTGTCCTTCCGGAAATATCCCTGTCACATTCTTTCATTAGGGCTATGGCACCTGCAATATAATTGCCACTCTCAAGATCAGATGGAATATATTTGGCAAATTTCACCATGTCAGCTCTTGTCAAAAAGTCGTCAACACCCGAAATTATATCCTGTGAAACTCCTTTATTCCGGAGTTTTGAAATGGTTTCACGAGTGGTAAGTTCAAGTGATGGAAAACCATACTCCACCTCAAAATACCATCTGACGGTATCTGAGACTTCACTAAAATGCTCTTTATGTTTCAAGTTCAGAAGATATTCTTTCCTCTGAACTTCGTCTAACTTCTCAATAGCTTTTTCAAAGTTTGTGAGAATTTTAATCGGTTCAGGAACTGTCTTTTCCTCCACCGGTTTTTTTGTGAATCGTCTGTAAATCAGGTATCCGAGCAATGCCACCACAGCCAAACCACCAAAAAGAACAAGATATTCAAACCATCCCCAGGGGATTCTCTCGGGTGGTTTAAGATCACTAATCTCTTTGGTTGTGTCAATTTCAAGTGGCCTTATTTGAATCAAAAAAGGTGATGTCGATTTTATTAAAGTGTCATTTCCTTTAATAAACCGATAATCAAATTTCTCAATTTTTACATCTAATGAGTCGTATCCTGCGAAGGAGATATCCAGATGTCTGACAATTTTTGCATCTTTTTCATAATTCTCAAGAGTATCGGTTGTTAAATAATCCAAACCCTTACTCACAAGAGAGTCCATCATCCCGGGTTCAATCAGTCGATACTCACCGGGATAATCCAACCTGAACTTGATAATGATCTTGTCACCAACCTGATACATTTTCTTCTCAGGCTCAAGACTTAACTTGATATCCTGGGCAAAAACTGAGGAAAAAGTACCCATAAGTAAGATAGTGATTATCACAAATATTGAATATTTTTTCATATGCTTAACATTTCCCGCCCCTACCACCGTTTTTCTCTCAACTTAAAAAATGTTGTCAGAGGTTTAATGTAACTCTCCCCTGTTCTAATTTCAATCCGGTCAACTTTAGCGGCTTTAAACAATGATTCCCTTTTTTCCCTCTCCATCTGCCATTTTTCAAAAAATTGTTTCCTGAATTCCGGAGAGGATGAGTTAACTGTTGTTCTGATTCCTGTTTCAGGATCAACTAAATCAATTAAACCTAATTTGGGAAGTGCAATCTCTCGATCATCTTCCAAAACCACACAAATGAGGTCGTGTTTTTTTGCGACGGTTTTGAGTATCTGATCGTAGCCAGAATCCTGAAAATCTGAAATCAGGAACACAATAGCTCTTTTGGAAATCATACTGTTTAAGTGTTCAAGAGCAACTTTTAGATTGGTCCCTTTTCCTTCGGGAACAGCATTTATCACTTCACGAATAATCCTCAATGGATGTGACCGGCTCTTTTTTGGAGGAATAAATTTTTCCACTCTGTCGGTGAAGAGCATCAACCCCGATTTGTCGTTATTCTTTAATGCAGAAAAGGCAAAAATTGCAGAAAGTTCGGCAGTCAACTCCTGTTTTGTCTGTACCCGTGTCCCAAAATTTTGGGAACCGCTCATATCAACAAGCAGCATCACGGTTAACTCCCTCTCCTCTTCAAAAACTTTCACAAAAGGATGAGCAAATCTTGCACTTACATTCCAATCAATAGTCCTTACATCGTCTCCAACAGAATATTCCCTGACCTCTGAAAAGGTCATACCTCTCCCTTTAAATACTGAGTGGTATTCACCGGAAAAAAGATCGTTAACTACACCACGGGTCTTAAGTTCAATTCGCCTGACCCGTTTTAAAATCTCTTTTGTGTCCATTTAAGGCACTTCAATCCTGTTCAATATTTCTTTGACAATATATTCTGAAGTGATTTCCTCTGCTTCCGCTTCGTAACTCACAGCAATTCTGTGGCGTAATACATCTTGTGCGATCGATCTTACATCGTCGGGCACTACATAACCTCTTCTTCTTAGAAGTGCCATTCCTCTCGCTGCCATCGCCAGATTGATTGTAGCTCTTGGTGAAGCTCCATAACCAATCAGGTCTTTAAGTTTATCAAGCTTAAACTGTCCGGGATTTCTTGTCGCAAACACCAGATCAAGTATGTATCTCTCAATTTTTTCATCAAGATAAACTTCTTTGAGCAGTTGCCGACCTTTCAAAACCTGCGCTTTGGAAACAATTTTCTTTAATTCAATAGAGTCCTGAAAAAGATTTTGCCTCATAATTACAAGTTCTTCTTCTCTCGTAGGATAGGTGATCTTAATTTTTAACATAAACCTGTCAACCTGGGCTTCGGGAAGAGGGTAGGTTCCCTCCTGCTCAATCGGGTTTTGTGTCGCGAGTACAAGAAAAGGCTCTTCAAGCTTAAATGTTTGATCACCAATGGTCACCTGTCGCTCCTGCATCGCTTCAAGCAAAGCACTCTGCACCTTGGCAGGGGCTCTGTTGATCTCATCTGCCAGAATAAAATTCGAAAAAACCGGTCCCTTCCTTATAGTGAAGTTTCCTTCTTTTTGATTATATATCTGGGTTCCTGTCAGATCTGCGGGAAGCAGATCTGGAGTAAACTGAATCCTTTGAAATTTTGCATCCATCACTGAAGCAAGGGTTTTTATAGCAAGGGTTTTTGCAAGTCCGGGAACACCTTCAAGCAAAATATGTCCGTTTGCAAAAAGCCCAATGAGCAATCTCTCAAGCATATCTCCCTGACCAACCACCACTTTATGCATCTCCTGCAACATTTCATCGATAAAGTAGCTTTCGCTCTTTATCCGTTCATTTAATTCATTTATATCCATTGATCAATTCCTAAATTTTAAAATCTTTTTTTTCGTTTGATACAACTCTGTCTTAGAGTTAAATCATTTCTCGCAAAAGTTCCTGCCTCGGTTGTGGAATCACTATCTTGTTTACAAGCAATCCCTTTTCCTGTATTACCTGAGCACCGGCATCTACTGCAGCCTGAACAGCAGCAACTTCTCCCGTGATAGTGCAAAAGGCTTTCCCACCTAATGCCATCGCAAGACGAATCTCAATCAAACGAACTTTTGCAGCTTTCACTGCTGCATCAGCAGCTTCAATAAGTGATGCAACTGAAAAACTCTCGAGTATTCCAAGGGCTTCAAGTAAATCAACTCCTGAATGTCCTGCCAGTGCAGGAAAAATGTCGGGATGTACATTTGGAATGATGAAATAGTCAATTACCCCAAAACCGATAGTATCAATCGCAGTTTCAACCGATGACCTTACTGCAGCAACATCGCCGCCAATAATGCTCATATATTTTCCAGAACATATAGTACGCGAGATTACAAGCTCTACATCAGCAGTCTTTAACATGATATCGGATGCGTGCATTCCTGAAGCGATGCTACTTAATTCAATCAAACCTAATGAATTTTTCTTAATCATCTTGTCTCTAATTTTTAATAATTCTTATAAAATCGTTGTTTACATCTACCACCACACCTGAAATTGAGGCATGTATAGTTGAACCAAGTTTCCCATCCGGAATTTTAGCGATCATATCCGCTTTAGAAACTCTGTCTCTGAGGGAAACGGTTGGAATTGAGGGCTCACCAACTGCTTGTTTCAATTTGAGTTTCACTTCGGAAGGTTCATAGTTCATTTCCACAAACGGAGTGTGCACATTCCAGTTGTCAACTTTTAACTTTTTCATTAACATTTTTAGTGGAACTCTCCTCCCCTCTTTCATTGGATGAACTTTAACGGGATGTTTCTGCACATATTTTACGCCCTCGGCTCTCATGTTTTGTTTTGACTGGTCACATGCTTCCTTTGGAAAGAGTTCTTCGGGGCAGGCATAAAGTGTACACAATCCACAGGAACAGCAGAGTTCTGCCATCTGGTTCCAGTAATCAGCGCCGGTTGCCGTGAATCCAAGTGATCTCATCACCTTATGTGGCTGAACATCATAACCCAGCAAGTATCTGGGACAAAATTCTGTGCAATAACTGCACTGATCACAGGCTGATTTTCCTATTCTGTGTTTGTTTTTATCGGGCTGACCCGTTCTGAACACCAATGGATGTTTTTTGGGCAATACGATATAACCACCTGTGGTCTTGGTTACAGGTTCATCAAGATTCTCCATCAATTTTCCCATCATCAAACCACCATTAAACACAGCATATTCCGACTCTGTAGCACCTCCGGCAAGTTCTATCACTTCTCTCGCAGTTATGCCCACCGGTACAAAAAAGGTTGAAGGATTTTTAACCGCCCCAGCCACACAAATAAATTTTTCAGTCACAGGTTTTGAGTCTGATGCATATTTTACATTCATCAGAGTCTCAACATTATTGACTACACATCCAACATTCAACGGAATTCCACCTGCCGGGATCAACCTGCCGGTTGCAGTATAAACAAGCTCGTATTCATCACCCGAAGGATAAAAATCTCCAAGTTCACAAATCTCAATTGGATGATTGCCAATTACTGATTTTACCACCTCAATCGCTTTTGCATTTTTTGTTTTAATTCCAAAATAGCCTTTTTTTGCGCCTGTGGCTTCTATCATCATCGCCATCCCCTCAATCATTTCTTGAGCTTTGAGCAACATCAATTCATAATCTTTATGAAGAAGAGGCTCACATTCGGCACCATTTGCCAGTACAAACTCTACTTGTGAGGAAGATTTTATATGGGTGGGAAATCCGGCACCCCCGGCACCAACTACTCCCGCCTGTTTTATCAGATTCGCAAGATCCATTTTATCTGTTTTCTGTAAATGTTCTTAAAAATGTCTTTACTAATTTTATTGCCCCGTTGAACTTCACCGGGATAGACTTTGAATATAACAACTCGATAGCCCCTCTGAGGCCTTCAAAAACTGAACGATTGTGTGGATACCACCACATATTCCGCTTCACTCCCGGAAGAAAATCATCAACTACACACCTTGGTTGGGTCATAGCCTCTAAACCAATTTCGCCATGAGTCCTTTCAAATCCCGATTCTTTAAATCCTCCCCAAGGAGTTTCTGCCAATCCGTGGGACATCAAGTGATCGTTTATGGTAATCGTCCCGGCTTCAAGTTTTGATGCTATTAAATGACCTTTTTTCCTGTCTGTTGTCCAAACAGATGCGGTTAATCCAAGATTGGAATCGTTAGCCAAAGCTATTGCTTCTTCAATAGTCGAGAATTTTTGAATCCCCAAAAGAGGTCCAAATGTTTCTTCCTGCATCATTAACATCTCAGAATTGACATTTTCTACAAGATAGGGCCGATGGAAAAAACCATGCGATAATTCAGGATCAACTGTACCAATTTCAGTTACCAATCCTCCTTTAGACGTCGCATCTTCAAGATGAGTTTTTACCAATTTTTGTTGACTCTCAGTCGTCATCGAGCCAATTTCAATATCGTAAGATGTGCCAATTCCCTGACGCAGTTTGCTCCCTTGTCGTTTAATTTCTTCCATAAACCGGGAATAAATATTAGCCTGCACATAAATTCGCTCGACACCGGCACACGATTGTCCCGAATTACTCAATCCACCCCATAATGCTCCTGCAGCTGCACGATGAACATCTGCATCGTCAAGAACTATCATAGCATCATTTCCACCCAGTTCAAGAGAAATTGGAAGCAATCGCTCCCCTGCTTTTTTCATCAGTTTTTTCCCGACAGGAACCGACCCGGTAAAAAACAATTTGTTTATTCCGGAATCAATAAACGCATCTCCTGCAACATTCCCCGGAATGTTTAACAGCGTAAACAATCCTTCGGGAAGTTTTGCCGCACCAACAACCTCAGAAATGAGTTTTGCAACCTCCTGGGTTTGTGAGGCAGCCTTTAGCACAACCCCGTTTCCTGCAATAAGCGCCATAATAATTTCATGCATCGGAATTCCAAATGGATAATTCCAGGGACTTATAATTCCAATCACTCCAAAAGGAACCCTGTCGATATATGAAATTTTATTGGCAAGGAGGATATTTCCCGGTCTTAATCTTTTTCGCCTTAACACCCTTTTGGCATTTTTTGCATAATAGTTAATTGCCAAAACTGTGGGCATCACCTCGGTGGAAAGAGCATCAAAAATCGTTTTACCGGCATCTTTTGAGATCACCTCCGAAAATCTGTCGGCATTCACAGTCAGATAATCTCTCATCTTCAGGATAATGTCTCTTCTGTCATTAAATGAGAGTTGAGCCCATTTTTGTTGTGCAATTTTAGCTTTTTGAACGGCTTCATTTAACTCCTCAACAGTATTTAGAGGTGTTTCGCCGATTTTCTCTCCCGTCGCCGGGTTGTATGAGATAGTTGTTTCCATAATCTTTTCTTTTGGGGATTATTTGGTACAATCAGATTGTTTTCCCCTAAAATTATCTAAATTTCCAACATACAATTTAGAGATTTTTACTGAAAGATTCTGACTCGATAGAAATGACACTCTAACGACATTATTGAACTGCTCACCGGAGAAATTGCAATTAATTATCAAATCGATATTCAAAATTTGTGATTTCGCCGATCCCCTCTTAAACCAAATCAAAGATAAATCTGTCAACAGATGATAAATTTAGGAATTTTTAATGAAATATTGTTTCTCGTTTTTATTGTTGTTTTTTGTGACAATTTCGTCACAGTCGATTTATTTCCCTCCGGTAACGGGAAGCCAGTGGGAAACCGTTTCGCCCTCAACATTAAATTGGGATACCACAAAAATTGATTCCCTTTACTCATTTTTGCAAGAAACAAACACAAAAGCCTTTCTTGTTTTAAAAGATGGTAAAATTGTTCTTGAAAAATACTTCGGTTCATTTACCAGGGACAGTAACTGGTATTGGGCATCTGCGGGGAAATCTTTGACTGCATTTCTGGTGGGTATTGCCAAACAGGAAGGATCATTAAGTATTTATGATTCAACTTCCAAATACCTTGGGACAGGTTGGACATCCCTTACCCCCGAACAGGAAGGCAAAATCAAAGTTATCAATCAGTTGACAATGACCTCAGGATTGGATGACGGGGTGCCTGATCATTATTGTACCCTCCCCTCATGTTTAATATATAAATCTCAGCCCGGCACGAGATGGGCTTATCATAATGCCCCCTACACACTTCTTGACGGCGTAATGGAAAGTGCCGCGGGACAAAATCTAAACCTTTTTATGCAACAAAGAGTGAAACTTGTAACCGGGATGAGTGGGGTATTTCTACCAAGCGGATATAACAATGTCTATTATAGCACTCCGAGGAGTATGGCGCGGTTTGGACTGTTAATGCTGAATCGGGGTCGTTGGGATGCGACACCAATCTTAACCGACACAACCTATTTTAGGGAAATGACAAACACTTCAAATACAATTAACAAATCTTATGGATACCTTTGGTGGTTGAATGGGAAAGAATCATTTATGCTGCCCCAATCACAAATTGTATTTCCCGGGATGTTAAGTCCTGAGGCACCGCACTCAATGATATCAGCTTTGGGGAAAAATGGACAGATCCTGAATATTGTTCCGGAGCTTAACCTTGTTACCGTGAGAATGGGTGATGCACCGGGTTCAGCGATTGAAGTACCAACTCTATACAATAACGATATCTGGAAAATACTTAAACAGGTGATCAGATACACTCCAACCTCAGTTAAGGAAGAACCATTTAAGACTCAATTTAATGGAATGGTTGTTTATCCAAATCCTGCAACAGACCGCATAAACTTTTCGACTCCCGCTACAGTTTTGGAAGTTGATGTTTATATCTACTCAGTCCTGGGAGAAAAGGTGGCAGAGGGGAAAAACATTACTTCTTTGGATATCTCACACCTCTCCCCGGGTGTGTATCAGTTGATCACAAAAACTCAGGGAGAAATGTCAGCAACAAAATTTGTTAAAACACGATGAAAAACAGCATGCCCTCTTTTTCCTGTGAATGAAATTCCCGATCTAGCGGGACTATTTGTTAATTCTTCTGAAAATCAAAACCAATAGCACGGGGTTTCAACCCCACGAAATAGTTAACCCCTATTTCCTCCCTTTAAATGTGCTCATGCTCTCGGTAATTTTTAAGAATCCAAGTAACCACTGAAACCATGAATCAGGCAATAGTCTGAGTCTTGGTGTAAGGTGAACCGTTAAAGGGCGTTTTGGTGAGTATCTCCCTTTTTTGATGGCAGCTTCCACAATTGCTTTTGCAATAACATCATGACTTTTAAGCAATGGTACAATTAAACCTCCGGGGAAAGGAATTTTAGCACCCTCAAACATACCTGTCCTGATATATGAAGGATGAATGGAAGAAAATTTCACTCCCTTTTTGCCGAGGTTTTTAGCTTCAAATCGGAGGGATTCGGTTAATCCCCATACTGCCCATTTGGTAGCGGCATAAATTGCAAGTCCCGGAACTCCAATTGTACCTGCGGCTGATGAAATATTAACAACATGTCCCCTGTTCTTTTCATACATCGCAGGCAGAAACGCTTTTGTTGTGTAAATGAAACTTGTGAGGTTAACATCTATTGTTTTTTCCCACTCATCATCAGGCCTTTCATGGAAATATCCACCTCGGACATATCCTGCATTATTAACAAGAATATCAACATTAGACATCTCTTCAAACGCAATTTTTCCAAGTTCATACACTCTGACTTTATCGGTCACATCACACTGGTGGTAAAAAACCTTCCCCAAACCCGCAAGTTCCTTCTTTGCTGATTCAAGCGCTTCACTACTCAAATCCCAGATTGTAACGGTGACACCTTCAGCAAGTAATCGTTTTACTGTTGCCAATCCAATTCCCATCGCTCCACCGGTGACTACCGCAGTGGCATTACTTAAATTTTTCATCAAAAATATCCAAATTGTTGAAAAGAAACTTAGAGAATTTTAACGACAGTATCAGATGGCTCGGGATCGAAAAATCAATTCTTGACTATTATGTTACAAGAATTTCCTTTATCTTTGATAACTGAATATTTGACAATTGCTGAATTTTAAGAGAGATTTGGAAATTCCTGAAGAAATAATCTTTTGTACCGAGTGTGGAAGTTCCCTGACAGATTTTTATTTATCATCCGATGTAAAAGATGTTGAGAAGCTTGAAGCACATTATCAAAATTGCCGTAGCACAGGCAAATTTAAAGGTGAGATGTGTTCCAAAATGTTTATCGCTCTCGATTTTGAACTTGAAAACCTCGAAGAGTCCGACGAATAGTAATTAAAAGTTAATCCACTACCTCTGCATCGAAATTATAATCCAGGACAACTAAAAAAATCAATCTCCCCATTCGAGTAATCTATCGCTTCCCGATTCAGATATCACAACTAACCACATACAAAAAAAACTGCCCCTCATTTCTGAAAAGCAGTCTTAAAGCTCAACAATTAATACCTAATGAGTCCACTCTAAAAAGGTATTATTTATATTGATAATGATACCGGAAAATCTTAGAGATTGAGGGACAAAAAATATCTCAAAAACATCCGTAACCTGTTGTAATATAATAAGATAGCAGCTTATTTTTGTGTATATTACGGTAGTTAATTTAACAATTATTGCTACCAAATGTTCAGAAAAAACCACAAACA